>JACCDR011653063.1_pt1 | contig 141059 bp, 126 predicted proteins | sample 7446431 | NCBI WGS metagenome assembly JACCDR01 (sample SAMN15323443, study PRJNA562643) | freshwater metagenome | isolation source: river surface water | place: USA:Blue River Watershed | collected 2017-08-17
GACGAAGCCGGTGCCACGCCGGCCGGATCCCCCGGCGCACAGGGGCGCACCGGCTCGCCCGCGGGCCTGCCCGCCTTCGACCTGTCCGCGCTGGCCGGCCCGTCCGCCCTGGACGCCGGCGCGCCCGCCCCGGTCCACCAGGCCGAGCTGCGCGCCGGCCCGCAGGATGCCGCCTTCGCCGGTGAACTCGCCGCGCAGGTGGACGTGATGGTCCAGGGCGAGCTGCAGCAGGCCGAACTGCGCCTGAACCCGGTGGACCTGGGCCCCATCCGCATCGAACTGCGCATGGACGGCAACACCGCGGACGTGGTGTTCTCCGCCGCCCATGACGCCACCCGCGAGGGCATCTCGCGCAGCCTGGAGCAGCTGCGCGACATGCTCGCCAGCCAGGGCCTGAACCTGGGCCAGGCCGAGGTCGGCGCCCGCCACGCGGGCCAGGGCCACCCGGACGGCTCCTCTGCGGCGCGCCCGGCGCGGGCCGCCGCGGGCAGGGGCGATGAGGCCCCGGTGGCGGCCGCCGCAGCCCCCCGTCCGCGCGCGCTGCGGGGCATGCTGGACCTGTACGCCTGACCCAGCGGCGGAAGAAGGCGGTTTTGACCGCCTTTTTCCGGGCATTGGCGGACCTCAAGTCTTCCCACAATCGGTTCCATTGACATGGAGCCTTGATGTCCGCCTCTCCCTCTCCCGAAGCCGCCGCCGCCCCCAAGAAGTCCAAGAAGAAGCTGGTGGTCCTGGCCCTGGCCGGCCTGCTGCTGGCCGGTGGCAGCGCCGCTGGTGCCTGGTTCTACGCCAGCGCCAAGGGTCCCGGCGCCGAGAGCGCCGAGCCGCTGCCCAAGCCGCTGCCCAAGGCCAACTTCACCAACCTCGAGCCCTTCACCGTCAACCTGCAGGACCCGCGCGGCGAGCGCTTCGCGCAGATCGGTGTGACGCTGGAGCTGGATGATCCCAAGTCCGAGAACGAGATCAAGGACCGGATGCCCGCCATCCGCAACAACATCCTGATGCTGATCTCGTCCAAGCAGATCGAGGACCTGCTCTCCGCCGAGGGCAAGGCCCACCTGGCGCTGGAGATCCGCGACCAGGCCGGCCGCGCGCTGGGCCTGCCGCCTGCGCCGCCCCCGCCGCTGGCGGCGGCCCTGGAGGCCGCACCGCAAGCCACGGTCGCCTCCGCAGCCCCTGCGGCATCCGCCGCCAAACCCGCCAGGAACGTGCGCCCCAACCCGATCCGCGGCGTGCTGTTCTCCCAGTTCATCGTCCAGTAAACGAGGCAGGCACCATGGCCCAATCGCTGTCGCAGGAAGAAGTCGATGCCCTGCTCGCCGGTGTCACCGGCGAGGCGCAGGGCGAAGCCGCGGACGCCGCCGAGGCCGCCGCCAATGGCGTGCGCACGTACGACCTGTCCAGCCAGGAGCGCATCGTCCGCGGGCGCATGCCCACGCTGGAGATCGTCAACGAGCGCTTCGCCCGCAATTTCCGCATCGGCGTCTTCAACTTCATGCGCCGCAACCCCGACATCTCCGTCGGCCCGGTCAAGGTGCAGAAGTTCGGCGCGTTCCTGCGCAACGTGGTGGTGCCCACCAACATCAACGTGATGCACGTGCGGCCGCTGCGCGGCATGGGCCTGCTCATTTGCGATCCCACGCTGGTCTTCACCGTCATCGACACCCTGTTCGGCGGCAGCGGCATGAACCAGGCCCGCGTGGAAGGCCGCGAGTTCTCGCCCACCGAGCAGCGCATCATCCAGCGCCTGGTGGAAGTGATCGTCGCCGAGTACAACAAGTCCTGGGCGTCCATCTACCCGCTGGAGCTGGAGTACAGCCGCTCCGAGATGAACACCCAGTTCGCCAACATCGCCACTCCGTCGGAGATCGTGGTCACCACCACTTTCGAGGTCGAGATCGGCGAGGCCGGTGGCTCGATGCACATCTGCATCCCCTACTCCACCTTCGAGCCGATCCGGGAGATCCTGTACTCGCCCCTGCAGGGTGACCAGGGCGCCGCCGACCGGCGCTGGGTCACGCTGCTGACGCAGCAGATCAAGTCCGCCACCGTGGAACTGGTCGCCGAGCTGGCGCACAGCCAGGCCACGGTGCGCGAGCTGATGAACCTCAAGGCCGGCGACTTCATCGAGCTCGATCGCGGCCCCACGCTGACCACCAAGGTCGACGGCGTGCCGGTCTTCGAGTGCGAGTACGGCGCCATGGGCCACCGCTACGGCCTGCGCATCGCCGAATTCCTCACCAACCCCGCCGAGGCCCTGGGCCAGGCACCCGCCGCGGCTCCCGCCACGCCCGGCATCCCCGGCATGCCGGGCCTGCCCCGTCCCTGAACACTCCCTCCCGCCCGCGAACGATGAACACCACCACCACTCCTGGCGACGACATGTCCGACGACTGGGCCGCCGCCCTGGCCGAAGCCGAGGCCGCCCAGCCCCTGCCCGACGCCCCGCCCGCACCGGACCTGTTCCCGCAACTGGGCGCCGGCGCCGCGCCCACGCACCGCGAGGACATCGACCTGGTCCTGGACATCCCGGTGCAGCTCACCGTGGAACTGGGCCGCACCCGCATCCCGATCAAGCACATCCTGCAACTGGCGCAGGGCTCGGTGATCGAGCTGGACGCCCTGGCCGGCGAGCCGATGGACGTGCTGGTCAACGGCTTCCTGATCGCCCAGGGCGAGGTGGTGGTCGTCAACGACAAGTTCGGCATCCGCCTGACCGACATCGTCACACCGTCCGAGCGCATGCGCCGGCTCGGCAAGTAAGGAGGATGTGATGGCTTCCCTGGCCTGGTCCTTCCTCATGCTGCTGCTGGTGATCGCGCTGATCCCCGGCTCGCTGTGGCTCCTCAAGCGCGTGCAGCAGATCCGCCCCGGCAGCCAGCAGGCGCCGCGCGCCATGGAAGTCCTCGCGCAACTCTCGCTGGGCCCGCGCGAGCGGCTGGTGACCGTGCGCGTGGCCGACCGCGTGCTGGTGCTGGGCGTCACCGCGCAGAGCGTGACCCTGGTCACCCCGCTGGAGGACGGCCTGCAATGAACGGCGTGAGCGTGGTCGCCCAGACCGTGGGCGGCGCCACCACCTACTCGGTGCCGGTGCAGACGCTGCTGGTCTTCGGCGCGCTGTCCTTCCTGCCCGCGGTGCTGCTGCTCATGACGAGCTTCACCCGCATCATCATCGTCCTGAGCCTGCTGCGCCAGGCCCTGGGCCTGCAGCAGACGCCCCCCAACCAGGTGCTGGTGGGCCTGTCCCTGTTCCTCACCTTCTTCATCATGGGTCCCACCCTGGAGAAGGTCTACAACGACGCCTACAAGCCGTACAGCGAGCAGAAGATGGCCTTCGAGGAAGCGGTGGCCAAGGGCGCCGACCCGCTGCGCACCTTCATGCTCAAACAGACCCGTTCGGCCGACCTCGCCCTGTTCAGCCGCATCGCCGACGCGCCGGTGGCGAAGCCGGAGGAGACGCCCATGCGCATCCTGGTGCCGGCCTTCGTCACCAGCGAGCTCAAGACGGCGTTCCAGATCGGCTTCATGGTCTTCATCCCCTTCATCGTCATCGACCTGATCGTCGCCAGCGTGCTCATGTCCATGGGCATGATGATGCTGTCGCCGGTGCTGGTGGCCTTGCCGTTCAAGCTGATGCTGTTCGTGCTGGCCGACGGCTGGAACATCCTGCTGGGGTCCCTGGTGGCCAGCTTCGGGGGTGGCAAGTGACGCCCGAGTGGGTCCTGAACTTCGGCCGGGTGGCGATGGAGCACCTGGTGCAGGTGGCCGCGCCCATCCTGCTGGTGGCCCTGGTCGCGGGCCTGGCCATCAGCCTGCTGCAGGCGGTCACGCAGATCAACGAGGCCACCCTGTCCTTCGTGCCCAAGCTGCTGGCGGTGCTGGCGGCCCTGGGCATCGCCGGGCCCTGGATGATGTCCGTGCTGGTGGACTGGATCCGCGAGGTCATCACCAACATCCCCATGGCCGTGGGCTGACACCCGCCGGCGCCCCATGGTCACCTTCAGCGCCCTGCAGCTCGACGCCTGGCTGGCCGGCTTCTTCCTGCCGTTCGTGCGCATCCTGGCGCTGTTCACGGCGGCGCCGCTGTTCTCCAGCCGCTCCTTCCCCACCCGCGCGCGGGTCGCCGCGGCGGGCGCCATCGCCTTTGCGGTGGCGCCGTTCGCCAACGTGCCGCCGGGCCTGTCCCTGGGGTCGGCCGCGGGCCTGGGGATGGTGGCGCAGCAGGTGGCCATCGGGCTGTCGCTGGGTTTTGCTGCGCGTCTTGTCTTCGCGGTGTTCGAGACGGCGGGCGAGATCATCGGCCTGCAGATGGGCTTTTCCTTCGCGGGCTTCTTCGACCCCCAGGGCGGCAGCGATTCGGCGGTGGGTACCTGGCTGAACACGCTGGCCATGCTGTTGTTCCTCTCCCTGAACGCGCACCTGCTCCTGATCGACGCGCTGGTCGCCACTTTCCAGTCGCTGCCCATTGCCGCCGACCCCTTCGTGGCGCTGGGCCGGCTGCGGCTGGAGCGCCTGGGTGGCGACCTGTTCCGGCTGGCCGTGGCCCTGGCCCTGCCGGCCACCGTGCTGATGCTGTTCATCAACCTGGTGCTGGGCTTCGCCTCGCGCGTCGCGCCGCAGCTGTCGCTGTTCTCGGTGGGCTTTCCCATCACGGTGATCGCGGGCCTGCTGCTGCTGGCCCTGGGCACGGGGCACCTGGTGGCGCCCATGGCCGAAGCCCTGGAGACCTTCCTGGCTCCCCTGCGCTGAGGCGCGCGGCACGGAACCCGGAACCCATCCATTCCACGGGTTACTGACTGGAGATTGACGCCGAACCTCGGCGCAGGACCCCGTCATGACGCCTTCCGCCACCACCTCCGCCGCTACCTCCGCCACGACCCACCTGCAAGGCATCCAGCGCGGCACCCATGCCTTCTTCGCGCAAGGCAGCGAGGTCGTCATCCGGCCGCTGAATGCCTCGTCCTGGACGTTCAAGCTCGCGGCCGCCCTGAACCGGCTCGGTCTGAGTGACGACTGGAACCTCCTCAAGAGCCACCTGCCCGTGGCCGACCCGGCCCAGATTCGCAAGGGCATCGTCGCCCTGCTGGCCGCGCGCGAGGCCCGCGCCGACAGCGCCGGGCAACGACCCGAGGGCTTCAAGACGCTGCAGGAGCGGGTCATCAGCCGCCACCTCACGGGCGGCTCCACCGTGGTCTCCGTGCGCCTGGCCCGCAGCCAGGAGGCCCTGCAGCGCGCGCTGAACCTGGAGCGCAACGCGCAGAAGGTCATCGACCGGGTCTCGGAAGCCATCGACGCCTCCGGCGAAAAGATCGCCACCATCCGGCAGGGGTGGGAGCTCACACCCGAGAACCTGCAGGCGCGGCTGTCCCAGGCCCTGGGGGAACGCGGTGAGAAGGCCATCGACGAGCTGGCCAGCCGCCCAGCGGAACAGTCTGACGTACTGGCCGCCGACATCGCCCGCGCCTGGATCACCGACTGCAACACACGCCTGTTCACCCAACAGGCCGACAAGGCTTTCTTCAATGCCGCCAGCGACGCCGGCGCCCCGCCGTTCATCGACCGCCAGGCGCTGTGCACCGCCTACCGCCAGGAACTGGCCCAGGTGCCGCTGCGGGAGACAGCCCTGCATACCGCGCCGCAGTGCCTGGACCACGCGCAACGGCTGCTGGTGCAGGCGCGCGCGCACCACCTGCTGCATACCCTGGGGAACCCGGTCCCCGACTTCTTCGCAGACCCGGCGCGGCACCCGGACCTGGCGCACCTGCCGGACGACGGCCCACGCACAGACGCCGTGGCCAGGCTCCTCACGGCGCCGGTGCCCACGCAGGCGGAAGGCCGGGCGATCGGGGTGCGAATGGTCGACAACGCGATGCGCGACGCATTCCTCGCCAGCGCCAGGACCGACGGCGCGTCGGCTCCGAGCGGCGTGCCAGCCTCCATCGGCCAGATGTCCACGGCCCACCGCGACGAGGCGCGCGACCTGCTGGTGCGCATGCAGGACGCACGCATCACGGACAGGGCCTCCTCCCAGTCGGCTTGGGCCCGGACGCAGGCCCTGGTGGAGGCGCACCTGCCGGCCCTGCAGGCGGGCCTGGAATTGATCGACGGCTTGGCCCTGCCGCCGAATCGCCGGGAAGCGCTGGTCGAAGTCCTGTACGACGACGTCACCAACCGCAACCAGGCAGACCCGGACGCGCGCATCGGCGCGCTGACCCAGCGCCTGCGGGCTGCCGGCTCGGCGGGCGAAGCGACCGGCCTGACGTCGCAGCCTGCCGTCTCGACGCAGGCCTCCGACCTGTATGCCGAGGTCGCCTTCGGCCAGGCCCGCCAGCAGCTTTTCGGCGCCGGCGCGGACTCGGCGCGGGAGCGGGCCATCGCGGCCATGGCGGCCCTGGGGTATGACGCGCAGCTGCTGCAAACCCTGGCCAGCGCGCTGGACGCACGCCTGCAGCAGCGCTTCGATCGTGACATCGACGGGTCCAACGCTGACGCCCTGCGCGCCTCCATCCTGCGCGACTACCAGCAGCAGTTGCAGGACATGGCCATGACCCTGCAGGTCCCCGGGCTGAACGGCGCCATGGTCATCGCCGAGCTGCAGCCCCGGCTGAACGCCGTGCGCATTGCCTGCAAAGGCATCGCCACGGCCCACCCACCAACGGCGGCACAGCTGCGGGAAGCGAGGACGATCCTGCAGGCCCTGCACGACGGAACGCGAAAGGCCACCATCGGCGCGGATCTCGGCGAGAACCTGCGCAACCTGCTGATGGCGCAGATGGGTCGCCAGTTCGCCGGCCAGCCCGAACGCCTCCAGGAAGAACTGATCACGATGTCACAGGCCCTGGTCACCCTCAGCGCCAGGGAAAACGCCCGCACGCGCATCCTGGGCCGCGGCGGCCCGGACCCTGCGCAGGTCGCCACGCTCAACGCCCTCTCGGAAGGCGCCCGCGCCATGCTGGCGCAGGTCAGCGCGCGGGACTGACGGCCTTGTCGATCAGGCGGGCCGCCACCTGCCCCAGCGGCAGCACCTCGGTCGCCGCCCCGGCCTTGATCGCCTCGCGCGGCATGCCGAAGACCACGCAGCTGGCCTCGTCCTGCACCAGGTTGAAGCTGCCGCAGTCCTTCATCACACGCATCGCCGTCGCGCCGTCAGCCCCCATGCCCGTGAGCATCACGCCCACGGCGCGGTTGCCCGCATGGCGGGCCACGGAGCGGAACAGCACGTCCACCGACGGCTTGTGCCGGTTGACGGGATCGCCGTCCTGCACGCGGGCCACGAAGCCCGCGCCCACCTTCTCCACGGCCAGGTGCATCCCGCCGGGCGCGATGTAGGCATGTCCGCGCAGGATGCGCTCGCCGTCCTGGGCTTCCTTGACGCGCAGGCGGCACAGGCTGTCCAGCCGGGCCGCGAAGCTGGTGGTGAAGCCGGGCGGCATGTGCTGGGTGATCACGATGCCGGGGAAATCCTCGGGCAGGCCGGTCAGCACCTCGCGGATCGCCTCGGTGCCGCCCGTGGAGGCGCCAATGGCCACCAGCGACTGCGTGGCCTGGCCCGCCGTCGCGCCCATGGGCGGCCGCACCGCGCCCGCCACGGGGGGCGGCACGGCCTGCGCGTGGCGGCGCACGCGGGCCTGCGCGGCGTTGCGGATCTTGCCGGTGATCTCGCGCGCGGCGTCATCCAGGCCGGTGCGCACCGACAGCGTCGGCTTGGTCACGAAATCCACCGCGCCCAGCTCCAGCGCCCGCAGCGTCACCTGCGCGCCCCGTTCGGTCAGGGTGGAGATCATCACCACCGGCATCGGCCGCAGCCGCATCAGCCGCTCCAGGAAGTCGAGGCCGTCCATGCGCGGCATCTCCACATCCAGGGTGATCACGTCGGGATTGAGCTCCCGGATCACTTCGCGCGCCACATAGGGGTCGCAGGCCTGGCCCACGACTTCCATGCCGGGGTCCCGGTTGATGATTTCGGTGAGCACGCTGCGCACCAGGGCCGAATCGTCGACCACGACAACACGGATGGTCATGAGAACAACTCCACATCCCCACCGCCTGGCGCCTTCACCAGCTCGGTGCGGTAACGTTCTTCCTGCTGCACGTAGTCGGCAGCATGGGTGGCAGGCAGGCGCTTGCACAGCACCTGGCCGCTGCGGGGAAACTGGCAGACCTTGCGCGGCCAGGTGCCCAGCACGTCGCTGGCCAGCACGGGAATGCCCTCCTGCGACAGGAAGCCGCGCACGAAGGCCACGTTCTTCTCGCCGATGTAGGTGCGCGCCAGGCTCTTCATCACCTGCCCGCCCCCGAAAATCTTTGCCTGCAGGCGGTCCTTGCGGGCGCCGCGTTTGAGCATCTCGTTGATCAGGAGTTCCATGGCGTAGGCGCCGAAGCGCCCGCCCGCGTCGCTGCCGCCCTCGGGCAGCATGAAATGGTTCATCCCGCCGATGCCGGTGGACGGATCGTGCAGGCAGGCCGCCACGCACGAGCCCAGGGTGGTGTTGATGGCCACGTCCTGGTCGTACACGAAGAACTCGCCGGGCAGCACCTTCACCGCCGCGCGGTCGAAGCCCGTGTCCTGGAAGTAGAAGGACGCCTCATGCTCGCGCCGGGGCCGGGCGCGCAGCACGGCCAACGCGTTGCGGTCCACGGGCGGCAGGGTCACCTGGCGCCTCCGGTGCGGCGGTAGGTGGTCTTGCCCACCAGCTCCACCAAGTCACGGTGCTCGGTGAAATTCTCCGAGTGGCCCACGTACAGCAGCCCGCCGGGCTTGAGGCTGCCGCACAGGCGCTCGAGCACCCGGCGCTGCGTGGGCCGGTCGAAGTAGATCATCACGTTGCGGCAGAAGATCACGTCATACGGCTGCGGCGCCTGCCACGCGGGTGTCAGCAGGTTCATGCTGCGAAAGGCCAGCAGCGCCTGCAACTCGGGCTTGACGCGCGCCTTGCCGGCATTGGCGCCTGCCCCCTTGAGGAAGAAGCGCCGCAGGCGGGACTCGCCCAGCCCCTGCACCACGTCCATCGGGTAGACGCCCGCCTGGGCGGTGGCCAGCACGCGGGTGTCGATGTCGCTGGCGTCGATGCTCACGCGCGGGCCCTGGCCCGCCGCCTCCAGCGCCGTGATGGCGATGCTGTAAGGCTCCTCGCCGGTGGATGCCGCGCAGGACCAGATGCGCACCGGCGCACCACCCGCGCCCTGGCTGCGAAGCCAGGCGGCCAGGTGGTCGAAGTGGTGGGACTCGCGGAAAAACGAGGTCAGGTTGGTGGTCAGGCAGTTGATGAACTCCTGCCATTCCGGGTCCTGGTCCCCTGCCAGCGAATCCAGGTAGGTGTTGAAACTGTCCATCCCCCGCTCGCGCAGACGCCGGGACAGGCGGCTGTACACCATGTTCTGCTTGCCCGGGTTCAGGTCGATGCCGGCCTTGGCCCGGATCATGTTCCGCACCCGCTGGAAATCGGCGGCGCTGAACACGATGTCGCGTTCGCCCTTGCTGGCGGCCATGGCCTCGGTGGTTGTCATGCGGGATGGATCCTGGCGTTGGCGGGAGGATGGAAAGAGGATCAGCCGTTCTTCAGGCGGAAGATCTGTACCGACTGCAGCAGGCTTTGCGCCTGGTCCTTCAGCCGGGTGGCCGCGGCGGTGGACTGCTCCACCATCGCGGCGTTCTGCTGCGTGGCGGTATCGAGCTGGGCCACCGCGGCGTTGACCTGGACGACGCCCGCCGACTGCTCGGCCGACGCCGTGGAAATGCCTTCCACCAGAACCGACAGCTCACGCGAGGCGGACACCACCTGCTGCATGGTCTGGGCGGCGGACTGCACCAGCTGCCCGCCGGCCCGCACGGCGCCCCGGGATTCTTCGATCAACTGCTTGATCTCGCGCGCCGCATCGGCGCTGCGCTGCGCGAGGCTGCGCACCTCGTTGGCCACCACGGCGAAGCCGCGGCCCTGCTCCCCGGCACGCGCGGCCTCGACGGCGGCATTGAGCGCGAGGATGTTGGTCTGGAAGGCGATACCGTCCACCACGCCGTTGATCGCCGCGATGCGCTCGGACGCCTTGGCGATGCCCTGCATGCTGCTGTCCACCTCGCTGACCTTGAGGCTGGCCTGCTCGGCGACGGCACCAGCGCCATCCGCCTTACGGTTGGCCTCCACCGCGCTGCCGGCGTTCTGCTGCACGGTGGCGGCGATCTGCTCGATGGCGGCAGCGGTCTCCTGCAGGCTGGAGGCCTGCGCCTCGGTGCGGCCCGACAGGTCCTGGCTGGCGCAGGCGATCTCGTTGGCCGCGTGGTCCACCTGGGAGGACTGGCTGCGTACGTCGAACACCATGGCCTGCAGGTTCACGCACAGCTGGTTCAACCCGCGCAGCATCGCGCCGATGTCGTCGCTGCGGCTGCTGCTGGCGCTGAGCGTCAGGTCCCCGGCGGCCATGCTGTTGGCCAATTGCACGGCCTGTTGGACAGGTACCGTCACGCTGCGATGCAGCCACCAGGCCACCGCGGCCACCAGGGCCACGCCCACGCCGGCGGACAGGGCCAGCGCCGCAGCGCCCTGCCCCTCGATCAATCGCCCGGCCACGGCCGACAGGCTGGCCACGGCGCCCAGGCCCAGCGTCATGCGACCGGTCAACGACAGGCGCATCCGGCGGCCCAGCGCGGGCAGCAGCCCGCTGCGCTCCAGGCGGCCGCCGATCACCAGCTGGCGCCGCTTGCCGGCCTCGGCTTCCGCCCGCATCGTGGCGTACAAGGCCTCCGCTGCCTCCACCTGCGCCCGCGTGGGCCGGGTGCGCACCGACATGTAGCCCGACACATGGCCGTCGGACTGGATGGGCGTCACGTTGGCCACGACCCAGTAGTGGTCGCCGTTCTTGCGGCGGTTCTTCACCATGCCGGACCAGGGTTGGCCGGACTGCACGGTGGCCCACAGGTCCCGGAACGCCTCGGAGGGCATGTCCGGGTGGCGGATCAGGTTGTGCGGCTGGCCCAGCAGCTCCTCACGGTCAAAGCCCGAGACTTCGATGAAGGCCGGGTTGCAGTACGTGATGCGGCTTTGCAGGTCGGTCGTCGACACCAGGGTCATCCCCTCGGGGTAGACATATTCCTGCTGGGTGACGGGCAGGTTCATGCGCATGGCGGTACCTCGTTCGATGGCTTGTTGTCTGTTGGAGGTGGCCGCGCGACGTCACGCGCGGCAGGAGTGAGTCAGAACGCCTGCATGTCGCCGACGGTGGCGATGTCGGCCAGCAGGGTTTCCATGTCCACCAGCATCAGCATGCGGTCGCCGGCCGTGGCGATGCCGGTGATGAAGTCGCGGCCGCCGTCGCCAGGCAGGCCGGGCGGGGCCTTGATCTCGGCCTCGGGCAGGTCCAGCACGTCGGAGACGGAATCCACCACCGCGCCGACCACGCGGCCCGCCACGGCCAGCACGATCACCACGGTGAAGCTGGTGTAGTCCACCGAGTCGCAGCCGAGCTTGGTGCGCAGGTCGACGATCGGCACGATCACCCCGCGCAGGTTGACCACGCCCTTGATGTGGGACGGGGCGTGCGGAATGCGGGTGGGCGGCTCGTAGGAGCGGATTTCCTGCACCTTCTGGATGTCGACGCCGTATTCCTCGCCGCCGAGGCGGAAGGTGAGGTACTCGCCGGCACGGGCGGCCTCCTGGCGGGCGATATGGCGGCCTTCGCTGATCATGTCCATGGGACGTTTCTCCGGTGTGTGTTCGAGGGGGGACGGATTCCCCGGCCCATGCCGGGGTTTTCGGCAGTTCTGGTGCGGACTTGAATCCGGGACGCTCAGTGGCGGCCCCGCCGCACCAGGCTGGAGACATCGACGATCAGCGCCACCCGGCCATCGGCCATGATGGTGGCGCCGGAGATGCCCGGTACGCGCCGGTAATTGGCTTCCAGGTTCTTGACCACCACCTGCTGCTGTCCCACCAGCTGGTCGACTTCCAGCGCCACGCGCTGGCCCTCAGCCTCGATGACGACATGCATGCGGCGCTCGGCGTCGTCGCGGTGGAAGCCGGGGTGGAAGGTGCCCGCCAGGTCCACGACCGGCAGGTAGTCCTCGCGCACCCGCACCACGCGGGCTTCGCCGGGCATGCGCTTGAGCGCGGACTCGTCGGCCTGGAAGGACTCGATGACGCACGACAGCGGCAGCAGGTACAGGTCGCCGCAGCTGGTCACGGACATGCCGTCCATGATGGCCAGCGTCAGCGGCAGGCGCACGCTCACGCACATGCCCCGGCCGGGGGAGGAGTCCAGTTCCACCGAGCCACCCAGGGACAGGATGTTGCGCTTGACCACGTCCATGCCCACGCCGCGGCCGGACACGTCGGTCACTGCTTCGGCGGTGGAAAAGCCCGGCGCGAAAATCAGCTGCCAGACTTGCTGGTCGGTCATGTTCTCGGACAGCGGCAACCCGTTGCGGCGGGCCTTCTCCAGCAGCTTGTCCCGGTTGAGGCCGCGGCCGTCGTCGCGCACCTGGATCAGGATGGAGCCGCCTTCGTGGGCGGCGCTGAGGGTGAGGTTGCCGTGGCGCGGCTTGCCCGCGGCCTCGCGCTCGGCGGGCAGCTCGATGCCGTGGTCCACCGCGTTGCGCACCAGGTGCGTCAGCGGGTCGGTCAGCTTCTCGATCATGCCCTTGTCCAGCTCGGTGGCCTCGCCGATCGTGTGCAGCTCGATCTCCTTGCCCAGCTTGGCCGCCAGGTCCCGCAGCATGCGCGGGAAGCGGCCGAACACCTCGCCCATGGGAATCATGCGGATGGACATCACCGATTCCTGCAGGTCCCGCGTGGTGCGCTCCAGGTCGGCCAGGCCGCCGGACAGCGCGGCGACGGACTCGCCGTCCAGGCCGGCGGCGCGCTGCGCCAGCATGGCCTGGGTGATGACCAGTTCGCCCATCATGTTGATCAACTGGTCGACCTTGTCCACGGACACGCGGATGGTCTCGTTCGAGGCGGCCTTGCGCGCTGGCGCGCCGGGGCGGGCCGCGGCGGGGGCCGGCGCGGCAGCCGGGGCGGCGGATGCCGCGACTGCCGGAGGTTCTGCGGGCGCCGCCAGCGGTGCGGACGCCGGGGCCGTGGCCGTATCGGCGGGCGCGGTGTCAAAGATCTCGGCATCGGCATCGCGCCATGCGCTGATGCTGATGCGGTCCCGCGGGACGTGGAAATCGCACAGGTCCAGCAGGTCGGCATCGCTGGCGGTGGTCGTCAGGCGAAACCGCACCACGCCCTCGGCCTGGCCTTCCAGCGCCGGCGCGCGGGCCATCTCGCCCAGGCCGGCCACCTCGGCGAACAGCGCCAGCAGGTCGTCGGCCAGGTCCGGGTGGGCCAGGGGGCCGGCCAGCAGCTGCAGGTCACGTGAGCCACCGGCGTCGGCAGTGGTCACAGTGGCCGCGGGAGCAGCCGGGGCGACCGGCGCCGCCACGGCCACCGGCGCAGGCACCGGGGCTGCCGGGGCGGGAGCCGCGGCTGCCGGGGACGCAGGGGCGCCGCTTGCCAGCGCCACAAGTGTGGCGCGCAGGGCCGAGGCATCCACCGGATCCTCCACTCCCTGCTGGCGGCGATCGAGCATCTCGCGCAGCGCGTCGCCGGAGGCCAGCAGCGCATCGACCATCGGCGGGGTCGGGGCCAGCTCATGGCGGCGCAGCTTGTCCAGCAGCGTCTCCATCACGTGCGTGAGTTCGGCCAGGTCGCTGAACCCGAAGGTGGCGGCGCCGCCCTTGATGGAGTGGGCGCAGCGGAAGATGGCGTTGAGCGTCTCGTCGTCGGCCTCGCCGGTGTCCAGCCCCAGCAGCAGGCGCTCCATGGCGGTGAGGTTGTCGCCGGCCTCCTCGAAGAAGACCTGGTAGAACTGGGACAGGTCGAATCCGGCGGATGCATTGTCGGTGGCGGTGGTGCTCATGTCGTGTTGGCTCCGTGTCGTCGCGGGGAGGCTCGGGGGCAGGATCGGGGTGGGTGGGCGCTCAGCCCAGGACCTTGCGGATCACGTCCACCAGGCGGGACGGGTCGAAGGGCTTGGCGAGCCAGCCGGTGGCGCCGGCGGCGCGGGCGGCGGCCTTGAGCTGCTGGTCGGACTCGGTGGTCAGGATCAGGACCGGCAGGCGGGCGTACCGGGGGTCGGTGCGCAGCGCGCCGATCAGGCCCAGGCCGTCCATGCGGGGCATGTTCTGGTCGGTCAGCACCAGGTGCACGGCGTGCCTGCCGGCCTTTTCCATCGCGTCGACGCCATCGGCGGCCTCCAGCACATGGAAGCCGGCCGCGCGCAGCGTGTGCGACAGCATCTGGCGCATGGAGGCGGAGTCGTCGACCGCCAGGATCGTTTGCATGAAGGGGGTCCTCGGTACGGGTAGCTTCGGGACATTGTGTTGGCCCGGCCGCGTACGCAATGCGCGGTAAAAAGGCCGACCTACCCCCCTTTTCACGGTTTCCCTGCGTGGCGTCCGTGCCACGATGACGCCGTGAACCCGCAGGCCCACCCTCCCTTGCAGCTGCTGGTGGTCGAGGACTCCGAGCTCGACTTCCAGCTGCTCGTGGCCACCCTGTCCATGCAGGGTTGGCCCAACCGCCCCCTGCGCGTCGACAGCCTGGCGGCCCTGGACACCGCCCTGTCGGCGCAGGACTGGGACCTGGTGATCTCCGACCACCACCTGCCGGGCTTCAGCAGCGCCCAGGTGTGGGAGGCCGTCAGCGCCCTGCCCCGCCGGCCGCCGTGCATCATCGTCTCGGGCACCCTGGGCGAGGACGCGGCGGTGGCCGCCATGCAGCGCGGGGTGGACGACTACCTGGTCAAGGACCGCCTGGCCCGCCTGGGCGCGGCGGTGCGCAACGCGCTGGCCGCCGGCGTGGCCCGCCGCGAGCAGGCCCTGGCCCAGGCCCGGGCGCAGGAGTACCAGCAGCGGCTGCAGGCCCTCTCCGCGCAGCTGCAAAACGGCCTGGACGCCGAGCGCACCCGCCTGGCGCGGGAGATCCATGACGAGATCGGCGGCACGCTGACGGCGGTGCGCTTCGACCTGGAGCACGCCCTGTCCGACGCCGGCCCGGCAGCCACGCTGCGCCTGGAGCGGGCACTGCAGGAACTCTCGCAGATCCAGCACGCCTCCCAGCGCATCGTGCGCGACCTGCGCCCGCCCATCCTGGACGCGGGCCTCGTCGCCGCCCTGCAATGGCACACGGCCCACTGGGCCGAGCGCCAGGGCGTGCCGGTGCATTTCGCCAGCAGCCAGGGCAGCCTGGACCTGCCGCCGGACCGGGCCATGATCGTCTACCGCGCCTGCCAGGAGGCACTGACCAACATCGCCAAGCACGCCCGCGCCACGCGCGTGGGCGTGGACCTGCACTGCGGCGACGACCTCCTGTCGCTGGAGATCCAGGACAACGGCCGGGGCTTCGATGCCGCGGCGCCGGACCGCCCCAACTCCTTCGGCCTGCAGGGCCTGCGCGAGCGCATGCGCGCCGTCGGCGGGCACCTGGAAGTCACCTCCCTGCCGGGGCGGACCACGCTGATGCTGTGGCTGCCCCTGGACCCCGCCACCCCCGACCCCACCGATTCCGAGGAAGCCCTCCCATGACCCGCCTCGTCCTCGTCGACGACCACATGCTCGTGCGCCGCGGCCTGCGCGAAGCGCTCGCCGCCGATCCCCAGCTGCAGGTGCACGCCGAGGCAGGCAGCTGGGACGAGCTGCAGCCGCTGCTGGACGCGGGCGGCTTCGAGGTGCTGGTGCTGGACATCAACCTGCCCGGGCTGTCCGGCCTGGACATCCTGGACCAGCTCTCGCGCCGGACGGGCGCCCCGCGGGTGCTGGTCGTCTCCATGTACCCGGAGGACCAGTACGCGATGAAGGCCCTGAAGGCCGGCGCGCTGGGTTACGTGAACAAGGCCTGCCAGCCCGCCGAGCTGGTGCAGGCGGTGCGCCTGGTGGCAATGGGCCAGCGGTACATCAGCCCGGTGGTGGCCTCGCTGCTGGTGGACCAGCTCAATGCCCCGCCCGAGGCGCTGCCGCACCACCGCCTGACCGAGCGTGAGCAGGAACTGCTGGTCCTGCTGGCGCAAGGCCAGCGCCTGCCGGACATCGCCCTGCAGCTGGCGCTGCCGCCCAAGGTGGTGGGCGTGTACCGGGCACGGGTGATGGAGAAGATGAAACTGGCCACGCAGGCGGAACTGGCGCATTACGCGCGCCGCCACGCGCTGGTGGCCGACTGAGCGCCGCCCCTGCCGGCCGGCCGGTGAGCGACGCCGCGTCGCCGCCAGGCCTGGCTCAGTCCACGCCCGGGTAGGCCTGCGTCAGCGCATCCAGCGTCTGCTGCGCCCGCTCGACCAGCTGCGGCCACTGCGCCCGCGCGTCGTCGGGCCGTCCCTCGCGCAGGGCGACCTCCATCGTGCGTGCCACGTCGCACAAGGCCAGGTCCTGCATCATCCCCGCGGACCCGGCGATGCGGTGCGCCGGGGCGGCGACGGCCTGCATGTCACCCCCTGGCGCCAGGCCGGCGGCCACCAGGTCCAGGTGCTCGCGCAGGGAATGCCGGTACATGCGCACCATGGACTCGCGCGAGGCTTGCGGGAGCTGGCGCAGCAGTGCCAGGGTAGAGGAAAGGGTGTCGTCGGCCGCCATCGTCATGAAAGGGTACTACCGATCGGGCCCGTTGTGGAGCCCGGCGCGCGCGCCTGCGCCGGCTCGACGGCTGGCAGCAACAGCTCGTGGACCAGGCCGCACATCAAGCATGCGCGCTGCGCCCCCTGCCCGATCTCGTCGACCAGGGCGCGCAGCGGCGAGGTGGCCACCACCTGGGCGCGGGCCTGCGACGCGTGCGAGGCCAGCGTGGCCAGCGTGTCGCGCAGCTCGCGCGCCAGGGTGCGCTGGGCCTCCAGGGCCTCACCGGCCTCGTGCCCCACGCCGCGGAACCCCAGGAAGCGCCCCTTGGGCCCGAACAGCGGCTCGCCGCTGACGATGCACTGGCGCAGCCGCCCGCTGGCGTCGACCCGGCGCCACAGCAGGTTCTGGAAGGCGCGGCGGGCCATCATCGCGTCGAACTGGGCGGCCCAATCGCGGTGGTGGGTGTCGACCCCTGGAAACTCCCAGGGCCGCCGGCCCAGGGACTCCCACGCGGCGGGCGACCCGAACAGGTGGACGAGGCGGTAGCGGGAATCGGTCTGCCAGTACCAGCCGGCGCTGTAGGCCGTCGGCGATCGGGGATCGGACATCGTCGGGGCGCGCCGCGGCGCGTGACTGCTTGGACGGCGCAGCTTAGTGGCAAGCCCTGCCCCGGGCCTAGTGAAATAGGCCCGGAATCCGGGAGTTTTTGGCCGGGTCAGGCGCCGAAGCGCTCCTTGGCGCGGCGGGCGTGCTCGTTGGTGAAGACGCGGGCCGGCTCCAGCCGCTCGGCGCGCACCACCGGGTCGAAGGAGGCCAGCGCGCGCAGGGCCGTCGCCGCAGCCTCGGGGGCCAGCAGGCCGTCGGGGGAGATGGACTCGCGCATGCGCTCGAAGGCCGCCAGGTACACCGCCCGGTCGCCAAGCAGGTAGGCGTCGGGGACCGTCAGCAGCATGTCGCGCGGGCCGGCGGTGCGCAGCCACTTGAGCGCGTGGACGATGGCATGGGCCAGGGCCTGGCAGGTGACAGGGTACTTCTGGAGGAAATCCACCGGCGCGTACAGGCAGGCGCCGGGCACGGGGCCGCCGAAGACCTCCTGCGTGCCGCGCAGGGTGCGGGTGTCCGCGACCAGGCGCACCTCGGCGCGTTGCTCCAGCACGGTCAGGGCCGGGTCGGGGGCGCACAGGGCATCCACCTGACCGGCGCGCACGGCCTGGGGCGCGGACGGCATGCCGCCGACGGGGATGAAGGTCAGCTCCGAGGCCGGCACGCCCGCCCGGGCCAGGGCCGCGGCGGCCACCAGGTGGGAGGTGCTGCCCAGGGAGGGCACGCCGATGCGCCGGCCGCGCAGGTCATCGGCGCCGCGCAGGCCGGGTACGGCGCGGGCCGAGGCGCCCAGGGCGATGCCCGGCGTGCGGGCCAGCTGCACGAAGGACTGGACGGGCGCCCCGCGGGCCACCATGCCCAGGGCCTGGTCGAACTGGGCGCAGGTGACATCGCCGGCTGGCCCGCCGGGCACGGCCTCCACCACCTCGACGTCCAGCCCCTCGGCCTTGAAGTAGCCCAGTTGCTCGGCGACGGTCAGCGGCAGGTAGGGCATGGCCGCCTTGCCGTTGACGGTGATGACCACACGGGTGCGCTCGGGCCGGGCCTGGGCGCGCAGCGGCGCGTACGCCAGGGAGGCGGCCGCCAGGAAGGCGGCAGTCCCGAACGTGCGGCGGCGCAAGCGACCTGGAAGCATGGCGACTGGAATGCGTGAAGAAACCCGGCCTCCAGCGTAGGCCCTTTGATGGAACGGCGCATCGGGACCATCCCCCTCCGGATTTCCCCCGATCAGGGGAACTTGCGGCGCCGGGCGGGGACGCGCCCGCCTGTCAGCGCCGGTCTGTCAGCGCCTGTCGACCAGCGCGTGGGCGATGGTGCCCAGGTCCACATACTCCAGCTCGCTGCCCACGGGCACGCCGCGGGCCAGCCGGGTGACGGTGATGCCGCGGGCCTTGAGGGCCTCGCCGATCACATGGGCGGTGGCCTCGCCCTCGGCGGTGAAATTGGTGGCCAGGATCACCTCCTGCACCTCGCCGGTGGTGGCGCGCTCGAACAGGCGCGCCAGGCCGATCTCACGCGGGCCGATCCCGTCCAGCGGGCTCAGGCGCCCCATCAGCACGAAGTACAGGCCCTTGAAGGCGCTGGTGCGCTCCACGGCGGCCTGGTCGGCGGGGGTTTCCACCACGCACAGGCGGCTGCGGTCCCGTGCCGGGTCGGCGCAGGTATCGCACACCTCGCCTTCGGTGAAGGTGTTGCACAGGCTGCAGTGACGCACCTGGGCGCAGGCCTGCTGCAGGGCCTGGGCCAGCAGCTGCGCGCCCTCGCGGTCGTGCTGCAGCAGGTAATAGGCCATGCGCGAGGCCGTCTTCTGGCCCACGCCAGGCAGGCGGCGCAGGGCCTCGACCAGGGCGGGCAGCGTGTGGGAGGACACCAGGGGCCAGTCGTCAGGGCGTCAGAACGGGAACTTCATCCCGCCCGGCAGGCCGGGCATGCCGGCGGTGAGCTTGCCCATCTTCTCCTGCGAGGTTTCCTCGGCCTTGCGCACCGCGGCGTTGAAGGCGGCGGCCACCAGGTCCTCGAGCATGTCCTTGTCGTCGGCCAGCAGGCTGGGGTCGATGGCCACGCGCTTGACGTCGTGCTTGCAGGTCATGGTCACCTTGACCAGGCCGGCGCCGGACTCGCCGGTGACCTCGATGTGGCCCAGTTCCTCCTGGGCCTTCTTCAGGTTGTCCTGCATGGCCTGGGCCTGCTTCATCAGGCCGGCGAGTTGTCCCTTGTTGAACATGGTGTCTATTCCTTCAATTCATCGAATTCGTGGGGGTGCCGGTGGCCTCGGGCCTGGCCTCTGGCAGGACCGGCTTGATGCTTCCAGGCACGATTTTCGCGCCAAAGTCCCGCATCATCTGCTGCACGAAGGGATCACCCAGGATGATCTCCTCGGCGGCCTTCTGCCTCAGCGAGGCGGCGTGGGCGTTGCGGCGGGCGGGGCTGTCGGTGACGGCGCCGACCTCCACGCCCAGCGTCACGGCATGGCCGGCATTGTTCAGGGCGGCTTGCAGCCGGGTGCGGGTGCCGTCGTTGTTCAGGGATTCGCGCTCCACGCGCAGCAGCCAGTGGTCGGTGTCACGGCCGACCAGCTGCGACTGCAGCGCCAGCTCGCGCGTGAGCGCGGAGATGGACTCGGCCGCCACCATCTGCTGCACCAGGGCGTGCCAGAAGTCGCCGTCCTCGGTGGCCACGTAGTGCGTGGCCGAGCGGGCGGCGGCGGCTTCGGCCTCGGCCGGGCGCTCGGACTGCACGCGCACGGGCACGCCCACCACTTCGCTGGCGGGGCGGCCGTCCAGCGGGGGCGCGGGACGTCGTCCCTCGGCCGGGGCCTGGGGACGCGGCTGGGGCGACACCACGGGCACCACCACGCCCGGGGGCGCGCCCACGGCGGGGACGGCGGCCACCACAGGGGACACGGCAGGTGCGGGGGACGGGACCGGCGCCGCGGCCACGGAGCGCTGCGGCTGAGGAGCCGGCGAAGCCACAGGGACAGGCGCGGGCGCGACGGGCGCAGCCGCCAGGGCCGGGGGAGCCTGCACCGGGGCAGCAACCGCCTCGGCAGGCGCCACGCGGGCTACGGGCTCAACTGGAGTTTTTTTTTCCGCCGCGCCGGGTTTGAACGCCAGCAATCGCAGCAGAACCATCGTCAGGGCCGAGTACTCATCCGGTGCCAGCCCCAGCTCGGCGCGGCCATGCAGGCACATGCTGTAGAGCAGCTGGGTCTCGTCGGCCGGCAGCAGCTGGGCCAGGCGGGCGATCTCGGCGCCTTCGGGGTCGGTGGTGTCCACGGCCGAGGGCACGGCCTGGCACACCGCCATGCGTTGCAGCACGGCGGTCATTTCCTCCAGGGTGGAGCCGGCGGACAGGCCGTGGGTGCGCAGGGCCTCGCTGGTGGCGACCACGGTGGCGCCGTCGCTGTGGGCCAGGGCGTCGATCAGCTGGAACACATGGCTTCGGTCCACGCTGCCGAGCATCTGGCGCACGCCGGCTTCCTCGAGCTTGCCGCTGCCGAAGGCGATGGCCTGGTCGGTCAGGGACAGGGCATCGCGCATGGAACCGCGGGCCGCGCGGCCGAGCAGGCGCAGGGAGGCGGCGTCGGCGGGCACGTGCTCGACCTCGAGCACGCGGGCCAGGTGCTCCTGCACGGTCTCGGGTGCCATGGGGCGCAGGTTGAACTGCAGGCAGCGCGAGAGCACGGTGACGGGCACCTTCTGCGGGTCGGTGGTGGCCAGCACGAACTTGAGGTACTCGGGCGGCTCTTCCAGCGTCTTGAGCATCGCGTTGAACGCGTGGCCGGTGAGCATGTGCACCTCGTCGATCATGAAGACCTTGAAGCGGCCCTGGACCGGCTTGTAGACGGCTTGTTCCAGCAGTTGCTGGACTTCGTCGACGCCGCGGTTGGAGGCGGCGTCGAGCTCGGTGTAGTCGACGAAGCGGCCGGCATCGATGTCGGTGCAGGCCTGGCACACGCCGCAGGGCTGGGCGGTGATGCCGCCCTGGCCGTCGGTGCCCTGGCAGTTCAGGGACTTGGCCAGGATGCGCGACACGGTGGTCTTGCCCACGCCGCGGGTGCCGGTGAACAGGTAGGCGTGGTGCAGGCGCTGCTGGGTGAGCGCGTTGGTGAGGGCCTGGACGACGTGCTCCTGCCCGACCATCTCGCTGAACGTCTTGGGACGGTATTTGCGGGCAAGCACGAGGTACGACATGCGGTGGATTCTATCGGGCATGCCGGACGGGAAACGGGCCCGCGATCGCCTACAATCTCGCCTGACGGGCCTCCCCGCATGGTGAAGCGGCCAACCGGGTCAGGTGGGGAACCAAGCAGCCCTAACTGTGGAGCCAGTGCCGGGGGTAAGGCTCGTCAACTTTCTTCCAACTCCGTTGCGTACACGGAGCTTGGGTTTTCTCTCAGCTGACTGGCGACTCGACCACTCTGTCAGATCTGACAGGTTAAAGCGAACTCATCCGTTGTCGCGGCACCATGCTATGCGTGCCGCTGCCAAGTCAGGCACATCGCGCTACGGGCGGTAGCCCGTTCAAGCGATGAGCGACCCCAAAATCCCCGCCCCCTCTACTGAACCAGTCGTTACGGTTTTGGCCACGCCAAAAGGACCGCCCTTCTCGGGTACATGCTTCAGCGACTACATTGTCTTCGTGGACGAAAGCGGAGATCACTCCCTCGCCAGTGTTGATCCAACCTATCCCGTGTTTGTCCTGGCTCTGTGCGTTTTCCACAAGCAGCATTACGGCGAAACCGTGATTCCGGCGGTTGAAAGGCTGAAGTTCCGTTACTTTGGCCACGATAACGTCGTGCTGCATGAGAGTGACATCCGCAAGCAGAAGGGTGAATTTGTCTTCCTGAGCCACTTGCCGACGCGACTCGAATTCATGCATCGACTGTCCTCGATCATGGAAGCGAGCCATTTCGCGCTGATCACGTGCGTGGTTGACAAGGCACGCCTGTGCCCCCGAAAAGAGGCTGGGGAGAACCCGTACCACATCGCCTTGCGATGCTGCCTTGAATCACTCCAAGAATTTCTCGCCCGGGAAAAACAGGACCACCTCCCGACGCACCTGATCGTGGAATGCCGAGGAAAAAAGGAGGATGCAGAGCTGGAACTCGAGTTCCGCCGCATCTGCGACGGTGACAACCCCTGCGGCCGTCCCCTCCCATTCCAGATGGTCTTCGCCGACAAGAGGGCCAATCTCACAGGACTGCAATTGGCCGATCTGGTGGCGCGACCTGTCGGGCTGAACTTCATTCGCCCCTCACAAGTCAACCTGGCGTTTGAGGTGCTCAAGAGCAAGTTCTACAACACCGAAGGTGACCAATTCGCCAAGATGGACCTTGAAAGTCCAGGTATGCGCATCTACCCGCCTACAAAGCGAAAGGCCCCGGTGAACCCACCGAGGCCATGACGCCGACCAGGAACCCCCGATCCACTTGCAACAGAGTTTACGCCTAACTCCCGTGAACAACAAGACGAGAGCCGTGGCTCAACTGCCTTTGAGGTACCACCGTGACCTCCCGAATTTTCCGACCGACTCAGTGACCGCATCGGTCGCCTGTCCCAGCAGATCGCAGATGTCCCGGCCTAGCTAAAGAAAGGGGTGAGATCACCTCGCGGCAGTCGGCGTAGCACCCGGCATGGCTGCGGCGGGCGCATGAGATGCAGGGGTCGCTTTGACTGGATCCATGACGATGCTCACGTCATTCGGATACTTCCACATGGCCCCGGTGATCATGTCCGTGATGCCCAAGTCGAGAAACACACCGCCCACAACACCAGCTGCTTGTGCGCTGCTCACAAGGCGCATGCTCTTATTTTCATATCCGTCAGCTCGGCAAGTCACAACAATGTCGTCCTTGTCCTTTCCTACAGAAATACTGTTTTGATTTCCAGTGACTGAGCCAAGTTCACCGTCGCCATCGCGGGTGAGGATGCATCGAGCCGATTTCGGTTCAATGTTGAAGATGAGAGTTTGATTAGTTCCTTGTGTGATTGACGCGCAGCCGGAAGTAACGGCGACAGCAAAGAGCACGGCAAGTTTTGCCTTGTTTTGATTCATTTATTTTCTCTTTAATACAATGAAAAATTGATTGTCAGCGTGACTATTGTAAGCGGCTGCCATTTGCCTCGGGACGCTCCAACTTCGGGGACCGCTCCCTGGTCTGCCCGCAAATCCGTCGCCAAACAGACGTCAGACTTGTACAATGTTTCGGTACAAGATTGAGGGCTGTCCATGACCATCGAAACCACCTACAGCCAGGCGCGCGAGCAGCTCAAATCGCTGATGGACCGCGCTGTCGAGGACCGTGAAGTCATCGTGGTGCGGCGTCGCGCCGGCGGAGACGTGGCCATGATCGCGGCGGATGAGCTGGAAAGTCTGGTCGAAACCGCACATCTCCTGCGCTCTCCCAAGAATGCACAGCGACTGCTCGCTGCGTTGTCACGGGCGCGTGGCGAATCTCTTGAGCCCACGGACCTGGCCGCCTTGCAAAAGCGGGTGGATTCCGATGCGTGAGGGAAAGCGGGTGGCGGTATGCCATCCTGAATTCCTCGAAGACCTGCAACACTGGATCGAAGCAGACCGCCGCACGGCCAAGCGGCTGCTGGAATTGGTCAGGGCCATCCTCAGGGGCCCGTTTGGCGGCATCGGCAAGCCCGAACCGCTGAAATACCTGGGCGCGGATGTCTGGTCACGCCGCATCACCGAGGAGCATCGCTGCGTGTACCTGGTCAAAGCCGATCGCGTCGAGTTCCTGCAGGGCCGCTATCACTACTGAGCCCCGATGGCCCACCTCATTGCCTTGCCATGAACCCTCCCCGCCTCATCGACACCACCCGCCTCGAAGCCGCCCTGCAGGCCTTCGCCGATGCCCGCGACTGGAACCGCTTCCACACCCCCAAGAACCTCGCCCTGGCCCTGACCGGCGAGGTCGGCGAGCTGGTGGAGATCTTCCAGTGGCTGGGCGAGGACGAATCCCGGCGGGTCATGGACAACCCGGTCACCGCGCAGGCCGTGCGCGACGAGGTGGCCGATGTGCTGATGTACCTCGTGCGCCTGTCATCCGTGCTGGGCATCGACCTGGACGCTGCCGTGGCTGACAAGCTGGCGGCCAACGCCCGGAAGTACCCTGCCCCACCCTCACCCCCCAGCGTGTCGCCGCCCGCCGTCGGCTAGCCGCCACAGGGGCTGGCCCAGGGGTGGCACACCGTCCAGGCCCGGCTCTATACTGGACACCAGACGCCACCCCGATGCATCGACGATGTCGCTCGCCCGGTCCCTGTCCCCCTGCGCCCGGCCCCTGCTGGCTGCCTGGCTGGCGATGCTGGGCGCCTTCCCCGCGCTGGCGCAGGACCTGGTCCTGGACATCCCCCGGCCGCCGGCGCGAGACAAGGGCCTGGGCCTGAAGCTCACCCTGCAACCCGCGGACTTCCCCGTCTTCATCACCCCGGCCCCGCCGCCCCGGCTGGACCTCACGCTGCGCTGGGACAACCTGCCCACGCCGGCCGGCCCCGTGAGCCTGTTCGCCGGCCGCAGCTTCGGCGCCCAGGGCCCCGCCATGCCCGGGCTCGTCGCACCCGATGCCGACCTGCGCTCGCCCAGCGACCTGATGTACGTGGGCGTGCAGTTCGAGGGCGGCGCCCGCCTGCGCCTCAAGCGTTCCGGCGACGGGCTCAAGCTCAGCTACCGCGCCAGTTTCTGAGGCGGTCCAGCCGCCACAAGCCCACGCGCCGGCGGGCCGTGGGAATCGCGCTAGACTCGTCGATGGGTGCCATGGCAATCATGCCGCGGCAGGTCGTTCGCGATGGTCGGGCCGCCACGCGGGTTTTCCTGCGCCCATGATGCCCAACCTGCACAGCCCCACTGTCGAAGTGATCGCCGCCGCACTGTTCGCGATCGCCCTCGTGCACACCTTCTCCACCAAGTTTTTCGAGCGACTGGCCCACCGGCACCGACGCCATGCGGGCATCCTGCACCTGCTCGGGGAGGTGGAAGTCGTCTTCGGCCTGTGGGCCATGGTGCTGATGGTGGTGATGCTTGCATTCAGCGGCAAGACGCAGGCCATCACCTACCTGGAATCGCGCAACTTCACCGAACCGATGTTCGTGTTCGTGATCATGGTGATCGCGGGCACCCGCCCCATCCTGGCCTTCTCGGGCGCCGCGGTGCGCTTCATCGCCCGCTACATGCCATTGCCCAACGGCATGGCCACCTATTTCCTGGTGCTGGCCTTCATCCCCATGCTCGGCTCGTTCATCACCGAGCCCGCCGCCATGACGCTGGCGGCCCTCATGCTGCGCGACTCCATCCTGGCGCAGCGCCCGTCGAACAAGCTGCTCTACGTGACCGTGGGCGTGCTGTTCGTCAACATCTCCATTGGCGGCACGCTCACCCCGTTCGCCGCGCCACCGGTGCTGATGGTGGCCGCCAAGTGGAACTGGGACTTCATGTTCATGGTCACCACCTTCGGCTGGAAGGCCGCCGTGGCCGTCATCATCAACGCAGCCTGCGCCATGCTCCTGTTCCGCGAGGAGCTGGTGCGCGCGCCCTCCGTCCCGCCCCGGCGCCGCGAACGGGTCCCGCTGTCCATCGTGGGGGTGCACCTGGCCTTCCTGCTGGCCGTGGTCCTCTTCGCCCACCACCCGGCGGTGTTCATGGGCGTGTTCCTGTTCTTCCTGGGCTTCGCCACCGCCTACAAGCGCCACCAGAACCCGCTGATCCTGCGCGAGGCGCTGCTCGTCGCGTTCTTCCTTGCCGGCCTCGTGGTGCTGGGCGGCATGCAGCAGTGGTGGCTGCAGCCTATCCTCATGAGCATGGACGCGGATGCGGTGTTCTTCGGCGCGACGGCACTCACGGCCATCACCGACAACGCCGCCCTCACCTACCTGGGGTCGCTGGTGGAGGGGCTGAGCGACGAGTTCAAGGTGGCCCTGGTGGCCGGTGCGGTCACGGGCGGCGGCCTGACGGTGATCGCCAACGCCCCCAACCCGGCGGGCGTGGCCATCCTGAAGGAGCGCTTCGAGCACAACGCCATCCACCCGCTGGGCCTGCTGGTCGCGGCCCTGCCGCCCACGCTGGTGGCGGTGCTGGCGTTCAGGCTGCTGTGACGGGACGGCCCAGGCGGCGCAGCACGCCCTGGCCGGCACGGCGACCCGAGGCGATGCAGGCCGTGAGCAGGTAGCCGCCCGTGGGCGCCTCCCAGTCGAGCATTTCACCGGCGCAGAACACGCCGGGGCGGGCCGTGAGCATCAGGTCCGCGTCCATCGCGTCCCACTGCACGCCGCCCGCGCTGCTGATCGCCTCATCGATGGGCCGCGCCGCGCACACGCGCACGGGCAGCGCCTTGATGGTGGCCGCCAGTTGCACGGAGTCGTGCATCTGCTCCTTGGTCAGCGCCTCGTGCAGCAGGCCAGCCTTGATGCCGTCCAGGTGCAGGCGGCTCTTGAGGTGGCTGGACAGGGAGCGCGAGCCGCGCGGGTACTGCACCTCGGCCAGCACCTTCTCGGCGCTGCGATCGGGCAGCAGGTCCAGGTGGAAGGTGGCTTCGCCGTCACGCGCGATGGCGTCGCGCAGGTCCGCGGAAAAGGCATAGACCAGGCTGCCCTCCACGCCCGAGGCCGTGGCCACGAACTCGCCCTTGCGGGTGATGCCGTTGAAGGTGATGGCCACCGACTTGAACGGCTGCCCCGCGAAGCGCGACGAGAAGTGTTCCGACCAGCCACCGCCCACGTCGAAGCCGCAGTTGGAGGGCACCAGCGGGGTCACCGCCACGCCCTGCCCCTGCAGCACCGGCTGCCACGCACCGTCCGAGCCCAGGCGGGCCCAGCTCGCGCCGCCCAGGGCCAGCACCACGGCATCCGCCGTGACGGACTGCTCGCCCTGCGGCGAAGCGAAGCGCAGCGCGCCGCCGTCCCCCCACCCCAGCCAGCGATGGCGCATGTGGAACACCACCCCCGCCGCGCGCAGGCGCTGCAGCCAGGCGCGCAGCAGCGGCGCGGCCTTCATGTCGGTGGGGAAGACCCGGCCCGAGGTGCCGACGAAGGTCTCGACGCCCAGGCCCTGGGCCCACGCGCGCAACGCATCGGGGCCGAAGGCCTGCACCATCTCCAGCAGCTGCGGCGCCTGCGGCCGGTAGCGGGTCAGGAATCTGTCCAGGGGTTCGGAATGCGTGAGGTTCATCCCCCCGCGTCCCGCCAGCAGGAACTTGCGGCCCGCCGAGGGCATGGCGTCGTACACATGCACCTTCACGCCGTTCGACGCCAACACCTCGGCCGCCATCAGGCCTGCCGGCCCTGCGCCCACCACGATCACGTTCATCCCGAAAATCCAGTTGCTTGTTGATTCGCTGGCCGATCGGCGCCGCAGCCCCCGGGGCTGCCCGCGCCGACGGCCGTGTCATTCGACCGGCACGAGCCTGCCCTGCCCGGTCAGGAAGGCCGTGCGCACCGGCGCGCCCGGGTGGGCCGCCTCCACGGCGCGGCGGTAGCGGCGCAATTGCGCCACCAGCTCGCCGTCCTGCTCCGGCTGCCAGGCGGACTTGTAATCCAGCACCCACCAGGCCCCATCGTCACGGCGGCGCACCAGGCGATCCAGCCGCAGCAGCGCGCCCTCGTGGTGCAGCTCCACCTCGTTGCCCACCCAGTCCACCACCTGTGCGTCCCAGGCCCAGGCGCCCTCGCCGCGCAGGATGCGGCCGGCCATCACCGCGGCATCGCTCAGCGCGCCGCCCACCAGTCCGTGCTCGCGGGCGATGCGCTGCATGAGCGCGGGCGGCAGGCGCTCGCCATGCACGGGCCAGCACTCCAGCAAACGGTGCAGGGCCTGCCCGTAGCGGGAGGCGCCTTCCTCGTGGGCCAGCAGCACGTCGTCCTTGTCCGGTTTCGCCAGGGGCGTGGTCGGCGCCGGCACCACCGGCAACCAGCACGGTGCGTGCGGGTCGGCATGGGCCGCTGCGGCCGGCGCCAGGTCGTCCAGGGACACCGGCTCGCACAACGGCTGCACACGGCGCCACCAGCTGCCGGGGGAGGACGTGCGCGGCGTCACGCTGGAGACCACCAGCTCGCTGCGCGCGCGGGTCATGGCCACGTACAGCGCGTTCAATTCCTCGCGCTGGCGCGCCTGCTTCTCCGCGGCCAGCGCGGGCAGGCAGCAGGTGGGCGGCTCGCCCTCGCTGGCGATGAAGGCAAAGCGCTGCGGCGCCTGCGCCTCACCCGGCCAGTCCAGGATCACGCCCATGGTCTCGGCCCGCGCGGGCGCGCCATCGGTGTCCAGCATCAGCACCAGCGGCGCCTCCAGCCCCTTGGCGCCGTGCACGGTGAGCAGGCGCACGGCCTGCTCCTCGGCCACCGCCGGCGCGCGCACACCGCCGGCGCGCATGGCGCGCACGAAGGCATAGGGCGTGGCGTAGCGGCCGCCGCCCACGCTCAGCGCCGCGCCCAGCAGCGCGCGCAGGTTGGCCAGCGTGGCCTCGCGCAACGCAGGCGGCGTGGCCTGCGCGTAGCGCGCCAGCACATCGCCGTCGTGGAAGATGGCATCCAGCGCGTCGTGCGGCGGCATGCGGTCCACCCAGCGCTTCCAGCGCGCCAGCACGGCACCCACGCCCTGCAGCGGCGCAGGCGGATTCCAGGCCTCGTCCTGCAGCAGTTCCAGCCAGGGGCGGGCATGTCCCCTATGGCCTGGTTCGCCACCGCCTTCACCCCGCCCGCCCGCCTCGCCGGCTTGCACCTGGCGCGCCCGCAGCGCCAGCTCCACCAGCGCCTCGTCGGGCACCGAGAACAGGGGCGACTTCAGCGCCCGCGCCAGGGACAGGTCGTGCGTGGGCGTGACCAGCGCGTCGAGCAGGGCCACCAGGTCCTGCACCTCGGGCGTCTGGCCCAGGTCGGTTTTCTCGGGTTGCTGCGAAGGAATGCCGAGCAGGCGCAACTCGTCCTGCATGGCCGACAGGCGGTCGCGCTTGCGCGCCAGCACCATGATGTCCTGCGGCGGCAGCCCGTCCTCGATGCGGCGCGCCAGCCAGCGCGCGGCCTGGCGGCACTCCAGCGCCACCAGCCGTTCCTCGGGCAGCTCGCGGGGCACGGTCAGGCTGTCACGCCAGCCGTCCTCGGCCTCGGCCGCAGCCTCGGGTCCCGGCGCGGCGGGCACGGTCCGCGCCACCGGGGGCAGGTGCAGCACGCGGCCGCCCGACGCCGACTCGGTGGTGTGGGTGCGGAACCCCTCGTACTCGCCCTGCGCCTGCGCCGCATTCATGGCCTCGTTCATCGCGCCCAGCACGGCGGGCGTATTGCGGCGGGTGTGGTCGCACCCCAGCAGCGCCCCGCCCAGGCCGTCGACCACGAAGCGCTGCGCGGCGCGGAACACCTGCGGCTCGGCACGGCGGAAGCGGTAGATGCTCTGCTTGGGGTCGCCCACGATGAACACGCCCGGCGCGTTGCCCGCCCCGGTGTAGCCCGACAGCCAGCCATGCAGCGCCTGCCATTGCAGCGGGTTGGTGTCCTGGAACTCGTCGACCAGCAGGTGGCGCACCCGGGCGTCCAGCCGTTCCTGCACCCAGCCCGAGAGGACGGGGTCGGACAGCATGACCAGCGCGGCGCGCTCCACGTCGTTCATGTCCACCCAGCCTTCCTCCCGCTTGAGGGCGGCGTACTCGGCGATGAGGATGCGCGCCAGCCGCGCCATGCGCTGGTGGTGCAGCCAGCCATCGTGCTGCACCTTGGCGGCGATGAGGCGCTCGATGAGGGCCTGCGCGGCGCGGATGTCGGCCAGGCCCACCAGCTTGTCGCTGAACTTGCGGGGTGTACCCGTGCCGGTGATGAGGGCGCCGACGGCGGCGTCCCAGTCGCCGGCGGCCAGGGCCTGTTCCAGTTGCGAGCCCAGGGCGGAGAAACTCGGTTGCGTGGCGCGGCCCAGGAGGCCCGCGGCCTCCATCAGCGTGTCGCGCACCGGGCCCGGCGCGGCCAGCAGCCCTTCGGGCGTGTCCGCACCGCCGAACTCGGGGAACACCGCCTGCCAGGGCTGGACCGAGGCCTCCACCACGCCCTGCGCATCGGCCAGGTCGAACTCCACCCGCTTGGACAGCGCCGACAACAGCGCCTTGAGCGTCTGGCTGCGGCCATGGGCGGCGATGCTGGCCTCGTAGTCGCGGCGGGCCTCGGGGTCGTCCGCCACCACGTCATGGAAACGCCGCCACACCTTGGCGACGGCCTCGCTGTCGTCCTCCAGCAGCTCGTGGCGCGCGGGCAGGCCCAGCTGCTCCATGACCCCCAGCGGCGCGGTGCGCAGCAGCGCGGCGAACCAGCTGTGGAAGGTGCGGATCTGCACCGGCCGGCCGGAGGTGAGCAGCTGGCGGTACAGGCCCTTGAGCGGGGCGGCCAGCGCGGACGCGTCGGCGGGGGCCACGCCCCGGTTCACCAGCTCCTGCTGCAGTTTGGCTTCATCGGCGTGGGCGAATTCCTCCAGCCATTGGTGCAGCCGCTCGCGCATCTCGCCGGCGGCCTTCTTGGTGAAGGTGATCGCCAGGATCTCGTGCGGCTGCGCGCCGTCCAGCAGCGCGCGCAGGATGCGCGAGACCAGCATCCAGGTCTTGCCGGCGCCGGCGCAGGCCTCCACGGCCACGCTGCGGCGCGGGTCGCAGGCCACGGCGTAGAAGGCCTCGCGCGGGACGCGCTGGCCGTTGATCTCATAGGCATAAGACGGCGCGAGGGCCCCCTCGTTGGGCAGGGAGTCACACGAAGTGGACGAACGTGGGGGCATGGTCATTGCCAGAAGTCTTTACGGCACAGGCCCCGGGCGGCGCAGCGTTCGCACACCATGCCCTCGCCCAGCGGCTGCAGCGCCGCGCCTTCGCCGATGCGGCGCAGGTCGTCCAGGATGCCCAGGGCCAGCGCCTCGCGCGCGGCCTGCACCTGCGGCTGCTCGACGAACTTCGTCTCGCCGCGCTCGCCCACGTTCACGTAGAAGGCGCGCAGGTGGTCGTCCTCCAGGAGCGCGGCGTAGAAGGCCAGCTGCGTGTCCTCGAAGGGCGCCTTGATGCGCGCCTGCGTCACGCTCAGCGACTCGGTCTTGTAGTCCATCACCAGCTTCGCGCCATCCGGGCCGCGGTCGATACGGTCGATGCGGCCCATCAGCTTGACGGTGCCCAGCGCGATCTCGTGCTCGGTCTCGGCGGACTCGAAGGCCGCCCGCTCCCTGGCCTCGAACTTCGCCAGTTCCTCCAGGTAGCCCTCGCGCACCTGCGGCCAGGCCGCCTCGAAGGGCAGGAACTCGCCGGGCGGCATGTGCTGGTCGCGCGTCACCTCCTGCGCCATGCGGTCCATCCGCAGGGCGCGCTGCGCGCGGTCGTCGGTCGGCTCGCGCTGCAGGCTCTCGTGGAAGCGCCGCAGCACCTCGTGCACCCAGTTGCCGAAATCGCGCTTGTCCAGGTCGGTGTCGATCTCCTGCGTCTCCTGCAGCCCCATCTGCCGCAGGGCGAAGAAGCGGTAAGGGCACTTGCGCAGGTCCTCGTAGGCGCTGGCGGACAGGCGGGCCACGTCCAGCGCGGGCGCGGCCGGCGCGGGCCGGGCCACGGGCTGGGGCACCACGTCACGGCGCTCGCGCGGCTCGGCCGCGCGGCGGCCCTGCGCGTCCAGCACCAGCTGCTGCACCAGCGGGCTGGGCAGCACCGGCTCGCCGGTGTCGTCGGTCTTGCGCCACAGCACGTCCACCTGCGGGATCCGCAGGGCATGGCGCCAACCCTCGCGCAGGGTAGCCTCCAGCTGCTCGCGCGGCGGCAGGCCCAGCACCTCGCGCTGGGCGGCCGTCCAGGCCCCCGGCGGCTCGGGCGAGGGCGCCAGCCGCACCTCGTCACAGCCCGGCACCACCAGCGCCGGGAAGTGCCGCCCCAGCAGCTGGTTGAACGGCAGCACCACCACCTGCGCCCGCTCGGGCGCCTCGGGCACGAAGGTCGAGGCCTCCAGGGCCTCGTTGGCCCAGGCGGTGAATTCCGCCAGTGACAGGCGCCGGGCGGCCTGGGGCAGCTGCGCCCACAGGGACTCACCCGCCTCGTCCAGGCCCAGGGCGGCCACCAGCTGCCCGCCAGCCGGGTCGGCCTGCAGGGACTGCCAGGCCCCACCGGCCTGCAGCAGCCCGCGCAGGGCCTGCTGCCACTGCGGCAGCGGGCGCGCCTGGCGCAGGCCCTCGCGCCAGCCGTTGGCCTGTTCGATCAGGGCGGTCCAGCCGCCCTCGCCTTCCCCGAGGCGCGAGGCCTCCACGGCGGCCCAGTGGCGCAGCCCGGCGCGGCGGATGCGCCGCTCCAGGGACAGGGCGGTCGCGGGCGGCACGGCGGGCGTGTTCTTCAGCCAGTCCAGCACCTCGTCGCTGGCGGCGTCCCAGGCGCAGGCCTTGAGCGCGCCCATCACCTGGGCCGCGGCGCGGGTGGTGGACAGCTTCCAGCCGGTCTCGTCGGCAATGGCCACGCCGCGCGCCGCCAGCATGGCGCGGATGCGGCGCGTGAGCACCCGGTCCACCGCGGCCAGGGCCACCGGCGCGCGGCCGGCCTCCAGGTGGTGGATCACGCAGGCGGCGGCCATCTCGGCCTCGTGCGCCGGGTCACCCGCCGCATGCAGTTGGATCTGGCCCGGCGGGGCCGTGGCTTGGCCACCGTCTGCGCCCTGCGAAGCCGCCTCCCCAGCCCCGTCAGGCGCAGCGCTGCCGGCGTCAGCCAGCGGCCAGCGCACCGCGCGCTCCCCCAGCCCGCGGGCGATGGCCTGCGTCACGGGTTCGGGCTGCAGGCCTTCCAGCACCACCAGCAGGTCCAGCGTGTCGGCCGTACCGGGCGCCATCAGGGAATCGGTGGCGTAGGACGAGGCCGCCGCCCACTCGATGGCGATGCGGGCGATGGCGGCCTCCAGGGCCATGACGGGATGCTCCAGCCCCAGGCCGGCGACCGTGCGGGCCTTCGCCGCCCATTCCTCGCGCTGCCCGGGTGGCACCGCCGCGGCGGGCGTGGCCAGCTGCCAGGCGGCCTCCACCAGGCGCGGCGCCAGCACGGCGCCTTGGCGCCCCAGGCCGGCGCGCTCCAGCCAGTGGCGCGCGGTCAGCAGGTCCAGCCCGCGGTCGAAGCTCAGGTCCTCGGGCCCGGGCGCGAAGCCACCCCGGGAGGCCCAGTTCATGGTGGTCTCGAAGCGCGGCGCGAAGCCGTCCGGCGCGTGGCGGGCCCACAGGCGGCGGGCCAGGGGCATCAGCTGGGCGTAGGGCACGAGCACCACGGTGCGCGCGGCATGGGCCCCGCGCCGGGCCATCAGGCGCGCCAACCGGTCGAGCAACCGGGCCAGGACGCCCTGCCCGTCATGGTCTGGCGCTATGGCATCCATAGCAGCGGGGTGCCCTGGCACGTCGGGTGGAAGGGCTTGGTTTCTGTCACAATTCCCCCACTGTACCTCGTACGAGTTCCCACTCCCCGTGCAGGAACCGCCAGAAACCCAAGGAATCCATCATGGCCAGCGACCTGATCAAGCACATCTCCGACGCCTCCTTCGAATCCGACGTCCTGCAGGCCGGCAAGCCCGTGCTGGTGGACTACTGGGCCGAGTGGTGCGGCCCCTGCAAGATGATCGCCCCCATCCTGGACGAAGTGGCCGCCACCTACCAGGACAAGCTGACCATCGCCAAGATGAACGTGGACGAGAACCGCGACATCCCCGCCAAGTTCGGCATCCGCGGCATCCCCACCCTGATGCTGTTCAAGGGCGGCCAGCTCGCCGCCACCAAGGTCGGCGCCATGAGCAAGGCCCAGCTGACGGCCTTCATCGACCAGCAACTGGCCTGATTTGCACTGAAACTGGCGCAATCCCGCAACAGCGGGACCAAGAAAGGGACCCACGGGTCCCTTTTTCATACCTATAATGCGCCAAAACCACCGGTTGCCTGTACAGGCTGCCGGGTTCGGTCCCTGGTTCGCGAGGCAACCCTGCCCTTGCGACATCCCTCCCCCAGAAATTCCAACAAGAAGCCCCGCGAGGGGTCCAACCGAGTCCCACACCATGCACTTGAACGAACTCAAGGCACTGCACGTTTCCGAAGTCCTGAAGCAGGCCGAGGAACTGGAGATCGAGAACACCGGCCGCATGCGCAAGCAGGAGCTGATGTTCGCCATCATCAAGAAGCGTGCGCGCGCCGGCGAGCAGGTCTTCGCGGACGGCGTGCTGGAGATCCTGCCCGACGGCTTCGGCTTCCTGCGCAGCCCGGACACCAGCTACACGGCCAGCACGGACGACATCTACATCTCCCCCAGCCAGGTGCGCCGCTTCAACCTGCACACCGGCGACATGATCGAGGGCGAGGTCCGCACCCCCAAGGACGGCGAGCGCTACTTCGCGCTGACCAAGCTGGACAAGGTCAACGGCCGGGCGCCGGAGGACAACAAGCACAAGATCATGTTCGAGAACCTCACGCCGCTGTTCCCCAAGGAGCAGATGCGCCTGGAGCGTGAGAACCTCAAGGGCGAGGAGAACATCACCGGCCGCGTGATCGACATCATCGCCCCCATCGGCAAGGGCCAGCGCGCGCTGATCGTCGCCCCGCCCAAGTCCGGCAAGACCGTGATGATGCAAAGCATCGCCCACGCCATCGCCGCCAACTACCCCAACAGCCACATGATGGTGCTGCTGGTGGACGAGCGCCCGGAAGAAGTGACGGACATGCAGCGCTCGGTGAAGGCCGAGGTCATCGCCTCCACCTTCGACGAGCCCGCCGCCCGCCACGTGCACGTGGCCGAGATGGTGATCGAGCGCGCCAAGCGCCTGGTGGAACTCAAGCAGGACGTCGTGATCCTGCTGGACTCCATCACCCGCCTGGCCCGCGCCTACAACAACGTGGTGCCCTCCTCCGGCAAGGTGCTGACCGGCGGCGTGGACTCCAACGCCCTGCAGCGCCCCAAGCGCTTCCTGGGCGCGGCGCGCAACGTGGAGGAAGGCGGCTCGCTGACCATCATCGCCACCGCCCTGGTGGACACCGGCTCGCGCATGGACGAAGTGATCTTTGAAGAATTCAAGGGCACGGGCAACTGCGAAATCCACCTGGACCGCCGCCTGTACGAAAAGCGCGTGTTCCCCTCCATCCAGCTCAATCGCTCCGGCACCCGCCGCGAGGAACTGCTGCTGGCGCCGGAGATCCTGCAGAAGACCCGCATCCTGCGCCAGTTCATGTACAACATGGACGAGATCGAGTCCATGGAGATGGTGCTCAAGTCGATGAAAGCCACGAAAACCAACGTGGAGTTCTTCGACATGATGCGCCGCGGCGGCTAAACAGGACGCCCCCCGAAGCGGCCCAAGGGCCGCCTCCCCCCACTGGGGGGCAATGCAGCGGCCTGGCAAAGCCAGTTCCGCGCATTCCCGGATCAGGCACGCGATCCTCTATAATCCCTGGTTTTGCGGAAAGTACGCCAAATGGGTTGGCGCGGCTCCCGCACCTGAGAAGGAAATCCCATGAAAGACGGCATCCACCCCGACTACCGCGAAGTTCTCTTCGTGGACCTGTCCAACGGTTTCAAGTTCGTGACCCGTTCCTGCGTCCCCACCAAGGAGACCGCCGAGCACGAGGGCAAGAGCTACCCCCTGTTCAAGCTGGACACCTCCAGCGAGTCGCACCCCTTCTACACGGGCACCCAGAAGTCCGTGGACAACATGGGCGGCCGCGTGGAGCGCTTCCGCAACAAGTTCGGCAAGTCCGCCCTCGCCAAGTAAAGCGAGCGCGCTTGTCGCCAAGGGCAGCCCGGGCAACCGCGCTGCCCTTTTTCTTTCCCCGCCGATAATCCCCGCGTGAATTCACCCACCCCCGCCATCGTCGCGCAAAGCGCGGTGCGCCGCCTGCCGCGGCTGGCCCTGTGGCTGTTCTGCCTGGCCTACGTCCTTCCCGGCTTCATCGGCCGCGAGCCCTGGAAGACGGCCGACATGCAGGGCTTCGGCTACATGTTCGAACTGGCCCGCGGCGCCACCGACTGGCTGGCCCCCGAGATCCTGGGCATGCGCCCCGAGTTCGACGCCCTGCTGCCCTTCTGGCTGGGGGCCTGGGCCATCGAGGCCACGCGCGGCTGGCTGCTGCCCGACGTGGCGGTGCGCATTCCCTCCATCGCGCTGCTGTCGCTCACGCTGGCGGCCACCTGGTACGCCGTCTACCAGCTCGCGCGCAGCCCGCGCGCCCAGCCCGTGCCCTTTGCCTTCGGCGGCGAGGCCGACCCGCGCGACTACGCCCGCGCCATGGCCGATGCCGGCCTGCTGGCCCTGATCGCCTGCCTGGGCCTGGCCCAGCTCTCGCACGAGACCACCCCCGCCCTGGCCCAGCTGGCCTTCACGGCCCTGGCCTTCTATGGCCTGTCCGGCCTGCCCGCGACCCGGCCCTGGCCGCCCCTGGCCCTGCTCCTGGGCCTGCTGGGCCTGGCCCTGAGCGGCGCGCCCACGCTGGCCGTGCTGTTCGCCCTGGGCGGCACCGGCGTGCTGCTGCTGCGGCTGCGGGAAGACGCCGGTGACCCGGCCCTGGCCCGTGCCGTCCGCTGGTGGGCAGCCCTGGCCGTCGGCGGCGCGCTGGCCGTCGCGGTCCTGGCGGAATTGCTGGACCTGTGGCACTGGCGCGTGGATCCCGGCCTGCTGGAGGCGCGCAGCGCCATCCGCCTGCTGGCCTGGTTCACCTGGCCGGCCTGGCCGCTGGCCCTGTGGACGTTGTGGCGCTGGCGCCGCCAGCTGGGCAGCCGCCATGTGGCCCTGCCCCTGTGGATCGCGGGCGTGGCCGTCGGCTCGGCCCTCACCACCCCCCACGCCGACCGCTCGCTCCTGCTGGCGCTGCCGGCCCTGGCCGCCCTGGCGGCCTTCGCCCTGCCCACCCTGCGGCGCAGCGTGGCGGCCCTGATCGACTGGTTCACCCTCCTGTTCTTCAGCGGCATCGCGCTGGTGATCTGGGTGGTGTGGATCTCCCTGCAGACGGGCGTGCCCGCCAAGCCCGCGGCCAACGTCGCCAAGCTGGCCGTGGGGTACGAGCCCAGCTTCTCGCTCACCGCCTTCCTGGCCGCCATCGCCGCCACCGGGGCCTGGGCCTGGCTGGTGCGCTGGCGCGCCGGCCGGCACCGCGCCGCCATCTGGAAGAGCCTGGTCCTGCCCGCCGGCGGCGCCGCCCTGTGCTGGGTACTGCTGATGACGCTGTGGCTGCCGGTGCTGGACTACGCCCGCAGCTATGTGCCCGCCGTGCGCGCCGTCGTGCGCGCCGTGCAGCCCCCGGGCGCAGCGCCCGCCTGCGTGGAAGTCGCCTCCGTCAGCCGCGGCCAGGTGGCCGCCCTGCGGTACCACGGCGGGCTGGACGTGCGCGCCGTCAGTGACCGGGCCGGCTGTCCGTGGCGCGTGACGGCCGCCGACCTGGACCCCGTCTCCCGTGAGTTGCTGCAGCTCGATCGCTGGCAGCTCGTGGCCACCGTGCGCCGCCCCACCGACCCGCGAGACAACCTGCGCGTCTGGAAACGGGTGCCCTGATGGGGGAGTTGCGCACCATCGCCCGGCACGCCGGGACGGTGTACGTGGGCCAGGCCGCCGTGCTGGCCTTCGGCATCACCGACACCCTGGTCGCCAGCCGCTACTCCGGCGAGGCCCTGGCCGCGCTGGGCGTGGGCTCGGCGGTCTACATCAGCATCTTCGTGGGCCTCATGGGCATGTTGCAGGCGCAACTGCCGGTGTGGGCCGAGCTGCGCGGGGCCGGCCGCCCGCTGGACCTGGGGCGCTCCGTGCGCCAGGCCCTGTACCTGGCCCTGGCCGCCTGCCTGGCGGGCGTGGCGCTGCTGCTGTCGCCAGGTGCCATCCTGCGCTGGACCGAGGTCCCGCCCGAGCTGCGCGGCGACGTGGCGCGCTACCTGGCCATCACCGCCGTGAGCCTGCCCCTGGCCCTGGTGTTCAGGCTTTACAGCACCCTCAGCCAGGCCCTGGGCCGGCCGCGCATGGTCACCTGGATCCAGGTGGGCGCGCTGGCGCTGAAGGTACCGCTGTCCATCTGGCTGGCGTTCGGCGGCGCGGGCCTGCCGGCCCTGGGGCTGGCAGGCTGCGCCTGGGCCTCGGTGGCGGTGTATGGGCTGATGGTCGGCATCGCGGTGTGGACGCTGCGCACGCAGGACCTGTTCACGCCGTACCGCATCTGGGCGCCGCTGGAACGCATCGACTGGTCCGCGCAGCGCGGCTTCGCCCGCCTGGGCATCCCGACGGCGCTGTCCATCGTGGTGGAGGTCACCTCCTTCACGCTGATGGCGCTGTTCGTCGCGCGCCAGGGCGTCATCGCCACCGCCAGCCACCAGGTGGCCGCCAGCATGGCGGGGCTGCTGTACATGATGCCCCTGTCCCTGGGCATCGCCGCCAGCGCGCGCGTGAGCTACTGGATCGGCGCGGGTGACATGCGCCACGCCCGCCTGGCGCTGCGCCTGGGCCTGAAGCTCTCGCTGGGCCTGGCCCTGGCCTGCGCCCTGGCCGTCGCCGCGCTGCACCAGCCGCTGGCGCGCCTGTACGCGGGCGACAACCCGCCCGTGGTGGCCATGGCGGCGGGCCTGCTGGTCATCGTCGCGGCCTACCACCTGTTCGACGCGGTGCAGTGCGTGTGCGTGTTCCTGCTGCGGTGCTTCGGCGTGGCCACCGCGCCGGTCGTGGTCTACAGCCTGCTGCTGTGGGGCCTGGGCCTGGGCGGCGGCTATGCCCTGGCCTACCAGGGCCTGGCGGGTGGAGCCCCGATGCAATCGCCCGCGGCCTTCTGGCTCGCGGCGACGCTGGCGCTGGCGGTCACGGCCGTGGCCTTCATCGCCATCCTGTGGCGGGCCGTGCGCGCCCGCACCGCCGCAGCGGCTTAGACCGCGCGCACCCGCGCAGCCGGCAGCTGGAAGGAGAAGGTGGAGCCCACGCCCACCACGCTCTCGATGTGCAGTTCGCCGCCATGGCGCTGCACCACGTGCTTGACGATCGCCAGCCCCAGGCCGGTGCCACCGGTCTCCCGCGAGCGGCTGCGGTCCACGCGGTAGAAGCGCTCGGTCAGGCGGGGCAGGTGCTCGGGCGCGATGCCCGCGCCGCTGTCACGCACGCTGAACTCCAGGCGGCCGTCGGGCAGCTGGCGCCAGCCCGCGTCGATGGTGCCGCCGGCAGGCGTGTAGCGGATGGCGTTGGTGACGAGGTTGGACATGGCGCTGAGGATCTCGGCCCCCGCACCGGACACCTCCAGCGCCGGGGCCGGCGCGAAGTTCAGCGCCAGGGACTTGCCCAGCACGCCGTCGAGCCCGCGGGCCTCTTCCTCGCACTGCGCCACCAACGCCTGCAGCCCCACCCATTCGCCGCCCCCGGGCAGCGGGCTGCCCTCCAGCTTCGACAGGGTCAGCAGGTCATTGACCAGGGCCTGCATGCGATGGGCCTGCTGCTGCATCAGGGCCAGGTAGCGGGTGCGCTCGGCCTCGTCCAGCGGCAGGGTCTGCAGCGTCTCGACAAAGCCCGTGAGCACCGTCAGCGGCGTGCGGATCTCGTGCGAGACGTTGGCCACGAAATCGCGGCGCATGGTCTCGGCCTGTTCCACCGAGGTGATGTCGCGTGAGAGCAGCAGCTTGCGGCCTTCGCCATAAGGGTGCAACTGCACCGACACACGCATGCGCTGCGCCGGGGCGCTGCCACGGGCGGCGATGACGACATCGCGCGAATAGTCGCCCCCCGCCAGGTAGGCGGTGAAGGCCGGGTCGCGCACCAGGTTGCCCACCAGCTGCTGCAGGTCCCGTTCGGGATCGAAACCGAAATGCTGGGCCGCGGTCTGGTTGCACCACTCGATGTGGCCACGCGCGTCGAGCAGCACCACGCCGTTGGGGGACGCCTGGATGGCGGCAAGGAACTCGCGCAAACGGGCCTGGGCGCCGGCGGTCTCGGCCTCGCGCGCACGCAAGGCGCGGCGCACGCGCTCCACCACCTCGCCCCACATGCCCCACACCCGCGGCGGCTCCCGCCCGTCGTCGAGGCGGCGCAGCCAGCGCGTCACACGAAGCCCGCGCGTCAGGTCGGCGATAAACGAAGCCAGCGCCCCCAGCAGCACGCCGGCGGCGCAGCCCCAGGGGCCTGCCAGCCACAGGCCGGCAGCCCCGCCCACGACCAGTGAGAGCGCGAAAAAGAAGGCGCGAAACAGCATCGGCGCGTCAGGCAGCGCGGGCCGCCGACACGGGCTGCGCCGTCAACCGGTAGCCGGCGCCGCGCACGGTCTCGACCATCGCGCCGGCTCCGCCCAGCGCCTCGCGCAGGCGCTTGACGTGCACGTCGACGGTGCGCTCCTCGATGAAGACGTGGTCGCCCCACACCCGGTCCAGGAGCTGGCCGCGGCTGTGGACACGCTCCGGGTGTTTCATCAGGTAGTTCAGCAGCTTGAACTCGGTGGGGCCCAGCTTCAGGGGCTGGCCCTCCCAGGTGACGCGGTGGGTGGCCGGGTCCAGCGACAGCTGGCCGATGGTCACCGTCTCCCCGGCCTGCTCGGGCACGCGCCGGCGCAGCACGGCGCGGATGCGGGCCAGCATCTCCTGGGTGGAGAACGGCTTGGTGATGTAGTCGTCGGCGCCCGCATCCAGGCCGGCCACCTTGTCCGGCTCGTCGCCGCGGGCCGTGAGCATCAGGATGGGGATGACCTTCGTGCGGGGGTGGGCGCGCCACTGGCGGGCCAGGGCCAGGCCACTTTGGCCCGGCAGCATCCAATCGAGCAGGATGGCATCGGGCAGCACGGCATCGAGCTCGCGCTGGGCGCCCTCACCGTCCTCGGCCCACACCGGGTCGAAGCCGTTGTGGCGCAGGTTGACCGCGATCAGCTCGGCGATCGCGGGCTCGTCTTCGACGATCAGGACACGGGGCTTTCTCATGCCGGCAAACGCTCGCTCACTGGACGGCCGACTCGATCTCTTCGATCGACGTGTGGCGCACGTCGGCCCCCTTGACGATGTAGATGATCAGCTCGGCGATGTTCTTGGCGTGGTCGCCGATGCGCTCCACCGCCTTGGCCAGGAACAGAAGGTCCAGGCTGGCGGAGATGGTGCGGGGGTCTTCCATCATGTAGGTGATCAGCTTGCGCACGAAGCCGTCGAACTCCTGGTCGATCAGGTCGTCCTCCTTCATGATCGACACGGCGGCCTGCACGTCCAGGCGGGCGAAGGCGTCCAGCGCCTTGCGCAGCAGGCCGGCGGCCAGGTCGGACGCCATGCGCAGGTCCGAGGTGGGCAGCGCGCGGGCAGAGCCGCTCTCGATGATGCTCTTGACCATGCGGGCGATCTTGGTGGCCTCGTCGCCTGCGCGCTCGAGGTTGGCCGTGCTCTTGGAGATGGCCAGCAGCAGGCGCAGGTCGCGCGCCGTGGGCTGGCGGCGGCCGATGATGGAGGCCAGGTCGCGGTCGATGTCCACCTCCATCTGGTTGACCTTGTGCTCGATCTCGATCACCTGGTTGGCGGCCTCGGCACTGAACTGCGACAGCGCGTAGATGGCCTGGTGGATCTGGGATTCGACCAACCCCCCCAGCTCCAGCACGCGGGAGGAGACGCCATTGAGCTCGGTATCGAACTGCGCGGAAATATGCTTGTCGGGCATGGTGATTCTCCCTGGGTCAGCCGAAACGGCCGGTGATGTAGTCCTCGGTTTCCTTGCGCGTGGGCTTGAAGAAGATCTGCTCGGTCTCCCCCACTTCCACCAGGTCACCCAGGTACATGTAGGCGGTGTAGTCGCTGCAGCGGGCGGCCTGCTGCATGTTGTGCGTCACGATGACGACGGTGTAGTCGTCCTTCAGCTCGGCGATCAGTTCCTCGATCTTGGCGGTGGAGATCGGGTCCAGCGCGGAGCACGGCTCGTCCAGCAGCAGCACCTCGGGCTTGATGGCGATGCCGCGGGCGATGCACAGGCGCTGCTGCTGGCCGCCGGACAGGCCGGAACCGGACTGGTCCAGCTTGTCCTTGACCTCGTTCCACAGGGCGGCCTTGCGCAGGGCCCACTCGACACGGTCGTCCATGTCGGAGGAGCCCAGGTTCTCGAACAGGCGCACGCCGAAGGCGATGTTGTCGTAGATGGACATCGGGAACGGCGTGGGCTTCTGGAAGACCATGCCCACCTTGGCGCGCACCAGGGCGACGTCCTGCTTGGAGGTCAGCAGGTTCTCGCCATCGAGCACGATCTCGCCTTCAGCGCGCTGCTCGGGGTACAGCTCGAACATGCGGTTGAAGGTGCGCAGCAGCGTGGACTTGCCGCAGCCCGAGGGACCGATGAAGGCGGTGACCTTCTTCTCGGGGATCTCGAGGTTGATGCCCTTGAGGGCGTGGAAGTTGCCGTAGTAGAAGTTCAGGTTGCGAACCGAGATCTTCGCGGGCGGGGTGGCGGTGGCGGTCGTCATGGGGCGGCCTGTGTCAATCGTTGGGTCAGATCTTGTTGCGGGTCACCACGCGGGCGAGGATGTTCAGTCCGAGGACGGCCACGGTGATCAGGAACACGCCGGCCCAGGCCAGCTGCTGCCAGTTTTCGTAGGGGCTCATCGCGAACTTGAAGATGGTCACCGGCAGCGAGGCCATGGGCTCGCCGAGGTTGGAGGTCCAGAACTGGTTGTTCAGGGCGGTGAACAGCAGCGGCGCGGTCTCGCCGGCGATGCGGGCCACGGCCAGCAGCACGCCGGTCACCACGCCGGCGCGGGCGGCGCGAAGGGTGATGGAGGAAATCACCTTCCACTTGGGCGCGCCCAGGGCGTAGGCCGCCTCGCGCAGCCCCGAGGGGACCAGCGCCAGCATGTTCTCGGTGGTGCGGATCACCACCGGCACCACGATCAGGGCCAGGGCGCACACCCCGGCGTAGCCGGAGAACTGCTTGAACCGCGCCACGACGACGGCATAGACGAACAGGCCGATCACGATGGAGGGCGCCGACAGCAGGATGTCATTGACGAAGCGGGTGGTGGCGCCCAGCCAGCCCTTGGGGTCGTACTCGACCAGGTACACGCCGGCCATGATGCCCACGGGGGTGGCCACCAGGGTGGCCAGCATCACCATCAGCACGGAGCCGTAGATGGCGTTGGCGATGCCGCCGGGCTCGTTGGGCGCGGGGGTCATCTCGGTCAGGGCGGCGATCGTCAGGCCGCCCACGCCCAGGCGGACGGTCTCGAAGAGGATCCAGACAAGCCAGAACACGCCGAAGGCCATGGCGGCCAGCGACAGGGCCAGGGCGATGCGGTTGACGGCCTTGCGGCGGTTGAACTTGGCCAGTCGGGTGTCGTTGATGGCGGAATTCATGCTTTCTTGCCCTCGCCTTTCTTCAGGCGGGCCAGCAGCAGCTTGGACAGCGCCAGCACGACGAAGGTGATGAAGAACAGCACCAGGCCCAGGTAGATCAGGGCCGACTGGTGCATCTCGGAGGCGGCCTCCGCGAATTCATTGGCCAGCGCGGAGGTGATGCTGTTGGCGGGGGCGAACAGGCTCAGCGAGTCCAGCTGGTTGAAGTTGCCGATCACGAAGGTCACGGCCATGGTCTCGCCCAGGGCGCGTCCCAGGCCCAGCATGATGCCGCCGATCACGCCGCCCTTGGTGTAGGGCAGCACGACCTTGAACATCACCTCCCAGGTGGTGCAACCCAGGCCGTAGGCGGATTCCTTGAGCAGGGCGGGCGTCACCTCGAACACGTCGCGCATCACGGCGGCGATGAACGGGATGATCATGATGGCCAGGATGATGCCGGCCGACAGCACGCCGATGCCCACCGGCGGGCCGGAGACCAGCGCGCCCAGGAAGGGAACGCCGGACAGCAATTTTTGCAGTGGCTGCTGCACCCAGGTGGCCAGGATGGGGCCGAACACCAGCAGGCCCCACATGCCGTACACGATGGACGGCACGGCGGCCAGCAGCTCGATGGCGGTGCCCAGGGGGCGCTTGAGCCAGGCGGGCGACAGCTCGGTCAGGAACAGCGCGATGCCGAAGCTCACCGGGACGGCGATCAGCAGCGCGATCACGGAGGTGGCCAGCGTGCCATAGATCATCACCAGGCCGCCGTACTGGTCGGCGACCGGGTCCCAGGTGCTGGTGGTCAGGAAGCCCAGGCCGTAGGCCTGGATGGCGGGCCAGGCGCCCACCACCAGCGAGCCCAGGATGGCCACCAGCAGCGACAGGGTCAGGAGGGCGGCGCCCTTTGCCGCCCAGCCAAAGAGCCTGTCCAGGACAGGCGCGCTGGCGGACGACCGGGGGGCCGGGGGAATTGCCTTGCGTTCGGGTACCGGTCGCACGGCGTTCAGATCGAAGTTAGCCTCATGGGCCGGGAGTGTAGAAGACATGAGGCGTGCTTGTCGTTGAAACGCTCGTGCTCTCGGTAATCAGCGTGACAGCGGACCGATCAGCGGAAGGCGACCGGCTTGCCGGCGGCGTCCTTGATCTCGGCGACCCACAGCTTCTCGATCTGCTGCTTGACGGCGGCGGGCATGGGCACGTAGTCCAGGTCGTCGGCGGTCTTGTCGCCGTTCTTGTAGGCCCAGTCGAAGAACTTCAGTGCGGTGGCGGCCTGTGCGGGCTTGTCCTGCACCTTGTGCATCAGGATGAAGGTGGCGCCCGTCATGGGCCAGGAGCCGTCGCCCGGCTGGTTGGTCAGGATCTGGTAGAAGCTCTTGGCCCAGCTGGCGCCGGCGGCGGCGGCCTTGAAGGCGTTGTCGTCGGGGTTGACGAACTTGCCGGCGGCGTTCTGCATCTGGGCGAAGTTCATCTTGTTCTGCTTCACATAGGCGTACTCCACGTAGCCGATGGAGTTGGGCAGGCGGCCCACGAAGGCGGCCACGCCCTCGTTGCCCTTGCCGCCCGTGCCGGTGGGCCAGTTCACGGCGGTGCCTTCACCGACCTTGGACTTCCACTCGGGGCTGACCTTGGACAGGTAGTTCGTGAAGATGAAGCTGGTGCCGGAGCCGTCGGCGCGGCGCACCGGGGCGATGGCGGCGTCGGGCAGGTTCAGGGACGGGTTCAGGGCCTTGATGGCGGCGTCGTTCCACTTGGTGATCTTGCCCAGGTAGATGTCGGCCAGGACGGCGCCCGACAGGCGCAGCTGGCCGGGGGCGATACCCTGGATGTTCACGACCGGGATCACGCCGCCGATGACGGTGGGGAACTGGATCTGGCCCTTCTTGGCCAGTTCCTCGTCGGTCAGGGGCATGTCCGAGGCGCCGAAGGCCACGGTCTTGGCGTCGATCTGCTTGATGCCGGCGCCGGAGCCCACGGACTGGTAGTTGATCTTCACACCGGTGGCCTTGTTGTAGTCGGCGGCCCACTTGGCGTACAGGGGAGCGGGGAACGAAGCGCCGGCGCCCGTGACGTCCTGGGCGAAGGCCATGCCGGCAAAGGACAGGGAGATGAGGCCGATGGCGGCGGAGCGGCGGGTCAGGTTCATTATTCAGTCCTCTTGAAGGTGAAGGAAACGTCGGGCCGGTTCCGGTCGACTGAGCGCAGTCTAGGAAGGCTGCGTGACAGACTTGTGACAATGCGTGAGCTTGCGCCACCGGCAGGCCCATGTCACGCGGCAGCCATAAACTTGTCACATGAATGCCTTCCAATTGGAAGCTTGACGCTCTCTTGCGGCCCGCAAGTTAATAAGAAATCATTATGGACAATGGCACCCTGCTGGCCGCGATCGACCTCGGCTCCAACAGCTTCCGGCTCGAAATCGGCCGCTATGAGGGCGGCCAGATCCGCCGCGTGGAGTACCTGAAGGAAACGGTGCGCCAGGGCGGCGGCCTGGACGAGGCGCGCAACCTCACGCCCGAGGCCATGCAGCGCGGCTGGGACTGCCTGGCGCGCTTTGGCGAGCGGCTGGCGGGATTCAAGCCGCGGCAGGTGCGCGCGGTCGCCACCCAGACGCTGCGCGAAGCGCGCAATGCCGACGAATTCCTGGCAGGCGCCCATCCCCTGCTGGGTTTTCCCATCGACATCATCGCGGGCCGGGAGGAAGCCCGCCTGATCTACCAGGGCGTGGCCCACCTGCTGCCGCAGTCCGCCGAGCGCCGCCTGGTGGTGGACATCGGCGGGCGGTCCACGGAGATGATCCTGGGCCAGGGCTATGAGGCCCGGGTGATGGAGAGCTTTCGCGTGGGCAGCGTCGCCTGGTCGCTCAAGCACTTCCCGCACGGCGAGTTCACGGCGGCCGCCTTCGAGCGCGCGGAAGTCGCCGCCAAGGCCGTCCTCGACGAGGCCCTGGCCACCTACCCTCGCGAGGCCTGGGACCGGGCCTACGGCTCCTCGGGCACCATCGGCGCGGTGTCCGATGTGCTGGAAATGGCCGGCTGGGACCATGGCCTGGTGTCGCGCGAGGCCCTGGAGTGGTTGCGTGACCGCCTCCTGGCCGCCCGCCGCGCCGACCGGGTGCAGCTCGAGGGCCTCAAGGAGGACCGCCGCCCGGTCATCGGCGGCGGCCTGAGCGTGCTGCTGGCGGTGTTCGACCTGCTGCAGATCGACGAGATGCACGCCGCCCAAGGCGCGCTGCGCCATGGCGTGCTGTACGACCTGCTGGACCGGGAACATTTCGAGGGGGACCTGCGGTCCGCCACGGTACAGGGGCTCGCCACGCGGTTCGGGGTGGACGCGGGCCAGGCCAGGCGCGTGGCCCATGTGGCCGTGAACCTGTTCAAGCAGCTGCGTGGCGGGGACGAGGCCGACGATCTGGCGCGCCGCAGGCGCAAGCTGGCCTGGGCCGCCCAGTTGCACGAGATCGGCAGCGTGATCTCGCACAGCGACGCCCACAAGCACGGGGCCTACATCCTGGACAACGCCGACGCTCCCGGCTTCGCGCAGACGGAGCTGCACCGCCTGAGCCTGCTGGTGCTGGGCCACAAGGGCAAGCTGCGAAAACTGGACGTGGACTTCGAGGATGAGGTCTTCGTGCACCAGCTGCTGTGCCTGCGGCTGGCCGTGGTCCTGTGCCATGCAAGGCGCGAGCCTCAGGTCAAGGAGCTGCGGATCGCGGCTCGAAACCATGCGGTCACCCTGTCCCTGCCGGCGGGCTGGGCCTCGGCCTACCCGCAGTCGGCCCACTTGCTGCGCGAGGAAGCGGTGGCCTGGCAGAAGACGCCCTGGTCCTTCACGGTCGAAGGGTAGTAACCGCCTGCATGGCGCAAGCGGCCCGCAGGCGCGGGCGGCTTGCGCACGACCTCAATAACGGTATAAACTGTATATATCGTTTGTTTACCGAGGATCAAGAGACATGGCCACTGCCACCCGACCCGAATCCGCCAAGGCGGCCCGCAAGCCGGCGACCCGAGCCGCTGCCAAGCCTGCCGTGAAGCCCGCAGCCAAGCCCGCGGCCCAGCCGGTCACGAAGGCGGCCCCCCAGGCTGCCGCCAAGGCAACCCCTGCAGTCAAGGCCGCCAAGGTTGCCAAGGCACCCAAGGCCGACAAGCCGAAGAAGCCCAAGCTGGTGCGTGACAGCTTCACCATCCCGAAGGCCGAGTACGAGGTGATCGACGCCCTCAAGCAGCGCGTCGCCAAGGCGGGTTCGCCTGCCAAGAAGAGCGAATTGCTGCGCGCCGGCATCAAGGCCCTGGCCGCGATGAACGACGCCGCCCTGCTGGCGGCCGTCAAGGCCGTGCCGTCCATCAAGACCGGCCGTCCGGCCAAGGCCTGACACCGGCCTGGGACTGGGTCCAGGCCTGCCCGCTCAGGCGAGGTCCGGCGGCCGCACGGCCACCACGACGGTCTGCAGCACGCCGTTGCGCTCGCGGGCACGCAGCCACCAGGCCGCGCCCTTGCGCACCGCGCACTCCCCCGCCTGCAGCCCCAGCAGCTGCGCGATCACACGGCCGAGCGTGGGCTGGTGGCCCACCAGCACCACCGCCTGCCGGGCACCGGGCCACTGCGCGGCCTCCAACAAGGCCTGGGGCGCCGCATCGGGCGCCAGCTCGGGCCGGATCTTGAACTTGCGCCCCAGCGCCTGCGCCGTCTGCTCGCAGCGCAGCGCAGGGCTGCACAGGATGCGGGCGGTGTCGGGCAGCTGGCTGTCCAGCCAGGCGCCCATGCGCGCCGCTTCCTTCTCGCCGCGCGGCGTCAGCGCGCGGGACAGGTCCGTGCCGTCGGCCGCCAGTTCCTCGGCCTCGGCGTGTCGCCACAGGATCAGGTCCATCCTCAGCCTCCGTTCCGCGGGGCGCGGCCGGCCACGCTGTCGCGTGCGGCGTAGCGCCCCATCAGGGCATCCTGCGCGCCGTGGCTGCCGGGCTTGCCCGCGCCCGGCGCGCGCTGGTAGCTGCCATCGGGCATCAATTCCCAGGCGTCGCGGTCGTCGTGCAGGTAGGCCACCAGGCACTCGTCGACGATCCGCTGTCGCAAGGATGCATCCGTCACCGGCCAGGCCAGCTCGACGCGGCGCAGCATGTTGCGGTTCATCCAGTCGGCGCTCGACAGGTACAGCGTTTCCTCGTCGTTGCAGCGGAAGTAGAACACCCGCGAGTGCTCGAGGAAGCGCCCGATCACCGAGCGTACCCGGATGTTGTCCGTCACCCCCCGCCGGCGGGGCGGCAGCATGCAGGCGCCCCGCACCACCAGGTCAATTTTCACGCCCGCCTGCCCGGCGCGCACCAGGGCCCGGATCAGGGGCTCGTCGGTCAGCGCGTTCATCTTGAGCACGATGCGGCAGGACGCGCCGGCGGACGCGGCACGGGCCAGGGCGTCCATGCGCTCGGTCATCGCCCGGTGCAGGTGGAACGGGGCCAGCAGCATCTTGTGCAGCCGGGGCACGCGCACCTGGCTGGCCAGGTGGGTGAACACGCTGTCCATGTCGGCCGTCAGCTGCGGGTCGGCGGTGAGGTAGCTCACATCCGTGTACAGGCGCGCCGTGCGCGGGTTGTAGTTGCCGGTGGACAGGTGGCCGTAGCGCACCAGGCGCTTGCCCTCGCGCCGCGTGACCAGCAGCATCTTGGCGTGGGTCTTCAGGCCCACCACGCCGTACACCACCTGGGCGCCGATGGACTCGAGCTGCTCGGCCCAGTTGATGTTGGCTTCCTCGTCGAATCGGGCCTTGAGCTCCACCACCGCCGTCACTTCCTTGCCCTGGCGCACCGCCTCGCGCAGCAGCTCCATCATCTTGGAGTCCGCGCCGGTGCGGTAGATGGTCTGCTTGATGGCCAGCACCTGCGGGTCATGGGCCGCCTCGCGCAGGAACTCGAGCACGCCATCGAAGCTCTCGAAGGGCTGGTGGATCGCCACATCGCCCTGGCGCAGCCGCTCGAAGACCGACTGGCCAGGCGGCAGCTGGTGCGGGTAGGACGCCTTGTAGGGCGGAAACAGCAGCCCGGGCGCGTCGACCAGGTCGATCATCTGCTGCAGGCGCACCAGGTTCACCGGCCCGGGCACGCGGTACAGCGCCGCCTCGGGCAGGTTGAACTGGGCCCGCAGGGTGTCTGCCAGGTAGTCCGAGCAGCCCGCCGAGACCTCCAGGCGCAAGGCCTGGCCGTAATGACGCTGCTGCAGGCCCTTGCGCAAGGCGGTGCGCAGGTTGGCGACCTCCTCCTCGTCCACGGCCAGGTCGGAGTGGCGTGTCAGGCGGAACTGCGAGAACTGCTGCACCTCGCGGCCCGGGAACAGGTCGTGCAAGTGCGCGCGGATCACGCTGGACAGCATGACGAACAGGGTGCGGCCGCCCGACACGCGCCCGGGCATGCGGATCAGGCGCGGCAGCACCCGCGGCACCTTGACGATGGCGATGTCGTTCTCGCGGCCGAAGGCGTCCTTCCCGCCCAGGCGCACGATGAAGTTCAGCGACTTGTTGGCCACCTGCGGGAAGGGATGGGCGGGGTCCAGTCCCACGGGGATCAGCAACGGCCGCACTTCGCGGTGGAAATAGTCGTCGACCCAGCGGCGCTGCGCCGCATCGCGCTCGCCATGCGAGACGATGGCGATGCCCTCCCTGGCGAAGGCGGGCATCAGCTCGTCGTTGTACAGGGCGTACTGGCGCGCGACCAGGCGGTGGGCGGCCTCGGACAGGGCGGCGAAGGACTCGATGCTGTACGTGCCCTTGCTGTCGCCCGCCATCAGCGCATCCAGGTGCGGCGCGCTGCGCACCTCGAAAAACTCGTCGAGGTTGGACGAGACGATGCACAGGTAGCGAAGCCGCTCGAGCAGCGGCACATCGGATCGCACGGCCCAGTCCAGCACGCGCTCGTTGAAGGCCAGGATGCTGTGATCGCGGTCCAGCAGCGTCAGTGCGGCTTCCGCCGGACCCTGGAGAACTGTATTCATTCTGATGTCATTTCGATGACTCGACGATGACACTATTCAGTCGATCGATGACAGGGGTGTGACACAACCGGTTTCATCGGCGCGCTGCACGCCCTGCGCTGGTACCAGGTGCTGGGTGAACAGGCGGGTGGCATGCTGCCAGCTGAAGTCCAGCGCGCGGCTGCGCGCCTCGCCCCGGGGCACGCGCAGCGCCTGCCAGCAGGCCTCGCCCAGGTCCTCGTGCATGGCGCCGCCCAGGCTGCGGCCGCTGGGGTGGCGGGCCGCCAGCACCTCGTTGGGCCCGTCCACCGGGTAGGCGGCCACCGGCGTCCCGGTGGCCATGGCCTCGGCCATCACCAGGCCAAAGGTATCCGACCGGCTGGGGAACACGAACAGGTCGGCCGCGCCATACAGGCGCGCCAGCTCCTTGCGCGGCAGCAGGCCCACCCAGCGCACGCCGGGGTACCGCTCCTTGAGGGAGGCCTCCAGCGGCCCCACGCCGGCCACCACCTTGGTGCCGGGCATGTCCAGTTCCAGGAAGGCCTGGATGTTCTTCTCGTAGGACACGCGGCCGACGAACAGCTTGAGGGGCCGCGCCAGGGTGCCCAGCGGCTCGAAGTGGCCCGGCCGGCCCTGGAAGCCGAACAGGTCCGTGTCGACCCCATGGGTCCAGGCCCGCAGGTTGCGAAAGCCCCGGCCCTCCAACATCTGCAGCACGCCCTGCGTGGGCACCATCACCCCCGACGAGGGGCGGTGGAAGTGCCGGAACAGCGCGTAGCCCCAGGACAGCGGCACCTTCAGCGCGGCGTGCAGGATCTCCGGGAACTTGGTGTGGAAGGCAGTGGTGAAGGCCAGGCCCCGGCGCAGGCAATGGCGCCGGGCCGCCCAGCCCAGCGGGCCTTCGGTGGCCAGGTGGATGGCATCGGGCTGGAACGCGTCCAGGTGACGGGCCAGGTCCTTCGCCGGTCGCACGGCCAGGTCGATCCCCGGGTAACCCGGGCAGGGCCGGGTGCGGAACAGCCTGGGCTCGACCACCTTCACCTCATGGCCCAGCGCCTGCAGCTCCTTGACCAGTTCCACCAGCGTGGTCACCACGCCGTTGACCTGGGGCAGCCAGGCATCGGTCACCAGGGCGATCTTCATGGATGGACCTCCAGGGGGTGGAAGGCCGGCTCGGGCCGGCCCTGGCGCGCCGGCTCACCTTCTCCGCCACGCCAGTGCACGATCTCCAGCCGGCCGTCGTGGTGCTCCACCAGCGCGGAGCGGCTTTCCACCCAGTCACCATCGTTGCAGTACAGGATGCCGCCGATCTCCCGCATCTCGGCATGGTGGATGTGGCCGCACACCACGCCATGGTGGCCGCGCTTGCGGGCCTCCTGGGCCACGGCCACCTCGAAGTCGCTGATGAAGTTGACCGCCTTCTTGACCTTGAGCTTCAGGTAGGCGGACAGCGACCAGTACGACAGCCCCATGCGCGCCCGCAGGGAGTTGAGGTGGCGATTGAGCTTGAGCGTGAACTCGTACAGGTTGTCGCCCACGTAGGCCAGCCACCGGGCGCACTGGATCACGCCGTCGAAGTAGTCGCCGTGGATCACCCACAGGCGCTGGCCGTCGGCCGTCACGTGCACGGCCTCCTGCACCAGCTCGATGCCGCCGAACGGGTGCCCGGCGAACTGGCGGGCGAAGTCGTCGTGGTTGCCCGGCACGTACACCACCCGCGTGCCCTTGCGGGCGCTGCGCAGGATCTTCTGCACCACGTCGTTGTGCGCCTGGGGCCAATACCAGCGGCGGCGCAGCTGCCAGCCGTCGATGATGTCGCCCACCAGGTACAGGTGCTCGCTGCTGTGGTGCTTGAGGAAGTCGAGCAGCGCGTCGGCCTGGCAGCCGGGGGTGCCCAGGTGGATGTCGGAAATGAAAACGGCGCGATAACGCCGTTGGCCGGCGTCGGGGACCCCGGGCTGGTCGGGGGCGTCCGTCTCGTGCGCTGCGCAGGCCGCGCCTCCCACGATGTCGGAGAAGGCGTCGAAGGCAGTGCGCATCGTTCAACGTCCCAGGAAGTGCTTGCGGTAACGGGCCGGCAGGTCGGCGATGCGCATCAGCATCGGCAGGTCGGCGGTGTTGAAGTCCGGGTCCCAGGCCGGCGCGCCCAGCACCTTGGCGCCCAGGCGCAAGTAGCCCTTGATCAGGGCGGGCGGCTCCACCGGCAGGTCCGAGTCCAGCTCCTCGACGGGCAGCGGCAGGCGGGGCCGCACGTGGTATTCGATGGGCGCCAGGTGGGTCTTCTCCACCTGCTTCCAGATGCTGGCGGCGATGTCGCCGCTGACCACGCCCTCGTGCAGCATGGGGATGCTGGCGCAGCCGATCATGGTGTCCAGCTCGTTGCGCACCATGAACTCGGCCAACGCGCCCCACAGGGCCAGGATCACGCCGCCATGGCGGTGGGCCGGGTGCACGCAGCTGCGGCCCAGTTCCACCATGCGCTCGCGCAGGCCGCGCAGGCGGGTCAGGTCGAACTCGGTCTCGCTGTACAGGCCGCCCACGCGGCGGGCCTGGGCGGGCGTGAGCACGCGGTAGGTGCCCACCACCTGGCCGGACGCCTCGTCACGCACCAGCAGGTGCTCGCAGTAATCGTCGAACAGGTCGATGTCATGGCCGGCCAGCGGCGAGGACAGGCGCGCGCCCATCTCGCCGGCAAAGACGTCGAACCTCAGGCGCTGCGCCTCGCGGACTTCGTCCTCGTGCCGCGCCCAAGCCACGGAAATAGCGCCAGCGGCGCCCTGAGCAGGCTGCAGACCGTCAGGCTGAGAGCTTCGGTGAAGTGACCCCCTGGGCAGGGACACCGGTGACAGCGGCAAGGTGGGGGTGGGCAGTTCTTTCACGGCGCATCTCCTGGGTAGATGCCATTCAGTTTGGCCATCCACCATGACGCGCACGTGGCAACGGCGTGTCAGTTCGATGACGCGTTGCTGTACACCGGCGCGAAGCCGCCGCCCGGGGTGCGCATGTTGGTGGTCTGGCCCTGGTACAGGCGGGCCGCCACCCACTGCACCTCGCCGGCATACGCATAGGCGCGCAGGTCGAACTTCATGGCCTGCGGGCTGGCATCCACCTCGACGCGCCGCTCGCCCGGCAGCATGACCGCCTGGGCCACGTAGTCGCCGGCCAGGATCTCCTCCCACACCCGGCGCGTGAGCTTGTCGCCGCGGTAGGCCGCCCGGCTGCCGAAGCCGGCCATGGGCTTGAAGAACAGGCCCCGGCGCGCGGCCCAGAGCCGGTCGGCGGCGTCGCGCGTGACCCGTTCGGTGCGGGGCACGTTGTCAAGCAGTACCCGTCGCGTCGCCTCGGGCACGCCCAGCGCCTGCAGGCGGTCCTCGTCGCTGAAACAGGCCAGCAGCCGCTTGTCCGCGTACAGCGCGTGGGCCTGGGGATGCGGCGTCAGCACCACGCCCTGGCGCAACCAGGCCTCGCGCAGTGCGGCATGGGACGGTTCGTCCAGGTAGAAGTCGGTCAGGCGGTTGTAGACCAGGTCGATCGCCTGCCCCGCGTGCCAGAGCTGGCCTTCGCGCCAGGTGAGCTCGCCGGGATCGGCCACCACGGCCTGCAGGCCATGGCGCTCGAACAGCCGCTGGAACAGCAGGAACTCCGGGTACAGGTACTGCCGCTGCGGCGCGTCATCGACGATGGCGATGCGGCTCAGGGGCGGACCGTCCGGACGCGAGAGTTGCCACTCGCGGCGGAACATGTCCACCAGGCGCTGTTCGAAGCGGTCCACGCTGGCAGGCGTCGGTACCAGGCCGTCCATGTCCCCGCAGCAACTGCGCTGGGCGCGGGCAAGCACGGCATTGAGCATCGCGCCGCCGGCGTTGGTATTGACCTCGATCAGCCCCAGGTGGCCCGCATCCAGGTGGAAGTCGTAGCCGAAGAAAACGCCCTGCGCACCACCGCCCACTCGCGCGATGGGTGGCGCATGCGCGAGTACCGCCTCGCGGTAAGCCGGCAGCGCGACCACCGATTCAACCGCGCGCACGACCTGCGCGATGCGGGCAAGCTGCGCCGGCGCGACAAACACCGGCTGTGAGGAGAAGGCATAGGGGCAGTGCTCACGCACCAGCTGGAACAGGCCGGCGCTACCCAGTTGCGAATCGAGCGCATTCGCCAGTTCCGCCTTGTCCAGGCTCAGGCAGACACAGTCCTGATTGAGCTGATCGATCGGCATGGGAGTGGTACGGGATCACGCGGGTTGCACGGGCCGCCAGGCGTTCACGAGGGCCACCAGGGACAGCATCACCGGCACCTCGACCAGGACGCCGACCACCGTGGCCAGTGCCGCTCCCGAGTTCAGGCCGAACAGCGAAATCGCGACCGCCACCGCCAGTTCAAAGAAGTTGGATGTGCCGATCAGGCACGCCGGGCCGGCCACGTTGTGCGGCAGCTTGAGCAGCCGGGCGCCCCACCAGCCGATGAAGAAGATGCCGTAGGACTGCAGGATCAAGGGGACCGCGATGAGTGCGATGACGCCGGGGTGCGCGATGAGTGTGCCGGCCTGGAAGCCGAACAGCAGGACCACGGTCGTGATCAGCCCACCGACCGACCACGGCTTGAGGCGCGCCACGAACTGCCCCACGGCGAGGGGCGAGCGCCGGGCCAGCACCCGGCGGGTCGCCATGCCCGCCAGCAAGGGCAGCACCACGTACAGCACGGTGGCAAGCACCAGCGTTTCCCAAGGCACCGCCACATCCGTGACGCCCAGCAGGAACGCCGCGATGGGTGCGAAGGCGACCACCATGATCAGGTCATTCACCGACACCTGCACCAGCGTGTATCCGGGATCACCTTTGACCAGCTGGCTCCAGATGAAGACCATCGCAGTGCAAGGCGCCACGCCGAGCAGGATCATGCCGGCGATGTACTCACTGGCTGACTGCGGATCGACCCAGGGCGCGAACAGGTGCTGGAAGAACAGGACGCCGAGCGCCGCCATGGTGAACGGCTTGACCAGCCAGTTGACCGCCAGCGTCAGCAGCAGGCCCCGGGGCTTTCTGCCGACATCCTTGACGGCGCTCCAGTCGACCTGAATCATCATCGGGTAGATCATCACCCAGATGAACACGGCCACCACCAGGTTCACCCGTGCCGCCTCGATCCTCGCCACGGCCTGGAACAGCGACGGCATCACCAGCCCGAGCCCGACACCGGCAGCAATGCCCAAAGCCACCCAGATCGTCAGGTAGCGCTCGAAAAAACCGATGCCCGGGGCCGCAGCGCCTGAGGACGGAACAGCGAATTCAGTCATGCGCGAAAAGGCCCGGAATAAATCAATATTTCGATTATGCTTGAATAATGAATGAAAAAGCAGCCGTCATCGCGCTCACGGCCTTGGCCCATGAGGCGCGCCTTCGCATCTTCCGCGCGCTGATCGGGGCCGGTCCGCAGGGCCTGACCCCCTCCACCCTGGCCGTCATGCTGGGCGTGACGGGATCGAACCTGTCCTTTCACCTCAAGGAGCTGGCCCATGCCGACCTGGTGACGGTGGAGCGTGAGGGGCGACAACTGTTCTACCGCCCCCACCTCGCGCACATGAACGGCCTGGTGGGCTACCTGGTGGATCACTGCTGCCACGGCCAGGCCTGCGCGCCGGCGCCCCAACGGGCAAAGGCCTGTGGCCCCGCGGGCTGCTGATTTCCCGCCGCCACCCGCATCGAGCCGGTCCTCACGAGCCCGGCAATCGCCTGCGGGGGTGTCGTCGATTTGTCATATTCACCCGCAACAATTCAACATTAATTGAAATGAATTCAGGAGCATAGGCATGAGAGTCGGTATCAACGGCATGGGCCGCATGGGACGCTTGGCCCTGCGCGCTGCGTTTGGCGCCATCGACCGGCCGGACCACGACCCCCGCGCCGGCAACCGCCTGGAGGTGGTGCACCTCAACGAGATCAAGGGCGGCGCCGCCGCCACGGCGCACCTCGCCACCTTCGACTCGGTGCAGGGCCGCTGGAAGGCCGACATCGCGGCCGAGGGCGAGGACGCCATCCGCATCGGCGGCAAGCGCCTGTCCTTCAGCTCGCACGCCGCCGCTGCGGAGATTCCCTGGGGCGACCTGGGCGTGGACGTGGTGCTGGAGTGCACCGGCAAGTTCCTCACGCCCGAGACCCTGCAAGGCCACCTGGACCGCGGCGCCAAGCGCGTCATCGTGGCCGCGCCGGTGAAGGTGGGCGGCGTGCTGAACATCGTGGTCGGCGTCAACGACCACCTGTACGACCCGTCCCGCGACCGCATCGTCACCGCGGCCTCCTGCACCACCAACTGCCTGGCCCCCGTCGTCAAGGTCGTCCACGAGGCCATCGGCATCCGCCACGGGCAGATCACGACCCTGCACGACCCCACCAACACCAACCTGGTGGTGGACGCCCCGCACAAGGACCTGCGCCGCGCCCGCAGCGCCATGGTCAACCTGGCGCCCACCACCACGGGCAGCGCCACGGCCATCGCCCTGATCTACCCGGAGCTCAAGGGCAAGCTCAACGGCCATGCCGTGCGCGTGCCGGCGCTCAACGCCTCGCTGACCGACTGCGTGTTCGAGCTGGCGCGCGCCACCACCGCGGAGGAAGTCAACGCCCTGTTCCAGGCCGCCGCCGCGCCCGGCGCGCCGCTGGCCGGCATCCTGGGCTACGAGGAGCGCCCGCTGGTCAGCTCCGACTACGCCCGCGACACCCGCAGCGCCATCGTCGACGCGCTGTCGACCATGGTCACCGATGGCACCCTGCTCAAGGTCTACGCCTGGTACGACAACGAGATGGGTTACGCCACCCGCATGGTGGACCTGGCCTGCCACCTGGAACGCGTGGGCCTCTGATGAACCAGGCCGAACGCCACTACGCCATCGTCACGGCGTCCTACTGGGGGTTCACGCTCACCGACGGCGCGCTGCGCATGCTGGTGCTGCTGCACTTCTACCGCCTGGGCTATTCGCCGTTCACGCTGGCCTTCCTGTTCCTGCTGTACGAAGCCGCCGGCGTGCTGGCCAACCTGGTGGGTGGCTGGCTGGCCACGCGCTATGGCATCGCCCGCATGCTCACCGTGGGCCTGGCCACGCAGATCATCGGCTTCACCCTGCTGTCCCTGCTCGATCCCGGCTGGACGGCCGCCATGTCCGTGGCCTGGGTGGTGCTGTCCCAGGGCGTATGCGGCGTGGCCAAGGACCTGACCAAGACGGCCAGCAAGTCCGCCATCAAGGTGACGCAGGCCCAGGCCAAGGAGCAGGGCGCCGGCCAGTTGTTCAAGTGGGTCGCCTGGTTCACCGGCAGCAAGAACGCCATGAAGGGCGTGGGCTTCTTCCTGGGCGGCCTGATGCTGCAGGCCCTGGGCTTCCAGGGCTCGCTGTGGGCGATGGCGGGGCTGCTGGCGCTGGTGCTGGCGGGCGTGGTCACCTGCCTGCCGCCCATGATGGGCAAGAGCAAGGCGTCGAAGTCGGCCAGGGAGCTGTTTGCGAAGAATGCGGGCATCAATGCGTTGGCCGCCGCACGCGTGACCCTGTTCGGCGCGCGCGATGTGTGGTTCGTCGTGGGCGTGCCGGTGTTCCTGTACTCGGTGGGCTGGACCTTCACCATGGTGGGCGGCTTCGTCGCGGCCTGGACCATCGGCTACGGCCTGGTGCAGGCGCTGGCGCCGCAGATCGTGCGTCGCAGCGAGGACGGCCTGACCCGCGAGGTCCCCGCGGCGCGCTGGTGGTCGGCGGCCCTGGCCGTGGTGCCCCTGGCGCTGGCCGTGGCGGTGGCGGCGCAGGTGCCGCACCTGGAATGGGTGGTGGTGGGCGGCCTGGGGCTGTTCGGCTTCGCCTTCGCGGTCAACTCCTCGGTGCACTCCTACCTGGTGCTGGCCTATGCCGGCTCCGAGAAAGCGGCCGAGGACGTGGGCTTCTACTATGCCGCCAACGCGCTGGGCCGCTTCTTCGGCACGCTGATGTCGGGCCTGCTGTACCAGTGGGGCGGGCTGATGTATGCCCTGCTGGGGTCGGCCGCGATGCTGGCGGTGTGCTGGCTGGTCACACTGGGCCTGCCGGTGGTACGGCCCGAACCTGCACGCGCGGCAGGCTGAAACACCCAGGATTCCAACGATCGTCGATGAGGAGAAGCGCCATGGCCCGAACCTACAACGTCCTGTTCATCTGCACCCACAACTCCGCCCGCAGCATCATGGCGGAGGCCATCCTGAACCAGCTGGGCGAAGGACGCTTCCAGGCCTGGAGCGCGGGCAGCCATCCGGCCGCATCGGTGCATCCGCTCGCGATCGAGCTGCTCGAGCGCCATCGCATGAAGACCCAGGGCGTACGCAGCAAGAGCTGGCTGGAATTCAGCCGCGCCGACGCGCCGGTCATGGACTTCGTCCTGACGGTGTGCGACAAGGCCGCCGGCGAGGTCTGCCCGGTCTGGCCCGGCCAGCCCATGTCCGCCCACTGGGGCGTCGAGGACCCGGCGGCCGCTGGGGGATCGCCCGAGGCGCAGCGCAAGGCGTTCTCCCACGCCTTCATGCTCCTGAACTGGCGCATCGCCATCTTCCAGAACCTGCCGATCGACAAGCTGGACAAGCTCTCCCTGCAAAGCGAGCTTCGCCGCATCGGCCAGGTGGGCATGGACGCCGACTGAGGGCGCCTGTCACGAGGCCTTCACGAGGCCGCGCCATGATCAGGCGGTTTGCATTTCTTTGACAGGCCATGTCTGAACTGGACCAGGATTTCCGCTTCCGCCGGGACATCGTCGACAGCTACGACGAGGTACTCGAGCTCGAGCTCGAGGACCGCCCCTTCGACGGCCACGGCCACGAGATCGCCCTGACCGAGGACGAAAAGCGCGACCGCCGCACCTACTTCCGCGAACTGCTGCGCCTGCAGGGCGAGCTGGTCAAGCTGCAGGACTGGGTGGTGGCCACCGGCCACAAGATGGTGGTGCTGTTCGAAGGCCGGGACGCCGCCGGCAAGGGCGGCGTGATCAAGCGCATCACGCAGCGGCTGAACCCGCGCGTTTGCCGCGTGGTCGCCCTGCCCGCCCCCAACGACCGCGAGCGCACGCAGTGGTACTTCCAGCGGTACGCCACGCACCTGCCGGCCGCCGGCGAGATCGTGCTGTTCGACCGCAGCTGGTACAACCGCGCGGGCGTCGAGAAGGTCATGGGCTTTTGCAACGACGACCAGTACGAGGAGTTTTTCCGCTCGGTGCCGGAGTTCGAGCGCATGCTCGCACGCTCGGGCATCCAGGTGCTGAAGTACTGGTTTTCCATCTCCGACGAGGAGCAGTACTCGCGCTTCATATCGCGTATCCATGACCCGCTCAAGCAGTGGAAACTCAGCCCGATGGACTTGGAGTCCCGCCGGCGTTGGGAGGACTACACGCGGGCCAAGGAAACCATGCTGGAGCGCACCCACGTCCCGGAGGCCCCCTGGTGGGTGGTTCCGGCCGACGACAAGAAGAAGGCGCGCCTGAACTGCATCGACCACCTGCTGTCACAGGTTCCGTACGGGGATGTCGCGCACCCGGAGATCCGCTTGCCGGATCGAGTGCGGCATGAAGACTACGAGCGCCACCCGGTCCCGCCAGAGATGCACGTGCCCTCGGTCTACTGAAACGCAGTGGGCCACGCGCTCGCGCACGTGGCCCACCGCTTCAGGCGCTGCCCCCCCGGGGGGCTCAGCCCACCGCCTGGTCCGCCAGCCGGAACACCGACACCGACTGCACCAGCCGCTGCGCCTGGTCGCGCAGGCTTTGCGCGGCGGCGGCGCCCTGTTCCACCAGGGCGGCGTTCTGTTGGGTGGTCTCGTCCATGCGGGTGACGGCTTCATTGACCTGCCGCAGCCCCTGGCTCTGCTCGTGGCTGGCCTGGCTGATCTCCTGCACCAGCTGCGCCACTTCCTCGATGGCGTCCACCACTTCGCGCATGGTGCTGCCGGCTTCGTCGGCCACGCCCACGCCCTGCTCCACCCGCGTCACGCTCTCGGCGATCAGCTGGCGAATCTGCTTGGCCGACTCGGCCGAGCGCTGGGCCAGGCTGCGCACCTCGCTGGCCACCACTGCGAAGCCGCGGCCCTGGTCGCCCGCCCGGGCGGCCTCCACCGCGGCGTTGAGCGCCAGGATGTTGGTCTGGAAGGCGATGCTGTCGATCACGCCGGTGATGTCGGCAATGCGCCGCGAACCGTCGTTCATCTCCCGCATGTTCTGCACCACGCGGGTGACGGCCTCGCCGCCCTGGCCAGCGACCTGCCGCGCGCGGCGGGCCAGTTCGTCGGCGGAGCGGGCGCGCTGCGCGTTCTGGCCGACGGCCTCGTCGAGGCGGGCCACGGACGACACTGTCTCCTGCAGGGAGGCGGCCTGGCGCTCCGTGCGCGCGGACAGGTCGTGGTTGCCCTGGGCGATCTCCCCCGTGGCCGACGCCAGCAGGCTGGCGCTCTCACGGACGGTGGCCACCACCGAGGCCAGGCCGGACTGCATCAGCCGCAGGCGCGCCATCAGGCTGTCCTCGTCCCGTGTGCGCACGCGGATGGCCGTGCTCAGGTTGCCCTGGGCCACGGCAGCGGCCACCTGCGCCGCCACATGCGGCTCGCCGCCGAGCTGCCGGATCAGGCTGCGCGTGATCAGCACCGACAGCGCCAGGCCCGCCAGCAGCGCCGCGCCCACCAGGGCGGCCAGCGTGATGCGGGCGCGGTCGAAGACAGCGCCGGACTCGGTGCCGGCGGTCCGCCCGGCCTCGAAGTTGAACTCGATGAGCCGGTCCAGCGCGCCGAGGGCATCGTCCAGCGCCATCTTGGCGGCGCCGTCGCTGATGTCCCGCGCGTCCTGGCCCTTTCCCGCGTTGCCCAGGGCCAGGACCCGGTCCTTGGACTCCAGGTAGGCTGTCCACGCCTTGCCGAAGGCCTGGCTGGCCCCATCGGCCTGGGCGGCCGCTGGCAGGCCGGCGTAGGACTTGAGCGAGTCGGCGACCGCCTTGAGCGCGGCATCGAGCTTTTCCTGGTACTCGTCGCGGTAGCTCGCGTCGGGCGCGCCTGCGTGCTTGACCTCGAAGGTGCGCACCTCCAGCACGCCGGCACGGGCGAGCGTGAGGTGACGCACTGCCGGCATCCAGCGCGTGGCCATGGCACTGGAGGCCTCATGGACCTGGCCCAGGGCCAGCGCGGCATACCCGCCGGCGGCCAGGGACAACAGCAGCACCGCGCCAAAGGCGCAGGCCAGTTTCAAGCCCAGTCCCAGCCGCGCGGCCAGTCCGGGGGCTGCGTGGATTGCCTTGCGCATGGGTCGCCCTCCTTGACGGTCAGGACTTCTTGAAGCCGACGTAGGTCACGCCGATGACCTTGCCGGCGCCATCCTTCAGCGGGTCGTAGCAGGTGTCGTAGGGCGCGCCCAGGATCTCCACCACGCCGCAGAAGCGCTCGCCGCGCACCACGGCGGCGTAAGCCTGGTTGCGCGCCAGCTGCGTGCCGACGCCGCGCTTGCCGTCGGGCGTGAGCACGTTGGTGCTCACGCGAACGAACTCCTCGCCGTCGCGCACGAACACGGTGGCCGTGGCGCCGCTGGACTTCTTGATCTCGTCGACGACGTCGTAGTTGTTGTTGATGCGGCGCGCGCCGAAGAAAATGGCGGGCACGGTGCGATCGCCCACGCGATCGGTGCCCTCCACGCGCACCGGGCCGATCTTCGTCAACCGGGCGTTGAGCGCCTCGAGGGCCGCCGTGGTGGGACCGCTGGCCTGCGCGGCCACGCTGGACAACAGGGTGAGGGCCAAGGCCGCCGGTGCGAGCAGCTTGTTCATGGGGGAATCTCCTGGAGCTGATGACAGGGCGAGACCATTCCCGCCCTTGCCCCCTCTTTCGGCCCACCACCACCGGACTTGAGGCAAATCAAGTGCCTTGGCCGGGAAATCCATTAACGCCCGGCGACCCCGGGCGCCTGCGGCGAGCCTCAGCCCGCCTGCACCGCCGCCACCAGCCGCTGCGCGCAGTCCTTCGCCTGGGCCGCATCGGCCGCTTCCACCATCACCCGCAGCACCGGCTCGGTGCCGCTGGCGCGAATGAGGATGCGGCCCTTGCCCGCCAGCTCGGCCTCGACCGCACGCTGCGTCTGGGCCAGCTTCGCGCTGGACTTCCAGTCCTGTCCCGGGGCCAGGCGCACGTTCAGCAGCACCTGCGGGAACAGGTTCACGCCCTCGAGCATCTGCGCCAGCGTCCTGCCGCTGCGCACGCAGGCCTTGAGCACCTGCAGCGCACTGACCAGGCCGTCGCCGGTGGTGTGCTTGTCCAGGGCCAGCAGGTGGCCCGAGCCTTCGCCCCCCAGCAGCCAGCCGCGGCGCTCCAGTTCCTCCAGCACGTAGCGGTCGCCCACCTTGGCGCGAACGAATTCCACGCCATCGCGCTGCAGCGCCAGTTCCACGGCCATGTTGGTCATGAGCGTACCCACCGCGCCGGGCACCTTGTCGCCGCGCGCCAGGCGGTCCTGCACCATCAGGTACAGCAGCTCATCGCCGTTGAACAGGCGGCCTTGCGCGTCCACCAGCTGCAGCCGGTCGGCATCGCCGTCCAGCGCCACGCCGAAGTCGGCGCCCTGCTCCTTCACGGCCTTCACCAGGGCCTCGGGGTGGGTCGCGCCCACCTCGCGGTTGATGTTCAGGCCGTCGGGCGCGCAGCCGATGCAGTGCACCTCGGCGCCCAGTTCGTGGAACACCTTGGGGGCGATGTGGTACGCCGCGCCATGGGCGGCATCGACCACGATCTTCTTGCCCTTGAAGGTGAGGTCCGTGTCGAAGGTGCTCTTGCAGAACTCGATGTAGCGGCCGGCGGCGTCGTCCAGGCGGCGCGCCTTGCCCAGGTTGGCCGAGTCCACCCACTGCGGCGGCTCGTCGAGCGCGGCCTCCACGGCCAGCTCCCACGCGTCGGAGAGCTTGGCGCCCTGGGCGCTGAAGAACTTGATGCCGTTGTCGGCGAAAGGGTTGTGGCTGGCGGAGATCACCACGCCCAGGCTGGCGCGCTGCGCCCGCGTGAGGTAGGCCACGCCGGGGGTGGGCAGCGGTCCCAGGAGGACCACGTCCACGCCCGCGGAGTTGAAGCCGGACTCGAGCGCGCTTTCCAGCATGTAGCCGGAGATGCGGGTGTCCTTGCCAATGAGGACGGTGGGGCGTGCCTCGGATCGCTTGAGGACGCGGCCCACCGCGTGCGCCAGGCGCAGGACGAAATCGGGCGTGATGGGCGCCTGGCCCACGGTGCCGCGGATGCCATCGGTGCCGAAGTATTTTCTGGTCATGGTGCGAATTGTCGGGCCTGCCGGGGGTGGCCGGGCAGGACGTTTGTTCTACGGTGTGTCGTCGTCATGGCGCCACGACGGCGTGCCACACCTTCAGCGCAGCCACCGTCTCGCGCACATCATGCACCCGCACGATGCGCGCGCCCCGCTCCACGGCGAGCAGCGCCGCCGCTACGCTGGGCACCAGGCGCTCCTCGACCGGCAGGCCGGTGACCGCGCCCAGCGAGGACTTGCGGGACCACCCCACCAGCAGCGGATAGCCGTCCGCCAGCAATTCGTCCTGGCGCGCCAGCAAAGAGAAGTTCTGCGCCGGCGTCTTGCCGAAGCCGATGCCCGGGTCCCAGGCGATGCGGTCCGCCGCCACGCCGCGCTCCCGCAGCGGCTGCGTCACCCCGCGCAGGAAGGCCAGCACGGGCGGCACGGCGTCGCCGTCCATCGGCGCCACCTGCATGGTCACAGGCTCGCCGTGCATGTGCATCAGGCACACGCCGCAGGCGGGATGGCCGGCCACCGCCTCCAGCGCGCCGGGCTGGCGCAGCGCCCAGATGTCGTTGACGATGTCTGCCCCGAGTTCGAGCGCCTCGCGCATCACCTCGGGCTTGTACGTGTCGACAGACACCGGCACCCCCAGCTTCAGCGCCTCACGCAGCACCGGCATCAGGCGCTCGCGTTCCTGCTGCAGCGGCACCGGCGGACTGCCCGGTCGGGTGGACTCGGCGCCCAGGTCCAGGATGTGCGCGCCCTCGCGCACCAGTTGCTCGCAGTGGCGGATGCCGCTGGCCGCGTCGGCATGCTGGCCGCCGTCGGAGAACGAATCAGGCGTGAGGTTGACGATGCCCATCACCTGCGGACGGGACAGGTCGATGGCAAAGCGCGTGGTGCGCCAGACGGGGCGGGCCGCCGAATGCGGCGACTGCGGTGAATGCGGCGAAGAACCGTGCGAGGGACCGGGCATCCGCCGATTGTCGTTCAGCTCCCCCAGGCCGGGGTAAGGCTGAACTGCGCCGCCAGCGTCTCACCGGGCGCCAGCCGCGCGCCCCCCAGGGGACCGCGGCCGTAGCGGTCCACCAGGTTGAGCCAGTCGGTGCACTGGCTCACGGGCTCCGCGCAGAAGTGGTCAGCGCCGCGCGGGCTGTAGACCACGAAGTAGTCCAGCCCCGGATCGGCCTGCATCACCAGGTGCCGTAGCGGGCCCAGGCCATCCTCGCGCCAGTCGATGCGCGCGGCGCGCTCCCAGCCGACGAAGTTGTTGTCGAGTTCCAGGTCGTCCAGGGTCACGCCGGCACGCAGCCGGTCCACCACCTCCCCTGTTTCCAGCACGGTGGGCATGACCTGCGCATCGGTGCGCCACATCGCGGCGCAGGCCACGGTCAGGCGCATGCCCCGGGTGTGGGGAAAGTACGGGTGGTGGCCGATGCCCGCAGGCATGGCCGCGTCGTCCTCGTTGGTGAGGCGGATCTCCACCGCCAGCGCCTTGTCGTCCAGCGTGACCCGCTGACGGGCGGAAAAGCGCCAGGGCCAGGCCGGGCTGGCGTCCACGGACAGCGCCATCTCCACCACATGGCCGGTGTCCTGCGTGACGTCCCACGGCCGCTGCCAGCCGATGCCATGCAGCGGGTGGGGCGACTGCACCGCCGGGTGGTTGGGCGGAAAGCGGATCTCCCGCCCCTCGAAGCTGGCCCGCCCGTCGCGGATGCGGTTGCAAAACGGCACCAGGGGAAAGCTGCCCATGCCCAGCGCCTCCCGCTGCGCCAGGGCCTGCGCCGAGGCGGGCCGCAGCCAGTCGGTGCGGTGGCCGCCCGCGCCCTCGATCCAGAACCCGGCGAGGGAGCCGCCCACTTCGGGCGCGATGTCGGCGCGCAAGGCACCGGCCGCCATGCGAATGACTTGCATGCCTCCACTCTGGAAGCAAAAAGCCCCGGCATGTGTGACATGCCGGGGCCGTGTTGCAACGGTGTGCTGCGGGGATCAGGCCGCGTTGGGCGCGGGCTCCGTCGTCACCGCCGAGCCGCCACCCGAATCACCACCGGAGGTCGGCGTGCGGGGCGTGAAGTCCTTGGGCGGGCGCGGGGGCTTGCCGGCCATGATGTCGTCCAGCTGCTCGGCGTCGATGGTTTCCCACTCCAGCAGGGCCTTGGCCATGGCGTGCATCTTGTCCTGGTTCTCCTCGATGAGGCGGCGGGCCAGGGCGTACTGCTCGTCGATGATGCGGCGCACCTCGGCGTCCACCTTCTGCATGGTGGCTTCGCTCATGTTCGTGGTCTTGGTCACCGAGCGGCCCAGGAACACTTCGCCCTCGTTCTCGGCGTAGACCATGGGGCCCAGCGCCTCGGACATGCCGTACTTCATGACCATGTCGCGCGCCAGGTTGGTGGCCCGCTCGAAGTCGTTGGAAGCACCGGTGGTCATCTGCTTCATGAACACTTCTTCCGCGATGCGGCCGCCGAACAGCATGCTGATCTGGTTCAGCATGTACTCGCTGTCGTAGCTGAAGCGGTCCTTCTCGGGCAGGCTCATGGTCACGCCCAGGGCGCGGCCACGGGGAATGATGGTGACCTTGTGGACCGGGTCGCACTTGGGCAGCATCTTGCCGATCAGGGCGTGGCCGGCCTCGTGGTAGGCCGTGTTGCGGCGCTCTTCCTCGGGCATCACCATGCTCTTGCGCTCGGGGCCCATGAAGATCTTGTCCTTGGCCTTCTCGAAGTCCTGCATCTCCACCACGCGGGCGTTGCGGCGGGCGGCCATCAGGGCGGCCTCGTTGCACAGGTTGGCCAGGTCGGCGCCGGACATGCCGGGCGTGCCGCGGGCGATCACGCTGGCGTTCACGTCGGTGCCGATGGGGACCTTGCGCATGTGGACGTTCAGGATCTGCTCGCGGCCACGGATGTCCGGCAGCTGCACGTAGACCTGGCGGTCGAAGCGGCCCGGGCGCAGCAGGGCGGCGTCCAGGATGTCCGGGCGGTTGGTGGCGGCCACCACGATCACGCCCAGGTTGGTCTCGAAGCCGTCCATCTCGACCAGCATCTGGTTGAGGGTCTGCTCACGCTCGTCGTTGCCGCCGCCCAGGCCGGCGCCACGCTGGCGGCCGACGGCGTCGATCTCGTCGATGAAGATGATGCAGGGCGCGTTCTTCTTGGCGTTCTCGAACATGTCGCGCACACGGGCCGCGCCCACGCCGACGAACATTTCCACGAAGTCGGAGCCCGAGATGCTGAAGAACGGCACCTTGGCTTCGCCGGCAATACCCTTGGCCAGCAGCGTCTTGCCGGTGCCCGGGGGGCCGACCAGCAGCAGGCCGCGGGGAATGCGGCCGCCGAGCTTCTGGAACTTCTGCGGGTCCTTCAGGAAGTCCACGACTTCCTTGACTTCTTCCTTGGCCTCGTCGCAGCCGGCGACGTCGGCGAAGGTGACCTGGTTGTTGTTCTCGTCGAGCATGCGCGCCTTGCTCTTGCCGAAGCTGAAGGCGCCGCCCTTGCCGCCACCCTGCATCTGGCGCATGAAGTACACCCACACGCCAATGAGCAGCAGCATCGGGCCCCAGCTCACGAGCAAGGTCATGAGCAGCGAGCCTTCCTCGCGCGGCTTGACGTCGAACTTGACGCCGTTGTTGATCAGGTCGCCGACCAGGCCGCGGTCCAGGTAGGTGGCGTTCGTGCGGATCTTGCGGTCATCGGTGGTGACGGCCACGATCTCGGTGCCGCCCTGGCCTTCCTGGATCACGGCGTTCTTGATGCGCTTGTTCTTGACTTCCTCCAGGAAGTCCGAATAGGCCACCACGCTGGCGCCTGACACGGCGCGCGTGTCGAATTGCTTGAAAACGGTGAAAAGCACGAGGGCAATCACCAGCCAGACGGCTATTTTCGAGAACCACTGATTGTTCAACTCAGTCTCCGGGACAACGGTGCCAGGCGGCGATACCGCCCAGATGCGCCCCATTCTAGGGGTTTCAAGCAGGCTGCCCATGCGATTTGGCTACACCCGCCATAGGCAAAGGGATTAGCGGGGAACGAACGAAAGGCGTACCCGAGACGGGTCGCACGGCTTGTCAGGCCGCCACCTTCAGGCCGATGCCCACCAGGAAGGTCTCGGAGGACTTGTCCCGCGAGGCCTTGGGCTTGAGAGGCTTGACCACCCGGAAAGTTTCCTTGAAATGCTTCACCAGCTGGCTGTAGCCGCTGCCGTGGAACACCTTGACCACCAGGGCGCCATCTGGCTTGAGGTGGCTCAGGGAGAATTCCACCGCCAGCTCGATCAGGTGGGCGATGCGGGCCGCGTCGGAGGCCTCCACGCCCGAGAGGTTGGGCGCCATGTCCGACACCACCACGTCCACCTTGCGCCCACCCACGGCCTCGGCCAGGCGGGCCAGCACCTCGTCCTCGCGGAAGTCGCCTTGCAGGAAGGTCACGCCCTCGATCGGCTCCATGGGCAGGATGTCCAGGGCGATGATGGTGCCGTTCAACTCGCCCACTGCCGCCCCCTCGGGTGACAGCTTGCGGCGCACGTACTGGCTCCAGGCGCCCGGGGCGCTGCCCAGGTCCACCACCAGGTGGCCCGGCTTGATCAGCCCCAGGGTCTCGTCGATCTCCTTGAGCTTGTAGGCGGCGCGGGCGCGGTAGCCCTCCTTCTTGGCGAGCTTGACCCAGGGATCGTTGACGTGGTCATTGAGCCACGCCTTGTTCACCTTCTTGCTGTTGGTCTTGACCTTCATTGACTTCTTTCCTAAGCAGGGATAATACGTCCCATGCCCGCTATTGAACTTTCCATCGCCGAGCGCAAGGCGCATCGAGCCGAAGCCCACCACCTGGACCCCGTGGTCATGATCGGCGGCGACGGCCTCACGCCCGCGGTGATCAAGGAAACCGACGCCGCCCTCAACGCCCACGGCCTGATCAAGGTCCGTGTGCTGGGCGACGACCGCGCCGCGCGCGACGCCATCTACCAGCAGCTGGCCGACCAGCTGAACGCCGCCCCCATCCAGCACATTGGCAAGCTGCTCGTGCTGTGGCGCCCCCAGCCCGAGAAGACCCGCGCCGAGGACGAGGACCGCAAGGCCGGCCCGCGCGACTTCAAGGTCCTGAAGTACAGCAAGCGCGGCGGCCAGCGCCCCGAGGTGCGCACGGTACGCGTGCTGGGCAACGAGCGCCTGACACCCGGCGGCATGGTCAAGCGGGCCAAGAAGCCCAAGCAGAAATCCGTGAAAAAGGGCCGGATGGACTGAGCCCGGTCCCCGTCAATCCCGTCCGCCCGGCCGGCGCCCGCCGGCCAGCTTCCACAGCACCACCCCGGCACACACCCATTGCAGCGCGTACATCGCGCTGCCCGCGGTGTGCCACAGCTTCAGGTTCTCGCGCGCCAGGATGCGCGGGGCCACGCCAAACTCCCCCACCAGCGCCAGCAGCATGCCGGCGGCCACCCAGGCCAGGGCGCCCTGCGCCCATGCCATGGGGGAGGACTCCCGGCCCGCCTCGTCCACGGTGGTGGACGTGCGCGCCAGCATGATCAGCCCCAGCCCGCAGCCCAGGGCCACCCAGGTCTGCGCGGCAAACAACCGGGCCGCCGTCTGGCCGGCCAGCGCCGGCGTGGGCAGGTGCGCGAACAGCAGCGGCACCACCCAGGCGCCCACGGCCGTGAGGCTGCCCCACCACAGGGCGGCGGCCATCAGGCCGGAGCGTTGGCGCCAGTCCATGGGCGGATGTGCCTCCTGCGGCCTCAGATGTACTTGACCGACACCACCTCGTAGCGGCGCACGCCGCCGGGAGCCTGCACTTCGGCGGTGTCGCCTTCTTCCTTGCCGATCAGGGCACGGGCGATGGGGCTGGAGATGTTGATCAGGCCCAGCTTCAGGTCGGCCTCGTCCTCGCCCACGATCTGGTAGGTCACCTCGTCACCCGAGTCCTCGTCGGCCAGCAGCACGGTGGCGCCGAAGACCACGCGGCCGCCGGCGTCGAGCTGGGTGGGGTCGATGACCTGGGCGGCCGAGAGCTTGCCCTCGACTTCCTGGATGCGGCCCTCGATGAAGCCCTGGCGGTCCTTGGCGGCCTCGTACTCGGCGTTTTCCGACAGGTCGCCCTGGGCGCGGGCCTCGGCGATCGCGTTGATCACCCAGGGGCGGTCCACGGTCTTGAGCTTGTGCAGTTCGGCCTTGAGCTTCTCGGCGCCGCGCTTGGTGATGGGGATGGTGGCCATGTTGATTGATCGTTCGTGATGTCCAAAAGCGAAACCGCCGGCCTGTGGCGGCCGGCGGTGTCGTATGGCCGGGATTATGCCGAAAACGCCACGCCCGCCGCAGGCCTTGGCCCGCAAGCGCAGGGTCAGGCTGCGGCCGCCGGCCAATCAAATAATCCTTTTGTACTCAACCCTGGTTCGGTATTGGACAGCCTCGCAGACTCGGGGCCGTACATGCCGGCACCCCCACCATGTCCGAATCCTCCGCCGCCCAGAAGCCCTCCAGCAGCTTTTCCAGCCTCCCGCCGATCCCGCCGATCCCGCCGATCCCGCCGCTCGTGCCGGTGGACATGAAGGGCTCCAGCCCTGCACAGCCCGAATCGCCCGCCCCCCGCACCGGCCGTACCGTCCAGGGTCGCGAGGTCGTCATCGGCGTCACCGCCCCCCACCACCGCGTTGCCAGCCGCACCCTGCTGGCGGTGACCACGCCCCTGTGCGCCGTGGCGGGCTTCGCCGGTCTCTATGCGTGGACCGCAGGCATCAACACGTCGAACTACGACGACCCGCAAACCTACGAACTCCCATGGCGCGACGGCCTCATGACCGCGGCAGGCCTCCTGGCTGGCGCCTTGCCGTCCGTCGTCGCCTGGGGCCGGCATCTGTACCAGCGTCACTGTGAGTCCCGCTACCTGAGCCAGCCGGGCAACGGCAGCCCGCAGCGGCAACTGGATGCGGTGGTGGACCATGCCATCGCCGACAGCCCCCTCACCTTGGCCGGCCTGCACCAGTGCATCGCCCGCATCGAGACGCTGCGGGGCGATGTGCCCGCGCGGACCTGCGCCCTCGCGCTGGCGCGGCTCGGGACGGCCGTGCCGGTGGGGCGGGGGGGCTGCCTGCCTGGCAACAGCGCGCCGCCCGCGCAACTCGATGCCCTGGTCGACCAACTGGCCCGCATGCAACAAGCCGGCGTGATCTCGCTGGCGGAGTTCCGGGAGGCCCTGGTCTCGCTGGCGGAGCACCTGCGCGCGCCCGGCCAACCCGACGCGCCACAGGCAGACGCCATGGCCCGCCGCCTGCTGGGTGCCTACGCGCAGGCCACGGCCAGCCCCGCGGATGCGGACGCCAAGGCCTCGGGCCGCCCGGTCCTGGACGACGAGCGCCTGTGGGACCGCACGGACCTGATCGTGGGCCTGTGCGGCACGCGCTGCTTCGAGCCGCATGCCCTGCTCGTGCAGCAGGCAGGCTCGGACCTCCTGCACTGCGACCCGCGGGCTTACCGCGAGGCACGGCCGATCACACCCAAGCGGACACCCCGTGATGCCAAGGACCAACCCGCCGCCGCCGTCAACATGGATCGCCTGCTCCACACCCACCCGCGCCTGCTGAAAGACGCGGTGGGCCGCGACATCCACCGCGCCATGGACAAGCGCTTTCATGCGTACGCCCAGGCCGCGATGCTGCTCACGGTCCTGCACACCCTCGCCTCGCGCCGCGACCTGCCGCCCGGCGCCTTCCTGGAGGGCTTGCTGCCGCCGGAAACCGTGGGGGACCTGGCGCAGGCCATCGCCGAAGACCGCTCCCCTGTGCCGGAAGGCTTGGACCGGGCCGCGCTCATCGCTGAACTGCCCCGCCTGTGCCAGTTGCAGGGTTCGGGCCGGATGCTCGAGCGTGTCTTCCAGGCCCTGCACCGGCTGCCGCAGCACTCACACGAAGGCCAGGACCCGGCCGAGCAGGAAAAGCGCGAGTTTTCGCTTTGCCATTGGATCGACGTGGCCTGCATCGCGGCGGATGCGCGCATCACCGGCACCGGGCAGGAGGCGTCGATGCCAGTGGGATCCGCTGCCTGGCTGCAGGCCTTGCGGTCGCCGGCTGCCCGCCTGCACCAGCCCTGGCTGGAGGCCGCACACCGGGCGGAGCTGGTCCGCCTCATGGTGCCCGGCGACTCCATGCAAAACGGACCGGCCATCGTCATCCAGATGAGTGATTTCCTGCGCGACAAGGCCGCCGACGACTCCTGATCGAACCGGCACACATTCACCGAACGACCTTTCACCAGAGCACCACCATGCAAGCAGCTGCCTCCGACAGCGGGGACCACATCGTCCGCATCAACCCCGCCCCCTGCGGCAGTCCGCGCAACGCGCAGGACACGAAGGGCGCGGACCGCAAGCACCTGCCCCAGGCCGAGCCGCCCGCCTACCTGCGCTCGCTGCTCCCGTCCCAGGTTGACACTTCCCTCCCGTCAGCCCGGCCGCTGACCGACCGGCCGCGCCAGGCGCTGCGCCCGCCTGAGCCCGTGGTGGGCACCGTCGCCTCGCACGAAGTCCGCTCCGACAGCTCCTGGCTCCCGAGCGTCGTACGCCATGGCGTGATCCTCATCTCTGGCGCGGTGGTCTGGTCCACCACAGCCCTCGCCGAGAGGGAACAGGACCCTGGAGCGTCCGGGCCTGTGACCGCCGGCGTCCTGACCAGTGCTGTCCTGTACTTGGCCTCCTACGCCGGCCCCAGGCTGCGCGACGCCTGGGCGGCCCGTCAGGAAAGGAACCGGATCGTGTCGGAGCGCCTGAACCCCGGCCAGCAACTGGCGCGCGTCGTCGAGCTCGCCAATGCGCAGCCGCTGACGACCGAGGGCTTGCGCCATGCCGTGGCGCGGATCGTCGAATTGGGAACGCTGCATCCGCACACCCTGCCCCCGCCCAAGATCGCGGACGCCATCGCGCAACTGGGCGGCTGGGCGGTCGACCTGCCGCTCAGCGAGCAGGACAATGCGCCGGGCCACGCAGCCCGGTTTGAGCTGCTGTGCCAGGCATTCCTGGACCTGCGTGCCCAGCAGGGACTGGCTGCAGCCGATGGGGCGCGTGCCCTGCAGGCCCTGCTGGGTCACGTCGACACCCTCGCGTACGGCATGCCACCCGCGGTGCGCCAGCATGTGCTCGACCAGTCCATCCAGACCCTGGAGCGCTTGCGCGAAGGCCCGGGCGGGCTGTCGGATGCCGAGCATGCCACGCACCTCTCGGCGCTGTCCAAGGTAGCTTTCCTGCGCGGCGCGCAGACCGAGACGGCCGTCTGGCAGGCGCTGCTGCACGGCCTGCCCGGTGAGGGGCAGCCGCCGGTCGATGTGCTGATCGCCCGCGTGGCGTCGGTGCGCCCGGTGTATGAATGGCTGCTCGATCGCACGGCCGATGAGATTGCGCGCCGGCAGGGTGATGCACTGCACCGGGACCTGAGCGCCTTGCGCACGTACCAGGACCTGATCGTCCGCCTGGCGGGCGCGCTGGCCCCGGCGCTGCCGCCCCAGGGCCTGCGGCACCTGGTCCTGGAACTCCTATGGGCGCCCTGGCTGCGCGAGCTCCCGGGGGGCCGGGCCGAGGCGCTGGCCCGCATGCCGGCCCTGTCCGCCGCCTTGCGCTGGCATCTGGACGAGGCGCGTACCCGCGCGCTCGTCGACTGCCTGCTCGACACGGAGTTCTTCAACGCGGAACCGGCCAATGACAGCGCGTCGCAGCAACTGGCCGCGCTCGTGGGACCGCAGACGCCCATCACGTCCCGGCTCGCCATCCTGGAGGCCGCGACGAAGATCGAGGGACCGCAGGCCGCCTGGCGGATGCGGGACCAGCTCGCCCCGGTGACGCTGGCCTCCGTGCTGCAGCGGATGCCTGCCGCCCTGCTGGCGCGGGAAACAGCGGCGGCGCTGCAGCACCTGGGCGAGACGAAGAGCCTGCCGAGGACGTACCTGCAGGTCATGGACACCCTGGCAGGACGCGATGACGCCCCGGCCGGCGCCGTCCTGGCGGGCCTGGCCACGCCCGCGCAGGTGACCAGGATGATCAAGGACCTGGCCGATGCGCCCCTGGCGCCGCACAACCGGGACCGTGCGAAGGTGATCGCCCGCCTGCCCCAGCTGTGCCAGGCCTCGGCCACGCGGCACCTGGTGGAGTACGCCGTGCGTACCCTGCGCGGCCTGCCCGAGTTCGCGCCCCAAGGAGGTGCCCATGGGGACCAGGACCGCCGGCGCCAGCAGGGGCTGCTTGCCTGCGTGAAGGCGGCCTGCGAAAGCGCGGGCACCTTCATCACCAGCGAGGACGAGCGCCTGGCCCGAGCCCGCGATGCCACCGGCCTGGCACCCGTGGCGCAGGACTTCGAAAGCGCACCGGGCCTGCGTACCGCCGCGCCCCGCGCCACGATCGACCATGCCTGGCTCACGCCGGCCTTCATCGAGCGGATGATGGCGCCGCCGCAGGCAGTGACCGAGCGCAAGTCCGCCAGTTCGTCTTCATCGTCCCGGGACGCCTGAAGCGGGTCGCCCCATTGACTGAACCGAGGTCCCGTCCATGGAAATGAAATTCCTGCCCAGCGTCCCGCTGGCCTTGTGGGGCGGCCCGCGCACCGCGGCCCGTTCGGACGAGCCGCGTCCGGATGGCAAGTTGGCGCCCGCGCACGATGGCGGAGATTGCGCAGGTTCCGGCACCCCAGGCGCCGGCGCGATCACCGCCATCGCCATCCGTGACCGCAACGCCCGCACCCTGCCCCTGGCTGCGGGGGGCGTGCCGGTGGTGACCGGCTGCATCAGCCAGTCCGACACCAGGCGAGGGGGGACCGCCCCGGGCTTGGCGGGCTTCGTGAGCGGGCTGCTCTGCGGGGCTGGCTGCACCGCCTACTTCTTCTCGCCCGCTGCCAACGACGGCGAGCCGGGCGTCTACCCGCTCGCCCCTTTTCTGGCGACCTTCGGCGCGGGGCTTGGCACGGTCCTCGGGTACCGCGGCTACCAGTTCATCCAGCGGCGGCATGAAGCACAGGCCGAGCGGGCCGAACAGGCGCTGGCCCTTCGCGAAGGATGGACAGGCCGGCAGCAGCTCGATCGCATCGTGGCACTGGCCACGCGCCAGGCCTTGACCCGCGGGGGCCTGGAGCGGTGCATGCAGCGGCTGGAGGCGGTGCAGCGGCTGCATCCCGCCGAGGTCTCCGGCGAGGACGTCGGCCGCGCCATCGTGCGGCTGGCCGTCGAAGGGGCCCTGGCCAGGCCGCCTGTGCACCATCGCCCACCCGAGGACCTGAACGCCGACCTGGTGCTGCTGGGCGAGGGGATCCTGCGCCAGCACACGGGCGGCCTGCTGGCCCCGCAGGCCTGCCAGGACCTGCTGCAGGCCCTGGCCCACGGGCTGATGCCGCCAGGCCATCAAGGCGTGCCCGCCGCGCAGGTGCTGGACGTGCTGTTCCCGCTCCTGGAGAGGCTGTATCCCGACACGCCCGGCAGCGAGGCGGAAGGACCGCGATGGCGTGCCGCGCTGGCCCTGGTCACGCAGACCCGGCCCGACGACATCTTCCTGCAACTGGCCCTGGTCGATCGCCTGCACCTGCCCCAGGGCACGACTGTCGAGCGGATCCTGGGCCGCATGCGCCACCTGTCCGGTTGCCCGGCGTGGCTGCTCGACCCGGTTGTCTACAACCTGGGCCAGGGCGCGCAGGCCGTCACCGATGTCGCGAGCTTCGAGGCCTTCACCGGCGACCTCGTGGCGCTGGCCCGGGCGCACGGCGAACTCAACGCCCACACGCTGGAGCGCTTGTTCAAGTACATGCTGGCCGCCAAGGCGCAGCTCGCGGACGCGGACGCGCCTGCGGCCTTTACCGTGTTGCGCACGCGGCTCGCCGAGCTGGCCCAGTCACAGGGTCCGCGCCTGACCTGGGCGCGCATGATGGCGCTCGTCAGCCGCATCCAGCAGGGGGAACTCTTCGCCGAGCCACCCTCCGCAGAGGAAGCCGCCACGCTGGTGGCATCGCTTGTTTCTGAAGACACGGCGCCCAGCATCCGCCAGAACCTGCTGACACGCACGGTCCAGTGGCTCGACCCGGCGCTCCTGCGCACGGCCCTGGGCAGCAAGCTGCAGGCGCCTGCCTTGCTCGAGGCCCTGCGCCGGTTGCCCGCCGCGCGGCTGGCCGGCGAGGTCGCCTGCGTGAGGGCCCTGCTGTTGCAGGGCCTCCAGGACCCGCTGGCGCAGGCCCGGGTGGAGCTTCAGTTGATGGACGTGCTGTGTGAGCGGGATGACACGCCCGTCGATGTGCGCGCCCTGGGCCTGAAGGCGCCCTCGTCCCTTGCCCAGCTGATCACCGCCATCGGGGATGCGCCCGCCAGCGCCGCCACCGGGGACCGTGGCGCGGTGATTGCCCGGCTCATGCAGCTGGGGCAGACCGACACCACCGAGCCGCTGCTGCGGCATGCGGTCGGCACCTTGCTCAAGTTGCCGGAGTACGCGCCGAAGGGGAAGAACCCCGGGCAGGATGCGCAGCGGCGTTCCGCGGTGCTTGCGCTGGTGCTCGATGCCTGCGCCCATGCCACGCTGTTCATCTCGGCGCAGGCGGAGCGCGAGGCGGCCAGCCGGGAGGCCGGCCCCGAGGGCATCACGCCGGGCGGGGCGGCACAGGGGTCGGCGGCCATTCGACATGACTGGCTGACGCCGGCGTTGATCCAGGAACTGACCGCATCGCTGATGGAGCCGCGCGACAGCAAGCACGGCTGACAAGAAAAAACCCCGGCAGGCCCTCTCAGGCCTCCGGGGTTCATCAGCGATTGATCAGCCTGTGATCACGCCTTGATCACGCCAGCTGCGCGTGCAACTCCTGCACCGAGTACACGTCCAGGTTGTCCATGTACTTCATGCCTTCCACCGCGGCTTCGGCGCCGGCGATGGTGGTGAAGGTGGTCACGCGGGCCAGCAGCGCCGAGGTGCGGATGGCGCGGGAGTCGGCGATCGCGTTGCGGCGCTCCTCCACGGTGTTCACCACCATCACGATCTCGTTGTTCTTGAGCATGTCGACCACGTGCGGGCGGCCTTCGGTCACCTTGTTCACCGTGCCGCAGGCGATGCCGGCGGCGGTGATGGCGGCGGCGGTGCCCTTGGTGGCCACCAGCTCGAAGCCCATCTTGGACAGCTCGCGCGCCACTTCCACGGCGCGCGGCTTGTCGCCGTTCTTCACCGTGAGGAAGACCTTGCCGGTGGACGTGCCGTCGGCATTGCGCGGGCGCGGCAGGCGGGTGCCCGCGCCCAGCTGGCTCTTGACGAAGGCTTCACCGAAGGTCTTGCCCACGCCCATCACCTCGCCGGTGGACTTCATCTCGGGGCCCAGGATGGTGTCCACGCCCGGGAACTTCACGAACGGGAACACGGCTTCCTTGACGCTGAAGTACGGCGGGGTCACCTCACCCGTGATGCCCTGCGATGCCAGCGACTGGCCGGCCATGCAGCGCGCCGCTACCTTGGCCAGCTGGATGCCGGTGGCCTTGGAGACGAAGGGCACGGTGCGCGAGGCGCGCGGGTTCACCTCCAGCACGTAGATCACGTCCTGGCCGTCGATGTTCTGGATGGCGAACTGCACGTTCATCAGGCCGACCACGTTCAGGGCCTTGGCCATGGCGGCGGTCTGGCGCTTGATCTCCTCCACGGTGGCCTGGGCCAGCGAGTACGGGGGCAGCGAGCAGGCGGAGTCGCCCGAGTGCACGCCGGCCTGCTCGATGTGCTCCATCACGCCGCCGATGAAGGTCTGCGCGCCGTCGGACAGGCAGTCCACGTCGCACTCGATGGCGTCGTTCAGGAATCGGTCCAGCAGCACGGGGGAGTCGTTGGACACCTTCACGGCCTCGCGCATGTAGCGCTCCAGGTCACGCTGCTCGTGCACGATCTCCATCGCGCGGCCGCCCAGCACGTAGCTGGGGCGCACCACCAGCGGGTAGCCCAGGGCGGCAGCCTTCTCCAGCGCCTCGGCTTCGGTGCGGGCCGTGGCGTTGGGCGGCTGCTTGAGCTTGAGCTCGTGCAGCAGCTTCTGGAAGCGCTCGCGGTCCTCGGCGGCGTCGATCATGTCGGGGCTGGTGCCGATGATGGGCACGCCCTCGCGCTCCAGGCCCAGGGCCAGCTTCAGCGGGGTCTGGCCGCCGTACTGCACGATCACGCCGGCCGGCTTCTCCTTGTCGACGATCTCCAGCACGTCTTCCAGCGTCAGCGGCTCGAAGTACAGGCGGTCGGAGGTGTCGTAGTCGGTCGATACGGTCTCGGGGTTGCAGTTGACCATGATGGTCTCGTAGCCGTCCTCGCGCATGGCGAGGGCGGCGTGGACGCAGCAGTAGTCGAACTCGATGCCCTGGCCGATGCGGTTGGGGCCGCCACCGAGGACCATGATCTTCTTCTTGTTCGTCGGCTCGGCCTCGCACTCGTCCTCGTACGTGGAGTACATGTAGGCGGTGTTGGTGGCGAACTCGGCGGCGCAGGTGTCCACGCGCTTGTACACGGGACGCACGTTCAGCGCCTTGCGCTGCTCGCGCACGGCCTTGTCGGTGGTCTTGAGCAGCTTGGCCAGGCGGCGGTCGGAGAAGCCCTTGCGCTTCAACATGCGCAGGGTGGTGGCGTCCAGCGATGCCAGCGCGCCCTCGCCCTTGTCGGCGGCGAGCTTGTCCATCTCCAGCTCGAGCTTGACGATCTCCTCGATCTGCACCAGGAACCACTTGTCGATCTTGGTGAGGTCGTACACCTCGTCGACCGACAGGCCCATGGCGAAGGCGTCGCCCACGTACCAGATGCGCTCGGGACCGGGCTCGCCCAGTTCCTTTTCCAGCGTCTCGCGGTCCTGGGTCTTCTCGTTCATGCCGTCCACGCCCACTTCCAGGCCGCGCAGGGCCTTCTGGAAGCTTTCCTGGAAGGTGCGGCCCATGGCCATCACCTCGCCCACGGACTTCATCTGCGTGGTCAGGCGGGAGTCGGCCGTCGGGAACTTCTCGAAGGCGAAGCGCGGGATCTTGGTGACCACGTAGTCGATCGAGGGCTCGAAGCTCGCCGGGGTCGCGCCGCCGGTGATCTCGTTGCGCAGCTCGTCGAGCGTGTAGCCCACGGCCAGCTTGGCCGCGACCTTGGCAATGGGGAAGCCCGTGGCCTTGGAGGCCAGCGCGGACGAACGCGACACGCGCGGGTTCATCTCGATGACGATCATGCGGCCGTCCTTCGGGTTCACCGAGAACTGCACGTTGGAGCCGCCGGTGTCCACGCCGATCTCGCGCAGCACCGCCAGCGAGGCGTTGCGCATGATCTGGTATTCCTTGTCGGTCAGCGTCTGCGCCGGGGCCACGGTGATGGAGTCACCGGTGTGCACGCCCATGGGGTCCAGGTTCTCGATCGAGCACACGATGATGCAGTTGTCCGCCTTGTCGCGGACCACTTCCATCTCGTACTCCTTCCAGCCGAGCAGCGACTCTTCGATCAGCAGCTCGTTGGTGGGCGAGGCTTCCAGGCCGCGCTTGCAGATGGTCTCGAATTCTTCCGGGTTGTAGGCGATGCCGCCACCCGTGCCGCCCAGCGTGAAGCTGGGGCGGATGACGGTGGGGAAGCCCACGCTCTTTTGCACCGCCCAGGCTTCTTCCATGCTGTGGGCGATGCCCGAACGCGCGGAACCCAGGCCGATCTTGGTCATGGCCTGCTTGAACTTCTGGCGGTCTTCGGCCTTGTCGATGGCCTCGGGGGTCGCGCCAATCAGTTCGACCTTGTACTTGTCCAGGACGCCGTGGTGCCACAGGTCCAGCGCGCAGTTCAGCGCGGTCTGGCCGCCCATGGTGGGCAGGATGGCGTCCGGGCGCTCCTTGGCGATGATCTTCTCGACCGTCTGCCAGGTGATGGGCTCGATGTAGGTGACGTCGGCCGTGGCCGGGTCGGTCATGATCGTCGCAGGGTTGCTGTTGATCAGGATGACCTTGTAACCCTCCTCGCGCAGGGCCTTGCAGGCCTGCACGCCGGAGTAGTCGAATTCGCACGCCTGGCCGATGATGATCGGGCCGGCGCCGATGATGAGGATGCTCTTGAGGTCTTGGCGCTTGGGCATGGCTTACTTCTTGGCTTGGTCCATGAGGGCGGTGAACCTGTCGAACAGGTAGCCGATGTCATGCGGACCGGGCGAGGCTTCCGGGTGGCCCTGGAAGCAGAACGCGGGCTTGTCGGTGCGGGCCAGGCCCTGGAGCGTGCCGTCGAACAGGCTCACGTGGGTGGCGCGCAGGTTGGCCGGCAGGGTCTTTTCATCGACCGCAAAGCCGTGGTTCTGGCTGGTGATGCTCACGCGGCCGTTGTCCAGGTCCTTGACCGGGTGATTCGCGCCGTGGTGGCCGAACTTCATCTTGAAAGTCTTGGCGCCCGAGGCCAGGGCCATGATCTGGTGGCCCAGGCAGATGCCGAAGGTGGGGTAACCGGCCTCGATCAGTTCCTGCGTGGCGGCGATGGCGTAGTCGCAGGGCTGCGGGTCGCCGGGGCCGTTGGACAGGAACACGCCGTCCGGGTTCAGCTTCTTCACCTCGGAAGCCGGGGTCTGCGCGGGCACCACGGTGACCTTGCAGCCACGCTCGGCCAGCATGCGCAGGATGTTCTTCTTGACGCCGAAGTCGTAGGCCACCACGTGGTAACGCGGGTTCTCCAGCTTGCCGTAGCCGGCGCCGAGCTGCCACTCGGTCTCGGTCCAGTCGTAGCCCTGGGCGGTGGAGACCACCTTGGCCAGGTCCAGGCCGGTCATGGAGGGCGCGGCCTGGGCGGCGGCGATGGCTTCGTCGATCTTCGCCTGGGTCACGGCCACGCCTGCGGCCAGGCCCAGGATGCAGCCGTTCTGCGCGCCGGTGGTGCGCAGCAGGCGGGTCAGCTTGCGGGTGTCGATGTCGGCGATGGCCACGGTGCCCTCGCGCACGAGGTACTCGCTGAGGGTGGCGGTGCTTCGGAAGTTCGAGGCGACCAGGGGCAGGTCACGGATGATGAGGCCTGCAGCATGGACCTTGTCGGCTTCGATGTCCTCGCCGTTGACGCCGTAGTTGCCGATGTGCGGATACGTCAGGGTGACGATCTGCCGGCAGTAGCTGGGGTCGGTGAGGATTTCCTGGTAACCGGTGAGGGACGTGTTGAACACGACTTCGCCGGTGGTGGAGCCGGTGGCTCCGATCGAAGTGCCGATAAAGACCGTGCCGTCTGCGAGCGCCAGGATGGCGGAAGGCTTGGACGCCTGTTGAGACAAAAGCACTGGGTTCTCCGGATGGTGACGGGTACGCCCAAACGCGGTCGAGAGCGGGCTCTCGATGTTGCTTTTGTTCAGGGAGTGGCTGCGACTGCGCTAGGCGTACGGGGTTTGCGGGAAAGCCGCTGATTATAGCCTTTCTTCCCGCTTACCGGGCGAGAAATAGGGGTTAACCCGCTGCCGGATTCACGCTATCCGCTGGTGCCCCTGCCGCACTGGCATGCAGGCAGATCGCCGCCGCCGTCGCCACGTTCAGGGATTCCTCCCCGCCCGGCTGGATGATGCGCACGGCCATCGAGGCCCGCGCCTGCACCTCGGGGCCGACCCCCTGCCCTTCGTGGCCCATCGCCCAGGCACAGGGCCAGGGCAGTTGGGCCTGGTGCACCAGCTCGCCCTGGTGGGAGCTGGTGGCCAGCACCGGCACGGCCAGTTGATCGAGCAGGTCCGGCGTGGCCGATTCGATCAGGTGCAGCGCGAAATGCGCCCCCATGCCCGCCCGCAGCACCTTGGGCGACCACAGGGCGGCCGTGCCCTTCATGGCGATGACCTGGCGGAAGCCGAAGGCCGAGGCGCAGCGCAGGACGGCCCCCACGTTGCCCGCATCCTGCACCCGGTCCAGGATGACGGTGGCCGCCTGCGGGTCCAGCACCGGCTCGGCCGGCAGGGCCATGACGAAACCCATTCGGGCCGGCGACTCCAGGCCGCTCAGGCCCTCGAACAGGGCGTCCGGCAGGATCACGTTGCGCGGGGCCGCCTGCGTCCACTCGGCCGGTGCCTGCGGCCACAGGCTCTCGGCGAAGACGCCCACCTCGGGCCGCAAGCCGCGCGCCAGCAGCGCCCGGCACAGGTGGTCGCCCTCCAGCCAGACCTGTCCGGCCTTGCGGTAGCCCGTGCTGTCCTGCGCCAGCTTGCGCAGGTTCTTCAGCCAGGGGTTGTCGCGGGAGGTGATGTGGCTGGCGCCTTGGGGTTCGGTCATGGCGCTGGTTCCAGGAAAGAGGACTGGGCGGGCAGGACGCCCTTGGCCGCGATGGCTGCCGCCACCGGCGCGAAGCCGCGACGGTGCTGCGGGCAGGCGCCGTGCTCGCGCAGGGCCTGCAGGTGTTCGGCCGTGCCATAGCCTTTGTGACCGGCAAAGCCGTATTGCGGGTACTGCACGTGCAGCGCGGCGCACCAGCGGTCCCGGTGCACCTTGGCCAGGATGGAGGCCGCGCTGATGGCCGCCACCTTGGCGTCGCCGCCCACGATGGCCTCGCTCAGCACGTCCAGGCGCGGCAGGCGGTTGCCGTCCACCAGCACCTTCACGGGCTTCAGGCGCAGGCCCTCCACCGCGCGCTGCATGGCCAGCATCGTGGCCTGCAGGATGTTGAGGCGCTCGATCTCCTCCACCGAGGCCTCGGCGATGGCGCAGCACAGCGCCTTGGCGCGGATCTCGTCGTACAGGCGCTCGCGCTGGAGGGCGGTGAGCGCCTTGGAATCGTTCAGGCCCGCGATGGGTTTCGTATCGTCCAGGATGACGGCAGCCGCCACCACCGGCCCGGCCAGCGGGCCGCGGCCAGCCTCGTCCACACCGGCGACCAGGCCGACCGGGTCCCAGGCCAGCCCCAGCTGGTCGCTGGCGGCCAGCGCCCCGCGCAGGGAGCGCTTTTTCGGCGGGGTCTTAGGCGAGGACTTGGGCAATGGCATCGGTGGCCAGGGACGCGGTGTCGCGGCGCAGCGCGTGGTGCAGCGCGTCGAATTTCTGTTGGACGGACGCCATTCTGGCAGGCGACTCCAGCCAGGCCAGCACCTCGCGCGCCAGGCCCTCGGGGCTGGCGGCCTGCTGCAGCAGCTCGGGCACGGCCATCTCGCGCAGCAGGATGTTGGGCAAGCCCACCCAGGGCTGCAGCGCCTGGCGCTTCATGATCTGCCAGCTGATGGCATTCATGCGGTAGCCGATGACCATGGGCCGCTTGAACAGCGCCGCCTCCAGCGTGGCGGTGCCGCTGGCGATGAGCGTGAGGTCGCAGGCGGCCAGGGCGGCATGGGACTGGCCGTCCAGGATCACCAGGTCCTTCGACAGGCCGGCGCGCCGCGCGGCGGCCTCGATGGCCGGGCGCAGTACGGGAATGGCTGGCACCACCAGCTTCAGGCCCGGGCGGGCCTGCTGCACGCGGCGCGCGGCCTGGAAGAACACCTCGGCCAGGTACTTCACCTCGGAGCCGCGGCTGCCCGGCAGCACGGCCAGCACCTCGTCGCCCTCCCCCAGGCCCAGCGCGCGGCGGGCGGCGGCCTTGTCGGGGACCTGAGCGATCACGTTGGCCAGCGGATGGCCCACATAGGTGGCGGGGATGCCATGCTGCGCCAGCAGCTCCGGCTCGAACGGAAAGATGCACAGCACGTGGTCGGCGCTGCGGCGGATCTTGTCCACGCGGCCGGCGCGCCAGGCCCAGATCGACGGGCAGATGAAGTGCACCGTGCGGATGCCCGCGCCCTTGAGGCGGGCTTCCAGGTCGAGGTTGAAGTCGGGCGCGTCCACGCCGATGAACAGCGGCGGCATGTCGGCGATCAGGCGCTGGGCGAGTTGCTCGCGGATGCCCACGATCTCGCGGTAGTGCCGCAGCACCTCCACGTAGCCGCGCACGGCCAGCTTCTCGTGCGGCCACAGGGCATTGAAACCCTGCCTGGCCATCGACGGCCCGCCGATGCCGTAGGCCTGCAGGCCCGGCCAGCGGGCGTTCATGCCCTGGAGCAGCAACCCGGCCAGGAGGTCACCGGAGACCTCGCCGGCAACCATCCCGACCTGGAGACTCATCGAACGATCCCGCGCTGGGCGTCCACGCCGTTCAGGAAGCCGAGCATCATGTCCACATCGGGCTGCGCCTCGGGCGTCTTCGCCACCAGGCCCGCGATGCGCTCCTTGGCCTGCTCCAGCGTCAGCCCATCGCGGTACAGCGCCTTGTGCATGCCCTTGACCGCCGACACGCGCTCGGCCGAGAAGCCGCGGCGGCGCAGGCCCTCGAAGTTCATGGAGCGCGCGCCAGCGGGCTGGCCCTGGCTCATGACGAAGGGGGGCTGGTCCGCGAACAGCAGCGAGCACATGGCCGTCATGCCATGCGCGCCGATGCGCACGAACTGGTGGACCACGGTGAAGCCACCCAGGATCACCCAGTCGCCCACCTCCACATGGCCCGCCAGTTGCGAGTTGTTGGCGAAGATGGTCTTGTTGCCGACGATGCAGTCATGGGCGATGTGCACATAGGCCATCAGCCAGTTGTCGTCGCCGATGCGCGTGACACCACCGCCACCGGGCGAGCCGATGTTGAAGGTGGCGAACTCGCGGATGGTGTTGCGGTCGCCGATGATCAGCTCACAGGGCTCGCCCGCGTACTTCTTGTCCTGCGGGATCGCGCCGAGCGAGGCGAACTGGAAGATGCGGTTGTCGCGCCCGATCGTGGTGTGCCCCTCGATCACGCAGTGCGGGCCCACGGTGGTGCCCGCCCCGATCTTCACGTGGGGACCGATGACGGTGTACGGCCCGATCGACACCGAGGGGTCGATCTGGGCGCCTTCGGCGACGATGGCGGTGGGGTGAATCTGGCCCTGCACGAGCGGCCCTTCCTTGCTGGTCGTCAAAAACTTCAGTCGATGCGGCGCATCGTGCACATGAGGTCGGCCTCGCAGGCGACTTCGCCGCCCACGCGGGTGATGCCCTTGAACTTGTAGATGCCAGCCTTGGCGCGTTCGATGGACACTTCCATCATCAGCTGGTCACCCGGCTCCACCGGGCGCTTGAAGCGCGCGCCGTCGATGCCGGCGAAGTAGTACACCGTCTTGTCGTCAGGGGTGACGCCCTGGGTGTCGAAGGACAGCAGCGCCGCGGTCTGGGCCATGGCTTCCAGGATCAGCACGCCCGGCATGACCGGACGGTGCGGGAAGTGGCCGGTGAAGAACGGCTCGTTCATGGTCACGTTCTTCAGCGCGACGATGCTCTTGCCTTTTTCAATGCTGATGACGCGATCGACCAGCAGGAACGGGTAACGATGCGGCAGCTGTTTGAGGATCTGGTGGATGTCCATCATGGGGTGTTCTTGTCTTTGGATGCTTGTTCGGCCGCCTGGGCCAGGGATTTTTCCAGCGCCTTGATGCGATCGCGCAGGGACGACAGCTGGCGCAGCGTGGCGGCATTCTTCTCCCAGGACGCATTGTCGTCCAGCGGGAACACGCCGGTGTACTGGCCCGGCTTGGAAATGGAGCGGGAGACCAGCGACATCGCGGAAATGTGCACATGGTCCGCGATGGACAGGTGCCCCACGATGCCGGACTTGCCGCCGATGGTGCAGTGCGCGCCGATCTTGGCGCTGCCCGCCACGGCCACGCAACCCGCCATGGCGGTGTGTGCGCCCACGCGGACGTTGTGGCCGATCTGGATCAGGTTGTCCAGCTTGACGCCGTCCTCGATGACCGTGTCCGCCAGCGCGCCACGGTCGATGCAGGTGTTGGCGCCGATTTCCACGTCGTTGCCGATGCGCACCGCGCCCAGCTGCTCGATCTTCTCCCAGGCGCCTTCGCGGGTCGGCGCGATGCCGAAGCCGTCGGCGCCGATGACCGCGCCCGGGTGGACCAGGCAGCGGTCGCCGATCACACAGCCTTCGCTGACGGTGACGCGGGACTTGAGCTCGGTGTGCGCGCCGATGCGCGCGCCGCGCTCGACCACGCACAGCGCGCCGATGCGGGCCGTGGGGTCGACGAACGCCTCGGGGTCGATCACGGCGCTGGGGTGGATGCGCGGCGCGTTCATCGACCCGGAGGCCGGCGCGTGGTGACGCTTCCACAGCTGCGTGAGCCGGGCGAAATAGAGGTAGGGGTCGTCGGCCACGATGGCCGCGCCGCGGGCCAGGGCGGCCTCGCGCGCGCCAGGGCCCACGATGACGCAGGCCGCCTGTGAGGCGGCCAGCTGCGACTGGTACTTGGGATTGCTCAGGAAACTGAGCTGCGACGCAGTGGCCGACTCCAGAGGAGCCAGGGCCTCAATGCAAACGGCGGCGTCGCCGTGAAGCTCGCCGCCGAGTGCCTTGACGATGTCGCCCAGGGTGAGCGCCATCTTGTTACTTGCTCGCGTTCAGCGCCCTGATCACCTTGTCGGTGATGTCGTGCTTGGGGTTGATGTACACGGCTTCCTGCAGCACCAGGTCGTACTTCTCGGCCTCGGCAACCTGCTTGACCACGCGATTGGCGCGCTCGAGCACGGCCTGCAGCTCCTCGTTCTTGCGGGCGTTGAGGTCCTCCTGGAACTCGCGGCGCTTGCGCTGGAACTCGCGGTCCTGCTCCACCAGCTGGCGCTGGCGCTGGGTGCGCTGGCTCTCGGCCAGGGTGGGCGCCTCACGCTCGAACTTGTCGGATGCGGTCTTCAGGGCGGTGCCCAGGTCGTTGATTTCCTTCTCGCGGCGGGAGAACTCCTGCTCCAGCTTGGACTGCGCCGTCTTGGCGGCGTTGGCCTCGCGGAAGATGCGATCGGTGTTGACGAAACCGACACGGAAGTCCTGCGCCACGGCGTGCGAGGACAACAGGCCGAGGCCCAGGGCGCAAGCGCCGAGGATGCGGGTAAGGTGCTTCATCAGAAGGCGGTTCCGATCTGGAATTGGAATTTCTCGATTTTATCCCCGGTGAGCTTGCGCACCGGGGTGGCCATGGCCAGCCTCAGCGGACCGACAGGCGACAGCCAGGAGATGCCCAGGCCGACCGAGGCGCGCAGGTCGCCCAGGTTCATGCGCTGGTTCTCGCCCCAGGCGTTGCCGATGTCCATGAAGCCGAACAGGCGCAGCGTGCGGTCGTTGCCGGCGCCCGGGAAGGGCGTGAGCACCTCGCCATTGAGCACCAGTTTCTTGGCGCCGCCGATGGAGTCCTGCGTGACCGCGTCCTTCGGGCCCAGCGTGCTTTGCTGGAAGCCCCGCACCGAGCCCAGGCCGCCGGCGTAGAAGTTCTTGAACACCGGGAAGGGGCGGCCGCCCAGGCCCTTGCCCCAGCCGATCTCGCTGTTGAAGGCCAGGGTGTACTGCTTGTTGACCGGGTAGTACTGCTGGAACTGGTAGTTGCCGCGCACGTAGCGGCCGTCACCGGCCACGCCCATCTCACCGGCCACGCGCTGCATGCGGCCGCGGGTGGGGGCGATGGCACTGTCGCGGTCGTCGCGGGTCCAGCCCAGGGTCAGCGGCAGGGTGGTGCTGGTGGCGCCGAACTGGTTGGAGTAGTCCACGTAGGCCTGCGGCATGTTGGTGCCCGGCTTGATCTGGGTGCGCTCCAGGCTGGCGCCGAAGTACACGGTGTCGACCTCGGTGAAGGGCACGCCGAAGCTCATGCCCAGGCCGGAGGTGACCAGCTCGTAGGTGCCCGTGCCCTGCGAGTCGTAGGGCTTGTTGGTGCGGTGGTACAGGTCGATCGTGCGGGAGATGCCGTCCTGGGTGAAGTACGGGTCCACCGTGTTCAGCGCGACGATACGGTTGGTCTTGCTGGTGTTGACCTCGGCACTGAGGTACTTGCCCGAGCCGAAGGCGTTTTCCTGCTTGATGCCGAAGCCCAGGGCCAGTTTGTCGGCGCTGGAGAAACCGGCGGACAGCGAAATGCTGCCGGTGGGCTTTTCCGTGACGATGACGTTCAGGTCGACCTGGTCGGGCGCGCCGGGAACCTCCACGGTCTCGATGTTGAGGTCCCTGAAGAAGCCCAGGCGGTCCACCCGGTCGCGCGAGCGGCGGATGCGCTCGCCGTCGTACCAGCTGGACTCGAACTGGCGGAATTCGCGGCGCACGACTTCGTCACGCGTGCGGTTGTTGCCCGAGACGTTGATGCGGCGCACGTAGGCCCGGCGCTGCGGCAGGGCGGCGATGACCAGGTTGACGCGGTTGGTGGCGCGGTCGATCTCGGGGCGGGCCTCGACCTGGGCGAAGGCATAGCCGAAGTCACCGAAGTGCTCGGTGATGGCCTTGGTCGTGGCCGCCACGTCGTCGGCGTTGTAGGGCTCGCCGGGCTTGATGCTGACCAGGGCCTTGAACTCGTCGTCGCGGCCCAGGAAGTTGCCCTCGAGCTTGACGCCGCTGACGACGAAGCGCTCGCCCTCGGTGATGTTGAGGGTGATGGTAATGCCCTGCTTGTCCGGCGACATGGCCACCTGGGTGCTGTCGATGCGGAACTCCAGGTAGCCGCGCTGCAGGTAGTACGAGCGCAGGGCCTCGATGTCGGCGTTGAGCTTGGTGCGCGAGTAGCGGTCCGACTTGGTGTACCAGCTCATGAAGCCGCCGGTGTCCAGGTCGAACAGGTCCTTCAGGGTGCTTTCCTTGAAGGCCTTGTTGCCGACGATGCGGATGTCCTGGATGCGCGCGGGCTCGCCCTCCGTCACGGAGAAGGTGAGGTTGACGCGGTTGCGCTCGATCGGGGTGACGGTGGTGACCACCTCCACGCCGTACAGGCTGCGGCTGATGTACTGGCGCTTGAGTTCCTGCACCGCGCGGTCGGCCAGGGACTGGTCGAAGGGGCGGCCCTCGGCCAGGCCGGTGTCGCGCAGGGCCTTGACCAGGAAGTCCTTCTCGAATTCGCGGGTGCCGACGAAGTCCACGCCGGCCACGGTGGGGCGTTCCTCGACGATCACCACCAGCACGTCGCCCTGCACTTCCAGGCGCACATCCTTGAACAGGCCCAGCGCGAACAGCGAACGGATGGAGGCGGCGCCCTTCTCGTCGTTGTACTGCTCGCCCACGCGCACGGGGATGGAGGCGAAGATGGTGCCGGGCTCGACGCGCTGCAGGCCCTCGACGCGGATGTCGCGCACGTTGAAGGGCTCCACCGCCCAGGCCTGGGCCGCAAAGGCCACCGCGATCACGCTCGCCAGGGTGCGCGCGCGCACGCGCTTGAATTGGTTCTTCATGGATTGTGGCTGCCCCGCGCACGGGGCGCGCAGAGCGTTCTGGTTAGTTCTTCAGCCGAGGAGGCGCGTCAGGTCGTTGAACAGCGCGATCGACATCATCGCCAGCAGGATTGCGACACCACCGCGCTGCAACCGCTCCATCCAGGCATCCGACACGCCCTTGCCCGTCACTGCCTCCCAAAGATAATACATCAGGTGTCCCCCATCGAGGACGGGCAGCGGCAGCAGGTTCAGCACCCCCAGGCTCACGCTAATGAGCGCCAGGAACACCAGGTATTGCGTGAGGCCCAGGCTGGCGGACTTGCCCGCGTAGTCGGCGATGGTCAGGGGGCCGCTGAGGTTCTTCAGCGAGGCCTCGCCGATCACCATGCGCCCCATCATGCGCAGCGACAGCAGCGACACCTCCCAGGTGCGCGACACGCCGCTGGCCAGGGCCTGCAGCGGGTCCTGGCGCACTTCCACCATCTCCGGGGCCGAGCCCACGTAGGCGCCGATGCGGCCCACCGGCACGCCCGTGGCCTTGTCCTGCGCGGGATCGGGCGTGACGGGCAGCACCAGCTCCTGCCCGCCGCGCAGCACGCGCCACTCGGTGGCGATGCCCTGGCCCGCGCGGACCTGGCCGCGGATCCATTCGCGCAGCTGCGCGCCGTCGACGATGGGCTGCGCGCCCACGGCCAGGACGCGGTCGCCCGGCTGCAGGCCGGCGCGGTCGGCGGCGGCGCCGGGCACCACGTCGCCCAGCACGGGCTGGGTCAGCGGCGCCACCACGCCCACCTGCCGCATCAGCCGCGCGTCGGCCTGGCGGGCGTCCACCTGGGACAGCGGCAGCAGCAGCTCGCGCGGGCCGCCCGGCGAGGCGGGAGACAGCTCCAGGCGCAGGTCACGGCCGTCCAGGGCGCCCTGCGTGAGCAGCCAGCGCAGCTGCTCGAAGGAGGCCACGGCCTCGAATTCCTCGTCGTCGAAGGCGGCGGCCTCCACCACCTCGCCGCCGCGCAGGCCGGCGCGCTCGGCCACCGAGCCGGCCACCGGGCTGGCCAGGATGGCGCGCGGCTCCTGCACGCCCCACCAGGCCACCAGCGCGTACAGCAGCACTGCCAGCAGCAGGTTGGCCAGCGGGCCGGCGGCGACGATGGCGGCGCGGGACATCAGCGGGGCCTGGTTGAAAGCCAGGTGACGCTCGGCCGGGTCGACCGGGCCCTCGCGCTCGTCCAGCATCTTCACGTAGCCGCCCAGGGGGAAGGCACCGATGACGAACTCGGTGTCCTGGCCAGGGCGCTGGCGGCGCGGCTTCCAGCGCGCCAGGGGCTTGCCGAAGCCGACGGAAAAACGCAGGACCTTGACGCCGCAGGCGACGGCGACGCGGTAGTGCCCGTATTCGTGCACCGCGATCAGCAGGCCCAGGGCGACGATGAAAGCGAGTGCGGTGAGCATGGCGGTGTGCGGAAGGTGGGTTCAGCCGGGGTCAGTGCAGGTTGCCCATGGCGGCCCGCGCCGCGGCACGGGCCTGCGCATCGAGCGCGAGCAGGTCGGCCAGCGAGCCGGGCGGGGCGGGCTGGACAGCCGAGAGGGTCTGCAGGTTCAGCGCATGGATCTGGTCGAAGCGGATGCGCCGCTCCAGGAAGGCCTCCACCGCGACCTCGTTGGCCGCGTTGAGGACGGCCGTGGTGCCGGGCGCGGCGCGCAGGGCGTCGAAGGCCAGCTGCAGGCCGGGGAAGCGCTCGCGATGGCCGTGCGCGCCGTCCAGCGCCTCGAAGGTCATGGCCGACAGGCGGGAGAAGTCCAGCGCCTGCGCGCCCGAGGCGATGCGCTCGGGGTGCGACAGGCCATAGGCGATGGGCACGCGCATGTCGGGCGTGCCCAGCTGCGCCACCACGGAGGTGTCGCGGTACTGCACCATGGAGTGGATGACGCTCTGGGGGTGGATCACCACCTCCAGCCGGTCCGGGCCCAGGCCGAAGAGCCAGCGCGCCTCGATCACCTCCAGCGCCTTGTTCATCATGGTGGCCGAGTCCACCGAGATCTTGCGGCCCATCACCCAGTTGGGGTGGGCGCAGGCCTGCTCGGGCGTGACCTCGCGCAGGCGCGCCGGCTCCCAGGAACGGAACGGCCCGCCGGAGGCGGTGAGGATGATCTTCTCGACCCGCGCGTCCCAGGTGGACGGGTCCTCGGGCAGGGACTGGAAGATGGCCGAGTGCTCGCTGTCGATCGGCAGCAGCGTGGCGCCGCCGCGCTTCACGGCGTCCAGGAAGACCTCGCCGCCCACGACCAGGGCTTCCTTGTTGGCCAGCAGCAGGCGCTTGCCCGCGCGCGCGGCGGCCAGGCAGGGGGCCAGGCCCGCGGCGCCGACGATGGCGGCCATGACGGCATCGACCTCCTCGTGCGCGGCGATGCGCTCCAGCGCGTCGGGCCCGGCCAGCACGCGCGTGGGCAGGCGCTCGGCCTCCAGGCGGGCAGCCAGCTCGCGGCCGGCCGACTCGTCGGCCATGACGGCGAAGCGCGGGCGGAACAGCGCGCACTGGCGCAGCATGGGCTCGACCTGGCGGGCGGCGCTCAGGGCGAAGACTTGGAAGCGGTCCGGGTGGCGGGCGATGACATCCAGGGTGTTGGTGCCGATGGAGCCCGTGGAGCCCAGGACGGTGACGCGTTGCAGGGTCATGCGCGGGAAATTACAGGGTTGCCAGCATCATTGCCAGCGGCAGGGTCGGCAAGAGGGCATCCACCCGGTCCAGGACGCCGCCGTGGCCCGGCAGGAGCCGGCTGGAGTCCTTGGCGCCGGCGGCGCGCTTGACCAGGGATTCGACCAGGTCGCCCACCACGCTCATGGCGGCCAGGAAGACGACGCCGATCACCAGCAGCGCCGGGCCGCGATCGGCCAGGCGGGTGAACAGGCTGGCGACGGCGCCGGGCTGCGAGGCGTCGGCCAGGGCCCAGCCCAGGGCCAGCGCCAGCACGCCGGCCATGCCGCCCCACACGCCTTCCCAGCTCTTGCCGGGGCTGATGGCGGGAGCCAGCTTGTTCCTGGTGAACTTCAGCCCGAAGGCGCGGCCGGCGAAGTAGGCGGCGATGTCGGCCACCCACACCAGCACGAAGATGGACAGCAGGAAGTTGACGCCGATGGCGCGGGCCTGGGCCACGGCCAGCCACGCCAGCCACAGCGCCAGGATGCCGCCGGGCACGCGCACGGCGCGCGGGACGTGGGGCCAGCCCTCGACGCCGCGGCGCAGCATCAGCGCCCCGCCCAGCACCCAGCCCGCGCCGGCGGCCACCCACAGGAGGGGCAGAGGGCGCTCGACCAGGCCGCCCGCCCAGGAGGCGGCGCACAGGCCCAGGCAAGCCGCGGCACAGGCGAAGGAAGCCGGCTGGCCCAGCTGGTTCAGGCGGCCCCATTCCCAGGCGCCCGCGGCCAGCAGGACCAGGACGACCACGGCAAACGGCTCGGGCGTACGCCAGAACAGGGCGGGCAGGAGGATGGCCAGCAGGGTGACGGCCGTGATGACGCGCTGTTTCAGCATGGTTCGCGAGCCGTGGATGGCGTGAGGTGAAGGGCCGGGGACTAGGCGGCCTGGCGGCCGCTGCTGGCGTCACCGCCACCGGTGCCGCCCGGGCCGGGCCCGCGCACCTGCTCGGAGGTCTTGCCGAAGCGGCGCTCGCGGCGGGCGAAGTCGGCGATGGCGGCGTCCAGCGCGGCATCGTCGAACTCGGGCCACAGCTTGTCGCTGAAGTAGAACTCCGCGTAGGCCGACTGCCACAGCAGGAAGTTGCTGATGCGGTGCTCGCCGCCGGTGCGGATCACCAGGTCGGGGTCGGGCACATGGGCCAGCGACATGGCGGCGGCCATGGACTGCTCGGTGATGGGCGTGCCCTGCGCCGCCAGCTTGCGCGCCGCCTGCACGATGTCCCAGCGCCCGCCGTAGTTGAAGCAGACGTTGAACACCAGCCGGTCGTTGCCCGCGGTGGCAGCCTCGGCCTGGGCCAGGCCGGCCTGCACCTTGGGCGAGAGGCTGTCGCGGTCGCCGATGAAGCAGATGCGCACCCCCTCGGCCTGCAACTGGGGCACCTCGCGCGATAGCGCCAGGGCCAGCAGCTCCATCAGGCCGGAGACCTCGTCGGCCGGGCGGTTCCAGTTCTCGGAGGAGAAGGCGAAGACAGTGAGCACCTTCACGCCCAGGTCGCCGCAGCGGCGCACGCAGGCGCGCAGCGTGTCGACCCCCACCTTGTGGCCGGCCACTCGGGGCAGGAAGCGCCGGGTGGCCCAGCGGCCGTTGCCATCCATGACGATGGCAATGTGATGCGGAACGGCGGTGCTCACGCAGGACAGGGGATGCGAGGGAGCCACGGCCGTCAGACGGCCATGATCTCCTGCTCCTTGGCGGCGACCATCGCGTCGATCTCGGCGATGTGCTTGTCGGTGAACTTCTGGATCTCGGTCTCGCTGCGCTTCTGGTCGTCTTCCGAGGCCAGCTTGTCCTTGACCAGCCTCTTCACGGCTTCGTTGGCGTCACGGCGCAGGTTGCGGATGGCGACCTTGGCGCCCTCGCCCTCGGTGCGCACCAGCTTGGTCATTTCCTTGCGGCGTTCCTCGCTCATGGGCGGCATCGGCACGCGGATCAGGTCGCCCATGCTGGAGGGATTGAGGCCCAGGTCGCTGTCGCGAATGGCCTTCTCGATCTTGGCGCCCATGCCCTTTTCCCAGGGCTGGACGCTGATCGTGCGCGCGTCAAGCAGCGCGACGTTGGCCACCTGGGTGATCGGGACCATGGATCCGTAGTAATCGACCTGCACGGCGTCCAGCAGCGCGGGGTTGGCCCGGCCGGTGCGGATCTTGGTGAGGTTGTTCTTGAAGGCGGCGATGGACTGGTCCATCTTGCCCTCGGTGGTCTTCTTGATATCGGCAATCGTGCTCATGTCAGCTCTCGAATCAGTCAGTCAGGCTCGGCGGCGGATCACACGTGGACCAGGGTGCCTTCGTCCTGGCCCATGACGACGCGCTTGAGCGCGCCGTTCTTGAAGATGGAGAACACCTTGACCGGCAGCTTCTGGTCGCGGCACAGCGCGAAGGCGGTGGCGTCCATGATGCCCAGGTTCTGGGCCATGGCCTCGTCGAAGCTGAGGGTGGCGTAGCGGGTGGCCGAGGGGTCCTTCTTGGGGTCGGCGGTGTAGACGCCGTCCACCTTGGTGGCCTTGAGCACCAGCTCGGCGCCCACTTCGGCGCCACGCAGGGCGGCGGCGGTGTCGGTGGTGAAGAAGGGGTTGCCGGTGCCGGCGGCGAAGATGACGACCTTGCCTTCTTCCAGGTACTGCAGCGCCTTGGGGCGCACGTAGGGCTCGACCACCTGGTCGATGGCGATGGCCGACATCACGCGGGCGGTCAGGCCTTGCTTGTCCATGGCGTCGGCCAGGGCCAGCGCGTTCATGACGGTGGCCAGCATGCCCATGTAGTCGGCGGTGGCGCGGTCCATGCCCACGGAGCCGCCGGCCACGCCGCGGAAGATGTTGCCGCCGCCGATGACGACGGCCACCTGCACGCCCATGTGCACGACCTCGGCCACTTCCTCGACCATGCGCACGATGGTGGCACGGTTGATGCCGAAGGCGTCGTCACCCATCAGCGCTTCACCGGACAGCTTGAGCAGGATGCGCTTGTGGGCAGGCTGGACGGACATGGGAATTGGCTCCTGGGGGATAAACGGGTTGAGTTTAGCGGGCTGCGGACGGAATGTGAGGCGCATGTGGAAGGGGCGGCCCGAAGCCGCCCCCTTTTCACAGCCCCGGGAGGCTGGTCAGGCGGCAGCCTTGGCAGCGGCGACCTGGGCGGCCACTTCGGCCGCGAAGTCGTCGACCTTCTTCTCGATGCCCTCGCCGACCACGTACAGGGTGAAGCCCTTGACGTTGGTGCCGGCGGCCTTGAGCATCTGCTCGACGGTCTGCTTGTCGTTCTTGACGAACGGCTGGTTGAACAGGGAGACCTCCTTGAGGTACTTCTGCACCGAGCCTTCGATCATCTTGGCGGCGATGTCGGCCGGCTTGCCGGACTCGGCTGCCTTGGCGGTGGCGACCGAACGCTCCTTCTCGATCAGCTCGGCGGGCACGTCGGCGCTGGTCAGGGCCACGGGCTTCATGGCGGCCACGTGCATGGCGACGTCCTTGGCGGCGGCTTCCTCGCCGTCGAACTCGACGACCACGCCAATGCGGGTGCCGTGCAGGTAGGCGGCCAGCTTGGAGGCGCCGGCAAAGCGCTTGAAGCGGCGGAAGGACATGTTCTCGCCGATCTTGCCGATCAGGCCCTTGCGCACGTCTTCCAGGGTGGGGCCGAAGCTGTCCTGGCTGTACGGCAGCGCGCCCAGGGCGGCCACGTCAGCGGGGTTGTGCTTGGCGATCAGCTCGGCAGCGGCCTTGGCCATGGCCAGGAAGCTGTCGTTCTTGGTGACGAAGTCGGTTTCGCAGTTGGTTTCCAGCAGCGCGCCGACGGTGCCGTCGATGAAGGAGGAGACCACGCCTTCGGCGGTCACGCGGGCAGCGGCCTTGCCGGCCTTGTTGCCCAGCTTGACACGCAGGATCTCTTCGGCCTTTTCCATGTTGCCTTCGGCCTCGGTCAGGGCCTTCTTGCACTCCATCATGGGGGCGTCGGTCTTGGCGCGCAGTTCGGCGACCATGCTAGCGGTGATTGCAGCCATTTCTTACCTCGTAACGTTTGTTCGGATCCGGTTGTAAAAAAGGGGCTCGCGAGCCCCTTTGTCTGCCGTGCGATGCGGCTCGCGGGGCAATCAGGCGCTGGCGCCTTCTTGCACTTCCACGAACTCGTCGCTGCCTTCGGCGACGGCCTTGACGACGTCATTGACGGCGTTGGCGCGGCCTTCCAGGATGGCGTCGGCGATGCCACGGGCGTACAGGGCCACGGCCTTGGCGGAGTCGTCGTTGCCGGGGATGACGTAGTCGATGCCCTCGGGGGAGTGGTTGGAGTCCACCACGCCGACCAGGGGGATGCCCAGCTTCTTGGCTTCAGCCACGGCGATCTTGTGGAAGCCCACGTCGATCACGACGATGGCGTCGGGCAGGGTGTTCATGTCCTGGATGCCGCCGATGTCCTTTTCCAGCTTGTCGATCTCGCGCTGGAACATCAGCTGTTCCTTCTTGGACATGGCTTCCAGGCCGATCTCCTGCTGGGCCTTCATTTCCTTCAGGCGCTTGATGGAGGTCTTGACCGTCTTGAAGTTGGTCAGCATGCCGCCCAGCCAGCGCTGGTCGACGAAGGGAACGCCGGCGCGGCGGGCTTCAGCGGCGACGATCTCGCGGGCCTGGCGCTTGGTGCCCACCATCAGGATGGTGCCTCGGTTGGCGGACAGCTGCTTCACGAACTTCATCGCGTCCTGGAACATCGGCAGCGACTTTTCCAGGTTGATGATGTGGATCTTGTTGCGATGGCCGAAGATGAAGGGGGCCATCTTGGGGTTCCAGAAGCGGGTCTGGTGGCCGAAGTGGACACCGGCTTCCAGCATTTCGCGCATGGTCACGGACATGTTTGTTCCTTAAGGTTGGGTCTAAAATCCGCCCCGAAAACCGGCCCTCTTCAGGAGGGGAACCGGCACCTTGGTGGGAGGGATTCGCGAGTGGGCCTGGCTGGTCTGCGGCAATCGCTCCATGCGAGCGCCGTCCAGCAAAGCCCAAAGAGTTTAACACACCGCATGTCCCTGCCCCATACCACCGGACTTCCCGACCTGACCGCCACCCTCGAGCGCCTGCGCGCCGGCCAGACCTCCCACGCCGCCGAGATGGACCGGGCCCTGGAGGCCGCGCGATCGGACCGCTGCCGCCACGCCTTCCTCAAACTTTTTGCTGACGAGGCACGGGAACAGGCGGCCCAGGCCGTGGACACGGGCCTGGCCGGGCAGCCCCTGGGCGGCCTGCCGGTGTCGACCAAGGACCTGTTCGACCTGGCTGGCCAGCCGACCCCGGCCGGCTCGGCCGTGCTGCAGGATGCCCCGCCCGCCGCCTTCGACGCCGGCGCCGTGGCCCGGCTCAAGGCGGCCGGCGGCATCGTGGTGGGCCGCACGAACATGACGGAGTTCGCCTTCTCGGGCATGGGCGTGAACCCGCACCACGGCACGCCGGCCAACCCGGCCGACCCGGCGGTGCCGCGCATCCCGGGCGGCTCGTCCTCGGGCGCGGCGGTGTCGGTGGCCACGGGCGCAGCCTTCATCGGCCTGGGCTCGGACACCGGCGGCTCCATCCGCATCCCGGCCGCGCTGTGCGGCATCGTGGGCTTCAAGAACACCCAGCGGCTGACGCCCCTGTACGGCGCCCTGCCCCTGTCGACCACGCTGGACACGGCCTGCGCCATGACCCGCTCCGTGCGCGACGCCATCCTGGCGCACCAGGTGCTGGCCGGCGGCCCGGTCCTCCTGGACCCGCGCCCCCTGCGGGCGCTGCGCCTGGCCGTGCCGTCCACCGTGATGCTGGAGGGCCTGGACACGACGGTGGCCCGGGCCTTCGCCCGAGCGCTGGCCACGCTGCGCGCGGCAGGCGCCACCCTCGACGAGATCGCCCTGCCCGAAATTGGCGAGCTGGCCGCGATCAACGCCACGGGCGGCTTCTCCGCCGCGGAGAGCTATGCCTGGCACCGCCAGCTGCTGGCGCGTGAGGGCGACCACTATGACCCGCGCGTGCGCCTGCGCATCGAGCGCGGCGCGGCGATGAAGGCCTACGAGTACATCGACCTGGCCCATGCCCGCGAGCAATGGATCGGGGCGATGGAGGCCGCCCTGCTGCCCTATGACGCCCTGCTCTCGCCCACGGTGCCCCTGGTGGCGCCGCCCATCGCCGAGGTGGCGCCGGGGGCCGAGCGCGACGAGGCCTTCTTCCGCGCCAACGGCCTGATGCTGCGCAACCCCAGCATCGTGAACATGCTGGACGGCTGCGCCATCTCCATCCCCTGCCACGCGCCCGGCGAGCTGCCGGTGGGCCTCATGATCTGGGACCGCGCGATGCGCGACGCCAGCGTGCTGGGGATTGCGCTGCAGGCGGAGGCGGCGCTGGGCGCCGCCTCCGCCTGAGCCGCACCGCGACACGCTATAACCGCAGCACACAAGACAGCAGGGACGCCTTTTGAAAATCGCCATCGTGGGCGCCGGCATCGCCGGCGTCACCACCGCCTGGGAGCTGGCCGCGGACGGCCATGAGGTCACGGTCTTCGAACGCCACGGCGCCGTGGCCGAGGAAGCCAGCTTTGCCAACGCCGGGCTTCTGTCGCAAGCCGCGCTGCTGCCCTGGCCCGCGCCCGGGATGACACCCCATGCGCTGCGCCGGCTGTCCGGCCTGAAGGCCGGCTGGCCGCTGCCCTGGCGCGAGCTGGGCTGGTGGCTGGCCTGGCGGCGCGCGCAGCAGCCGACGGCGCTGCAGGCCCGGCGCGCCGTGCTGCAGCCCCTGGCAGGCCTGAGCCGGGACCGCCTGGGCGAGTTGTGCGGCCGGCTGCGCCTGCGCGTGGAAGGCAGCTCGGGCGTGCTGGCGCTGTTTCGCGGCAGCAAGGAATTCGCTCTGGCGCAGGCCGCCTTGCCCGCGCTGCATGACGCGGGCCTGCGCGCGCAGGCCCTCACGCCCGAGGCTGCTCGCCAGGTGGAGCCCGGCCTGTGCGCCGTGACCGAACTGGCCGGCGCGGTGCACCTGCCCGACGATGGGGTGGTCAACTGCCGCCAGTTCGCGCTGCTGCTGAAGAAGGAGGCCGAGGCCCTGGGCGTGCGCTTCGAGTTCGACAGCAACGTCGCGCCGCTGGACAAGGCCCAGCCGGCCACGCTGCAGGTGTCCATCGCCGGTGCGGCGTCGCAGGCGATGGCCTTCGACGCGGTGGTGCTGTGCGCCGGCATGGGCTCGGCCGCGCTCCTGCGGCGCACGGGCCTGCGGCTGCCGCTGGAGGCCGTGCACGGCTACAGCATCAGCGCCGCGATGGGCGAGCCGCTGAACGCGCCACGCAGCGCGGTGCTGGACCTGCGCCACCATGCCAGCATCTCGCGCCTGGGGCAGCGGGTGCGCGTGGCGGGCCACGCCGCGCTGGGCCAGCGCGGCGCCCGGCGCGATGCGCGGGCCATCCAGGACCTGTACCGGGTGCTGCAGGACTGGTTCCCCGCCGCCGCGCAACTGGGCGGGCCGGGCGCGGCCGTGCAGGAATGGCAGGGCGCGCGACCCAGCCTGCCCGATGGCCTGCCGGTGCTGGGCGCCAGCGGGTTGCCCGGGCTGTGGCTGAACCTCGGCCACGGCAACGAGGGCTGGTCGCTGGCCTGCGGCAGCGCGCGAGTGCTGGCCGACCAGGTGGCCGGGCGTGACACCGCGCTGGACGCGGCGGCCTTGGGCATCGCCCGCCTGGGCGGCTGAGGGCGCCGGGTGGCGGTAGGATGCCGCCATGATGGATCGCATCACCCCGGGGCGGGCCTGGCCCTTGTTCGACATCGACGCCACGCGTCGCCTGGAGCAGGCGACGGCGGCCGGCCTGCCCCCGCACACGCTGATGCAGCGCGCCGGCCTGGCCGTGGCGCGGCTGGCGCTGGCGCTGGCGCCGCATGCGCGCACGATGTGGGTGGCCTGCGGACCGGGCAACAACGGCGGTGACGGCCTGGAGGCGGCCGCCTGGCTGCGGCAATGGGGCAAGCCGGTGGTGGTGACCTGGCTGGGGGACGAGGCCCGCGCGCCCGCCGACGCCCTGGCCTCCCTGGCGCGGGCGCGGGCGGCGGGCGTGGCCTTCGCCGACGAGCCCCCGCCCTCGCCCGGCCTGGCCATCGACGCCCTGCTGGGCATCGGCGCCCAACGGCCGCTGGAGGGGCGCGGCGCCGCCTGGTCCGCGCACATGGCGGCCTGCCGCGCGCAGGCCGGCATGCCGGTCCTCGCGGTGGACCTGCCCTCCGGCCTGGACGCCGACACGGGCCACGGCGTGTCGGTGCAGGCCACGCACACCCTGAGCCTGCTGACGCTCAAGCCCGGCCTGTTCACCGCCCAGGGGCGGGATGCGGCGGGCCAGGTGTGGCTGGACGACCTGGACGTGGCCACCCAGGAGCCACCGGTGGCCCACTTGTCACCCGCGCCGCTGGCGCGGTCGCGGCCCCATGACTCCCACAAGGGCAGCTGGGGCGACGTGGCCGTGGTGGGCGGCGCCCCGGGTATGACCGGCGCGGCGCTGCTGGCCGCGCGCGCCGCGCTCCATGCGGGCGCGGGGCGGGTGTTCGTGGGCCTGCTCGATGGTGGCAGCCTGGCCGTCGATGCGCAGCAGCCGGAGCTGATGTTCCGCCCGCTGGATCATCTGGACTTCCCGGCGCTGCACCTGGCCTGCGGCTGCGGCGGCGGCAACGCGGTACGGGCCATCCTGCCGCGCGCGCTGTCCACCGCGGCGTCCCTGGTGCTCGATGCCGACGCACTCAACGCGATCGCGCAGGACGCGTCGCTGGAGGCCTTGCTGGTGGCGCGCGCCGCACGCGCCGACCGGCCCACCGTGCTGACCCCTCACCCCCTGGAAGCGGCCCGCCTGCTCGGCACCACGGCCGCCGCGGTGCAGGCCGACCGGCTGGAGGCGGCGCGGCTGATGGCCGGGCGCTTTGGCTGCGTGGTGGTGCTCAAGGGCTCCGGCTCGGTGGTGGCGGGCCCGGGCGCCCTGCCCTGCATCAACCCCACCGGGAATGCCCGGCTGGCGACCGCCGGCACGGGTGACGTGCTCGCGGGCATGGTGGCCGCCGGGCTGGCGCAGGGCGTGCCGGCGTTCGAGGCGGCGACGGATGCGGTGTACCGCCACGGGCTGGCTGCGGACCGGTGGCCGGCGGGGTGGGCCTTGACGGCCGATGGCCTGGCGCAGCGCTTGCCGCGCGACTGACCCCGGACGACGTGATGCCACGCGCGGCCTGAGGCCGCCACAGCCTCAGCCCCGCCCGACGAAGGGCATCTTGGTCGCCATGACCGTGTGGAACAGCACGTTGGCGTGCAGCGGCAGGTTGGCCATGTACAGCACCGACTGGCCGCACACGTCCACGTCGATCAGCGGCTCGGGGCGCACCTGCCCGTCGGCCTGCTGCACGCCTTGCGTCATCTTCATGCCGATGTCGGTGGCGGCATTGCCGATGTCGATCTGGCCCACCGCGATGTCGTACTTGCGGCCGTCGAGCGAGGCGGTCTTGGTCAGGCCGGAGACGGCGTGCTTGGTCGCCGTGTAGGCGATCGAGTTGGGCCGCGGCGCATGCGCCGAGATCGAGCCGTTGTTGATGATGCGGCCGCCCCGCGGCGACTGCGCCTTCATCACCTTGAAGGCCTGCTGCAGGCAATAGAACATGCCGTTGAGGTTGGTGTCCACCACCTGCTTCCACACGTCGACGGACAACTCCTCCAGCAGCACGCCGCCGGAGCTCATGCCCGCGTTGTTGAACAGCAGGTCCACGCGGCCCCACCGCTGGACGACGGTGTCGAACAGCGCCGCGACCGAGGCCGGGTCGGTCACGTCGGTGGGCACGGCCAGCGCGCGCTCACCGGCACCGCTCTCCTGCGCGGCCTGCTGCAGGGCCTCGAGGCGGCGGCCGGCCAGTGCCACGCACCAGCCATCGGCCAGCAGCGCCAGGGCGGCGGCCTTGCCGATGCCGGTGCCGCCACCGGTGACGATGGCGATACGGGGTTGGGGGGTGGGGGCCGTCATGTGCTTGTCTCCTCTTGTGTCATCGGGCGGCCGCCCGGGTTCAGCGGCGCGGCTTCTTGCTTTTTCCTTTGGCGCCGCCCTTGGCAGCCGCCTTCTTGACCGCGGCCTGCAGGGCCTGGATGGGCGAGCGGGCGCGCTCGCCCGGCTCCTCGCCCTTGCCGCCGCGGCCACCCCGCTTGGCCGAGGCCTTGGCGGGAGCGCCGGAGGATACCGCGTTGCCGCCAGCCTTGCCGGCGGACTTGCCGCCGCCCTTGTCCTTGCCGCCCGACTTGGGCGCCCGGCCAGCCAGCTCCTCGCCTTCACGCACGAGGCGGAAGTCGATCTTGCGGCCGTCCAGGTCCACGCGGGAGACCTGCACCTGCACCCGCGAGCCGATGGCGTAGCGGATGCCGGTGCGCTCGCCGCGCAGCTCCTGGCGGGCTTCGTCGAATTTGAAGTACTCGCCGCCCAGCTCGGTGATGTGGACCAGGCCTTCCACGTACATCTGGTCCAGCGTGACGAAGATGCCGAAGCTGGTCGCCGCAGTGACCACGCCCGAATACTCCTCGCCCAGGTGCTCGCGCATGTACTTGCACTTGAGCCAGGCTTCCACGTCGCGGCTGGCCTCGTCGGCGCGGCGCTCGTTGGCGCTGCAATGCAGGCCGGCGGCTTCCCAGGCCTGCACCTCGCGCAGGTTGCCGGTGGGCTTCTTGAGCTTCTGGTGGTTGGCCGGGGCGCGGCTGGCCAGGCGGCGGGCCAGCTTCTCGTGGGCCTCGCCCGGGGTAGGCAGGGCCGGCAGCTCGTACTTGCGCGCGCCCAGGATGGCCTTGATCACGCGGTGCACCAGCAGGTCCGGGTAGCGGCGGATGGGGCTGGTGAAGTGCGTGTACGCCTCGTAGGCCAGGCCAAAGTGGCCGCTGTTGATCGGCGTGTAGATGGCCTGCTGCATGGACCGCAGCAGCATGGTCTGGATCTGCTGCGCGTCGGGCCGGTCGCGGGTGGCCAGGGCGATCTTTTGGAACTCCGAGGGGTGAGGCTCCTCGGAGATGCCCATGCCCACGCCCAGCGCCTTGAGGTAGGCGCGCAGGATGTCCTTCTTCTCGGGCGTGGGGCCCTCGTGCACGCGGAACAGGCCCGGGTGCTTGCTTTGCTGGATGAAGTCGGCGCTGCAGACGTTGGCGGCCAGCATGGCCTCCTCGATCAGCTTGTGCGCGTCGTTGCGGGTGCGCGGGACGATCTTCTCGATGCGGCCGTTCTCGTCGCAGATGATCTGCGTCTCGGTGGTGTCGAAGTCCACCGCGCCGCGGGCCTCACGGGCCTTGAGCAGGGCGCGGTACACGTCGTGCAGGTTGATCAGGTCCGACACCCGGTCCTTGCGGCGGGCCGCCTCGGGACCGCGCGTGTTGGCCAGGATGGCCGCGACTTCCGTGTAGGTGAAGCGGGCGTGCGAGTGCATCACCGCCGGGTAGAACTGGTAGGCCTGGATCTCGCCGCCGACGGTGATCAGCATGTCGCAGACCATGCACAGGCGGTCCACGTCGGGGTTGAGCGAGCACAGGCCGTTGGACAGCTTCTCCGGCAGCATGGGGATCACGCGGCGGGGGAAGTAGACGCTGGTGGCGCGCTCGTAGGCGTCGATGTCGATGGCGCTGCCGGTCTCCACGTAGTGGCTCACGTCGGCAATGGCGACCAGCAGGCGCCAGCCCTTGCCGCGGCCGACCTTGGCGGGCTCGCAGTAGACGGCGTCGTCGAAGTCGCGGGCGTCCTCGCCGTCGATGGTGACCAGGGGCACGTCGGTCAGGTCGACACGGTGGCGCTTGTCCTGCGGGCGCACCTTCTCAGGCAGGGTGCGGGCCAGGGCGATGCAGGCCTCGGAGAACTCGTGCGGCACGCCGTACTTGCGCACGGCGATCTCGATCTCCATGCCGGGGTCGTCGATTTCGCCCAGGACTTCCTTGACCCGGCCCACGGGCTGGCCGTAGAGGCTGGGCGGCTCCGTCAGCTCGACGACGACGACCTGGCCGGGCTTGGCGGTGCCGGTCGCGCCCTTGGGCACGAGCACGTCCTGGCCATAGCGCTTGTCCTCGGGCGCCACCAGCCACACGCCGCTTTCATGCAGCAGCCGGCCGATGATGGGGTGGACGGGCCGTTCGGTGATTTCAAGCACGCGGCCTTCGGGCCGGCCGCGGCGGTCGTAGCGCACGATGCGGGCCTTGACCCGGTCCTTGTGCAGCACGGCCCGCATTTCGTTGGGCGGGAGGTAAAGGTCCGCCTCGCCGTCGTCGCGCACCACGTAGCCGTGGCCATCGCGATGCCCCTGGATGACGCCCTCGATTTCATCGAGCATGTTCTTTTCCGATGAGGCTGAATTCTTGTTGTACAATCTTGTTTTTCCTGAAATGCCCAGGTGGCGGAATTGGTAGACGCACTAGTTTCAGGTACTAGCGAGTAACATCGTGGAGGTTCGAGTCCTCTCCTGGGCACCAACCGCAAAGAGAACAACGACACGAAGCCGGCTTTGCCGGCTTTTTGTTTTTGTGGCGACCGTCGTGCCTGCGCTGCGCGCGCACCCCTCGCCTCGCGCAACAAAAAAAGCCGCTCCACCGAGCGGCTTTTTCATGGGCGACGCAGGCCTCAGATGGGCAGCGCCACCAAGTCGTGACCTTCGGTGCCCACGATACGCGCCTTGGTGAACTCACCCACCTTCAGCTGCTTGCTCAGCTTCTCCGGCGGCAGGAGCCTGACCACGCCGTCGATCTCGGGCGCATCCGCATACGAGCGGCCCACCCCACCCTTGCGGCCCAGCGCGGGCGCGGAATCCACCAGCACCTGCATCGTGGCGCCAATGCGCTCACGCAGCTTGGCCGCCGACACTTCCTCGGCCACCGCCATGAAGCGCGCGCGGCGCTCCTCGCGCACTTCCTTGGGCAGCATGCCCGGCAGCTCGTTGGCCACGGCGCCCTTCACGTCGCTGTAGGCAAAGCAGCCCGCGCGGTCGATGCGCGCCTCGCGCACGAAGTCCAGCAGGTGCTGGAATTCTTCCTCGGTCTCGCCGGGGAAACCGGCGATGAAGGTGCTGCGGATCACGATCTCGGGGCAGATCTCGCGCCAGCGCAGGATGCGCCCGAGGTTCTTCTCGCCACTGGCCGGGCGCTTCATCCGGCGCAGCACGTCGGGGTGACTGTGCTGGAAGGGCACATCCAGGTAAGGCAGCACACGGCCGGTGGCCATGAGCGGGATCACTTCGTCCACCGAGGGGTACGGGTACACGTAGTGCATGCGCACCCAGGCACCATAGGGCTCGGCCATCTCGCCCAGGGCCTGGGCCAGCTCCAGCAGGCGGGTACGCACGGGGCGGCCCTCCCAGAAGCCGGTGCGGTATTTGGTGTCCACGCCATAGGCCGAGGTGTCCTGGCTGATCACCAGCAGCTCCTTCACGCCGCCTTCGAACAGCGCGCGGGCTTCCTTGAGCACGTCGCCGATGGGGCGGCTCACCAGGTCGCCGCGCATGGACGGGATGATGCAGAAGGTGCAGCGGTGGTTGCAGCCCTCACTGATCTTCAGGTAGGCGTAGTGGCGGGGCGTGAGCTTGACGCCGGCTTCACCGAAGCCGCCGGGCACCAGGTCCAGGAACGGGTCGTGCGGCTTGGGCAGGTGCGTGTGCACCGCATCCATCACCTCCTGCGTGGCATGCGGGCCGGTGACGGCCAGCACCGCGGGGTGCATCTTGCGCACCAGGTTGCCGCCGCCCTCCTCCGCCTCGCGGGCGCCCAGGCAGCCGGTGACGATGACCTTGCCGTTCTCGGCCAGGGCCTCGCCGATGGTGTCCAGGCTCTCCTTGACGGCGTCGTCGATGAAGCCGCAGGTGTTGACGATGACCAGGTCCGCGCCCTCGAAGGTCTTGGACGTCTGGTAGCCCTCGGCGGACAGCTGGGTCAGGATCAGTTCGGAATCGGTCAGCGCCTTGGGGCAGCCCAGGCTGACGAAGCCGACCTTGGGGGCCGGCGCGGAAGTCGTGGAAGTCGGGGAGACAGCGGTTTCGCTCATCCCCGTATTGTCCCAGAGCGGGACGGCCCCGCGCCGCAAGACCTTACCGCTTGACCCCAAACGGGTTGAACATGCTCTCGAACATGGCCTTGGACTGGTCCGCGTAGGTGCCCATGTTGCCCATGTTGCCCATGCCGCCCATCCCCATCAGCCCCTGCAGGAAGGGGTTGGGCATGTTCATGAACTGCGCCCACATCTCGGGCGTGAGCGTGCGGGACTGCTCGGCCAGCTTGGACTGCAGGTCGGTGAAGGCCTGCACGTTCTTCTCGAGGTAGGTGCCCATGAAGCCCTGCATCGCATGGCCGTAGAAACGGATGATGTTGGCCAGCGCCGCCTCGCTGAACATGGGCGCGCCGCCGGCTTCCTCCTCCAGGATGATCTGCAGCAGGATGCTGCGCGTGAGGTCGTCGCCGCTCTTGGCGTCGCGCACGGTCAGGGGCTGGTTGTCCAGCACCAGCTGCTTGACCTCGGCCAGGGTGATGTAGGCGGAGGTGGCCGTGTCGTAGAGGCGGCGGTTGGGGTACTTCTTGATCACGCGCTGCGCTGGCGCAGCCCCGGCCTGCGCACCGGGCGCTGCCCCGGCTTGCGTGCCGGCGGGGTTCGGGTCCTGGGCCTGTGACTTCTTGGTGGGCACGTGGACGGCTCCTGTGTGGGTCTCGCCCCATTGTAGGGAATGCCACCCGCCCGCCGCTGACGGGAATCCTCCGGGTATTCCCCGCCCGCCCCCCGTGCGCCTCAGCCGCCGGCCAGGTAGCCGATGCGCACCGCGCCCCAGTGGCGGCCGCGCACCTGCACGGGCACGGACAGGTCGTGCATGGTCTGGCCGGTGTCACGCAGGTAGGTCTGCACCAGCACGCCCTCATGCCCCCCGCAGCGCTGGCCCACCTCGTCGGTGAAGATGCGCTTGGTGCGGTTGCCCGCCAGGTCGGCGGCGTAGTCCCCCGTCAGGGGCTGGCAAAAGCGCGTGTTGTGCGTGGGGCAGTAGCCGTCGCGGTTGATGACGATGGCGTAGGCCGCGCCCTCGCCAAGCAGGGGCTCCTGCAGCGGCGGGAAGACGCGGTCGGTCAGGCGGTCCCAACCCACGGACTTCTTGGGCGGGTGGGTGCCCGGGATGTCGGCATAGGCGGGGGAGAACAGGTCCTGCTCGGACACCTCGCCCCCGGCCAGCAGCTGCTCCAGCGCCTGCGCGGCCTGCGACGCCAGCCGCAGGGCCTGGCGCTTGCGCACCGTGTGCTCGCATGCCACGTCGTGCGCGGCCAGCCCGCCGAGCAGGCGCTCCAGGCTCTCGCCCACCTCGCGCGCCGCCATGCCGGCCTGGTCGCCCAGCGCGGACATGCCCGCGGACAGCTGCTGGGCCTGGTCCGCCAGCGCCAGCGCCCCATGGGCCGCGCCCTCGGAGGCCACCTGCGCGCCCTGGAGCCGGTCCGTCACCACCGACACGCCGGAAATCGCCTCCCCCACCTCGCCCAGCGTGGCCTGCACCTGGGCGGTGGTGGCCTCGGTGGTCTGCGCCGTCTGCAGCACGGCGGCGACAGCCTGCTCATTGAGCACGATGATCCCGCCCACCTGCCGCTTGATCTCCTTGGCATGGGCGGAGGCCTCGTCGGACAGCTTGCGCACCTCGGTGGCGACGACGGCGAAGCCCCGGCCGCTTTCGCCGGCATGGGCGGCCTCGATGGTGGCGTTGAGCGCCAGCAGGCGGGTCTGCACCGCGATCTTCTCGATGGTGGCCGCGGCGGCCTCCACCGAGCGGATGGCCGTGGCCAGCTCGGACACGCGCCCGCTGGCCTCGCGCGAGCCCGCCAGCACGTCGGACAGGTCGTCGCCGATGCGCGCGAGGCGCTGCGAACAGTTCTGTGCGGCGGTCAGGGTCTGCAAGGCTGCTGCGGCGGCGGTTTCCACGGCCGCCGCGGCCTCGCGCGAGGAGGCCGCCGAGGCGTTGACGCCCTTGGCCGCCTGCGCGCTGTCCTGGGCCGACCCGTGGGCTTGCGTGGCCGAGCGCGCGGACGCAAATGACGCGCGGGACAACGCGGGGGCGGCCTGCCGGATCAGGTCTATCACCGCGGCGGCGGATTGCACGTCACGCCGGGCGCGCACCAGGGCACGGGCCAGCCAGGCCGCCGGCAAGACGCCCACGCCCGCCGCCAGCAGGCGGGCATCGCCGGTGGCGGCATAGGCAGCCGTCGGCAGGGCCACGGCGCACACGAGGGCGGCGGCGGCCGCGGCGCGGTCAAGGGCAGGGTGCATCAGGCGTTCTCCAGCAGGGCAGTCGCCGCGCTTGGGGATGGCGCGGTCATTGCGCAGTCTTTCGGCAGCCCGCCGGCAAACCTGAGACGGGCTTCTCCGGGGTTGGTCGCCCGCCCAGCGCGCGCCGGTGCGCAGGGCGGCATCACCCTGCCCGGCCGCTGCCTGGGCCACGGCCTGGACGGTGCTTGCCAGGTCCGTGAGGAACAGCGGCAGAATTGCTCGTACAGCTCGAAGCTGCCACCCAGTTGCTCGATGGCAGCCGCGCGGTCCAGTAGCTCGGGGCCGGCGCTGGCTGATGGGCAAGGCATCGAAACGCCCCATCCTGGGCCCCCAGCAGGCCCAGTCCCGTGCCGCCGAACCGGCGCGTGGTCGAGGCTTCCGCCTGGCCGAAGTCCTGGAACAGGCGCTGCAGGTCGTGCGCGGGGATGCCGATGCCGGTGTCGGTGACGGAAAAGGCCCAGGTGACGCTGGCGTCCTGGCGCTCGACGAGGGCGATGCGGCCGGGGCGGTATTTACGCTGCGCATGCCCCCGGTGGCTGTGGCTGCCTGAACGGCGGCACGCCGCGGGGACAGCCCGCGACACCCTCAAGCACGCGCCCGTCAAAACACGACTTGATAGTCGAAGGGGGGTGGCATAGATCCACAAATAATACTTAGGAAGTATTTATATATTCCGAACTTTTCACTCGGCTATTCGCATGCCAGACTGAACGCGTCGCAACCAATAGATCGCAAAAGGAAAACGACAAAAACTGCGTCATAAAGTGACATTGATAATCAAATTACATATGATTTGATGACGTTGCGCCAGTAACCAATTCCGGTGGGCACCCTGGCCAGCCACTCAAGACGCGATGACGGACAACCAAAGAGGGATGACTCTGATCGAGGTGATGGTGGTCATTGCCATCGTGGGACTCCTCACATCGATTGCTTATCCCCGCCTGGGGGACTACTTGCGAAAGACCAGGCGCACGGATGCCCACGCGGGCCTGCAGGCGGCGATGCTGGGGCAGGAAAAGCACCGGATAAACAACCCCACCTACGCCGACACGGCGGCGATGCTGGACCCGGCCGCAAATCCAGCCTTCGCGCGTGTGTGCGTCATTTCCGCCGGTCGGTGCCTGAGCCCGGAAGGCCATTACGAGATCCAGGCGAGCAACGCTACGGCCGGGACCTTCCGACTGACGGCGACTGCGCTGGGCGCACAAGCCAACGACACGGCTTGCACGACGATCTGGGTGGAGCAGACGGCCACGCAACTGAGTTACGGCGCCGGGACGACCTCACCCTCCCCCTGCTGGGCCCGATGACGAGGAAACGCCCGATGCGCGCGCGCGGACTCACCCTGGTCGAACTGATGGTGGTGGTCGCGGTGCTAGCCGTCGGCGCGACGCTGGCGGGCCCCAGCTTCATCGAGAGCCTGGAGCGCTCCCGGCTGAAGGAGAAGGCCGGCGCTATCGTCGATGTGCTGGAATTCGCCAAGTCCGAGGGTTTCAAGCGCAGCAACGTGACCACGACGTTCACGCCGGCCATTGGCATGACGCCTTGGCGCGTGACGGCCGCCGTCATGGACGGCACGACCACGATCGAAGCCAAGTCGGTGGAGGGCGCGGCAGGCAGTGTCTCGATGCAGGCTCCCGCAGCTACCCGCACCCTTGCGATCGACTTCCGGGGGTTGGCGACCGGCTTCGTCAGCACCGGCATGTGCGTCGACACGGACACCAACTGCGTCGAACTGCGATCGACTTCCGGCAAATACGGGCTGCGCGTGGGCATCAACCCGGTCGGGCACATCCACCTGTGCGCCAAGGGCGCACCGTTCGGGGGGTACCGGGCATGCTGAAGCCGCAGCGGGGCGTGAGCCTGGTCGAATTGATGGTCGGCCTGGCCATCTCGCTGGTGCTGGTGGCAGCGGCCGTGACCGTCTATGCGCGGGCCATCCAGGGCAGTGCCACGTCCGGGAACCTGGTGCAATTGAACCAGGCGATGCGGTCGATCATGAACGTGATGGAGTTCGACATCCGCCGCGCGGGCTACTCCGCCAGCGCCGCCGCCGGCACCCCCAACAACACCTTCAGCACGCGCTCGGCCACGGGAACTGATCTCTATATCAGCTCGACCAACCCGCCCACCGCGGTCAATGACTGCATCCTTTACAGCTTCGACCTGGACAGCGATGGCGTGTTCGCGGCCAACAAGCGCGAGATCTTCGGATTCCGCTACAACCGGGCAACCCGCCAGGTTGAGGTCCTGAACCAGAGCCCGACGACGGCTGGTAAGGTGCCGGCCGACTGGACCTCCCAGTCATGTGCCGACCCGAACCTGGAATGGCAGGCCCTGAACCTGCCGGACATCGTGCAGGTCACGGCGCTGAGCTTCTCCACGGAAGGCTCGCAGTGCCTGGCCTTCGCTCCGGAAACCTTCACCCCTAGCAACGCCGCCACGTTCGCGCGATGGACGCTGTCGGGCGCGAATACCGCCGCGGCGTGCGATCTCGATGCAGGGGGCGCACCCGTGGGGACGTACACGGCCCCCACGGGGACCACGTTCCCCCTGGCCAGCACGCTCAAGGCGCGGGTCGAGGTTCGCCAGGTCCTCGTGCGGATGGTGGCGCAGCATGCCCGCGACGCCACGCTCTCGCGCACGCTGACGCATGTCATTCGGGTCCGCAACGACAGGGCCGTCTGAGGAAGCCAAACGCCATGCCCCAGCGCCCCCCGATGCCGCAGCCGCACCGCCGCCCGCGAGGAATCGTGGTTCTCCACGTCACGCTGGTGCTGGTGCTCTTGTCGAGCCTGGCCGTCTTCTATGCCGGGCGCAACTCGATCAACGAACAGCGCGTCTCAGGTAACGAACTGCGTACCCAACACGCCTATAACGCCGCCATGTCCGGCCTGGACTACGCAGCGGCCTACATGAACGATGGGCAGGATGTCCTCAACTTCCCTGCGGGCGTTGCGCTGTCGGCCTCGCCGAACAGCCGCTACCAGGTGAAGTTCTGCAGTCCTACCATCGCATCGAGCCCACCGGCCTGCCCCTCCTCGTCCTCGGGAACGCTGGCCTGCACGCCGCCCAACGCGGCCCTCGAGGAGGACAAGGCACCGTTGGTGTTGTCCTGTGGCTGGAGCGACGACGACCGCGCCGTGGTGCAGATGGTGGAGTTGGTGGCCGGTGGCCCCACGCTCAGTTCTGAGCTCAACATGCCCGTGGTCACGGCCGGCACCAACAACATGCTCACCGGCGGTGGTTCCATCCTGAACTTCCACAACGACCTGACGGTGTGGTCTGGCGGCGGCGTGCCGACGCAGAGCGCGACCGGCAAGACCTTCGTCCGGGACTTGGTGGCCGCGCCCTCTGCGGACCCGTCCATCGACTTCCGCAATGTGGGCACCAGCCCATCGTGCAACAACCCGCCGCAGTACTACCGCTGCAGCAGCAGCGGCACGGGACTGGGGCCCGACGTGATCGCCAACGACACCTCGCTGTCCACGCTGACCAATAGCCAGTTCTTCCAGGCGTTCATGGGATCGAGCCTCGAGAGTTACCGGGATACGATCGCCAAGTACAAGGTGGACCTCAACGGCACCTTGCCGGACAACCAGCAGGACTCGGCATCCCTGAGCAGCATCACCGGCAAGACCGACACCTCGATCTGGGTGGAAGGCAGCGTCACCAGCAGCATCGGCAACATCGGGACCGCCGACAAGCCCGTGGTGCTGGTGATCAACGGCGACTGGGACGTGTCCGGATCGCCGGTAATCCATGGTGTGGTGTTCGTGAACGGGACCATCACCGGCACAGGCAGCCCCACCATCTATGGCGCGATGCTGTCCCGGCAAGTGACCCTCAACGGCAATGCGAAGGTGGTCTACGACCCGAACGCCATCAAGCGCTCGGTCACTCAGGGCAAGGCCACCTTCGTACCTGGAACATGGCGGGACTGGAGACGATGAGCCGCGTACAGACAACACCGAGCCGGCGGCGCGCCCGCGGGTTCCTGGTCATCGAGGCGCTGGTGGCGCTGCTGGTGCTGACGACCGGCCTTCTGGGCCTGACGACGCTGTACTCGCATGTCACGAGCGCCGCCGCCGAAGCCAAGTCGCGATCCGAAGCCATGGCACAGGCGCAGTCGCTGCTCGACACATTGCGGAACAACGTGCTCGAATCCCAGTACAACGCCAACCTGGCTGACGGCTCCTACTCCGATACGCTGGCCGCCGGGACCTACAGCACCAGCTACACGCGCAACTGGCGCATCTCCCAGGCTGGAACCGGCCTGGACAACAAGCTGGTGGAGGTGGAAGTGTCCTGGACCGACCGGGCCGGCAACACCCAGCGCGTCCAGTTGAACGCGATCCTCGGCTGGAACGACCCGGCCCGCGGGCTGATGACGCAGTACCGGCTGCAGCAGCTGGTGCCCAAGCCCAAAGGGGATGCCGAGCGCAAGCAAGGCACCTACCGTCCGGGCGATGCCGTGACGCTGACCCCGCCGACGGCGGGCCAGTCCACCGTCCTGCAAAGGGCTGACAACAATGCCCCCCTGCTCGAACTCAAGCCCAAGGCGGACGGGTCGGCGCAGAACTTCATCACGATCAACGGCCGCGTCTACATCGACCAGTCCGCCACCCGCATGCCGGCATCGACGGACATCTACGTGCGCCTGTCCAGCGAGGGGCTGTGCGTGTTTGACAACCGGTCCAGCGCAATGACCAACTACCCGGCAACCGGCAGCCCGGTCTACCGGTATTTCAGCTACACCTGCTATGTGGGACCGGGCTGGTACGGCAATGTGGGGGTGGAGATCCAGGAGACCTCCTCCCTGCCCACCATCTGCGTGGGCGACCCCTCGTTCACCAATGCCACGTTCTCGGCAACGCCGGCATCCACCGAAGCCTCCTTCCGCAGCTACCGGGGCTTCAGGGCCCTCACCACGACCACCAACGGCGTCAGCAGCACGGTCTATATCAACACGGGCGCAGCCTCCTCCACGACGGTGTACACCTACGGGGACGACGGCTCGCCCAGTACCGCGATCCCGACGCGCACCGCCAAGGCGGGCATGCCCCGGCCGTCCGATTACTCAGGCACCTACCAGATCGGGCAGGACTCCACGGACAACTACTTCCGCCAGGACTTCCTCATCACACGGGTCACGGGCAACTCGTCCTGCCAGCAGAAGATGCTCGTGGCCCCTGCGGCTTTCCAGTACAACGCCGGCAGGAACTTCTGCATCAGCCCTGACAACTCGACGGAACCGGACCAGTGCCCCACGGTCTGGCCAGGCCAGACCGTGGGGACCTGCCCGGTCACGGTCTCCGGCTCGTTCAACCCCACCGTCTCGAATCCGACGATCTCCATGTCCTGCACGACGAGCACGGGCGCCAGCTGCGCATGTTCGGTCCTGGCGGGTGTGGCCGGCTACAGCTGCACGACGACGGGCGGAAATTCACCCACGATGACCATCACGGCCCTGGCCACCACACGCGGCAACAACCGGCAGACGGAATCCTGCGTGAGGACGACAGGACCACTGGCCTGCGGCCCGACGACAGGGTTCAACATCGAGACCAGCACCAGCTCTTGCACGATCAATTAAGCGCGCGCCGAACGTCGAGAAAAAGAAAAAGCCCGGAGACCTTTCGGAATCCGGGCTTCTTGTTGGTAGGCGCGATTGGACTCGAACCAACGACCCCCACCATGTCAAGGTGGTGCTCTAACCAGCTGAGCTACGCGCCTGTGTTTGTTCGAGAAGCGAGATTGTAGCAGGGTTTTCGCTGGTTCCCGGACAGCATGAAGAAACTTGCATGCAAGCCAGTCGCGCGTGCTGCAGCGGCCCGCATCAGGCCTCGCGCGCATGCGCCAGGATGCGGTCCTTGAGTTCGGCCATCGATGGGTCCTCGAGGATCACGGAGCGGCACCACAGGTAGATGTCGCGGTGGAACGGGGGCGCGTCCACCGGCAGTTCCACCAGCGCGTACGCGGGGCCCAGGATCCGCAGCGGGAACTTCGGCAGCACCGACAGGTGCCGTCCTTGCGACAGCACCCCCAGCAGGATGTGACTCTCCCCCATGACGCTCATCACGGGCCGCACCCGCGTGATCCCCGCCTGCCGCAGCATGTCGCGCACGTTCTGCTGGAACGGCGAGGTGCTGCCCAGGGTGATCCAGTCGATGCCATCGCCGCCGCTGGCCGTCCAGGCCTTGTTTCCGGCCAAGGGATGCGAGCGGCCACAGTACACACCGATCTCATCGCGCACCAGCAGGAAACGCTCCACGCCCGGCGGCGGCTTGTCCAGCCAGGACGGCGCGATCACGAAGTCGTACCGGCCGTCCACCAGCTGGTCCAGCAAGAGGTGGGGCCGGTCACTCCCGACCGACAAGGCATGGCGCGCCTGCTGGCGGTCCAAGGCCGCCAACAGGCCAGGCATCAGCGCCGCCCCCACCAGGGGCCCCGTGCCCAGGCGGACCGTCTGCACGAAGCCGCTGCGGTGTCGGGAGCAGGCCTCGTCCGCGTCGCGCATGCGCCGGGCAATCGCCCGCCCCTCGCGCGCCAGCACCTCGCCCAGCGCCGTGCTTCGCACACCGAAGCGGCTGCGCTCGAACAACTGCCCGCCCGCGCGTGACTCCAGCGCCTGCATGTTGTGCGTGAGGGTGGGCTGGGTCAGGTGCAGGACCTGGCTGGCCTTGCTCAGGGAGCCGCATTCCAGGATGGTGGCCAGCTGGACGAGGTGACGCGGATCCATAGAAAAACCCAAATCGAAATATCCAAGATTCAATTTTACAAATGGATTGTCCTTGGGTACCGTCCTCATGATGAAGCCAAACATCATCTACATCGTGGCCGACGACCTCGGGTTCGCGGACCTCGGTTGCTATGGCGGGCGGCAGGCGCAGTTCGGCGAGGTGTCGCCCCACCTGGACGCGCTGGCGGCCGGGGGGCTGCGCCTGACCCAGGGGTACGCCAACTCCCCGGTGTGCTCCCCCACCCGGTTCGCACTGATCACCATGCGTTACCAGTACCGCCTGCGCGGTGGCATGGAGGAACCGATCAACAGCCGCAGCAAGGGCAACCCCAGGCTGGGCCTGCCGCCGGAGATCCCCACCCTGCCCTCGCTGCTGCGGCAGCAGGGCTATGCCACCGCCCTGGTGGGCAAGTGGCACCTGGGCTACCCGCCCCACTTCGGCCCGCTGCGCTCCGGCTACGACGAGTTCTACGGGATCATGGCCGGCGGGGTGGACTACTTCTCGCACTGCTCGGGCAAGGGTGACCATGATCTGTTCCAGGGCGAGGACGAACACCACGAGGTCGGCTACCTGACCGACCTGCTGTCGCAGCGCGCGGTGGACTTCGTGAACCGACGGGCCGATGCGGCCCGCGATGGCCAGCCGTTTTTCCTGAGCCTGCACTACACGGCGCCGCACTGGCCGTGGGAGACGCGCGACGACGCGCACCTGGCCCAGGAGGTGAAGGACAACCTGTTCCACCTGCACGGCGGCAACGTCGAGACCTACCGGCGCATGATCCACCACATGGACGAAGGCATCGGCCGGCTGGTGCAGGCGCTGCGTGCGCAGGGCCTGCTGGAGGACACCCTGATCGTGTTCACCAGCGACAACGGCGGCGAGCGTTTTTCCGACAACTGGCCCCTGGTGGGCGGCAAGATGGACCTGACCGAGGGCGGCATCCGCGTGCCCTGGATCGCGCACTGGCCGCGCGCCATTCCCGCAGGCCGCACCAGCACGCAGCACTGCATGACCATGGACTGGTCGGCCACGCTGCTGGAGGTGGGCGGCGCGCAGCCGGACACCCGCTACCCGATCGACGGCATCTCCCTGGCGCGCGTGCTGCGCGACCCGCAGGACACCTTCGAACGGCCCCTGTACTGGCGGATGAACCACAGGCAGCAACGCGCGCTGCGAGATGGGCCCTGGAAGTACCTGCAGGTCGACGGCCACGAGTACCTGTTCAACCTCGACCAGGACGAGCGCGAGCGCGCCAACCTCGCCCCGCGCGAGCCCGAACGCCTGGCGCGCATGCGCGCGCAGTGGCTGCAATGGAGCACCACGGTCCCGGAGATTCCCGAGGACGCCACCGTCAGCCTGGGCTATGGTGCCAAGGACATGCCACAGCGCTGAACCGGATTTCCACACGCACAAAGGAGACAAGCCCATGTTCAAGACCCGCCGCCTGCGCGCCCTGGCCCTGCTGGCGCCCCTGGCCACGTTGTCAGCCCTGGCACCGTCGGCCCAGGCCCAGGCCTGGCCCGACAAGCCGATCCGCATGATCGTGCCGCTGCCCCCGGGTGGCCCCAGCGACATCGTGCTGCGCGGTGCGGCGCCGGGCGTGCTGCAGGCGCTCAAGCAGCCACTGGTGATCGACAACAAGCCCGGGGCCAACGGCAACATCGGCGCCACCGAGGCCGCCCGCGCCGTACCCGACGGCTACACCTGGCTGTGGACCACGGACACCACCTTCACCGTCAACCCCCATGTCTACGCGAAGATGCCCTTCGCCCAGGGCGACCTGCAGCCGGTGATGCGCGCCAGCGTGTTCAGCCAGACCCTGGTGTGCAACCCCAAGGTGGGCGTGAAGACCGTGGCGGAGTTCGTCCGCAAGGCCAAGGAGACAAAACTCAGCTATGCCTCCGGCGGCGCAGGCTCGCCCGGCCACCTGACGACGGAGCTGTTCGAATCAGCGGCGGGCATCCAGATGACGCATGTGCCGTACCGGGGCCCGGCTCCCGCCGTGCAGGACATGCTGGGCGGCCAGGTCGACTGCGGCTTTCTGGCCGGGCCGACCGTACTGCCGCATGTGCGCGCAGGCAAGCTGGTGGCGCTGGCGGTCTCGGGCGCGAAACGCTCGCCGCTGCTGCCCGAGGTGCCCACGGTGGCCGAGTCCGGGTACCCGAGGTTCGATGCCTCCTTCTCGCTGGTGCTGCTGGCGCCCAAAGGCGTTCCGGCCGCAACGGTGCAGAAGATGCATGAGGCCTTGTCCGTCGCGCTCAAGACGCCGGAGATGGCGGAGAAACTGGCCCAGTCCGACCAGAGCGTGGCCGCCGACAGCCCCGCCGAGACCGCTACCCGCCTCGCGCAGGATGCGCAGCGCTGGGGCGAGGTGGCGCGCCGCATCAACCTGCGGCTCGACTGAGCCCCGCAACCCGTGCGTCGGCGCCTCAGCGCCGGCGCACCGAGCGCACGCCCCCCACTTCCCGCACCAGCGACAGCACCTTGTTCAGGCGCGTGGAGTCGGTGATCTCCACGGTGAAGGTCATGAAGGCCGAACCCTTGACCGATTGCGTCTGCACACCGATGACGTTCATCTTCTCCTTGGCGAAGACCTCGGAGATGTCGCGCAGCAGGCCCTGGCGGTCCGCCGCCTCGACCGAGACATCCACCGGGTAGACCGCGGCGCCATCGGCCCGCGGCCGGCCCCATTGCACGTCGATCACGCGCTCCGGGCTGCGGGCGGCCATCTCGCGGAAGTTGCTGCAGTCCTCGCGGTGGATGCTCACGCCCTTGCCGCGCGTGACGAAGCCACCGATGGCGTCCGGCGGCGCGGGCTTGCAGCACTTGGCCAGCTGCGTCATGAGCGAGTCCACCCCCACCACCAGCACCCCGCCCTTGGGCGACGGCGCGGCGGGTCTCTGCTTCTTCAGCAGGAACTCGTCCTGCGGCAGCGGCGCCTCCGGCGGCTTGAGCAGGGTCTCGATGGTGCGCAGGGAAAACTCGTCCTTGCCCACCACCGCGAACAGGTCCTCGGCCGACTTGAACCCCAGCTGCGAGGCCAGGTCCTCCAGCTTCATGGCCGTGCGGCCCTCGCGCTGCAGGAGCTTTTCCACCAGCTCGCGGCCGCGCGCGATGGTCTCGTGCTTGACCTGCTCGTTGAACCAGGCGCGCGCCTTGGCACGGGCCCGGTTGCTCGCCAGGAAGCCCAGCTCGGGGTTCAGCCAGTCACGCGAGGGCCCGCCCTCCTTGGCCGAGATGATCTCCACCGTCTGGCCGTTCTTCAGCGGCGTGTTCAGCGGCACCATCTGGCCGTCCACCCGCGCGCCGCGGCACCGGTGGCCCAGGTTGGTGTGCACGGTGTAGGCAAAGTCCACCGGGGTGGAGCCGGCGGTCAGCTCCACGACCGAGGCCTGCGGCGTCAGCACATAGATGCGGTCCTCGAACAGCCCCTCCCCCACCCCGGCCAGGTCACGCTCCCACGCGAGCAGCTGGCGCAGCACCGCGATCTTGGCGTCGTACTCGCCACTGGCCGAGACGCCCGAGTAGCCCTTGGCGCCGGCCTCCTTGTAGGCCCAGTGCGCCGCCACGCCATGCTCGGCGTGGTCGTGCATGGCCTGGGTGCGGATCTGGATCTCGATGGGCCGGCCCGCCTCGTCCCGTACCACGGTGTGCAAGGACTGGTAGCCGTTGGGCTTGGGCTTGGCGATGTAGTCGTCGAACTCGCTTTCGATCGGCTCGAAGCGCTGGTGCACCCACGACAGCGCCGCATAGCACTCCCGCGTGTCGCGCACGATCACGCGCAGCGCCCGCACATCGAACACATGGTCGAAGTCCAGCGACTTGCCGCGCATCTTCTTGACAATGCTGTAGATGTGCTTGGGCCGGCCCGCGACGTGGGCCTGCAGGCCTTGGGCGCGCAGCTCCGCCTCCAGCCGCTCGCGCAGGCGCTCCATGTAGGCCTCGCGCTCGACGCGCTTCTCGTCGAGCAGGCGGGCGATCTGCTTGTAGGTGTCGGGCTCCAGGAAGCGGAAGGCCAGGTCCTCCAGCTCCCACTTGACCTGCCAGATCCCCAGGCGGTTGGCCAGCGGCGCGAAGACTTCCAGCGACTCGCGCGCCAGCGAAGGCGCGACCGGCGTGCGCGAGGCCGCATGCCAGCGCAGCGTCTGCAGCCGCGAGGCCAGGCGCAGCATGACCACGCGCAGGTCGCGCGAGAAGGCCAGCAGCATCTTGCGCACGTTCTCGGCCTGGGCCTGCGCCGCTTCCTGCGTGCGGGCCTGGCGCTGCACGGCCACCAGGTGGTTGGTTTCCACCGCCAGGGCCGCATAGCTCTCACCGAAGGCCTTGGCAATGACGTCCTGGGGCTTGGCCAGGTGCGGACAGGCATAGACCAGGTAAGCGGCGGCCTGCATGGCCTCGGAGCCGCCCATGCGCCCCAGGATGCCGGCGACGGCGTCGGCATGGGCCAAGGTGTTCTCGCCGGTGTCCAGCGCCTCATGGGCGATCAGCGGCTCGGCGAAGGCGCGCGCGCGCGACAAGGCATGCACCTGCTGGGGCAGGCTGCGCTCGGCGGCGGCAATCAGTTCGGGGACCGGCGCATCGTCCTGCGGCGCGCCGTTGTCCTGGCTTTTCATTCGGTACCCTCTCCCTGCAGCAGGAAGGACACGACGGCCTCGACCTGCGGCGGTTGCACGAGCGTCGGTGCGTGGCCGACGCCCTGGAATTCGACGAGGCGCGCGCGCGGGCCGCGCCCGGTCATGGCCTGCGCCGTGTCCGCGGACAGCAGGTCGGACTCGGCGCCTCGCAGCAGCAGCGTGTGCGCGGTGATGCGGTCCCAGGCCTGCCACAGCGCGGCCTCGGCGGCGCGGGCAGCTTCCTCGTTGAAGCCGCGCACGGGCACCGCGATCGCCGGGTCGTAGTGCAGGCGTACGCCGCCCTCCGGCAGCGGGCGCAGCATCGGCTCGCTCAGGGCACGCCACTGCTGTGGGGTGTGCGGACCGAAGCTGGCGGAAATGGTTGCCAGCGCGTCGACCGCCTCGTCCACGCCGGCAAAGCGCATGGACTGGCCCAGGTACCCGGCGATGCGGGCGATGGCCTGCCAGGCGATGGCCGGGCCCACGTCATTGAGGACCAGGCGCGAGACCGGCACGGGCAGGGGCAGGTCGGGCGTGCCGCACAGCGCCATGCCGATGAGGCCGCCCATGCTGGTGCCCACCCAGTCCAGCCGCTGCACGGGCGCCTGCCGGTGCAGGTGCGCGAGCAGCTGCAGCATGTCGCCCACGTAGGTGGGCAGCTGGTAGTGCTGGGGGTCGGCCAGCCAGTCACTCTCCCCGCGGCCGGCCACGTCGGGGCACACCACGCGCAGCGCGCCCGGGGCGGCGGCCGCCACCAGCGCCTGCGCCAGCACGTCGAAATCGCGCCCCTGGCGCGACAGCCCGTGCACGCACACGATGAGGTGCGGCGCATCCGCCGCGCCCCAGGACCAGCAGGCCATGCGGTGCGCGCCGGCAGGCCCCTGGCAGTCGATGTGGGTCAGGACGGGGCTGGGCATGAGGCTTGCTGGAAAAGCGGCGAACAGGGCGGGATGCGGAACTTGCGATACTTGGGCCGCAGCGTCGCGGCTGTGCATCATCGTAAAGGATCGGAGAACAACCCATGCTCAAAGGCAAAACGGCTCTCGTCACCGGCTCCACCAGCGGCATCGGACTGGGCATCGCCCAGGCGCTGGCCCGGCAGGGCGCCAACATCGTCCTCAACGGCTTCGGCGACGCCGAGGGGCCGCAGGCGCAGGTGCGCGCCCTGGGCGTCGAGGTGGCCTACCACGGCGCCGACATGAGCAAACCGGCCGAGATCGAGGCCATGATGCGGTTTGCCGCCGAGCGCTTCGGCCGGGTGGACATCCTCGTGAACAACGCCGGCATCCAGCATGTGGCCAAGGTGGAGGAGTTCCCGGTGGAGAAGTGGGACGCCATCATCGCCATCAACCTGAGCAGCGCCTTCCACGCCACCCGCCTGGCCATCCCCGCCATGAAGGCCGCCGGCTGGGGCCGTGTGATCAACGTGGCCTCGGTGCACGGCCTGGTGGCCTCGGCCGAGAAGTCCGCCTACGTGGCGGCCAAGCACGGCATCGTGGGCCTGACCAAGGCCGTGGCCCTGGAGACGGCCACCACCGGCGTGACCTGCAACGCCATCTGCCCGGGCTGGGTGCTGACGCCCCTGGTGCAAAAGCAGGTGGACGACCGCGCCAAGGCCAATGGCTGGAGCAACGAGGAATCGGTGCGCCGCCTGCTGGGCGAGAAGGAGCCGTCCCTGCAGTTCACCACGCCCGAGGAACTGGGCGAGCTGGCCGTGTTCTTCTGCTCGCCCGCCGGTAACAACGTGCGCGGCGTGGCCTGGAACATGGACGGCGGCTGGATGGCGCAGTAAGCGCCCGGCTCACTGCTGCCCCGGCGCCGTGGCCGGCTGGCGGCAGTGTTTTCAGCCCGGGGCCACCCGGTCCTGCGGCAGCGGCCGCATCAGCATCAGTGGCGTGGGCGAGACCTCGAAGGTCAGCGGCGGCGTCATGTGCCCGACCTCGCCATCCAGGGCCACGCGCACCCGCCACGGCCCGGGCATGCCCACGGTGAGGCGGCGCAGCGAGAAGCTCTCCACGTCGCGCCCGTCATCCAGCCGCCCCAGGGCCGCCCGCATCGCCACCCCCAGCAACGCCCACCACGGCAGGGGCCGCAGCACCAGGCCGGCCATCTCGCCATGGCCCACGGGCATCACCACGTCGGGCAGCAGCCCCAGGCGCTCCAGTTGCAGCCGGTTGTTGCCGACGAACAGCGCCGCGGTGACCCGTTGCGCGCGCCGGCCATCGGCCTCGATGTCCAGCCGCAGCCGGTGCCGCCAGCCCGCCAGCGTGGCCAGGTAGGACAGCGGCGCCACCCAGCGCCGGCGGCCCCAGCGGGCCTGGCGCACCTCCCGCTCCAGCAGCAGCCGCGGGTGCAGGCCCAGGCTGGCATTGACCAGGAACAGCCGACCGTTGGCCAGCCCCACCTGCACCGGCTGCGGCTGCGCCCGCAGCAGCGCCCGGGCGGCGGCCTGCGCGTCCTGCGGGATACCGTGCGCCCGCGCGAAGTAGTTGAAGGTGCCCTGCGGGATCACGCCCACCGGGCAACCCTGCGCCAGCGCGGCCCGGGCCACGGTGTTGAGGGTGCCGTCGCCGCCCACGGCCACCAGGATCCCGCCCTCGTTCGCAGCGCGGACGGCCGCCTCCTGGCAGGCCGATGCCAGCCGCCGGGGCCCGGCCACCGCCACCCAGTCCCAGGCCCGGCCCGCCGCCGTGAACTCCTGCGCCAGCACGGCCCGCAGGCGCTGCGCGTCGGCCTGTCCGGCAGCGGGGTTGAGGACGACCAGGAGGGCGTTGGAAGGGGCCACGGCGGTCCATGCTAAAGCCCTCAGCGACGCCCAGGACAGAAGAGTTTGGTTGTCGCAACTTTTGTAACGCTGTGTTAAAAGTAGCCGTAAAGGTCGCACGTGATGCAACAAGCGGCTCAAAATCGGCTCTGTTACAAATTCCTTGCAGGAGCACCATGACCCCCTCCGCCGCCCGAACGGACAAGATCCTGGTCGTCGACGACGACGCCCGGATCCGGGACCTGCTTCGCCGCTACCTGACCCAGGAAGGCTTCGAAGTCATCCTGGCCGAAGACGGCAAGGCGCTCAACCGCCTGATGCTGCGCGAAACCGCCGACCTGATCGTGCTGGACCTGATGATGCCGGGCGAGGACGGCCTGTCGATCTGCCGCCGGCTGCGCGCCGCCAACGACCGCACCCCCATCATCATGCTCACCGCCAAGGGCGAGGACGTGGACCGCATCGTGGGCCTGGAGGTGGGCGCCGACGACTACCTGGGCAAGCCCTTCAACCCGCGCGAGCTGCTGGCCCGGGTGCATGCCGTGCTGCGCCGCCGGCCGGCCCAGGAGGCCCCCGGCGCGCCCTCCTCCGAGAACGAAGTGGTGCACTTCGGCCCCTTCGCCTTCGACCTCGGCGCCCGCACCCTGCGCAAGAACGGCGACGAGCTGCCGCTGACCACCGGCGAGTTCGCCATGCTCAAGGCCCTGGTGCGCCACCCGCGCCAGCCCCTGTCCCGCGAGAAGCTGGCCCAGCTGGCGCGCGGCCGCGAATTCGAGCCCTTCGACCGCAGCCTGGACGTGCAGGTCTCGCGCCTGCGCAAGCTGGTGGAGGCCGACCCGGCCGCGCCCCGCTACATCCAGACGGTGTGGGGCGTGGGCTACGTGTTCGTGCCGGACGGCGCGGGTTGAGCGCCCGGATGAACCCACCGATGCAGGTTGACCCCGGCCGCGCCCAGGCCGCATGCAGACATTGAGCACCACGCCCACTCCCCTGCTGGACACCAACACGGCCCCGGCGCCCCTGCCGGGGATCGACGGCCCTCCCCGGCTTGGCCTGTCGCTGTTCTGGCGCACCTTCTTCCTGCTGTCGCTGCTGCTGGTGGGCTCCATCGTCGCCTGGCTGCAGACCTTCCGTGCGCTGGAGTTCGAGCCCCGGGCCCTGCAGACCGCACAGCAGATCGCCTCGCTGGTGAACCTGTCGCGGGCGGCGCTGGTGCATTCGGACCCGATCGCTCGGGTGTCGCTGACCAAGACGCTCGCCGAGCAGGAAAAGGTGCAGATCGCCCCCCGCGAGCCCCGGGACCGCACCCGCCCCGTGGATGGCGGGGTGATGGATGTCGCCGTGCTGCGGGAGCTGGCGACGCAGCTGGGCCCCGGCACCGAGCTGGCGGGCGCCGTCAACGACGAGCCCGGGCTGTGGGTGGGTTTTCGCATCGAGTCCGACGCCTACTGGCTGCGGCTGGACCCGGGCCGGTTCGCCAACGTGGGCGGACGCACCTGGCTGATCTGGCTGGTGACGGCGGCCGGCCTGTCGCTGGCCGGGGCGGCGCTGATCGCCGGCCTGATCAACCGGCCGCTCAAGGAGCTGTCCTTCGCCGCCAGCCGGGTGCGTGACGGCGATTTCGACGCCTCGCGCCTGGACGAGGAGGTTGCCACCAGCGAGATCCGCGAGGTCAACATCGGCTTCAACCGCATGGCGCAGCAGCTGGCCAAGATCGAGCAGGACCGCGCGGTGATGCTGGCCGGCATCTCGCACGACCTGCGCACGCCCCTGGCACGGCTGCGGCTGGAGACGGAAATGAGCGTGGCCGACCACGACGCCCGCAGCCACATGGCAGCCGACATCGACCAGCTCGATGCCATCATCGACAAGTTCCTGGACTACGCCCGCCCGGACCACGCCGAGCTGCGGCCGGTGCGCCTGGGCGACGTGGTCCACGCCTGCGTGCACGCCATGCACGACCACGGCGACATGGAGGTGCGCATCGAGGTACCGCCCTCGATGGTGGTGCTGGCCGACGAAGTGGAACTGGCCCGGGTGCTGGCCAACTTGCTGGAGAACGCCCGCCGCTACGGCAAGACGCCCGAGACGGGCGTGGCGCGGGTGGAAGTGACGGCCCGGGCCCGGGACGACTGGGTGCTGCTGAAGGTGCGTGACCACGGCCTGGGCGTGGCGCCGGAGATGCTGCCCAACCTGATGAAGCCGTTCTTCCGTGGTGATGCAGCCCGTACCGCCGCCACCGGGGCGGGCCTGGGCCTGGCCATCGTGGACAAGACGGTGCAGCGCATGGGCGGCAGCTTCGCGCTGGCCAATTCCAGCACCGGCGGGCTGGCGGCCCACATCCGGCTGCAGCGGCCCCGCGCGCCGCAGGGCAAGTCGCCCTCGGTGGCTTAAGGCAGGCTCCCGGGGCCTGCGCCCTCAGAACAACGCGTGGCGGTCGATGCCGTGGCGGGTCATGTGCCGGCGCAGCTTGCCCAGCGCCTCGTTCTGGATCTGCCGTACCCGCTCGCGCGTGAGGCCCAGGCGGTCGCTCAGGACTTCCAGCGTCTCGGGCTCGCGGTCATGCAGGCCGAAGCGGCCCTCCAGGACTTCCTTCTCGCGCTGGCTGAGGGCCTGCAGCCAGCGTTGCAGCAGGCGCTCGACCTCATGCCCGTGGGTGATGCCACTGGGGTCCAGGCTACCGTCGTCGGGCATGGCATCGGCCAGGGTGCGCTCGTCGTCGCCGTGCTCGAGCGAGGCGTCGAGCGAGCGCGGGGTCTCGGCCATGGACAGCAGGTCGGCCACGTCGTCGACGTCGCGACCGAGCAAGGCGGCGATGTCCTCCACCCGCACGCCCTCGACGCCGCGGTCGGTACGGGCGCGGAAGGCGGGATCGTTCTCCAGCGTGCGGCGGGCGCGCAGCACCTGCTGCAGCTCGCGCACCACATGCACCGGCAGGCGGATGACGCGCCCCTGGTTCATCACGGCACGCTCAACGGATTGGCGGATCCACCAGGTGGCATAGGTGGACAGGCGAAAGCCCCGCTCCGGCTCGAACTTGTCGATGGCGTGCATGAGGCCGAGGTTGCCTTCCTCTATCAGGTCCGCCAACGGCACGCCGCGGCCCAGGTAGCCCTTGGCGATGCTGACCACCAGCCGCAGGTTGTGCTCGATCATGGACTGGCGGGCGGCGAAATCGCCCGCCCGGGCCTGCACGGCACAGGCGTACTCCTCCTCGGGCGTGAAGAGTTCCGTGCGGCGGATGTCCCGCAGGTACAGGGTCAGGGTGTCGGTGGACTCGCCGGCCAGCTCGCCCGGCGCCGGCAACTCGCGGGGCACGCCGTCGGCGGCCGGTGCCTCCCAGTCCGGGGAGGCGGCGTCACCGGACGGGGCGCCATTCACGGCGCCCTGGGTGCGCAGGTCCGCAGGCGCATCCGGAACTGCCAGCGTCTTGCCGTGTCCGTTGCGCCGCTTCATCCGTGCTACCTCGCGGGCAGGAAACGGGCGGGATCCACGGGCTTGCCTTGCCGGCGGATCTCGAAGTGCAGCTTCACGCGATCGGCGTCGGTGGAGCCCATCTCGGCGATCTTCTGGCCCTTGCGCACCGTCTGGTCCTCCTTGACCAGCAGGGTCTGGTTGTGCGCGTAGGCCGTGAGATACGTGTTGTTGTGCTTGAGGATGACGAGGTTGCCGTAACCGCGCAGGCCGGCACCGGCGTAGACCACGCGGCCGTCGGCGGCGGCGAGCACCGGGTCACCCGGCTTGCCGCCGATGTCCAGGCCCTTGTTGCGGGCCTCGTCGAAGCCGGCGATGACGCTGGTGTTGCCCGGGGTGGGCCAGGACCAGGCGATGTCGTCGTCGGGGCCGACCGGGGTCTGGCCATTGGCGGGTTGCGTGGGTTGCGCGGGTTGTGCGGGCTGCGCCGTCGCCTGGGCCTGCGCGGGCTCGACCGCCTTGGGCTGGCTGGCAGGGGGCAGCGGCTGGCCGACGGCCCCCGACGGGGCCACGGGCTGCGCCGTCACCTGCGTCGGTGCGACCGGGCGCGCGACGGCCTCGCCCGCGGGCGGGATGATGCGCAGCACCTGGCCGACTTCGATGACGTTGGGGTTGGCCACGCCGTTCCAGCGGGCGATGTCGCGCCAGTTCTGGCCCGAGTCCAGCGAGATGCGAATGAGGGTGTCGCCGGGCCGCACGGTGTAGTAGCCGGGCTTGCCTGCGTTCTCGGCGCCGGGCAGCACGCGCAGGGCGGCGCCGTCGGCGGCGGGCTGTGACGGGGACGACGTGGTGCCCTGGGAGAGTCCGCGTTGCTGGGCCATCAGGCCCTTGTCTTCGACCGGCGCGGGACGGCGCGGTCCCGAGGAGCAGCCAGCCAGGACGGCGGCGGCGACGACGGAAATGGCAAGAGACCGGCCCAGCCTCGACACGAGGTGCATGTGATGCGATTCCTTCAGGCGATACCTGATTTTAGGGGGACAAAGTGAACGGCCTCAAGCACGCTGCGTTGCAGGCCAGTGGGAGTCTTGTCGATGACGACCAGCGCCTGCTGGCCGCCGGGCATGACGGTGGGCGCGACGATGCGGCCTCCGACGGCGAGCTGGTCGACCCAGGCCTGCGGCACGGCCTCGCCACCCGCAGCCGCAATGATGCCGGCATAGGGCGCACCCTTGGCATAGCCCTCCATGCCATCACCAAAAAGCAGGTGCACATTGGTCAGGCGCAGGGGGCGCAGGTTGTCGCGGGCCTTGTCATGCAGGCCGCGCAGGCGTTCGATGCTGTACACCTCGCGGGCGATGCAGGCCAGCACCGCGGCCTGGTAGCCGCAGCCGGTGCCGATCTCCAGCACGCGGCCCAGGCGGCCTTGCGGATCGCGGGCGGCGCCGGCGAGCAGCAGCTCGATCATGCGGGCGACGACGTTGGGCTTGGAAATGGTCTGGCCCAGGCCGATCGGCAGGCTGGTGTCTTCATACGCCTGGTTGACGAGCGCGCTGTCGACGAAGCGGTGGCGCTCGACCTGGCCCATGGCGGCCAGCACCTGCGGGTGGGCGATGCCCTGGCCGGCGAGCTTTTGCACCATGCGCGCGCGCACGGCCGCGGAGTCCAGGCCCAGGCCCAGGGGCGTGGCGCGCACGGTGGCCACGGCCGCAGCGGCCTGGGGCTTGACCGCGGGCCGCGGGGCCGGGATCGCAGGCGCGGCCGCGGACCGGGCGGCCTTGGGCTGGGCGGCGGGCGTTCCCAGGTCCAGCCTGGCGGGAAAGGTGGGGCGGCGCGTCGTCATGGCGGCGGCATCGGCGGGCGCGTCAGCGCGCGCCGGGGCGGTCAGCGAACTGCGACGCGGCCTGCGACCACGCGCCCAGGACGTCATGGTCGGTCAGGTCCACCTGCAGCGGCGTGATGGACACGCGGCCCTGCGCGGTGGCGTGGAAGTCCGTGCCTTGCGCGCCGTCCTTGGCCGGGCCGGCGGCGCCGATCCAGTACATGGTGTCGCCACGCGGGCTGGGCTGCGCGATGGCGGGCTTGGCGGCATGGCGGCGGCCCAGGCGGCACACCTCGAACGGGCCCAGGCTGTCGTAGGGCAGGTTGGGGATGTTCACGTTCAGCAGGAACGGCGAGGGGCGCTGCAGCAGCCCCTGGGCGATGACCTGCTGCACCAGCTCGCGAGCCACGCGGGCGGCGGCGTCCAGGTGGGCCCAGCCCTTTTCCACCTGCGAGAACGCAATGGCGGGGATGCCGAACAGGTAGCCCTCCATCGCGGCGCCCACGGTGCCCGAGTAGATGGTGTCATCGCCCATGTTGGCGCCGTTGTTGATGCCGGAGATGACGAGGTCGGGCTTGTAGTCGAGCAGGCCGGTAAGCGCGATGTGCACGCAGTCGGCGGGCGTGCCGTTGACATAGCGCATGTGGTTGCCCGCCGGGTGCACGTACAGCGGCTGGTGCAGCGTGAGCGCGTTGGACTTGGCGCTGTTGTTGTGTTCTGGCGCGATGACTTCGACATCGCCGAGGTCGCGGACGGCCTCGTACAGGGCGTTGATGCCGGGTGCCTGGTAGCCGTCGTCGTTGGAGATGAGGATTTTCATAAACGGGCAGTTCGAACGATTGTAGGGGGGCGGCCGCGAAAGGCCCCGAAATGCCCGCTATAATCTCGTCTTCTCCGGTGGCTGTAGCTCAGTTGGTAGAGTCCAGGATTGTGATTCCTGTCGTCGTGGGTTCGAGTCCCATCAGCCACCCCATCTTCCTGCCCCCGGGTATCCCGCGGCGCGCAATGCCCGACGGAATACCTCCCGGAGGTTGATGAACCAGCCCTGCCAGCGCAGGGCTTTTTCATTTCCGGGATCAAGAAGCCGACATCAGCCCTTCCAACTGGTGGGCCGCAACATCCCGCAGGCCCTGGACGACCCGGCCATCCAGCCCGTCACAGGCCAGGAGGAAGTCGCGCCGCACCTGGCAGTTGTGCGCCAGCAGGCCGTCGAAAAGCTGGTGCGCGCTGCGGGCCGGCATGCCCTGCTCCTGCAGCAGTCCCACCAGGACCTGCCGCGGGGAAGCCGGCTGGTCCCGGTTGAACAGTTCCACGAAGGACAGGTGGATTTCATCCGGGCCCGCGTTCACCTGGGGATGACGCACACCATCACGAACCTGCGCGCGCGCGTCCATCCGGGTGATCCGCAACGACCGGGCACCCGGCGCATCGATGCGGACATCGCATGACAGGATGATGCGACCGGGCGTGGCGAAGTGGTAGTTGAAGAAGAAGTGGAATGCATCCATGTGGCGCCGGTAGCGCGCCATGACTTCACCGCGAAACGTCCCCGACAGCCCGACCCCGACGCTGGAGACCTCATAAGGCACGCCCTCGTCGGCGTGATTGACCAGTTCCAGCATGGGCATCAGCATGGACTGGCCATTCACCAGGATCTGCCGGCTCCTGCAATGGAGCTGGAATGCCTCGCCCGGCGTCAGCGGCCGGCTCAGGTCGTCCTGGCAGCCCAGGATCTGCAGGTACTGTTTCAGCGCGTCGGGCAATGCACACAGCTGCTGCCAGTGCTGGCTGATGGACTCCCAGCCCCCCGCCCCCCATCCGAACCTGCGCTGGTAAAGCTCGTGAAACGCCACGACATCAGGCGCCATGCCCTCCACCGATCCGACCTGGACGTGCCCCTGCGGAGTCACCGCCAGCGCCGAGGGCGCGATCAACAGGCGGGATGGCGTGACCAGGCGAACGGGCCGGCGCGGATGGACGGCAAACACCCCGAGGCCGTGCGCGCAGGGACGAATGCCGAGGTTGTCGGCAATGCCCCCCAGCGCACGGAATCGCGCCAGCAGGTCAGCGACGGTCGATGCGTCGTGCACGTGCGTCAGAAGGGAACGGCCACGCCCAGTTGCAGCGCATCGGACCGGAACCGGTTCGAACCCCGGGTGTGGGCATAGTCCAGCTGCAGGGTGGCGTCCTGCCAGCCCCGGTAGCCCAGGCCCAGTCTCAACGACATCCGGTCGTCGGGGGTGCCGCGAACCGCCACGGTCGTATCGCCGGTGCCCGTTGCCGGGTTCACGTAGCGCATCGCCTGCCTCAACTCACCGGCCACATGCCTGTCAAACTGCCACGCCAGGGAGGGCGTGAAGGTGCCCTGCGGGGCCGGCAGAGCCGTCATGACCCGCAGGCCCACCGACGCCGTACCGGAGACGGTGCGGGCCTTGTCATACTGCACCGCCTGTGCAGAGCCCGATTCGGCTGACGCAGCCAGGGTGGTCTGGTTCACCAGCAGGTTCAGGTAGGGCACGAAACCCACCTGGCCGGATTGCAGGCGCTGGCTCACCCGCAGGCCTGTGAAGGCACCCTGCCCGGTGCGGCTCGAAGCCAGCATCGCATCGGCGTATCGCAGGCTGCTGAAGTGCAGGTCACCGTAGCCGATGACGCCGTCCAGCAGCAACCGGCCGGGCGCTTCATGCCGCAGGTACACCTGGGCCGTCTTCTGCGTGGCATGGACCCGGGATCCTTGCCCGTCTGTCGTGGTCCGGTCGCTGCCATAGCCCAGGGCGGCACCCACCAGCCACTGGGGGCCCACCCATTCGTCGAGACCCACCGTGACGCCGCGCGTGCCGATGCGGCCATCGAGCCCATAAGCCTCGCGACGGCCGTCCGAAACGCCGGCGGAGGTCCATGCCCGGACCAGGCGCTGCCCGTCCGGCGCTGAACGGACCGGGGAAGCGGCGTCGAGCCGGCCCCAGACGTGGCCCCATTGCGCCTCGGTGAGCCGCTGCGCCGCCCCGACCTGCGCAGCGAGTTGCCGCTTGATGGAGGCATCGTCGGCCAGGCTCGTACCCGGCGTGGCGCGAAGGATCAGGTGCAGCGTGGACTCCTTCTGGATGTTGTAGTCACTCAGCGTCCGGCCGTCTTCCAGCTCCTTGCCCGCAAACACCAGCCGCTGTTCCTCGGGGGGGATACCTTCCTTGTCCTGGATCTTTGCCTTGACGTTCTCGATCGTGTCACTGGGCTCGACATCCAGCGTGATGGTCGTGCCCGTGAGTTTGCGGACGAAGATCTGCATGGCGACGGCGGCCGTCGACATCATGAAGACACTGAGGAAAACAATGAATTGGCCGAGCTTATTGGCCCAAGAACGACGCACGGCCGGAGACGCCGGGACAGGCTGGACGCCTGCCGCAGAGTGGAAGGTGAAACCACCGGCCTGCGAGGTGATGTGCAGTCCCGGGCTGCGCGTGCTGTGATGACTTGTCTGGTTGTTCTTGTCGTGGATCGACGTGCAGCTGAGAGACACTTGCAAAGTTCAAAGGTAAAACCCCCGGACTCTACAGGAGAACCCTCGCCGGACGCGCCGCGCCCGGCTCGAGGGACCCGGGGGCGGCGAGTGCCCCCGGCGCGCAGATCAGCCTTCCTCGCGCATCTGCCGCAGCTGGTTCGTGCGCAGGGCCAGCAGGGTACACACCGCCGCGGACAGCAGGTACACGCTCACCGCGCCCAGGCCAAACTGCAGGGACAGCGCCAGGGCCACCAGGGGGGCAAAGGCAGCGCCGATCAGCCAGGCCAGGTCGGCCGTCAGGGCGGCGCCCATGTAGCGCAGGCGCGGCAGGAAGTTGGCCGTGACCGAACCCGCCGCCTGGCCATAGGACAGCCCCAGCAGCACGAAGCCGAACAGGATGAAGGCGTTCTCGCCCGCATTGCCGCCGCCCAGCAGCCACGGGGTGGCCAGGCTGAACACGCCGATGGCCGCCGCCAGCCAGCCCAGGGTGGACCGGCGGCCGATGCGGTCGGCAATCAGGCCCGAGACGGGCATGGCCGCCGCAGCCAGCACCGCGCCGACCAGCTCCATCTTCAGGAACTCGCTGATCTCCTGCTGCGAGTGCAGCGCCACCCAGGACAGCGGGAACACCGTGACCAGGTGGAACAGGGCGTAGGAGGCCAGCGCCGCGAAGGCACCCACCACCACGTTGCCGCCCTGGCTGGCGGTCAGCTCGCGCACGCTGCACGGCTCCAGCTCGTGGGCCTCCAGCTCGCGCTCGTATTCATGCGTGACCACCAGGCGCAGGCGGGCGAACAGGGCCACCACGTTGATGGCGAAGGCCGCGAAGAAAGGCCAGCGCCAGCCCCAGGCATAGAAATCACCGGAGGACAGGCTGGACCACACGTAGGCCGACGTGGCGCAGGCCACGATGAATCCGATGGGCGCGCCCAGCTGCCCCAGCATGGCGTACCAGCCACGGCGGTTGGCCGGCGCGTTGAGGGCAAGCAGCGACTGCAGCCCGTCCCAGGAGCCGCCCAGCGCCAGGCCCTGGCCGATGCGGCACAGGGTCAGCAGCACGATGGCCAGGGCGCCCGCCTGCTCATAGCCAGGCAGCAGCCCCATCACCACCGTGGAGGTCCCCAGGAGGAACAGGGCCACGGTGAGCTTGGTCCCGCGGCCGAAATGCCGCTGGATGGCCATGCCCGCCAGGGTACCCACCGGCCGCACCACGAAAGCCAACGCGAATAGGGCAAAGGCGTACAGCATGCCCTGCGCCCGGTCCACGAAGGGGAAGAACACCGCCGGGAAGACCAGGACGGAGGCGATGCCGTAGACGAAGAAGTCGAAATACTCGGAAGCGCGCCCGATCACCACGCCCACGGCGATGTCGCCGGGAGCGACCGTGGCGGCCTCGGAGGAATTGGCCGGGGTCTGGCCGTGGACGCCGGTGGGGGACGAGTGGGGATGTGCGAGTGCGGTGCTGGCGGAAGTCATGCGTGAATACCAACGATGTAGGAAAAACAACGAAGAAGGTGTGGGACAAAATGTCCAATCGCCATCCAGGCTCTATGAGGATACAGTCCGGCGCTCGGCGCAATCCGCGTTTTCCCGCGCCCGCTGTAACCCGATGTACTCACACCACAAGACCCGCCCCCGGGTGACGCGCCTCGCCGGCGCCGCCCTGCTCGCCGCCTCGCTGGCCGGCTGCAACACCATCGTGATGAAGCCCCACGGCGACATCGCCGTGCAGCAGGCCCAGCTGATCGTGACCTCCACGCTGCTGATGCTCCTGATCATCGTCCCGGTGATCATCCTGACGCTGTACTTCGCCTTCCGCTACCGGCAGTCGAACACCGAGGCCACCTACACCCCCGACTGGGACCACTCCACCAAGCTGGAGTTGGTGATCTGGGGCGCGCCGCTGCTGATCATCATCGCCCTGGGCACCATCACCTGGATCACCACCCACAAGCTGGACCCGTACCGCCCCCTGGACCGCATCGACGCCCAGCGCCCGGTGCCCGAAGGCGTCAAGCCCCTGGTGGTCGAGGTGGTGTCCCTGGACTGGAAGTGGCTGTTCATCTACCCCGAGCAGGGCATCGCCACGGTCAACGAGCTGGCCGCCCCGGTGGACCGCCCGATCCGCTTCCACATGACCTCCTCCACGGTCATGAACACGCTGTACGTACCCGCGCTGGCCGGCATGGTCTACACCATGCCCGGCATGCAGACGCAGCTGAACGCGGTGATCAACAAGCCCGGCGTGTATGACGGCTTCTCCGGGAACTACAGCGGCGCCGGCTTCTCCAAGATGCGCTTCAAGTTCCACGGCCTGGCCGAGGCGGACTTCGCCAAGTGGGTCGAGACCCACCGCCAGGCCGGCCAGGCGCTGGACCGCGCCACCTACCTGAAGCTGGAAAAGCCCAGCGAGGGCGAACCGGTGCGCCGCTTCGCCACGGTGGACAAGGACCTGTACCACGCCATCCTGAACCGCTGCGTCGAGAGCGGCAAGATGTGCATGCACCAGATGATGGCCATCGACGCCGCCGGCGGCACGGGCAAGGGCGGCGTGGCCGGCCTGACCCGCATCGGCGAAGGCGACCGCCAGCGCAACGTCGTCGCGGCGCTGTGCACCCCCGCCAACCCCACCGGCGCCCCCCTGGCGTCCGCCATCACCGCGCAATGAATTCCAGGCCGGTGACCCGCCTTCCGGGCGGGCCCGCCGGCCCGACACGACCATGACCACGAACTACGACCAGAGCCATTTCCTCCTTGGCCGTCTCAGCTGGGATGCCTTGCCGTTCCACGACCCGATCATCGCGGCCACCTTCGCCGCCGTCGTCCTGGGTGGCGCCGGCCTGCTGGCGGCGCTGACCTATTTCCGCTGGTGGGGCCCGCTGTGGCGCGACTGGATCTGCTCCATCGACCACAAGCGCATCGGCATCATGTACATGATCCTGGGCATCGTCATGCTGCTGCGCGGCTTCGCCGACGCCCTCATGATGCGCGCCCAGCAGGCCATCGCCCACGGCGGCGCGGAGGGCTTCCTGCCGCCGCACCACTACGACCAGATCTTCACCGCCCACGGCGTGATCATGATCTTCTTCGTGGCCATGCCCCTGGTGACCGGCTTCATGAACTACGTGGTGCCGCTGCAGATCGGCGCGCGTGACGTGGCTTTCCCGTTCCTGAACAACTTCAGCTTCTGGATGACCGTCTCCGGCGCCATCCTGATCATGGCCTCCCTGTTCGTGGGCGAGTTCGCCAAGACCGGCTGGCTGGCCTTCCCGCCGCTGTCGGGCATCCTGGCCAGCCCGGACGTGGGGGTGGACTACTACCTGTGGTCGCTGCAGATCGCCGGCGTGGGCACGACGCTGTCGGGCATCAACCTGATCGCCACCATCATCAAGATGCGCGCGCCCGGCATGACCATGATGAAGATGCCCGTCTTCACCTGGACCGCCCTGTGCACCAACGTGCTGATCGTGGCCTCCTTCCCCGTGCTGGCCGCCACCCTGGCCCTGCTGACCGCGGACCGCTACCTGGGCACCAACTTCTTCACGAACGACCTGGGCGGCAACGCCATGCTGTACGTGAACCTGATCTGGATCTGGGGCCACCCCGAGGTGTACATCCTGATCCTGCCGGTGTTCGGCATCTTCTCGGAAATCGTCGCCACCTACAGCCGCAAGCGCCTGTTCGGCTACGCCTCCATGGTCTACGCCACGGTGGTGATCACCATCCTGTCGTACCTGGTGTGGCTGCACCACTTCTTCACCATGGGCTCGGGCGCGAGCGTGAACTCGTTCTTCGGGATCACGACGATGATCATCTCGATCCCCACGGGCGCGAAGATCTTCAACTGGCTGTTCACGATGTACCGCGGCCGCATCAAGTTCGACGTGCCGATGCTGTGGACGGTGGGCTTCATGGTCACCTTCGTGATCGGCGGCATGACCGGTGTGCTGCTGGCCGTGCCGGCGGCGGACTTCGTGCTGCACAACTCGCTGTTCCTGATCGCCCACTTCCACAACGTGATCATCGGCGGCGTGGTGTTCGGCATCTTCGCCGGCATCAACTACTGGTTCCCCAAGGCCTTCGGCTACAAGCTCGACGAGTTCTGGGGCAAGTGCTCGTTCTGGTTCTGGCTGGTGGGCTTCTGGGTCGCCTTCGCGCCCCTGTACGTCCTGGGCCTGATGGGCGTGACCCGCCGCGTCAACCGCTTCGACGACACCTCCACGCAGATCTGGTTCCAGATCGCCGCCGTGGGCGCGGTGCTGATCGCCATCGGCATCGCCTGCTTCCTGGTCCAGATCGTGGTGTCCTTCATCCGCCGCAAGGAACTGGCCGACACCACCGGCGACGCCTGGGGCTCCGGCCGCACGCTGGAGTGGTCCACGTCCTCCCCCCCGCCGGACTACAACTTCGCCTTCACTCCCGTGGTGCATGACAACGACGCCTGGCACGACATGAAGCAGCGCGGCGCCCAGCGCCCGACCAGCGGCTTCAAGCCGATCCACATGCCCAGGAACACGGCATCGGGCTTCATCATCTCGATGATCGCCACGGCCTGGGGCTTCGCGCTGATCTGGCACATGTGGCTGGTGGCCGGCGTCACCTTCGTGGCCCTGATCGCCGCCGCGATCTACCACACCTTCAACTACGACCGCGACTTCCACATCCCGGCCGACGAGGTTGCCCGCACCGAGGACGAGCGCACCCGCGCCCTGGCCTCCGCCTGATACCGGGATACGAGACACACACGATGGCTTCCCATACCTCCACCCTGTCCCCGACCGGCGCGCCGGTCTTCTACGACAACGGCGACCACCACCCCGAGAACGGCACGCTCCTGGGCTTCTGGCTCTACCTCATGAGCGACTGCCTGATGTTCGCGGTGCTGTTCGCGACCTACGCCGTCCTGGGCCGCAGCTACGCCGCCGGCCCCTCGGGCGCCGACCTGTTCGACCTGAACCTGGTGGCGATCAACACCGCGCTGCTGCTGCTGTCGTCCATCACCTTCGGCATGGGCATGATCGGCATGCAAAAGGGCAACAAGAAAGCCCTGCTGGGCTGGCTGGCCGTCACCGGCCTGCTGGGCCTGGGCTTCCTGGCGATCGAGCTGTACGAGTTCTGGCACATGATCCACCAGGGCGCCGGCCCGCAGCGCAGCGCCTTCCTGTCGGCGTTCTTCACGCTGGTGGGCACGCACGGCCTGCACGTGACCTTCGGCACGGTCTGGCTGGTGACCCTGATGGTGCAAGTGAACAAGCACGGCCTGACCTACCCCAACAAGCGCCGCCTGGTGTGCCTGTCCATGTTCTGGCACTTCCTGGACGTGATCTGGATCGGCGTCTTCACCTTCGTCTACCTGATGGGAGTGCTGTGATGAGCGCGCAACACCTGAACGACCACCACGACACCCACGGTGACCACGGCCACGGCGGCCATGGCCATGAGGACATCGGCTACCACGCCACCACCCGTGACTACGTGATCGGCTTCATCCTGTCGGTGATCCTGACCGCCATCCCGTTCTGGCTGGTGATGGCCAAGGTGCTGCCGCCGGCGGCCACCGCGCCCATCATCCTGGGCTTCGCGGCGCTGCAGATGATCGTGCACATGATCTATTTCCTGCACCTGAACTCCAAGGCCGAGGGCGGCTGGACGATGCTGGCGACGGTGTTCACCCTCGCCGTGGTGGTGATCATGCTGGCCGGCTCGATCTGGGTCATGTACCACATGAACAAGAACATGATGCCCTCGCACGACCAGCCGCACGCGGCGCAGACCGCGTCCTGACCATGGACGACAGCGCGCCCGGGCTCTCGCCAAGGCGCAGCACCACCGTGCTGGTGGTGCTGGTCCTCACGGGTGCGCTGATGGCCCTGGGCTTCATGGCCCTGGGCCTGTGGCAGGTGCAACGCCTGTCCTGGAAGACCGACCTGATCGCGCGCATCGACCGCCAGCTGCGCGCGGATCCCTCCCCCCTGCCCGCCCCCGCCGACTGGCCCGCCATCACCCGCGAGCGCGACGAGTACCGCCGCCTGCAGGCCCAGGGCCGCTACGACCACGGGCGCGAGACCCTGGTGCGCGGTGCCTCCGAGCTGGGCACGGGCTACTGGGTGCTGACGCCCCTGCAGACCGGCGCCGGCACCTGGGTGCTGGTGAACCGGGGCTTCGTGCCGCAGGAGATGCGTACCCGGGTGCCCCAGGAACCGCAGGGCGCCATGCCCGCCACGGTGGTGGGCCTGCTGCGCCTGTCCGAGCCGGGCGGCAACCTGCTGCAGCCCAACGAGCCGGCGGCAGGGCGCTGGTACTCGCGCGACGTGGCGGCCATCGCCGCCGCCCGGGGCCTGCAGGGACCCGTGGCGCCGTTCTTCATCGACGCCCAGGCCCTGCCCGGGGCCTCCGCCACAGCCGACACCTGGCCCCGCGCCGGGCTGACCGTCATCCGCTTCAGCAACAACCATTTGGCCTACGCCCTGACCTGGTTTGCCCTGGCCGCGATAATGCTCGGCGCAGTCGGCTACCTGCTGGTCGACGAGCGGCGCCAGCGCCGCGCTGGAGCGACCCTTGGCGACGACCCCCCCACCTCACCCACCTGAAACCGCGCAAGCGCCCTCCCCCGCTCCCACTGAGCCGGGGCTGCGCACGCGCCTGCGGCTCGTCTCCCTGCCCGAGCGCCAGGCCGGGCGCAACAACCTGGAGCAGCTGATCGAGCTGCGCTGGCTGGCCGTGGTCGGCCAGCTGGCCACCATCCTGTTCTCGGATTACGTTCTGGGGGTGCGGCTGCCGCTGGCCGAGATGCTGACCCTGCTGGCCGTGCTGGTCCTGTTCAACGGGGTGAGCATGATGCGCGCGCGCCTGGGCCGGCCGGTGACGGACCCGGAGCTGTTCGCCGCCATGGTGGTGGACGTGGCGGTGCTGACCGGGCAGCTGTATCACGCCGGCGGCGTGAGCAACCCCTTCATCTTCCTGTACCTGCTGCAGGTGGCGGTGGCCTCGGTGCTGCTGCGGCCGCAGTTCGCCTGGGCCATCGTGATGCTGGCCACGCTGTGCTTCGTGGCGCTGACGCAGTGGCACCGCCCCCTGCTGCTGGCCGACCAGAGCCTGAACACGCTGCCGGCGGACTACATCGGTGGCCTGCTGGTGTGCTTCGGCCTGGGAGCCGTGCTGCTGGTGGTGTTCATCGGCCGCATCCAGTCCAACCTGCGCCAGCGCGATGCCAGCCTGGCGCAGCTGCGCCAGCGGGCGGCGGAGGAGGAGCACATCGTGCGCATGGGACTGCTGGCCTCGGGCGCCGCCCACGAGCTGGGCACGCCGCTGGCCACGCTGTCGGTGATCCTGGGCGACTGGGCGCGCATGGCGCCCTTCGCCGCCGAGCCCGAGCTGCGCGAGGAGCTGGAGGAGATGCAGCAGCAGATCGACCGCTGCAAGGCGATCGTGAGCGGCATCCTCATGTCCGCGGGCGAGGTGCGCGGCGAAGCCCCGGTCCAGACCACGCTGCACGCCTTCCTCGACGAGGTGGCCGACGGCTGGCAGCGCACGCGCGGCGTGGACTTGCTGGATTACCGCCGGGCCACGCTGCCGGACACAGCCATCGTGGCCGACCCGGCCCTGGACAAGATCATCGGCAACATCCTGGACAACGCGCTGGAGGCCGCCGGCCCCGGACACCCGATCGGGCTGGAGGCGACGGCCGAGGACGGGCTGCTGGTGCTGCGCGTGCGTGACCGGGGGCCCGGCTTCGCGCCGCACATCCTGGAGCGTGTGGGCACGCCCTACCGCTCGACCAAGGGCGCACCGGGGCGGGGACTGGGGCTGTTCCTGGCCGTCAACGTCGCCCGCACGCTGGGCGGCCGCCTGGTCGCGCGCAACCTGCCCGAGGGCGGCGCGCAGGTGACCGTCGACCTGCCGCTGTCCGTCCTGATGCGGCAATCACGTCCAGAAAGATGATTCGATGACCGACGAGACCGACCGCCTGCTGCTGATCGTCGAGGACGACGAGGCCTTCGCGCGCACCCTCCAGCGTTCCTTCGCACGCCGGGGCTGGCAGCTGGCGCACGCCTTCCACCTGGAGGCGGTGCGTCAGGTGCTGGAAACCCAGCGGCCCACCCACGCGGTGGTGGACCTCAAGCTGGGGGGCGGGGCCTCGGGACTGGCCTGCGTGCAGGTATTGCGCGAAGCCGTGCCGGACATGGTGATCGTGGTGCTCACGGGCTTTGCCAGCATCGCCACCGCGGTCGAGGCGATCAAGCTGGGGGCGCACCACTACCTGACCAAGCCGTCCAACACCGACGACATCCTGGCCGCCTTCGAGCGCGACCCCGAGGGCAATGCCGAGGTGGAGGTGACGGAGCGGGCCACCTCCTCCATCAAGACCCTGGAGTGGGAGCGCATCCACGAGGTGCTGGTGGAGACGGGTTTCAACATCTCCGAGACGGCCCGCCGCCTGGGGATGCACCGGCGGACACTGGCCCGGAAGCTGGAGAAGCAGCGCGTGAAGTGACCGGCCCGTGCCGGCCCGGCGGTCTGCGGTGTCCCAACGAAAAAGCCGACCTGCAGGTCGGCTTTTTTCATGAAGGGCCAGGCGCTTACTGGGCCGGCTTGTCCGCCGCCACCGCCGGCTTGGCGACCTTGATCTCGGCCTTCAGGCGGTCCTTGAGCAGGTTGTAGTAGGCCAGCGTCTCGGCCTGCGTCCACCACTGGGTGTAGCGCAGCGCTTCCTGCCGGGCGACGGCCTCGGGCGGCTGCTCACGCGGGATGGACTTGTTCACGCGCACGACCGCATAGCCCTGCACGCCCAGGTCCACGCCCACCAGCGCGGGCAGCGCGGCGGGATCCGCCTTGAGGGCGGCATCGACCACTTCGCGCGGCAGGTTGGCGGGCTGCTCGCGCGACACCACGACGGCCGCCGGCAGGCTGGCCGAGGCCGGCGCCGACTTCCAGGCAGCCAGCTGCTCGGTGCCCGCGGCCTTCGCCAGCTCGGCGCCGCGCTGGGCCTTGACGCGCTCGACCACCTGCGCCTTCACCTGTTCCAGCGGCTGGGTGCGGGCAGGCTGGTACTGGGTGACGCGGCCGGCCACGAGCTGGCCCGGCGCGACTTCCACCGCCTCGGTGTTGCGCTTCTTCTCCAGGCTGTCCGCGGAGAACAGGGCCGAGAGGAACCTGGCGTTGGCCAGCGCGCCCTTGGCACCCGGGGCGGGCGCGCGGCCGACCGCGGCGGCCGACTGGACCTCCAGCTTGAACTTCTCGGCCACGCCCTTGATGCTGTCGGACTGCTCGTAGACGGCGTTGCTGAAGGCATCGGCCGATTCGGCGAACTTGCGCTGGGCCTGCTGGTTGCGAACTTCGGCCTCCAGCTGCGGGCGCATCTCCTCGAAGGTCTTGACCTTGGGCGCCTTGATGTCGGTCACGCGGATGATGTGGAAGCCGAAGTCGGTTTCCACCACGCCGCTGGTCTCGCCCTTCTTCAGCGAGAAGGCCGCGTCCTCGAAGGGCTTGACCATGGCGCCCTTGGCGAAGAAGTCCAGGTCACCGCCCTTGGCGGCGGAACCCGGGTCCTGCGAGTTCTTGCGGGCCAGGTCGGCGAAGCTGGCCGGGTTCTTCTGCACGGCGGCCAGCAGTTCCTCGGCCTTCTTCTTCGCGGCGGCGCGCTGGTCGGCGGCGTCCTTGGGGGCGGTGATCAGGATGTGGCTGGCGCGGCGCTCCTCCTGGCCGGCGCTGCGGGAAGCGTTCTGCTCGTAGTAGGTGCGCAGGTCGGCCTCATTGACGCTCACGCCCTTCCTGACGGACTCGATGTCGAGGACCACGTACTCGATGGCCGCCTGCTCGGGCGCCTGGAACAGCTGGGGGTTGGCCTTGTAGAAGGCCTCGACCTCGGCATCGGTGGGGGTGACCTTGGCCGCCTGGGCCGCGGCGTCGAAGCGGGCCACCTGGACCTCGCGCTTCTCGAACCAGGCGCCCAGGGCCAGTGCGGAAGGCGCGGCGGCGGGCAAGGCGGTACCGCCCACACCGGCCAGCACCTGGCGGCTGGACAGGTCGGTGCGCACGGAGTTCTCGAAGGTCTCGGGGGTCAGGCCCTGCTGGGCCAGCACCTGCTTGTAGCGGGCCATGTCCAGCTTGCCATCCGGGCCGCGCAACGAAGCGATGACCGGATTGGCCTGCAGCTCGCGCGCCAGCGCCTCGTCACCGGTGACCAGGTGCGCCTTGCCGGCCGCGGCGAAGATCACGCGATCACGCACCAGGCGTTCCAGCGTGGCGTAACGCGCCTCGGGCGAGTCCAGCAGCTTGGCGTCCAGCTGCGGCATCTGATCGCGCAGGCGGTCGGCCTCCTGCTTGTGCGCGGCATCCCACTCGCTCTGGTGAATGTCGTCACGGCCCACGGAAGCCACCACCGGGCCCCGGTCGCTCATGCGGGTGTAGCCCTCGACGCCGAAAAGTACGAAGGACGGAAAGATCAGCAGGAACAGGACGAACTGCAGGATCCGGGTGTGCTTGCGGACGAAATCGAACATGAGAACTTTCTTCGCGAAGCCTTCGATTA
>JACCDR011215126.1_pt1 | contig 140486 bp, 130 predicted proteins | sample 7446431 | NCBI WGS metagenome assembly JACCDR01 (sample SAMN15323443, study PRJNA562643) | freshwater metagenome | isolation source: river surface water | place: USA:Blue River Watershed | collected 2017-08-17
CGTACCGGGTGACCGACGCCAACGGCAACACGGCCACGGGCACCATCACGGTGGACATCGTGGACGACGTGCCCACGGCCCATGCCGACACGGCCAACGTCGTGGAGGGCGCGGTGGTCAGCGGCAACGTGCTGACGGATGGCACGGACGACGTGTTCGGCGCCGACGGTGCGACTGGTGGCGGCGGGGTGATCGGCGTGCGCGCCGCCGGCGGTGACACCACCACGGCGGTGACTACGGGGGTGGGGGCGAGCATCGCGGGCCTGTACGGCACGCTCACGCTCAATGCCAACGGCACGTACACCTACGACGGCACGCCCAACACGGTGCCTGCGGAGGGCGCGACGGACGTGTTCGTGTACACGATCGAGGACGGTGACGGCGACCGCAGCACCACGACGCTGACGATCAGCCTGAGCGACGGCGGCCTGATGGCGCCGGACGACAACGATGCGCTGGTCTATGAGAAGGCGCTAGATACGGCGGCGACAGGCGCCGACCTGGCGGCCAGCAGCGTGACGGGTAGCGACCCGACCAGCACGGGCGAGACGGATGCGAGCAACCAGCTCACTGCCACCGGTGGTACGGGGCCTTACACCTACACCTTGGTCGGAAGCGCCACTGGCATTTACGGAACCATCCAGATCAACAGTGACGGCAGTTATGTTTACACACTGACCACCCCGTACGACACCAGCCCGGATGCCGACAACGGTAACAACATCGAGGAAAACCGCGATAGCTTCACCTACCAGGTGACCGATGCCAACGGCAACACGGCCACGGGCACCATCACGGTGGACATCGTGGACGACGTGCCGCTGGCCTATGTCGCCACCAGCGCCATACTGGCCAATGGGTCCGGGAACACGGCCACGGAAGGCCTCAATTCACTGGCAGCCACCGGCGCTGACAAGCACCTTTCCGGCACACAGGTGATTTTCGATTCGGCACAGGAGGGCGTGAGCACTCTGACATCAGGCGGCGATCCGATCTATTTCTGGGTGTCTACGGACGGCAAGACCCTGACCGGATCGACCGCATCGACCGAAGGCGGGGTCACGACCGGAAACACGATCTTCACGGTCTCCATCGACGACGCAACGGACTCCTACACGGTGGACATGAACGGCGCCATCGACAACAACTCCGGCGTGTCGTTCGCGAACCTGAGCGGCACCGGCGAAGCGGGAAACCCGGGCTTCAAGATCGTCGAGTCGACGACGGCCGATGACCTCGAGATCCTGTTCACGCCGCTGGGCACGGCGACCTCCGTGAACAGTGACAGCGATGACGTGGCTGCCGGCTCCCAGTTCATCGTCGATGGCGACGGATTGCGCGTCGATTTCGGCAGGTTCAGCAATGAAACCAACGGAACCAACACCGGCCAGGATGATTCGCCCGTGATCAACCAGACCTCGACGATCAACGGCTTCCGCTTCAGCATCAACCAGATCTCTGGCGGCACCACGGTGAGCCTGCTCTTGTCTGCCTATGACAACGAGCCGTTCGACCAGAACCTGGCCAATGACGCCCCGGATCCGGTCACCCGTGTGGAGGTCTACCTGGACGCAGACAGTGACACGCCCTTCGCCGTCTGGGATAACGGAGTCACCAGCGGGAGTTTGTCCATCACATTCATCGACACGGGGGATGGCGTGAAGGTGTCGGGCCTGCTCACGGGCTACAGCGTCGCGACCTACTCGGAGTTTGGTTACGACAGCATCCGCATCGTCAACGATGCGACGGCAGACACTGACGGGAAGTTCTCCTTGAGCAACCTCGAAGTCTCGGTGACCGACACGGGCGTGCCGATCGACCAGAGTTTCGACACCATCTTGACGGATGCGGATGGCGACACGTCCACGGGAACCATCGATGTCACCTTCGCACCCGCAGGCGCCATCATCGGCACCAGTGGCAACGACAACCTGTCGTCGTCCGCGACTGCGGGAAGCGACATGGTCTTCGGCGGCGAGGGCGACGACCTGATCGTGGGCGGCGCAGGCAACGACTTCCTCAGTGGGGGCGCCGGTGTGGATGTCTTCAAATGGAGCCTCGCAGATGCGGGAACCACTGTGACTCCGGCCTCGGACGCGATCAGCGGTTTCACCCTGGGGGTCGGTGGCGATGCGCTCGACCTGCGCGACTTGATCACCGGTGAGATCAGCGGTACCACGCAGGCAGCTGCCGATAACCTGGCGACCTACCTGCACTTTGTCGAGGTCGCAGGCAATGCGGTGCTCCAGGTGGATCCCAACGCGGGGCCCTTCCAGCCCACCCAGACGATCACGTTCGAGGGCACCAGCCTGAGCGCATTGAAGTCAGGCCTGGGCTTGGGCGGCGGCGCCACGGACTCCCAGATCATCAAGGCGATGCTGGACCAGGGTAACCTCAACAACACCTGATCGCTGCCAGCCTTCGGGCTGCGGTAAACAGGGAGTGCTTCAGCACCGCGCCGCCACCCCCTTGGGCGGCCGGCTGCTCCTTTGCGCGATCCCGGCATCGAACGCATGCCGCGCCCGCCCGTACAGCCCCATCACCTTCTTCACATACGCCCGGGTCTCGGGGTAGGGTGGCACGCCCTTGTACCGGTCCACCCGTCCTTCCCCCGCGTTGTACGCTGCCGCCACGCAAGCCACATTCCCCTCGTAGTACGACAGCAGCCACCGCAGGTAGGCCATCCCCCCGCGCAGGTTCTGCGTCGCGTTGTAGGCGTTGCGCACGTTGAAACGCTCCGCGGTATCGGGGATCAGCTGCATCAGCCCCATCGCCTCCTTGGGCGAACGGGCCGTGGTTTCGAAATTGGACTCCACCGCGATGATGGACAGCACCAGCCGCGTATCCAGTGCGTACCACTGGCTCAGCGTGGTCGCCAGCGGCACCACCCATTGCTTGTGGCCTGGCAGCGATTGCACCAGCAGGTCGATCGGCTGCGGGCCGGCATGCTCCGCCTGCGGGTCAGGCGCAGGTGGCGCAGGCCGCTGCGGCGCCACGGCTGCCAGCACGCAGTCCGGCAACTGCACCGACGCCAGCTGGATGGTCTCCAGCATCTGCGCCGCCGCCTCGTGCCCCTGCATCCCCGCCAGCGAGAACAGCGCCGCGCCGTACGCACGGCTTTCCGGCACCCCGCGTCCGAAGGCATACATCATCCCCAGCCGGTACTGCGCCTCGGTGCTCCCCAGCCGCGCCGCTTCGCAATACAGCGAGGCTGCCTGCCACGCCGGGTCGGGCGCCTGCGCGTCGGCCGCCGACTCCAGCCGCTGCCCCTGCTCCAGCAGCGCCTGCACCGCGGGCGGCTCGTCGCCGGGCGCCCGGGTGGCCGCCGCCGCGAGCGTCGCCTGCAGGCTCGCCGCGCATGCCACCGCCAGGGCCAGGCCCGTTCGCCTCATCACGCGCCTTCCGGAGTCGATCCGGGCTGCTTTATAGCCGGGCCGGTCACGCCGTCAACTCCCAGCGCTGCCAGCAGGGGAATGTCCGCGGGCACCGCCACGCCCAGCGCGATCACCTCGATGCCCAGGTTGTGCGCCATGCGGCACAGCCCCTGCAGGAACTCCTGGCTTTGCGGGTGCTGCGCGATACCCTCCACGTAGCTGGGGTGCACCTTGATGTAGTCCAGCGCCAGGTGCACGATGCGGTGTCCCTCCGCGAACCGCGGCCCGAAGTACTCGATGCCCACGCGGCACCCCAGGGGCTTGATCGCATCCACCAGGTCGCGGAAGGCGTCGAAGTGGCGGAAGACGCCGTTCTCGGTCACCTCCACCAGCAGACGCCCGCGCACCTCGGGGTGGGACTGCAGCAGCCGCATGAACTCGTTGCGGAAGCCGAAGTCGGCCACGCTCTCGGCCGACAGGTTGATGGCCAGCAGGCCCGGCGTTTCAGCCAGCTGCACCAAGGCCATGCGCACCACCTGCAGGTCGATCGGCGTGGTCAGGTTCAGCCGTGCCGCCATCGGCATGAACTCGCCGGCCGTCAGCAGCGCGCCTTGCGTGTCGGTGCGCAGGCGCACCACGCATTCTTCATGCATCAGGCTGCCGTCCAGCGCGCTCACCACGGGGTAGGCCAGCAGGCGCAGCCGGCCCCGGCTCACGGACCGGCGCAGCAACCGGCGCCACGCCACCACGGACATCGCATCCAGGCTGCTGGAGCCGGCGGCCGTGTCGCGGGCGTTCGGGCCGATGACGGCCGCGCGGGCCAGGGATTCGTCCACGCGGTTGAACACCTCCTCCAGGTCCTGCCCGCGCTCGTAGCGCACCGCTGCCAGGTGGAACAGTTCCGGCGCTTCCCGCGACCAGTGCGGCAGCCACTGGCGCAGCAGCCGCTCGTGCAGTTCGGCCGCCGCCTCGCCCGGGTCGCTGCGCCCCGGCAGCATGAGGGCGAACTCGCCACCTTTGAGGCGGCCGGCGGGCTGTCCCAGGTTCTCTGCCGAGGCCAGGCGCACCTGCTCGCCCAGCTCGCGCACGAGGGCATCGGTGCGCGACTCGCCCAGGCGCAGGTTCAGACCCGCCAGGTCCATCAGCCGCACCACCAGCAGCACACCCTCCGCCGCGGCATCCTCGTTGGCGAGCAGCTCGCGCACCTGGGCCAGGAAATGCTCCCGCGTCGCCAGCCCGGTCAAGGGATCGGCATGCGCCTTCTGCCGCAGCGATTCCAGCCGCGCGGCCTCCTCGCTGAAAAGCACTGTCAGCCGCTCGACCATCCCGTTCATGGCCCGCGCCACCGCGCGCAGCTCCGGTGTGCGTGGCTCGGCGATGTGGACCAGCCGGCGCTCCGCGATGCCCTGGGCCTGGGCCACCACATCCGCCAGCGGGCGGGTGATGTAGCGCAGCGCGAACGTGCCGAGGAACCCCGTCACGGCCAAACCGAAGGCGAACCACCCCAGCAGCACCAGGACGCCGTGCCACAGGCTCTGGTACGCGTACTGCTCGTGGCTGGCCAGGGTGAGCGTGCCGAACTGCTTCCAGCCATCCTGCACCAGCGCCTGGCCGGGAGCGGCCTGGATCGGGAACAGGCGGGTGAACCAGGCGGGCACGCCCTGCAGGCCGCCGTCGTACACGCGCTGCACGATCACTTCCCCCGTGGGCGAGACCAGGCGGATCTGGCGGTAGTGCCCCAGGTCGAACTGCGCGGCCACCTGCAGTTCCACCGTCACCGGGTCCTTGGGCAGTTGGGACAGGGTCAGCGCCAGGGCCGCGGCGTTGTCGTTGTTCTTCACGCGCAGTTCCTGTTGCAGGTACTGCCGTGCCGAAAGGACGCTGACCAGCATGCTGCCGCTGAACGCGACGGCCATGACCATCGCGATCGCGAGCCAGAGTTGCTTGATGAGGGACATGGTGCGCCTCGCTAGTGGTATTCGTGGTTGTCAGGGGACCAGGCCGTCACGGCGCATCCGCTCCAGCAGGTCGCGCCAGCGTGACAGGCGCGCTGTCGGGTCGCCCGAGGAAGCCGCCGCATTGCCGACCCACAGGCCGGCGCCGTTGAAACTGAACAGGGGCATCAGGTCGGGTCGCGACGACGCCGGCCGGATGCTGGTGATGAGGTTGTCGAGGATCAGGGGTTCGGCCGTGGGTTGCGGGTAGAACCCCAGCACCATGTGCGCGACGCTGGTGGAGCCGGTGTTCGCGCGCACATAGATCAGGCGCAGGCGCGCGTCGTCCACACCCAGGATCTGCAGTGTGAGGTACTTGGCAATGGTGAAGTCCTCGCAGTCGCCGGCGCCCCGGCCCATGAACTCCAGCGGCGTGGCCCAGTAATCGTTCTGCTGCCAGACGACGATGTCGTCCTCGAAGGCGACGCGCCGGTTGAAGAACTGGTTGACGGTCTCGACGCGCTGCGCCTCTGGTTGCGCGCGCGCCTGTTCGACCATGAGCCGCCATGCCTGCACCGTCTGCGCCGCGCGTTCCCCATGGCGTTGCTGCGCCAGCGCCACGAGCTTGTCGTAGTCGGGTGCCGCAACGGCAAGGCAAAAGAGCAGCGGAAGGCCCACCCGCAAGCCCCTTGCCACCCATTGCAAAAGGGGATTAATGCACTTCAATTTGTGCATCGTTTGGCGGTATCGATACAAGTTTGCAAATTATTCACGTCAGGATATAAATGTCACCCTGTTTTCTTCACAAACGATTCAACCATGAAACATTCGAATCAACTTGTCGCGGTTGTGGCGGCAATACTTTCGGGTTATTCAATCCAGGCGCAAACCGTGCCGGAGCCCATGGTGATGGCGGCGCGCCAGGCCGTGGCCTCCAACCCCGAGGTGCAGGCGCGCTGGCGGGGTTTCCTGGCCGCGGGCAATGAGCGCGACGTGGCCCGGGGGGGATATTTCCCGCAGGCGGACCTGCGCGCCGGTGTCGGCCGTGAATCGCGCGTGACGCCGCTGACGGATTACGGGTCGTATAGTTACAACGGCATCCAATTGAGCATCAACCAGATGCTGTTCGACGGCATGTTCACGCCCAGCGAAGTCCGGCGCCTGGGTTATGCCAAGCTGACCCGCTATTACGAGCTGAACGATGCCGCTGAAACCGCCGCCCTGGAGGCCGTGCGGGCCTATGCCGATGTGGCCCGCTACCGCGAGCTGGTGGAGATGGCGCGGCAGAACTATGTCGAGCACCGGCAGACGGCCGCCCTGGTCGAGGAGCGGGCCAATTCCGGCGTGGGCCGGCGGGTCGACGTGGAGCAGGCCGCGGGCCGCCTGGCGCTGGCGGAGTCCAACCTGCTGACGGAGCTGACCAACCTGCACGACGTCAGCGCGCGTTACCTGCGCGTGGTCGGTGCCAAGCCCATGGAGGTGGTGCCGCCGCTGCCGGACAAGCTGGTGCTCGCCCCGCTGCCGCCCACGCGCTCCGTGGTGGTCAAGGACGGCCTGACCGGCAGCCCCGCCCTCAATGCCGCCTTCGAGAACGTGCGCGCCGCGCGTGCCGCCATCGACTCGCGCAAGGCGGCCTACCTGCCGCGGCTGGACCTGCGCGGTTACGCCAACCGCGAGCGCAACCCCCTGGGCGTGGACGGCCGCCAGCGCGTCCACGGCGTGGAACTGGTCCTGAGCTACAACCTCCTGCGAGGCGGCGCCGACATGGCCCGCGAGAAGCAAGCCGTGGAACTGCACGAGCAGGCGCGGGACCTGCAGGAAAAGGTCTGCCGCGATGTGCGCCAGAACCTGTCCATCGCCTACAGCGACGTGAACCGCCTGAACGAGCAGATGCGCTACCTGGACCAGCACCGCCTGTCCACCGAGAAGGCCAATGCCGCCTACCGCCAGCAGTTCGAGCTGGGCCAGCGCACCCTGCTGGACCTGCTGGACTCGCAGAACGAGTACTTCCAGGCCTCCCGCGCCTACACCAACGCGCGCTATGACCAGGTGGTGGCCCAGGCGCGCACGCTGTCCGGCATGGGCCGCCTGGTGGCCTCGCTGAACGTGCCGCGCGCCGACATGCCCGCTGCCCGCGACGCCGGCCAGGACCGCGACGCCTTCCCGGCCGACCAGCTGTGCCCGGTGGAGGACGAGGCCATGGCCAGCCTCGACAAGATCCGCGCCGAGACGGTGATCCCACAGCGCCCGCGCCCCGCGCCGCCCCCGCCGGCCACGCCGACGTCGCAGACCACGCGCGTCACGCTGTCGGCCGATGCCCTGTTCGATTTCGACAAGTCCCAGGTCAAGCCGGGCGGCACCGCCAAGCTCGACGCACTGGTCGAATCCATCAAGGGCAGTGACGTCGAGGTCGTCGTGGCGATCGGGCACACGGACTCCATCGGTACCGAGGATTACAACCAGAAGCTGTCGCTGGCGCGCGCCGAGGCTGTGAAGGCCTACCTGGTGGGCAAGGGCATCGACGCGAAGCTGGTGCGCACCGAGGGCCGCGGGGAGAGCCAGCCCGTGGCCAGCAACGCGACGCGTGAGGGCCGCGCCCTCAATCGCCGTGTGGACATCGAGGTGACGCAGACCCGGCCTGCGGCGCGCTGAGAGCCGGCGGCGAGGGCGCTATGCCTGCCCGTAGATCGGGCGTACACTGGTTCCGGGAGCTGAGCAGGATGATGGAAACCGGAGCAAGGCAACGTGTCCTCGTCGTCGACGATGAACCGCTGAACGTGGCGGTTCTCAGCGGGCTGTTGTCGCAGGACTATGCAGTGAGCACGGCCACCAGCGGCGAGGCAGCCGTGCGGCTCGCGCACGGGGATCCGCGACCCGACCTGATCCTGCTGGATGTCATGATGCCGGGCCTGGACGGCTACGGGGTGCTGCAGCAGCTGCAGGCCGATGCGTCCACGGCGTGCATCCCCGTCATGTTCCTCACCGCGCTGCAGGACCACCGGGAGGAGGAGCGCGGCCTGGCGCTGGGCGCCACCGATTTCCTCACCAAGCCGATCCAGACCAGCATCCTGCGCGCGCGGGTGCGCACGCAACTGCTTGCCAAGCAGGGCCGCGACTGGTTGCAGGACCGCAACGCCGCGCTCAATGCGGAAGTGGCCCGCCGGATGGAGGACAACGAGCGCGTGGAGCGCCTGACCATCCGCGCGCTGGCGCACCTGGCGGAGATGCGTGACAACGAAACCGGCAACCACATCCTGCGCACGCAGAACTACGTGGGCGCCCTGGCGCGCCAGTTGGCGAAGCTGGACCGGTACACGAGCGAGCTGGCGCCGCCCCACATCGAACTGCTGGTCAAGTCGGCGCCGCTGCATGACATCGGCAAGGTCGGCATCCCCGACCGCATCCTGCGCAAGCCCGGTCCGCTGGCGGGCGAGGAATGGACCATCATGAAGACCCATGCCCTGATGGGCGCGCAGGCGCTGGAAAGGGCGGAGGCCGATGTGGCCTCGCCATTGCCGTTCCTGCGCTATGCCAAGGAAATTGCCCACTGGCACCACGAGCGTTGGGACGGCAGTGGGTACCCGGACGGCCTGCTGGAAGAGGCCATCCCGTTGTCGGCCAGGCTGATGGCGCTGGCCGACGTGTTCGACGCCTTGATCAGCGAACGCGTCTACAAGGTCGCTTTCCCGCTGGACCTGGCGCGGGAGATGATCCTGAAGGGGCGGGGAACGCACTTCGACCCGCTGGTCGTCGATGCCTTCGACGCCGCTTTCGAAGAATTCCGGCAGATCGCCCAGCAATTTGCCGACCCGTCGACGGCGGCCAGTGCCGGCCTGCACTGACGCCCAGGGCCTGCCTTCACTGACACCGACGCGGCGCGGCGTCCGGGAAACCCGGGCGGGGCCGGGGCTGAACATCCGCTTGCCCCAGCCATATCCCCGGAGTCCTCGATGATCAAGCTGTTGCTCGCCTCCTACGCCCTGGCCGCTGCCGGCCAGTCACCTGCCCAATCCACCCCACCTGCCCCCAGCGACGCCGACCTCAAGCTGATCGGCAGCGCGATGCGCGCCGCGCCGCGCAAGGTGGGCGAGGGCGCGACCATCGTTGCCATGGAGGCCGGCGGCAAGATGCGCACGCTGCGCGAGGGCCGCAACGGCTTCACCTGCATGCCCGACAACCCGGCCACGCCGGGGCCCGACCCCATGTGCATGGACAAGGCCGCCATGGAGTGGGTGAGCGCCTGGATGGCGCGCAAGCCGCCGGTGGCGGGCAAGGTGGGCTTCATGTACATGCTCGAAGGCGGCACGGACGCCAGCAACACCGACCCGTTTGCCGACAAGCCCACGGCCAGCAACCATTGGGTCACCACCGGCCCGCATGTGATGGTGGTGGGCGCCGAGCCGGCCTTCTACGACCAGTACCCCAAGAGCGCCACGCCGGACACCAGCCTGCCGTACATCATGTGGCCAGGCACGCCCTGGCAGCACCTGATGATCCCGGTGCGCTAGGTCAGAAGGGCGCGTCGCCCTGGGCGTCCTGCGCAGGGGCGGGTGCCGTGTCGGCCGGGGCCGCATCGGCCGCATCGGCAGCGTCGGCCTGGCGCAGCTGCGCCTTTTCGCCGGCGCCCGCGAACTTGCTGTACTTGTGCAGGATCGGCACCATCTGGCCGTACACACGCGGGTTGCCGGCCAGGCATTCCTTCTGCTCCAGGAAGTCGGACTCGCCGGTGAAATTGCCCACCAGGCCGCCGGCTTCCTGCACCAGCAGGGAGCCTGCTGCCACGTCCCAGGGCTGCAGGCCGGTCTCGAAGAAGGCGTCGGTGAAGCCCGCGGCCACATAGGCCAGGTCCAGCGCGGCGGCGCCAGGGCGGCGCAGGCCGGCGGTGCGCTGCATCACGTCGGACATGATGCGCATGTAGTTGTTGAAGTTGTCGCCCGGGCGGAAGGGGAAGCCCGTGGAGATCAGGCACTGGCGCATGTCGGTGCGCTTGCTCACGCGGATGCGGCGCTCGTTCATGTAGGCGCCGCGGCCGCGGGTGGCGGTGAACAGGTCGTTGCGGGTCGGGTCGTACACCACGGCCTGTTCCACCTTGCCCTTGACGGCCAGGGCGATGCTCACGCAGTAGACCGGGAAGCCGTGGATGAAGTTGGTGGTGCCGTCCAGCGGGTCGATGATCCAGACGAAGTCGGAGCCCTGGCGGCCCTGGGTCTTGCCCGACTCCTCGGCCCAGATGGCGTGGTCGGGGTAGGCGGTCAGCAGGGTCTCGATGATGGCCTGCTCGCTGGCGTGGTCCACTTCGGTCACGAAGTCGTTCACCTGCTTTTGCGAGATGCGCACGGATTCCACGTCGAGCGCGGCGCGGTTGATGATGGCGCCAGCGGCGCGTGCGGCCTTGATGGCCACGTTGAGCATGGGGTGCAGGTTGGACGACATGGATTGTGAAGGTGCCAGGAGCGCGCCGTGGGCCGGGGCTGGCCCCGCGGCGGAAAAACCGGCCCGGCGATGCGGGCGGCGACAATAACCCCGTATTCTACTTTTTCCGCGTGAAGACCCGTTTCATCCTGATCCAGACCAGCCACGCCGGCAATGTGGGGGCAGCCGCCCGCGCCATGAAGGTGATGGGTTTCGACGACCTCGTGCTGGTCGATCCCCGCTGGCCCGACGTCCTCCAGCGCGAGGAAACCCTGCAACGCGCCAGTGGCGCCACGGACATCCTCGAGCGCGCGCGCATCGTGCCCACGCTGGACGAGGCGCTGGACGGCGTCTCGCACCTGTGCGCCACGGCCATGACCCCGCGCGACTTCGGCCCGCCCACGGCGGCGCCGCGCGAGCACCTGGCCGGCCTGGTCGCGCCCGGCGGGCAGCCGCCCGACGGCGTGGCCTTCCTGTTCGGCCCCGAGCGCTTCGGCATGGCCAATGCGGACGTGTACCGCTGCCATGTGGCCCTGAGCATTCCCGCCAACCCCGAGTTCGGCTCCCTGAACCTGGCGGCGGCCATCCAGGTGATCGCCTACGAGTGGCGCCAGGCGCTGGGCGGCTTCGCGGTGCCGCCACCCGTTCCTGCCCAGGAGGCCGATGCCCGGGCCGTGGCGGGCCTGCTGGCGCACTGGGAGCAGTCCCTGGTGGACATCGGTTTCCTGGACCCGGCATCGCCCAAGAAGCTGATGCCGCGCCTGAACCAGCTGTTCAACCGGGCCCGGCTGACGCCGGAGGAAATCCACATCCTGCGCGGTGTGGCCAAGGCGATGGCCGAAACGGCCAAGGGCAACAAGGCGTAGACTCCCCGGCATGTTCAGCCGTCTGCGTTCCGACATCCAGTGCATCCTCGACCGCGACCCTGCCGCGCGCAGCAAGTGGGAGGTGGTGACCTGTTACCCGGGCCTGCACGCGCTGGTGCTGCACCGCGTGGCCCACTGGTTCTGGGGCCGGGGCCTGCGCTGGCTGGGGCGTTTCACCTCGCACATCTCGCGCTGGGCCACGGGCATCGAGATCCACCCGGGCGCCACCATTGGTGACGGCGTGTTCATCGACCACGGCATGGGCGTGGTGATCGGGGAGACGGCGGTCATCGGCGACGGCTGCACCATCTACCAGGGCGTGACCCTGGGCGGCACCTCATTGACCAAGGGCTCCAAGCGCCACCCGACGCTGGGGCGTGGCGTGGTGGTGGGCGCGGGCGCCAAGGTGCTGGGTGGCTTCGACGTGGGCGACGGGGCCGCCATCGGCTCCAACGCGGTGGTGACCAAGCCCGTGCCGGCAGGCGCTACCGCCGTGGGCATCCCCGCACGCATCATCCAGGCCGAGGATGCCGCCCGCCGCGAGGAAACGGCCAGCAAGCTGGGTTTCTCGGCCTACGGCATCACGCAGAGCGACGACCCGCTGTCCCAGGCCATGAAGGGCCTGATCGACAACGCCTCCTCCCAGGAGCACCAGATCGCGCTGCTGTGGGCGGCGATCGAGAAGCTGTCCGCGCTGCAGCAGGACTGCGTGCCGGCGGATGCGGCCCGCAAGGAATGCTTCGAGGCGGACAAGCTGCAGCAGCTGGTGGGGAAGTAGGCGGTCCGTTCGTCGGGCCAGGGATCACCGGAGGCATTCCCGGCCGGGTTACCCAACAGGTCGGAGGGGAGCGGGACCGCGGCGCAGCATCATGGGCGCCTTGCGTTCAAGGCCGTAACGGTACCACCCGCTCGACGAGCCCCGGTTGGGCGAGCGCCCGCAACGGAGCGCTCGCCTTCACCCGGCGTCAATCGGCGTCAATCGGCAGTGATGCCCGCCGCCTTGATGGTCTTGGCCCAGTACTCGGTCTCGCGCTTGACGAGCGCATCCAGCGGCTCCGGCGGCAGGTAGCGCAACTCGACCCCGGCAGTGGCGGCGCGCGTCTTGGTATCGGCCTGGTCGAGCGACTGCTTGACAGCGGTGGTGAGCTTGGCGATCACGTCGGGCGGCGTGCCGGCCGGTGCGAACAGGCCGACCCAAGCCTCCAGCTCGAAGCCCTTGAGGCCAGCCTCGGTGGTGGTGGGTACGTTGGGCAGGCCCGGGTGGCGGGTCGCGCCGGTGACGGCGAACGCCTTGAGCTTGCCGCTTTGCACGTGCTGCATCACGGACGGCGGCGTGGTGATGAACACCTGCACCTGGCCGGCCAGCACGTCCTGGACGGCCGGGCCCGAGCCGCGGTAGGGGATGTGGACCATGCTGGTGCCGGTCTGCGCCTTGAACATCTCGGTGCCGATGTGCGAGAGCGAGCCATTGCCCTGCGAGGCATAGCTCAATCGGCCCGGGTTCTTCTTCACGTACTCGATGAATTCCTTCAGGTTGTTCGCCGGCACCGAGGGGTGGACCGCGATCACGTTGGTGGCGGCGGTGAGCAGGGCCACCGGCACCAGGTCCTTCTGCGACCAGGGCAGCTTGGGCGTCAGCGAGGGGTTGCCCACGTGGTAGGCCGAATAGGAAATCAACAGCGTATGACCGTCCGCCGCCGAGCGCGCGACATGGCCATAGGCCACATTGCCGCTGCCGCCGGCGCGGTTGTCCACCACCACGGTGCCATTGAGCACGCGCGCCAGCGGCTCCGACAGCAGGCGTGCGGAGGTGTCCACCACGCCGCCGGGCGGGTTGGGCACGATCAGGTTGACGGGCTTGGACGGGTAGCCCTGTGCCAGGGCCAGCGAGCCGAGGAAGGTCGCGGCGCCAGCGACGAGGGCTGTGCGCAGGAAGGGGCGGCGGTTCATGAGGTCTCCTTGGTTATCTGTATGGGGGTGTGTCAGTAGCGACCCGAGAGTAGCGCACCGGCGTCCGGCACCCGGCGCTCCAGGCCCAGATTCTTGAGCAGCGACCAGGTGGTACATGCTGCGCTGGAGACCACTGGCAGGCCGCTGGCCTGCTCGATCAGGGGCAGGGAAGCCAGCGAGGGCATCTGCACGCAGGCCGAGGCGACGATGGCGTCCACCCCGGTCAGGTCGAGCTGCTTCCACAGGTCCGCGGGGGCGCGGGGATCGCGCGCGCCGACGGCCAGGTTGTCGTGGATTTCCAGCGAGTGGCTGTCCGCCACCTCGATGCCCTCGGCCTGGATGTAGTCGATGACCAGCCGGGTCAGCGGCTTCATGTAGGGCGCAATGATGGCCACGCGCTTGGCGCCGATGGCCTGCAGGCCTTCGACCAGCGCGCCGGCGCTGGTGGTGACCGGCGCCGGCGCGCCATTGCCGGCGGCCACCTCGCCCAGGCGGCGCTGCGACTCGCGGTGGTAGCCCAGGCCCATGCTCATGATGGCCACCAGGCAGGCATAGCCCATCACGTCCATGCGCGCGTCGGACAGCTCCAGCGCGCAACGGTCGGAGTCACGGTCCATGGCCTCGAGCTGCTCCTTGGTCACCTGCTTCATGCGCATGCGGCTGGAGTGGAAGGTGAAGCGTTCGGGCAGCACCTGCTCGCGGGCCCGCAGCATGGCGGGGATCTCGGTTTCCATGGTGGTGTTGGAGCTCGGCACGATGAGGCCGACCCGGTAGGAGCGGGACATGGGGTTCCTGGCGGTATTGGGGAACCTGGATCTTGGCCTTGCCGATTGATACCGGCAAATACATAATTTTGATCAATCAATACAAAACATGGATAGATGACCCCCGCATGGACTTGAAGCAATTGCGCTACTTCGCGGCCCTGGCCCAGGAACTGAGTTTCACGCGTGCCGCGCGCAAGCTGCATGTGTCGCAGCCGCCCCTGAGCTTCCAGATCGCCAATCTCGAGTCCGACCTGGGCGCGCGCCTGTTCAACCGCACCAGCCGCAGCGTGGAACTGAGCGAGGCCGGCCGCGCGCTGCTGCCGCATGCGCTGGCAGTGCTGGAGCGCATCGACGAGGCCCGCCACGACGTGCGCCGTGTCGCCAGCGGACTCGAGGGCTGGGTGAAGGTGGGGCTGGCGGGGTCGCACTTCCTCGGGCCGTTTCCGCATTTCATACGGCAGTTCCGCGAGCGCCGGCCGGGCGTGGAGGTGGCGCTCAACGAGATGAAGCCGGCCGACCAGCTCCAGGCCCTGCGCGATGGCCGGATCGACCTGAGCATCTCGCGCACGCCCGTGGCCGACGGGCAGTTGGACAGCCACCTGCTTTGGCGCGAGCCGGTGGTGGCGGCCGTGCCACGGGACCACCCGCTGTCGCGTCGCAAACGCATCCAGCTGGCGGACCTGCGCGTTCAGGACTTCGTCTTCCTGCGCCTGGATTCCTCGGCCTTCGCCCAGCGCCTGTTCGACGCCTGCGTGCAGGTGGGCTTCACCCCGCGCATCGTGCAGCAGGTGGTGGAGATCCCGGCGGCGATCAACCTGGTGGCTGCCGGCCTGGGCGTGGCGCTGGTTCCGGCCTCGCTGGCCGGCGTGAGGAACGAGGCCGTGGCCCTGTGCGCGCTGGGCTCGGCCATGCCCCCGGCCGACGTTTACGCGCTGGTGCGCACGGGCACGCCGCAGCCGGCGCTGCGCGAATTCACCGATTCGTTGCGGGCCTGGGCGGCGTCGCGCAGCAAGGCTTGAATCAGCCTTTCGCCGGTCGGATCGCGTTCTTTGGCCGGAAGGCCTTGCACACGCCGTCGTCGGTTTCCAGGTACGGCCCGCCGATCAGGTCGATGCAATACGGCACGGCGGCAAAGATGCCCGGCACCACGCTCTTGCCCTCGGCATCCTTCAGGCCTTCCAGCGTCTCCTGGATGGACTTGGGCTGCCCCGGCAGGTTGATGATCAGGCTCTGGCCGCGGATCACCGCCACCTGCCGCGACAGGATGGCCGTGGGCACGAACTTCAGCGAGATCTGGCGCATCTGCTCGCCAAACCCCGGCATTTCCTTGTCCGCCACGGCCAGCGTGGCCTCGGGCGTCACGTCGCGCGGGGCCGGGCCGGTGCCGCCAGTGGTCAGCACCAGCGCGCAGCCGGCCTCCACCAGTTCCACCAGGGCCCTGCTGATGCCGTCCTTCTCGTCGGGAATCAGGCGCGGCTCGAAGGTGATGGGGTTCTTCAGCGCGCGCGTGAGCCAGTCCTGCAAGGCGGGCAGGCCCTTGTCCTCATAGACGCCGCTGGAGGCACGGTCGCTGATCGACACGATGCCGATCTTCACGGGGTCGAAATCACTCATCGCCGTCCTCCTCGTCGCCGGAGGCGTCGGCGTCCTCGCGGGCGTTGGCCAGTTGCTCGCGCACCAGCTGGAACAGCTCGCGGTACGAGCGGCTCTGGCGCGGGGCGAGTCCCTTGGAAACGGCGGCGGCGTCCGGGGCCGGACGGTCCTTGCGGGCCTGGCGCACCAGGGCGCGCAGCTGCTGCGAATCGGTATCGGGAAACTTGGTGAGCCACTCGCCCACGGCCTCGTCGCGCTCGATCAGGTCGTCGCGCCAGCGCTCGGCCTCGTGCAGGGCCATCGTCTCGGCGGCCGAGCCTTTTTGCTGGGTCTCCAGCGCCGCGCGGGCGGCCGCCAGCGTGTCCTCGTCCAGCAGGCGCATCAGCTTGCCGACGAACTGCATCTGCCGGCGCTTGCCCTCGAAGTTGGTGATGCGGTCGGCCTCGCGCAGGGCCTCGACCAGCCGGTCGGGCAGGTTCAGCCCGTCGAACAGGTCCTTGCGCAGGGAGATGAGCGCCGTGCCGAGCTTTTGCAGTTCGGTGCTCTCGCGCTTGAGGTCGGTCTTGCTGATGTCCGAGCCTTTGAGCTCGGCCTTGAGCTGCAGGTCGAGCTCGCTGCCTTCGGCGACGAACTGGCCGCGGACGAAGTAGCCTTTGGTGGGTTTGCGTGACATGGTGGGAATCGGGGAGGGCGGCCGTTGCCGCGCTGGGTCGCAAGTATCATAGCCCCGCCATGAAGAATACCGACGCCCGCACCGAATCCGGCTTTGCCTACAGCCGCGCCCAATTCGAGCAACTGGTCGACACCGCCCTGGCCCACGCCAAGTCGCTGGGCGCCACGGATGCCGGCGCCGAGGCCTCCGAAGGCTGCGGCCTGAGCGTGTCCGTGCGCAAGGGCGAGCTGGAGAACGTGGAGCGCAATCGCGACAAGTCCCTGGGCGTCACCGTCTACATCGGCCAGCGCCGGGGCAATGCCAGCACGTCGGACTTCTCCGAGGCCGCCATCCGCCAGACGGTGCAGGCCGCCTACGACATCGCCCGCTTCACCGCCGAGGACCCGGTCGCCGGCCTGCCCGACGCGGACGACATCGCCCAGCCCCACGAGCAGCCCGACCTGGACCTGTTCCACCCCTGGGCCATCGACAGCGAGCAGGCGGCGCAGATCGCCCTGGCCTGCGAGGCCGCAGCCCTCAAGACCAGCAAGAAGATCACCAACAGCGAAGGCGCGGGCGTGTCCGCGCAGCAAAGCCACTTCTTCAGCGCCCACACCCGGGGCTTCCGCGGCGGCTACGCCAGCTCCCGCCACTCCCTGTCCGTGGCGCCCATCGCCGGCAAGGGCGACAAGATGCAGCGCGACGCCTGGTACAGCTCCATGCGCAACGCCGCCGACCTGGCCTCGCCCGAGGCCGTGGGCCGCTACGCCGCCGAGCGCGCGCTGTCCCGCCTGAACTCCCGCAAGATCTCCACCCGCGAGTGCCCGGTGCTGTTCGAGTCGCCCCTGGCGGCCGGCCTGCTGGGGTCCTACGTCAACGCCACCAGCGGCGGCGCCCTGTACCGCCGCAGCACCTTCCTGCTGGACTCGCTGGGCAAGCAGGTCCTGCCCGCCCACATCGACATCACCGAGGACGCGCATGTCCGCGGCGGCAAGGGCAGCGCGCCCTTCGACGAGGAAGGCGTGCGCACCGGTTCCCGCAAGGTGGTGGAGGCCGGCGTGTGCGGCGGCTACTTCCTCTCCAGCTATTCGGCCCGCAAGCTGGGCATGAAGACCACCGGCAACGCCGGCGGATCACACAACCTGTCGCTCACCTCGCGCCTGACGAAGACGGGCGACGACCTGGACGAGATGCTGCGCAAGCTGGGCACCGGCCTGTTCGTCATCGAGCTGATGGGGCAGGGCGTGAACTACGTGACGGGCGACTACTCCCGCGGCGCCAGCGGCTTCTGGGTGGAGAACGGGGAGATTGCCTTCCCCGTGCAGGAGATCACCATCGCCGGCAACCTCAAGGACATGCTCCTGGGCATCGAGGCCGTGGGCGCGGACGTCTACAACTACGGCGCCAAGAGCGTGGGCTCGATCCTGGTGAACCGGATGAAAGTGGCGGGGAGCTGATCCCCGCCCCTCCTGGCGGCATCAGCCCGCCAGTGCGGCCTTCACGGCGGCGGACACTTGGCCCATATCGGCCTTGCCGGCCAGCTTGGCCTTCACGGCGCCCATCACCTTGCCCATGTCACCGGGGCCGCTGGCACCCAGCTCGGCCACGATGGCCTTGACCTCGGCGGTCACTTCCTCGGCCGACAGGCGCGCCGGCAGGTAGGCCTGCAGCACGGCCATCTCCGCGGCCTCCTTGTCGGCCAGGTCCTGGCGGGCGGCCTTCTGGAAGGCCTCGATGCTGTCCTTGCGCTGCTTGATCAGCTTGTCGACGATGGCGACCACGCCGGCGTCGTCCAGCTCGATGCGCTCGTCCACTTCCTTCTGCTTCATGGCGGCCTGCAGCAGGCGGATGGTGCCCAGGCGCTCGGCGTCCTTGGCGCGCATGGCGGCCTTCATGTCTTCGCTGATCTTTTCCTTGAGGGACATGGCTTTTTCCTTGGGGTGCTTGTTCGTTCAGGTCAAAAAGGACAACAGCCCGCGCGGGCGTCCCCGGGCGGGCTGTGCGGATGCCTAGGCAGCCGGGAAGCTGATTAGTACAGCTTCTTGGGCAGCTGCATGCTGCGCACGCGCTTGTAGTGGCGCTTGACGGCGGCAGCCTTCTTGCGCTTGCGCTCGGCGGTGGGCTTCTCGTAGAACTCGCGGGCGCGCAGTTCAGTCAGCAGGCCCAGCTTTTCGATGGTGCGCTTGAAGCGGCGCAGGGCCACGTCGAAGGGCTCGTTTTCTTTGACACGGATGGTCGTCATTCGTCTTTGGATCCAAATGTGTGCTGTGGGAAGATCGGGCTCACAGCGGGGGTCCCCGGCTTTAAGGATGATCAGGCCGCCAGGGGTTTGCCAGCAAAGCCTCAGATTATAGCCAACTTATTGGCACATCAAGGGTGGGTGCCGGGGGACCTTGTCAGGCGGCCCCGGCGCGGTCCGCCATGCCCTGGGCGCACGCCCAGCCGCTGGACCAGGCCCACTGGAAGTTGTAGCCGCCCAGCCAGCCGGTCACGTCCACCACCTCGCCGATGAAGTGCAGGCCCGGCTGCTTCGATTCCATGGTCTGCTGGGACAGCTCGCGGGTGTCCACCCCGCCGGCCGTCACCTCGGCCTTTTTGTAGCCCTCGGTGCCCGTGGGGGTCAGTTCCCAGGCCGACAGGCGCTGGGCCAGGGCGGCCAGGGCCTTGTCCGAGGCCTCGTTCACCGGCCGCTGCCAGGCCGCATCCTGCTGCGCCCAGGCATCGGCGAGGCGGGAAGGCACGAAGGCAGCCAGCTCGTTGGCGATCAGCTTGCGCGAGCGCAGCTTGGCGTCGGCCAGGGCCTCGGCCAGGCCGGCGGTGGGCGCCAGGTCCAGCCGGATCGGGGTGCCGGGCTTCCAGTAGCTGGAAATCTGCAGCACGGCGGGCCCGGACAGGCCGCGGTGGGTGAACAGCAGGTCTTCATCGAAGGCCATGAAGGCCTTCTTGTCCTTTTTCGAGCCGGTCTCGATCCGCACGGGCAGGGCCAGGCCGGCCAGCTGCGCGTAGGGCGCCCAGCCCGCGCCATCGAAAGTCAGCGGCACCAGGGCCGGGCGGGGCTCCACCAGCTTCAGGCCGAACTGGCGGGCGATGCGGTAGCCGAAGTCGCTGGCGCCGATCTGGGGGATGGACAGGCCGCCGGTGGCGATCACCAGGTGGCGGGCCTGCACGGGGCCGCGGTCAGTGCCGATCTCGTAGCCTGTGGTGTCCGACCAGCGCACATCCCCCACCGCGCAGGGCTGCCAGCGCTGCACGCCACCGGCATCGCACTCGGCCAGCAGCATGCGGATGAAATCCTCCGAGGAGCGGTCGCCGAACAGCTGGCCCTTGTGCTTCTCGTGGAAGGGGATGCCGTGGCGCTTGACCAGGTCGATGAAGTCCTGCGCGGTGTAGCGCGAAAGCGCCGAGCGGCAGAAATGCGGGTTCTCGCCCAGGAAGTGGCGCTGCGGTGCGCGCGGGTCCAGGTCCTTGTTGGTGAAGTTGCAGCGGCCGCCGCCGGCGATGCGCACCTTCTCGGCGACTTTGGCCGAATGGTCGATGACCAGGACCTTCAGGCCCCGCTGGCCGGCCACGCCGGCGCAGAAAAGGCCGGCCGCACCGGCACCGATGATGACGGCGTCGAACTGTTGCATGGGAGGGGCGCAGTGTAGCGCCCCGGTCTCGGGCAGGCCCCGCGCGTCAGGCGGCCCGTCGGCCTGCGGCCTGCTCGCGGGCGCTGGCGGCGGCCACGCCGGCCATCACGTCCCCGACCACGATCACCGAGGGGCTGCCCATGCCTTCGCGGGCGATGGTGGCCGGCAGCTCGGCCAAGGTGGTGCCCACATGCCGCTGCTGCGGCAGGCTGGCGTGCTGGATCACGCCCACGGGCGTGGTGCCGGGCAGGCCCTGCAGCAGGCCGTGCTGGATCTCGCGCACGCCGCTCACGCCCATGTAGATCACCAGGGTCAGCTTGGCATGCAGCGCCGCATCGGCCAGCCGGGCCCAGTCGGTGCCCGCGTCGCCGGGCTTGGCGTGGCCGGTCACGAACACCACGCCGTGGGCGTGGTCGCGGTGCGTCAGGGGCACGTTCAGCGAGGTCACGGCGGCCAGGCCGGCCGTGATGCCGTTGACCACGGACACCTGAATGCCCGCGGCCTGCAGGTGCTCCACCTCCTCGCCGCCACGCCCGAAGATGAACGGGTCACCGCCCTTGAGGCGCACCACGCACTCGCCCTCGCGGGCGGCCATGACCATCAGCTTCTCGATGAAGGCCTGCGGCGTGCTCTTGCAGCCGCCGCGCTTGCCCACGTAGACGATGCGCGCGCCGGCCGTGGCCAGCGCCACCACCTCGTCGCCCACCAGGTCGTCGACGAACAGCACCGTGGCCGCCTGGATGGCCTTGACGGCCTTGAGCGTCAGCAGGTCCGGATCGCCCGGGCCCGCGCCGACGAGGGTGACTGTGCCTGCCTGTGCCATGGTGCGTGTGTCCTTGTTCATGCCTGCGAAGCCAGATGCACGATGTGTGCCACCTGCGCCTCGACGGACGCCGGCACCGGCTTGCGGCCGGCCAGCACGTCCTGGATATAGGTTGCCGTGGTGTCCGCGTCAATCCCTGCCGGCAGCGCGGGCAGGTCGGTCAGCGTGCCCTTGCGGCCAACTTCGAGCGTCACGCGCCGGCCGCGGATGAAGCCGTCCATCTGCGGCAGGCGGCGCGCGTCGGCCACCACCTCGCCCTCGGTGCCGCGCAGCAGCAGGGCGGTGGCGCCCACCAGCTCGTACACCTGGGCCATGGACACGGCGTACTCGGGGTGCGTGTAGCTGCCCACGATCACGGCCTGGCCCTGGCTGGGGTTCATCAGCTTGACCAGGCTGTGGGAGGAATTGCGCAGGCCCACCACGCGCCGCACGTCCAGCAGGCGCTTGAGGCCCGGGCACAGCAGCTCGGTGGGCAGGTAGGCCGCCTCGCCGGGCTCGATGGCGCGCACCGCCTCCAGCGGGTGCAGCCCCAGGGCGCGCATCACGTCCGACACGAACACCCGGCTGCTCTCGGTGGCCGTGCCGTGGATCGCCACCGGCAGGCCCGCGCGGGCCACCAGCAGCGCCAGCAGCGGCGTGAGCACGGGCAGCTTGCGCGCCCCGTTGTAGCTCGGGAGCACCACCAGGGGGCGTTCACCCGCCGGGATGCGCTGCATGCGCGAGGCCGTGGCATCCAGGAAGCCGGCCATCTCCTCGGGCGTCTCGCCCTTGATCCGCATGGACAGGCAGAACGCGCCGACCTCCAGGTCGGTCACGCTGCCATCGAGCAGCTGCCCGAACAGGTCCGCCGCCTGCTCGCGCGTGAGCGAACGCGCGCCCTGCTTGCCGCGGCCGATTTCCTTGATGTAATGGCTGATACTGCCCATGGTTGTATTGTCAGCGATGGCTCATGACTTTCAGCGATAAGCTGATTCGCGGCCTGGGAGGCCCGTTCCGGCCATCGCGCGCCCTCACTTGGTCTCAGGCCGCCTGGGGCTGCGGCATCGTCGCGCGCACCATGCGTTTGAGCTCGGGCACGCAGGAGCCGCAGTTGGTCCCGCATTTCAGGTCGGCCTGCAGGGCGGCCAGCCGCTGGTCGGCGTTGCCGGTGCAGGCGGCCAGCTTGCCCATGATGGCGATGTCCGTCACGTTGAAGCAGGTGCACACCTGCTTGCCCCGGGACTGCACCGCCACCGGCGCCTTGGCGCCGGGTGCCAGCAGCAGGCGGCCGTAGCTCTGGGCGGGCAGGGTGTCCTGCAGCAGGGTCTTGACCCAGGCCTGGGAGCTGGTGTCGCCAGCCAGCAGGAAGGCGTCCAGGTGGACATCGGCCTCCTTGCCGGGCCCCTGGCGCACCAGGCGCATGGCGCGGCGCTGGCCCTTGCGCGGGTCGGCGTAGCGCAGGGTGTCCGTGCCCGCCAGCCCCAGCAGGCCCTCCAGCCGCGCCAGCAGCTCGGGCGCGGGGGCCTCGTAGGCCGCGGCACGGAACAACACGCCCGCGCGCTCGCGGCCGAAGGGCACGCAGGTGGCGAAGGGGAACTGCGCCATCAGCTGCTTGAGCTGCTCGCGCACCGCCAGGGCATCGCCGTCCGGCAGCCAGGCCATCGCCAGCAGCGACCAGCCCATCTCGGCCTTCAGGATCTTCACCGCCGCGTGCTTGAGTTCCGGCTGCTTGGAGCTGGGGCAGTAGGCCGAGGTGGTGAGCGCGTTCACGCCCGCCAGCCGGCCGCCACTGGACGCCTGGCCCCCCAGGAACTCGCTGCCCCAGTGCATGCCCATGAAGGCCTGCGACAGGCCCACTTCCTTGCTGGCCTGTGCCGGCACCACGATGGAGCCGCGCTTGGAGGTCACGTGCACCAGGTCGCCGTCGGCCAGCCCGCGCTGGGCCATGTCGTCGGGGTGGAGCTGGATCGCCGGTTCGGGCACATGGCCGAACAGGCGGCCCAGGGTGCCGGTGCGGCTCATGCCGTGCCACTGGTCCCGCAGGCGGCCGGTGGTCAGCGAGAAGGGGTAGCGCGATTCGCGCGCCTCGGCCACGGGCACATAGGCCACGTCGGCGAAGCGGGCCTTGCCGTCGGCGGTGGGGAAGACGCCGTCCTCGTACAGGCGTGCCTGGCCCTGGGTCTGGCCTTCACGCAGCGGCCACTGGCGCGGAGCCTCCTCCAGCAGGGCGTAGCTCAGCCCGGTGATGTCCAGGTCGCGGCCCCGGGTGGACTCGCGGTGCTCCTGCCAGATCGATTCCGGGCCGGCGTAGGGGAACAGCGTGGCCTGGCCGGGGTACAGCCGCGCCTCCAGCCGGCGGGCGAAGTCCAGCGCGATCTGCCAGTCATGGCGGGTGCCGCCGGGGGCAGCCACGGCCGGGCGCACGCGGCTGATGCGGCGCTCGGAGTTGGTCACGGTGCCGTCCTTCTCGCCCCAGGTCGTGGCGGGCAGCATCAGGTCGGCCCACTCGCAGGTGGCGGTGGTGGAGAAGGCCTCCTGCACCACGACGAACTCGGCGCGCTCCAGCGCCCGGCGCACGGTGGCCTGGTCGGGCATGGACTGCGCCGGGTTGGTGCACGCGATCCACAGCGCCTTGATCTCGCCGTCGGCGGCGGCCTGGAACATCTCCACCGCCGTCTTGCCCGGGCGGGCGGGCACGGCGGGCACGCCCCACAGCGCAGCGACTTCGGCGCGGTGCTGGGGGTTGGCCATGTCGCGGTGCGCGGACAGCAGGTTGGCCAGGCCGCCCACCTCGCGCCCGCCCATGGCATTGGGCTGGCCGGTCAGGGAGAAGGGGCCGGCGCCGGGGCGGCCGATCTGCGCGGTCGCCAAGTGCAGGTTGATCAGCGCGGCGTTCTTGGCCGTGCCGTTGGTGGACTGGTTCAGGCCCTGGCAGTACAGGCTCAGGGTGGCGGGCGAGGTGGCGAACCAGCGGGCGGCGGTGAGCAGGTCCGCCTCGGGGATGCCGCAGGTGCGGGCCACCACCTCGGGCGTGGCCTCCTGCACCCGGGCGCGCAGCGCCTCGAAGCCGGTGGTGTGGGCCTCGATGTAGCCGGGCTTCGTCCAGCCCTCGCGCAGCATCAGGTGCAGCAGCCCGTGGAACAGCATCACGTCGGTGCCGGGCTGGACCGGCAGGTACAGGTCGCAGATCTCGGCGGTGTCGGTGCGGCGCGGGTCGCAGAAGATCACCTTCATGTGCGGCCGCTTCGCCTTGGCCTCCTCGATGCGGCGGAACAGGATGGGGTGGGCCCAGGCCGTGTTGCTGCCCACGATGAACAGGCAGTCGGCGTGGTTCACGTCGTCATAGCAGGCCGGCGGCGCGTCGGCGCCCAGCGTGAGCTTGTACCCCGCCACCGCGCTGGACATGCACAGGCGCGAGTTGGTGTCGATGTTGTTGGTGCCGATCAGGCCCTTGGCCAACTTGTTGAAGACGTAGTAGTCCTCGGTGAGCAGCTGGCCGGACACGTAGAAGCCCACGGCGTCGGGGCCGTGGGACTCGATCGCCCGCGCGAACTTCTTGACCGCCAGGTCCAGCGCCGAGTCCCAGCTCACGCGGTGCGGGGCCTCTCCCCGGTGCTCTCGGTGCATGGGGTGCAGCAGGCGGGCCTGGCGCGTGATGGGCGCCGAGGCGGTCAGGTGCAGGGTGGAGCCCTTGGTGCACAGGCGGCCGAAGTTGGCCGGGTGCTGCGGGTCGCCGCGCACGCCGGTGATCTGGTCGCCCTGCGACTCGATGATGACGCCGCAGCCCACGCCGCAGTAGGGACAGGTCGATCGGGTTTCGTTCACGGTGGACCGGTTCTCTCTCTCAGTTCTTGTCGGAAGGGCCGAACATCAGCTGGTCGCGGATGTCGGCCACGCTGCGGCCTTCGCGCAGCAGCTGGAAGTACCAGCTGCCGTCGGCCGTGTCGCCGTAGAGGCAGGCCCCCACCAGCTTGCCGTCCTTGAGGACCAGCTTTTTATAGACGCCGTCGAAGGGATCGGACATCACGATTTCCTCGGTGCCTTCGCCGCCCATGAAGTCCCCGGCGGAAAACAGGTCGATGCCCGTCACCTTCAGCTTGGTGGAGGTCACCGTGCCCAGGTAGCGGCCGATGCCCGATTGCGCCAGGTGGTTGGCCGCCACCTGGGCCTGCTCGAACAGCGGCGCCACCAGGCCGTAGGCCACGCCCCGGTGCGCGGCGCACTCGCCCACGGCGTAGATGCGCGGGTCGGTGACCGTCTGCAGCGTGTCGGTGACGACGATGCCGCGCTGGCAGTGCAGGTGCATGGACTCGGCCAGTGCCGTGTTGGGGCGCACGCCCACGGCCATCACCACCAGGTCGGCCGGCACCTCGGTGCCGTCCTTGAAGCGAACGGCCTTCACCCGGCCGTCCTCGCCGCCCACCAGCTCCTGCGTCTGCGCCTTCAGCAGGAACTTCAGGCCGCGCGCTTCCAGCGACTGCTGCAGCAGGCCGGCGGCCACGTCGTCGAGCTGGCGCTCCATCAGCCACTCGTTCACATGCACCACGCTCACCTCCATGCCGCGCTGGCGCAGGCCGTTGGCCGCTTCCAGCCCCAGCAGGCCGCCGCCGATCACCACGGCATGGCGGTACTGGCGGGCGGCCTCGATCATGGCCTGGGTGTCGGCGATGTCGCGGTAGGCGATCACGCCGTCCAGGTCCTTGCCGGGCACCGGCAGCATGAACGGGTTGGAGCCGGTGGCCAGCAGCAGGCGGTCATAGGGCGCCTCGGTGCCGTCCTCGGCGCGCACGAGGCGGCGCACGCGGTCCACCTCCACCACCTTCTTGCCCGCGTGCAGGGTGATGCCGTGCTGCGCGTACCAGGCCCAGGAGTTGAGGACGATCTCCTCCAGCGTCTGCTCGCCGGCCAGCACGGGCGACAGCATGATGCGGTTGTAGTTGGGGTGGGGCTCGGCGCCGAAGACGGTGATCTCGTACAGGTCCGGCGCCAGCTTGAGCAGTTCCTCGAGGGTGCGCACGCCGGCCATGCCGTTGCCCACCATCACGAGTTTCATTTTCTTCATGGCCGATTCCTTTCAGGAATGCAGGGAAAGCCCAGGCGCCGCGGCTACGATCGGCGCATGGCACTGGATGTGGATATCGGCTGGCACAGCGTGCGCGGCCCGCGGGACGACAACGAGGACTTCGCGGCGGCGCAGGAAGCCGCGCCGCACGAGGCGCACCGGGGCCTGGTGGCCGCCATCGCGGACGGCGTGTCCACCGGCGGCCGCGGCCGCGAGGCGGCGCAGACCACCGTGATGTGCCTGGTGCAGGACTACTTCGGCACCCCGCCCACCTGGGACACCAGCGTGGCGCTGGACCGCCTGATCGGCGCGCAGAACGCCTGGCTGGCCGCCGGCAACCGCCGCCAGTCCAGCGGCGCGATGACCACGCTGACCGCCCTGGTGCTGCGGGGCCACAGCTACACCCTGGCCCATGTGGGCGATACCCGTGCCTGGCTGCTGCGCGGGGGCGACTGGTCGCAGCTGACGAACGACCATGTCTTCGACCACCCCGACATGAAGAGCCGCCTCACGCGCGCCATCGGCCTGGACGACCATGTGCGGGTGGACTACCTCACGGGCGACCTGCAGGCCGGCGACGTGTTCGTGCTGACCACCGACGGCGTGCACGGCGCCCTGGCGGCCAAGGCCCTGGGGCAGCTGGCTGCGCAGGCGCACCGCGATGCCCAGGCCGCCAGCCAGGCCATGGTCGATACCGCCCTCAAGTCCGGCAGCTGGGACAACGCCAGCGCGCTGGTGATCCACGTGCGTGCCTTGCCCGCCGTCCGCCTGGAGGACGTGCTGCTCGGTGCCCGCCAGCTGCCCGTGCCGGGCCGCCTGAAGGTGGGGGAGGTGCTGGACCAGTTCACCGTCACCGCGCTGGTGGCGGACACCGGCGTGCACCGGCTGTACCAGGCCCGTGACAACGCCACGGGGGAACTGGTGGCGATCAAGACCTTGCACGAGTCGCGCGCCGGCGACGCGCAGGAGCGCGCCATGCTGGCCCACGAGGCCTGGCTGGGGCTGCGCCTGGGCGAGCAGGGCGCAGCCGGCGTGGACAGCGGCTTCATCGGCGCGCGCGAGCCGCGCGCGCCCAGCGCTTTCTACGCCGTGTTCGACTGGCAGGCCGGCAGCACCCTGGAGCAGATGCTGACGCAGCGCCAGGCCTTCAGCGTGCCGCAGGTGGTCGAGGGCGCCATCGCCGTGGGCAAGGCCCTGGGGCGCCTGCACCGCCAGGGCGTGATCCACCGCGACATCAAACCCGGCAACCTGCACCTGGGCGAGGACGGCCGCTGGCGCATCCTGGACCTGGGCGTGGCCGTCTCCGGCCAGGAGTCTGCGCTGGACCGCACCCTGCACGCGGGCACGCCCAGCTACATGAACCCCGAGCAGTGGGAAGTGCCCGAGGGGCAGGCCGTGGCCGATGCCCGCAGCGACCTGTACGCCCTGGGCGCCACCCTGTACCAGTGGCTCACCGGCCACCTGCCGTATGGCGAGGTCGAACCCTACCAGCTGGCGCGCTTCCGGCGCGACCCGCGCGCGCCCAGCCGCCTGCGGCCGGACGTGCCCATGTGGCTGGACCACGTGGTCATGCGCGCCGTCGCGCGCGACGCCCGCCAGCGCTTCGAGACCGCGGAGGAACTGGTGCTGGCCCTGGAGCGCGGCGCCGCGCGCCCGCTGGAGCGGCCGGCCGCCACACCGTACTTCAGCCGCGACCCGGCCGGCATCTGGAAGGCCGCGCTCGCAGCGTCCGCAGCGCTCAACCTGCTGCTGCTGTTCTGGCTGTTGTTCCTGCCTCGGTGACATGGGGGGCTGCGTCGGTGACCTGTTGTCCGTGAATCAGCGGGCCGCGGCGGGGCGCAGGCGGGCGCGGCCGCCTTTTTCTGCCCAGGTGCGGGTCCAGCGGATCTGCATCACGCGCATCACCACCAGCACCACCAGCGACAGCGCCGCGAAGAAGAGGAAGCCCCAGCTGTAGCTGCCCAGGTACTGCTTGGACAGGCCCAGGGCGTTGGGCACCAGGCCGCCGCCCAGCGCGCCCAGCTCGCCGATCATGGAGCCGGCCACCGCCGTGGTGGTGGGCCAGCGCAGGGGCACCAGCTGGAACAGCGCGCCGTTGCCCGCGCCCAGGGCGGCGAAGCACACCATCATCAGCAGCGTGGTCAGCACCAGCGAGTGGCCGGCGAAGCCGATCATCGTCAGCGTGACGGCCACCACCAGCAGCACCAGGCTCAGGGTGTTGACGCCGCCCCAGCGGTCGGAGATCCAGCCGCCCACCACGCGCAGGGTGGCGCCCATGAAGGCTGCCAGCATGGTCAGCTGGCCGGCTTCCACCTTGCTCACGCCGAACTGCGCGAAGTAGTAGGAGGGCAGGAAGCTGGTCAGGCCGATGAAGCCGCCGAAGGTCACGCAGTAGATCAGGCTGAACACCCAGCCGTCCTTCTCGAACAGGCAGGCCATGTGCTCGCGCAGGCTGGCGTGCTGGTCCACGTCGTCGGGCTCCTTGGCCCAGACCACCATCACGACGGCGGGGATCAGGATCGCCACGGCGGCCACGCCGTAGACGGCCTTCCAGCCGAGCCACATCGCCAGGGGCGGCGCAACCAGCACGGAGACGGCGGTGCCGATGTTGCCCGCGCCCACCAGGCCCATGGCCAGGCCCTTGTGCTGGGGCGGGAAGGAGCCGGCGCCCAGCGACAGCGCCACGCCGAAGCTGGCGCCAGCGATGCCCAGGAGCACGCCCATGGCCAGCAGGTCGTTGAAGCTGTCCACGTAGACCAGGCCGAACAGCATGGCCACGCAGATCATCCCCATCTCCACCAGCGTGGCCGCCTTGCGGCCGATGTACTGCGCCAGCAGGCCCAGCGGGAAGCGCATGAGGGCGCCCGCGATGATCGGCACCGACAGCATCAGGCCCATCTGCGCGGGCGACAGCTGGTAGGCCTCGGAAATGAACGGGGCCATGGCGCCATTGAGCACCCAGATGCCGCAGGAGAAGGCGAAATACAGGAACGCTGCGAACAGCGTGGGCGTGTGGCCGGACTTCAGGAAGGGTTGGGGCGCGTTCATCGTGTGTGCCAGGACCCGGCGGCCGCCTGCGCAGGCGCGCCGGCTCCACCGAAAAAAGAGGTTGGTACGAGGGCAGCACACTTCCTTGTGCGCAGGACCGGCGGTACGATGCACGGTCCGGGTGCGACATCACACCCGATGCAACCCACGATGCAGCTTCCATGCCAACCGCTGCGCCCTCGCATGCCCACCCATTCTTCCCCCGCTCCCGCCGCCACAACCAGCGTCCTGCTGCTGCAATCCGCCGATCCTGGCGCCCCCGACCTGCGTGCCGACCTCACGGCCGCCGGCTTCACCCTGGCCGGCACCGGCGACTGCACCCATTTGGTGCGTGAGGCCCTGCGGACCCAGCCCGACGTGGTGGTGTGCTGGTCGCCGCAGGGGGACGAGGCCTTGCTCAAGGCGGTGGAGACCTTGCAGCGTGAGCAATCCTTCGCCCTCGTGGTGTTCACGCGTGACAGCGACGTGGACCTGATGCAGCGCGCCCTCGAAGCGGGCGTGCACGTGTGGGTGGTGCAGGGCTACGGCGCGCAGCGCCTGCGGCCGTTGCTGGCACAGGCCCGTGCGCGCGAGAGGCGCGAGCGTGCCTGGCGCGAGAAGCTGGCGGACCTGGAGGCCCGGCTGGAGGAGCGCAAGCTGGTCGACAAGGCCAAGGGCATCCTGATGCGGGCCAGCGCGCTGTCCGAGGACGATGCCTTCCGCGTCCTGCGCAACGCCTCGATGCAGGGCAACCAGAAGGTCGGCCAGGTGTCCCGCCAGGTCATCGCCGCGGCCCGCGTGGCCGAGGCCATCAACCGGGCGGGCCAGCAGCGCATGCTGTCGCAGCGGCTGGTCAAGCTCTATGCCCTGGCCTGCAGCCGCACCGACGGCCAGGCCGCGGTGCTGTTGATGCGTGAAAGCGTGGCGCGCGTGGAGGAGAACCTGCGTGCGCTGGAGGCCGAGCTGTCGCCGGCCACCTTCGGTGACCTGATGGCGGTGGCCCGCCAGGCCTGGGGGGCGCTACGCGAGGGGCTGGAGGCTGCGCCGCGCGCGGCGGACCTGCCCCGGCTGGACGGCCTGGCCGAGGCGGTGCTGGCCAATGCCGATGTCCTGGTGCAGGCGCTGGAATCGTCTGGGCTCGCCCACCCTGTGGGCGTGGTGAATGCCGCGGGCCGCCAGCGCATGCTGTCGCAGCGCATGGCCAAGCTGGCCCTGCTGGCGCCGGCGGCGGCCGATGCGGATGGCGTGAAGCGGGCGCTGGCGCAGGTGCAGGCCGCTTTCGAGTCGGGCCTGGGCCAGCTGGAGGCGGCGCCGCTGTCCACGCCGCAGATCCGCGAGCTGCTGGCGCAGGGCCGCGCGGCCTGGCAGCAGCTCCTGTCCACGGTGCCCCAGGCGGGGCAGCCGGGCGGCCGCATGCAGCTGGCGGCGGCCAGCGAGGACCTGCTGTCGGTGTTCGACCGCCTCACCGAGGCCTACCAGCACAGCGTCGAGGTGCTGGTGGGGTCCCCGGCGGGCTGAACCCGAAGGCCCGGGTCAGGCCGCCTGCTTCTCCACGTGCGCCTGGCGCGTGTAGAGGAAGTCGATGACGGCCTTGCGGTACCCCAGGTAGGCCGGGTCCTCGGCCAGCGCCACGCGGTTGCGGGGGCGCGGCAGGTCCACGTGCAGTACCTCGCCGATGGTGGCGGCCGGGCCGTTGGTCATCATCACGATCTTGTCGGACAGCAGCACGGCCTCGTCCACGTCGTGCGTGACCATCACCACGGTGCTCTGCGTCTTGGCGACGATCTGCAGCAGCTCGTCCTGCAGCTTGGCGCGGGTCAGGGCGTCCAGGGCGCCGAAGGGCTCGTCCATCAGCAGCACGTTGGGCTCCATCGACAGGGCGCGGGCGATGCCCACGCGCTGCTTCATGCCGCCGGAGATCTCGCCCGGGCGCTTGGCGCTGGCGTGGGTCAGGCCCACCAACTCCAGCGCCGCGTCGGTGCGGGCCTTGAGCTGCGTGCGGGTCTCGGTGGCGCCGAACACGCGCTCCACGGCCAGGTACACGTTCTCGAAGCACGTGAGCCAGGGCAGCAGCGAGTGGTTCTGGAACACCACCGCGCGGTCCGGGCCGGGGCCCGCGATCTCGCGGTTGGCGCAGATCAGCGCGCCGCTGGTGGGGCGGGTCAGGCCCGCGACCAGGTTCAGCAGCGTGCTCTTGCCGCAGCCGGAATGTCCGATCAGCGCCACGAACTCGCCCTTGGCCACCGTGAGGTTGATGTCCCGCAGGGCGACGAAGGGGCCCTTGGCGGTGCGGAAGGTCTGGCCCACATCCTGGACCTGGATGTACTTGGAGGTGAGGTTCTCGTTCATGACTTGGCGTCCTCGTAGGTGAAGGCGGTGGCCAGCTTGACCAGGGCCAGCTCCAGGAGCAGGCCGACGATGCCGATCACGAAGATGGCGATGATGATGTTCTTGACGTTGAGGTTGTTCCACTCGTCCCACACCCAGAAGCCGATGCCCACGCCGCCGGTCAGCATCTCCGCGGCGACGATCACCAGCCACGCCGTACCCACGGCCAGGCGCACGCCGGTCAGCATGTAGGGCAGCACCGCGGGGAACAGGATCTTGGTGACGATCTTCCACTCGGACAGATTGAGCACCCGGGCCACGTTCATGTAGTCGGTGGGCACGCGCTGCACGCCAACGGCGGTGTTGATGATCATGGGCCAGATCGAGCAGATGAAGATGGTCCAGATCGCGGCGGGATTCGCGCCCTTGAACACCAGCAGGCCGATCGGCAGCCAGGCCAGCGGCGACACAGGGCGCAGCAGGCTGATCAGCGGGTTGAACATCCGCGACAGGAAGGTGAAGCGGCCGATCATGAAGCCCGCCGGGATGCCCACCACCGCCGCCAGGCCGAAGCCCATGGCCACGCGCTGGAGGGACAGCAGCACGTTCCAGCCCACGCCCTGGTCGTTGGGGCCCTTCTGGTAGAACGGGTCGCTGAACACCTCCACCGCCTGCTGGAAGGTTTCCAGCGGCGAGGGAATGCTCTGGCCGGTGCCCATGGACACCAGGGCCCACAGGCCCACCAGGAAGCCCAGGCCGAAGCAGGGGGGCAGCACGCGCAGCCACAGGCCCCGCCAGTCGAAGGGCAGGCGGGGGGCCTTGGCGGCCGGTGCGGCAACCGGGGCCGGGGAGGCTGCCGGCGCAGCGGTGGCCGCGGCCACCGGCGTGGCGGCCAGGGGCCTGGCGGCAGCCGGTGCGGGGGAGGCGGTGGGGTCGCTCATGGGACCGTGGAAGACAGCGCTGACCATGTCCGTCTCCTCAGGCCTTGACCTTGAACGAGTCGGCGTACTTCTTCGGGTCCTTGCCGTCCCACACCGTGCCGTCCATCAGCTTGCTCGAACGCATCACGTCCTTGGGCACGGAGACCTTGGCCATCGCGGCGGCCTGCTTGTACAGGTCGACCTGGTTGATCTGCTTGGCGATGCCCAGGTAGTCGGGGTGGTCCTTGATCAGGCCCCAGCGCTTGTGCTGGGTCAGGAACCACATGCCGTCGGACAGGTAGGGCATGTTCACCGCGCCGTCGTTGAAGAACTTCATGTGGTTCGGGTCGTCCCAGGTCTTGCCCAGGCCGTTCTGGTAGCGGCCCAGGATGCGCTGGTTGATCGCGTCCACGCCGGTGTTCACGTAGGCCTTGTCGGCAATGGTCTCGGCCATCTTGTTCTTGTTGGACAGGCCGGCGTCGATCCACTTGCTGGCCTCCAGGATGGCGGCCGTCACGGCGCGGGCGGTGTTGGGGTACTTCTTGACGAAGTCGGCGGTGGTGCCCAGGGCCTTTTCGGGGTGGTCCTTCCAGATGTCCTGGGTGGTGGTGGCGGTGATGCCGATGCCGTCCATGATGGCGCGGTGGCCCCAGGGCTCGCCCACGCAGAAGCCGTCCATGTTGCCCACGCGCATGTTGGCCACCATCTGGGGCGGCGGCACGGTGATGACCTTGGCCTCCTTGAGCGGGTTGATGCCCACGCTGGCCAGCCAGTAGTACAGCCACATGGCATGCGTGCCGGTGGGGAAGGTCTGGGCGAAGGTGTACTCGCGCTTTTCGGTGGCCATGAGCTTGGCCAGCGAGGCGGCATCCACCGCGCCCTTGTCGGCCAGCTTCTTGGACAGGGTGATGGCCTGGCCGTTGTGGTTCAGGTTCATCAGGATGGCCATGTCCTTCTTGGGGCCGCTGGTACCCATGTGGACGCCGTAGATCAGGCCCCACAGCACGTGGGCCATGTCCAGCTCGCCGTTGACCAGCTTGTCGCGCACGCCCGCCCAGGAGGCTTCCTTGGTGGGGATGATCTTGACGCCGTACTTCTTGTCGATGCCCAGCACGGAGGCCATGACCACGCTGGCGCAGTCGGTCAGGGGGATGAAGCCGATCCTCACCTCCTCCTTCTCGGGCTTGTCGGATCCTTGGGCGTAGACCGCGGTACGCAGGGCGGGGGAAACGCCCGCGGCGCCGACGGCGGCGGCTTGCAGCACGCTGCGGCGGGAGAGTTTGGTTTTCAGCAGGTCGGTCATCACGGTGCGGCTCCAGTTCCAGGGACACAGAAAACAAGAAAGGCGCCCTCACGCCCGCGGGGGATACCCGTGGGGTGGGGACGCCTTCGTCCGGTTGCGACCGCCGGTGCTGCCTCGCCTTTGAGACAGGGCGGTCTGTAAACCTTCATTGGTTGACGCAGCAGATACTGCAAAGGCCGTGCCAGCCTTGCGCGCCGGGTGCAGGCGGTGCGGGACCGAGTTCTGGTGCGGCGGGCCGCACTGAGCTTGTGCGGTGCACCAACGCGGAGCGTGGTGGCCCGGCCTGGGCCGCAGGTGAGGCTGCGGCGGACGGGGCGGCCGCGGAGGGCGCGAGCAGGGGTGGGGTTGCTTCCGGGGCGGTCAGCCCAGGAGGTCGGCCACGTCGAGGATGCGCTGGGCCACGTCGACCATCTTGAGGCCCTTGTCCATGGCGGTGCGGCGCAGCTTGTCGTAGGCCTGCGGCTCGGTCAGGCCCTGGCGGGCCATGAGGATGCCCTTGGCGCGGTCGATCAGCTTGCGGTCCTTCAGCTCGGAGCGGGCCTCGGCCAGCTCGCTGCGCAGGGCCTGCTCGTGCTGGAAGCGGGCCATGGCCACGTCGAGGATGGGGCGGATGCGATCGGGCGCCAGGCCGGCCACGATATAGGCCGACACGCCGGCGGCCACGGCGTCCTTCACGTGGGTGGTGTCGTCGTCGTTGGTGAACAGGACGATGGGCCGGCGTTCGTCGCGGGTGGCCATGACCACGTGTTCCAGGCTGTCGCGGGCGGCGCTTTCGGCGTCCACGATGATCAGGTCGGGCTGGAGCTGGGCGATGCGCTCGTTCAGGAACGGGTCGGCCGGCAGGGTGGCGATCAGGTTGAAGCCGTTCTCCAGCAGGCCGATGCGCAGGCTGCGCGAACGCTCGGCCTGCACGATGGCATGCTCGTCGTTCGGGTCGTCGACCACCAGGTCCGGGGCGACGACCAGGATGCGCAGGGGCTCGGTCATGGAATTCATGGTGCAATTTTCGCGCCAAAAAGTGTTATCTGGCGGGGCCGGGTGCACCGTGTGGAGGGCGGGCGTGCCGTCCTTACACTCGGGGCATGATTGTCCTGGGTATTGAATCGTCCTGCGACGAAACCGGCGTGGCCCTGGTGGAGGGCGGCGCGGGCGTGCCGCGCCTGCTGGCGCACGCCCTGCACAGCCAGATCGAGATGCACCAGGCCTATGGTGGCGTGGTGCCGGAACTGGCCAGCCGCGACCACATCCGCCGTGTCCTGCCCCTGGCCCGCCAGGTGATGGACGAGGCGGGCCAGTCGCTGGGCGACGTCGACGTGGTGGCCTACACCCGGGGGCCGGGGCTGGCGGGGGCGCTGCTGGTGGGCGCGGGCGTGGCCTGCGCCCTGGGCGCGGCGCTGGGCAAGCCGGTGCTGGGTGTGCATCACCTCGAAGGCCACCTGCTGTCCCCGTTCCTCAGTGCCGACGCGCCGGAGTTTCCGTTCGTGGCCTTGCTGGTGTCGGGCGGGCACACGCAGCTGATGCGGGTGGACGGGGTGGGGCGCTACGAGTTGCTGGGGGAGACCATCGACGACGCCGCGGGCGAGGCCTTCGACAAGTCGGCCAAGCTGATGGGCCTGGGCTACCCGGGCGGGCCGGCGCTGTCGCGGCTGGCGCAGGACGGGGACCCGCAAGCCTTCAAGTTGCCGCGCCCGCTGCTGCACAGCGGCGACCTGGACTTTTCCTTCGCCGGGCTGAAGACAGCCGTGCTGACGCAGGCGAAAAAGCTGGGCGATGACCTGGAGGCCCGCAAGGCGGACTTGGCTGCGTCCACACAGGCGGCGATCGTCGAGGTGCTGGTGAAGAAGTCGCTGGCGGCGCTGGACGCCACCGGTCTCAAGCGCCTGGTGGTGGCCGGTGGGGTGGGGGCCAACCGGCTGCTGCGCGAGCAGCTGAACGCAGCCTGCGCCAGGCGCAAGGTCCGGGTGCACTACCCGGAGCTGCACCTGTGCACCGACAACGGCGCCATGATCGCCATGGCGGCGGCGATGCGGCTGGCGTCGGGCGCCCAGGCGGCCAATGCCGCCTATTCCTTCGACGTGAAGCCTCGCTGGCCGCTGCACGAAATCGTGCCGGCCACCTGAGAGCGAACTGACGGCCGCGCGCGGCTGTCGCCCGCCTCATACGCGACTGCAAAGGCGTGTTGTGAACTTCCCCCGGCCTGCCTAGGCTGTGCCGAAATCGGCACCTGGGAAGTTCACAAATATGCTAACCTCTGCCCCATGGCGCATCCAGTATTTCAATCACCGGGTCAAGGACGAGATCGAGGCCTGGCCGGTGGGAATACTGGCGGATTTCCTTCGCCTCGTGCAGTTGATGGAGGACCATGGCGCTGATTTGCGCCTGCCTCACTCCAGGGCGATGGGGCAGGGGCTTTTCGAGCTGAGGTGTCGTGGTGCCGAGGGGATTGGCCGGGCGTTCTATTGCACGATGGTGGGCCGGCAGGTGGTGATCCTGCACAGCTTCATCAAGAAAACGCAGGAAACGCCAGAGCGTGAATTGAGCGTCGCCCGTGAGCGACTGAGAAAGGTGCGAAATGCCTAAGGAACGTTTCTCCCCCGTCCTCCTGGACACGCGGGCCGCCGTTGCCAAGGCGAGGGCGCGACCGGGTTTCGATCAGGCCTGGGACAGCCTGGAGGAGGAGTACGCCGCGCTGCATGCGTTGCTCGAGGCAAGGCGCAATGCCGGACTCACCCAGGAGCAGTTGGCGCAAAAGATGGGCACGACCAAGAGCGCGATCTCCCGTCTTGAGTCATCGTTGCGCAATGACAGGCACTCGCCGTCGTTCGCCACCCTGAAGAAGTACGCGAACGCTTGTGGCAAGCGCCTGGTCCTGAGCCTGGTCTGAACGGTCAGTTCAGCGGAATCTGCCGCGCCCGGCTCACCGGCGCCTGCTTGGCCAGGGTGAGCGTCAGCACGCCGTTCTCCAGCCTGGCCGCCGTGGAATCCACGTCGATGTCCTGCGGCAGCTCCCAGGCCGCCTTGTACTGGCGCTTGGCCTCGGGACGCGTTTCAATGCGCACCACCGGGCCCTCGACGCTGATGGACAGGTCCTCGCGGGAAATGCCCGGCACGTCCAGCGTCACCGTCCAGGCCTTGTCGTCCTCCTGCACCTGCGCGGTGGATGCGGGGGCAGGGCGGAAGAAGGCCTCGTCGATGAAACGCTCGAAGCTGCGGTCGAACGAGCGGCGGGCGGGAACGACGGCGCGGGTGCGGATGACGGGTGCAAAAAACATGGCATATCTCCTGGACAAAATCAAGGCAGGCAGGTCACTTACACTGCGCCCGGCACCCGGTGAATGGGTGCCGGCCGATCGCTGCCATGCACCCGATCTGTGAGTGGCCGATCGACTTTTCAAGGGAGAAATCATGAACATTTCCAAGCACCGCCGCAGCCTCTTGAAATCCCTGGCCGCGTCGCTATTTGCCCCGGCCCTGGCCCACGCGCAGGCCGCTGGCGCCTCCGTGAAGGTCGCCATCATCGAGGGCCTGTCCGGCCCCTTCGCCAATACCGGCGAGGCCGTGGTGCGCAACATCGCCTGGGCCATCGAGCGCGTCAACCAGCGCGGCGGCATCAAGCTGCCCACCGGCAACCGCCCCCTGGAACTGCTGCGCTACGACAGCAAGAGCCAGCCCGAAGAAGCCCTGTCCGCCTTGCGCGCCGCCATCGATGACGGCGCCCGTTTCATCATGCAGGGCAACTCCTCCGGCGTCGCCGCCGCCCTGATCGACGCCATCGGCAAGCACAACGAGCGCGACCCGCAGCGTGCCGTGGTGTTCCTGAACTATTCCGCCGTCGAGCCGTCCCTGACCAACGAGAAGTGCAGCTTCTGGCATTTCCGTTTCGATGCCCACGCCGACATGCGCATGGCCGCCCTGATGCGGGTGCTCAAGGACGACCGCTCGGTCAAGAGCGCCTACCTGATCGGCCAGGACTACAGCTTCGGCCAGTCCGTGCTGCGCGAGGCCCGCAAGCAGATCGCCGCCCAGCGCCCCGACGTGCAGGTGGTGGGCGAGGAACTGCACCCCCTGGGCCGCGTGAAGGACTTCGCCCCCTACGTCACCAAGATCAAGGCCAGCGGCGCGCAGGCGGTCATCACCGGCAACTGGGGCAATGACCTCACGCTGCTGGTCAAGGCCGCCCGCGACATCGGCTACGAGGGCAAGTTCTACACCTTCTACGGCAACGCCCTGGGCGCGCCCGCCGCCATCGGCGAGGCCGGCATCGGCAAGGTGATCGCCGTGGCCGACTGGCTGCCCAACGCGCCCGGCGCGGGCAGCGAGGCCTTCGTCAACGCCTTCCGCCAGCGCTTCCCCCGCCCGCAGGACGACTACATCCACCTGCGCAAGCACCTGATGGTCGAATCCCTGGCGCAGTCCATCGAAAAAGCCCGCTCCGCCGACCCGGTGGCCGTGGCCCGCGAGCTGGAGAACGCCCGCGTGGAGCTGTCCGGCCAGAAGGGCTTCATGCGCGCCGCCGACCACCAGTTCCAGCAGCCGCTGATGGTGGGCGTGATGGACCGTGCCGGCACGCCCGGCGTGAAGTTCGACGTGGAAGGCTCGGGCTTTGGCTTCCGCGTGGTCAAGGTGCTCTCGCCCGAGGAGGCGCAGATGCCCACCACCTGCCGCATGGTGCGCCCGGCCTGAGCCTGCGATCGACCCCCGACCCACTGACACAAGACCCGCCCGGTTGGACCCGGGCCGTTCCCCAAGGAGTACCCCCGCATGCGTGACGCCATCCTGAACCTGGAGGCCTCCAAGATCCGTGAAGTCGCCAACGCCGGCCTGGGCCGCAGCGACGTGCTGGCCTTCTGGTTCGGCGAAAGCGACGAGGCCACGCCGGACTTCATCCGCCAGGCCGCGATCGAGTCCCTGCAGCGGGGGGAAACCTTCTACGCCCACAACCTGGGCCTGCCCGAGCTGCGCCAGGCCCTGGCGGCCTACACCAGCCGCCTGCACGGGCCGGTCGATGCCGGCCGCATCGCCGTCACCTCCGGCGGCGTCAACGCCCTGATGCTGGCCGTCCAGGCCCTGGTGGACGCCGGCGACGAGGTGGTGGCCGTCACCCCCATCTGGCCCAACCTCACGGCCCAGCCCCTGATCATGGGCGCGAAGCTGCGCACCGTCCCGCTCCAGCCGGTCGATGGCGCCTGGACGCTGGACCTCCAGGCCCTGCTGGAGGCCATCACCCCGTCCACCCGCCTGCTGGTGCTCAACGCCCCCAACAACCCCACGGGCTGGACGCTCTCGCAGGCCGAGCAGCGCGCCATCCTGGCGCACTGCCGCCGCACGGGCACCTGGATCCTGGCCGACGAGGTGTACGAGCGCCTCTACTTCGAGGAAACAGCGAACGGCTGCGCCCCCAGCTTCCTTGACATCGCGGCCCCTGACGACCGCCTCGTCGTCGCCCACAGCTTCTCCAAGAGCTTCCTCATGACCGGCTGGCGCCTGGGCTGGCTGGTGATGCCGCCGGCCCTGGTGGAGCCCATGGGCAAGCTGATCGAGTTCAACACCTCCTGCGCCAGCGTCTTCACCCAGCGCGGCGCCATCGCCGCCGTGACCCGCACCGACGAGGTCACGCCCCGGGTGGTGGCCCACCTCAAGGCCTGCCGCGACACCCTGGTGCCCCTGCTGCAGGCCATTCCCGAGGTGCGCCTGTCCCCCGCCAAGGGCGGCATGTACGCCTTTTTCCAGCTGGACGGCCACCCCGACGCCCTGGCCACGGCCAAGCGCCTGGTGGTGGAGGCCGGCCTGGGCCTGGCCCCCGGCAGCGCCTTCGCCCCCGAGGCGGACGGCTGGCTGCGCTGGTGCTTCGCCTCCAGGGACCTGGACCGCCTGGGCCAGGGCGTGCAGCGCCTGAAGGAATGGCTGGCCCGCGCCTGAGGCGGTTGAGCCAGCGGGGCCCGCCCGGGGCTACCCGGACGTAGCCAGTTAGGTTACAATCCCATAGTTCTGGCCCCCAAAGGCCGGGATCCTGGGCATCGTGCCCGCACGTCAGGGCTTTTCCGGCACCTGGCGCAAGTCCAATCTCCAACAAGGAAACACCATGGCCATCAATACGGCTGAAATCATTGCCGCCAACGCCCGCGGCGCCGCCGACACCGGCAGCCCCGAAGTGCAGGTCGCCCTGCTGACCGCTCGCATCAACGAGCTGACCCCCCACTTCAAGACCCACGCCAAGGACCACCACGGCCGCCGCGGCCTCCTGCGCATGGTCAACCGTCGCAAGAGCCTGCTGGCCTACCTGAAGAACAAGGACGCCGGCCGCTACACCGCGCTGATCGCCAAGCTGGGCCTGCGCAAGTAAGCAACGAACCCACGAAAAGCGCCTGAGTTAGTTCCACCTAGCTCAGGCGTTTTTTACTTCCGGAGTCCCCCAGACGAATACGCGCTGTGTCATTCCACCAGCCGCCCGCGGCGAAAAAGGGCGTTTGATGGAATGGCATCGTGTTCGGCTGAAGGCTCCTCCACAACGAGAGAAAGCAAGAACATGAGCATCTTCAACAAAGTCACCAAGACCTTCCAGTGGGGCCAGCACACGGTCACCCTGGAGACCGGCGAGATCGCCCGCCAGGCTTCCGGCGCCGTGATCGTCAACATCGACGACACCGTGGTCCTGGCCACCGTGGTCGCCTCCAAGTCCGCCAAGCCCGGCCAGGACTTCTTCCCGCTGACCGTCGACTACATCGAGAAGACCTACGCCGCCGGCAAGATCCCCGGCTCGTTCTTCAAGCGCGAAGCCAAGCCCTCCGAGCTGGAGACGCTGACCTCCCGCCTGATCGACCGCCCGATCCGTCCGCTGTTCCCCGAGGGCTTCCTGAACGAAGTCCATGTGGTGATCCACACCCTGTCGCTGAACCCCGAGGTGGATGCCGACATCGCCGCCATGATCGGCACCAGCGCCGCGCTGGCCATCTCCGGCGTGCCCTTCGCCGGCCCCATCGGCGCCGCCCGCGTGGGCTACATCAACGGCGAGTACGTCCTGAACCCGGGCCAGACCCAGCGCAAGGACAGCCAGATGGACCTGGTCGTCGCCGGCACTGAAGCCGCCGTGCTGATGGTCGAGTCCGAGGCGCTGCAGCTGTCCGAGGAAATCATGCTGGGCGCCGTGGTCTTCGGCCACGAGCAGGGCAAGATCGCCATCAACGCCATCCACGAGCTGGTGCGTGACGCCGGCAAGCCGGCCTGGGACTGGCAGCCGCCCGCCAAGGACGAGCCCTTCATCGCCAAGGTCACCGCCCTGGCCGAGGACAAGCTGCGCGCCGCCTACCAGATCCGCTCCAAGCAGGCCCGCACCCAGGCCCTGCGCGAGGCTTCGGCCGCCGTGCACGCCGCGCTGAAGGCCGAAGGCGTCGAGTACGAGGCCGGCAAGGCCGACGACCTGCTGTTCGCCCTGGAATCCAACATCGTGCGCAGCCAGATCCTGGCCGGCGAGCCGCGCATCGACGGCCGCGACACCCGCACCGTGCGTCCCATCGAGATCCGCACCGGCGTGCTGCCCCGCACCCACGGCTCCGCCCTGTTCACCCGCGGCGAGACCCAGGCCCTGGTCGTCTCCACCCTGGGCACCGAGCGTGACGCCCAGCGCATCGACGCGCTGGCCGGCGAGTTCGAAGACCGCTTCATGTTCCACTACAACATGCCCCCCTTCGCCACCGGCGAAGTCGGCCGCATGGGCTCGACCAAGCGCCGCGAGATCGGCCACGGCCGCCTGGCCAAGCGCGCCCTGGTGGCGTGCCTGCCCACCAAGGAAGAATTCCCCTACACCCTGCGCGTGGTCTCCGAGATCACCGAGTCCAACGGCTCCTCGTCGATGGCCTCCGTGTGCGGCGGTTGCCTGGCGCTGATGGACGCGGGCGTTCCGATGAAGGCCCACGTGGCCGGCATCGCCATGGGCCTGATCAAGGAAGGCAACCGCTTCGCCGTGCTGACCGACATCCTGGGTGACGAGGACCACCTCGGCGACATGGACTTCAAGGTGGCCGGCACCACCAACGGCATCACCGCCCTGCAGATGGACATCAAGATCCAGGGCATCACCAAGGAAATCATGCAGGTCGCCCTGGCCCAGGCCAAGGAAGCGCGCATGCACATCCTGGGCAAGATGCAGGACGCCATGGGCGAGGCCAAGTCCGATGTGTCCAGCTTCGCCCCGAAGCTGTACACCATGAAGATCAACCCCGAGAAGATCCGTGACGTGATCGGCAAGGGCGGCGCCGTCATCCGCGCGCTGACCGAGGAGACCGGCTGCCAGATCAACATCGAGGAAGACGGCACCATCACCATCGCCGCCACCGAGGCCGCCAAGGCCGACGAGGCCAAGAAGCGCATCGAGCAGATCACCGCGGAAGTGGAGATCGGCAAGGTCTACGAAGGCCCGGTCACCAAGATCCTGGACTTCGGCGCCCTGATCAACCTGCTGCCCGGCAAGGACGGCCTGCTGCACATCTCGCAGATCGCCCACGAGCGCGTGGAGAAGGTCACCGACTACCTGTCGGAAGGCCAGATCGTGCGCGTGAAGGTGCTGGAGACCGACGAGAAGGGCCGCGTCAAGCTGTCCATGAAGGCCCTCCTGGACCGTCCCGCCCGTGAGGCTGCCCCCGCGGCCCACGGCGAGTAATCGGCCCCCAGCCTGCCAGCGGCCCGCGTCCTTCCGGCGCGGGCCGTTTTGACGACATGAGCCTGATGCACGCCATTGAAATCAGCCAGTTCGGCGCCCCCGAGGTGCTGCGCCTGGCGCAGCGCCCGCTGCCGGTTGCCGGCGCGGGCGAGGTGCTCATTCGCGTGTCCGCCAGTGGCGTCAACCGCCCCGATGTGCTCCAGCGCTCCGGCAGCTACCCGCCCCCGCCCGGCGCCAGCGACCTGCCTGGCCTGGAAGTGGCCGGTGTGGTGGAGGCGGGCGATGCGGCGGCCCTGGCGCAAGCCGGGCTGAAGGTGGGTGACCGCGTCTGCGCCCTGGTGGCCGGTGGCGGTTATGCGCCCTACTGCGTGGCCCCCGTGGGCCAGTGCCTGCCCGTGCCGGCCGGCCTGTCCGACGTGGAAGCCGCCTCGCTGCCCGAGACCTTCTTCACCGTCTGGTCCAACGTGTTCGACCGCGGCCGCCTGCAGCCCGGTGAAACGCTGCTGGTCCAGGGCGGCACCAGCGGCATCGGCGTCACCGCCATCCAGCTGGCCAAGGCCATGGGCGCGACGGTCATCGCCACCGCCGGCAGCGACGACAAGTGCGCCGCCTGCCTGGCGCTGGGTGCCGACCACGCCATCAACTACAAGTCGCAGGACTTCAGCGCCGAAGCCAAGGCCCTCACCGGTGGCAAGGGCGTGGACGTGATCCTGGACATGGTCGCCGGCAGCTACGTGGAGCGCGAGGTCCAGTGCCTGGCCGAGGACGGCCGCCTGGTCATCATCGCGGTCCAGGGTGGCATCCAGTCCGGCTTCAATGCCGGCCTGGTGCTGCGCAAGCGCCTGGTCATCACCGGCTCCACGCTGCGTCCGCGCCCCGTGGCCTTCAAGGCCGCCATCGCGCAGGCGCTGCGCGCCAAGGTGTGGCCGCTGCTGGCGTCCGGCGCCGTCAAGCCCGTGATCCACAGCACCTTCCCCGCGGCGGATGCGGCCCAGGCCCATGCGCTGATGGAGACGAATGCCCACATCGGCAAGATCGTCCTGACCTGGTAACCCCAAGCATTCCTGTCATCCCGATGAAAAAGAAACTGATCGCCGGCAACTGGAAGATGAACGGCTCCATCGAAGCCAACGACGCGCTGGTGCGCGGCGTCCTGGCTGGCATGGGCGAGGCCGCGTGCGACGTCGCCGTTTGCGTGCCCGCCCCGTACCTGGCCCAGGTGCAGATGCTGCGCCATGGCTCGACGCTGGACCTGGGCGCCCAGGATGTGTCCTGCCACGCCTCGGGCGCCTACACCGGCGAGGTGTCGGCCGCCATGCTCAAGGAATTCGGCGTGCGTTACGCCATCGTCGGCCACTCCGAGCGCCGCCAGTACCACGGCGAGACCGACCAGCTCGTCGCCGACAAGGCCAAGGCCGCCCTGGCCGCGGGCATCACGCCCATCGTCTGCGTGGGCGAGACCCTGGCCGAGCGCGAGGCCGGCAAGACGGAGGAAGTGGTCAAGCGCCAGCTGGCCGCCGTGATCCACACCAATGGCCACTGCATCAGCGAGATCGTCGTCGCCTACGAGCCCGTCTGGGCCATCGGCACCGGCAAGACCGCCACCCCCGAGCAGGCCCAGCAGGTGCACGCCGTGCTGCGCGCCCAGCTGCATGCCGCGACCGCCCACAGCGATCGCATCCACATCCTCTACGGCGGCAGCATGAATGCCGCCAATGCGGCCAGCCTGCTGGTCCAGCCCGACATCGACGGCGGCCTGATCGGCGGCGCGTCGCTCAAGGCGCCCGACTTCCTGCAAATCATCGCCGCAGCCGCCGCCGCGGCGCGCTGAAGCCCCACAAATACATCAAGGAGTACCCCATGAGTTTCGTTTTCAACCTGGTCCTGGCCATCCAGCTGCTGGCCGCCGTCGGCGTGATCGGCCTGGTGCTGGTCCAGCACGGCAAGGGCGCCGACATGGGCGCCGCCTTCGGCTCCGGCGGCTCGGGCAGCCTGTTCGGTGCCACCGGCAGCGCCAACTTCCTGTCGCGCACCACCGCCGTCCTGGCCACGGTGTTCTTCATCTGCACCCTGGCCCTGGCCTGGCTGGGCACCCAGCGTCCTGCCGAGTCCGGCAGCGTGCTCGAGCGTGCCGCCGTCCCGGCGACCACCGCCCCCGCACCGGCACCGCAGGGCCCTGCCGCCCAGATCCCGGGCGCTGGCTCGGCCGCGCCCGCCGCCCCGGCGACCCCGGCGGCCACCCCGGCCTCTGGCGCTGCCCAGATCCCGGCCCAGCGCTGATCCGCTTCCTTCTCAATTCCTGACGCTTCAATCCGGGAAGCGTCAGTGTTTCAGGGTAAACTCTGAGGCTGTCCGGTAATCGAGAAAATATTGAGAAAATCGGCCTGGCCCTTTGATCACGAACTGATCATCGGGGGCACGGGTCGGCCGGGCAGCGACAACTTGCCGTCGTGGTGAAATTGGTAGACACGCTATCTTGAGGGGGTAGTGGCGAAAGCTGTGCGAGTTCGAGTCTCGCCGACGGCACCATACAAAAAATGTCACGGGCGTCCAGCCCCGTGATACAGCGGTTGCGGAGCCCTGAGATGAACCTAGAACAGTACCTTCCCGTCCTCTTGTTCATCCTGGTGGGCGTAGGCGTGGGGGTCGTCCCCCAGTTGCTGGGCTTCATCGTTTCCAAGACCGCGGGCTACGACAAGCCCGACACGGCCAAGAACTCCCCCTACGAGTGCGGCTTCGAGGCCTTCGAGGATGCGCGCATGAAGTTCGACGTGCGCTACTACCTCGTGGCCATCCTCTTCATCCTCTTCGACCTGGAAATCGCCTTCCTGTTCCCCTGGGCCGTCGCGCTCAAGGAGATCGGGCCCGTGGGCTTCTGGTCGATGATGGTTTTCCTCACCATCCTGGTCGTGGGCTTCATCTACGAGTGGAAAAAGGGCGCCCTGGACTGGGAATAAGCCTGCCGCTGGGCAAGCAACGGTCAGAGGCAAGGGCAACAGCGCCAGGCGCAAGGAAGTACGGCAATGGCAAACGAAGGCATTCTCGACAAAGGCATCGTCACCACCACGGTGGACACGGTGATCAACTGGGCCAAGACCGGCTCGCTGTGGCCGATGACGTTCGGCCTGGCCTGCTGCGCGGTCGAAATGATGCACGCGGGCGCGGCCCGTTACGACATCGACCGTTTCGGCATGCTGTTCCGCCCCAGCCCCCGCCAGTCCGACCTGATGATCGTGGCCGGCACCCTGTGCAACAAGATGGCCCCGGCCCTGCGCAAGGTCTACGACCAGATGCCGGAGCCGCGCTGGGTCATCTCCATGGGCTCCTGCGCCAACGGCGGCGGCTACTACCACTACAGCTACTCCGTGGTGCGTGGCTGCGACCGCATAGTGCCGGTGGACGTGTACGTCCCCGGCTGCCCGCCCACGGCCGAGGCCCTGCTGTACGGAATCATCCAGCTGCAGCAGAAGATCCGCCGCACCCAGACCATCGCCCGCGCCTGAGAGACATCCCGATGACGACCACCGCTTTCGCGATTGATCCCCAGGCCCTGAAGGCCACCATCGAGGGCGCGCTCGGCGCGCTGGCCAAGCGCGTCGACCTGCGCCTGGGCGAAGTCACCGTCACCGTCGCCGCCGCCGACTACCTGAAGGCGGCGCAGGTGCTGCGCGACGCCCCTGGCTGCCAGTTCGAGCAGCTGATCGACCTGTGCGGCATCGACTTCTCCGAATACAAGAACGGCACCTGGGACGGCGCGCGCTACGGCGTGGTGTCCCACCTGATGTCGGTGAGCCTGAACCAGCGCGTGCGCCTGAAGGTGTTCTGCCCCGACGACGACCTGCCGGTGGTCGATTCCGTGACCGGCCTGTGGAACTCCGCCAACTGGTTCGAGCGCGAGGCGTTCGACCTGTTCGGCATCGTGTTCGAGGGGCACTCGGACCTGCGCCGCATCCTCACCGACTACGGCTTCATCGGCCACCCGTTCCGCAAGGACTTCCCGGTGTCCGGCCACGTCGAGATGCGTTACGACCCCGAGCGCCAGCGTGTGATCTACCAGCCGGTGACGATCGAGCCGCGCGAGATCACGCCGCGGATCATCCGCGAAGACAACTACGGGGGCCTGTGAGCAAGTCATGGCTGAAATCAAGAACTACACCCTGAACTTCGGTCCCCAGCACCCGGCGGCCCACGGCGTGCTGCGCCTGGTGCTGGAGCTGGACGGCGAGGTGATCCAGCGCGCCGACCCCCACATCGGCCTGCTGCACCGCGCCACCGAGAAGCTGGCCGAGACCAAGACCTACATCCAGTCGCTGCCCTACATGGACCGCCTCGACTACGTGTCGATGATGTCCAACGAGCACGCCTACTGCCTGGCCATCGAGAAGATGCTGGAGCTGGAGGTGCCCGAGCGCGCGCAGTACATCCGCGTGATGTTCTCGGAGATCACCCGCCTGCTGAACCACCTGCTGTGGCTCGGCTGCCACGCGCTGGACTGCGGCGCGATGAACATGCTGATCTACTGCTTCCGCGAGCGGGAAGACCTGTTCGACATGTACGAGGCGGTGTCGGGCGCGCGCATGCACGCGGCCTACTTCCGTCCGGGCGGCGTCTACCGCGACCTGCCGGACGTGATGCCCCAGTACAAGGCCAGCAAGATCCGCAACCAGCGTGACATCGACCGCCTGAACGAGAACCGCCAGGGCTCGCTGCTGGACTTCATCGAGGACTTCACCCAGCGCTTCCCCAAGTACGTCGACGAGTACGAGACCCTGCTCACCGACAACCGCATCTGGAAGCAGCGCACCGTCGGCATCGGCGTGGTCACGCCCGAGCGTGCCCTGAACCTGGGCTTCACCGGCGCCATGCTGCGTGGCTCCGGCGTCGCCTGGGACCTGCGCAAGAAGCAGCCGTACGACGTGTACGGCAAGATGGACTTCGACATCCCCGTCGGCAAGACCGGCGACAGCTACGACCGCTACCTGGTGCGCGTGGCCGAACTGCGCGAGTCCAACAAGATCATCCAGCAGTGCGTGGCCTGGCTGCGCGCCAACCCCGGTCCCGTCATCACCGACAACCACAAGGTGGCCGCGCCCGCGCGCGAATCCATGAAGTCCAACATGGAAGAGCTGATCCACCACTTCAAGCTTTTCTCGGAAGGCTTCCGCGTGCCCGAGGGCGAGGCCTATGCCGCCGTCGAGCACCCCAAGGGCGAATTCGGCATCTACATGGTGAGCGACGGCGCCAACAAACCGTACCGCCTGAAGATCCGCGCCCCTGGTTTTGCCCACCTGGCCGCCCTCGATGAAATGGGCCGTGGCCACATGATTGCCGACGCCGTGGCCATCATCGGCACCATGGACATCGTGTTCGGAGAGATTGACCGATGATTTCTGATTCCACCCGCGCCCGCTTCGATCGTGAAGTGGCGAAGTACCCTGCCGAGCAGAAGCAGTCCGCCGTCATGGCCTGCCTGTCCATCGTGCAGCAGGAGCAGGGCTACGTGAGCGCCGAGAGCGAGAAGGCCATCGCCGACTACCTCGGCATGCCGGCCATCGCCGTGCATGAAGTCACGACCTTTTACAACATGTACAACCAGCGTCCCGTTGGCAAGTACAAGCTGAACGTCTGCACCAACCTGCCGTGCCAGCTGCGCGGCGGCCAGGAGGCCCTGCACCACCTGGAGCAGCGCCTGGGCATCGAGATGGGCGAGACCACGCCCGACGGCCTGTTCACCCTGCAGCAATGCGAGTGCCTGGGTGCCTGCGCCGACGCGCCGGCCATGCTGGTCAACGACCGCAGCATGTGCAGCTTCATGTCCAAGGACAAGCTGGACCAGCTGATCGACGGCCTGAAGAAGGCGGGGCAATGACCATGAACGCACAGCAAGTCCTGGCGCAGTTCCAGTCCAATGGCGTGGAGACCTGCTTCCACGGCCGCCACATCAACCCCCAGATCTACGCCGACCTGAACGGCGCCAACTGGCACCTGAAGGACTACGAGGCGCGCGGCGGCTATGCGGCCCTGCGCAAGATCCTGGGCAAGGATGGCGGTGAAGGTCTCACGCAAGACCAGGTGATCGCCACCGTCAAGGAATCGGCCCTGCGTGGCCGCGGCGGCGCGGGCTTCCCCACCGGCCTGAAGTGGAGCTTCATGCCCCGCCAGTTCCCGGGCCAGAAGTACCTGGTGTGCAACTCCGACGAGGGCGAGCCGGGCACCTGCAAGGACCGCGACATCCTGCAGTTCAACCCGCACATCGTCATCGAGGGCATGATCATCGCGGCCTACGCGATGGGCATTTCCGTGGGCTACAACTACATCCACGGCGAGATCTTCCAGACCTACGAGCGCTTCGAGGAAGCGCTGGAAGAGGCGAGGGCGGCGGGCTACCTGGGCCACCAGATCATGGGCTCGAACTTCTCGTTCCAGCTGCACGCCTTCCACGGTTTCGGCGCCTACATCTGTGGCGAAGAGACCGCGCTGCTCGAGTCGCTCGAGGGCAAGAAGGGCCAGCCGCGCTTCAAGCCGCCGTTCCCGGCCAGCTTCGGCCTGTACGGCAAGCCCACCACCATCAACAACACCGAGACCTTCGCGGCGGTGCCCTGGATCATCCGCAACGGCGGCCAGGCCTACCTCGAGTGCGGCAAGCCGAACAACGGCGGCACCAAGATCTTCTCGGTCTCCGGCGACGTCGAGCGTCCCGGCAACTACGAGATCCCGCTGGGCACGCCCTTCAGCAAGCTGCTGGAGCTGTGCGGCGGCGTCTCCGGCGGCCGCCAGCTCAAGGCCGTGATCCCCGGTGGCTCGTCCTCCCCGGTGCTGCCCGCCAGCATCATGATGGAGTGCACCATGGACTACGACTCCATCGCCAAGGCCGGCTCCATGCTGGGCTCCGGCGCGGTGATCGTCATGGACGAACGCCGTGACATGGTCGAGTCCCTGCGCCGCCTGTCCTACTTCTACGCCCACGAATCCTGCGGCCAGTGCACGCCCTGCCGCGAAGGCACGGGCTGGCTGTGGCGCGTGGTGGACCGCATCCACAACGGCCATGGCCGCCAATCGGACCTGGACCTGCTGAACTCCGTGGCGGACAACATCCAGGGCCGCACCATCTGCGCCCTGGGCGACGCGGCCGCCATGCCGGTGCGCGCCATGATCAAGCATTTCCGCCACGAGTTCGAGGCGAAGATCCAAGCCGCCGAGACTGCGAAGGCCTAAGAACATGATCGAAATCGAACTCGACGGGAAAAAGGTCGAAATCGCCGAAGGCAGCATGGTGATGCATGCCGCCGAGAAGGCCGGCACCTACATCCCCCACTTCTGCTACCACAAGAAGCTGTCCATCGCGGCCAACTGCCGCATGTGCCTGGTCGACGTGGAAAAGGCGCCCAAGCCCATGCCGGCCTGCGCCACGCCCGTCACCCAGGGCATGATCGTGCGCACCAAGTCCGACAAGGCCGTGAAGGCCCAGCAGTCGGTCATGGAGTTCCTCCTGATCAACCACCCGCTGGACTGCCCCATCTGCGACCAGGGCGGCGAGTGCCAGCTGCAGGACCTGGCCGTGGGCTACGGCGGCTCCTCCTCGCGCTACGAGGAAGAAAAGCGCGTCGTCCTGCACAAGGACGTGGGCCCGCTGATCTCCATGGAGGAGATGTCCCGCTGCATCCACTGCACCCGCTGCGTGCGCTTCGGCCAGGAAGTGGCCGGCGTGATGGAGCTGGGCATGATCCACCGCGGCGAGCACTCCGAGATCACCACCGTGCTGGGCGACACCGTCGATTCGGAAGTCTCCGGCAACATGATCGACCTGTGCCCCGTGGGCGCGCTGACCAGCAAGCCGTTCCGCTACAGCGCCCGTCCCTGGGAGCTGTCGCGCCGCAAGAGCGTGGCGCCGCACGATTCCTCGGGTGCCAACCTGATCGTGCAGGTCAAGAACAACCGCGTCATGCGCGTGCTGCCGTTCGAGAACGACGAGGTCAACGAGTGCTGGCTGGCCGACCGCGACCGCTTCTCCTACGAAGCCCTCAACAGCCCTGAGCGCCTGACCGCGCCCATGATCAAGCAGGGTGGCGAGTGGAAGACCGTCGACTGGCAGACCGCCCTCGAGTACGTCGCCAACGGCCTCAAGCAGGTCAAGGCCGACCACGGCGCCGCCGCCATCGGCGCGCTGGTTTCCGCGCACAGCTCCGTCGAGGAGCTGTACCTGGCCGGCGCCCTGGTGCGCTCGCTGGGTTCGGAGAACATCGACTACCGCCTGCGCAACGCCGAGTTCACCTCCGGTGAAGGTGTGCGCTGGCTGGGGACTTCCATCGCCTCGCTGAGCAACCTGCAGCGTGCCCTGGTCGTGGGTTCCAACCTGCGCAAGGACCACCCGCTGTTCGCGCTGCGCGTGCGCGCCGCCACCCGCAAGGGCGCGCAGGTCAGCGTCATCCATGACGCCGACAACGACCAGGCCATGGCCCTGGCGCACCAGTCCGTGCTGCCCGCGGGCGAGTGGCCCCTGGCCCTGGCCCGCCTGGCTGCTGCCATCGCCGCCGAGAAGGGCGTCGCTGCTCCGGCGCAAGCCGAGGCCGACGATGCCGCCCGTGCCATCGCCAAGTCCCTGCTGGGCGGCGAGCGCAAGGCCATCCTCCTGGGCAATGCCGCCGCGCACCATGCCAAGGCCTCCTCGATCCTGGCCCTGGCCAACTGGATCGGCGAACAGACCGGCGCCACCGTGGGCTACCTCACCGAGGCCGCCAACACCGTGGGCGCGCAGCTGGCCGGCGCCGTGCCGCGCGCTGGCGGCCTGAACGCCGTGCAGATGATGTCCGGCAAGCTCAAGGCCGCCCTCCTGCTGAACACCGAGCCGGTGTTCGACGCCGCCGACGGCCACCGCGCCGCCGCCGCCCTGGGCGAGGCCGAGATGGTCGTCACCCTGAGCCCCTTCAAGTGCAACACCGCGTTCTCCGACGTGCTGCTGCCCATCGCACCGTTCACCGAGACGCCCGGCACCTTCGTCAACGCCGAAGGCCGCGTCCAGAGCTTCCACGCCGTGGTCAAGCCCCTGGGCGAGACGCGCCCGGGCTGGAAGGTGCTGCGTGTGCTGGGCAACCTGCTGGGCCTGCCGGGCTTCGACCAGGAGTCCGCGCAGGACGTGCTGGTCGCCGCCCGCGGCGCGCAGGACGCCAAGGAGGCCTTCGTGCAGGGCCCGCGCCTGGACAACAGCACCTCGGCCGCGATCGACTTGTCGGTCACCGAGGGCAGTCCGGCCACCGCCGCCATCTACCAGCTTGACAGCATCGTGCGACGCGCGTCGTCGCTGCAACTGACGGCCGACGCCCGCAGCGCCCGTGCCGCCGAAGGAGTCTCCGCATGATCGACGCGATCCATGGATTCGGCCAGGGCCTGGTGCCCGCCGCCTGGTGGGCGACGCTGGCCTGGCCCGTGATCTGGAGCCTGATCAAGATCGTCGCCGTGGTGCTGCCCCTGATGGGCGCCGTCGCCTACCTCACGCTGTGGGAGCGCAAGGCCATCGGCTTCACCCAGGTGCGCGTGGGCCCCAACCGCATCGGCCCCTTCGGCCTGCTGCAGCCAATCGCCGACGCGCTCAAGCTGATCACCAAGGAAATCATCCGCCCCTCCGCCGCGAGCAAGGGCCTGTTCTTCCTGGGCCCGATCATGACCATCATGCCGGCCCTGGCCGCCTGGGCCGTGATCCCCTTCGGCCCCGACGTGGCGCTGGCCAACATCAACGCCGGCCTGCTGTTCCTGATGGCCATCACCTCCCTGGAGGTGTACGGCGTGATCATCGCGGGCTGGGCGTCCAACTCCAAGTACGCCTTCCTGGGCGCGCTGCGCGCCTCCGCCCAGATGGTGAGCTACGAGATCGCCATGGGCTTCTGCCTGGTGGTGGTGCTGATGGTCGCCGGCAGCCTGAACATGACCCAGGTGGTGATGAGCCAGGACAAGGGCTACTTCGCGCAGATGGGCCTGAACTTCCTGTCCTGGAACTGGCTGCCCCTGCTGCCGATCTTCGTCGTGTACTTCATCTCGGGCCTGGCCGAGACCAACCGCCACCCCTTCGACGTGGTGGAAGGCGAGTCCGAGATCGTGGCCGGCCACATGATCGAGTACTCGGGCATGAGCTTCGCCATGTTCTTCCTGGCCGAATACGCCAACATGTGGCTGGTCTCCATCCTGGCCGTCATCATGTTCCTGGGCGGCTGGCTGCCCCCGGTCGACTCGGCGCTGTTCAACTGGATCCCCGGCTGGATCTGGCTGGGCCTGAAGACCTTCCTGGTCGTCACCATGTTCCTGTGGGTGCGTTCCACGTTCCCGCGCTATCGCTACGACCAGATCATGCGTCTGGGCTGGAAGATCTTCATCCCCGTCACCCTGGTGTGGCTGGTGGTGGTGGGCCTGTGGATGCAGACCCCGTACAACATCTGGAAATAAAGCCATGTCGACGCAAACCCTCGATCGACCCTCGGCGTTCTCGCTCAAGGACTTCCTGTCCAGCTTCATGCTGGTGGAACTGTTCAAGGGCCTGGCCATCACCGGCAAGTACGCCTTCGCCCGCAAGATCACCGTGCAGTTCCCGGAGGAGAAGACGCCCCTGTCGCCTCGCTTCCGCGGCCTGCATGCCCTGCGCCGTTACGAGAACGGCGAAGAGCGCTGCATCGCCTGCAAGCTGTGCGAGGCGATCTGCCCCGCCATGGCCATCACCATCGAGTCCGACCAGCGCGCCGACGGCACCCGCCGCACCACACGCTACGACATCGACCTGACCAAGTGCATCTTCTGCGGCTTCTGCGAGGAAAGCTGCCCGGTGGACTCCATCGTCGAGACGCACGTGCTCGAGTACCACGGCGAAAAGCGTGGCGACCTGTACTTCACCAAGGAAATGCTCCTGGCGGTGGGGGACAAGTACGAGCCGGAAATCGCCGCCAACAAGGCGGCTGACGCCAAGTACCGCTAAGAACAAGAAGAAAGAATTCCCATGGACGTCAAGACCGGTTTCTTCTACCTGTTCTCCGCGGTGCTGCTGTTCGCATCGCTGCGCGTGATCACCGCCCGCAACCCCGTGCACGCCGCGCTGTACCTGGTGCTGGCCTTCTCCCAGGCCGCCGCCGTGTGGCTGCTGCTCAAGGCCGAGTTCCTGGCGATCTCGCTGGTGCTGGTGTACGTGGGCGCGGTGATGGTGCTGTTCCTCTTCGTGGTGATGATGCTGGACATCAACATCGACACCCTGCGCGTGGGCTTCTGGAAGCACTTCCCGCTGGCCGGCCTGATCGGCGCCATCATCACCCTGGAGATGGCCGCCGTCCTCATGGGCGGCTTCCGCGTGACGGAGCCCCCGGCCGTGGCAGGCGTGGTCGGCCAGGTGGCCGCCGAGGTGTCCAACACCAAGGAGCTGGGCAAGCTGATGTACACCCAGTACCTGTTCCCGCTGCAGATCGCCGCCGCCATCCTGCTGGTGGCCATGATCGCCGCCATCGCGCTGACCCTGCGTGAGCGCAAGGACAGCCGCCACATGGATCCGTCGATCCAGGTGCGCGTGAAGGCCGCCGACCGCGTGCAGGTTCTCAAGATGGCCCCCACCACCGCCGCGCCCGCCGCGCAGCCCGACTCCGCGACGGAGAGCAAGCAATGAGCATCACCCTGGGACACTACCTCACCCTGGGCGCGATCCTGTTCGCGCTGTCCGTGGTGGGCATCTTCCTCAATCGCCGCAACCTGATCGTGCTGCTCATGGCCATCGAGCTGTTGCTCCTGGCCGTGAACATGAACTTCGTGGCCTTCTCGCATTACCTGGGCGACCTGCACGGCCAGGTGTTCGTGTTCTTCATCCTGACCGTGGCCGCCGCCGAATCGGCGATCGGCCTGGCCATCCTGGTGCTCCTGTTCCGCAACAAGTCCAGCATCAACGTCGAAGAACTCAACACGCTCAAGGGCTGACGCAGAAAGAACAAGAACCATGAGCCAGACCCTTTCTGCATCGACCCTGCTCGCCGTACCGCTCGCGCCCCTGGCCGGTGCGGTCCTGGCCGGCATCCTCGGCACGAAGTTCGGCGGCAACCGCATCGGCCGCACGCTGTCGCACAGCGCCACCATCCTGGGCGTGTTCATCGCCTTCGTGCTGTCCGCGCTCACGCTCAAGAGCGTGGCCATGGACGGCGCGCGCTTCAACGCCACCATTTATGAGTGGATGGTCGTCGGCGGCCTGAAGATGGAAGTCGGCTTCATGGTCGACGGCCTGACCGCCATGATGATGTGCGTGGTGACCTTCGTGTCCCTGATGGTGCACCTGTACACCATCGGCTACATGGAGGAGGACGAGGGCTACAACCGCTTCTTCGCCTACATCTCCCTGTTCACCTTCTCCATGTTGATGCTCGTCATGAGCAACAACCTGCTGCAGCTGTTCTTCGGCTGGGAGGCGGTGGGCCTGGTGTCGTACCTGCTCATTGGCTTCTGGTACAACAAGCCGACGGCCATCTTCGCCAACATGAAGGCCTTCCTGGTGAACCGGGTGGGTGACTTCGGCTTCATCCTGGGCATCGGCCTGATCGCCGCCTACACCGGCACCCTGAACTACACCGAGATCTTCGGCAAGACCGGCGAGCTCGCCAAGATCGGCTTCCCCGGCACCGACTGGATGCTGGTGACCGTGATCTGCATCTGCCTGTTCATCGGCGCCATGGGCAAGTCCGCGCAGTTCCCGCTGCACGTGTGGCTGCCCGACTCGATGGAAGGCCCGACCCCCATCTCCGCCCTGATCCACGCCGCTACCATGGTGACGGCCGGCATCTTCATGGTGGCGCGCATGTCGCCCCTGTTCGAGCTGTCGGACACGGCACTGAACTTCATCCTGGTGATCGGCTCCATCACGGCCCTGTTCATGGGCTTCCTGGGCATCATCCAGAACGACATCAAGCGCGTGGTGGCGTACTCCACGCTATCCCAGCTGGGTTACATGACCGTGGCCCTGGGCGCCTCGGCCTACTCGGTCGCCGTGTTCCACCTGATGACGCACGCCTTCTTCAAGGCCCTGCTGTTCCTCGGCGCCGGCTCCGTGATCATGGGCGTGCACCACAACCAGGACATCCGCTGGATGGGCGGGCTGCGCAAGTACATGCCCATCACCTGGATCACTTCGCTCCTGGGCTCGCTGGCCCTGATCGGCACGCCGCTGTTCTCGGGCTTCTACTCCAAGGACAGCATCATCGAAGCGGTGCACGTGACGAACCTGCCCGGCGCCGGTTTCGCCAACTTCGCCGTGCTGGCCGGCGTGTTCGTGACCGCGTTCTACTCGTTCCGCATGTACTTCCTGGTCTTCCACGGCAAGGAGCGCTACGACCAGAACCCGGACGCGCACCACGACGACCATGGCCACGGCCATGACGACCATGGCCACGGTGACGGCAAGCCCCACGAGTCCCCCTGGGTCGTGACCGTGCCGCTGCTGCTGCTGGCGATTCCCTCGGTGGTGATCGGCTACCTGACCATCCAGCCGATGCTGTATGGCGAGTTCTTCAAGGACGCCATCTTCGTCGACGCCGCCAAGCACCCCGCGATGGCCCAGATCGGCGCAGCCTTCCACGGCGCCGCCGGCATGGCCGCCCATGCCTTCAGCACCGCGCCGTTCTGGCTCGCGCTGGCCGGCGTGGCCCTGTCCTACTACATGTACATGGTCAACCCGGCGCTGCCGGCGGCCATCAAGCAGCGCGCGATGCCGATCTACACGCTGCTGGAAAACAAGTACTACATGGACTGGATCAACGAGAACATCCTGGCCAAGCTGGCCCGGGGTCTCGGCATCGCCCTGTGGAAGGGTGGCGACCAGGCCATCATCGACGGCGCCGCCGTCAACGGCAGCGCGAAGCTGGTGGGCGTGTTCGCCTTCATCGTCCGCCGCGTGCAGACCGGCTACCTCTATCACTACGCCCTGGCGATGATCGTGGGCCTGTTCGTGCTGCTCACGTGGTTCGCCTCGCCGTGGTCGGCTTGGCTCAAGTAAGCCAGTAGGAGAAGAACAAAAATGGGTCTTTTGAGCCTCGCCATCTGGACGCCGATCGCCTTCGGCGCCGTGCTGCTGGCCCTCGGCCGTGACGAACAGGCGCGCGCCGTGCGCTGGATCGCCCTGGTCGGGTCCATCATCAGCTTCCTCGTGACGCTGCCCCTGTACAGCCGCTTCGACAACTCGACGGCCGCCTTCCAGTTCGTGGAGAAGGCGCCCTGGATCGAGCGCTTCAACGTCCACTACCAGCTGGGCGTGGACGGCATCTCCTTCTGGTTCGTGCTGCTGACCGCGTTCATCACCGTGATCGTGGTGATCTCGGCCTGGGAGGCCATCACCGAGCGCGTGAACCAGTACATGGGCGCGTTCCTGATCCTGTCGGGCCTGATGATCGGCGTGTTCGCCGCTACCGACGCGATGCTGTTCTACGTGTTCTTCGAGGCCACGCTGATCCCGATGTACCTGATCATCGGCATCTGGGGCGGCCCCCGCAAGATCTACGCGGCGTTCAAGTTCTTCCTGTACACGCTGCTCGGCTCCCTGCTGATGCTGGTCGCCCTGATCTTCCTGTACAACAAGTCCGGCGGCAGCTTCGACATCACCACCTGGCACAAGCTGCCCCTGGCGCTGCCGGCGCAGACGCTGCTGTTCTTCGCCTTCTTCTCCGCCTTCGCGGTGAAGGTGCCGATGTGGCCGGTGCACACCTGGCTGCCCGACGTGCACGTGGAAGCGCCCACCGGCGGCTCCGCCGTGCTGGCCGCGATCATGCTGAAGCTCGGTGCCTACGGTTTCCTGCGCTTTTCCATGCCCATCGCCCCCGATGCGTCGCGTGAGTGGGCCTGGCTGATCATCGGCCTGTCCGTGGTCGCCGTGATCTACGTGGGCCTGGTCGCCATGGTGCAGCAGGACATGAAGAAGCTGGTGGCGTATTCGTCCGTCGCCCACATGGGCTTCGTGACCCTGGGCTTCTTCATCTTCAACCCCCTGGGCGTGGCCGGCGGCATCGTGCAGATGATCGCCCACGGCTTCGTCTCGGGCGCGATGTTCCTGTGCATCGGCGTGCTGTACGACCGGGTGCACTCGCGGGAGATCGCCAGCTATGGCGGCGTGGTCAACACCATGCCCAAGTTCGCCGCCTTCGCGCTGCTGTTCGCCATGGCCAACTGCGGCCTGCCGGCCACCGCCGGTTTCGTGGGCGAGTGGATGGTGATCCTGGGCGCCACCCAGGCCAACTTCTGGCTGGGCCTGGCGGCAGCCACCGCGCTGATCTTCGGCGCTGCCTACACGCTGTGGATGTTCAAGCGCGTGTACCTGGGCCCGATCGCCAACGAGGACGTGCGTGGCCTGACGGACATCAACGCCCGCGAGTTCCTGATGCTCTCGCTGCTGGCGATCGCCGTGCTGTACATGGGCATCCATCCCAAGCCCTTCACCGACGTCATGGACGTCACTGTCGCCGAGTTCCTCAAGCACGTGGCGGCTTCCAAACTGAACTGACACAAGAAGGCCGCACTCCCCATGCTGGACAAACTGAGCCTCTACGTCGTCTCGCCGGAGATCATCCTCCTCACGATGGCCTGCGTCATCGCGCTGGTGGACCTGGGCGTCAAGACGCGCCTTCGCAACCTGACCTATGTGCTGACCGTGCTGACCCTGGCCGTGGTGGCCTGGATGTGCGCGCAGTTCGCCCTGGGCGGGCAGACGCAGTACGCCTTCGGCAAGATGGTCGTGAGCGACCCCATGGGCAACTGGCTGAAGGCCTTCTCGGCCATCGCCGTGGCCGTGACCCTGGTGTACAGCCGTCCCTACGCCGCCGACCGCGACATGATGCGCGGCGGCGAGCTGTTCACGCTGTCGCTGTTCTCGCTCCTGGGCATGTTCGTCATGATCTCGGGCAGCAACTTCCTGGTGATCTACCTGGGCCTGGAACTGCTCACGCTGTCCAGCTACGCCCTGGTGGCCCTGCGCCGCGACAACGAGAAGGCCGTCGAGGCCGGCATGAAGTACTTCGTGCTGGGCGCCATGGCCTCGGGCTTCCTGCTGTATGGCATCTCCATGCTGTACGGCGCCACCGGCTCGCTGGACATCGACCAGGTGTTCAAGGCGATCGCCTCCGGCCGCATCAAGCATGAAGTGCTGGTGTTCGGCCTGGTGTTCGTGGTCGCCGGCCTGGCGTTCAAGCTGGGCGCCGTGCCGTTCCACATGTGGATCCCCGACGTTTACCAGGGCGCGCCCACGGCCGTGACGCTGATGATCGGCGCCGCGCCCGAGCTGGCCGCCTTCGCCATCGCCATCCGCCTGCTGGTGGAGGGCCTGCTGCCCCTGGCGATCGACTGGCAGCAGATGCTGGTGATCCTGGCCGTGGCCTCGCTGGTGGTGGGCAACCTGGCCGCCATCGCGCAGACCAACCTCAAGCGCATGCTGGCCTATTCGACCATCGCGCAGATGGGCTTCGTGCTGCTGGGCCTGGCCGCTGGCGTCGTCAACGGCAACACGGCCAACGCCGCGTCCGCCTACAGCGCCTCGATGTTCTACATCGTGACCTATGTGCTGACCACGCTGGCCTCCTTCGGCATCATCCTGCTGCTGGCCCGCGAGCACTTCGAGAGCGAGGAGATCGCCGACCTGGCCGGCCTGAACCAGCGCAGCCCGCTGTACGCCGGCATCATGGCCATCTGCATGTTCTCGCTGGCCGGCGTGCCGCCGCTGGTGGGCTTCTACGCCAAGCTGGCGGTGCTGCAGTCGCTGGTGGCGGCGGGCACGGCCTTCCACATCGGCCTGGCGGTGTTTGCCGTCATGGCGTCCCTGGTCGGCGCCTTCTACTACCTGCGCGTGGTCAAGGTCATGTACTTCGACGCGCCCATCACCGCCACCACCGTGTCGGCCCCCAAGGATGTCCGCGCGGTGCTGTCCGTCAATGGCGCGCTGGTCCTGATCCTGGGCATCGTCCCCGGCGGCCTGATGACGCTGTGCGCGGACGCCGTCGTCAAGACGCTGGCGCCCTGAGCGCCGGCTGAACCGGCAAGGGCAGGGCGATGTCGCTCACCGCATCGGTCTGGTTCGTCATCCTGCTGGCGCTGGCGGCGGCGAACCTGCCGTTCCTGACCGTGCGGCTGTTTGGCGTGCTCGCGCTGAAGTCGCCCAAGTCGCTGGCGCTGCGGCTGCTGGAGTTGCTGGTGCTGTACGCCCTGGTGGGCGGCGCCGGCCTGCTGCTGGAGCAGCGCGCCGGGCAGATCGCGCCGCAGGGCTGGGAGTTCTACGCGGTGACGCTGTCGCTGTTCGTCACGCTGGCGTTTCCCGGCTTCGTGTGGCGGTACCTGTACAAGCACCGCTGAACCTCGGCGCTCCGCGCGAGCGCCTGCCCAGCCTGACCTCCCGGAGGGTGACATGGCCCACGATCCCCACCTGACTGAAGAAACCATCGCCCGCGAGGAACTGCTTCGCGGGCGTTTCTTGCATGTGGTGCGCGACACGGTGCGCCTGCCCGATGGCGCGACCTCGCACCGCGAATTCGTGCTGCATCCCGGCGCGGTGGTGGTGGTGGCCTTGCTCGATGACGGCCAGGTCGTCGTGGAGCGGCAGTACCGCCATCCGGTGGGCCAGGTGTTCATCGAGTTTCCTGCCGGCAAGATCGACCCGGGCGAGGACCGCCTGGCCTGCGCGCAGCGCGAGTTGCTGGAGGAGACGGGCTACACCGCCCGCGAGTGGGCCCATGCGGGGGTGATGCACCCGTGCATCGGCTACTCCGACGAATTCATCGACATCTGGTTCGCGCGCGGGCTCACGCGCGGTGAGCGCCAGCTCGATGCCGAGGAGTTCCTGGAGGTGATCACCGCCACGCCGCAGCAGCTGATGGACTGGGTGCGTGACGGGGCGCTGACGGATGGCAAGACCATGTCCTGCATGGTCTGGCTGAACAACGTCCTCAATGGGCAGTGGGTCTTGGACTGGAAGGCACAATCCGACTCATGAAGGTACTGGACCTGCAATGTCCCGCCAGCCATGTGTTCGAGGGCTGGTTTGCCTCGGAAGATGATTTCCAGGGGCAGCTGCAGCGCGGGCTGGTCGAATGCCCGGTGTGCGGTGACACCCACATCACCAAGAAACTGAGCGCGCCCCGCTTGAACCTGGGGGCGGCGCAGCCGGCGGTGGCCACCCCGGCGCCGGCCGCGAATGCGGGCAAGCGCGATGTCACCAACATGCCCGGCTCCCCCGAGGCGGCCTTGCAGGCGGCCTGGATGCAGGCCGTGCGCCATGTGATGGCGAACACCGAGGACGTGGGTGAGCGGTTTGCCGAGGAGGCCCGCAAGATCCATTACGGTGAAACCGAGGAACGCGGCATCCGCGGCCAGGCCTCCCGCGAGGAGACCGAGGCGCTGCTGGAGGAGGGCATCGGCGTGATGCCGCTGCCGATGCCCAAGGGCCTCAAGGGCCCGCTGCAGTAGGCCGCGCCGCGCGGCAAGGACCGGCAGCGTGGTGAACGCATGAAGGTGATCCGGACGCCACGCCTGCTCCTGCGCCCGGCGACGGCGGGCGATGCTGATTTCCTGGTCGTTCTGATGAACGATCCGTCCTACCTGCACTTCATCGGGGACCGCGGTGTCCGCACAGCGGCGGATGCGCGCGACTACCTGGCCAGCGCGTTGGTCTACCGCTACGAGCAGGGACTGGGGTTGCATGTGGTCGAGACCTTGGTGGGCGGGCAGCCCGTGGGGATCTGCGGCCTCGTCCAGCGGCCCGACCTCGCGTCGCCCGACCTGGGTTACGCGCTCCTGCCGGGCCAGGTGGGCCGGGGGTATGCCGTCGAGGCCGCCCGTGCCACGCTCGATCACGCGTTCAACGATCTGGCGCTGCCCTGCGTACTGGCCATCACGCGGCCCGACAACCTGCGCTCGCGACAGGTGCTCCAGTCGCTGGGGATGCAGCTGGACGACCTGCCGGCGCCAGGTTACGAGGACCGCTGCGTCTACAGGAAGAAACGGTCGATCACGCGGGACTGAGCCTCACTGGTTCGCACGCTGGCGGGCGGGTGAGCGCCGCGCCGGGTTGCTCACGCAGACTGTGGGCGAGGCATATGATTCGTCCCCGCGGCATCGACTTCCCACCCGCCAGCATGTTGTTCCTGAATCCTCACGCCGTTCACGCGCCATACCCCAGCGACCTGGCGGCCGTCATGAACCGTGCGCGCGCGCAGGAAAGCCGCGAATGGCTCGCCGCCTGGCCCGGTATCGCGCGCACGGCCACGCCGCTGTACGACCTGCCCGATGCGGCAGCCCGCCTCGGCGTCGCCCGCTTCAGCGTGAAGGACGAGTCCGCGCGTTCGCCCCTGGGCAGCTTCAAGGCCCTGGGTGCGCCCATCGCGCTGGTGCGGCAGGTGTTGCGGCTGCACCCGCAGTTCGAGCCGGCGGCCATCCTGGCCGGACGTTACGCCCCCGATCTGGCGGACTACACCGTGATCAGCGCCACCGATGGCAACCACGGCCGCGGCCTGGCCGCGGCCGCCCGCGACGCCGGCTGCCGCTGCGTCATCGTGCTGCATGCGCAGGTGAGCGAGGAGCGCGAGCAGGCCATCGCCGCCCACGGGGCGCAGATCGTGCGCATCACGGGCAACTACGACGAGTCGGTGCAGGAGGCGGCGCGCCTGGCGGCGGCGAAAGGCTGGCAGGTGGTCTCGGATACCTCCTACGAGGGCTATGAGGAGATCCCCCGTGACGTGATGCAGGGCTACAGCACGATCGCCGCGGAAATCATCGAGCAGACCGGCGGCGCAGCCGGCGAGGCAGGCGCCTTCACCCATGTCTTCCTCCAGGGCGGCGTGGGCGGCATGGCGGCGGGGCTGGCGAGCTGGTTCTGGGAGTACCACGGCACGCAGCGTCCCCGCTTCATCGTGGTGGAGCCGGCCCAGGCGGACTGCCTGCTGCAAAGCGCGGTCCAGGGCCGGGCGGCGCGGGCCACGGGCTCGGTCGATTCCGTGATGGCAGGCCTGGCCTGTGGCGAGACCTCGCCCCTGGCCTGGCGCTTCCTCCAGCCCTGTGTCGATGCTTTCATGACGGTGGAGGACGAGGCGGCGGTGCAGGCCATGCGGGTGCTGGCGCGTGGCAGTGAACGGGATATCCCGCTCGTCGCGGGCGAGTCCGGCGTGGCCGGGCTGGCGGCGCTGGACAGCCTGCGGGCCGACCCGCAGATGTCCGCGCAGGCCGGGCTGGACCGGGATTCGCGCGTGCTGATCGTCAGCACCGAGGGCGCGACGGCGCCTTCGGTGTACGAGCAGCTGGTCGGGGAGAGCGCCGATGCCGTGCTGCGGCGGCAACGGGCCTGGCTGCCTCTCGAAAGGTGTCAGTCGCTTGACGCCACGTGACGGATGCGCTGAACCGGCAGGGGCATGCGGTCACTCTCCTTCATGCAATCCGCGACCCGCGCATTCCCCTACACCTCATCCGCCACCTCGTCATCGCTGTCGTCCTCGAACGTCGACTCCCAGCCCCCGGTGACGCCCGGCCGCTATGGCATCGAGGACTTCAAGGCCTACGGCCAGTCGCTGCACGGTCAGATGAGCGACCCCTCGTTCCTGAAAGGGGGCGCCCGGCTGAAGCTCCTGGGCCTGGTGAGCACGCTCACCGGACATGTGCCCCACCAGCACGAATCCGAGATCGCCGACGACTTGCTGGCCTGCATCCACGAGTCGACGCTGGACCTGCGCCGCCTGAACCCGAAACGGATCGCCTGCGCGTACACGCTGCCAGCGGCCACCTGGGCCATGCTGGACCGATTGGCGCCGGGCGGCATCCACACCGTGCAGATGCCGCCTGCCGCCTCGGCCGGGGACTTGCCCGTGCTGGCGCGGGCCCTGTCCGGGCTGCAGGACCTGCGCCAGCTGGACCTGCCTGTGCCGCGGGCGGGTGAGCGGCTGGACCTGTCCCAACTGCGGCTGGGGTACCCCGATTCCTTCCACCTGCACCTGGCGGTCACCCGAGACGCCGACTGGCTGGTCAAGGCGCCCCAGCACTCGCACGTGCATGCCCGTGGCGCCGATGCCGTGGCCTTCGATCCGAATCGTTCGCTGGTGGTCTATGCCGATGCCGCCGGCGCGCTGACCGGCGAGCACCACCCGCTCGGAGATACGGTCCGCTTGCGTACGCCGCCCGCGCTGCTCGAATACAAGCCATCCCGTGACGGCCTCCAGCCGCCAGGGTACTGGAACCACCTGTCGATCTCCACCAACGGCAGGGCGTTCTTCCAGGACGATCCCGATGCGCCGATCGAGGTGACAGACAACCGCATCGTCTGCCGGCACATCACGATCTGGGTGCTGGAGCAGTGGCGCCGGCTGGAAGCCGACGCCACGAAGTCCGGGTCCTTGCCGCAAGTTTATGAGCGGCTGGCGACGCCCGACAGCGTGCGCGCGCATGTGCTGCCCTGGACCGAGCGGATGTACACGCAGACCTGGGCCCAGCGGCCCGTCGCCCTCTTCACGTCCGCCGGCTTCGGCGCAGCCTTGCGCAGCCAGTTCGACCAGATGACGGCAGGTGCCTACCGGCGGTTCATGGTCAGCACCACGACCCACGCAGTGGCGCTGCAGTTGCATGTCAAGCCGCTGGGGGCTCCGGGACGCAATGCCCAGGATCGGTTCGTGATCACCGGTTTCGACCCGAACACCTCGGTCGTGGACCGTTCCCTCGCGCTGCCGACGCCTGCCGATTTCGAACGTCTCCCGTTCAGTGAGTGGGCCTGGAAGGACTGGGATACCCGGGATCGCCAGGACGACCCTTCCCTGGAGCCGGTCGTCCGGCTGTGGGAGTACCCCGGCATCGACGGGGCTCCGGCACCGCGCCGCGCGCAGGATGTCGAGCTGCATGGCATCACGGAAGACGACCTGCGTTCCCCCGGCATGCTGCACTCGTTGCTGACCGCAGGCGTCGCCGCGCTGATACCGCGCTGGGTGAATGCCGTCGTGCGTAATTGGGAAGCCGCCTCCCTGCCCCTGGCAGGCATGATGGCGTGCTACCTGCGGGGCATTTCGGCCCACGGCAACGGCATCGCCGAGCGGCGGCAGGAGGAAATGGCGGCGCTCCTGGGCAGCTTGATGGCCATCGACCCGGCCCGCTTGCATCGGCAGCACCTTCCCCTGGCGATCAATCCGGTGAAGACGCGCCACGACCCGAACCGGACCGTCCTCGATTGGGCGCTGTATAGGCACCCCTGGTATCTCGGGCTGTACGCGCGTACCGTGCTGGGGCCGGCAGGCCAGCACCTGGACCCGGCCACCCGCCTGGCCCTGATGGAGCACAAGCGTTGCGACACGGGCACCTGGCTGGCCGACATGGTCCAAACCATCGGCTTGGATGAACCGGCAGGCCGCCAGGCCGAGCGCGCGCAGGCCTTGGAGGAGATGCTGCAGGCCACCCTCGGCGCGCCACACCTGCCGGTGCAGGAGCGGTTGGCGCTCCTGAACGGGACGGGTCGCCACGGCGAGGCCTGGCTGACGCCTTTCACGCAGGCGCTGGGTCGGGGACAGGTCCTGCCGGCGGCGATCCTGCTGTGCCAGCTGTACGAACACGGCACGGGCGTGGTCCGCAACCCGGCTGCCGTGCTGGGGCTGCCGGTGGACGGTGTGCTCACCGCCTTGTACCGGACGGGGTCCGCGCTGGCGCTCCAGTGGGCCGACCGGCTGGCGGCGCATCGCGACCGGGCGGAGGCCGCCGAGCTGGCGAAGGGCCCAGTGCGACGCCTGGGCGTGAGCTTCCAGCCTCTGACCGTCGCCGAGGTGCTGCGCGACCCGTTGCAGGCAGCGGCGTTGCTGCGTGACCTGCCGTGGCTGATGAGCACCCACGAGTCGGCGCACCTGGATCCGCGAAGTCGCAATGGCAGGCCCTTGTTTCATGCCCTCGTGGAGGCTGCGGCGCAGGCGTCACCGGCATCGCCCGAGGCGGCGGACGCGATCTACCACCTGGTGCACGAACTGGCCTGGCGCCGAATCGGCTTGACCAAGCTGATGCCTGAATCCGTGCCACTGGCCGGCGCGTACGGCCGATTCCCGGGCGGCGTTGGCACGGCGGCGCAGGCCGCACTGCGTGTGGATCCGCGCACCGGGCAGCCGGTGGCCCGGGATGCGGCGGCGGCCATGGTGTGCGCCGTGCTCGATGTCGCGATGGGCGGCAATCCCCCGGCATCGCGCCACTGGGTGGCCGACCGCCTGCTGGCGGACCTGGGGTTGACCGACCGCCTGGAGGACGTGCTGGGTCGGCGTCCCGCCGGCTGGCCCGGGGACCGGCTGCACTGGTCCGAGCGCATCCTCCTGGCCACGTCGCGGCCGGATGCCCACCCTGGCGCCGCCGAGCGGCTGGTGCGGCGCGCCGGCGAACCGGACCTACAACTGGGCTTCAAGGTGCCCAAGGGCGATGCAGCTTCCCTGGAGGCCCTGCGCAGGAGCCTGCGCAACGCGGGCCGCCTGCAATGGCGCGGCGAACCGGTTTCCCGGGAGATGGCGGGCCTGATGCGCCGCCTGGAGGTCGTGGGGCATGACATCAACCCCGCGCTGGTGGTGTGCCGTGTGCGCAAGGCGCCCGATGCGGCGGACGACCCGCTGCGCCTGTGGCGGGTCTGGGGCCGCAGCCGCCTGGCCACGGTCCGTCGCGACGAACGCGAGGGGGTCTACCTGTTGCCCCTGGACGGCTTCAAGGCCCTGGCGCGCCAGCCGGCCGCCAGTCTGGCGCGGGAGGATGCCGCGCAGTTCGAGACCAAGGCAAAGCCGACCTGGCCGGGCCCGGCCCAGCCACTGCGAGGGCGCGCCATCGTGGTCCACGCCGCGCCCTCGCGTGCGCACGCGCCCGTGATGTCGGCATCCGCGGTCACGCTGGCGGGCGCTTCCGCGTCACTGCGCCAGGCCTGCCTGCAGGCGCACCTGCACCCCGTGGGCGATGACCCCGCGCGCGCCGGGCATGTGCTGTGCGTGGCGGATGCGGCCATCGGCGCGCTGGTCAAGTTCCGCGTGGCCACGCCCGCCGATGCGAAGCCGGCGCAGGCGAGGGGGGTGTTCTACTCCGCTCCCGCGACGCAGCTGGAGGTGGTACAGCTGGCGCGGTGAAGGGCCCGTTCAGGGCAAGGCCTTGATCCAGGCCAGGATCGGGTCCTGCGCGACCCGTGGCGTGTCGAGGTGGCCACCCGACACTTCCAGGTACTTCGACGCCGGGTTCGCGGGCAGCTTGTCGACGTAGTAGCCACGCACCCACTGGAACAGCGGGTCCTTTTCGCCGATCACCGTGAGAACAGGCACGCTGGCGGGGATGCGGGGCGCGGTGACGCCCATGTCGGCGTCTGACTCCGGGTCGAAATAGGACAGGAAGTTGCGCGCGGTGGCGACCACGGTCTGCTGGCGCCCCTGGTTGATGTCGTTGAATCGGTCGGACTCGTCACCCTTGCCCGCAGCCACCTTGGCCCGGGCGTCGTCGATGCTCTCACGCACCGGCTTGAGGTGGGGGAAGTTGTAGTACCCGCGGGGAATGTGGCCCGGCGCCAGCAGGACGAGCGCGGACACGTCACCGCCCCGCGCGGCATGGCTCATGGCCGCCGGCACGCCCAGGCTGTGGCCTACCAGCACGATCTTCTGCGCGCCCTTGTCCCGCAGGGCCTTCACGTGCGTGGCGATCTCGGCCATGGCCTTGTCCCAGTGCCCGTCGAGGTAGCGGGTGCGGGACCAGGGCATGTCGGGCAACAGGACGTCGTGGCCTTGCCGCTCGAGCGCGCTCTTCAGTGGCAGGAAGTTCGGGTCCTGGGCATTACCCGGGTTCTTGCCGTGCAGCATCAGCACGCCGACCTTCGCAGGGGATTGCGCGCCGCCTGGCAAGGCGCCGAGCAGGCCGAGGCCGCCAAGGGCGAATGCGCGCCGGTTGATCATAGGCTTCATCGGTGACCTTTGAACGGGAGGTGACAGCATACCTTCGCGGGGCGGGGCGGCGCGGCCGAGCCGCCCCGGCGCCCGCCGACGCTCAATCCCCGTTGGCGAACCCGGCAAGCTGGTTCGATGCCAGGGTGACCAGGCCGCTGGCGGCCGGGACCGACCGGGCCAGCGCGCGCGCCACTGCCTGCGCGTGCACGGGCCGGTAGGCGCCGGGAAACAGGGGGGCCAGGCAACGCGCGACGGGAATGGCAAGGCGCTCGCCGGCGCGGGGGGGCTGCTGCAGGCCCTCGCGGCTGTCCAGCAGCAGGGAGGGGCGGGCGATCACCAGGGCCTCCAGGGGGAGGGCCCGCAGGGCCTCCTCCAGCTCGCCCTTGACCCGGTTGTAGAACAGGATGGACTTCGGGTTGGCGCCTGCGGCGCTGACCAGGCCGATGCGTCGCCCGCCCGCGGCGATGGCCGCGCGAGCGACGGCGAGGTTGGCCTCCAGGTCCACGGCGCGGAACGCGGCCTGGCTGCCCGCGACCTTGATCGTGGTGCCCAGTGCAAGGTAGGCCTCGTCGACCGGGGGCAGGGCGGGCAAGCGGGTGAAGTCGATCCGGTGGACCTGGAGCTTGGGGGCCTGGACGCCCAAGGGGCGGCGCGTCAGCGCATGCACCTGGGAAACGGCGGGATCTGCAAGCAGGGCCTGCAGCAGCCAGCTGCCAACCAGTCCTGTTGCGCCGGCGATGAGCACCCGCCGACCCTTGGCAGATGGACTGGGCGCGTGGCCCACGGCCTCATCGACGCCCCCCATCGGGGACGGCGGCCGGTCAGACGCGCAGGCGCCTGCCTCGTGGGTCACTGCATCGCAGTTCATGGCGTGTGTCTCTTTCATGTTCCGGCAACCGATGGCCGCCTCACGTCCTGGCCGCTTCGGCATGCAGCCACGTGAGAAAGGCTTCCACCGCCGGCCGCTTGGCATGGCGTTCGGGGTAAACGGCAAAGTGCGCCTTCACCCGGATCGCCTTGTCCAGGCCAAACACCGGCTTGAGCTTGCCCTCGGCCAGGTGACCGCCCGCGTTCACCACGCTTTCCAGCGCGACGCCCAATCCTTGCGTGGCTGCATCCAATGACATCTGCGCCCGGTCGAAGCGCACCGGAAAGCGCTCGGGGGCGTGCAGCTTCGTGAAGCGGCCGAACCAGTCGGACCACTGGACCACGCTCACGTTGCTCTGGATCAGGGGAACTTCCAGCAATTGCTCCACGCGCTTGAGCTTGTGCTCCCTGATGAAGGCCGGACTGGCCAGGGGAACGATGGATTCCTCGAACAGCGGCTCGACGATCAGGTCCCCCCACTGCGGTACGCCATAACGGATGTCGATGTCCGCCTGACCCAGCGCGAAGTCACTGGGCGTGTGGGCCGCCGACAAGTTCAGCGAAATATCCGGGTAGGCCAGGGCGAAACGCCGCAGCCGTGGCATCAGCCACAGGGACGCGATGCTGGGGGCGGAATGCACGTACAGGCTGTTGCGGACCCCCTGGCGCAGGTCATCGGTCGCCGCGGCGATGGCGGACAGCGCCGCGCCGACCCGCAGCAGGTAGTGCTCGCCCGCCGGGCTCAGGCGCACACCATGCGCACTGCGCTCGAACAGCCGCAGGTCCAGCTGCGACTCCAGCCGCGCGATCTGGTGGCTGATGGCGGAGGCCGTGAGGTGCAGTTCCGCCGCGGCCAGCGCAAAGCTGCGGCGGCGCGCCACGGCCTCGAAGGCCTGCAGGCTGGCAATGGGGGGCAAGGCGGGCATCGGGTCAACCCTGTGGTCAGATGACAGATTGTCATCTTAGGCTGAAAACACATCGCTTGTCCTAATCCAAGGGGTTGCCGATCATTCGGCCCACGTCACCGGGCCGACCCGGTTTCCACCTGAATCCCGATTGGAGACAAGACAGATGCTTCTCAAAGACAAAGTGGCCGTGATCACCGGCGGCGCCGGCCTCAACGGCCTGGGCTTCGCCACCGCGCGCCAGATGGCGGCGCAGGGCGCCCGCGTGGTCATCATGGACCTGGAGCGTGCCGACCCCGCTGGCGCCGCCGCCCGCCTGGGCGAGGGCCACCTGGGCCTGGTGGGCGACGTGACCGACAAGGCCGCCTGCGAATCCGCCGCCGCTGCCGTCCTCAAGGCCTTCGGCCGCATCGACATCCTGGTGAACAACGCCGGCATCACCCAGCCCGTGAAGACGCTGGAGATCACCGGCGCCGACTACGACCGCATCCTGGACGTGAGCCTGCGCGGCACGCTGTACATGTCCCAGGCCGTGCTGCCCGCCATGCGCCAGCAAAAGGGCGGCTCCATCGTGTGCATTTCCTCGGTGTCCGCCCAGCGTGGCGGCGGCATCTTCGGCGGCCCGCACTACTCGGCGGCCAAGGCCGGCGTGCTGGGCCTGGCTCGTGCCATGGCCCGCGAGTTCGGCATCGAGGGCATCCGGGTCAACTGCATCACCCCCGGCCTGATCGAAACCGACATCACTCAAGGCAAACTCAGCCCCGAGCGAAAAAAGGATATCGAGGACACCATTCCCCTGGCCCGCCTGGGCCGCGCCGACGACGTCGCCGGTGCCTGCGTGTTCCTCGGCAGCGACCTGTCCGCCTATTGCACCGGCATCACGCTGGATGTCAACGGCGGCATGCTGATTCACTGATTCCCACCCGTGCTTCAACTATCAAAAACAGGAGACAAGACCATGCAACGCAAGACCTTCACCCGCACCCTGCTGGCTGCTGCAGCCATCGCCATCCTGCCCCTGGCCGCCCAGGCCCAGGCCGTCAAGCTCACGCTGGGCCACGGCGCCGCGCCGGGCAACCCGCGCCATGAGGCCTCGGTCAAGTTCGCCGAAGTGCTCAAGGCCAAGACCGGTGGCCGCATCGAGGTGCAGGTGGCCCCCTCGGCCCAGCTCGGCGACGACGCCGCCATGGTGACGGCGCTGCGCACCGGCGCGCTGGACATGTCCGCCAACTCCCAGGGCGCCGTGGCCAACGCCGTGCCGGAGTACAACGCCTACGGCATGCCTTTCCTGTTCTCCACGCCCGCCGCCGCCTTCAAGCTGCTGGACGGCCCCCTGGGCAAGGAACTGGGTGAGCGCTCCGCCGAGAAGGGCATGGTCCTCCTGGGCGCCTGGGACAACGGCATCCGCCACATGACCAACAGCAAGCGCCCGATCGCCAAGGTGGACGACATGAAGGGCCTGAAGATGCGCGTGCCGCCTGACGCCACGCTGGTGGACATCATGAAGTCCGTGGGCGCCGAGGCCCAGCAGATCCGATTCGCCGAGCTGTACGTCGCGCTGCAGCAGGGTGTGGTGGACGGCCAGGAGAACCCCCTGGTCAACATCCACGCCAGCAAGCTGTACGAGGTGCAGAAGCACCTGGCCCTGACCAGCCACCAGTTCCAGATGACGCCCCTGCTGATGAGCAAGCGTACCTGGGACCGCCTGTCCGATGCCGACAAGAAGGCCGTGCAGGAGGCCGCCGCCGAGGCGACCGCGCTGCAGCGCAAGATGTCGCAGGAGGCCGACGACAAGCTGCTGGCGGACCTCAAGGCCAAGGGCGTGCAGGTCACCACCCCGGATCGCGCCGGCTTCGAGAAGGCCACCGCCGACGTGGACGACAAGTGGATGGCCAGCAACATCGGCCCGTACGTCAAGAAGGTCATCGCTGCCGCGCGCGCGAAGTAAGCCTCCTGGCTGCCACACCCCCGGGTGTCCCCGCGCTTCGCGCGCGGGGCACCCGCTTCCCCCTCCGGAGAGATTCCTATGCAACCCGCCGAATCCAGCGTGATCGAGCGCGGCGTGGCCGGCCTGTGCCGTGTCGTGCTGTGGCTGTCCACCACGGTGATCTTTGTGATCCTGGTCGCCAACACCGCGCTGCGCTATGCCACGGGCGCCAGCCTGCAGTGGGCCAACGAGGTGCCCGAGTTGCTGTTCCCCTGGCTGGTGATGTCCGGCGTGGTGCTGGCCTCCCTGCAGGGCGCGCACATCGCCACCACCTTCCTGATGGAGGCCGTGGCCGAGCGTACGCGCCGCACCGTTTCGACGATCAGCTGGCTGGTGGTCGCCGGCCTGTATGCCACGCTCACGCTGGCCACCTTCCGCATGCTGGAGGTGGTCCACGACGAGAAGTCCCCCATCCTGCAATTGCCCGGCTCCATCACCTATGCCTGCGTGATGGGCGGCATGGCGCTGCTGGCGTTGCTGGCGCTGCAATCCGCATGGCGCGCATGGAAGGTGCCCGCCGCCACGGCAGCCCTCCCCGAGGGCCAGGTGCCCACCGCGCACTGGTGATCTGCCCACCCCTGAAAGACATTCCATGAGCGCATTGATCCTCTTCGTCTTCCTGGGCGCGGCCGTGGCCGCCATGCCCATCGCGCACGCCCTGCTGGTCGCGGCCATGGCGGCCGCCGCCAGCTCGGACAAGGTGCCGCTGGACTTGCTGGTGCAGCAGATGGTGGCCCAGGTCCAGAGCTTCCCGCTGATCGCCATCCCGTTCTTCATGCTCACGGGCACCCTCATGATGGGCGGTCGGCTGGGTGAGGCGCTGGTGGGCGTGCTGTCCACGCTGATCGGCCGCTTCCATGGCGGGCCGGCGCAAGTGGGCGTGCTGTCGTCCACCTTGTTCGGTGGCGTGTCCGGTTCGGCCGTCGCCGACGCCTCGGCCATTGGCTCCCTGCTGATTCCCTGGCACAAGCGCCTGGGCTATCCCCCGGCGTTCTCGGCGGCCACCCTGGCGGCCGCGGCGACGATCGACATCCTGATCCCGCCGTCGATCCCGATGATCCTGTTCGCGCTCAGCTCGAACGCCTCCATCGCCTCGCTGTTCGTCGCCGGTGTGCTGCCTGGCATCCTGATGTGCGGCGGCTTCATGGCCGCTTGCTGGTGGGTCGGCCGCCGCCGCAACTTCCCGCGCGACCTGACGCCATTCGACCGCCCGGCCTTCCTGCGTCACCTGGCCTATGCATCGCCGGCCGTGCTGCTGCCGGTCCTGATCATCATCTTCCTGCGCTTCGGCATCGCCACGCCCACCGAGGTGGCCGTGCTGTCCACGCTGTATGCCGGCCTGGTGTCCGCCGTGATCTACCGGGACCTGGGCTGGAAGCGCCTGAACGACGCCATCGTCCACGCGGGCCTGGCCACGGGCGTGGTGCTGCTGGTGATCATGACCTCGGCCGCCATCGGCTGGCTGCTGACCTTCGACCAGATGCCCCAGGGCGTGAGCCAGTGGGTGCAGGCCAACGTGCAGTCCAAGTGGCTGGTGATCCTGCTGATGAACCTGCTGATGCTGTTCCTGGGCATGTTCATCGACCTCCCCGCCGCCGTGCTGCTGCTGACGCCGGTGTTCGTGCCCCTGGCGCAGTCCATCGGCATGGACATGACCCAGCTGGGAATCATGATGGTCGTGAACCTGGCCATCGGCCTGTACACGCCGCCGGTGGGTACCACCCTGTTCATCACCAGCGCGCTGGCCAAGGTCAAGGTCGGCCAGACGGTGCGCGAGCTGGGACCGTTCTACCTCGTGGCCTTCGGTGTCCTCGCCCTCGTGTCCTATGTGCCGGCCAGCATCCTGCGCTGATTGCCGCACACCCTTCCATCTTCCAGGAGTCCATCCATGAATCAATCAACCGCGACGCTCCAGGCGCTGGCCTGCGCCGCCTGGCGTATCCGCCGCTACGCCGTGCGCATGGGCGAAGTCCAGGGCCAGGGCTATGTCGGCCAGGCCCTGGGCTGGTCCGACGTGCTGGCCGTGGCCTACCGCCATGCCATGAACCTGCGTCCGCAGGACCCCGAGTGGGAGGGCCGCGACCGCTTCCTGCTCTCGCACGGCCACTACGCCATCGCCCACTACGCGGCGCTGATGGAGGCCGGCATCGTCCCCGAGAGCGAGCTGGAGACCTACGGCAGCGACGACAGCCGCCTGCCCATGTCCGGCATGGCCACGTACACCCCCGGCATGGAAATCTCGGGTGGCTCGTTGGGCCAGGGCCTGGTGATCGGCGTGGGCATGGCCCTGGGCCTGAAGCAGAAGAAGAACCCGGCCTTCGTCTACAACTCCATGTCCGACGGCGAGCTGGATGAAGGCTCGACCTGGGAGGCCGCCATGTCCGCCGCCCACCACCGCCTGGACAACCTGGTGTGCCTGGTGGACATCAACAACCAGCAGGCCGACGGCCCCTCCACCAAGGTGCTGGGCTTCGAGCCGCTGGCCGACAAGTGGGCGGCCTTCGGATGGCACGTGCAGCGCGTGGACGGCAACGACCTGCCCGCAGTGCTCGCCGCCTTCGACGCGGCCCGGGCGCTCAAGGAGCCCAAGCCGCGCGTGATCCTGTTCGACACCCTCATGGGCAAGGGCGTTCCCTTCCTGGAGCAGCGGGACAAGAACCACTTCATCCGGGTCGATCCGCCCGAGTGGCAGCAGGCCCTCGACATCCTGGACCAGACCCAACCCACGCCTTACGTCGAAGGAGCATCGGCATGAACACCGCCGTCGCAGACAAGAAGCCCCGCCTGACCACCTCGGCGATGATCGCCTCCATCGCCTCGGAGGGCCAGCGTGTGAAGGCCGCTCCGTTCGGCAAGGCGCTGGTGGAATACGCCGCCAACCGCCCCGAGGTGGTGGGCCTGACGGCCGACCTGGCCAAGTACACCGACCTGCACCTGTTCGCGCAGGCCTACCCCGAGCGCTTCATGCAGATGGGGATGGCCGAGCAGCTCCTGATGGGGGCGGCCGGCGGCCTGGCGAAGGAGGGCCTGGTGCCGTTTGCGACCACCTATGCGGTGTTCGGCACGCGTCGCGCCTACGACTTCATCCACCAGGTGATCGCCGAGGAAAACCTCAACGTCAAGATCTGCTGCGCGCTGCCGGGCCTGACCACCGGCTACGGCCCCAGCCACCAGGCCACCGAGGACCTGGCGATGATGCGCGGCGTGCCGGGGCTGACCATCGTCGACCCCTGCGACGCGCTGGACATCGAGCAGGCCGTGCCGCAGATCGCGCAGCACCAGGGCCCGGTCTACATGCGCCTGCTGCGTGGCAACGTGCCGCTGGTGCTCGACGAGATCGAGGGCTACAAGTTCGAGCTGGGCAAGGCCAAGATGCTGCGCGAGGGCAACGACGTGCTGGTGATCTCCAGCGGCATCCTGACCATGCGTGCGCTGGAAGTGGCCCAGGACCTGGCGAAGGACAACATCGGCGTGGCGGTGCTGCACTGCCCGACGATCAAGCCGCTGGACGAGGCCGCCATCGTGGCCGCCGTGGGCGCCAAGCCCCGCCTGGTGGTGGTCGCGGAGAACCACTCGGTGGTCGGCGGACTGGGCGAAGCCGTGGCCAGCACGCTGCTGCGCCACCGCGTGCACCCGGCGGGCTTCCAGCTCGCGGGGCTGCCGGATGCCTTCCTGGATGCCGGCGCGTTGCCCACCCTGCATGACCGCTACGGCATCAGCCGCGAAGTGCTGGGGCAGCGGGTCAGGGCCTGGCTGGGGTAACCCCGCAGAGTTGCCCACGCAGACTGTGGGCGAGGCTGTGGATAGCTCACGGGATAAGCCTGCAAAACCGCGCCGGCATTGGGTTTGCAGGCGGCGCTTAAAAAACAGGCGGCGACGGGGTCATGCGGTTTGAGACTTTGAGGGCTCGCCTCGCCGTTTCGTCGTCCACTTGTGGCTGCGCGCCTTGGCGATGATCCGCTGGTTCAGGAGGCGATCGACCGTGTTGATCCGGTCGATCATTTCCGATGCCTTCCCGCCGCCATCGAGGTGCTCCAGCACGAGCAACCTGACCAGCGCATCGCCCTGCTTGGGCACCTTGCCGGTGCGCTCCCACAGGCTCACGGCCTGGTCGGTCACGCCCAGCATCCGCGCGGCGTTCGGCTGTGAAAGCCCGAGCGATAGCCGCAGGAAGCGGAACTCCTTGCCCGTCAACGAACCATTCTTGTTGGTCAACGAGAGCGCAATCGCGGCCAGCAGCGCATCGGCATCCTGCACCGCCACGCCGTTGCCGTAGGGCGTCTCATGGACGGTGTAGCCGTTCTCCAGCCACACGTTGTCCAGGCCGCATTCCGTGTAGTGATGCATGTGCTTGTTCCTCAGACCCAGACGGTCACGACGAGCAGGTTCGGGTTCTCGTCGCTCAACGCCACGACCACCGCGCAGTCCCGGCCAGCGACGTAGCGCTCCATTCGGCACTCGAGGCTGCCTTTCGTGGGGAAGGATGACGATGCAGGCTGTCTGCCGCGCGACGAACCGGATGTGCTTCTCCAACTGCGGGATCGATTTCCTGCCGAAGGCATCGTAACCCATAAAAATTATGGCTTCACCGTAACGGTTGGCGGGCAATCCGCAAAGACCTTGCAGCCAATTCCCTGTAGGTGAGGGCGCCGCTCTTGCGGGTTGGGGGATAGACCTTCCAGCGTGCCTTGATCGACAAGCAGTTTCCTGACGACCTCCCAAACCGGCATGCCGCATGGGCGGCAGCTTGCGCTGGGTGCGGATGCGTCGCTGACCTGTCCGGCAGGTCATGTTGAGTTGCCCACGCAGACTGTGGGCGAGGCTGTGGATAGCGCGCTGGATAAGCCCGAAAACCCGCGCCAGCATTGGGTTTGCGGGCGGCGCTTAAAAAATGGGCAATGGTGGAGCTATCATGATTCGAAGTCACGCCGCACCCCCGATGTACATCCCCACCCACTTCGCCCTCACCGAAACTGCCGAACTCCACCGCATCATCCGCGACTACCCGCTGGGGATGCTGGTGACGCACGGCGAGGATGGCCTGGATGCCTGCCACGTGCCGTTCGAGTTCGATCCCGACGCAGGTCCCCTGGGCACGCTTTCGGCCCATGTGGCGCGGGCCAACCCGGTGTGGCAGGCCGCTGCCTCGGGCATCCCGGTGATGGTGGTGTTCCGCGGCGCGCAGGCCTATGTCTCGCCCAACTGGTACCCCAGCAAGCACGAGGCCCATCGCCAGGTGCCGACCTGGAACTACGAGGCGGTGCATGCCCACGGCACGCTGACGGCGCGTGACGACGAGCGCTACATCCGCGGCGTCGTGGCCCGGCTCACGCGCCGCCACGAGGCGGCCGAGCCGAAGCCGTGGAAGATGGGCGATGCGCCGGCCGACTACACCGATGAACTGGTCAAGAAGATCGTCGGCATCGAGGTTGCCATCACCTCGCTGACGGGGGTGTCGAAGATGAGCCAGAACAAGGAAGCGCGGGACCGCCAGGGCGTGGCCGACAACTTCGAGGCGCGCGGCCAGGACGGTATCGCGCAGTTGGTGCGCAAGTCGGGCTGATAGCCCAAGTTCCCTGCCTCACCGGTTCCTGGTACCTCAATCCAGCAGCTGCAAGGCGGCGAGCCGGGCATACACCCCACCCGCCGCCACCAGCGCCTCGTGCGTGCCTTGCTCCACGATCCTTCCGTGGTCCAGCACCACGATGCGATCGGCGCGTTGCACCGTGGCCAGCCGGTGGGCGATGACCAGGGTGGTGCGGTCACGCATGGCCGTCTCCAGCGCCGCCTGCACCATGCGCTCGCTTTGCGCGTCCAGCGCGCTGGTGGCCTCGTCCAGCAGGAGCAGGGGGGCGTCCTTGAGCATGGCGCGTGCAATCGCGATGCGCTGGCGCTGCCCGCCGGACAGGCGCACACCGCGCTCGCCCAGGAAGGTGGCGTAGCCCTCGGGCAGGGCGCGCAGGAACTCGTCGGCAAAGGCGGCGCGGGCAGCGGCCACCACCTCCTCGTCGCTGGCGCCAGGCCGGCCATAGCGGATGTTGTCCATGGCGCTGGCGGAGAAGATCACGGGCTCCTGGGGCACCAGCGCAATCCGCCGGCGCAGGTCGTGCAGGTCCAGCGCGGACACCGGCACGCCGTCGATGCGCACCTGCCCCTGCTGCGGGTCGTAGAACCGCAGCAGCAGCTGGAACACCGTGCTCTTGCCCGCGCCGCTGGGGCCCACCAGGGCCACCGTCTCGCCAGGGGCGATGGTCAGCGTCATCTCCGACAGCGCCGCCACCAGCGGCCGGGAAGGGTAGTGGAAGGTCAGGCGTTCGATCGCCACGGCGCTGCCGCCCGTGGGAGAGGGCGCGCTGACCGGGTGCGCCGGCGAGCGTACGGGCGAGCGCGCGTGCAGCAGCTCCATCAGCCGCTCCATCGCGCCTGCGGCCCGCAGCAGGTCGCCATAGACCTCGCCCAGCACCGCCACCGCGCCTGCAAGAATGATCACGTACACCACCGTCTGCCCCAGGTGACCCGCCGTGATGCGGCCGGCCAGCACGGCCTGCGTGCCCTGGTACACCCCCCACAGCAGCAGCGCCGAGGTGGCGATGATGATGAAGGCCACCAGGAAGGCGCGCGCCTTCGTGCGGCGGATGCCCGTGCTGAAGGCGTGCTCCGTGGACTGGTCGAAGCGCTGCGCCTCGCGGTCCTCCGAGGCGTAGCTTTGCACCACGGGAATGGCGTTGAGCACTTCGGCCGCGATCGCGCTGGCGTCGGCCACCCGGTCCTGGCTGGCGCGTGACAGGCGCCGCACGCGCCGGCCGAAGGCCATCGACGGCAGCACCACGACCACCAGCACCAGCAGCACCTGCGTCATCACGTACGGGTTGGTCCACACCAGCATCACCAGCGCGCCCAGGCCCATCACCGCATTGCGCAGGCCCATCGAGAAGGAACTGCCCACCACCGACTGCACCAGCGTGGTGTCGGTGGTCAGGCGCGAGAGCACCTCGCCCGTCTGCGTAGTCTCGAAGAACTCCGGGCTTTGCCGAACCACATGCGAGTAGACGGCGTTGCGCAGGTCCGCCGTCACGCGCTCGCCCAGCCAGCTGACCGTGTAGAAGCGCGCCGCCGAGAACAGGCCCAGCGCCACGGCCACGGCGAACAGCAGCAGGAAGTGCTCGCGCAGCGCCATCACCTGGCCACCCCGGTCGGCCGCCAGCAGGCCGCCATCGATCAGGCCGCGCAGCGCCACGGGAAACAGCAGCGTCGCTGCCGCGGCCAGTACCAGGAACAGGACGGCCAGCGCAATGCGGCCCCGGTAGGGGCGCAGGAAGGGCAGCAGCCCCGCGAGCGAACGCGGCGCGCCCTTGGGCGCATCGGTGGCAGGGGAGGGACGGGCCATCGCGCCAGTTTAGCGAGCGTCCCCGGTTCGGGCCGCACGCGCGCCTGTGCCGCCCGGATGCGGCACAGGGGCAGGTTGCTGCGATACTGGGCACCCCATGCGAATCCTGATCGCCGAAGACGACAAGCTGCTGGCCGATGCGCTGACGCGTGCGCTGGTGCAGTCCGCCTATGCGGTGGACACCGTGGCCACGGGCGACGCCGCCGACCAGGCGCTGTCCCACCACCCCTATGACCTGGCCATCCTAGACATCGGCCTGCCTGGCCTGTCGGGCCTGGACGTGCTGCAGCGCCTGCGGGGCCGGCGCTCACGCGTGCCCGTGCTGCTGCTGACGGCCATGGATGCCCTGACCGACCGCGTGCGTGGGCTGGACGCCGGTGCCGACGACTACCTGACCAAGCCCTTCGAACTGCCCGAGCTGGAGGCGCGCGTGCGCGCCCTGCTGCGGCGGGGCGCCGATGCCGGGACCGACCTGGTGCACGGCAAGCTGCGCGTGGACACCGCGGCCCGCCGCGTGTACCACGAGGGCAAGCCGGTGGAGTTCTCCGCCCGCGAGTTCGCGGTGCTGGAACTGCTGCTGATGCGCGAGGGCCGGGTGGTGACCAAGGAGCACATGGTGAACCACCTGTATGGCTGGGGCGACGAGGTCGGCCCCAATGCCATCGAGGTCTACGTGCACCGCATCCGCAAGAAGCTCGAGCCCCTGGGCTGCGACATCCGCACCGTGCGCGGGATGGGGTACCTGATGGAGCGGCCGGAGGCCTTGCCCTGATGCGGGGGCCGCGGCTGCAGCGCACGCTGCTGGCGTGGCTGCTGGGACCGCTGCTGGCCCTGCTGGCGCTGGACACGGCCGTCAGTGCCTGGACCTCGCTGCGGGCCGCCGACCTGGCCCATGACCGCACCCTGCACGAGATCGCGCGCGAGCTGGCGCTGCATGTGCGCGCCGGCCCGCAGGGGCCGCAGCTGTCGCTGTCGCCCGCAGCGGCGCGCATCCTGCTGGTGGATGCGGACGACCGGCTGTTCTATCGCGTGACCTCGGCCAGCGGCCGCGTGGTGGGGGGCGATCCCGCGCTGGCCGCGCCGCAGGACATGCCGCCCGGCTCCCCCACGCGCTCCTGGCGCGACCAGCTGCATGGCCAGCCGGTGCGCGTGGCGGCCGCGTGGCTGCCGATGGAGGAGGGCGCCGGCGGCGTGGTGCTGGTACAGGTGGCCGAGACCTTGAACCGCCGCAACCAGCTGGCCCTGGAAATCCTGGCCCATGCCATCGTCCCGCAGCTGCTGCTGATCGCCCTGGCGGGCGTGGCTGTCTGGGTGGGCGTGCGCCGCGGGCTGGCGCCGCTGCAGCGGGTACGCGAGGACGTCGCCCTGCGCTCGCACCGGGACCTGCAGCCCCTGCCGCTTCACGAGGTGCCGGCCGAGGTGCGCCCGTTGGTGGGCGATGTCAACGAACTGATGCAGCGCCTGGGCGAGGCGCTGGACCTGCAGCAACGTTTCATCGCCGACGCGGCGCACGAGCTCAAGACGCCGGTGAGCGGGCTGAAGGCGCAGATCGAGCTGGCCCTGCGCGATGACGACCCGCAGCGCCTGCACGAGGCGCTGGGCCGCCTGCGCGAGGGCGTGGACCGGCTGTCGCGGATGGTGCGCCAGCTGCTGGCACTGGCGCGCAATGAGCCCGCGGCTGCGGCCAGCCTGCGGCGCGCGCCCCTGGACCTGGCGGCCCTGGCGCTGGAGGCCAGCATGGAGTGGGCGCCGGTGGCCCTGCGCCGGCGGATCGACCTGGGGTTCGAGGGGGAGGAGCCGGCACCCGGCGAAGGCACCACCCGCATCGAGGGCGATGCCGACCGCGTACGGGAGCTGCTGAACAACCTCGTCGACAACGCCATACGCTACAGCCGGGAGGGGGGCCGCGTCACGGTGTCCGTCCACGCAAACGGGCAGGGGGGCGTGGTGCTGGCCGTGGCCGACGACGCGCCACGCATTCCGCCTGCCGAGCGCGAGCGGGTGTTCGAGCGCTTCCACCGCGTCCTGGGCACGGCGGCGGACGGCAGCGGCCTGGGCCTGTCCATCGTCAGCGAGGTCGCGGCCCTGCATGGTGCGCGTGTGACGCTCGCCGATGACCCGCAGGGGCCGGGCAACCGGTTCTCGGTGTGGTTTCCAACTTTGAAAGAAATCTGAAAGCCGGAAGAAATCCTGGAGACAGCCGATTGGAAGGGCCTTGACAGTTCAGGTTCCTATCCTCGGCGGACCAGCCGTCCCCGTGTTTTCTTCGCCCTGGCGGGACGGCGTCTTCTCCTGGGAACCTCGTCTTGGAATTCTTCACCACCCCCGACTTCTGGATCGCGCTGGTCCAGATCATCCTGATCAACATCGTCCTGTCCGGCGACAACGCCGTGGTGATTGCCCTGGCCTGCCGCTCGCTGCCGCCGCAGCAGCAGAAGCGGGCCATCATCGCCGGCTCCGTCGGCGCCATCGTCCTGCGCATCGTGCTGACCTTCTTCGCGGTCTACCTGCTGGAGCTGCCCTACCTGAAGCTGGTGGGCGCTGTGGCCCTGGTGTGGATCGGCATCGGCCTGCTCAAGGGCGAGGACGATGACGAGGAACTGGAGGGGCACTCCGGCCTGGCCGCCGCGATCAAGACCATCATCGTCGCCGACCTGGTGATGAGCCTGGACAACGTGATCGGCGTGGCCGCGGCCGCCAAGGGCAACGTGGTGCTGCTGGTGGTCGGCCTGGTCGTGAGCATTCCCTTGATCATCTACGGCAGCACGCTGATCCTCAAGCTGATGGCCCGCTTCCCGGTGATCATCACCATTGGCGCAGGCCTGCTGGGTTGGGTGGCCGGCGAGATGGCGCTGAGCGATCCCGCCATCGTGGCCTGGTCCAATGCGCACCAAACCCTCCATGCGCTGGCCCCGGCCGTGGGCGCCGTGCTGGTGGTGGTGACGGGCAAGTGGCTGCTGGCGCGCAGCCCGGAGCCGGCTGCGGAGTAAATACTTCCAAAGTATTCAATATGAACATCGAAAGGGGCTTCTGGCCCCTTTCGTTTTTTAGGTTTCACTTTCTGTAGCCCTCGTGCATACAATGGGCTACAACCTGAGGAACCATGAAGCGCGACGACCTGGATACGCCATCGGCGAGTTCCGCCCTGGCCAATGAGGACCTTGGTCCCTTCCTGCATTACATGGTGCAGGTCGGCGCCTCGGACCTGTTCCTGAGCGTGGGCGCCGTGCCCACCGTGAAGATCGACGGCCGCATGACGCCCGTGGGCCAGCAGGCGCTGCGCCCCGGCACGGTCAAGCGCTTCGCTTATTCTGTGATGGGCGAGGCCCACCGCCGGGATTTCGAGAAGAACCTCGAGTGCGACCTGGCCGTGCCCGTGACCGGGCTGGGCCGTTTCCGCCTGAACGTGTTCGTGCAGCGCGGCGAGGTGAGCCTGGTGGCGCGGCACGTCAAGAGCCGCATTCCCGGGTTCGAGGAGCTCCGCGTGCCCCGCGCCGTCGAGCAACTGGCCCTGCTGCGCCAGGGTCTGGTCCTGTTGGTGGGGGCGGCGGGCTCGGGCAAGTCGACGACCCTGGCCTCCATGCTGGACTTCCGCAACCGCAACATGGCCGGCCACGTGGTGACGGTGGAGGACCCGATCGAGTTCGTCCACACCCACAACCGCTGCATCATTGACCAGCGGGAAGTGGGCCTGGATACCCACACCTTCCAGGATGCCCTTCGCCATGTGCTGCGCCAGTCGCCCGACGTGATCATGATCGGCGAGATCCGCGACGCCGAAACCATGCGCCACGTGCTGCACTACGCAGAGACGGGCCACCTGTGCATCTCCACCCTGCACGCCAACAACGCCAACCAGGCGATCGACCGCATCATCAGCTTCTTCCCCGAGAGCGCGCACCGGCAGGTGCGGATGGACCTGTCGCTGAACCTGCGCGGCGTACTGGCCCAGCGCCTGGTGGACGGCAAGTCCGGCGGCCGCGTGCTGGCGTCCGAGCTGATGCTGTGGTCCGCCTACATTTCCGAGCTGATCCAGAAGGGCGACGTCGACGAGATCAAGGGCGCCATCGCCAAGTCGGGGACAGTGGGCATGCAGACTTTCGATCAGTCGCTCTACGACCTGTACCAGCAAGGCCTGGTCACGCTGGCCCAGGCGCTGGAGCACGCCGATTCGCGCACCGACCTGTCGCTGCGCATTCGACTGGGCGCGGGGCTCAAGGCCGCGCCAGGGGACCTTGGCGGGATGGGGCTGGAGAACTGAACTCCAGCCGCAGGCCATCCCGCCGACGCGTGGGGGTGGCCCCTCAGCCTCCCAGGCGCAGGCGCTGCGCGTAACCCGTCATTTCCAGGTAGCCCAGGCCCACCCGCCGGCCCTTGTCGTCCACGAGTTCTGACAGGCCTTCCCAGTAGACGGTGCCCGTGGACGTGCGGCTGTCCAGTTCCTGCGCGTCCAGCAGGGCGCGCACGGTATGGGTACCGGCCGGTGTGCCGACCCGCCATTCCACGGGGTAGCGCGTGCCCGTGGCAGGACTGGCCCACTCGCGCACGGGGGTGAAGCGTACCTCGCGGTCCGTGAAGGCCTGCACGGTGCCACCGGGCCGGCGCAGGGAGCCGCCCGCCCACACCGTGCTGCCATCCGCGCGGCGCAGGCGGAAGGCGGTGAGTGCCGAGCCGTCGTCGAGGTTCATGCCGATCCAGTCCCAGCCCACGGCCTGCGGGTGCAGCAGCTCCTCACTCCACTCGTGGTCCAGCCAGGCGCGGCCCGTCACGTCGAATCGCTGGTCCTTCAGCTGCAGCCGGCCCTGCGCGGCCAGCTGCGGCTGGCTGTAGTAGTAGCTGGCCTGCTGGTCCTCGGGGCCCTTGCGCGAGAGGCCGGCGCGGCCTTGCAGCAGCACGGGCTGCGTGGGCTCGAACACGAGGTCCAGGGTGAAGTCACCCGCCGGGATGCGCGCGCGGTAGCGGCCATTGGCCTCGCGCACCAGGGACCAGTCCCGCAGCTGCACGCGGGTGTCCTCCAGCGCCGCCTGCGCCACGCCGAAGCCCTGGCGCGCGATGCGCTGGTCGTGCCACAGCTTGCCGCCCTGCAGGTCGGTGACGGCAGCGTGCGCGAAGATCAATTGCCTGGCCGCCAGCTTCGAGGCCATGGCCTGGGTACCGTCCACGCGCGAGCGGAAGAAGGTGACCTGGAAGCCGAATTCACGCGTCCCGCTGCGCGCATGGCCGGTGACGTACCACCACTCGGTGCGCAGCTCGGGGTGGGCGCCGTGGTCGCGCGGGAAGGTGAGCACGCGCGGCGGCAGGGCCCAGGCGGGCAGGCTGGGCAGGGCCAGGGCGGCGAAAGCGGCAAGCAGGGGCCGGCGGCGCATCACCAGTCCTCCTTCACGGCCAACACCGCGTCATGGCCGGCTGCGGCGCGGCCCGCCAGCCAAGCGGTGAGCGTGCCTGCCGCCACCACCGCCGCGCACAGCGCCAGCAGGCGCCCCCAGGGCAGCAGCAGGTCCATGGTCCAGTGGAAGCTTTGCGGGTTGACCACGTGCACCAGCACCACGGAGACCGCGATGCCCAGCGCCAGCCCGGCGGCGCTGCCGATGGCCGTCCAGGCCGCGCCTTCGCCCGCGACCACCGCCAGCACCTGGCGGCGCGTGAGGCCCAGGTGCTGCAGCAGGCCGAACTCCTTGCGCCGCGCCAGCACCTGCGCGCTGAAGCTGGCCGCCACGCCGAACAGGCCGATGGCGATGGCCACCGCCTGCAGCCAGTAGGTGACGGCGAAGCTGCGGTCGAAGATGCGCAGCGAGATGGCGCGGATGTCCTGCGAGGTGGCGAACTCCAGCAGGCCTTCGGGCGTGCCCCGGTCCTGCGCGAGCTTGCGAAGGCTCGCCTGCACCGTGCCCGCGTCCGCGCCGGGCGCCAGCCACAGCAGCAGGTCATTGACGCCGCTGTCGCCGGTCAGGCGCACGTAGTCGTCGCGCCCCATTACCACGGCGCCGCTTTGCCGCGCGTAGTCACGCCAGGTGCCGGCCACGAAGACCGGCGGCTGCGAGGGGAAGGCCTGCGACAGGCGCGGGAAGGGCTGGCCCGCACGCGCGCCATACAGGTCGGCCATGGCCTCGCTCACGTACACGCCCACCTGGCCAGGCGGTACCCGCAGCGGTCCTTCCAGCAGAGGCAGCTCGCGCGTCGCGTCCTGCAGCGGCCGCGCCAGCAGGGTCACGGCGGGCAGGGCCGGGTCCAGCAGCATCGGCCGCACGCGCTGGGTGGCGGTGCGCGCCACGCCATCGGCCTGCGCCGCAGCCTGCACGAAGCCGGGCTCCAGGAAGGCGGCGTCGCCCGCGGCCGAGCCTTCGGCCGTGCGGGCATAGAGGTCGGCCGGCAGCACCACGTCCAGCCAGCGCGTGACCGAGTCGCGGAAGCTGGCCACCATGACCGTCAGGGCCACGGCCAGGCTGAGGGAGGCCACCACGCCGCTGACCGCCACCGCGGCGCTCTCGCGCACGCGGCGGGCGCGTTCCACCGCGAGCAGCGGCAGCAGGCGGTGGGCCAGCCGGGGGGCGAGCAGGTCGTATACCACCCCGACGGCCCAGGGCAGGGCGGTGATGCCTCCCACCAGCAGCAGGGCCACGGAGAGGTAGGCGCCCAGCGGGATGCCCCCGACGGGCGGCAGCAGCGCCAGGGCCGCGCCCAGGCCCGCCAGCGCGAGGCTGGCGACGTGGCGACGGCGCCCGGTGGCGGCCTGGCCCAGGCCCTTGAGCGATTGCGCCAGCGGCAGCAGCTGCGCCTGCCGGGCGGGGAACCAGCCGCCCGCGATCGCCGCTGCCACGCCCAGCGCGCCGTACAGGACGGCGGCGGGCGCGCTCCATTGGAGCGCCGGCGCCACGCCGGAGAAATAGCCGCCGCCCAGGTCACCCCCCAGCACGCGCAGGGCCAGGGCGGCCAGGGCCGTGCCCAGCGCCACGCCCGCCACGCTGCCGGCCACGCCCAGCAGGCAGGATTCCGCCACCACCAGCCGCAGCCGCTGGCGTGCCGTGAGTCCCAGCACGCCGAGCAGGGCCAGCTGCTGGGTGCGGCGGGCCACGCTGAGGGACAGGACCGAGAACACGAGGAAGGCGCCGGTGAACAGCGCCACCAGCGCCAGCACCGTGAGGTTGACGCGGTAGGCACGTGAGAGGTGGCTCACGCGCTGCGCGGCGTCGCCGGGTTCGGCGGCGGTGACGCCGGCGGGCAGTTGCAGCGTGCGAATGACATCGCCGCTCGACGCGCCAGCGCGCAGCCGCAGGTCGATGCGCGAGAGCCGGCCCAGCCGGTCGAAGCGTTCCTGGGCAGCCCCGATGTCCATCACCGCCAGGGGCGCGCCGGCGGCGGTGACCGTCCCCGCCACCCGCAGGGCGTGCAGGCGCAGGCCGGATTGCAGCTCGATCCGCTGCCCCGGCAGCAACTGTCGCGCCGCCGGGTTGAGGAAGACAGTGTCCGGCGCGAACACCGCGAAGCGGTCGGCGCCCTCGGCGGGCACGGGCATGAGCGAGGGCGCGATGGCGGGCACGGCCAGGGCATCGACGCCCAGAACGCGCAGCGGCTTGCGTGCGCCCGAAGGGGTTGCAGCCAACGTGGTGAGTTCCAGCACGGGGCTGGCCAGCGCCACCTGCGGGTGTGTGGCCACGCGCTCGAGCAGGGATTCGTCGAAAGTGCCCTGCGTGGCGCGCAGCTCCAGGTCCGGCTGGCCGTTGACGGAGCGCACCGCGCTGGAGAACTCGTCCAGCGCCGAGGCGTTGATCAGGTGCACCGAGAAGGCCAGGGCCACGCCCAGCATCACGGCCAGGACGGCGGCGGCGCTGCGCCAGGGGTGGTGGCGCAGCTCCTGCCAGGAAAAGGTGCGCAGCAGGGCGAGCATCGGGCCGATTGTGGCCGCATCGCCCCAGGGGCTGCCGGCGCTCGGACATTGGTCCGGGACCGGCGCGCGGGCCGGCTGGCGTCAGGCCGCCATCTCGCCCATCTCGGCGTGTTCGGCCAGCAGTGTTTCCTTGCGCTCCTGCAGTTGCGCGCGCAGGGCCACCAGGTCCAGCTTGCGGGCGGCGCGGGCCTTGGGGAAGAGGTCGGTGCGCTCCTCCTTCACGTGGTGCTCGGTGAACTCGCCCAGCACCTTGACCTTGGCGTCGAACATCTCGTCCGGCGAGGCCATCACCTGCAACTGGTCGATCAGGTCGCGCAGCGCCTGGTGCTCCACCTGCGCCTCGTCCAGCAGCGCGGTCTCCTTGATCGCGTGGCGCAGCGCAGGGTAGAAGACCTCTTCCTCCAGCTGCGCGTGCACGGTCAGCTCCAGGCAGATGCGCCGGGCCAGTTCCAGCTTCTTCTGCGCCGCGCTGCGGGCGCGCGAGGCCGTGAGCTCCTCGTAGTCCTTGAACAGCTTCCTGACGGCCTTGTGGTCGGCATCGAGCAGGTCGCAGGCGTCCTTGCCTGTGCTTCTGGCGGGCATGTGGGGTCTCCTCACAGGGACCGGGCCGACGCGGCCCGGTGACCCCACAGGCTAGCGGCCCAGTTTCCGCCTGGCGTCAGGACGCGGCCGGGGATTGTGTCGGACGGCGGCTCATCGCGGGAAGCCACCCGCGGCCTGCGCTGGCCGGCTCAGGCGAAGCCGCGGCTGGTCAGGTGCAGGGTGCGGTCCGCCCGTGCCGCCGCAGCCTCCGAGTGCGTGACCAGCACCAGCGCCGCGCCGTGCTCGCGCGTCTGCGCCAGCAGCAGGTCCATGACCCGCGCCGCGGTGGACGGGTCCAGGTTACCGGTGGGCTCGTCGGCCAGCAGGAGCGCCGGCCGGTGCACCAGGGCGCGGGCGATGGCCACCCGCTGCAATTGCCCGCCACTGAGCTGCTGCGGCAGGCGCGCGCCCAGGCCCGCCAGGCCCACGGCCTCCAGCATGGCCTGCACACGCGGCGCGTGGGTGGCGGCGGGCTCGCCCAGCAGCATCAGGGGCAGGGCCACGTTCTGCGCCACGTCCAGGTGCGGCAGCACGTGGAAGGCCTGGAAGACGAAGCCCACATGGCGCCGGCGGATCTGCGCCAGCGCCTCGTCGCCCGCCGTGCCCAGGTCGTGGCCGCACAGGCGCACCGTGCCGGCCTCGCCCCGGTCCAGGCCCGCCAGGCAATTGAGCAGGGTGGACTTGCCCACGCCCGACTCGCCGACGATGGCGACGAATTCGCCGGTCAGGACGGACAGGGACGCGTTCTCGAAGACGGTCTCGTCCCCATAGCGCTTGGCCAGGCCGTCGACCTGGAGCACGGGTTCCCGCGTCATGGCGGTGTGCACGGTGGCGGATTCGGGCGCGTTCATGCGGGCAGTTCCTCCAGCGCCCGCAGCACCTCGCCCACCGGGTCGGGGCCGTCGCACGCGATCACGCGCCGCTGCGGCATGCCGCGCAGCCACGTGAGCTGGCGCTTGGCCAGCTGGCGGGTGGCGGCGATGCCGCGTTCGCGCAATCCGGACAGCGGGGCAGGCGCACCGGCCTCGGCGGCGTCCAGCCATTCCCAGGCCTGGCGGTAGCCGACACAGCGCATGCTGGGCAGGTCCGGGTGCAGGTCGCCGCGGGCGCGCAGGGCCTTCACCTCGTCCAGGAAGCCGGCCGCCAGCATCTGGTCGAAGCGCAAGGCGATGCGATCGTGCAGCCAGGCCCGGTCCTGCGGCTCCAGCGACAGGAACAGCGCGGGTTGCAGCCCGCCCGTGGCCGCCTCCTGCGCATGCCACTGCGACAGCGGCTGGCCGGAGACGAGGAACACTTCGAGGGCGCGCTGGATGCGCTGCGAGTCATGGGGGGCGAGGCGGGTGGCCGTGGCGGGATCGACCCGTGCCAGTTCGGCGTGGAGCGCGGGCCAGCCCTCCCGGGCGGCGCGTTCGTCCAGCTGCGCGCGCACGGCCGCATCGGCCGTGGGCATGGCCGACAGGCCGTCGAACAGCGCCTTGAAGTACAGCATGGTGCCGCCCACCAGCAGGGGCAGGGCGCCGCGCGCGCGGATCTCGCCGATGAGGCGGCGGGCATCGGCGGCGAACTCGGCGGCGCTGTAGGCCTGCGAGGGGTCGCGGATGTCGATGAGGTGGTGGGGCGCCTGCGCGAGCTCGTCGCGCGAAGGCTTGGCCGTACCGATGTCCATGCCCCGGTACACCAGGGCCGAATCGACGCTGACGATCTCCACCGGCTGGCGCGCGGCCGCGGCCAGGGCGGCTGCGGTCTTGCCCGAGGCGGTGGGTCCGGCCAGGGCGGCGAAGGACGGCGCGGACGGGGACGGTGCAGGCATCCGGCCGAGGGTAGCAGAAGGGGCGGCGGTCCCGCCCGCGAAAGGTCTCCCGAGGCCTCAGCGCAGGCTGAACAGCTCGCCGATCGCCTCGCGGTACCGCTCCAGGCCCACGGCCATGGTGCTGTGGTGCGAGCCGCCCTCGACCAGCATGAAGCGCTTGGGGCCGGTGGCCGCCTCGTACAGGCGCTTGCCCAGGTCGCTGGGGATCAGCCGGTCCTGCGAGCCATGGACCACCAGCAGGGGGGAGCCGATGCGCGGCACCTTGTTCACCGCCTCGAAGCGCTGGGTGATCAGCGGCCCCACCGGCAGCCAGCCCCAGCGGAAGCTGCTGGCGACGTCCGGGATGGAGGTGAAGGTGCCTTCGACGATGGTGCCGCTTTCGTCCGTCACGCGGGCGGCCAGGTCGATGGCGATGGCGCCGCCCAGGGAATGGCCGAAGATGTAGCGCGGGCGCTGCGGATGGCGCCGGGCCAGCCAGTCCCAGGCGGCGCGGGCGTCCTCGTAGGCCATGTCCTCGGAGGGCAGCATGGCGGTGCTCTTGCCGAAGCCGCGGTAGTCGATGGCCAGGACCGAGAAGCCCAGGTCCTGCATCCGCCGGATGCGGCCGGCCGAACCCGCCACGTTCCAGCGGGCGCCGTGCAGGTACAGCAGCACCGGGGCGTCGGCCCGCGGCCTGGCGGCCTCCAGCCACAGGCCGTGCAGCTTGACGGAGCCGCCCGTGACCTGGGAGTCGAACTCGATCCAGACATCGTCCATGCCCTCGGCCAGGTGGGCGCTGCCGCCCCAGGCCCGGTCACTGGGCTGGAAGATCCATTCCCGCTGCTTCTCGTCCAGGGTGCTGCAGCCGAAGGTGAGGGCGCCCGCCAGCAGGGGGGCGGCGATCAGGAGCCAGCGTTTCATGGTCCGGTACAGATCGTGGCTGAGCCTGGAAGTTCAACGCCCACGCAGGAAGAGGGCGTCCAGCTCCCGCATGGACAGCTGCCGCCAGGTGGGCCGGCCGTGGTTGCACTGGTCGGAGCGCTCGGTCTGCTCCATCAGGCGCAGCAGGGCGTTCATTTCCTCCAGCGTGAGCCGCCGGTTGGCGCGGACCGCGCCGTGGCAGGCCATGGTGGCCAGGATCTCGTTGCGCGCGCGCTGGATGACGGTGCTGGCCTCATGCTGGCCCAGCTCGGCCAGCACGCTGCGGGCCAGTTCCACCGCATCGCCCTGGGCCAGGCTGGTGGGCACGGCGCGCACGGCCAGGGTCTTGGGCGACAGGGGGGAGACCTCCAGGCCCAGGGTGCGCAGCGTGGCCTCGCAGGCTTCGGCGGTGGCCACTTCTTCGGGCGTGGCCGAAAAGGTGGCGGGTATCAGCAGGGGCTGGCTGGCCAGGGATTGGCTGTCGTCGTCGCCCAGCTGGTTCTTGAGCTTTTCGTAGACGATGCGCTCGTGGGCGGCGTGCATGTCCACCACGACCAGGCCCTGGCGGTTCTCGGCCAGGATGTAGACGCCGTGCAGCTGCGCGATGGCGCGGCCCAGGGGCCAGTCGCCCTCGGGCAGGGGCTGCGCGGCTTCGCTCGCGGGGCCGGCGGGCACCGGATTCCAGGCGGGCGGGGCTTCGCGGGCTTGCAGCGGGCCGGCGGGCGCATCGCCGCCGGTGCGGCCCGGTTGCCACAGCAGGCCCAGGTCGGAGACGGGCGTGCCGATGCGGTCCTCGCGGGGCGCGAAGGCCATGCCGGGCTGCGACCAGCGCGAGGCGTCGTGCATGGCGGGTGCGGCGCCGGGCAGGGAGCCTGAGGGGCCCGCCGCCACGCCGGGGTCGGACCCGAAGGACGGCAGCGGCGGCTGACCCTGCGCCAGCGCGGCGCGTGGCGCGGCCAGGGCGCCGTCCACCGCGTGGCGCACGACCTGGTGCACCGCCCGGCTGTCACGGAAACGCACCTCGATCTTGGTGGGGTGCACGTTCACGTCCACCTGCGCCGGGTCGATCTCCAGGTACAGCACGTAGACGGGCTGGCGCTGGCCGTGCAGCACGTCCTCGTAGGCGCTGCGCACGGCGTGGGACAGGACCTTGTCACGCACGTAGCGGCCGTTGACATAGGCAAATTGCTGGTCGGCGCGCGAACGGGCGGCGTCGGGGATGCCGGCGCGCCCGTTGACGCGCAGGGGTCCGGCACGCCACTCCACGGCGACGCTGTTCTCGAGGAAATCGCGGCCCAGCACGTCGGCCAGGCGCTGGTCCAGCGTGGTGGCGGCACGCCACTGCTCGACGAGCTTGCCCTCGTGCCAGATGGCAAAGCCCACGTCGGGCCGGGCCAGCGCATGGCGGCGCACGGCCTCGATGCAGTGGGCCAGTTCGGTGGCGTCGGTCTTGAGGAACTTGCGGCGGGCCGGCGTGGAGAAGAACAGCTCCTTGACTTCCACGGTGGTGCCGGTGGCCCGCGCCGCCGGGCGCAGCTCGCCACTGCGGGCGTCCAGCAGGAAGGCCGAGGCCTCGCCCTCGACGCGCGAGAGCAGGCTCATCTCGGACACGGAGGCGATGGCGGCCAGCGCCTCACCCCGGAAGCCCATGGTGCCCACCGACTCCAGGTCGGCCAGGGAGCCGATCTTGCTGGTGGCGTGGCGCTTGAGGGCCACGGGCAGCTCCGGCCGGGGGATGCCCGCGCCATCGTCCTCCACGCTGACCAGGCGCACACCGCCTGCAGCCAGACGCACCGTGACCTGGGTGGCGCCGGCGTCCAGCGCGTTGTCCACGAGCTCGCGCACCACGGAGGCGGGGCGCTCGATCACCTCGCCCGCGGCGATCTGGCTGATCAGCTCGTCGGGAAGTTCACGGATGGGGCGGCGCGGGGAGGGGGACAACACGGCATTCACACGGCCATTCTAGGTCGGCGGGGGATAATCCCGGCCATGGAATACGCCGCCTTCCTGATCGACTTCATCCTGCACGTGGACCGCTACCTGGAGGCCTTCGTGCGCGATTACGGCACCTGGGTCTATGTACTGCTGTTCCTGATCGTGTTCGTGGAGACGGGGCTGGTGGTCATGCCCTTCCTGCCTGGCGACTCCCTGCTGTTCGTGGTGGGCGCGCTGTGCGGCGTGGGGTTCATGAGTTACCCGGTGGCCGTGGCCGTGCTGCTGGTGGCAGCCATCCTGGGTGACCAGTGCAACTACACGATCGGCCGCTACTTCGGGCCCAAGGTGTTCCAGTGGGAGCAGTCCCGCTTCTTCAACCGGCGCGCCTTCCTGCAGGCCCATGACTTCTACGAGAAGTACGGCGGCGTCACCATCATCATTGCCCGCTTCATGCCCTTCATCCGCACCTTCGCGCCCTTCGTGGCGGGCGTCGCGGAAATGAGCCGGGCGAAGTTCAGCTTCTACAACGTGGCCGGCGCGCTGATCTGGGTGCTGGGCATTGTCACGGCGGGCTACTACCTGGGCAGCGTGCCCTGGGTCAAGGCCAACCTGGACAAGATCATCTGGGCCATGATCTTCATCCCCGGCCTGATCGTGCTGGCGGGGGCGTGGCAGGCGCGGCGCAAGGCCTCCGCGGGCGTGACGCAGGCCTGAGTCCGCCAAGCCTGGATCCGGCGGGCCCGCGCTGGCCCGCTCACACGGTGCGCGTGCGCGCCAGCGGCGGGTTGGCCGCGAAATAGCGCTGGATGCCCCGCATCAGCGCATCGGCCAGCTGCTCCTGGTAGGTCTCGCTGCGCAGGCGCTGCTCCTCCTCGGGGTTGGAGATGAAGGCCGTTTCCACCAGCACACTGGGGATGTCGGGTGCCTTGAGGACGGCAAAGCCGGCCTGCTCCACCCGGGGCTTGTGCAGGCGGCCCACCTGGCCGATTTCCCCCAGCATGGCGCTGCCCAGGCGCAGGCTGTCGTTGATCTGGGCGGTGGTGCTCATGTCCAGCATCACGCGGGCCACATGGGCGTCCTGTGCCTTGACATTGACCCCGCCGATCAGGTCGGCCCGGTTTTCCTTGTCCGCGATCCAGCGCGCCGCCGTGCTGGAGGCCGCCCCCTGGCTCAGCGCGAAGACGCTGGCACCACGCGCGGTGGGCGTGATGAAGGCATCGGCATGGATGCTCACGAACAGGTCGGCCTGCACGCGGCGGGCCTTCTGCACGCGCACGTGAAGGGGCACGAAGAAGTCGCCATCCCGGGTGAGGAAGGCCCGCATGGGGTTGCCGTTGACCGATGCCGCATTGATGCGCGCCTGCAACCGCTGCGCCACCTGCAGCACGATGTCCTTCTCGCGCGTGCCCGCCGGGCCGATGGCGCCCGGGTCCTCGCCGCCGTGGCCCGGATCCAGGGCAATGACGATCAGGCGGTCGGTTTTGCCGGGGTGCGCCGTCGGGGGGGATGCGGGCGCCTGTGCCAGGGGGGCGGCGCCGCCGCGCGGGGCCTGGGCCGGCCCCGCCGTGGCCGGGCGCTGGCCCCGCTGCGCGATCAGATCGCCCAGCGGGTCATGCGCGGGGGGCATCGCGGCGGACGGCGCAGGTGCCTGGGCCGGGTTCCCGCCCCCGCCTCCGCCCCCACCATCACGCAGGCGCTCGGCGATCAGCTGCTCCAGCGGGTCCACCGCCTGCGCAGGGTACATGTCCAGCACCAGCCGGTGCTGGTAGGCCGCGATGGGCGGCAGGTTGAACACCTGGGGCAGGGCGGGCTGCTTCAGGTCGATGACCAGGCGCACCACGCCGGGTGCGAACTGGCCCACGCGGATGCCGGCGATGTTGGGGTCGTCGGCCTTCACCTGGGCGACCAGCTCGCGCAGCTGCGGGTTGAGGTCCACGCCCTCCACGTCCACCGCCAGCCGCGGCGGGTTGCCCACCTGGGTCTGGCGCGAGGCCAGCGGCGCGTCGGACTCGATGGTCACGCGGGTGTAGTCCTGCGCCGGCCAGATGCGCACGGCCAGGATGGTGGCGCCGCGGGCGATCTGGTGCGCGCCCAGCAGCAGCACCAGGCTGCCACGCTGGAGGAGTTCGCGGCGGGACATCACGGGCCTCATGCCTGCAACAGCTCCAAACCCGCAGGCGTGCGGGCGGTGGCGGTGACGCGGCGGGTGTCGTCCGGCTGCGCGGCGATGTCCAGCACCAGGTCGGGCACGGGCAACAGGCCGGCGGCCTTGTCGGGCCATTCGGCGATCTTCAGGCCGGGGCTGGCGAAGACGTCACGGAAACCGGCGTCCTCCCACTCGCGCGGGTCGCTGAAACGGTAGAAGTCGAAATGCCAGATCGACAGGCCGGGTGCGTCATGCGGCTCGACCACGGCGTAGGTGGGGCTCTTGATGCGGCCGGCCACGCCCAGCGCGCGCAGCAGGTGGCGCACGAAGGTGGTCTTGCCCGCGCCCAGGTCGCCGCGCAGCTCGATGAAGGCCCGGCCGATGGCGGGGCTGCCAGCCAGCTGGCGGGCGAAGGCGAGGGTGTCCTCCTCGTTCGCCCAGGTCAGCGCGAGGGGGCTTCCTACAATCGGCGGGTGATGTCCGGCAGCGTTCAGTTCGATGGTCCTTCCCTGGTCAATGAGATCGGGCCGTGGGCCCTTGAGCTTGGATTTTCCCAAATCGGCGTGGCCGGTGTCGACCTTTCCGCCGCCGAGCCAGGGCTTTTGGACTGGCTGTCGCGCGGCTTCCACGGCGAGATGGGCTACATGGCCGCCCATGGCCTCAAGCGCGCGCGACCGGCGGAACTGGTGCCGGGCACGGTGAGCGTGCTCACGGCGCGCATGGACTACCTGCCCGCCGCCACGCCCGCGGGCTGGCAGGCGATCGAGTTCTCGCGGCTGCAGCGGCCGCAGGAGGGCATCGTCTCCCTCTACGCCCGGGGGCGGGACTACCACAAGGTGCTGCGCGCCCGGCTGCAGAAGCTGGCCGAGCGCATCGCGCAGCGCGTGGGACCGCTGGGGCACCGGGTGTTCACCGACTCCGCCCCCGTGCTGGAGGCCGAGCTCGCCGCGCGAAGCGGCATCGGCTGGCGCGGCAAGCACACGCTGGTGCTGCACCGGGAGGCGGGCTCGATGTTCTTCCTGGGCGAGATCTACCTGGACATCGCGCTGCCCGAAACCGCGCCTGTCGCGCCGCACTGCGGCAGCTGCCGCGCCTGCATGGACATCTGCCCCACGCAGGCCATCGTGGGCGAGAAGCTGCTGGATGCGCGCCGCTGCATCTCGTACCTGACCATCGAGCACGCGGGACCCATCCCGCAGGAACTGCGCGCCGCCATCGGCAACCGCATCTACGGCTGCGACGATTGCCAGCTGGCCTGCCCCTGGAACAAGTTCGCGCAGCGCAGCGCCTTGCCGGATTTCGACGAACGGGCGGGCATGTCGGGGGCCTCGCTGGCCAGCCTGCTGGCCTGGACCGAGGACGACTTCCTGCGCCGCACCGAGGGCAGCGCCATCCGCCGCATCGGCCACGCGCGCTGGGTCCGCAACGTGGCGCTGGCGGCGGGCAATGCGCTGCGCCAGGCCGATGACGCGGGGCTGCGCGCCGCGTTGATCGCCCATGCGCAGCACCCGGGCGAGGTGGTGCGCGAACAGGTCGCGTGGTCGCTGGCGCAGCGCCCCGCCTGACCCCCGCGCCTGCGGCCCTCAGAAGATCGCGGGCACGACACCCAGCGCGAAGGGCAGGCTTACCGCCGCCAGCAGGGTGGACAGCGTCACCAGCGCGGCGACGTAGGGGCCGTTGTAGCCCATCTTGGCGGCCAGGACGTAGCAGCTGGAGGCGGTGGGCAGGGCCGAGAACATCAGCAGCACCAGGGTCTGGCCCGGGTCCAGGCGGAACAGGCGGGCCAGGAGCAGGGCGAGGACGGGCGTGATGGCGTGCCGGATCGCCAGCACGGAGACGGCCAGGGCCTTGCCCTTGGCCAGCGAGCCGAACTGCATGCCCGCGCCCGCGGCCATCAGGCCCAGGGCCAGCGAGGCCGCGCCGATGCGGGTGACGGTGGGCTCCAGCCACCCGGGAATCTGGAACCCCAGCAGGTTGGCCGCCAGGCCGCTGGCGGTGCCGACGATGAGGGGATTGCGCAGCAGGGCGCCGCCGAAATGCGCGCCCGACTGGCGCGCCATGGGCCAGACCGCGCCGATGTTGAACAACGGCACGCAAAAGCCGATCAGCACGGCCACCGACAGCAGGCCCTGCGGACCTGCCACCCGCTCGGCCAGGGCCAGGGCGACGAAGGAGTTGAAGCGGAAGGCGACCTGGGCGCTGCCCGCGTGGTCGCTGCGGTCCACGTGGCGGCCGATGAGGGGCCACCAGGGCACGGTGTAGGCCAGGGCAATGCCGCTCAGGCCCAGGGTGAGGCCGGCGCCGATCAGGCTGGAGGCCGATCCCAGGTCCAGCGGGCTGCGCACGATGGACTGGAACAGGAGGACGGGAAACAGGAAGTAGTAAACCAGGGCCTCGACCTGCTGCCACACGGTGCGATTCAGTGCGGTGTAGCGGCACACCAGCCAGCCGCACAGGATCAGGGAGAAATCGGGGAACAGCAGCGTGGCGAAATTCACCCGGCGAGCCTAGCATGGACTCATGGTTTCCCCGGATTTGGAAACCAATTACAGTCAATGCGGTTCGAACGAAACCGATAAACACCATCAAGGAGATTCCATGAAACGCCGTCACGTGATCGCCCTGTCCGCCGCCACGCTGGCCCTGTCCGCCGGCAGCGCGCTGGCCCAGTCCTATCCGAACAAGCCGATCCGGCTGCAGGTTCCCTTCGCCCCCGGTGGCACCACCGATATCGTGGCGCGCGTGATCTCCGAACCCCTGGGCAAGGCCCTGGGCCAGAGCGTGGTGGTGGAGAACAAGGCCGGTGGCGGTGGCGTGATCGGCGCCACCGAGACGGCCCGCGCCGCGCCGGACGGCTACAACCTGGGCGTGGCCACGGTGTCCACCACCGCCGCCAACCCCGCGATCAACCCCAAGATCGCCTACAACCCGCTGACCGACTTCACGCCCATCGTGAACATCGCGGCCACGCCCAACGTGATCGCGGTGCACCCGAGCTTCCCGGCCAAGGACTACAAGGGCTTCGTCGCCGAGCTGAAGAAGAGCCCCGGCAAGTACTCGTACGCCACCTCCGGCACCGGCGGCATCGGCCACCTGCAGATGGAGCTGTACAAGAGCCTGTCCGGCACCTTCGTGACGCACATCCCGTACCGCGGCGCGGGCCCGGCCCTGAACGACACGGTGGCCGGCCAGGTGCCGATCATTTTCGACAACCTGCCCTCGGCGCTGCCCTTCATCAAGGAAGGCCGCCTGGTGGCCATTGCCATCGCCGCGCCGCAGCGCCTGAAGGACCTGCCCAACGTGCCGACCTTCAAGGAGATCGGCCTGGAGCCCGTCAACCGCATGGCCTACTACGGCATCCTCGGCCCCAAGGGCCTGCCCAAGGAGGTGATCGACAAGGTCCACGAGGGCACGCTCAAGGCCCTGCAGGACCCGGCGGTGCGCAAGCGCATCGAGGACACGGGCTCCCTCATCATCGGCAACACGCCGGCTGAATTCGCGCAGCAGATCAAGGCCGAGTTCGAGGTGTACAAGAAGGTGGTCGACACCGCCAAGCTGAAGCTCGATTGAGCCGGTCGAGCCCGGTGAGTGAAGCGGCCGGTCCCGCCATCGACCCGCTGGTCGACCGCTTCATCGACGCCCTCTGGCTGGAAGACGGGCTGTCCCGCAACACGCTGGCGGCCTACCGCCGGGACCTGACGCTGTACGGGGACTGGCTGCGCGCGCATTCGCGGGCGCTCGCGGGCAGTTCGCTCCATGACATCCAGGCCTGGTTCGCGTCCATCCACCAGCAGGCCGTTTCCGGCCCCAAGCGCAAGGCGCCCGCCACGGCGTCCGTCAATCGCCGCATCGCGGTGCTGCGCCGCTTCTTCCGCTGGGCGCAGCGCGAAGGGGTGGTGCCGGCCGATCCCACCCTCCAGCTGGAAAACGCCAAGCGCACGGCGCGCAACATCCGCACGCTGGGGCAATCCGACGTGGAGCGGCTGCTCTCGGCGCCCGACGTGGACACCGCGCTGGGCTTGCGGGACCGCGCGATGCTGGAGCTGATGTACGCCAGCGGCCTGCGCGTGAGCGAACTGGTCACGCTCAAGGCGCTGGACGTGAGCCTGGGCGAGCACGTGGTGCGCGTGACCGGCAAGGGCAGCAAGACCCGCCTGGTGCCCTTCGGCGAGGTGGCCCGGGACTGGCTGGTGCGCTACCTGGCGCAGGCCCGCGCCGAGATCCTGGCCGGGCAGCAGACCGAGGACCTGTTCGTCACCGCGCGCGGCGCGGGGATGACGCGGGCGATGTTCTGGGTGGTGGTGAAGAAATACGCCAGGCTGGCGGACATCACCGTGCCGCTGTCACCGCACACCCTGCGGCATGCCTTCGCCACGCACCTGCTCAATCACGGGGCAGACCTGCGGGCGGTGCAGATGCTGCTGGGGCATGCGGACATTTCCACGACGACGATCTACACGCACGTGGCGCGTGAGCGGCTCAAGCAGCTGCATGCCAAGCATCACCCGCGGGCCTGAGCCGCAGCGCGCGATTCAGGCGCGCTGCGCGCTATCACCCGGAGAATATACGGAGCGCTCCACCAGTGGAAAAATCAGCGCGTCTGTGACCAGACGGGCAGCGGACGCGGCAGGTGCAGCACGTCCTCCGCCAGCCACAGCGCGCTGCGCTGCGCGCGCTCGGCAACCATCTGCAGCGGCAGCTGCTGGTAGTCGTCGTTGAACACCTCGAAGCTGTAGTCGCCGCGGTAGCCCACCTTGTCCAGGCGCTGCACCAGGTCGGCCAGCGCCTCGCTGTGCACACCCTCACCCGGGAAGACCCGGAAGGTGCGCGCGGTGGTCATGCGCTCCTCGAACGTGGGCGTCTCGTTCCACATGAAGTCCGACAACTGCACGAGGAAGATGCGATCCGGGTCCAGGTCCTCGATGGCGTCCAGCGGCGTCTTGGCCGCGAAGATGTGGAAGGAGTCGATGCCGATGCCCAGGTTGGGGCAGTCGGCGCGCTGTACCACGTCCCAGGCCGTGGTGAACTCGTTGATGGTGCGGCCCCAGGACAAAGCCTCGAAGGCCACGTTGATGCCATAGGGCACGGCCAGCATGGCCAGCTTGCGCAGGTCGCGCGCGATGTCGTCGAAGTCCTGCGAGGCATGGCGCGAGGTGGACGAGCACGCCAGCAGCACGCGCGAGCCGGTGGCCGCGCACATCTCCAGCATGGCCTTGGCGATGTCGACCTTGTACTCGTGCAGGTGACCCGACAGGCCCTCGAAGTCGCGCAGCACCTGGAAGCCGGTGGGCCGCAGGCCGCTGTCCTTGACGGCCTGCACGGCCGCCGGGACGCCGCCGGGGTGGCCGACCAGGTCGCGCGCCATCAGCATCACCTGGCTGAAGCCGGCGGCCTTCATGGCGGCCAGCTTGGCCTCCAGCGGGCCGGCCATCGTGATGGTGTCCATCCCGAAGCCGTCGATGCGGCGGGCCAAGGGGTGGGGCGTGGTGGTCGGCAGGGGCAGGGCGGCCATGGCGTCAGGCCCCGCGGTGGACCAGCTCGAAGGCCACCGACCCCAGCTGGGTGCGGGTCAGCGCGCCGCGGTCGTCGGGGTGCAGCTGCGCCGAATCGACGAACTGCACGCCGCGCGAACGCAGGTCCGCGACCGCCGCGCCCACGTCCGCCGTGCCCAGGCCCACGCGCTGCAGCAGCTCGCGCGCGTCGTCGTCGTCCAGCGTGTCGGGTTCGATCAGCTGCCACATGAAGGTGCCGCAGGGGCTTTGCATCAGCTTGCCTGCGGGCATCACGCCATAGCGCTGGTCGTCGGGGATGCTGGCGAAGCCGAACATCCGCTCGTAGAAGGTGATCCAGTCGGCGCTGCGGCCCATGCCGATGTACTGGACCACGCCGAAGTAATCCATGCCGGCGATGGCCGGCGGGTTCATGTCGACGCTGGGGATGGCGACGAAGTCGATGTCGTAGATCGAGAAATCGCGCCAGCGGTCGATGAACAGGAAATGCGCGCCGCCGGGGCCGTGGATGCCGGGGATGTTCAGCTCCATCGCCTTGGCGTGCGACGGAGTCTCCCAGGCGCCCAGTTCCAGGCAGCGGGCATGGGCGAGGCGGGCGTCATGGACGCGGAAACCCACCGCGGAGATCACCGGGTTGCCGCCCTCGGTGGCGCTGGCGCGCGCGTCGTCGGGGTGGGCGTTGACCACCAGGTTCATGGAACCCTGGCGGTACAGCGTGATCTCGCGCGAGCGGTGACGGGCCACGGGCCGGAAGCCCATGGTCTCGAGCACCTGCCCCAGGGCCTGGGGCCGCATGGTGGCGTACTCGATGAATTCGATGCCTTCCAGCCCCAGGGGGTTGGCCTGCTCGGGCAGGGCTTCGCGGTTCGTGGCCATGTCGTCTCGTCTTCCTCGTACTACGTGCGCACCGTCACGCGCGCTGCGCGATCAGGCTGCGGAAATGCTGCTCCACCCGCTCGGGGTCGGCCTTCAGGCCGGTGAAATGCTCGAACGCACCCACCGCCTGGCCCACGGCCATGGTACCGCCGTCGACGACGCGGCAGCCCTTGGCGCGCGCCACCTTCAGCAGCTCGGTCTCCAGGGGGAAGTACACCACCTCGGACACCCACAGCGTCGGCACGATCAGTTCCGCCGGCAGCGGCAGCCCCGGCAGCTTGGTCATGCCGGTGGGCGTGGCGTGCACCAGGCCGGTGGCGCCTTGCAGCGCGGAGGCGATATCCGCCACGCCTTCGGCGCGCGCGCCGTACAGCGCGTTGAGCGCATCGGCCAGCGCCTGCGCGCGGGTGGGATCCACGTCCACGACGCGCAGCTTCTTCGCGCCCATTCGCATCAGCGCATGGGCAATGGCCGAACCGGCGCCGCCGCTGCCAAGCAGCACCACGCAGCCCAGGTCGGCATCGGGCAGGGCACGCTGGAAGCCCCAGGCCCAGCCCCAGCCGTCGGTGTTGTGGCCGATGGCCTTGCCGTCCTTGAACACCACGGTATTGACCGCGCCCATGGCGCGGGCCTCGTCGGAGAGCTCGTCCAGCAGCGGGATCACCGCCTGCTTGCACGGGAAGGTGATGTTCAGGCCGGCAAAGCCCATGATGCGCGCGGCCTGCAGCAGCACGGGCAGTTGCGCCGCGCTGCTGCCGGACACGTCCAGGTCGATCAGCTGGTAGTGCGTGCGCAGGCCCTGCGCACGCGCCTCCTCCTCCTGCATGGAGGGGGTGAGCGACTGCTGGATGCCCGAGCCGATCAGGCCCAGGAGCATCTTCCCTGCAGTCGCAGGCAGGTCAGGGGTTTGGACAGGTTGAATCATTTCATGCAATCGTGGGCCACCGCGGAACCGGCTTTGCCGGGCCGCTGGTGGCGCCCCCTGGGGGGAAGCGCCGAAGGCGCCTCGGGGGGGGATTACTTCCGCAGCTTGGCCAGCTCGGCCTGCATGTCCTTGACCGTGGCTTCGCCGACGGTGGCAGCGTGCTTGGCGATCACGGGAGCCATCTTCTCGCGCAGCTTGGCGACTTCGGCGGCGGGCAGCTCGGTGACCTGCATGCCGGCCTTCTTCAGCTCGGCCAGCTGGCTGGCGGCGAGGTCACGCGAGACCTGGCGCTGGTGCTTGCCGGCTTCGGTGGCGGCGTCCTGGATGATCTTCTTCTCGGCGGCCGAGAGGGTGTCCCAGAACTTCTTGCTGATGATGACGGACTGCGGGTTGTACTGGTGGTTGGTGATCGCCAGGTGCTTCTGCACTTCGGCGAACTTGTTGGCCAGGATCACGGAGACCGGGTTCTCCTGGCCGTCGACGGCCTTCTGCTCCAGGGCGGCGTACAGCTCGGGGAAGGCCAGCGGGGTGGGGTTGGCGCCCAGGGCCTTGACCCAGTCGATGTTGATCGGGTTGGGGATCACGCGCAGCTTCAGGCCGTCGATGTCCTCGACCTTGTTGATCGGGCGCTTGGAGTTGGTCATCTGGCGGAAGCCCAGCTCCCAGTAGCCCAGGCCCACCAGGCCCTTGTCAGCCAGCTTGGCGTGCAGGCCCTGGCCGAACGCGCCGTCGACCACGGCGTCGGCTTCACGGGCGCTGGCGAACAGGAAGGGGAAGTCGTAGATGGCGAATTCCTTGACCTGCGAGGCCAGGATGCCGGAGTTCAGCACGGTCATCTCGACGGTGCCGCCCTGCACGGCGGACACGGTCTGCGCGTCGCCGCCCAGCACGCCGCCGGGGAACAGGTTGACCTTGATCTTGCCGCCCGACTTGGCCGCCACGATCTCGGCGAACTTCTCGGCGCCAGTCACCAGCGGGTGGCCCTTGGGGTTCTGCTGCCCCAGCTTGATGGTGCGCTCCTTGATGTCCTGCGCGAAGGCGCCACCGGCAACGGCCAGGGCAGCAGCGGCGACGAGGGTCTTGATGAACGTGCGCTTCATGGTTTGTCTCACTTTCTCTCGGTTCTCAGGGGTGGAAAAAATCAGTTGGCGAGCCAACGGGCGGGAACGGTCACGATCTGGGGGAACGCAACCAACAGGAACATGATGATGAACTGGGCGCCCATGAACGGCAGGACGCCGCGGGTCACCTCGTCCATCTTGATCTTGCCGACGCCGGCCACCGTGTTCAGGACGGTGCCCACGGGCGGGGTGATCAGGCCGATGGCGTTGTTCATGATGAACAGCACGCCGAAGTACACGGGATCGATCCCGGCGGCCTTGACCACGGGCATCAGCACCGGGGTCAGCAGCAGGATGGTGGGCGTCATGTCCAGGGCCGTGCCCACGACCATGGTCAGCACCATGATGGCCAGCATCAGCAGCTTGGGGCTGTCCAGGAGGGGCTGCAGCAGCGCCACGATCTGGGCGGGCAGTTGCGCCACGGTGATCAGCCAGGCCGACACCATGGCCGCGGCCACCAGGAACATGATGACGGAGGTGGTCTTGGCGGCGGCCAGGAACACGGCATACAGCTGGCGGACCTGCAGCTCGCGGTAGATCACGGTGGAGACGAACAGCGCGTACACGGCGGCCACCACGGCGGCCTCGGTCGGCGTGAACACGCCGAACTTCAGGCCCACGATCACGATCACCGGCAGCACCAGCGCCCAGGTCGATTCGCGCAGCGCCTTCATCACCTCGCCGCGGCTCTTGCGCGGGGGCGGGGTCACCGCCTCCTTGCGCACCAGCCACCACCAGGTGATCCACAGCGAGGCGCCCAGCAGGAGGCCGGGCACGATGCCGGCCAGGAACAGCTTGGAGATGGACACGCCACCGGCCACGCCGAAGATCACGAAGCCGATGGACGGCGGGATCACCGGCGCGATGATGCCGGCGGAGGCGATGAGGCCGGCCGAGCGGGCCTTGTCATGGCCGGCGGCGACCATCATCGGCAGCAGCAGGGCGGCCAGGGCGGCCGCGTCGGCGACGGCGGAGCCCGAGAGCGCCGCCATGATGCAGGCCGCCACGATGGTCACGTAGCCCAGGCCGCCGCGGATGTGGCCGACGAAGGCCATGGCCAGGTTCACGATGCGGCGCGACAGGCCGCCTTCGTTCATCAGCTCGCCGGCGAGCATGAAGAAGGGCACGGCCAGCAGGGGGAAGCTGTCGGCGCCGTTGACCACGTTCTGCGCCAGGATCTGCGCATCGAACATGTCCAGGTGCCACATCAGCGCGGCGCCGCACAGCAACAGGGAGAAGGCGATGGGGATGCCCAGCGCCATGGCGCCCAGCAGGGAGCCGAGGAAGACGGCGATGGTCATTTACTTGGATTCCTTCTTGGTGGGGGCGGCGTGGGCGGCGTCGAGGCCAGTCTCCTCGGACTCCTGGATGGCCACCAGCTCGTCGTCGGCCAGCTTGCCCGCCAGCAGGCGCCAGAAGTCGTGCAGCAGGATCACGGCGGCGGAGACGGAGAACACCACGCCGCTGGCGTAGAAGATCGCCACCGACACCTCCATCACGGCGCTGGTCGTTTCCGCGTTGATGCGCACCTGCTCCAGGGACCCGCGAAACAGCAGCCAGCACACGCCCAGCATCAGCAGGTAGCCGATGCCCAGGCACGCCTTCTTGCCGGCGACGCCCAGCTTGCCGACCAGGAAATCGGTGCCCAGGTGGCCGTGTTCGCGCAGGGCGACGATGGCGCCCATGAACGTCATCCACACGAACAGCCACCGGGACAGCTCGTCCGACATCGAGATGCCGGTGTTGAAGGCGTAGCGCAGGAAGACATTGCCGAACACCAGCACCACCATCACGGCCAGGCAGGCCACGATGGCGACGTTGAGCACTCGGCAGTAACGGTCGATCAGGGTTGAGAGCATCTCGGTGCTTGTCCAGGCGCCGCGTGGGCACGCGGCATGCCGGCCGCGGGAATTCCGCGATCCAGCCCGTAATGTACGAACTGGTTAGTTTTCTGTGGCTAAGTGGAAACCCTGATGCGGCGTTGCATCCGACGAATGGTTGCGTGGAGCGCTGGGGTGGTCCGCCTTACTTGCGGACGAAGCGCACGATCATCTCCACGATGCTGTCGCGGCGCGCCGTGACGGCGGCATGGGAGTCGAGGTCGCGCTTGAAGATCAGCGAGAAGGTGTGGCGGTTGGCCACGTTGAACACGCTCAGGGCGCTGATGGAGGCATGCAGGTCGACCGGGTCGATGCCGCCGCGGAAAACACCGGCCTGCTGCCCGCGCTCGAGTACCTGGCGCAGGCCCTCGATGGCGGGCACGTTGAGCTTGTGGATCACCCGGCTTTGCTGCAGGTACTCGCCGCGGTGCATGTTCTCGTTCATCACCAGGCGGATGAACTCGGGGTGGGCGAGCTGGTAGTCGACGGTGTGGCCGACCAGCTTGCGCAGGGCATCCTCGGGCGGCAGGTCTTCCAGGTGCAGTTCGGCCTCGATGCCGCGCATGCGGCTGTAGGCGTTCTCCAGGACGGCCAGGTACAGGCCCTCCTTGCTGCCGAAGTAGTAGTAGATCATGCGCTTGCTGGTGCGCATGGCTTCGGCGATCAGGTCGATGCGGGCCCCGGCCAGGCCCTTGTCGGCAAATTCCCGGGTGGCGACTTCGATGATGTCGGCCCGCGTGCGCTCCGGGTCGTTGGTGCGCGTGGTGGATTTCGAGGAATGTACCGGCCGGTTCATTCCCCGGAGTTTAGAAGAATCGGGGCGCCGCGCTCACATGCGCGCCAGGGCGGCCACCGCCAGGGCGTAGCCGGGCACGCCGAAGCCTGCCATGACGGCCTTGGCGGCCGGAGAGATGTAGCTGTGGTGGCGGAAGGCCTCGCGGGCGTGCACGTTGCTGATATGCAGCTCGATCACCAGGGCGCCCGCGCCCTTGATGGCGTCGTGCAGCGCGATGCTGGTGTGGGTGTAGGCACCGGCGTTGAGGATGACGCCCGCGGCCTGGCCCTGCGCCTGCGCGCGGCCGGCCTCGTGGATCCAGGTGACGAGCTCGCCCTCGTGGTTGGTCTGGCGGAAGTCCAGCGCGAAGCCGAATTCCTTGCAGGCCTGCTGGCACAGGGCCTCGACGTCGGCGAGGGTTTGCGAGCCGTAGACCGCCGGCTCACGCGTGCCGAGGAGGTTCAGGTTGGGGCCGTTGAAGACGTAGACGGTTTTCATGGGGCGCAAGGGTAGCAGAGCCCGGCCGGGCCTTCACCCGCCATCGCGGGCGCAGCGAAAGCCGATGTAGACCACGGCGGTGTCGCGCGGCTTGGACTGCAGGTGCTGCCTGTGCATCTGCGCCGGCCCGTACCACCAGGAGCCGCCGCGGGTGGGCCGCTGCGCGCCCGGCGCGCCGTCGTCCGTCCATTCCCAGACGTTGGCGGCCATCTCGTGCAGGCCGTTGACGCCCGCGCGGGTGCTGCCGGCCAGCGCGTGGCCCCGGCCACGCGAGGTCGCCTCGCGCGGCTGCGCCAGCACGGTGGGCGGGTCACCGCAGCCCTCGGCGCAGTTGGCGCCCTGCGGCGAGTCGCCGGTGGGGTAGGGGTAGGTGCGGCCGCTGGCCAGGCCGGCGGGCGGGCGGGGGCGGCGCTCGGTGTAGGCGGCCTCCATCCACTCGGCATCGGTGGGCAGGCGCTTGCCGGCCCAGCGGCAGAAGGCCTGGGCCTCGTCGAACGTGAGGTGCACGGCCGGCTCCCCGTCGGCGCCGGGCCGGCCGAAGGGCGCCTGCCAGGTCCAGCCGGGGCGCTGCACCCAGCCGCCCTCGAAGGTGGCGCCGCCGCCGGCGCGCTCGGCGGCGCTGGTGAAGCCCGTGGCCTGCGCGAAGCGGCGGAACTGGCCGATGGTGACCTCGGTGCGGTCGATCTGGAAGCGGCCGATGGACTGCATCGGTGCCTCCTGGGCCCAGGCGACGGGCAATGCCAGGGCAAGCGTCAATGTGGCGGCGGTCACGTTCATGGACCGCAATCTAGCGCCCGCAGGAAGACCTCAGGAGGCGGGCTGATTTGCTACTGCGGCGTCCAGCGGCGCCAGCTCCCGTGGCTCGGGGGCCGTCCACAGGCCGTCGTAGAAATCCGACTGCATGCGCAGCTTGTCGTCAGACAGGGGGTCCTGCGCCAGGCTCTGGCAGGCCGCACGCCCCAGTGCGCTGCAGCCCAGGGCTGCCCGTCCCTCCTCGACCTGGAAGCCCAGGGCGGTCAGGAGGGTGGGAAACATGTCGAAGTGGCTGACGGTATCGCGCCGGCTGTCACGTGTGGCCGGATTGAGGATGCGGTTGTAGACATGGCGCGGGCCTGCCGCCTCCAGGCGTGGGCTCAGTTCGCTCTCCATGCCCAGGTGGTCCCCGACGATGACCACCGTCGTGTGATCCAGCAGGCCTTCGCGCCCTGCCGCATCGATGAAGTCGCGGATCAGGCGGCTCGTGCACGCCACGGTGTCGCGCATGTCGCCATGGGTCGCGGGGCAGGAGGGGGCCAGGAAGCCATGCGGGAAGTGCATGCCGACCGTCAGCAGCGTGAGATTGAACGGCTGGGGCATGGCGGCCAGTTCCCGCAGGCGCCTGAGGCCTGCGGCAAACAGCGCGTCGTCGTGCAGGCCCCAGTCATTGAGCGGCGCATCGGGATCGATCGCCCGCCAGTCCGCCAGGCCCCAACGCTCCTCGTACCCGTGGGCGCGCAGGAACGCCCCCTTGCCTGCAAAATCCAGGGAGGCCCCGCCCATGAATACGTTGTGGTAGCCCTGCTCGCGGAGGACATCGCCGAGGCAGCGGGCACCCGGTATGAAGCGAGCGGTGGTTTCGCCCACCCAGTTCTCCCCCACGACCCCCAGGGGCTTGAGTGGCAGCCCGCACTGCGTTGCCACGATGCCGGCGATGGTCCAGCCGGTGCCCGCCAGCTGGCGAAACTGGCCGAAGGAGACGCTGCCGCCCTCGAAGTCAGGCAGTGCCAATGGCGCCAGCAAGCGTTCCGGGAATGCGGGCGAATCGTAGGTGGCTTCCAGGGATTCGGCGTAAATCAGCACCAGGTTGCGCGGCTTGGCAGCGGCTGCCACCTGGGGCACCGGCGCATGCAGTTGCGCGATCCAGTCGCGCCGCTCCACACGGCTGGCCGGCCAGGCGAGGGTCACGAAGCCGGTCCACGCCAGGGCCACGGCGAAGGCGCTGGCGTGGCCCAAGGGGTGGCGCCAGGCGGCTTGCAGGCGCTGCGCCACGCCTCGGGTGAGATGGCAGCGATGCAGGGTCAGGTACAGGGCGATCACGAAGGCCGCATAGGCCACCGGCGCCTGCAGGCCATTGCGAATGCCCCCGGCCACCAACCCGGCATCTGCGCTGAATAGTCCCTCGGAGGACTGCTGCAGATGAAACAGGACCTGCTCGACCTCCACCCGCCCGAAGCGGCGGTTGAACCAGTTGGCCGTGCTCACCAGGGCCAGCAACAGGTACAGGCTAGCGATCCGCAGCAGCAGGCCGCCCGTTTTCTTTTTCATCTGAACTGCGTGATTTCTGGTTGCTTTTCAGCCAGAAAGTACGCGTTCTGAGCGGATGAGTCAACCTTGCGTTCGCAGGTCTCAGGGCCCCAGCAGCCACGCCAGTTCGGCTTCGGTGAAGCCTGCACGCCGTCGGGCGGTCTCATTGAATGGCGGATACAGGCGCGGCGCGTCGTACTGGTGTACCAGGCTGCCGTAGTGGGCCACCGGGTCCAGGCTCTCGCGCTGGCACAGCCATCGGTACCAGTGGTTGCCGATGGCCACGTGGCCGATCTCGTCGCGCAGGATGATGTCCAGCACCGCCACCGCCCGCAGCGCCATCGGCGTGCCCACGGCGCGCAGCTTGTCCTGGATCTGGGGCGTGGCGTCCAGCCCGCGCGCTTCCAGCGTGCGCGGCACCAGGGCCATGCGGGCCACGATGTCGTCCTGCGTGCGCGCGCACATGGACCACAGGTTGTCGTGCGCGGCGAAGTCGCCATAGCTGTGGCCCATGTCGGCCAGCAGGTCCCGCAGCAGGCCGAAGTGGTAGGCCTCCTCGGAGGCCACGCGCAGCCAGTCCAGGTGGAACTCGCGCGGCATGCCGGCAAAGCGCCAGGCCGCGTCCAGCGCCAGGTTGATGGCGTTGAATTCGATGTGGGCGATGGCGTGCAGCAGTGCCGCCAGGCCCTCGGGCTTGAAGGGGGAGCGGCGCGGCACGCGGGCCGGGTGGACCAGTTCGGGTTTGACGGGGCGGCCGGGCAGCAGGCCGCCGTGCGCGGGCGGCGTGTCGGCGATGGGCAGGCCGGCCGCACGTGCGAACAGCTCGCGCGCCTGGGTCGCCTTGGCCGTCGGGTCGGGTTCGAGCAGCGCGGCCAGTGCCAATGCGCGCAGCTCCGGGGAATCACTCATGCCCCGATCATGCCTCGGGTTGGCCGCGGCTTCACGGGCTCGGGCGCGCAGGCCTGCCGGGTGGGCAGGGCGGGCCTCAGGCCGCCATCAGCTCCTCGGCCCAGACCAGCGCGTCCAGGTGGGCCATGTTGATCTGGTGGCTGGACAGGCCCAGCTGGCTGGCGGCGCGGGCGAAGGCCTCGTCGTCCGCCGTCTCGCAGGCCTCGGTCAACTCCAGGAAGGGCGCCAGCGCGCCGCTGCGCTCCAGCAGCACGTCCAGCACCGGCCCGGGCAGGGGCAGGCCGTCCAGCGCCCGCGGCAGGGCCACCCCGGTCATGGCGTCCAGCAGCGAGAACACGCCGGCCACGAAGGCGTGGTCGCAGTCGTCGGGCGAGAGCAGGTTCTCGGCCAGCAGCTCCATCAGCCGGCCCCGCACCACGGCTGTCCGCGCCACGGCGGGCGAAGCGCCGTCCCGCGCGGTGGCCACCAGCAGGCAGGCCCAGCGCAGGAGCTTGTCGGTGCCCAGGATCATCACCGCGTGCGCGAAGGAGGTGATCTCGCGCGTCATGCCGAAGCCCGGGCTGTTGATGAACTTCAGCAGGTTGAACGACAGCGCGGGATCGCGCTTGAGGACCGCCTCGATGAAGGGCAGGTCCGCACCGCGGCGCACCAGGCCGATCAACTCCAGCACCACCGCCTGGCTGGGGCGCACCACCTGGCTGCGCACCCAAACGGGCTGGGTGAACCAGGGGCCCTGGAACCATTGCAGGCCTGCGTCGGCGGCGCTGGTGTGCTGCTGCGCGGACTCGATGCCGCAGGCGATCAGGCGCACGCCGGCCTGGCGCTGGGCCGCCTTCAGGATGGAGGGCAGGGCGGCCACCGGCAGGCGCGAGAGGTCGACCATCAGGTAATCGGCCTGCTCCAGCCAGGACTGCCAGGCCGAGGCCAGCACGTCATGTCGCAGCGCCACCCGGAAGCCTTGCTGGCGCGCGCCGGCCAGGAGGATGGCACCCGCGGTGATGCGCGCGGCGTCGGCCTGCGCGGGCAGGGTCACCTCGATCACCACCCGCTGCGGGTCCGCCAGGTCCAGGTGGCCGCCTTCCAGCGTCTCCAGGCGGCAGCGCACGATCAGCAGGCGCTGCTCGCCGCTGGCCTGCGCGGGCAGGGCCATGGCGTTGAACAGGAGGTCCGCATCCCGGGCCTGCGCTGCGTCCTCGTCGCCGGGCCGCGCCTGGCCGTTGTCCACCAGCTCGTAGCCCACGATGGCGCGCCGGGCGTCGAGTATGGGGAGGCGGGCGAAAGCGGCCTGGCTGCGGGAAGGGTCGGGGCTATCCATGGAAAAGGTCGATCGCGGCGGCGCTCGGGGGACAATGAGGGGTATCCAAGTGTGTCGGGACGGTTCCCGGGGCGATGGGCCGAATACCCTCCCTAAAATGCCCCTTTTTCTCGGCGAAAGCAGTCAAGATGGCCATTTACGAACTCGACGGCAAGTCTCCCCGCCTGGGCGCCGGCGCCTGGGTCGCGGACAGCGCGCACGTGATCGGCGCGGTGGAACTGGGCGACAATGCGAGCGTCTGGTTCGGCGCGGTGATCCGCGGCGACAACGAAACCATCCGCATCGGCGCGGGCACCAACGTGCAGGACCTGTCCGTGCTGCACTCGGACATGGGCAAGCCCCTGACCCTGGGCGACAACGTCACCCTGGGCCACCAGGTCACCGTGCACGGCTGCACCATTGGCGACAACACCCTCATCGGCATTGGCGCCGTGGTGCTCAATGGCGCGAAGATCGGCCGCAACTGCATCGTCGGCGCCGGCAGCGTGGTCACCGAGAACAAGGAGTTCCCCGACAACTCCCTGATCATCGGCAGCCCCGCCAAGGTGGTGCGCACGCTGGACAGCGAGGCCGAGCGGGTGATTGCAAAGAGCGCCGCGAACTACGTGGCCAATGGCCAGCGCTACGCGCGCGGCCTGAAGAAGATCGGTTGAGGAAAGTCTTTTGAGCGAACTCCATAAATTCCTGTTCGACGGCCTGCCGGTGCGCGGCATCATCGTGCGCCTGACGGACGCCTGGCAGGAGATCCTGCACCGCCGCGAGGGCAACGACGCCACCGGCCCCTGGCCGCGCCCGGTCGCCGAGCTGATGGGGCAGATGGCCGCCGCCGGCGCGCTGATGCAGTCCAACATCAAGTTCAACGGCTCGCTGGTGCTGCAGGTCTTCGGCGACGGGCCGGTGAAGGTGGCCGTGGCCGAGGTCCAGCCCGACCTGTCCCTGCGCGCCACCGCCAAGGTGGTGGGTGACGTGCCCATGGACGCCCGCCTGTCCGACCTGGTGAACGTGGGCAACCAGGGCCGCTGCGCGATCACGCTCGATCCCAAGGACAAGTTCCCCGGCCAGCAGCCTTACCAGGGCGTGGTGCCCCTGCACGGCGACCGGCGCGAGAAGATCGAGCGCCTGTCCGAGGTGCTGGAGCACTACATGCTGCAGTCCGAGCAGCTGGACACCAGGCTGGTGCTGGCCGCCGACGAGAAGGTCGCCGCCGGCCTGTTGATCCAGCGCCTGCCGATCGAGGGCGAGGGCAACCTGGCCGGCTCCCTGGTCTCCAAGGCCAACGAGGACGCCATCGGCCAGCACGAGGACTTCAACCGCATCGCCACCCTGGCCGCCAGCCTCACCGCCCAGGAACTGCTGGAACTGGATGTGGACACCATCCTGCGCCGGCTGTTCTGGGAGGAGCAGGTGCTGCGCTTCCCGGCGCAGCGCCCGCAGTTCGCCTGCACCTGCAGCCGTGAGCGCGTGGCCGGCATGATCCGCGGCCTGGGCCGCGAGGAAGTGGAGTCCATCCTGGCCGAACAGGGCCAGGTGGAGGTGGGCTGCGACTTCTGCGGCGCGCAGTACCGCTTCGACCCGGTGGACGCGGCGCAGCTCTTCACCTCGCCCGGCGACCAGCCGCCGGTTACCTCGGCCGTCCAGTAAGGCCCGTGAACAGGCGGTGCTCGCAGGGGGCATCGCCGCATTTCTCGCAATCGGCCTTCAGGCGGGACCAGCGGCCGATTTCCTCGTCGCTGGCCTGCACCGCCCAGGCCCAGGGCGCCACGGCGGCCACGGCTTCCAGCGCGTTCAGGGTCCGCTGCTCGCCCAGGCCGTAGACCACGCGCCAGCCCACGCCGGCCTTGTCCAGCCCCTGGCGTACCAGGGCGTCGACCGGCTCGCGCACCTGCGGGCCGTCGCGCTGCAGGCCGTCGGCCACCCAGGGCAGGTCCAGGCCCGTGAGCAGGTTCAACCCGTAGGTGCGCTGGCGCGCCAGGGCGAACTGGTACAGCTGGCCGTCGTCGAACAGCATGGCGCTATAGATGGCCGTCATGAGCGCGGTGGTGTCGGCGATGACGATGTCGGCACGTGCCGCCGCCTCGTCGACCCGCCGCTCCTGTGCCTGTGCGATCGGCAGCTGCTCCTCGGGCCGGGGCGTGCGGCGCTCGCGCTCGCACCATTCGCGCAGCACTTCGCCTACCACCTCCACGCGGTGGCCATGCGCGCGCAGGCGCTGCGCCATGGCCTGGGACAGGGTGGTCTTGCCGGTGCTTTCCGCACCGAGCAGGGCGATGCGCAGGGGCGCCGCCGTCTCCAGGGGGCCGCCGGGGCCAGCGCCCGTGTCGATGGAACTCATGGCCTCAGTTGGCCTGCAGTTGCCGTCGCCAGGCGCGCCAGCCTGCGACGCTCAGCACGATGAACACGGCGTACAGGCCCACGGTGAGCCACAGGCCCTTGTAGGCGAACAGGCCCACCGCCACCACGTTGACCGCGATCCAGGCCAGCCAGTTCTCGAGGTACTTGCGGGCCAGCAGGAACTGGCCGACCACGCTCACGGCGGTGGGAAAGGCATCCCACCAGGGCACGTCGGTGTCGGTGAAGTTGCGCAGGAACAGCCCGGTGGCGGGCCAGAGCAGGGCGCAGGCCAGCACGGCCCGGCGCAGGCCCCGCCGCGACAGGCGCGCCACCCGCAGGGCGGAGCCGTCGTCGCGGGCGCCGCGCAGCCACTGCCACCAGCCCCAGCCGGCCACCGCGATGAACATCACCTGCAGCGCCGCGTCGCCATACAGGCGGCTGCGCCAGAACAGCGCCAGGTACAGGAGGGAGGAGAACATGGCCAGCGGCCAGCCCCAGTGGATCTCGCGGATGTTGCAGCCCACCATGGCCAGCGCGGCGGCGACGGCGACGATCTCCAGCCAGGTGGCGGGAGACCCCCACAACGTGAAGGCCGGCGCGAACAACAGCGCCAGGAGCTCGCCGGCGCCCGGCATCACCGGGCCGTGGCGGTCGCCTGGGCCGAGGCCGCGGGCGCGGCCACCTGGACATAGATCTCGTTGGGCTTGACCATGCCCAGCTCGACCCGCGCCTTTTCCTCGACCATTTCCAGGCCTTCCTTCAGGTCACGGATCTCGGAGGCCATGCGCTCGTTGGCCTGCTGCCCGGCGAGGTTGGCCGCCTTCTGCGCCTCGAGCTTGCGCTGCATGTCCGACACGCTGCCCACGCTGCCCCGGCCGAACCACAGCTGCGCGTGCACCACCAGCAGCAGGGCGATCAGGACGGCGGGGACGATGCGTGAGGACATGCGGTGTCAGGCCTTCAGGCCTTGCGCAGGTTGTAGAAGGCCGCCATGCCGGGGTAGGTGGCGATGTCGCCCAGGTCTTCCTCGATGCGCAGCAGCTGGTTGTACTTGGCCATGCGGTCCGAGCGCGAGAGCGAGCCGGTCTTGATCTGGCCGGCGTTCAGGCCCACGGCGATGTCGGAGATGGTGCTGTCCTCGGTCTCGCCCGAGCGGTGCGAGATCACGGCGGTGTAGCCGGCGCGCTTGGCCATTTCGATGGCGGCGAAGGTCTCGGTCAGGGTGCCGATCTGGTTGATCTTGATCAGGATCGAGTTGCCGATGCCCTTGTCGATGCCTTCCTTGAGGATCTTGGTGTTGGTGACGAACAGGTCGTCGCCCACCAGCTGGACCTTCTGGCCCAGGCGCTCGGTCAGGTGCTTCCAGCCGTCCCAGTCGCCTTCGGCCATGCCGTCCTCGATGGAGATGATGGGGTACTTGTCGCACCAGGCGGCCAGCATGTCGGTCCAGGCCTCGGCGGTCAGGGCGATGCCGCCTTCGCCTTCCAGCACGTACTTGCCGTCCTTGTAGAACTCGCTGGCGGCGCAGTCCAGGCCCAGGGCGATCTGCTCGCCCGGCTTGTAGCCGGCGGCCTCGATGGCCTGCAGGATCATCTGCAGCGCGGCCTCATGGCTCTCGACGCTGGGGGCGAAGCCGCCCTCGTCGCCGACGGCAGTGCTGATGTGCTTGTCGTGCAGGATCTTCTTGAGGGCGTGGAACACCTCGGCGCCCCAGCGCAGGGCCTCGCGGAACGTCGGCGCGCCCACGGGGATGATCATCAGCTCCTGCAGGTCCAGGGAGTTGTTGGCGTGCGCGCCGCCGTTGATGATGTTCATCATCGGCACGGGCAGCTGGTTGGCGCCCATGCCGCCGAAGTAGCGGTACAGGGGCAGGCCCGATTCCTCGGCGGCGGCGCGGGCCACGGCCATGGAGACGGCCAGCATGGCGTTGGCGCCCAGGCGGCTCTTGTTCTCGGTGCCGTCCAGGTCGATCAGGGTCTTGTCCAGGAAGGCCTGCTCGGAGGCGTCCAAGCCGAGCACGGCCTCGGAGATCTCGGTGTTGATGTGCTCCACCGCCTTGAGCACGCCCTTGCCCAGGTAGCGGGACTTGTCGCCGTCACGCAGCTCGATGGCTTCGCGCGAGCCGGTCGAGGCGCCCGAGGGGACCGCGGCGCGGCCCATGGTGCCGGACTCCAGCAGCACGTCGCATTCGACGGTGGGGTTGCCGCGCGAGTCGAGGATTTCGCGGCCGACGATGTCAACGATTGCACTCACAGGAAGATCTCCGAAAAATTGAAAGAGGGGGTCAGGCGTTGAAGGACGCCTCGAGGAAGCCGTTCTTCTTGGTCACCTGGTCGAGCGCGACGAGCGTCTCGAGCAGGGACTTCATGTGCTTGAGGGGCACGGCATTGGGACCGTCCGACAGGGCCTTGGCCGGTTCGGGGTGGGTCTCCATGAACAGGCCGGCCACGCCCACGGCCACCGCCGCGCGCGAGAGCACCGGCACCATCTCGCGCTGGCCGCCGGAGCTGGTGCCCTGGCCGCCGGGCAGCTGCACCGAGTGGGTCGCGTCGAACACCACCGGGGCGCCGGTCTCGCGCATGATGGCCAGGGAGCGCATGTCCGAGACCAGGTTGTTGTAGCCGAAGCTGGCGCCGCGTTCGCAGGCCATGAAGCTGTCCTCGGGCAGGCCGGCCTCGCGGGCAGCGGCGCGCGCCTTGTCGATCACGTTCTTCATGTCGTGCGGCGCGAGGAACTGCCCTTTCTTGATGTTCACCGGCTTGCCCGACTGCGCCACGGCGCGGATGAAGTCGGTCTGGCGGCACAGGAAGGCGGGCGTCTGCAGCACGTCGACGACCTTGGCGACCTCGGGGATCTCGGCCTCGGTGTGCACGTCAGTGAGGATGGGAACGTTCAGTTCCTTCTTCACCTTGGCCAGGATCTCCAGGCCGCGCGACATGCCGGGGCCGCGGAAGCTCGTGCCCGAGGAACGGTTGGCCTTGTCATAGCTGCTCTTGAAGATGAAGGGGATGCCCAGCGCGGAGGTGATCTCCTTCAACTGGCCGGCCACGTCCATCTGCAGCTGCTCGCTCTCGACCACGCAGGGGCCGGCGATCAGGAAGAAGGGCTTGTCCAGCCCCACGTCGAAGTTGCACAGTTTCATGGGTGTCCTGCTTGTCCTGTGTGCCCTGTGTGTCAGGCGACGGCCTTGAGCTTGCCCGACTTCTGGTGGTCCACCGCCGCCTTGATGTAGGCGTTGAACAGCGGGTGGCCATCCCAGGGGGTGGACTTGAACTCGGGGTGGAACTGCACGCCCATGTACCAGGGGTGCACGGTTTGCGGCAGCTCGACGATCTCGGTCAGCTGCTCGCGCTGGGTCAGCGCGGAGATGACCAGGCCGGCTTCGCGCAGCTTGTCCAGGTAGGCCACGTTGGCCTCGTAGCGGTGGCGGTGACGCTCGGTGACCACGTCGCCGTAGATCTTGTGCGCCAGCGTGCCCTTGGCCACGTCGGAGCTTTGCGCGCCCAGGCGCATGGTGCCGCCCAGGTCGGAGCTCTCGCTGCGGGTCTTGATGCTGCCGTCGGCGTCCTTCCACTCGGTGATCAGGGCGATCACGGGGTGGGGCGTGTCGGGCTCGAACTCGGTGGAGTTGGCCTTGGCCAGGCCGGCCACATGGCGCGCGTACTCGATGGTGGCGACCTGCATGCCAAGGCAGATGCCCAGGTAGGGGACCTTGTTCTCGCGGGCGAAGCGGGCGGCGTTGATCTTGCCTTCCGTGCCGCGCTTGCCGAAACCGCCGGGCACCAGCACGGCGTCGTACTTGGCCAGCTGGCTGGCGGTCTCGTCGGTGATGGTTTCGGAGTCGACGTAGTCGATCTTCACGCGCACATGGTTCTTCATGCCGGCGTGGCGCAGCGCTTCGTTGAGCGACTTGTAGCTGTCCGACAGGTCCACGTACTTGCCGACCATGGCGATGTGGACCTCGCCCTGCGGGTGCTCGGTCTCGTGGACTAGGTCGTCCCAGCGCTTGAGGCTGGCCGGCGGGGTGTTCAGGCGCAGCTTGTCGCAGATCAGGCCGTCCAGGCCCTGCTCGTGCAGCATGCGGGGCACCTTGTAGATGGTGTTCACGTCCCACATGGAGATCACGCCCCACTCGGCCACGTTGGTGAACAGCGAGATCTTGGCGCGCTCGTCGTCGGGGATGGCGCGGTCGGCGCGGCACAGCAGGGCGTCGGCCTGGATGCCGATCTCGCGCAGCTTCTGCACCGTGTGCTGGGTCGGCTTGGTCTTGAGCTCGCCGGCGGCGGCGATCCAGGGCACGTACGTGAGGTGCACGAAGGCCGTGTTGTTCGGGCCCATGCGCAGGGACATCTGGCGCACGGCTTCCAGGAAGGGCAGGGACTCGATGTCGCCCACGGTGCCGCCGATCTCCACGATGGCGACGTCGGCCGCCTCGGGCGTGTCCATGCGGGCGCCGCGCTTGATGAATTCCTGGATCTCGTTGGTGACGTGGGGGATGACCTGCACGGTCTTGCCCAGGTAGTCGCCGCGACGCTCCTTTTCCAGCACGCTCTGGTAGATGCGGCCGGTGGTGAAGTTGTTCACCTTGCCCATGCGGGTGGTGACGAAGCGTTCGTAGTGGCCCAGGTCCAGGTCGGTCTCGGCGCCGTCGTCCGTCACGAACACTTCGCCGTGCTGGAACGGCGACATGGTGCCCGGATCGACGTTGATGTACGGGTCCAGCTTGATGAGGGTGACTTTGAGGCCGCGCGATTCGAGGATCGCGGCGAGGGAGGCTGAGGCGATTCCCTTGCCCAGGGAGGACACCACACCGCCGGTGACGAAGACAAATTTGGTCATGTCAGGTGGAAGGCTGGGCTTCCAGGGAGGTGGTAAAGCGAGATTATAGGCAGCCTCGGCCGGGGCCCGTCCAAAACGGGCAGGAACCGGGTACGAACCGCAGGCCAGGCCTTAAACTCCCGCGGATGAATGAGCTGGTCGGCAAACACATCGTCCTGGGCCTGACGGGCGGCATCGCCTGCTACAAGGCCGCGGAGTTGTGCCGCGCCCTGGTCAAGGAAGGCGCCACCGTGCAGGTGGTCATGACCGAGGGGGCGGAGCATTTCATCACGCCGGTGACGATGCAGGCCCTGTCCGGGCGCAGCGTGTACACCTCGCAGTGGGATGCGCGCGAGGCGAACAACATGCCGCACATCAACCTCTCGCGCGAGTCCGATGCCATCCTCATCGCTCCCTGCAGCGCGGATTTCATCGCCAAGCTGCTGCACGGCCGCGCCGACGACCTGCTGTCGCTGATGTGCCTGGCCCGTCCCGTCGAGAAGGTGCCGCTGCTGGTGGCGCCGGCCATGAACCGCGAGATGTGGGCCCACCCGGCCACGCAGCGCAACTTCGCGCAGCTGGCGGCCGATGGCGCCCACGTGCTGGGCGTGGGCACGGGCGACCAGGCCTGCGGCGAGACCGGCGACGGCCGCATGCTGGAGCCGCAGGAGCTGCTGGAGGACGTGATCGCCTTCTTCCAGCCCAAGGTGCTGGCGGGCAAGCGGGTGCTGGTCACCGCGGGCCCCACCTTCGAGGCCCTGGACCCGGTGCGCGGGATCACCAACCTGTCCTCGGGGAAGATGGGCTTTGCCATCGCCCGGGCGGCCCGCGAGGCGGGTGCGCAGGTGACCCTGGTGGCCGGCCCGGTGGCGCTGCCCACGCCGCGTGGGGTGACCCGGGTGGACGTGCAGTCCGCCGTGCAGATGCTGCAGGCCTGCGAGGGGCCGGCCCGCTCGGCGGACCTGTTCGTGGCCACGGCCGCCGTGGCCGACTGGCGGCCCGCCGCCGCCAGCGGCCAGAAGATCAAGAAGGACGGCTCGGGCCGCGCCCCGGCGCTCGAGTTCGTCGAAAACCCCGACATCCTGGCCACGCTGGCGCAGGGCGAGCGCGCGAAGGCGGGCGCCTTGTTCTGCGTGGGCTTCGCCGCCGAGAGCCATGACCTGCTGGCGCATGCCCGGGCCAAGCGGACGCGCAAGGGCGTGCCGCTGCTGGTGGGCAACATCGGTCCGGCCACCTTCGGGCGCGACGACAACCAGCTGCTGCTGGTGGACGAAGCCGGCGCGACCGAGCTGCCCCCTGCCTCCAAGCTCACGCTGGCCCGCGAACTCATCGCCGACATCGCCCGCCGGATATAGGCCCACCCCCGAAGCGCCTCCGGCGCTTCCCCCTCAAGGGGGCGCCACCAGCGGCCCGGCAAAGCCGGTTCCGCGGTGACCCCGCCTGCGATGCTTGCTCTCATACATCCCGGTTGATTCGGTGCCTCTTTGAGAACCTGTGAAAATCGAGTGATGAAAGTCGACATCAAGATCCTGGATCCCCGCCTGGTGGACCAGATGCCCACCTACGCCACCCCCGGCAGCGCCGGCCTGGACCTGCGCGCCTGCCTCGACGCGCCGCTCACGCTCGCGCCCAATGCCTGGCAGCTGGTGCCCACCGGCCTGGCCATGTGGCTCAAGGACCCGGCCTACGCCGCGCTGATCCTCCCCCGCTCGGGCCTGGGCCACAAGCACGGCATCGTGCTGGGCAACCTGGTGGGGCTGATCGACAGCGACTACCAGGGGCAGCTGATGGTGTCCTGCTGGAACCGCAGCCCCGTGGAATTCACCCTGCAGCCCATGGAGCGGCTGGCGCAGCTGGTGATCGTGCCGGTGGTGCAGGCGCAGTTCCACATCGTCTCCGAGTTCCCCGCCACCGAGCGCGGGGAGGGCGGTTACGGCTCCACCGGCAAGGCCTGAGCCGCCGCACAGCGACCGGCTGGCCGGGCCCCGGCCCGCGGGGCGTGCCCAACCCGCTGCCCGTAGGCCCGCCCTGACGGCTGGCCTGTCGCGCTTCCTACGCGCGGGCGCGGCCTGCGCTGTCAGGGGCGCGCCGTGGCGCGATCTTCAATGGATGGGTTTCCAGTCCCCTCCAGGAGATCCCCATGCGTCCATCCACCCGACTCACCCTGGCGGCCGGCCTGGCCGCTGCCGCCGCGTTGCTGGCGGCCTGCGGCCATTACCCGCCGACCGCGGCCTCGCCGTCGTACCCCAACGTCTATCCCCCGCGCAGCACCACCAGCGTCGGTACCGCACCGGTGTCGCTGGAGTACGGGCGGGTCACCAGCATCGAGTATGTGCCCGCCGGCACGCAGGCGGCCAGCGGCCCGAACGTGATCGGGGCGGTGGTGGGCGGCGTGGCGGGCGCGGTGCTGGGCCGGCAGATCGGCGGCGGCAGCGGCCGGGATGCGGCCACCGTGCTGGGTGGCGTGGCCGGCGCCGCCGCGGGCAGCCAGGTGGGCCGCGACTCCCAGGGCGTGACCGCCGCGCCCATGTACCGCGTGATGGTGCAGACCGACCAGGGCATCGTGCGCACCTACGAGGTCAATGCCACGGGCGACCTGCGCGTGGGCGACCGGGTGCGCATCGAGAACAACGTGATCTACCGGTCGTGACCGGTTGATGGCGCAGCAGCCTCAGTGGATGCTGCTGCTCCCGGGCGCCTGCGGCTGCACCCGGAAGAACCCCGTGCCCGCGCTGCCACGGCCGATTTCCTCCTCGGTGGCTTCGCGCACGGCCGCCACCTTGATCGACAGGCGCAGCGCGATGCCGGCCAGCGGGTGGTTGGCGTCCAGCACCACGTGCTCGGGGTAGATCTCGGTGACGGTGTAGAGGGCGTCCTTCGGCCCTTCAGAGGTGGCACCGGCGGGCAGCTCGCCGAAGGTCATGCCTTCCTCCAGCCGCTCGGGGAAAAGGGCGCGCGGTTCCAGGAAGACCAGGTTCTCGTCGTAGTCGCCGAAGGCCTCCTCGGGTTCCAGGTGCAGGTCCAGCTTGTCGCCCGGCGCATGGCCTTGCAAGGCCTCCTCGATCTTGGCGAGCAGGTCGTCGCCGCCCACCAGGAACTCCACGGGCTCGTCCAGCACGTCCAGTTCGTCGCCCAGCGTGTCCTTGAGCGTCCAGGTCAGGGCCACGACGCATTGCTTCGAAATTTCCATAGGAGAATTGTCGCAGTTTCGACCCTCTCCACCCCGCACTGCGCCCGCGCCTTCCTCCTGTTCCATGGACATCGACCAACCCCTGACCCTCCTGGGCGGCCTCACCCCCGCCCAGTTCATGAAGCGCCACTGGCAACGCAAGCCCCTGCTGGTACGCGGCGCCGTCCCCGGCATGCAGGCCCTGGTCCCGCGAGAGCGCCTGTTCGAGCTGGCCGCGCAGGAGGAGGTCGAGTCCCGCCTGATCGAGCAGCTGGGCGGCGGCAGGTGGCGCATGCGCCGCGGCCCCCTGGCGCCACGCGCCATCCCGCCGCGCAAGCGCCCGGGCTGGACGGTGCTGGTGCAGGGCATGGACCTGCACGACGAGTCGGTCCATGCGCTGATGCAGCAGTTCCGCTTCGTGCCCGAGGCCCGCCTGGACGACCTGATGATCTCCCACGCCAGCGACGGCGGCGGCGTGGGCCCGCACTACGACAGCTATGACGTGTTCCTGCTGCAGGCCCATGGCCGGCGCCGCTGGCGCATCGGCCGCCAGGCCGACCTGTCGCTGCAGGAGGACGTGCCCCTGAAGATCCTCGCCAACTTCCAGCCCGAGGAGGAGTTCGTCCTGGAGCCGGGGGACATGCTATACCTGCCGCCGCAGTACGCCCACGACGGCGTGGCCGAGGGCGAGTGCCAGACCTATTCCATCGGCTTTCGCGTGCCCCAGCGCGGCGAGCTGGCGCGCGAGATGCTGCTGCGCGTGGCCGAGGAGGCCGCCGAGGACGTGGGTGAGGCCCTGTACAAGGACCCGAAGCAGCCCGCCACCGCGACGCCCGGCGCCATTCCCGCCGATCTCACGGCCTTTGCCCGCGAGGCCATGGCCGCCGCCCTCAAGACCGGCGGCACGCTGGAGCGCGCCCTGGGCGAGTACCTCACCGAGCCCAAGGCGAACGTGTGGTTCGAGCCCCAGCGCGCGCCGCGCACGCTGAAGGCCGTGCGCCTGGACAGGCGCTCGCGCATGCTCTATGACGACCGCCACATCTTCCTCAATGGCGAGAGCTGGCGCGCCGCTGGCCGCGACGCCACGCTGATGCGCCGCCTGGCGGACCACCGCGCCCTGCAGGCCCGGGACCTGGCCGGCGCCAGCGAAGGCGCCGTGGCCTTGCTGCGTGACTGGTGCGAGGCGGGCTGGCTGCAGCCGGTCGTGGCATCCGGGACGTGAGGCCGGCATGGCCCCGGCCAACACCTTTTTCGGGGCTTTCCTCCCCTTTTTGGGGCACCAACTAAAAACCTATGTGCGCAGGCCTTAGGGTTTGTATGAGTTGTGCCTATAATGATGGGCTGAGCAGGAAGAGCTCGAGTCCTTCTTGTTCACGTCGGGTCGCATGACAATGCGTCCGACAGTTTTCCGGAAAATTGTCAATCTCAACAAGGAATCTGAAATGAAGAAATCGCTCGTCCTGGCTTCCGTGATCGCCGCTTTCGCCCTGGCCGCCTGCGGCAAGAAGGAAGAAGCTGCTGCTCCCGCCGCCGCTCCCGCTGCCTCCGCCGCTGCTCCCGCCGCTGACGCTGCTGCTTCCGCCGCCGCTGCTGCTGCCGCTTCCGCTGCTGCCCCGGCCGCTTCCGCTGCCTCCAAGTAATCGGTTCTTCCGGTTATTTGCAAAAGCCGCCTTCGGGCGGCTTTTGTTTTTTCAGGCCTATTCGCGCCGGTGCAGGCGGACTCAGGCGAGTAACCAGCCGCAGCCCTCGGCCGCCGTCGCCACGTGGATGTCCTCGTGGTCGTCCGCCAGGCCCAGCGCGCCCGCGAGGGCCGAGCGCGCCAGCTCCGGCCGGTTGTTCTTCTCGCTCAGATGGGCCGCGACCACCTGCCGCAGTCCCAAAGGTTGCAGCACCTTCGCCGCCTCGGCCGCGGCCGCATTGGCCAGGTGCCCGTAGTCGCCGCCCACGCGTCGCTTGAGGAACCAGGGGTAGGGCCCTTCGGCCAGCATCTGCGCGTCGTGGTTGCACTCCAGCAGCAGGGAGCCGCAGCCCGCCAGGTGCCCCAGCACATGGTCGGTCACATGCCCCAGGTCGGTCAGCACGCCCAGGCGGGCGTCGCCGTCGGTGCAATGCAGCTGCAGCGGCTCGCGCGCGTCGTGCGGCACGGCGAAGGGCGTGACCTGCAGCGCGCCCAGGTCGATGGCCGCGCCATCGGCCGCGATGCGCAGCAGGCCGTCGAGATCAGGCTCGCCGATCGCCATGAAGGTGCCTGCACTCATCCAGACCGGGATGCGGTGCTTGACGGCCAGCGACCGCGCGCAGCCGATGTGGTCCGAGTGCTCGTGGGTGATGAAGATCGCGTCGAGCTGCGAAGCGGGCACGCCGGCTTCGCCCAGTTGCCGCTCGAGGCGGCGGATGCCCAGGCCGCAGTCGATGAGGAGGTGGGCCTGCCGCAGGCCGTTACCGGCCTGGACCACCGTCGAATTGCCCGCGCTGCCGCTGCCCAGGCTCTTGAATCGAAGCACGGAGGACGAAGTGCGCGAGGCCGGGGGGAGGAGCGGGGCGGGTACTGCGGCGGGCGGCAGGGCGCCGCCCGCGCAGGGTTTACTTCAGGTCGTCTGCCAGCAGCTGCACGATGCGCTGCGCGGTGGACGAGGACTCCGGCGCGCCGCCGGCGTTCAGCACGGACACCGTGGTGGATTCGCCCTGGCTGCGCACGGCGATGCGGTACTTCACTGGCGCAGCCGGCTTGCTGCTGCCGGAGAACATGCGGGAGAAAAAGCCCTTGGTGTCCTTCTGGTCGGCCACCGGGTCCACATAGCGCACGAAGTAGGTGCCTTGCGTGCGGTCGCGGTCTTCCACGGTGAAGCCGGTGCGGTCCAGCGACAGGCCCACGCGGCGCCAGGCGCGGTCAAAGCCGTCGTCCAGTTGCACCACCGGCACCTCGCCCACCTTGGTCACGCGGGCGCCGGCCTTGGTGGCGGCGCTGGCGGTGATCGCCTTGGCCTGCTCCTGCGACACGCCCAGCTTGACCATCAGGCGGCGCAGGAATTCGGCCTCCAGCTCCGGGTCGGCGGGGCGGGGCTGCCACACGGTCTGGCCGCTCTGGCTGTTGGTCGGCTGCTGGCTGTAGACCTCGGCCATGCCGCGGTGGGATACGTAGATCTCGGTCGTGCCGTTGGGGTTGCGCTCCAGGCGGGTGCGGAAGCGGTCACGCTCGGAGGTGGAGTACAGGCTGTCGAAAACGCGGCCCAGGATGCTGCGTAGGCCGTCGTTCGGGATCTTGGCGCGGTTCTCGGCCCAGTCGGTCTCCATGATGCCCAGGCTGGCTTCGTCCAGCGTGAGCAGGAAGCCGCTTTCCTGCCAGAAGTCGCGCACCGGGCCCCACAGCTGCTCGGCCGGCTTGTTCACGACCAGCCAGCGCTGGGCGCCCGCGCGTTCCATGCGCACCTCGCCCAGGTTGGCGACGGCGGTGGGCGTGCCCTTGGGGGCGGCCGCCGCCTGCTGGTTGGCCGACACGGCGGCACCCGGCAGGGCGTAGCGGGTGTCGCGCGCGAGCTGGGTCAGGTCCGGCGGGACGGCCAGGTTGGGGCCGGTGGCCGCGCTCTTGTAGTCGATCTTGTCGCCCTCGAGGACCGAGCAGGCGGCGAGTTGGGCGCACAGCGCCAGCAGCGCCAGACGTGCGGTTTGCTTCATGGTGTTCGGGTTCCTTGGGGTCAACGCAGCAGGCCGGCGGCCTTCAGGGCGCCTTCGACCACGGGCTGGTTGCCGGTGGTCAGGGGAGTCAGCGGCAGGCGCAGGGCCGGGCCGCACAGGCCCATGCGGGCCATGGCCCACTTCACGGGGATGGGGTTGGCTTCGCAGAACAGGTGCTTGTGCACGGGCATCAGCTGCTTCTGGATCGCCATGGCGCGGTCGCGGTCGCCGGCGATGGCGGCCACGCACAGCTCGTGCATGAGGCGCGGCGCGACGTTGGCCGTCACGCTCACGTTGCCCTGGCCGCCGCACAGCATCAGCGCCACGGCGGTCGGGTCGTCACCGGAGTACACGGCGAAGCCCTCGGGCACGTCGCGGATCAGCCAGATGGCGCGCTCGATGTTGCCGGTGGCTTCCTTGATGCCGACGATGCCGGGCACCTGCGCCAGGCGCAGCACCGTGTCATGCGCCATATCGGCCACGGAGCGGCCGGGCACGTTGTACAGGACGATGGGCAGGTCGCCGGTGGCTTCGGCGATGGCCTTGAAGTGCAGGTACTGGCCCTCTTGCGTGGGCTTGTTGTAGTAGGGGACGACCTGCAGCTGGCAGTCGGCGCCGACCTCGCGGGCGAACTTCGCCAGCTCGATGGCTTCCGCCGTGGAGTTGGCGCCGCAGCCGGCCATGATCGGCACGCGCTTGTCGGCGTGCTCGACGGCCACGCGGATGATCTCGCGGTGTTCCTCCACGCTCACGGTGGGGGACTCGCCCGTGGTGCCCACGACGCCGATGCAGTCCGTGCCCTCGGCGATGTGCCAGTCGATCAGTTTTCGCAGGCTCGCAAAGTCCACGCTGCCGTCGTCGTGCATGGGGGTGGCCAGGGCCACGATGCTGCCAGTAATCGGTGTCATGTAAGGGCGAGGGGCTGGTTGAACAGGTGATTCTAGCCACTGGCGTTTGCTCATCTGTATCACGGTGGGGCAGGTGACCCCTGCACGGCGCATTCCTGTCGTGGATCCTACGTAATGAATACGAAAGTGGTCGTCGCGGCTACGCTCGCGGCCGACGGGCCACTGCGCCGGTCGAACCCACCTCGCACTCCACCAACAGAGGAAAGCATCGCTCCATGAAAACCGAATCGAAAGCGACGTACCAGCAGGCCGCTGCATCGCCGTCCTACGTACCGCCGGCGGGCCCGCAAGACGGGTCGTCGCCGTCATCGTCCTGCACCCGCCAGATGCCGTCGGCCTACCCCGGCATGGCGGACTTCGGGCGGGCCGCGCTGGGCCTGATCGAGGACATTGCCTCGTTGTTCGACCCGAGCGCGATCCTGCTGTCGCACATCCCGGTGAAGGAGCGACCGGTCCGCGCACTGCCGCAGCCGGCCGACACCCAGGCCACCCGGCGCGCGCGTGCGGACGGAGCGCCCACCGAAGAAGAGTTCAAGTCGGCGCCATCGTCATCGGCCTCCTCCCCGCGACATGGAGCCACGGGGGAGGCACGGCCTCTGGGGACGCGCATCAGCATTGCCGATGCCGAGGCGTCCCGCGAGCGGAAATCCGCCGACCTCTCCTGCCTTGCCGGTGCCAGCATCGACACCCTGAGCGATGTGCTGCTGCCGGTGCGTGGCGGCAATGCCGCACTGGCCCGCGCCCTGATGCCGCCCACCACCTTCTGCGGCATGCAGCGCACGCCTGCGCAATCGCGGTTGTGGCGGTTGCGCGGCTTCCTGGACGACGGCAATTGGCAGGACGCCGCACGCCACCTGCCGAACCATACGCCCCAGCGGGCCGTGGCCCTGGCGCTGGCGTCCTGTCCTGTCAAGGTGGACCCCACGAGCTTCGACCGCAAGCTGGCCGGGACCCTGGACCGCGAGTCCAAGGGCAGCGCTCTCTGGCAGATGGACAGCCTGATCGTGGCCCCTGCGACGACCCGGCCCGAAGGCCTGACGCCGCTGGCCGGGCGGATCTTCCCGGGCCGTCAGGCAGCCGCCGTCATCGGTTCGACCTACTACGCGGCCAAGGCCGGTGAGCGCATGGACTGCCAGGATGGCATCTACCTCAGCCCGCACTGCACGGTGGTGACCGACGGGCTGGGAGGCCATCACAGTGAAGCCGAGGCTCGCCGCATCCGCGTGGCGCAGGTGGCGACGGGCCAGCTGGTCACCCACCTGGTGGAGGCGATCGCCCGCACCGAGGCCCGCCCCGCCGAGTTCCTGCGCCGGCACATGCACTCCCTGTTGTGGATGGCGGACCACGCCGTGGCCAGCGCGCTGTTGGCGCCCTGGCCCGAGAAGGACCGGCCTACCTATGCCGGTACCGTCCCGGGGCGCGCCGCCTTCGTGGCCGTCGCCCACCTGCGCGACGGCACGGTGGCCTTCGGCGTGGGGGACTGCACGGCTCACCTGTTCGCCCGGGAGCACGACCGCAGCCTGCGCGTGGTGACGTTCATCCCGCAACCGGGGGCGGTGCACGGTGGCGATATCGGCGGCCTGGGCGAGTGCATGGTGCAGGAGGGCAATTTCGGCGTACGGCCGTTCCCACCCGGGGTGGTGGAGCGGATCATCGTCGGCAGTGATGGCGTGTTCAACGCGCACGAGGGGCACCTGGAACTGGTCGCAGGCCATACGCCCTCCACCCCACCCACCCAGGCGGACGCGCGCGCGCAGGTGGGCCAGCAGGACCTGGCCGACATGACGCCCGTCGAGGCCCGCGACGAGATCATCACCCGCCTGACCGAGCGCACGCGCGCCTACTGGGCCACCCAGCAAGGCCAGGAGCGGCCGGGGGTGAGGGGACTGGACGATGTCGCGCTGGTGGTGCGCGACTTCAAGCAGTCAAGCTGAAGCGCGCCGCCGCCGTGCCGGGTATCTCGCGCACGGCGGCGATCCGCTGCACGTAGCGCGCGGGGGCGTCGATGAAGCCGTCTTCATAGGCCACCACGCGCAGCCCGGCGCAGGCGCGCAGCAGTTCGCCGGGCTGCAGCAGGAAGTCGGGGCGGGAGGGCTTGCCCACCGTCTCGTTGCCGGCGGCGAAGGTCTCGTAGACCAGCACGCCGCCCGGCGCGACGCTGGCCACGATCGCGGGCATCAGGGCGCGCCAGAGGTAGTTCGTCACCACCACGCCGCCGAATTGCCGGCCCTCGAACGGCCAGGGGCCGGACTCGATGTCGGCCAGCACGCATTCCCCTGCGCCTTGCGCCGCGGCCAGCGCCTGCGCCGACCGGTCCACACCCGTCACGGGGTGCCCGCGCGCGGCGAACCAGCGCATGTGGCGACCCGCGCCGCAGGCCACGTCCAGCACCGGGCTGCCGGCCGGGACGAGATGGCTCCAGCGTTGCACCCAGGCGGAGGGCGCTTCGGTACCGTGCATGGGATCCTCGCGGGGAAAAATCAGTTGAAGCAGGCCCACACCTGGTCGGCCAGCGCGACCAGCACCGTGGGCTGCGTGTACAGCGCGAACACGCCCGCCAGCGCCGCCAGGGCGGCGGCGTAGGCCAGGAGGGCGCGGGCGCGGGGCTTCATGGCCAGGGGGCGTTCAGGCGGCCCGGGCCGCGGGCTGGCGCTCGATGGGCGCCTCGCGCACCGGCAGGTTCACCAGTGCGGCGAAGATGCCCAGGGCGATGGCCATCCACCACACGATGTCGTAGCTGCCCGTGCGGTCGTACAGCAGGCCGCCCAGCCACACGCCCATGAAGGAGCCGATCTGGTGGCTGAAGAACACGAAGCCGCCCAGCATGGACAGGTGGGCCACGCCGAAGATCTGGGCGATGGTGGCATTGGTGGGCGGCACCGTGGACAGCCACAGGAAGCCCATGACCGACGAGAACAGGTACACCGACAGTGGCGACAGCGGCGCCCACAGGAAGATGGCAATCGCCACGGCGCGGCCGAAGTAGATGAAGGCCAGGATCTTGCGCTTGGCCAGCTTCTGGCCCAGCGAGCCGGCGATGTAGGTGCCGAACACGTTGAACAGGCCGATCAGTGCCAGCGCGTAGCTGGCGACCTCGGGCGTCAGGCCCTTGTCCTTGAGGTAGCTGGGCATGTGCACGCCGATGAACACCACCTGGAAGCCACAGACGAAGTAGCCCGCCATCAGCAGCTGGAAGCTGGGATATTTGAACGCCTCGCGCAGGGCCTGCCCCACGGTCTGCTCGCGCTGGGGCGGCGTGCCCGCGGCAAAGCCCGGCTCGCGCAGGCCGAAGGCCAGGGGCACGGCCAGCACGGTGGTGGCCGCCAGCACCAGCAGCGCGCTTTGCCAGCCGAGGTTGGCAATCAGCTGGCCCTCCACCGGCACCATCAGGAACTGGCCGAAGGAGCCGGCCGCCGCCGCCACGCCCATGGCCCAGGAACGCTTGGCCGGGTCGACCTGGCGGCCGATCACGCCGTAGATCACGGCATAGGTGGTCCCCGCCTGGGCCGCGCCGATCAACAGGCCGGTGGTGAGGGTGAAACCCAGCACGGAGGTGGTGAGCGCCATGCCCGCCAGGCCGGCCGCATACAGGATCGCGCCGCCGATGATGACGCGGAAGGCGCCGAACCGGTCGGCCAGCATGCCGGCGAAGATGCCGAAGAAGCCCCAGGCCAGGTTCTGCACCGCGATGGCAAAGGCGAAGTTCTCCCGCGTCCAGTCCTGGGCCTGGGTGATCGGCTGCAGCCACAGGCCGAAGCCGTGGCGGATGCCCATGGACAGGGTGACGATGGCGGCGCCGCAGGCCAGCACCTGCACCATGGAAAGTTTGGGAACGGAAGACATCCCTCGACTGTAACTGTCCCGCACGAAATCTGCCGTGCGCCGAGGGGCGGCGCGGCAGCCCGGGGAACCGAGGCTGGCAGGCCTTAAACTGTAGTTCCATACAGCCCCGGGCTGGACCCTGTCTACAATGCCCGCTCCCATGGCAAGCAAACCATCCACCGAGTATTCCGAAGGTTCGATCCGCGTGCTCAAGGGCCTGGAGCCCGTCAAGCAGCGGCCGGGCATGTACACCCGCACGGACAACCCCCTGCACATCATCCAGGAGGTGCTGGACAACGCCGCCGACGAGGCGCTGGCCGGCCACGGCAAGCGCATCAAGGTCACCCTGCATGCCGACGGCTCCGTCAGCGTGGAGGACGACGGCCGCGGCATCCCGTTCGGCCTGCACCCCGAAGAGGGCGCGCCCGTGATCGAGCTGGTGTTCACCCGCCTGCACGCCGGCGGCAAGTTCGACAAGGGCAAGGGCGGGGCGTACAGCTTCTCCGGCGGCCTGCACGGCGTGGGCGTGTCCGTGACCAATGCCCTGGCCACCCGCCTGGAGGCCGTGTCCCACCGCGAGGGCCAGGTGGCCCGGCTGGTGTTCTCCGGCGGCGATGTGACCGAGCCGCTGCAGGTGCGCAAGGCCCAGGAGGGCGACCGCCGCCAGGGCACCAGCGTGCGGGTGTGGCCGGATGCCAGGTACTTTGAATCGTCCCAGCTGCCGATGAACGAGCTGGCCCACCTGCTGCGAAGCAAGGCGGTGCTGATGCCCGGCGTGGCCGTGTACCTGGTCAACGAGAAGACCAAGGAGACGCAAAGCTGGCAGTACAAGGGCGGCCTGCGCGACTACCTGATGCAGACCCTGTCGGCCGACCCGGTGATCCCGCTGTTCGACGGCGAGGGCTTCGCGCAGGACAACGAGACCTTCGCCGAGGGCGAGGGCGCGCAGTGGTGCGTGGCCTTCACCGAGGACGGTGCCCCGGTGCGCGAAAGCTACGTCAACCTGATTCCCACCAGCGCCGGCGGCACGCACGACAGCGGCCTGCGTGACGGCCTGTTCAACGCCGTCAAGAGCTTCATCGAGCTGCATTCGCTGCTGCCCAAGGGCGTCAAGCTGATGCCCGAGGACGTGTTCGCCCGTGCCTCGTATGTGCTGTCCGCCAAGGTGTTGGACCCGCAGTTCCAGGGCCAGATCAAGGAGCGCCTGAACTCGCGCGACGCCGTGCGCCTGGTCTCCAGCTTCGTGCGCCCGGCGCTGGAGCTGTGGCTGAACCAGCACGTGGAATACGGCAAGAAGCTGGCGGAACTCGCCATCAAGGCCGCCCAGACGCGCCAGCGCGCCGGCCAGAAGGTGGAAAAGCGCAAGGGCTCCGGCGTGGCCGTGCTGCCCGGCAAGCTGACCGACTGCGAGAACAAGGACATCGCGCACAACGAGGTGTTCCTGGTCGAGGGCGACTCGGCCGGCGGCAGCGCCAAGATGGGCCGCGACAAGGAGTGCCAGGCCGTGCTGCCGCTGCGCGGCAAGGTCCTCAACACCTGGGAGGTCGAGCGTGACCGCCTGTTTGCCAACACCGAGATCCACGACATCGCGGTGGCCATCGGCGTGGACCCGCACGGCCCCCACGACACGCCCGACCTGTCGGGCCTGCGTTACGGCAAGATCTGCATCCTGTCCGACGCCGACGTGGACGGCTCGCACATCCAGGTGCTGCTGCTGACGCTGTTCTTCCGCCACTTCCCCAAGCTGATCGAGACCGGCCACGTGTACGTGGCGCGCCCGCCGCTGTTCCGCGTGGACGCGCCGGCGCGGGGCAAGAAGCCCGCCTCCAAGAGCTACGCGCTGGACGAGGGCGAGCTCACCGCCATCCTGGACAAGCTGCGCAAGGAAGGCGTGCGCGAGGGCGCCTGGACCATCTCCCGCTTCAAGGGCCTGGGCGAGATGAGCGCCGAGCAGCTGTGGGAAACCACCCTCAACCCCGACACCCGCCGCCTGCTGCCCGTGCAGCTGGGCCGCTTCGACTTCGCCGGCACCGAGAGCCTGATCACCAAGCTCATGGGCAAGGGCGAGGCCGCGGCCCGCCGCGAGCTCATGGAAATCCACGGCGACGCCGTGGAAGTGGACATCTGACCCAAGGACAACTTCTTCCCATGCCATCCGCCACCCACGAACGCGCCACGCTGGCCGTGCGCCTGCGCCCCACGACGCAGGACGACCTGGCCTACGTCCTGGCCATCGAGCGCGCGCCCGAGACGCTGCCCTTCATCACGCCCTGGGAGCCGGTGCAGCACGAGGCGGCCATCCGCTTCCCGGACTTTCGCCACTACATCATCGAAGCCGGCGACAGTCCCCAGCCCGTGGGCTTCCTGACCTTCACCGGCTGCCAGAACCGCCACCAGTCGGTGGAGCTCAAGCGCATCGTGGTGGACGCCCGCAGCCAGGGCATCGGCCGCGCCGCGCTGCGCATGGCCAAGCAACTGGCCTTCGAGGACCTGGGCGCGCACCGCTTCTGGGTGGACGTCAAGCAGTCCAACACCCGCGCGCAGGGCTTCTTCACCAGCGAGGGCTTCACGGTGGAGGGCGTGCTGCGCGAATCCGTCAAGCTCGACACGGGCTTTTACGACTCGCTGGTGGTGCTGTCCATGCTGCGCCATGATTTCGACGCCCGCCGCGCGCGCGGGCTGGAGCTGCCTGCCTGATGACCCCCTTGTCGGTCCGCCTGCTGGGTGTGGCGCTGCTGCTGGCAGCGCCCCTGGCCGCGCGCGCCGACGTGTGGGGCTACATCGACGACAAGGGCCTGGCCCATTTCGCCGCCGAGAAGGTGGACGACCGCTACGAGCTGTTCTCCCGGGGCGCGCCGTTCGACAGCGAGCGGGCGCTGGAGCCGCAGGGCGGGGTCGCGGGCCGGTCGAACGCCCTGCCCGAGGCCTCCCTGGCCGCGCCGTCCCCGCGCACGCCGCGCCTGGTCGCCTATGTCGAGAATTCGCCCACCTACCGCCAGGTGCAGCCGCACCTGCGGGAGGCCTCGCAGGCGCACAACCTCGACTATGAGCTGCTCAAGGCGGTGATCGCTGCCGAATCCGGCTTCGACGCGCAGGCCGTCTCGCCCAAGGGGGCGATCGGTCTGATGCAGGTGATCCCCGCCACCGCCGAGCGTTTCGGCGTGACGGGTGATGCCCGCACCCCGGTGGATAAGAAGCTCACCGACCCCCGCACCAACATCCGCACCGGCACGCGCTACCTGCGGCACCTGCTCAATCTCTTCGAGGGCCAGCTGGACCTCGCCCTGGCCGCCTACAACGCGGGCGAGGGCGCGGTGCAGCGGGCGGGCAACCGCATCCCCGACTTCCGCGAGACGCAGAACTACGTGAAGACCGTGCTGCAGATCTACGCAGCGCTCAAGCCGGCGGTCCCGACTGCGCCGGCCCCCGTGGCGGCCACGCCGCCGCGGCGCGTGCGCATGGAGCTGCCCGGCCTGCCGGGGGTGGTTCCCGGCCGGTCCAACATGCCGCCCTCGCTGCGCTAGCCCTCCGACTGAATTCACCTTTTTCGCAATTCCATGGATCAGGAACTCATCACCTTCACCGCCGACGGCGGCGATGACAGCCAGCTCGACCTGGCCACCTACGCCCAGCGCGCCTACCTGGAGTACGCGCTGTCCGTGGTCAAGGGCCGCGCGCTGCCCGACGTGGCCGACGGCCAGAAGCCGGTGCAGCGGCGCATCCTGTACTCCATGTCCCGCATGGGCCTGGGCTTCTCGGGCACGGGTGGCGCCAAGCCGGTCAAGAGCGCCCGCGTGGTGGGCGACGTGCTGGGCCGCTTCCACCCGCACGGCGACCAGGCGGCGTATGACGCACTGGTGCGCATGGCGCAGGACTTCTCGCAGCGCTACCCGCTGATCGACGGCCAGGGCAACTTCGGCTCGCGCGACGGCGACGGCGCGGCGGCCATGCGCTACACCGAAGCCCGCCTGGCGAAGATCACCAACCTGCTGCTCGACGAGATCGACGAAGGCACGGTGGACTTCACGCCCAACTACGACGGCAGCACCCAGGAGCCCGTGCAGTTGCCCGCGCGCCTGCCGTTCACGCTGCTCAATGGCGCCAGCGGCATCGCCGTGGGCCTGGCCACCGAGATTCCCTCGCACAACCTGCGTGAGGTGGCCGACGCCTGCGTGGCCCTGATCAAGAACCCCAAGCTCACGGACGACGAGCTGTTCACGCTCGTGCCCGGCCCGGACTTCCCCGGCGGCGGCCAGGTCATCTCCAGCGCCACGGACATTGCAGACGCCTACCGCAGCGGGCGCGGCTCGCTCAAGGTGCGCGCGCGCTGGAAGATCGAGGACCTCGCCCGCGGCCAGTGGCAGCTGGTGGTGACCGAGCTGCCGCCCGGCGTGTCCTCCCAGCGCGTGCTGGAGGAGATCGAGGAGCTCACCAACCCCAAGGTCAAGGCCGGCAAGAAGGCCCTGACGCAGGACCAGTTGCAACTGAAGCAGACCGTGCTGTCCGTGCTCGACGCCGTGCGCGACGAGTCCAGCAAGGACGCGCCGGTGCGCCTGGTGTTCGAGCCCAAGACCAGCCGCATCGAGCAGTCGGAGCTGATCACGACCCTGCTGGCCCATACCAGCCTGGAGACCTCCGCGCCGATCAACATGACCATGATCGGCCTGGATGGCAAGCCGGTACAGAAGTCGCTGCGGCAGATGCTGTCCGAGTGGATCGAGTTCCGCCAGCGCACGGTGGAGCGCCGCTCGCGGCACCGCCTGGGCAAGGTGCTGGACCGCATCCACATCCTGGAGGGTCGCCAGACCGTCCTGCTGAACATCGATGAAGTCATTGCCATCATCCGGGGCAGCGACGAGCCGAAGGCGGCGCTGATCGCGCGCTTCAACCTCAGCGACCGCCAGGCCGAGGACATCCTCGAAATCCGGCTGCGCCAACTGGCGCGCCTGGAAGCGATCAAGATCGAGCAGGAGCTCAAGGAACTGCGTGAGGAGCAGGGCAAGCTGGAGGAAATCCTGGGCAGCCCCGCCGCCTTGCGCCGCCTGATGGTCAAGGAGATCGAGGCTGATGCCAAGCAGTTCGCCGACGCCCGCCGCACCCTGATCCAGGCCGAGAAGAAGGCCGTGGCGGAGGTGAAGATCGTCGACGAGCCCGTGACCGTGGTCGTCTCGCAAAAGGGCTGGGTGCGCGCCCGCCAGGGACACGGCCATGATGCCGCGAGCTTCGCCTTCAAGGCGGGCGACGGCCTGTACGGCACCTTCGAGTGCCGCACGGTGGACACGCTGCTGGCCTTCGGCAGCAACGGCCGCATCTACTCCATCCCCGTGTCCACGCTGCCTGGCGCGCGGGGCGACGGCCAGCCCGTCACCAGCTTCATCGACCTGGAAGCCGGCACGCAGGTGGTGCACTACTTCGCCGGCGCGGCGGGGGCCTGGCTGCTGCTGTCCAACACGGCGGGCTACGGCTTCCTGGCGACGGTGGAGAACATGACCTCGCGCCAGCGCGGGGGCAAGGGCTTCATCACCTGCGGCGAGGGCGAGACGGTGTGCCGTCCGTCGCCGGCCAACGTGGCGCCGCCTTCGGGCCAGGCCGCCGCGGGCCTGTACGTGCCTGCGACCCATGTGGCCTGCGCCTCCACGGGCGGCCGCATCCTCACCTTCGAGATCGGCGAACTCAAGACCCAGGCCAACGGCGGCCGCGGGCTGATGCTGATCGACCTGGAGGCCAAGGACACCCTGGCCGGCGCGGCGGCCTACACCCGCAGCGTGAAGATCAGCGGCGTGGGCCGCGGCGGCAAGGAGCGCGAGGAGACGCTGGAGATCCGCTCCCTGAACAACGCCAAGGCTGGCCGCGGCCGCAAGGGCAAGGCGGCGGACCTGGGCTTCAAGCCGGCCGCGATCGCGCGGGTGGAGTAAGCAAGGCCCGGCGAGGGGCCGGGAGGCTGGTCCCTCAGGCCACTTGCGCGATCAGCTCGATCTCCACGCAGGCCCCCAGCGGGATCTGCGCCACGCCGAACGCGCTGCGGGCGTGCGCGCCCTTGTCGCCGAAGACTTCGCCCAGCAGCTCGCTGCAACCGTTGGTGACCAGGTGCTGCTCGGTGAAGTCGCCCGTGCTGTTGACCAGGCTCATCACCTTGACGATGCGCACGACCTTTTCCAGGTCCCCATCCAGCGCGGCGGACAGCGTGCCCATCAGGTCGATGGCGACGGCGCGGGCGGCGGCCTTGCCTTCTTCCGTGGACATGTTCTTGCCCAGCTGGCCCACCCAGGGCTTGCCGTCCCGCTTGGCGATGTGGCCCGACAGGAAGACGAGGTTGCCCGTGCGCACGAAGGGCACGTAGGCAGCGGCGGGCACGGCCACCGGGGGGAGGGTGATGTTCAGTTGCTTCAGCTTGTCGGCGATGCTCATGGGGATTGTTCCTGTCCTTGTTTCTGGCCCGCGCCGCGCACGTCGGCGGCTGGGGGCCGGGGGGTGCCGGTGATCGTATCAGCCGGGACGGCCGGTGCCACCGTCACCGCCACGCGCAGCTGGTGGTTGTCCCCGCCGTGGATCACGCCGCGAACCGGCGACACGTCGGCGTAGTCCCGGCCGATGGCCAAGGTCACGTAGTCCTCGCCTGGGGCCCGGTCGTTGGTGGGGTCCAGGTCGGCCCAGGTGCCTTCGCCCGCCTGCTCGCCGGGCAGGTAGACCGAGGCCCAGGCATGCGAGGCGTCCGCGCCCACCAGCCGCTCCTGCCCCGGCGGCGGCTGCGTCAGCAGGTAGCCGCTGACATAGCGTGCCGGCAGTCCCAGGCTGCGCAGGCAGCCGATCATCACGTGCGCGAAGTCCTGGCACACGCCCCGGCGCAGCGCCAGCGATTGCAGCGCCGGCGTGCTGGCGTCGGTGGCCTGCGGCTGGTACTCGAACTGCGCGTGGATGCGCGCCATCAGGTCGCGCGCAGCCTCCAGCAACGGGCGCCCCGGCGTGAAGCTGTCCCGGGCGTAGGCGATGAAGTCGTCATGGCGCGGCACGTAGGGCGAGGCGAAGGCGAACTCGGCGGCCGGGTCGAAGGCGGCATGGCGGTGGTAGCGCATGCGCTCGCGCGCTTCCTCCCAGGACATGGTGCTGCGCGGCACGGGCACGGGCGAGGTCTCGACCAGGCTGTCGGCCACCACCCGCAGTTGCGCGTGCGCCGACTGCAGGCTGAAGAAGCTGCGGGTGTTGCCCCACACGTCGGCCACCTCGCGCACCTGCGCGGGCTGGGGGGAGATCGTGAGTGCGTGGCGCAGCAGCCGTTGCCACGGCAGGTCCAGCGGCTTGAGGTGCGCCAGGTGCTGCGCGGTCTTCACCGGCTGCGCGTACGCGTAGAGGGTTTCGTGGGTGACCTGCAGTCGCATCGTTGTCGCGGTCCTGGCGCTGGCGGGTGGCGGGCGGGCGGGCCTCAGGCCCCCACACTGTGGCGGGCGTCGTCGGAGTGGGTGAAGTAGCGCGAGGTCAGGTCGTCCGACAGCTGGAAGGCCGAGGCGATGCAGTCCTGCAGCAGTTCCTGCAGGGCGGGGTAGTCCCCCCGGGCATCGCGCTCGCACAGCGCCGGCAGCGCCCACTCCTTCGGGTCGGGCACGAGGCAGCCGATGGCGGCGGCGTCGTCGTCGATGCGGGCCAGGCGCCCGCGAAGGGTCTGCGCCACCCAGCCCAGCGACCGGGGGTTGTCGCGGTCGAGGACCAGCAGGTCCAGCAGCGCCGGGATGTCGTGCCGCTGCTGGTACATGGACTGGAAGGTGATGGTGCTGTCGAACAGCGTCAGCAGGGCCTCGAAGCCCCCTTCGCCCTGCACCGCGCCGGATTCGAACCCCTGCGACAGGGCCGAGGCCAGGAAGGCCAGGCGCTCCAGGTGGCGGCCGGTGGACAGCAGGCGCCAGCCGTCGTCGCGCGTCATGCGGTCGGTCTGCGCGCCGGTCATGGCCGCCAGGTACCCGGACAGCTGCTCCAGCACCCGCACCGCCTCGACGGGCGCGTAGTCCCCGTCCGCCGTGCCGCGCGCGCACCCGCGCAGGAACTCCTTCTCGGCGCGCACGATCAGGTTCCACTGCTCCAGCGACAGCCGCTCGCGCACCGCCGAGGCGGCTTGCCGCAGCGCGCCAAGGTTGAAGCCCACGCTGGTGGCATGCCGCGTGTCGGCCAGCGCCGCGACCAGCGAGCGCTCGAACACCCGCCGCGACTGCGTGGCCGGCGGCACGCCGGCCGGCACCAGGCCGTGCCCGGCCACCATCGCGCTGATCCAGGCCAGCAGGGGCGGCGAGCCCTGGTCCTCGCCCGTGAGCGTTTCCAGCGCCAGTCGGGCCAGGCGGGCGGCGTTCTCCGCGCGCTCGGTGTAGCGGCCCAGCCAGAACAGGTTCTCGGCGGCGCGGCTGGTAACCACGCGGTGCCGCCGCGCGGAGACGACGCCGGCCAGCGAGTCGGTGGCCAGCAAGGTGGTGCGGTCCACCTCGCCCTCGGTCATCACCCAGGTGTCGGCGCTGCTGCCGCCCCGCTGCATGGAGGCCGTCTCCTGCGTGGCGCCGGCCAGGCGGGTCAGGCCGCCGGGCAGCACCCGCCAGCCGCCGTGCCCGTCGGGCATGGCGAACACGCGCAGCAGCAGCGAGCGCGGCGCCAGCTGCTGGCCGTTCCAGGTGGGCATCTGCGACACCGGCAGGTAGGCCTGCACGGTGTGCTCGTCGGGCGCGCGGGCAATGCGGCCGGCCCATTCGTCCAGCGCGCGGCGCGACAGGGTGCGGCCCAGCACCGCGCCCGAGCCCGGTCCCGTGTAGGTGGGCTTGATGACGCTGGTGCCCAGTTGCGGCAGCACCGATTCCATCGCGGCGCGCTCGCCGCACCACCAGGTGGCCAGCGAGGGCAGTTGCAGCTCCTGCCCGAGCAGGTGGCGCGACAGGGCGGGCAGGAAGCCGAGCAGGGCGGTGGATTCGAGGAAGGCCGAGCCCGGCTGGTTGGCCACCAGCACGTGCCCGGCGCGGATCGCCTGCAGCAGGCCGGGCACGCCCAGGCGCGAGTCGGCGCGCAACTCCAGCGGGTCCAGGAACTCGTCGTCCAGGCGCTTGAGGATGCCGTGCACGCGCTCCAGGCCGCCCAGGGTCTTGAGGTACAGCCGCTCGTCGCGCACCGTCAGGTCGCTGCCCTCCACCAGGGTCAGGCCCAGGTAGCGGGCGAGGAAGGCGTGCTCGAAGTAGGTCTCGTTGTACGGGCCGGGCGTGAGCAGCACGATGCGCGGCTCCTCGCCGCCGGCCCGGTCATGCGGACTCATCGCGCGCAGGCTGTCGACCAGCGCGCGGTAGCTGGCGGCCAGGCGCTGCACCCGCAGGCCGGCGAAGGCCTCGGGGAATTGCCGCGAGATGACCATGCGGTTTTCCAGCAGGTAGCCCAGGCCCGAGGGGGCCTGCGTGCGCTGCGAGACCACCCACCAGCGGCCCTCGGGGTCGCGGGCCAGGTCGAAGGCGGCGATGTGCAGGTGGCGCCCGCCCGCGGGCGTGGCGCCGTGCAGCTGGCGCAGGTAGCCGGGATGGCCATGCACCAGGGCGGGCGGCAGCAGGTTGCCGGCCAGCAGGCGCTGCGGGCCGTACACGTCGGCCATGATGCCCTCGAGCAGCTGGACCCGCTGCAGCACGCCGGCTTCGATACGCGCCCAGCTGTCCGGCGTGACGATCAGGGGGAACAGGTCCAGCGACCAGGGCCGCTGCGGGCCGTTGGCGTCGGCATAGACGTTGTAGGTGACGCCGTTGTCCCGCACCTGGCGGGCCAGGTTCAGGCTGCGGCGGTCCAGGTCGGCAAAGCCCTCGGGGCCCAATTCCTCGAAGAAGCGGGACCAGGCGGCCGTGGGCGGCGCATCGGCCCCGGGTGCGGCGCTGCCGCGCAGCTCGTCGAAATGGCCGGGCGTGGCGGCGCGCGCCAGGGCCGCTGCCAGGCGGGCAGGGGTTTCCTGGGCGTCGTCGCCGAAGAGGGAATCGCCGGGAGAGTCCACGTGCCGATATTGTCACATCGGCACGGGGCCCGCCGGCCGGGGGTACGCCGGACGGCGTAGGTCCGGCCGCAAGCCAAGGGTGGCGGCTCGCGGCCCCGCTCAGTCGAAGCTGAGGGTGTAGATCAGGTCCACGCCCGCGCGGTCGCCGGCCTCGGCGCGCACGGTCAGGCGCTCGGTGAGGTCGTAGAACACCCGCAGCGTGCCCAGCGCCCCCGACAGGCTGCGCTCGTAGGCAGCGTAGAAGTTGCTGGCGAAGCGCTTGCCCAGGGTGATGGCCGCGCCCTGCGCGCCCTCGCGCCGTACCGACAGTTCGTCCAGCCCCAGCCGGCCGGCGATACCCGGCCCGCCGCCGCCGGCATTGCGCGTGAGCAGGGACAGCGCGGCCTCCTGCAGCAGCGCCGCCTCCGCGCCGCCGCTGGCGGACGAGCGGCCCAGCACCAGCCAGGACAGCTTCTCGGACTCGGGCAGGTCGGGCTGCGCGTACAGGCGCACCACGGGGGCCTGGGCCCGGCCGGTGACCTGCACGCCCACCCGCTGCGACGGGTTGATCCGCACGGCCAGGATGTCCAGCGCCGGGTTGTCGGCGGGGCCGGTGAAGCGCAGCACGCCGCGCTCGATGTCCAGCCGCTGGCCGAAGGCCAGGTACTCGCCCTCGGCCACCTCGATGCTGCCGGCCAGTCGTGGCTGCGTGAGCGAGTTGCCGGTGATGTCCACCGCGCCGCGCAGGCGGGCGGTGGCGCCCCGGCCCTGCACGCGCACGTCGTCGCCCAGGGTGACGCGGGCCTCGATGCGCAGCGGCCGGCCGGTTGCCGTGCGCTCGGCCCCGGGGCGCAGCGTCACGCCCGGTGGCAGGTTGCGCACGGTCACGTCCGGGCCCAGCTGGGGCACGGACTGGTCGGGCAGGGCGATGCGCGCGCGGTCCACGCGCAGGTCGCCCGTGAGCACGGCCTCCTGCGGGCCCAGCGTGGCGGTGGCGGTGCCGGAGACGGTGACCTCGCGGTCCGGCCGTACGCTGGCGCGCAGCCGGTCCAGCGTGGCGGTGAGGGTGGCGCGCAGGCCGCGGGGACTGGCGGCCGGGCTGCTGACGCCCGGCGTCCAGGCGGCTTCTCCCGTGGCCCGCAGGCTGCCGCCGCCCCCCGGGCCTTGCAGCACCAGTTCGTCGACCAGCAGGCGCCGGGTGTCCAGCCGGGCCCGCAGCCGCCCATCCTGCAGGGCCACGCCATCCACCACCGAGCGCAGGCCCAGGTCGTCCGCGCGCAGCGGCCCCTGCAGTCGCGGGTCGGCGCGCGTGCCGGCCACGGTGATGTCTGCTTCCAGCGATCCGCGCAGCCGCCACCCGGGCGGTGCCAGCAGGGACCACACGGCCATGCGGGGCAGGCGTGCCTGCAGGCGGCCCGCCAGGGGCGCATCCTCCGGCCAGCGCCAGCCCGCGCTGCCACCGCGCGCCAGCCGGGTGGACAGGCGGCCGTCCAGCGTGCCGGCGCGCTCGCTGTCCCAGCGCAGGGCGAGGTTCACGGCATCCCCGTCGCTGTCCACGGCCAGCCGGGCCTCCCGCACGCCGGCCGTCACGCGCGCGGGCGTGCCTTCCGCGGTCTCGGCCAGCAGGGTGATGTCGCCTCGCGCCCGGGCCAGCGAGGCGCGCAGCCGCAGGCTGGCGCCCAGGCGGGCCTCCCACTGGCCGTCGAAGACCAGGTCGCCCGTGGGCGGCACGTGGCCCACCAGGGCCAGCCAGGCCATGGGCAGGCCGGTCAGGCGTCCTGCCGTCTGCAGCTCGCCCCGGCCCCAGCGGATCGGGTCCCACGCGAGGCTGGCCTGCGAGGGGCCGCTGCGCACCGGTGCGGTGAGCACGGCCTGGCCGGCGCCCGTCTCCACACGCGCGCCCGCGATGCGCAGTGCCAGGGGCTGCTGCAGCCGCAGCGTCCAGTCGCCCGGCGCCAGGGCTGGCTCGCGCAGCGTGAGCAGCAGGCTGTCGAGGCGGCCCTGCCAGGGCGTGCTCGCCGAAAGGGGGCCGCCGGCGCTGGCCTGGCCGGCCAGGTCGATGGCCAGGCGGCGCGCGTCGGGGCCCTGGCCCTGCGTGGCGCGGCCGGTCAGGCGGGCTTGCACGGTGGGCGCGCGCC
>JACCDR010237756.1_pt1 | contig 139982 bp, 236 predicted proteins | sample 7446431 | NCBI WGS metagenome assembly JACCDR01 (sample SAMN15323443, study PRJNA562643) | freshwater metagenome | isolation source: river surface water | place: USA:Blue River Watershed | collected 2017-08-17
ACGCGCGTTGCGCAACGCGCGTGACCCCCCCGGGTAAATCACTCCGCAGGAATCGGCCACATTCCGGCCGCCGTTGCCGCATCCGTTGCTGCCTGTGCAGCCTCACCTTTTAGAACCTGCGCACGGGTAGCGCGCGTGCCCGTTCCATTGCTGAAAACCGGCATGATGGAATCGGGGGTGGAGTAGTAATCAACTACCCAAACGCTTTCATCGGCGTAACGCGAAACGCCGAAAGCGAATCCTCGGAACGTTACCCAACCGGTAACGCAACGCGTCGATGATCCCAAACCGTATTCCAGCTTGAAACCATCGGCCGTCATCGGGCGTGCGTGCTTTTCAATGCGCGCTACTGCCTTCTTTCGCGTGTCGTATCCGTCGGACAGTCGCGTACCGTCATCGGAGAATGGAATCCACCACGGGGACCCCTCCGAATCGGTACCGAGCAACTGCCCGAATAGACCCTTTCTCATTTCCTTTTTCACGTGACCGATGATCGCTCCGCCGCGCGTGACAACACCGTCACGGGAAACCTTGACGTCCGACACTAGTTGACCCCTGCCTATCCGGAGTGTGTCAATCGGCGCGCAGGTCGCGCGACCTGCGAGCAACGGTAACCGTGCGCACGTCCGTGCGTCGGTTGCAAGTCGGGTGCGAATCGGTTGCTAGCTCACCTGCGCGCGTGCGCAGGCCGGCCGTACGCGATTCGGGCGCGTAGTGAGTCGGATAGGTCGCGCCCGAATATCGAGCACATGCGCGCCCACAGTCGCCAGACAAACAACCGCGCATGCGTGAATCGGTGAACCTATCCGACCAACTACGCGCCCGAATCGGCGCGCGGTTGGAATCGGTCAATCCGCGCTAGGCCGGAAAGTACTCTTGCCACTCTCGCAGGTCACGATACCGGCCGATCATGTACCGACCCCATTGAGTCGCGCTATTCAACGTCTCAATCGCAACCTGCGCGAATCCGTTCTGACGCGCCCAACGTGCGCGCGTCATCATGTTGTCGTGCATGAGCATGGCGGACTCACGCGACGTTGCCCATAGCGTATAGGCGAAACGGCCACCTGCGCGCCAGTTCCCGCACCCCTCGCACGCGTAATGCGAAAATCCCAAGTCGGCGCAATCGCAGAAACCGTCCGTGTCGCGCGCGTCGCATGAATCCGTGTGTGTCCCGCCGGCCGTGACACTGAAACCGAAACGGATACGCGACCAAACCGGCGGAAGGTTCGGGTCACGGTCGTGCGCAGGTTCGCCATCGGCGGATGCCTGGCAATCCGTACACACGCTGATCACGCCTAGGTTTTCGTCGTACATAACTCACCTCCGATCGAATCGGTGAAATCGGTAAGTCATTCCGTCCGCATCGAATCGGGGACCACAGCCAATTTCCTATGTACGGAATGCCCGATAGCTTGCGCCATCGAATCGCGTTGCTAGGTGTGTGGTGCGTGCTTTAACTCGCCTAGTTTCGACGTGACCTATGGCGCGACGTTGTAACTAGCCTAAGCGAATCGGTTACGGCACGTGCATTGCCCGAACGGACGTGCACGTGCCGACCGAACGGTTAGCTTAGCGGAATGAGATCGGCCGGCGATTCTTCCGCAAGGCGAGAACACTCCGCAACCCACCATTGCAACGTCTCCACGGTCACGGAGCGGTATGTCTCGCCCGTCATGTCGCGTTGGCGCTTGTGGCTACGCACGTAGTAGCGCGTGATACCGAGGGCACGACCGATGCGGGTTAGGTAGGTGAGGTAATCGCCCTCCGCCACGTAACCGGCCTCACTCGTCGCTTTCGCGAGTCCCTTTTCCACGCGAGAGAGCATCGCGGCCATACGCCGCGCGTGGTTCACGGATTCGATGTGGTGGACGTTGCGATACGCGTAGGTGAAACCCCACAACTTACCGCCCGACCGTGTGCCGATGCCGCGCCTGTAATCGATTTCACCGAGGTATGCCGAAATGGTGAAGTCACGGTAAATCGGCCCGGTCGGCTCCCAATAGATGCCCATACCCTCATCGGGCAAGTGCAGCTCGCCGTTCGTCTGCGGTTCGACCACGTGCGCACGAATGTGCAACGTGTCGAAATTCTTTTCCACCTGCACCAACCATGCGAGATTGGCTTTCTTGGCGGTAGTCACTTGACCACCTGCCGGCGCTGCGAGAGAGCGAATCGGATCACGCTAACCGCGATACGGTGCGCGTGACGGATGTCGGACCACATAGGTAACCCTGCCTTTCCGGGCTGTCCAACTAGTGACAGGTGAAACGCTACGCCTAGGTTACGGCTCGCACATCAGGCGTTCGGGTGACCTGCGAGCCGGCCGATCGGTCAGTCGGCCTGATTCTCGCTTTCGGTCGCATCGTCGTAATCAGCCTCGCTGATCTCTTCCGTGCCATCCCCGATCGAGGCGGCACCCTGCGAAAACATGTAGTCGAATTCGTCAGTGCCGATGTAACCCCACACCGAATCCGTTTCGGTACCGTCGGCCGTCTCGGCAACGTATCCGAACACCTCACCCGAGGCCCATGCGGAATAGATTTTTACCTCGGCGTGTGCGATCTCGCGCGCCTGGCCACGGTCCGGATTACCGGGGCCGAACGCGCGCGCGTAGTCCTCGCGCGTCACGACCGCCAAACCGTCGTAGCTCGCGCCGGCCTCCGGCTGGTCATCGAGTGACAGCGTGCCATCGTGCGTGTTGCGAGACAGCGCGCCGATGTAAAGCACCGAATCGAGCGTTCGGACGTACCGGACCAGCGGATACGCCCGGATACTCGTTCGGTCCGTCCACTTGTCCACGGCCGAATCCAACGCGTCGGGAACCTCGCGCAGGTCATCGGGCGTGATGTGGTCTCGCTCCCACGTGAACAGACCAGAAAAGGTGTCCTGATCTTTACGCGGGTTCTCGCCCTCGTCACCCTGCGCGAAAATCTGCACACGGCCGACGGTGCCGTTTGCCGCGCGGAAGTACTTAGTTTCGATCGCGTCACTCATGCCGCGTAGCTCCCCTCTCGATCTCCATCTTGAATCCGTGACACCGACTCTAGGCGCATGGTTACGGCTCGTGCATCAGACGTTCATCAGATGCACGAGCTAGCCAATCGGTTAGACGTAAGTCACGGGCACGGGGTCGGCAACGTGACGGTAGACCGGAGGCCGGCCCTCACTGCGGAATTCGACCCAATCGGCCACCGTGCCGGCCTGCCCGTAGGGACCGGGCGGAAAGTACGGCTCGTGTGCCGTGTAGTCGTGCTTCCCGATGCGGAAGACCCCGCCGGCCTTAAGCAGTAGGCCGGCCGGCAGGTCGCGGCACGCGCTCATGCGGACACCTCGCCCGTTGCCGCTGCGAGCATTCCGGCGGCCTCCGTCAGCGCGGCCTGTGCGGCTTCCAGCTCACGGGTAGCGGTTGCCAGCTCGCGCGCGGCCTTGTCGCGCTTTTCCGCCGCACTGTCGGCCTCGTTGTTGAGATAGGCGTAATTGCCCTCATGGATGAACGCGGGCGTAGCGGCCAGGTAAGCGACGATCGCCGTACGCATCGCCTCGACCATCGCGGCGGCGTAGGTGCGCGGCGCGGCCGACCACGTGGCCCGGCGCGAGATCGAGACGGCCGACGAGAAATCGGCCACGCTGACGACACCGTCGGTGTACTGGAACCACGCCGAACCGATGTATTCCTCGCCCCGGTAGACCAGCGCCGGCCGGTTGTCGTTGACGTGCGCATGTCCGTCCGCGTCGCCGATGTCCGCCATGAGCCGACCGTCGCCGTTAGCGCTGACGCGAATCTTCCCGTACTGCGAATCGAGTACGACCATCGGGCTTTTCATGAACGACATACCGGGACCCTGCCTCTCGGGGTTGTCTGCCTGACAGGGACCACGCTACGCCGCAGGTTACGGCTCACACATCAGCCGAACGGGTGAGCCGTGAGCGAGACGTTCGGTCAATCGAGGTCGGCCGGGGTGAGCCTGACGTATTCGTTGGGCGCGCTCTCGATGACATAGGCCGCGTCACCGAATCGCAGCACATCGCCAATCCGAACGTTGACGAGTCGGCCGGCCGCGTTGTCGTGCGTGTGCCGCAGCTCGGCGTAACCCTCGGCGTCAATCGATGCGGTTACCGGGTAGGCAAACGCCCATGCGCCTTTTACTAGCGGTCCGTCCATCACGCGACGGGCAACGCCGTTGGGGCCGATCACGCCGCATCGGTGCCGATCGTAGGTGTGGCGCTGTTCCACGTTGAGAATCGCGGCCACTTCCCAATGGTCATAGGCCCCGCCGAACATCGGCACGAGCCGGCTCGTGAGGTCGTGCGTCTGGAATCCCTCGCGCGGCGCGACGCGGGCCGGCTCGCTCGCCAGGTAGACCGGGGCGGGGTCGAGAGGCTCCGTCCGCAGTACCGACGCGGGCGCGTGCCGCAGGCGGTAGGCCCGGACCACGGCCGGCCTGTCTCCGTCCGTCTGCGCGGCGTCTAGGCCGGCCTCGGTAAGGATTCCGGCGGCGTCGATCAGGCCACGCCGGGCCAGCGCGTCAACCTGTCGGCCAACTGTGCGCGTGACGCGCCGCCCGTTGGTGGTGCCGGCCTTCCACGTGTTGCCGGCCTTGCGCAGGTCAACCGCGCCGGACAGGATCTGATCGAGCAACTCACGCGCGGCCTGCGGCAGGCTCGCCCGGCTCATGCGCGCCGGCCTAGGTCGCGGAAGACAGCCGGCGGGCTGTTCTCCCAATAGGTCTCGATCTCGTCGGCGTTCTCGGCGAGCCACTCTTTCACGTGCGCGGTCACCGCGAAGTACGACGGTTCAATCGTCGGTTCGCCTTTCGCATAGTCGTAGACGTTGATCACTGCGAACGGGATAGCCTCGCGCTTGTTCCAACTCCAATCGACCGCCCAAAACATCTCGATGTAGGCCCCGCCCTTGTAGACGTAGGTCACCTTGCCGATGGTCTCGATGACGTCGTTAATGTCGCTCACGGGTGACCCTGCCTCTCCGGATCGTCAACCTGACAGCGAGAACACTACGCGGGTGGTTACGGTTCGTTCATCGTCCGAACGGCCAGGGGACTAGGGCTGCTCGGCCCGGAAATGCATCTCGGCGTTATCCATGATCCAATCAACGTCATAGTCAGCCGCAACCGCGAGATGCAATAGATCCGTGATGGCATAGCTGATCGTTGTGATCTCGACCTTGTTCGGATCATCCACCCCCAATCGCTTTAGCGCCCGTGCGATTGCTTTCTGTGGGCTCTTGTCACTTGCCAGGTCATCCATGTGCGATCTCCCCTTAGTCGCCCGTATCGACGTCGAGGCCCAATTGTTGGGCGAGGGCAGCGTATTTTTCCTTCAGCTCAAGGTCGACCGGAAAGCTGTCGTCGTCCTGATTCCGATAGGCGAACGCGTCACTAAAGACGCCGGCCAATACCGCGCGTTGCTCGGCTGACAATATGATTGGCGCATCCATCACTTAGCCCCTGTCCACGAGAATCGCGGCCTCGACCAGCTCCCGCGAGGCTTCCCCGCCGACGTGCAGCGCATCGCGGATCAACTCGACCATGCCGCGCAGGTATTCGGTGTTGCTGTGGGGCTCGTCGCCGTTGAGATCGCGGGCGACCTCCAACAGGCGGATAACGCTGACACCGGGCGGCCGGGTACTCGCCCACGCCTGCGGCATGAATCCGCCCTCCGTCAGCCAACCGTCGAGGGCCTCGACCAGATCGGCCAACCGAGCGGCGTCGCGGTCATGCGCGAGAATCTGACGAATTTGAGACAGTGTTTCGTTCGGGTCCATCGGTAAACCCTGCCTTTCCGGGTTGTGGACTGAGGGGAACCGCTAGAAGACGTGACGTCCGTAAAGCGAAAACGTTTTGTCCTCGCAGTGAATCGCCACGATTTCGTCGGGGTTGACGAAAGCCGGCGAGCCGTCGTCAGCGTTGAACGTGATGAGGTTGTTGCCCTTGGAGTATTCCCACGAGTTGGATGTAATGGTGTGCCCGTTCCGCAGGTGCGCGACCGCGATCACGTCGTACTTGCACCAGTCATCGAGGATGACGGCCATCTCGCGCCCCGGCGTCGCCTGATACTCGATCGCTTCGGCCTTCATGATCAACCCTGCCTTTCGGGGTCGTCGGTATCGACACGACAAACACTAGTTCCGTTGCACAGACCGCACATCAGATGTTCGGCCGATGTGCGATCTGTACTTTCAGTTAGTCGGTCTTGCCGGCGATCCATCCGCCTAGCGCGAAGAGCGTTAGCAGAATCGCCAGGGCGAGGCCCACTAGACCGTGCGGGCGTTGCTGTCCGCGATCCACGAGTCCAGCCGTTCGGCCAACAGGCCCCGGTTCCACTCGGCGCGGTCGCGCTGCACCTCGAACGAGCGCAGGCAGGCGTGCACGATGGCGATGTTGCGTTCGGTCATCTTGCGGCCGGCCTCGTGGCTGAGGTCCGCGAAGTGGGCCGGCGGGACCTGGCCGAGGCGGACGAACGCCTCCACGATGAACCACGACATGTCCTGTCCGCCACCGGACAGGGCGAGGCCCTCCGTGCCGTCGAGGTTGACCACGGTCAGCGGCAGGTCAGCGATCAGGGCAGCGGCGTTGACCGCGCTCATGCCGAAGTGGGCCGGGTAGAAGTAGCTGATGGTCGGCCCGTCGGGAACGTTGCTCTCGCTGTCGAAAGCCTCGCGCCACTGGTCTTCGCTCAGTCCGGGCGCGGTCTCGTCGCCCTCGCTGTCGAGGTGTTCGACGTACTCGTCGTACTCGTCGCGCTCATAGGCGTAGCCGGTGCCGGGCAGGATGTAGTACGCCGCGCCATCGACGGCCAGCATCTGGACGGTGGTGTCGGCCAGCTCGGCGCGGTAGCCCTCGGTCCACGTGTAGTCGTCAACGTCGCGGTCGGTCCAGGAGACGTGCTGCGGCGTGACGCTCACGTTGGCCGGGCTGAGGTCTTCGGCCTTGATCAGCGTTCCGGTGAAGGTCTCGATGGTCTGCATGTGACCCTGCCTTTCGGGATTGTCGGGGTGACGAGGCAACGCTACGCCGCAGGTTACAGTCGGTGCATCAGCCGTTCGGGCTAGTGAAAGTACTCGAACGGGCAGCGGGCGGACGGGGCCGGCGTCCATCCGGTGACGATCGAGTCATCCCATGAGCGCCCGCAGTTGCCGCAGGTCACCAGGTCGCCGGCTGCGGCCTTGTCCGCCTCGGTCGTGAGCACCTTAACGGGGAAGTCGGCGGGCACCACGACCAGCTTCGCGACAGCCCATCCCGCTTCGGGGGTCTCGTCCTCGGTCGCGTTGTCGAGGTCGGCCACGACGACAGCCGCGTACACGCCCGGCGTCGAGAGGATGTCATCGGCCAGCCGCCCGCCGATGTACTCCGAGGCGTGCATGACAGGGCCGGCGTAGCTCTGCTGACCGCTGTAACCGTTGAGCAGTTGCCAGACCTGGCCGGACATGCCGCCGACATCGAGCTGACCGGCGGCCTCGTTTACCTCGGGAGCCCACACGTTCGCCTCGTCAGTGACCGAGCCATCCTCGTGGACGCGGATCACGCGGTCGAATTCCATGATGTCGTTCAGGTTGTCGCGGGTGGCGATGCGGTTCATGGGGTGACCCTGCCTTTCGAGGTCGTCATGTTGACGAGATCCACGCTAGGCGGGGTTTACGGTCCGTACATCAGCCGTTAGGTTGGCTGGTCCTCGTCCAGATCGGCGAGGTGGACCTTGAAAACGGACAGGAAAGCACTGAGGTCTTCAACGCTGCGGAAGTGCATCAAAAACTGTTCGTTGAAATAGAGGGCAAAGACAGTGCTGCCCCGATCGGTTTCGATACGCCAAAGCCGATCGGGGCTGCGGTAGACCACGCGGTGTATCACTCGCCGTCGTCGGGGTGCTCGATCTCCCACAGCTCGGCCATCAGCGCAGAGAGCTTTTCGGCAACCGCGCCGGCTCGCTCGGAGCTTTCGCGCGCTGCACCGGCGACGACTGCGTTCTCTTCGGCAACCTCTTCCGCTGCCTCAGCCATGCGGCGCGCATAGACCGACAGCGCGTTGGTGATCGTGGAGTGGCTTTCGCGGATGAAGGCCATGATCTCGCGCTCGACATCCTCCACGTTCTCTTTCGTCTCGATGCTCATGCGCGTCCCTTCGGGTACGGGGTCAGTAGATGGTGTGCGGGTGTGCCGCGCCGGCCGGGCGGCCGGGCAACTGGCGGGTTTCGAGAACGCGGTACATCGAATTGTCGGCGAACTGCTGGCGGTGCTTCGCGCAGCTCTGTTTGGTGACCGGTTCGGCATCGGGAACCGGCTCCCACTCGACGGCCGGGGCCAGCGTGTACGCCTCGACCGCAGCGTGCACGCATCGGCGGCTGTTGCCGTCGCATCGCTTACCCGAGCTGTCAAGCCGGGCGTAGCGGTCGGCGACGGTGCCGGTGAACTTCAACACCATGATCGATCAACTCCCCGTGGTCAGCGCGCGGATCGGCGGCAAGCCGGCGGCCTCGCGCTTGGCGTTGACCTTCGCGACGCAGGAGGGACACAACGGCTGGCGCTGCGCGCGAGCGGTCGCGGCCTCGACGTCGTTGGTCAGGTCGGGCGGCAGCGTGGTCTCCGGATCGATCAGGATCGAGGGCACCGTGTCGGGGTTGAAGTCGAAGACGTTGGCACACCCAAAACAGGCCCCGAGAGCGAATTCGCTGGCGCGGTCCATCACTCGCCGTCCTGCCGCATCAGATCGAACAGACGACCGGCCGCGCGCAGGTCGTACTTCACGTTGGCCAACTCGACTCGGCTGGCCTCGGCGCGCTGCATCGTGTCGGTCAGACATTCCACGATGGTGTCGACCGTGGCGATGACGTCCTCGATGGTTTGCGGGCGAGCACCGACGCCCATGCCGCCGTGCGGCAGAGCGACGACCGGGGTCTTGCCGAAGATCCGCAGGAACGCCTTGCGGTGCTCGTCACTGAGTTTGGTCGTCGCGGGTGAATCCGTGGTGGCCACTGAAACCCTGCCTTTCGGGGTTGCGATGATCGCTGGTAGTGAAACCATCGTGCCCGCTAGGTTCCCACTCGCACATCAGCCGTTCAGTCAGTCAGAAGCGTCGCGCGTTGGCCGGCGATGCGGGCCAGGCCGGCGCTGGCTCGCTTCTTGAATCCCTTCGGCTCGGCCTCGGCCTGCGGATTCCACACCAGAGCGGCCAGCAGCGGAGCCGCGCCCTTGTTGTAGCACCATCCGAAGTCGTAGACCGAGGGCGTGTGCTTCGGGGTCATGACTAGCCGGTCATTGAAGGCCATCGGCATGATCTGAATCAGGTAGCCGCCCCACTCGCCCACGGTCACCGTGCCGTAGATGTCGAAGACGACCTTGTCGTAGAAATCGATGTACGTCTCGATGTCATGCCGGGCGATGACCAGGTTTAACTCGCCGGCCGCGAACTTGCGTTGATCGAATACGAGCCGGCCGAGGTCACTCACTGTAGACATCCACTCACCCTACCCACACGCGGACGGGCGACGTCGCACAGCGAATCCGTCGAGGACACGAAGAAGCCCCCAGGTGCAGACCTACCCAGGGGCTCTCCGTTCGCGGGTCGGATGACCTGCATGCTCGGGCCTTCTCAAACCTGAACGCCGATCACGCTAAACGCGGCGGGGACTCGATCGCCATTCCCCGACCGAGTGAATCCAGGACGAAACGTTGCGAAACACGTGACCTTGGACGTTACCTTCACGAGGAAGCGATTCCCCCTTCGGCCCTCAGCCACCTTCGGCGCTCTGGCCAACTAGATCAATCGCAAGGACTGAACCGTATGGTTTCACGTTACAAGTTGACCCTGCCGCCTCACCGGGTCGATCACAAACCGATCCGCTTGAACATCCTGCGCGTTTCTGACCACGCGCAACGAAAGCTTCAAGATCGGCACTGGCAGGGCATGGCCAACAACTGGAATCCGACAGCGGTCGGCGTCCTTACCGTGTCCTACCGGGATCGAATCCATTGGCTGGTCGACGGTCAGCATCGCCGTAGAGCGGCGGTCGAGAACGGCGTTGTCGAGTTACAGGCCGAGATCCACTACGGCCTGTCATTGAGGGACGAAGGCAATCTGTTCCTGTTGAAGAACAGGGAGAACAAAACCGTCGGTTCCCTGGACAACTACAACATCGGAATCACCGCCGGCGATCCGATCCCGGTCGCGACCGACAAGGTCTTGAAAGAGCGCGGCCTGCGCATGGGCGGGTCCGGCGACAATTGCGTGAAGGCCGTGGTCCAAGCGCAGGACATCGTTGAGCTGTATGGGGCCGAAACTTTGGCTGCGACACTGGACGTGGCCGAGGCCGCGTGGACTCGTGAAGCATCCACCTGGGACGGCCTGATCATCTCAGGGCTGGGCACGTTCCTTGGCCTGCACCGAGATGACAAGCTCGATCTGGCGGCCCTGATCAAGAAGATCGACAAGAAGTCAGCGCGCTGGTGGCGAGCGAAGATCAACGACCTGGCGACCGAGGGCGGCACTAAGCATTCCGGCTCGGGCAGCCGGCCAAGGCACGGATACCGGCTGTTTCTCAAGTTCTACAACGCCGGACGTAGTACCACACGGCTGACGTCGAAGTACCCCGACGGGGACTGAGCCCACGCACGACAAACCCCCGGTCCAAAGCAGGGCCGGGGGTTTCATCGTCGTTTCAGTGCTTGTGCATCAGCCGATGGCAGGCTCCGCAGCGCTGGTCGGCGGTGTACGGGAAGTCTCCACCGATCCGTAGCAGCGACTCGACGGCGGCCGGCTCCATGCTCGGGTCGTTGGCGGCCTGTGTGATGGCGTTCATGACCACGTACATGGTGATCTCGCCCTCGTACTCTTCCAGGTGGCGGATGATCCGGGGCCGGTACTGCAACGGGATGCGGTAGTGGTCGAACACGTCGCGCAGCGCGTCGGCCAGGCTGCCCTCGATACCGATCTGGGCGAGCCGCTGCACGGCGTCGAGTGCGCCTTCCAGCCCGCCGAGAACCTCGTCCACGCTGGCGCGCGCCCACTCGTACACCTCGGCCTCGGTGGAGTCCTTGCGGCGGGTGAACGAGCCGCTGGCGGCGCGGGTGTCGATCTGACCGTTGGTGCAGACCCAGCGGAACAGGTAGCCCTCGAAGCTGGTCTGACTCTGGCCGGTCAGGCTGTTCTTGAGCTGCACCCCCACGGTCCAGTCGTCGTCGGCCGTGCCGGTGCCGAGCAGGTGCTGGCTGGCCTCGGGCACGATCAGCCGCAGCACGGTCGAGCGCAGGTTGTGGTGGAACTTGTAGTCGGCCAGGATCTCGGTGGTCCCGAACCGCTTGTGGATCGAGGCCACGGCCTGGTCGAGCAGGGCCAGGTTCGAGAACGGGGCCAGGCCCTGCTTGGTGAAGGCGACCATGCGCTCCTGGTCGTCCACGATGAACTGGAAGTCGCGCTTACCGCGCTTGTCCATCAGGCCCTCGCGGAACCAGTAGTTCATGTGCGGGACCAGCAGCGCGGCCGGGCAGTCGCGGACGTAGTCGCGCTTGAAGCCGAAGGTCTGACAGGCCGCTTCCAGGCTGTCGCGGGTCAGCGGGTAGCTGCGGGCGTGCTGGCCCAGGCCGAGGCTGACCCGGACGGGCACGGTGTCGCTGCCGGCCTGGGCCAGCAGTCCGTGGTGGTAGTCGTGCTCGGCGGAGAATCGGATCGCGTCGCCGACGGTGAACGGCTCGGCCTTCATCGGCTCGGTGCGGGCGAGCCGGTTGTGCACCTCGTCGAGGGTCAGCAGCCGGCCGCGCATGGTGTCGATCGTGATGGTCATTTGGCGTCCTTCTTGTCCCCGCCGGTCCACCGGTCCGATCGCGGGTGGTTGAGGGTGTGGCCCCGAGGCCCGATGAATTCGGTCTTGGTGGTCTCGACCCAACTGATCGCGTCCTGGTGGTATTGCGTGGCGAGCGCGGCCAGCACGCCCTTCAGCTCGGGCACCTTGTCGTTATCCAGCTCGAAGCAGAAGCAGGCGTTCTGATAGATCGAGTCGGGGAACGAGTGCCAATCGCCGAAGAACACCGCGCCCGCATCGTGGATGGACTGCTTGACGTCGATCAGGAAGCAAACCCAATCGCGTTGCGCGAGCTTGTCATCGCTGTTGCCGATGCTGACGTAGATCATCGTGGATTTGCTCTTCTTGATGATGGGAGTCACGACTTATCTACCGACCGCATCGTGGTGACGTTCATGGGGTTGATCCAGGCCGGCTTGGTGCGTTCCTCGTTGTCCCACCGGCCTGAGGTCTTCAGCGTCCTGACCTGCACGGTGACCTCGTCAAAAGGGACCTGGACCCACTTGAAGTATTCGCCGGGCTCGAACCACTGACGGGTGAACGCGTCGGGGTCGTCAGAGTCGCAGGGTTGGCTGACGTTGCGGTGGCGCTGGGTCACCTTGATCTGCAAGACCACACCGATGGCCATCATCTGGCCTCGGCCGGCCCCGATGCAGTACATAACCTCTTCGCCGACGTGGAAGCGGTTGCCTCGCCAGTCGACCGCCGACAGGCATTTGCCCTGCTCGTTGATGTCGGGGCTGTGCGGCGCGTGCCGGCTCACTGCTCGTCGTCCTCGATCTCGGTCACCGGGTCGGTCTCGGGGTTGAACTCCTTGACCAGGCCGGTGGCCACCTCGATCAGGTCCCGTCGCCAGCGCGGGTTGGCGTCGGCCAGGTCGATCAACGCCTGTTCGCCTTGGAGCTGGCGCTTCTCGTCGGTCAGGGTGGGCGTGCGCTCGGGGTGCAGGGTGACCCAGGAGCCTTGCCGGGAGATCAGCTTGCGGGCGAGCAGGAGCTGCACGGCCGACCAGGCGTTGTCGAAGCCCTTGCCGAAGCGGGAGCGGATCTCGACCTGCCGGCCCGGGATGCCGACCTTGTTCTTCACACACTTGACCAGCACCTTGTTGGCGATGTGCAGGTTGGACTCTTCGCCGGTCAGGAAGTGGTCGGCCTTGTTCTTGACCATGCCGATGTTGTCGAACTCTAACCGCAGGCTGGCGTAGTACTTCAGCCCTCGGCCGCCGGGGGTGGTGACTCGGGGCGGCAGTCCGGGCCGGCCGCCGCTCATCTCGACGGACTCCATCTTGTGGTTGATGAACACGGCGGCGGTGTGGTGGATGTGCAGCAGGTCGATCATCTGCTGGCACAGGGCGGAGATGAGCTTGGCCCGCCACATCTGGATGGTGGCCTGGTCGAACTCGCCTTCCTTGTGCCGCAGTGGGCTCATCGCGGCGACCGAGTCGAACACCAGCAGCGGGACCTTGCCGGTCTCGATGAGGTCGAGGGCGACCTTGGCTCCCTGTTCGAGGTTGTTGGGTTGCAGCGGCACGAACGACGGGTGGTCCAGGTCGAGGCCGAGATCGGCGGCGTACTCGACGTCGAGAGCGTGCTCGAAGTCGAGGTAGACGATGCGCTCGTCGGTGTCGTGCTCGATGATTTTCTGCTGGCATTGCACGGCGGTCTGTAGCGCGGTGGTGGTCTTGCCGCTGGATTCGTAGCCGTATAGCTCGGTGATCCGGCCGATCGGGAGTCCGCCGACGCCGGATTGCCAGTCGATGGCCAGGTTGCCGGTGCTCAGGCCGATGACTGGGTCGGGCCGGCCGATCTTCAGGCCGTGCTTCTTTTCGTATTCCTTGAGGACGTCGTCAACGGTCTTAACCACGGTGGCTGCTTTGGGCATCGAAGTCCTTCTTACGGATCGCTTTGGTGTCGTAGCGCGAGGTCTCGGCGACGTCGTAGGTGCCGTGCGTCTTCTTCATGTCGATGGCCCAGTGGCCGATACAAAAGGCGGAGCAGTAATCGCTGGCGACTTTCTGCGCGCGGGTCCGTCCGCCGTTTCCTTTGGCGCGTTCGCGCAGGTCGGGAGGCTGGTAGCCGAGGCGGGCGCTCATGTCGAAGACCGCCTCGACGCCGGTGCCGCGTTTGAGTCCGAAGTGTGTGCGCCAGGCGGCCGGCGCGGCGAAGACAATGTTGTTCCAGTCGCCTTCGATGGTGTCGTGCATCGCCTGGACGATGCGCCCTTGTAGCCGGCAGACGGTCTTGATGACGCCGGAATAGCCGAGGCCGTGCGGTAGGTCTTCGACGACCATTACCTCAGGCGGGTCAGCCTGCATCCAGAACGCGGCGAGCCGGTAGACGAAAGCGTCCTCGGTCATCTGCCAGGAATCGAATTCCTTAAGCACGCGGTAGGTGTCGTCCATGAGGCACGCGGCGGAGTATTTGGCGGCCAGGTCGACGGCGAGGACGGTCACGCTATTACTACTGGCAGACCAGCCCTTCGATCCGGTCCCGGGCGAAGGCCCACAGGTCCAACTCCTGCATGAGGTGCTCGCCGATCCAGCGGGTGTAATCCGGTGGGATCAGCCGGCTGTTCGAGCAGGGGCAGTAGCACGATGGGACCGACGGCAGCGTGAAGCTGGTGGCGTAAAAACGGTGCGCGGCGGAAGCGAGACGAAAGTGCGTACGGCACAGCTCGACCCCGCCGACCGTTCCGATCGGATAGTCGTCCTCCACGATCCACGGCAAATGCGCGAGGCCGATCAAGCTGGCCGGCCGACCTACGTGGACAGCGTCGAACTCGAACAACAGTTCGGAATCATGCAGGACCGACCAGGGATCGGCGTCCAATGTCGCGAAGGGATAAGCCGGATGCTGTTCGGTGTCGACACCGATGACATCGAAGCCGGCCAGGAAGTATCCCATTGAGGCAGCACCTCGACCACAGAAGAGATCGAGGATTCGCGGGCGGGGCACGGGTTTAATATCGGTTCGCCTGGACACGGCGATGATCCCTCGCGGGGATGACATCGACGATGGGTTTACTCCTTGACGGCAGTAAGTAATAGTGTGAGGCAGCAGGTCACGCACGCAAGGAGGCCCCTGCATGCCTAAACGCACGGCATCATCCGAGGTCACGGTCCGGCAACTCGCGCCGGAGCAAGCCGATGAGGAGCGTACGGGCACCATCTACCGGCCCGTTGAGCAGCTCGAACAGTTCCCCCCGAAATTCAAGATCGAATACACCTGGTTCACGCCGGAGATGGCTGACGACTGGGTGGCCAACGCTCAGCGGTCGGCCGATTTCAAGCAGCGGCCGATCCGGTTGGCGCAGGTGCGCCGGTGGAAGTCACTGATGACATCTGACCGGTTCGTGCATTTCCTGCCGATGGCCTCGATCTGCGAGGACGACACCGGGCTAGCCCTCAACGGGATGCACCGGATGACCGCGCTGGCCGGCTGCCCCGAGGGAACCAAGGCCGGGTTCGTGGTGGTCAAGAAGGTGCCCAGGTGGATGTTCACCTTCTTCGACACCAACCAGCCGCGTACCGCTCGGGACATGTTCCACATCGGTGGGATGCCTTCGGAGGCGCAGTCGAGCAGCATGACGAAGCTGGCCATGCGTTACGAGGAGTTCATCCAGGGCTACACCAAGCCCGGCGGATGGCGGCACTGGAACCTGATCAAGGACGAGCACCAGGATTTGGTCGCGTTCGGCCAGCGCCGGCAGGAGCTGCACGACTGGTACGGCACGGCCGAGCGGATCTACCGCAAGGCCAAGCTGCTGGTGCCGGCGGTGACCGCGTTCGGCTTCTACCAGAACCTGGCCTGGCCCGAGGGCGAGCCGCAGCTACAGGAGTTCATGGACCTCTTGGAAGACGGCCAGGTCATGACCGAGCAGCACCCGGGCGCAGTGCTACGCCGGTGGGCCTTGGACTGCTACTACGATCACGTCCAGGTGTTCGCCAAGCGCGAGACCCACCTAATGCTGCTGTTCAAGCAGTTCGCGCACGCGCAGACCGGGTTCCGGCAGTCCACGATGATCTGGGCCTACGGCCAGCCGATGACGATGCCGTATCACCCGAAGGGACCCGACCAGGCCATCAAGAACCTTCGCCTCGCCCTGGATGAGCTTGATGCCGGAACCGTTTGACATCGACCCGGAGGAGACGCAGCCAACCGCCGTGGTGGTGGTCTCGGTGTTCCCGACCGGGATACCTCAAACCGTCGCCATCTCCATCCACACCGCCGGACCGGCGCGGATTAACAACAAGGAGACCATGCAGGTGCTGCGGTCGGCGCTGGCCTCGCTTGAGTCGGGTCAGTTGACCGCCGAGTGGATACCAGCCGAGATCGGCGGGGCTAACCCTTCACGTTCTTCGGAGGCTTGAAGGAGGCGGGCAGGATGGACGAGGTCGGGACACTGTCCCGCTCCGGCCAGTGCCAGGTGCCGCCGGCTTTGCTCTCGTCCAGGGTGATGTTCTCGTAGAACCAGATCCCCTTGCCGGAGAACGCCGCCAGGCTGACCGTCACCTCGTCCCGGACGTCGGTGATGATGGCCGCTCGGCACGTCGATGAGTACGTGCCGAGCGAGTGGCCCATGCTCACGTAGTGAACGATGCGGCCGATGGACGGCTTGTCTGGCATGACTTCCTAATCGGATCAGGAAATCTTGGTGGACTTGTCCCAGATGGCCGACCACGTCTTGGGGCCAATCAGCCCATCAGCTCCGAGCTTGTTGACCGCCTGGAACTTCTTGACGAACGCGGTGCTCTTCGGCCCGAAGATGCCATCGGCGGTCAGGCCCGCGCCGCGTGCGTTGGCCTGGGCCTGCCAGGTCCGGAAGTTGGCGTCGACCTTGTTGTTGGGCTTGAGGACGTAGCCGGGGTACTTCGGGGCGACCGTGCCGGCCGATGGGGTGACCGATCCGCCACCACCGCCACCACCGGGGGTCCACAGGTTGGCCCGAATGTTGGCCTTCGAGCGCCACCACGAGATGTGCGACCAGTGATCGTGGCCCTTGCCGGAGTAGCGCTGAAGGGTCGCGTTGCCGTTCCACCGCGCCCAGTAGTAGACCGGCCGGTCCTTCCACGGCTTGCCGATGAACTCGGCGATCATCGGCAGCTCGCCGCGCATCAGTCGGGTCAGGACGGTCGCCTGCTTGGCCATCAGCGAGGCGTTGTAGCCGTGGTGGAAGTCCCCGGCGCAACCCCAGTTCATCCGGTACGGCTTGGCCGCCTCGTGCCGGCGCGAGTAGTCGGTCGCGGGGACCTGGGTAGCCGCGCAGTGGAAGCCGTAGGTGTGCACGGCGTTGCCGCAGCAGCCGGAGTTGCCGCCGCCGAGGGCGACCCAGTCCTTCATCTCGGCGCTGATCGCCGACGCGCATACGCAAGCCATACCAGTACTAGCGGCACGAGCGGCGGCCAGCCCGGCTCACTCCGTCGGCGGTTCCTCGGCCGGCGGCTCCTCGTTCGGGGCCGGCTCGGCGTCGAGCGCCTCGATGACCTCGGCCAGCGCCCGGTAGGTCTCGACGGCGTCCAGCGGGTCGCCGGGCGGGGTCGAGCGGATCTGAAGGTGCAGGTCGTAGCCGTCGCCGCTGGGGTTGCGGTTGATGGTCACGTCGTCCAGGCCGGCGTCGGTCAGCGCGGTCTCGATCTGGGTGTAGGTCAGCTTGCGGTCGGAGCGCAGATAGAGAACGAAGTCCGTACCAAGAGTCAGGGCCATGCCGAGCCTTATCGGACGCAGCGCTCAGACAGAGGCGGGGCCGAGCGGATACCCTTCCGCCCGGCCCCTGTGAATGTTTGGCGTTGGATTTCGAGTCCTGCCATACACGGGTGAACCCTCTGATGCACCATCAGCACGTTTAAAAGCCGAAGATCATTTTGACGTCTCCATGCTCTGCCAATTGAGCTACGCGGCCAGGTTGGAGGCCGCGCCAGGAATCGAACCTGGAACCCTGCGAGATTTAGTCCTCGGCTGATCGATCTGATGGCTGGGTTTGTTGCATGAGTTTCGGCGATAGCTTGAGCTTCAGGTGCCGGTCCCGCGTCTGCCAATTCCGCCACCCGGGCCTGTGTGCCCGGGGCAGGACTCGAACCTGCACAACCCTTGATCGGGCTAGGACCGTCGTTGAACTTGAGCTTGAACCTGACTCACATAACCCCTGTCGCCGTGACAGGGGAACCTATGAACTAGTCCGCGTCGGGCGCGAACACGTAGTCGAACACGCGCCGACCGACGCTGGGCAGCAGGACCACGTCCTCAAGGTTGGCCTGCTCGCGGGCGAACTTGACCGCCCGCTGAAGCTCAGTGACCCGGGCCAGCATCTTGTTGATCCGGCGGGCCGGCAGCGCCCCGGAGAACTTGACCGTCGACCAAGTCCCGATCGGCACGTCCTCGGTGTACGACTCGACCTGAGCCGGGTGCCGCTCGGTCGCTGCGGCCAAGACGTGGTTGCGGCGGACCTTGGCGGTCTTCACGGTGCCAACCGGCTCGCTCTTGTGGACGTCGGTGGCCGAGTCGAACGTCCAGTTCTCGGTCGAGTCCAGCGTCGGCAGCCGGCGGATCAGCGTCTCGATGTTGGTGAGCTGCTTTTCCAGGAACAGCAGGTAGCTGATCGGGACGTCGGCCAGCAGGGTGAACGGCTCGTCGCCGTTGAGCAGCACCACGTCGGCGCGGGCGTGCTGGTTGGTCCAGTCCAACTGCGCGGTCACGTCGAACAGCTTGGTCAGCTCGGCGGCGACCTCGCGCAGCACCAGCTCGACCTTGACCTGGACGTTGGCCGACTCGGCGGGGTAACGGAACCCCTCGTCGTCCTTGGGCGTGTAGGACCGCGAGTGCCCGGCCAGCAGCGCAGCGCGCTGAAGCAGGTGGTAGTGCTTGGTCAGTTTCTGCTCGACGTCGTTCTTCACGCCCGTGCGGACCGCGATGATCTGGTTGAGCAGAGGAGCGCGTCGCTCACCGGCGACCGTCATGTTCTCCCCGTTCGTTGTGCTGAATCTGTTGCAGACAACCAGCGGGCGGTTGAGTCGGTGACGGGCCATCACTCCAACGGGTGACATGACACAGCCCCGGCCGCCTTCCGACCGGGGCTGTGCAGCGGTTCTACTGGTTACAGGTCGAGACTGGCCAGCAGCTTGCTGAAGTCGTTCGGGTCGCTCCCCCCGGACGTCTCTCGCTTCGGCTCATCGGTTGCCGCCGGCTGGGCCGGAGGGTGATCCACCCGGGTCACCAGCGGACTGGCCTCGCTGCTGACCGGCGGAGCCAGCAGGTTGTCCAGCTCGCCCTTGAGACTGTCCACATCCTGCTTGGCCGTCGTCGAGGCGGTGGTGTCGCCGTGCGCGGTCCGCCACCGGTTGCGGATCTTGTCGATGTCGTCCTTGAGCCAGCGCAGCTCGACGCGCCGGCCGCACGCGGTCTCCAACTCGCCCACTTCGAGCTTGTTGTTCTTGTGCGTCTCCATGACGATCTTCTTGATCGCCTCGTCGGACTCCCAGAGGTTCTTCGCGCCCGCGCTGATGTCGAACTTCTGGAACGCCTCCGGAGCCACGCAGGGGCCGAGGATCAGGTCGCGCCCGACCAGACCGCCGTACTCCTGGGCGATGCCGTACAGCTTGTTGTAGATGCCCTCGGTGAACGTCCACACCTGCGACGAGCAGCCGAACGGCGTCACCGGAGTGCCGTCGCCCTTGGTGTTGTACTTGATCACGTTGATCGCGAACCGGCGGTCCGGCGGCTGGATCTCCTCGGACTCCTTGGCCCGCGCGCACAGCGGGCAGTTCTTGGCGTCCAGGCCGCCCTCGTCGGCGAGAATGCCGTGATCGCCCAGGCACTGCGGCCGGCCGACGAAGTCCATGTCCCAGTCGGCGAACTCCGAACCGTCCTTGCGCTTCTTCATGACCTGCGTCGCGCGACCGTCGACAATCTTCGGCGCACGCAGCGTGTGCACCCAGGTGAAGGTGGGCTTTTCCATGCAAACGATGCGGGCTCGTTCTCCGACCTTCAACTTCAGCCGGTCGAATTCGACTGTCGTGGTGCGCTTGAATTCAGGCGTCCAGTCAATCTGCGGCATGCGTTCTCTGCTCCCAATGCGGTAAAGGAGCCGGGACTCGGCTCACTTGTCATACCGGTCGGGGCCGCAGTTATTTCAGCCTGCCTCGTTCGCGGCCTGCTTACCGATCTGGTCGGCAATGGCGTGCAGTTCCGCCGACATGTCGGACGGCAACCGAACAGCGTCGAAGTCTTTCCGGACCGCGACCAGGGTGTAGCCGTAGAAGTTCAGCAAGTCCTCGGCTTTGTTCAGCGTGGGCTGACGGTCTCCGCGTTCGTAGCTGCCCATCACGATGGCGTTCACGCCGATGACGCTCTGGGCTTGCAGCAACGAATAGCCGGACTGCGTGCGCAGGTCACGCAGTTGCTTGCACACCGGGTGGACTTTGTTGTTCGGCAACGCCATCTCCTTCAGGGCAACTCGGTGGTGTATTGGTCGCGCCAATCACTCTCGCGGAGTTCGGGTTCGTCATCGTCGTGCCGGCGTCGAGTGACGCCGGTCTGGGCGCGTAGGGCGTGATGCCACTCGTGGGTATCGTGCGGGTGGGCCAGCAGCTTGGGGTCGTCCAGGCCGTGGGCGTACTTCAGGTGAGCGATGAGCTGGTAGGTGTCCAGCCGGTGCTCGTGGTGGTGCAGGTAGGGACCGCCGTGCTCGCTGGCCAGGAAGGCTTCCTGAACCTGCGGGTCCCCGACGCCCTTGCCGATGCGCTGGGCAACCTCGCGCAGCAGCCCCACGCGGGCGCTCAGAACGACGGTGGAGCGTTCGCGGGCCTGCGCCGGGGTGATCCCTAGGGCGTCGAGGTCGTCGCGGGTCAGGACGAACTCGTTGATGTCGTAGCCGGTCGGTGCGCCGGCGATCACCCGGCCGGTGACGGCGTTGCCCTTGGCCTCGCGCTTCTTGGCGACCCAGTAGCACTTGTGGTGCCAACCGCGCACCATCGCGCCGGTGGCGGCCGAGACCGGGCCGTCGCTCATCATGTAGCCGTGCAGCCGTAGCTCGCCGCTGGGCTGGCGGTACTCGACGATCATCTTCTGCGCCTCGACGCCGGCCGCGATGTTGCGATGGCAGCTCGTGCACCTCATCGTTTGCGCTCGCATAGATGAGACTCGGGCAGGCCAGCCAGGAACCACGCTCGACGGTAGGTATGAAATGGCGAGCGCCACCCGCACCGACAACAGAACGCATAGTGCCGGCTGTCGGAACGAAGGCTGGGGTCCGACTGCACCGTCATTCCCGGAGCCAACCTCATAGCGGCCTTGCCCAACACCATGTTTCCCCCGTCTTGGTGTCCATGACCGGGATCTCGATCCACTCGCTGCCGTCGTCGTCAGTCACGTGGTTGATATAGAGCCCGGCCGTTAGAAGTTCATCGCCGGTCGGATGCCGCCTGACACCGGCGCTGGTCCTGGGTCGCCGTTCCCAGCCAGCTTTCATTGAAAGACCTCGGGCGGTCGCTCGCCGGGGTTACCCCAGATCCCGTTGCGATTGATCAGCTTGCCCGGAAGCTTGCATTGCCCACCGACTCGATGTTGGTCGAAAGCCCAGACCCCGGTGAAGGTGTTGTGACAGACGGCGCAATGGGCGCGACTCCTATAACCGGTCAGGTCAGGGCAGTCCTTGCCACAGGGCATTGCGCCTCCGTTCCATGAAATCTCGCATGTCTTGCAGCGGGTCAGATTTCTCCGAGCCCCAGGTCACGTTCGGGTCGGGTTTGTACTCATCGATCAAGCGTTGTTTCCCATTGCCGCGTCCGCAGGATAGAAAGGAGATCCTGCCGGAAGTCCCCCAGTCCGCGTAGCCGTAGACGGATTGCCTCGACGGCTTCTTCGCAGAGCCGCTGGTTGAGGTCAGCCACGCGTTCAATTCGTCGCAGGTCAAGGACTTCGAGGTTCGTAGCCGCTGCACGTTCTTTAGCGCTTGAATATTCGTCTCGAACTGCTGACTGCCGTTGACGAACAGCGACCTCGTCCCAAGCGTCGTCGACCTGAATACGGCATAAAGTGTGCTTCCGGGTAGCCACGCCACGTAGTTCCATCGTGGTCGCGAGTAGTTCTTCCACTCGGTCCATCCGGCGTCGGACATCCAGCAGTGCTTCCAGCAGCTCACCCGCAGTTGCATCAACCCGTGGTAGTTGCGCACCCATTCGTAGATAGACGGACTCGTCAGTATGTTTTTTGAGAAGGATGCGAAGGGGAGACTCGTCATCGCTCATCCCCGACCAACCTGTACTTCGATCTGGTAGCCGGTTCCGTAGTAGCCGTTGCCGTCACTTCCGGAGAAGGTGGCGAGATTGATCTTCTTGTTGTCGGCGTACACGAAGATCCGGTAGTAGCCGCCTTCGTCATACTCATCGACAAAGCGGCCATCGAAGTCCGGGTTGTCGTCGAACTCGACCTTGGTGATGACGTTGTCGGTGCCGTTCAGCTCGGTCAGGTCGTAGTCGCCGTCGCTGCACGAGCACCCGCCGTCGTTGCCCTTGAGCTTGAGGACCCGGCCGTCATCCAGCCGCAGCGTGTCCTCGTCGACCTTGGTCACGGTGCGACCCAGTAGCAACGCCGTGATGTCGTCCTGCTGGTGGTGGGAGTACGTCGTGGTGGGCTCGGTCGGCCCGGGGCAGACGCTCATGCCGGCGCGAGCTGCTGCTTGATCGCGGTGACGATCTCGGTGGTGCCGGCGATCAGGTCGGCCTGCCGCGCGGCGTACTGCTCGGTCGGCATGCCCAGCGTGCGCAGCTTGGTCAGCAGCAGGAACTCGGCCTCGTTCTGCACGAGCTGGAAGCAGACCTTGGTGGGCAGCCGGCCGATCAGCTCGGTGGGCAGGTCGTTCTCCCGGAAGATCCGTTCGAGGTCTTCCTGTTCCAGCTCGATGTCGACCTTCTGCCAGATGTTGCTGGCGGTCTCTCCGGACCATCCCATGCGGACGCGCATTGTTCCCCCGTCGTTGGTGGTTGCTCTTTGATTACCGATCTGTGGGCCTGCGGTTACAGGGCGAGCCCGGCGGTGAGGTTCTCGGCGTCGCTGCGGTAGACCAGGCTCAGCTCGGGATCGCCCAGCAGGCGTACGGCTTGGCCGAGGTGGTCGGGGCGCAGGTTGCAGGTGAAGGGCAGGACCAGCTCGCCCTGCGGGGTGACGACGGTGACGGTGTTGTTGCCCGGCGAGCTGCGGGCCATGTCCATGAACTGTTTCCAGCTCGCCGCGTCCGGCATGGTCCGGATCGTCATGATCACCTGCCGGCCGTGTTCGGTGCGGGCGGCGGCGCGGATGGTGTCGGCGTCGATCTCGGGCAGCACCTCAACGGTGTCGCCGTCCTCGTCCTCTTCCAGGACCGGGTCGAGGTCGGCCGGCTTCTCGCCTTTGACGCTGATCTCGAAGGTGTCGCTGACCTCGATGTTGGTCGGGCTGCCCCAGCGGCGGAACAGGTGCCAGTCGGCCTTCATGGGTGGCCAGTCGGGGACCTCGAACACCACGGCCGGGGCCAGGATCGAGATGGCCAGCGAGGGCTCGACGCTGCGGTGCACATAGAACTCAAGCGCGTCGTGGATGTTCATGACGAGCTTGATCTTGTCGCTCAGGCCGGCTTGCTTGATCGCGGCGACGGCGCGGACCATCGCGATCTTCATGTAGTCGCCGGTGGCCGCGCCTTGGATGGGGTAGTTGACGCAGGCTCGGTCGCCCTTGGCCCGCACCGAGCGGAACTCGCTCTGGTACTCCCAGATCGGCAGCTTGCGGCCGAACTTGCTGACGACGTAGCCGTAGTTCTTGCCGTGCTCGACCATCTTGGCCATGTAGGTGGCGATGTTCGGCAGGCCGGCGAAGTACTTGTCCATCAGGGCCTGGGCCTCGTCGACCGGGATGCCGAGGCGGTCGGCCAGGCCCTTGACGCTCATGCCGTAGAGCAGGGCGAAGTTCATCGTCTTGCCGATGTTGCGCTGCTCTTCGGTGACCTCGTCCAGGGGCACTCCGAGCATGAGGCTGGCGGTCAGCCGGTGCACGTCGTCGCCGTTGGCGAACGCTTCGAGCAGCGCGGTCTCCTGCGCCTCCCCGGCGATGGCGCGCAGCTCGGCCTGCGAGAGGTCGAAGCCGAGACCGTAGTGCTCGGGCGGGACGGTGATGACGTCGCGGAAGTTGAACTTGAAGCAGGTCCCCGGGGGTGGGGTCTCGCCGGCCTCGTGCGCGGCCTTGGCCTCGGCCAGGTCGAAGTGGTACTTCTTCGGGCTCTGGGCGTACGGCGGATCGGTGTGGGCGAACCGGCCGGTGATGACGAACGCGGACAGGTGGCTGGGGTGGGCGCGGCCGTCAGCGGCGTAGCTGTACTGCTTCTCGTACTTGTCCAGGTAGGTCCCGAGCAGCCGGGTCATCTTCTTCCACTCGCGGATCTTCTGCACGACCGGGTGCTGCTGGGCCAGCCGTTCCAGGGCGATCTTGCCGGTGGACATCTTGCGCTCGCCCGGGGGAAGGTCGCGGGTCTTGTCGGTGTAGACGTCGGTGGCGTAGCCGAGGTCGCCGTAGAGAACCTGCCCGACCTGGGGTGGGCTGGCCAGGTTGACTGCGATCGGCCGGCCGATCATCTCGGACAGCTCGGCCATGATCTCGGCGTTGAACCGGTCCCGGAACAACCGCAGCTCGTCGGCCGTGCGCTTCATCAGCGGCCAGTCGTAGACGACGCCCTCGTCCTCCATCGGCGGGACAACATCTTGGACGATGGCCTTCTCGACGCCGTAGAGCAGTCGGTCCTTGACCTGCGGGTAGTAGCGCTCGTGGATGGCCAGGCACCACACCGAGTCCTCACAGGCGTAATCCACAACATGTGGATCAAGCGGGAGGATGTCGAACCGCAGGTACTTGCGCTTGTTCTTCTCCAAGCCGGGGAACAGCTCGTGCAGCTCGGTCATGGTGTGGTCGAACAGGTTCTTGGTCAGCGGCTTGAGACCGAAGCGTTCGTATTCGGCCATCAGGTACGCCTCGACCAGGGTGTCCGAGCGGATCGGGAAGTAGCCGCGCGTGGCCCGTACTGCCTCGCCCCGGATCGGGTCGGTGCTCAGGTGTTCGCGGAACCAGCGGGATAGATGGCGTAGCTCGAACGCGGCGTTATGGGCGACGCCCAGGCCGGTGTTGAGCAGGTCCCAGAAGATCGCGGCGGCGTGGGCGTTGTTGAGGTTCTCGGCGTCCTTGTGACCGAGCGGGACGTAGCGGGCGAAGTCCTGCGAGGCGGTGAACGAGATGCCGGCGAGCATCGCGGTCTCCGGATGCACCGAGCCTTTCTCCCGGTCCGGGCCGTGGTAGCCGGTCTCGATGTCGAAGCCGAAGACGTTGCCGTACACGGTGTGGGCGTAGTCAGCCAGCTCGTCGACGCTGGTGATCAGCCCGTAGTTACGAATGCTCACCTCAGTCCTACCGGCGGCGATTCGGCTGATTGCTCGCCGGCTGGCCGGCGTACCCCGAACGGGTGCCGGGCCGAACGGTCGGCAGAATCCAGCCGTTTACCTAGGACCGCAAAGGCAAGCCAGCCCGTTGAATCAGTCGGGTTGCCTCGCAGACGTAGTGAAGGATTTCAGTGAAGAAGAATTTGATCGGCGGCATCGCTCTGGCTCTGGCCCTGGTCGGCGGCTGGGCCTGTTCCAGCGGCGGCGCGGACGACACCGGCGAGAAGACCACCGGGTCGGCGGCCGAGGCGCAGGCCGGTACCGACGACAAGAAGCCCGACGGGGTCTACAAGTTCGGCGACACCGTCAAGTTCAAGGACGGGTCCACCCTGGTCGTCGCCAAACCCGTCACGTTCAAGCGAGACAAGTACGCGGCCGGCGGCGAGAACAAGAAGGTCTTCCTGAAGTTCAAGGCGACCTTCAAGAACAACACCAAAGACGTGTTCGACCCGGCGCTGACCTCCGGCTCGGCGTCGGCGGGCGGCACTGAAGGCGAGTCGATCTTCCAGCAGGGTCTGGACGCGCCGGACAACAAGGTGCTGCCGGGCAAGAGCATTACCTGGAACATGGGATACGGGCTGGACACCGACAAGGACGTCCAGCTTCAGGTCAACGTCGGTTTCCTCGACTACGGCACCGTGATCTTCACCGGCTGATTCCGGGGGCGATGGAGAAGGCCAGGCTCGATTTCGAGCCTGGCCTTCGCTATTCGAGGCAACCTCGCCAAGCCCGCTGCAACTCTTCCCAGGTGTTCGGGTGAACCCGCCGGCGCACCTCAGCGCGTTCCTCGGGCGAGCGCAGCCAGAACGGGTAGCGGTCGCCCTTCACAGCATTGCAGATGACGTGGGCCAGGAACTTGTTCGACCGGCCTCGGGCACCGCCGCGTGACATCGGGATCAGGTGGTCCCAGTTGAACCGCTGGTAGGAGTAGATCTTCTCGCCGCAGATGATGCAGAAGCTGCCCGGCTTCCACCGGCGGAAGTGGATCGCGTTGTTGTCGGCGGCGGTCATGCGCTCCCTCGCGGGCTGTGCCCCGAGACCCGCGCTGCGACGGTGGCCTGGTCAGTTAGCCCGGGTCTCGGGGACCGTCCTTTTCATCGGACGGCATGTCGATGAACGTGATGAGCACGGCGTCGCGCTCGTAGAGCTGGTTCATGGCCTTGAGCAGACGCTTACCGCGCCGGGTCAGGTCGTCGGTCGCGGCCCACCACATCTGACCGTTGTTGTGATAGACCGCGTCGGCGTTGCCGAGCAAGGCGGCGGCCAGCAGCGGTTCAGCGCGTAGCTTGTTGCGGAAGACCGACGTGAAGTTCGGGCTGACCACCGCGCTCGGCGGTGCGTAGGCGTCCAGGACGTGGTCGGCCGTGCGGGCGTGGATGAACCAGTCCGGGTGCAGGTTCTCGCCCTTGAGGATCGACACGCCCCGGTCGCGGGTGGTCCGGCCGTAGTCGACCAGCCAGTAGGCGTACACGTAGGTGTGCTGGCCGGTCCGTTGGCGCACCCACGGCATGGTGTTGTCGAGCCGATGCCAGTCGATGTAACCAGACGCGCCCACACACCCCGCCCTCCGTGGGGCACGGGGCCGCCGTCCCCCGACGTGGAGGCCGACGTCGGGCCGGCCTCCGGGCGGCCCCGCGCGGCGGGAACGGCAGGGGTCGAACCTGCGCGTGGAACCTGCTCTGCCACTGAGCTACGTCCCCTAGGTGTGCGCGAGGTGGAGCGGATTTCACCTCGCGCACATCACTAATACCGGCGGGGCCTGGCTCAGTTGCGGGGTCTACCGAAGGAATGGCTCGACGGGCATCGACAGCCGGGCGGCAGCGGCGGCGCGGGCGACATCGCTGGCTTCCCGGTTGAAGATGGCCAGCTCGATGAAGTTCGGCTCACGCAGCGAGTAGGAGCCGTCCTCGTGCTCGATGTAGATCGACACCTCGCCGCAGTACATGCAGATCGAGAAGGACCCTGTGCTCGGCCGTTCCTTGTTCCCGCGCGGGTCGGTGGCGCAATCCAGGGTTCCCTTGCAGATCCGGCAGGTCAGCGCGTTGGTCTCGAAGTGGCGGAGCCGAGCGCGTCGTCGAGCCATCAGAGAATCACCTCGTCGTCGGGGGCACCCATCAGCCGCCACTGGGCTTTCAGCAGACTGTCGAGCTTGCTCAACACGTTATGCGCCCAGACACACTCATCACCATCCATCTCAAGGATGTAATTTCGCGGATCGCGCCCATCCATGCCGGCGCAGATCATCCCGATGAGCTTGGTCTTGGTGTCGCCGTTCACAGCTCTGGCCTGGACATGATGTGCCCGAAGATCCCCATGCCGACGCCGTACACCGCCGCTCCGATCCACAGCGTCCACACGTCGTCGAACCGGCCGATCAAGGCGATGCCGGCCAGCATCAGAAACGAGCAGGCCGCGACCACCGTGGGGCTGCTGCTCATGCCGCCGCTACCCGGACCGGCCACAGCGAGCGGAGCTGTTGGATCTCCTGCACGATCTCCGCCTTGATCCGCTCCCCCAGGTCGTGCAGCTTGACCACCACGATCTCGCCGATCAGCGCGGGGTCGAGTCGCGCAAGTTGATGTCCTCGGGAGACAATGACGTAGTCGTCCTCGTCCCATCCTTGAGACTGAGCGAACCGCCGGGCGACTCGGTAGGGTCCGGCGATGACGCGGTACTTGCGGTACATGGCTCTCCCTCGTCGTACAACAGGGTGTCCTTGTGCTTGAACTCGTGGCAGCGGTATCGGTTCAAGGCTCCCGGATTGGCGTCCTCCCACGAAGCCGGCGTCCGCTCGTGCAGGATCACCAGCAGCAGCGGGCAGTCCGCGTAGTGGGCGCACTCGCCGCACCAGATGCTCGACCAGGAGTCGAACTCGTACCCGTTCGAGAACGGCACCGCCCCCCGCGAGCGCTCCAACTCCTCTTCCAGGTTCAGCAGCACCACGGCCGCCTCCGCGAGTCGACGATCTTCGGGACCAGCAGCGCCCGAGGCCGGAACGCCAGAGTTGCGATCTCGCCCCAGCTCAGCCCGGTCTTCTGGTTCTCCTGTAGGAACGACAACAACGCCATACCCGCCGGAACGATCCGACCCAAGGCCGCGTTGCGCGAGCGACCGATCTTCACCCCCGGGTGCAGCACTTCACCCATCTCGTACTCCCGGTCGAGATCCTTGAGTAACTCGACCGGGTAACCGAGCCCGAGCAGCACCTGCGCGGTCAACCCGTTGGCCTGGCCGTCGCGGAAGTAGCGCGGGAACAGACACTGGTCCCTAGGGCACAGCTTGGCCGACCAATCACAAGCCGGCTCCGGCTCCTCAACCTGATCCGGCGCGTGGAAGCAGACCAGGTTGAGCGCGTTGCGGATCATCGGGACCGTGATGATGCGAGTCAGCGTGTCCTCAGACATGGTTGTCCCGCCGCAGCCCGTTACGGCGTAGCCACAGCAGAGCGTCGACCAGCCCGACCGCGCCGGTGAACGACGAGGCGCTCATCAGGGGGATGTAGTTCAGGTCGTCCGTGCGCCGCCAGATCCGCCACGGGAACTGCTCCTCGGGCTCCTTGCGGATACGGAAGGCCGGCAGCAGGTAACAGGTGCAGTCGACCACCGTCCCGCTCTCCCAGCCGGGGCACGTCGCGTAATGGTGCAGTTGCTTCACTTCTTCGCCTTTGCTCGGAACAGCTCAGCACGAACCTCTTCTGTCCGTGCCAGGTCAGTCAGCCCGGCCGCGACCAAGCTGACCGTCAAGTCCTTCTTCAGCGTCAGCTCGGTGACCGCCCCGCTGATCCAGGTCGAGGTCTTGCGGTCCTTGCCGGTCCAGGCCGCGATGTGGGTCTGGCCGTTGGCGCAGAAGTCCACGTAGAAGCCGCAGTTGCGGCCCCCGACGAACCAGACCGCGCCCTTGCGGATACGGTCGCCGGCCTGGTCCTCGAAGTGCTTGCGCGGCATGAGCGTCGGACCCATGTCGGCCTGCGCCTCACCCAACCCGAGCCCGCCGGCCTTGGTCTCGATCACCTTGATCAGTGGGTTCAACGAGATGATCCAGCGGACCGCCCGGGTCCGCGCCATACGAGGAATCACTTCTCGGCCACAACCTGAACACTGACTCGGAAAGTCTGGTCGGGCTGGTCTCGTTCGGATACCCGGAAACGTCCATTGCCGAGGAATACGATGCGCCATTGCGAGTCGTTCTCGCCGTCGTACTCGGTATAGCCGGGAAGCCATTCCTCAAGCGTTTCCTCGGCCAGCCGAGCGACTGCTTCCCCCGTGATTTCTTTCATGCCTGTACTAACGGATTTTGGTCGCCCCGGTCACGGCATCCGACGTCTTCCACCAGTGACCCTCGGCGCACCAGTGCGAGTGTGGATAGTTGGCGTGCCCGCCCAGGCACAGGTTGGCGCAGCGGGCGTGCCGGCAGCGGGCGTCGCACGCGCAGCAGTCACAGGACAGGCGCAGGGCCTCGGGGTCGATCTTGCGGCGCTTGGGCTTACGTTGCGTCATGCAACCGAGAACGATCGGGGCCAGCCGAAGGACATCGCAACCGAAGACTGAAACCCACAGCCTGTGTATCTTACTCGGCGGATTATCGACATTGTCTAAAACGAGTTGATCTTGAATACGTTACGGGCGGCGCAGAATTTTCACCCAGCGTAGTTGCGGGTACGTGACCTGGGTCACACTTCCTAGTTGACCTTCACAAAGTAGGTCGTTTCTCGACCCAACCAAGTGTGAGAGATGACGAGGACGAGCGACTGCCAGCTCCGCGCGAGGCCGACTACGAGACCTACGTGGACTACTTGATCGCGATCGACGAACACGTGAAGGCGCTGCTAACCCCGGAGGAGAAGAAGATCCGGCTGGACTTCATCAAGGGCATCATCGCCATCCAGGAGTACCTCGGCGATGATTAGGCAGCGATCAGCGCAGACGAATCTTGCCGGCCGGAATGGCATGGGCACGGACAGCGCATTCCACGAATGGCGTCAGCCGGTCGGGGTGCGCCGGCACAGCCAGCGTGTTGTCGGTGTCGCCGGGAAACGCGATGACCAACTCCCCGCATGCGGGGCAGATCATTGGCGTCGATTCCATGATTTAACGATTGCAGAAGGTAAAGCATGTGCGCAACCTGCAATTCCTATTAGGCGCTGGCCGGGAGCAGGCTGCGCTTGAGGGCGGCGACGAGCACCTGGACGCGGCAGGGGTGCCAGGTGCTCGTCGGGGTAGGGCGCACGGCTCCGTCGAGCACGACCCATTCCAGGCCGTCCTCGTAGTAGGTCTCGATGACCTCGCCGATGGTGAATCTGATCGCTGCGCCGCCCTGCCGGTAGTCGGCGGGTGCGAGCGACAGCACCATGCCGGCCCCGAGTAGGACTCCCCCGATGTGCATCTGCGGCCTTCCGTTCGCGCGATGTCTTACTCGGACGAACGGGCGAACCGGCTCGGGGTTACGCAGTGTGTAGTACCAGTACGCTGTCGGTGTGAATGACGACGTTCAGCGCATTGGTGAGGAAGTCGACGCGATCGCCGAGCGATACGTGCGCAAGATCAAGCGCCGGCACTTCTGGAAGCGGGCGATCCCAGGCTTCAGCGTGGGCATCATCTTCGGCACGCTGGGCAACATCCTGGCGCGGGCGTGGGACGACGGCCGGTGGATCGACGTGGGGTGCTGCCTGTTCGCGGCCAGCCTGTTGACGTTCGTGTGGTGGACCCAGATGGTGAAGAGCTAGAGGCTCTGCGGGCCGTAGACCTTGCGGCCGTTCTCGATGGCCCGCACGGTCAGGTAGGCGGCGGTGCGTACGTGCAGGGCGTCGGGCAGCTTGGCCGGCGCGTCGTCGCACTGCCGCCACCAATGGAACCAGGCACGCAGCAGCTCCTCGGGCGACTCGTCGGCGGCGTCCATCTCGGTGCGGATCTCCTTCACCCGTTCGGCGGAACCTTCACGGCCCGCGAGTGCGGCCAGGCGTTGCTGGGCGGCCTCAGGCCCGACGAACTCAGTCACTGAACCGCTCGAAGTAGGCCCAGAAGTTCTCGCCGTGACCGTGCGGCTGCGCATTCTTGACCCGGTGGTGGTCCTTGTGGTCCTCCAACCACTTGGCGTACCAGTCCCGCCACTCCTGCATCGAGTAGAGATCCACGTGAGAGACCCGCTTGAGCGGCCTCGGCGCTTTAACCCGGTCACGGAAGCGCAACCACTGATCAACGCGACCGGGGGCGACGTTGAGGTGCAGTGCGATCTCGCCCTTGCCCACGATGTCGTCGTAGATGTCCTGCAAGGTCCAGGGGCGCAGCTCGTCGCTCACAGTTTGACCACCCCGTAGGCACGAATGTCGTGATCGCTTTTGGAGTTCCGGGGGACGATCACGTACTCATCGTACTTTTGCATGTTGGCGAACAACTGTGCGTTCTCGACGTATTTGAATTCGCCCTTCAGGTTGTCCTTGAACAGCATGACGTGTGCCCAGTAGTTGCTACCGCCGTCGCTGTTGAGTTCGATCTGCACATCCTCCTCACGGACCCGGTCCGTGAGGTGTTCCTTGATCCAGGCGCGGGCCACCTCGAATACCGGCCGTCCCTCGTCGGCGACGTCATCGATGGTGTGCACGATGGTCCATTCGCGGTGGTACAGCCGCCACAGGTCGTCGGTTTCCTTGACCGTCATGCCGGCACCACGACGAGACGTCCTTGCATTTGTGTCACCTTGCTCTTCAGCTTGTCCTTGAGCTTCTTGTGGTCATCGTCGTCACCGGAGTTGCGGCAGAACCACCAGGCGATTAGGCACAGCACCGTGTTGACGACGTCGTCGATACCGAACACGTCCACGAATACGGCCGCGACCGGCACCAGGATGATGTAGCCCAGCGCTGGCCATTTGGTCCAGTACCAGAGCAGGTTGGCCAGGCTGGACTTGTTGTATCGAAGCAGCTTGTGTCCGTAGAGCCAGGCCCCTGTGATGAGGTACACGTAGTAAGAGCAGGCCATCACGATGATGAGCAGGGCGAGCAGGTAGCGCATGGTTTCCTCACCAGCAGGCGACGAGTGACTCGAAGACACCGCCGCGTGCGCCTTGGCGGAACACGTCGTCGATCATGGCGAGGACGCGGCGGCGTTGGGTGCAACTGGCGACGTCATAGTGCTTGGCGTAGGGCAAGTATTGGCGCATCAGGAAGGGGCTGATGCCGGTGGTCTCTCGCCAGGTCTTGCCGGCGATCTGGATGCGGTGCAGGCGTTCGAGTAGGTCGAGGCGGGAGTCGAGCAGGGCGATGGTCTTCGGGCGTTGGCTGTCGTCGAGGTCGGGCAGGGCCAGCAGGGCTTGCCGCTTTTCCAGGGCGATCAGGTGGTCGGTGAAGTCGCGGGTCGGGGACTCGGCCACCAGAGCGTCGATGGTGGCCGACCCGGCGTCCTGATCAAACAACGCGAGCTTGGCGCAGACGGAGGCGGTTGCGCTGAGATTGCCACCCGTGCGGGTGAGCAGGTACTTCGCGGCGGCGTCGTCGAGGCGGGCGCGGCGGCGGACCCAGGTGATGGCGTCGGCCGCGTTGAGGCCGGTGCAGCGGACCAGGAAGCCCTTGGGTGCCTTGAGCTTGGCGACGTGGGGGGCGAGGGTCTTCTTGCCGCCGGCTTTGGTGTAGGGCAGGTCGGTCTCGTTGGAGACGAAGACCAGGTGCACGCCGGGTTGCTGACGCAGCCGGCTGAGCCAGGCGTCGAGCTGCTCCCAGCGGGTGAGCTTGTCGGCGTCGCGGATGACGACCAGCCGGGGTGCCCCGGGGGTGAGACTGTACTGGTTGACGGCGGCCCAGACGTCGCGCTCGAAGGTGGGGCTGTGCGACAGGCTGACGTAGTCGAGGTGGCTGGGGGCCAGCGTGGTCCTGATCGCGTCGATGACCTCTTCGATCAGGACCGGTTGGTCGCCGGCAATCCAGGTGACGCGGCGCAGGGTTCCCCCGTCGTGCGCCGCGCGCCACTGGGCGTAAGTGCCGATGACAGCCTCACTCGTCTTCGTCGTCCTCGGGGCAGCAGTCCCGGCAGGAGCGCTCGGGATTGCATAGGCAGCAGTCGCAGGTCTCGTCGGGTTGTTCGGAGTCGAGGTCGAACAGGGTCATTTGTCCTTCCAGCTCGCTCATGCCAGCGAGTAGCGGGCCAGGCGGTCGCGGTCGACGACCATCGCCCACTTCTGGTTGCAGCTCGTGCAGACGAAGTACTGCTCGTCGTCGCTGGCATCGACGTCGAGCGGCGACGAGCAGCACGGGCAGAAGATGATCACGCGGGTCTTCATGGCGTTTTTCATCGGGACAGGAACGGTTCGAGGGCGGCCCTGGTGCCCAGCCGGGGCCGGGCCGCGCGCAGTCGGGCCAAGGCGGAGACCATCTGCCACAGCCGGCCTCGGTCGTGGTGCAGGCCGAAGGTGTCGTCCTCGGTGAAGGTGGACCAGCGGTGCGTCAGGCACTCGGTGAAGAAGGTGGTGAGCAGGTCCGAGCTGCGGGTGTCCCAGTTGGCGAAGACGACGTTGAACAAGTCGCGGTCGCGGCCGGCGAGGGCTTTGGCCAGGTTGACCACCTGGTTGCGGTGAGCGTCGACTGACTCGGCTTCATAGCCGCGCTCGACCTGCCCCCGCGCGTAGACCGCCGCCTTGTGGGCCTTGTGGGCGGGCAGGCCCTGCTCGCGGTAGAGGTGTTCCAGGTCGGCCGGGGCCAGTAGGCCCAGCTCGAAGACCATGCACCGGCTGGCGATCGTGGGCAGGGTGGCGGAGCTGCTGGTCAGCAGGAACCGGACTCGGGGCGGTGGTTCTTCCAGGGTCTTGAGCAGGGCGTTCAGCGCGCGGCGATGAGAGTTATCGAGCCGTGCGACGATCAGCTTGAACGGGCCGAACGGGGCGCGGGCGGCGTAGGCGGTGACCAGCTTGACGGTCTCGACGGTCAGCCCGTGCGGGACTTCCCACCGGTCGACGGGGATGACGTTGTGGTGGTCGGCCAGGTGCCGGGCCAGGGTCCACTTGCCGACCGAGCTGGGGCCGTGCAGCAGGGTGGCCTGGGGTAGGTCGCGTTCCAGGATGGTGCGGGCTGTGGTGTGGCCGATCATTGTGCTGCTCCGCTCGGCGTGCCGGGGCTGCGGCGGCGGCGCTTGGGCGGGACATCGACTCCGTAAATGACGGCCAGGTTGACCGTCAGCCAGCGCACCCAGGAGTACATAGTGGTGGTGGCGACGTGGAACGCGTCCTTGAGCTGCTGGATGTCAATCTCGCCGATGGACAACACCTGCGCGCGGATGGCGTTGTAGACGGCGACCAGGTCGCACCGGTCGGTGGCGCTGCGCGGCGGGACCTTGGCCAGCATCGCGCGCACGGTGTGGGCTTCGGACTCCTCGTCGATCATTTCGTGCACTCCGTCGGCGGGGTCGTCCATCACCTCGGCGACCGACTCGATCCAGGGGCTGGGGTTGCTGCCGGTGGCCGGCGTGACGGCACAGCCGACGGGGATCTCCCGCTGCTTGCGCCGGTTGATCTTGTCTCGGTGTCCGCGTGAATAGACTTCGACGGATCGGGAAAAGTAGCTCTTGAACCGGGCCGGCCGCAGCTCGCCCAGGTACTCGAAGGACAGCTCGGGGTTGAAGTTCGCGCGGGTCCCACGTTCCAGGTGGCGAAGCATGATCTCGCTGGCGACGTCTTCCTGGTGGTTCTCGTCGATCCCGAACATGCCGCACAGGTTGACGGCGTACGGGTAATAGTGCTTAAAGAACTCAGCGTCGTCTTGCGGCGCGGCCATAGGGTCCACGTCGTTGTCGAAGTTGGTCACAGCGCTCCTTGAATCCCCTCGTCCAGGAATGCCTTCGCCGGTATGTAGTTGTGAGCGTCGTGAGGGTGCGCAGCACTCAAGGCTGGTCCCGGAGAGAGCGCCGGAGCTATCCGCTCGACGGCTGGTTGGTTCTACACACGACAAGCCCCCGCTTCTGTGTGCTGCCTTATGTGAGGATGTCCGGCGGTCGTTGCCAGCGTTCTCGGCTGGCCGCGTAGTGCCGGTTTATTTCGTCGAACCGCTCCGCCAAGCGGGTTCCGCGTCGTTCGGCACGAGCGACCGGTGAATCATCGTCTCGCCGGTAGCGCTCGTACTCGGCCGCTGGGTCCAGACAGCGGTCGGGATGTTCTTGAAACAGGTTCAGATATTGAGGGCAACCGACAATGTGTTGGCTGATCTTGCGAGTGGAGTCGGTTCGACCGCAGCCGGCACATCGTCCCGTTGCCATCGGCTCTCCTCCACTCGGAGTAATCGAAATCCTACGACTGCTCAACGAAGGCCGCCACCTCGGGTAACGCGGGCCTGCGCTGCGTAAATAGGTGTCGATCTCCTACGTGGATCACCACTGAATAGCGATCACCGTGCGTCGAGGCGACCATCGTAAACCGGACATTGCGGGTTGTGTCGCGTGTGGCGCGAAGAAAGAAAGAAAACTTTGCCCCGTGTCCGGGCGGGTCGATCGTCGTTAGGGTCGCGTCGAGACAATGTGAACGCGATCGAAGGCTGACGATGGACTTGCTGTGGTCTGTGTTGCTCGGGGCGGTGGCCGGCTTACTGGCGTACCGGTTGCTCTTCCACCGGTTGCTGATGCGCTATCTGGCGCACCGCTTCTACGAGCAGAGCCGGCCGCCGAAGGGGACTCGCCCCGAGGTGCGCGTGGTGGTCGACGACGTCTTCTACGACGTGACCGATGATCTACTGCGCGGGGAAGATGACGATCGGGGCCACACCGTTTGGTATGTCGTCGGCCCGCAGCATCTGCGGTTGACCGAGCCGCCGGCTGTGAGCATCGGGCACCCGACACCGAAGGACACCCATGTCGCGGTGACGATGAGAGGCGAGCCCGGGGAAGCCCGGTTCGAGACCGCAGAGTCGATCCGCGAGAAATACCGCATCATCGAGTAGCGCAGTCTCACCAAGGCCCCCAGCGGATTACTGGGGGCCTTCGCACGTCAGTTCAGGGTGTCCCACGCCATACGCATGAAATCTGGGTCGAGGTAAACGTCCAGGCCGGTCTTCACGTCGGTCTTGCCGTCGCTCAGCTCGACCAGCGACCAGGTGTGCTTGGCCTTCCACCCCGGCTCGGCCGCGTCGTCGTCGGGTTCGAGCCCGATGATGGTGGTCGCGCCGTCGCGGTGCTGGACGTTGTCGACGTAGAAGTAGTGCAGGTGGCCGTGGAACCAATAGTCCGGCTGGTGGGCGCGCAGCGCGCGTTCGAGGCGGAGCTGGTTGGCCATGCACCCCGGAAGATCCTTGCGGTTCCACTTCGGCTTGGCCGAGAACGGCTTGTCATGCGAGAGAACGATCTGCTTAGGCTCGCTGTCGGCGGCCAGCAACTCGTCCATCTCGATGTCGGTCATCTCTTCCTCCGGAAACCACAGGGTCTGGTCGGTTGAGGCGACGACCGAAGTCGCGCCGGTGGCGAGCCGGCGCTGGTTGGCCTTGCGCAGGTTGTTCGCGTAGCGGTTCAGTTCCTGTTGCAGCCGCCAGGCTTTGTCGACCGAGTAGGCCCCGCCGAAGGAACGCAGATCAACCCCGTCCCAGGTCCAGGCGTGGCCCTGCGGGATGTAGAAGACCCAGTCCCGACAGGGCCGGAAACCCCGCTCATTGGGCTCGTACGCCGCCAACGTGTGCGAGTGCTTGTCGTGGTTACCGTGCAGCCAGTACAGCGGGATCTGGGCGGCCTTGGCGAGGCGGTTGCAGTCGTTCATGAACTGCACGCCGGCCTCGGTGTGCTCCCATGCGCCGAAGTCGCCGAGGACCAGGACGGCATCGGCGTGCACGGTCATGGCGACGGGGTAGATGTAGCGGCTCAGCCAGTCGGCGTTGCCGTGCGTGTCTCCGACAATGAGTACTTTCACACCATGACTACCGGTGAGACCGGCAGTTGATTACGGACGGCCCCCGGAAAGCGTGAACCCCGGCCACGCCGTAGCGGAGCCGGGGCTCATTTAGGAACGCCGCAGGTTTGTTACCGCCGGGCTCCGGAGAAGGTCGCCGTGGCCGCCTTCTTAGCCGGTCGGGTGCTCTTGGCCGATGCTCCGGGCCGGGTGATCTCAGCCTCGACCGCCTGGGCCTTGGCCTGGTTGTCGACGTGGGCCGGGTTCGGGGTGCCGCTCTCGTAGGCGTCCACGATGTGCTGCGGGATGCGCCCCCGGTCGGACAGCTCGTACCCGTTAGCTTCGGCCCAGCGGCGGATCTTGCCGTTCATTTCACGATTCTGGGCGTGGGTGACGGTCGAGCCGCTGCCGGTGCGGTTGTAGGGCCGCAGTTGCGCCGGCGTGCCCATTCGGCCGGTGCGCTCGCCGGCATCCTGGTATTTGCTCATGAGTTCGCGGAACTCCGCCGCGTTCTTGGCCGAGAGATCGATGGTGTACTGCGAGCCGTCGAAGGCGAAGCTGACCGTCTCGTCGGCCTCGGTGCCGTCGAGGTCGTCGAGGAGCTTGGTGATTACTTGCTTGGCCACCTGAGGGGTCCTTTCACTGCGAGGGATGTGGAGCGTTCAAACGGTTCTCGATTTCGCACAGGACGTCGTCGAGCAGTGCGAACAGCAGGTGTGTGCTGGCGACCGAGGTATTGATGATCTCGCGGCGTTCCGGCTCGCCATCCCCGGGAGCCACGGCAGTGATGGTGACCTCGTAGGCGCACTCACGCAGTGCGGTGATCCTGAAAAGGTTCTCGGCGAGATCTCCTCGGTCAATGTTGTTCGCGAGCGCGGCCGAGGTTGCCAGGTCGAACGGTGGGTCAAGAGTTAACTCGCCCTCTCCGACAGATGCAGCAACGGTCATGAACTCATCTCGTGCTTGATCTTCACCTGGCGTCGATTCCGCGTCCTTACGCACGACTACCTCCGAGTCGAACTGACGAGGAAAACATGGGCACACGGTAATTCTCGGTCAACGCTACGTCAACCTCACCCACTGCCAGATGAACATGTTCACGATCTCTTTCGCGTCCCATGCCGTAGCTCCTGAAAACGCATAGGCCCGGCCTTCCGAGTGGAAAGCCGGGCCACCGGGCGGAAGTGAACGCCGCAACGTTCTGTGATAACTACCGCCGGGCACTCATTCAGATTCAGGTCGGGGATCACGCGGGTTGGCCTGCACGTAGGCGGCGACCAGCACCGCCGGGGGCGGCCCGGACACGGCGATCGGCGTCTGGGTCCAATTGACTTCCCGACCCCAGTTCTTCACGCGCTTGCTCCACTCGGTGCGCCGGCGTGATAGTTCCGGATCGTTCACCGGCAGCTTGGACCTGTCGGCGAACACGCGCTCGACCTCAGCATCCAGCAGCATCAGCAGCGGCTTGGTCTCGCCTCCGTTGCCGCCCTTGCGGATCTTGTAGACGTGCTTGAATTTTCCCTGCTCAAAGAGCATGTGGTAGATGGTGCCCTTGACGACCCCGTACCGCTCTGAGACCGCAGCAACGGTGGAGTAGCCCGGCAGCTCGGGGATGTCTTCCACGTTCAGAACGCGCGCCATGCTCGCCTCCTTCCCTCCAACTTAGGTTATGAATAGTACATTAGCTGGGGTCGTCGACCAAGAGCCTGCGCATCGCTTCTTTGCAGGTGGTCAGCCACAAGAGGACGTCGTCGTCGGTCTTGACCAGATCGAGCAGGACCAGGCACCGGGTAAGCCGGGCCGCCACCGCCGGCTCGAATTGTCGACGGGTCCAGGTCGGGTCAATGCGCCGGCAGTAGACCTTGAGCGCCTCGGCCATGAGTGACCGATCCGGCTCGCGCCGGTGTTCCTGCACCTCGGCCCAGATGCTGCGAAAGTCGACCGGTTCGATGCCGGCGTATTCCAGCAGGCGAAGAGCCGCGTCTCGGTGCGAACAGCCCCAGGCCCGCGCTGCGAGCGTCACCGGCACGTAGTGGCTGTTGCAGTTGAAACAGTAGGCGTGGTTGGACTCGACGTAGATCCGCAGCGTGGGCTCGATCCCGCCGTCGGAATGGTAGATCCCACCGAACGGGCACCGCAGTTTGCGCCGGCCGGCGTCCTCGCCCACTGACAGGCCGAGCTTGGCGCACACGAACGCGATAGGGACCTTGTCGTTGGCCAGCTCGACGACGTCAGGCCGCTTCATCAGGGGTCGCATACCGCTCCACGAGCAGCTCTTGAATGACGGCGAGCCGGTAACGTCGATGCCCGCCCAGCGTGGAGATGAACGGCAGTTTTCCGGCCTTCGCCCACCGGGTCACGGTCTTGGGGTCCACATTGAAGAACTCGGCGACCTGTCCGGGTGTGAGTAGCTTTTCGGGCTTGGGCTTCTTCATACCTTCTATACCGATTCAACGGGTGGGAAGTTCCGGTCATCCCCCGCCGGGTACGCCGTACGGGGCCACTGCGCTACGGTGTTGCCCGAGGCCCTGGCGGTACCTCAGTTCTCTTGGTCGGGAGCAGAGTTCGCCGGGGCCTCGCCCATGTCACAAGAACCCGCCGATGGGGTTGAACATGGAGTCGATCGAGGTCGCCTGTTGGAATGCGCCGGAGAACTTAGAAGTCGCATAGTCGACAGACAACTCGATCGAATTGGCCTTCTCGCCGTCGCGATGCTTCATCACCTGCGCCTTGACCTTGCACCGCCGGTTCTCATTATCCAATGGGGCCAGCAGACTGATGATGGTGTCGGCCGAATTAGAGGTCTCGGCGGTCTCGCTGAGCGCGTCGAGCTTGTAGTAGCCGACCCGTTCGGCGTCGGCGCGGGCCATCCGGCTGACCTGCCAGGGGCTGATGAACGGTACGCCCTCACCGTCGTTGACGGTGGTCGAGATCTGCTTGGCCGCCTTGAGAGTCTCGGACAGTTCCTCGCGCACGGTGCTGCGCTTACGGTCCGGGCGCAGCAGCGCCAGGTAGTCCATGATGACCAGGTCGACGCGCATCTGCCGGGCGACCCGGACGACCTTCTGCTCGACATAGGGCATGGACGCGCCCCGTGGGACCTGCGCGATGTGTAGCCGGCCGTAGCCGGGGTTGGCGTCCATGTCGGCCACCACCTCGGTCAGCCGCAGTCGGTCGTCGGCGCTGAGCGTGCCGTGCTTGATCTCGCGGGAGTTCAGCCCGTCGCCGGCTCCGAAGATCGGCAGGCAGGAGTGGCGGGCGATCAGCCGGCGGCGGACCTGGCTGCGGACAGTCTCGGTGGTCAGGAACAACACGTTCTTGTTCTGCTCGATCGCGGCCGACCAGGCGAGCTGCACACACAGGCTGGTCTTACCGTCCGAGGTATAGCCGACGACCAGGATCAGCTCACCCTTGTGCAGCCCGTCGACCCGGTCGTCCAGCGGTGGCACCCCGAACTGAACACCGAGGCCGGCCCCGCTCTGCCGGGCCTGTTCCTGGGCGGCGTACTCGGCCAGGATCTCCCCTCCCTCACCACGCATGTCGCCCTCGGGGGCGGCCTGCATGCTCAGGTCCCGGTCGATGTCGGCGAACCGGCTCAGCACGTGGGTGCGGGCGTCGTGGTGGCCGGAGAAGACCTCACCCTTGTCGTCGGCGACGCCTCGGGTGAGGATCTCCATGCCTTCGGTCAGCGCCTCGTTGGTGGCCCGTTCGGCGGCCAGCTCGCGGATCTGGTTGAGCGCCCACCGGAAGTCGGTCTCATCAGCCTTGCGCTCGTGCAGCTCGTCGTAGATCTCTTGGTAAGCGGCGATGGTGCCGGCGTCGAGCTTGCTGCCGGCCAGCATGTCGGCCAGGGCCTGGCGGGTCAGCACGCCGCCGCTGACGTCGTGGTAGCGCTCGACCAGGGTGAACAGGTTGGCCAGCAACCGGTCCGGGATCTGCCGTGGGGTCAGGTCGCGCAAGGCGATCTGAAGCAGATCCCGGCGGTCGGGGACGATGGCCGCGAGCAGGGTCCGGGCGTGCGTCGAGCTTGAGGTCACGCCCTCTCTACCGCGCGGCCCCGACCGGAATCGCCCAGCGGTGGCAGACGCACAGGCACAGACTGCCGCACCACCGGCACCCGTCGTCGCAGACGTCGTGCCGGCGGTGGGCACAGGCGGAGCTGACGTACTCGCAGCGGGTGAAGTCCGGGGGCTTCTGGCGCTGCGGCAACGGGGCCGGCTCGTCAGTCATCGCCAGCCCGCTCGGGGGCGAAGACGAAGACCCGCTGCTCGCCGGGGAAGTCCTGATAGTCCCCCATGACGTTGAACAGCCGGATCTTCCAGACGTCGCTAGCCAGGTCGGGGTCGAAGTTGTCCGGGACGCGGACGAACTCGCTGACCGCCTCGACGACACCGAAGCCGGCGACGGTGTCACCCTTCTTCAGCTTGGCCACCGACAGGTCTTGCCAGACCCGCTTGACCTTCCGGCCGCCGTCGAGGTCGATGCGGTCGCGGCTGAACGGAGCCGGCAGCTTCTTGCGCACGTTGGGCGTGTCGTACGGAGCGCCAGCAATGCCGTGCAGTTCCATGTTGTTCCCCCGTTTGGCTCAATGTGTCCCTGAACCAACGCGGCGCATTCCCCGTGAGTTACGGTTTAACCGCTCCTTCCCTAGTGTGCGCCAGGTGGGAGCCCCGGTGAAACAAGGAAGCCCCGGCCCGCTTTGACCACGGACCGGGGCTTCCCCACGTCGAGATCAGGCGTTGCCGCCCTGGCCGCCGCCGGCCGGAGCCGCACCACCGTTGGCACCGCCCTGATTGGCCGCCGCGTTTCCACCGTCGGAAGGCACGCTGGCCCCACCCTCGCCGCCAGGCAGTCCGGCCCCCTCGCCGCCAGGCTGAATCTTGGACTGGGTGCCGTTGTCACGGTCCTCGTTGGGGTTGTCGTTGGTCGGGCCGGGCTGCGACTGGCTCTGCGGGTTCTGGTCGGTCATCAGTTCTTCTCTTCCTTCTCGTTGTTCTCCTTGGCCTGCTTGCGGGCCGCCGCGCCGTGCTTGCGGTCCCAGCTCGCCTTGGCCGCCTCGGTGGCACCCCAGGTGCTCTCCGGCGAAGCGTCGGTCTTGGTGCGGTCCTTCTCGGAATCGGCGTTCATGACCTAACTCCTTGCTACGCGCCCGGTAATCGGCGGCCTTTCCCAGCCGTCGACTAAACGACCAGTAAGAGAACGAGCAGATTGCCCGCAGGCGCGGCATCGACCTTCCCGGAAAAGAAAGCCGAACCGTCCTGCTGGCACCGCTTCGGGATACTTCGGTGATACCCAATATTGTTCCCTCAACTCCATCCCAGTTGAGCGATTGTTCCGGCCGGGGCACAGATGCCGGTAGATTCCGAGGAAGAACGGCACCTCGAACGTCGGCGGGTCATTCGTGTTTATGTCCGCCAGCCGGGCTTGAGAGTCGTCGCGGAAGCGTCGGCCGGCGGCCTTCTCGAACCGGCTCAGCACCACGGCAGCGCGGACGGGGTCGCACCCTGCTGGCCCTGGTAGTGGCTGTTCAGCTCAGGGTGTCCGTAGGGACGATGGGCCGCCTGGTCGAGGCCGTGGAAGCTGAGCTGCACGATCGGCTCGCCCACCGTCAGGGTTTGACTGACCCGCGACAGGTTGACCAGCTCCAAGGTGACGGTGCCCTCGAAGCCCGGATCGATGAAGCCGGCGGTCACATGGGTGAGCAGGAAGCGCCGGCCCCAGCTCGACTTGCCCTCGACCCGGGCGGCGATCCAAGGCCGCAGCATGATGCGCTCGACGGTGGTCGCCAGCACGCACTCGCCGGGCAGCAGCGTGTAGGACTGCTTGTTGATGACCTTGGTGTTCTGGTACGGCTCGGTGAACTCCTCGCCCAGGGTCAGCTCAAGGCTAGCCGGCTGAAACTGCCAGTCCTTGGGTTCTGGCTCGATGCGGATGTGGTCGCTCTCGATCAACTCGCGGATCGTTTCGTCGGAGAAGATCACTGGGGAATCCCGTCGATGCGCACGGTCACGGCGGTCTCGACCGCCGTCATGATCTCGGCGTGCACCATGTCACCAATCTCGGCCGCGACGCGATGCAGGTCGTGAGTGGTGACGTTCGGGTGGTCGCTGAAGTGAAAGCGGAGGATGTCTTCGACGTTGCGCTTGATGGTCATAGATTCTCTCGGTGTTTGACGGCGACGACCATTTGCTCGTGCACGGCCAGCACTGCCTTGGCGTGCAGTTGACTGGCCCGGCTCTCAGAGATGCCCATCGTGCGGGCGACCTCCTGTAGTTGCAGGCCCTTGAAGTAGCGCAGGGTGAGCACAACCTGCTGTTCGGCTTCGAGGTCGCGGATGGCCCCCACGACGGTGCCGAGCACCTCGGCGGTGAACGCGTCGGACTCGACGCCGGCCCCACCGACCGGGTCCAGCTCCTCGGCTTCCAGGCTGACCGGACGTGAGGCCATCCCCCGGATGGTGTTGCGGACCTCCTGCACGCTCAGCCCGGATCGTTCGGCCAGCTCCTTCTCGCTCGCGCCGCGATCCTGGCCGGCTTCTTGCAGCGCCTTGGCCCGGGTGCGCAGGCTGCGGGTGGCCCAGTCGCTGGCCCGGATGGCGTCGATCAGCGCACCGCGCACACGCTGGACAACGAACGGCTTGAAGAACTGCAACGCCTCCGGGTCGAACCCTTTCTCAGCGCAGTAGGTGTTCCAGCGCCGGGCCGCCTGCACGAGTCCGAGGTGGGCGATGCCGATCAGCTCATCGAGTTCCAGGGCATGCGGTGCGGTGCGCCAGACTTGGCGGGCCAGAGTTTGAGTCAGAGGCATGTACTGGGTGATCAGGCTGTCGGCATCGACCGTCATTACATCGCTTTCCGTGTGAGCCGCTTGTAGCCGAGTTCGGCTGCTTTCCGCTCGCCGTAGGAGTAGCGCCGAAGAATCGGGTACGGGACCTTGCCCATCAACATGATGTATTGCTGAAGCAGATCGTGGACGTTGTAGTGCCCGGTGGGGCAGGCGACCAGGATGTTGTCCTCAATGTCAGGACCACCGTAACCGAGCGGCCAGACGTGGTGCCGGTGGTTGACCCGCGATTCCGGGATGTGCTTCTTGTGGAGCTGGCACGGCTGACTAGTGGTGCGGAGTTGGCTGTGCGGATCGACCTCTGACATCTACTTTCCGTTCTCGTGAATCATCGTGATTTGCCAATCAATTGCAGGAGTTGCAGGGGCGAGAGCGCTTCGTAGAGCTGGTTGGTCTCACCCCAGACGGTGTCGGCGACGGCTTGTTCGCGGCGCAGCACATCCAGGTAGCCCTCTTCCTGGGTGCCTCGGGTGAACAGGTTGTGCACGTAGACGACCTTGTGGGCCGAGCCGTCGCGGCAGATCCGGCCGACGAGCTGCTGCATGCGGGCCGGGTTGAGGAGCTGGTCCACGTTGATCAGGTGCCGGGCGACTTGCAGGTTGAGGCTGGCTTCCATCGCGGCGGTGCCGATCAGCACCCGGCAGTTGGGGTCGTCCCAGAACTGCTCCTGGGCGGCTTGGCGGGCGGTCTTGCGGGTGTCGCGGCCCCAGATCAGGGCGTGCCCGACCCCGCGCCGGGTCAGCCGGGCGCTCAGGCTCTCGACGCAGCGGGTGAACTGGGCGAACACGACGACCTTCTCGTCGGACAGGTCGCCGTCGACCAGCTTGTCCTCGATCCAGTCGAGCTTGCTGCTGGTGCCGGGGCCGTCGAGTTCGCCGATGGTGGCCAGTCCGGAGCAGACCATTGCTCCGTACAGGAACCGGGCGACGGCGGCGAGCCGCTTGACCTCGGTCCCTTCGGCCTTGATGACCTTGAGCACGCCGGCCCGCAGCTCGTCGTACTTCTTGGTCTGGGCCGGGTACAGATCGAGGTAGACGTCGTGCGGCGGTTCTACCTCGGGCCGGTCGATGTCGTCGGCCACGTGGGCGGCGGTGCGGCGTAGCACGAGGGGGGTGAGCTTGCGGACGAAGTCGTCGATGTTCTTGTAGCCGACGGTCTTCTTGGTGACCACGTCGTGGCCGAGGCTCTTGTTGTAGACGCTGACCAGCTCGGTGCGCTCGTAGGTGCGCCGGAAGCGGGTCTCGGAGCCGAAGACGGCGTACCCGCCGACCGGTTCGAGCATGGAGTGCAGCTCACGCAGCCGCTTCTGTAGCGGGGTGGCGTTGAGTTCGATGACGCGAGGGCTGCGACGGGCCATCCGTTTGATGATCGCGGCCGACTGGTTCTTGCGGTTGCGCAGGGCATCGACGTCGTCGATGACCAGGGCACCTAACGCGAAGTTGTCGAGCTGCTCGTGGTCGCGCAGCAGCATCTGGTAGCCGGTGACCAGGATGTCCCAGGTGGAGACGTACTTGTCGATGCGGGTGGCCCGGGGGCCGGTGTTGTCGATGGTGACCACGCCGGGCAGCAGCCGTTGCAGCTCCTTGACCCACTGCGGGATGGCCGCTGGACGGCAGACGACCACGATCCGCTTGCCGTCCAGCTCGCCGTTCTGTTTGATCAGGGCGATGAGGCCGGCGGCCTGACCGGTCTTGCCGAGGCCGACCTGGTCGGCGATCAGGCCGCTGCCGCGCATGTAGAGCCAGGCGATACCGACGCGTTGGTGCTTGCGGAACTTGATGCCGCAGCGCCGGCAGGGGCTGGGGAATTGCCGAAGCCCCTCTTCTAGGGTGGTGTGCTGCTCGCACGGGCGTGAGTTGAAGTAGGTCAGCTCGGGCAGGTCGAAGTCGGTGAGGTTGCGGATCTTGTCGGCGGCGGCGAGGCGGGTGGCTTCGCTCAACTCTCGGGCGTCGACAAATGCGGTCACGTCATATATACCGCGACCAGCCGTGCTGTTGCGGGCTTACCGGAAGCTGTCCTTGAAGTACCAGGCCAGCCAAACCCAGAAGGCCAGGCCGCCCGTGCAGCATCCGAGCACGAACCACAGCCAGGCGGGCACGTCAGCCCGCTTGGCGGGCGTCGCGGCGGGCCTGCCAGATTTCCCTCTTGCGGGCGATGGTGATTGCGGCGCGAGCCATTTCCACGGCATAAGTGACGTCCTGTTGGAAAGCGTTCATGGCCTGCTCGATGTGCGGGCCGAAAGCGTGCAGGTCGACCGGGTGGGTGTACTTACCTCGGCGGCGGGTGATGGTCACGGTGGTCATTAGCCAACGTCCTCTGGCTTGGCCGGGCGGTTGCCGGCGGGTTGGACCAGGGTGGGAATGGCCGAGCTGTTGCTGTTGTCCAGGCTCTTGAGGGTGTCCTTGATGAAGCTGGCTCCGGAGCCAACCGACAGGCCAACGAACAGTTGCGACCAGAACCCGAGAATACCCAGGCTCTGATCTCCGACGGCAATTCCGTCGGCCCAGGCGGTCTGGGCGACCAGCATCACGACGATAGTGCTGATGATCCATGCGGCGAGCTGGGTGAGGACGCCGTTGGCGTCGCCAGACCGCAGATAGCGCAGGAAGTCGATGCCTTTGAGCGTGACGGCTGCCATTGCAATGACAGGGACGAACTCCATCTGATTCCCCTTCCGGGAATAGACCAATGAGTCTCGCCTCTATTACCGCCGATCACCGGTTTGGATGCGCAGGTGTCAGCGCCAGTCGGTCTTGGTGCGCAGTTCGATAGGCAAGTCGTGGCCCTCAGCCGCGTATTGCAGGCTGATGCCGGTCGCTGCGACCTGACAGCCGCCACCGGCGCGGTCGCTGGTCGGGCCGGGAACGCCTTCCAGTTTTACGTCGAAGGCGATGTTGTCTTCACCCGGGTCCTCGATGACGTATTGGAAGGATTGTTCGACCCAGCCGTTGTACTGATCGATGTTGACGTCGCGGACGTGGTCGTAGCGGTAGAACCCGCCGGTCCAGGTCATCGTGCCCGTGCTGGCGGACCAGATGGCAGTGCCGCCGGTCGGTTCTGGCACCGGGCTGCGCACGCTGTAGCTGCCCTCCCAGACCGGACTGGTGACGGTCTCGGCAACGCCTTGCGCATTGCGGTAGACGTAGAGGACGTAGACGACCGGGACCGTGGTCGGTGCGTTTGGCCCGGTCACACCCATGCCGGCCGAGCAGGTGATGTCGAGAACGATGCGGCGCAGCTTCATCTTTGAGATCGGCAGGTATTGCCCCGTGAAAAAGGTGTCCTGTTCGTTGTACTTGTCTTCAAGCCGTTGACGGATCGCTTTGAAATCGATCATCGCGGTTGTCGCGTGTCGTGTGTCGACGGAGTCGGCTTGGCCGGGCACTGTCCGGTCGTAGTAGCTGACGCCGCCGAAGGCAAGGAGGAACGCGAACTCATTGCTCAAACCCCGGGTGACCTGGCCGGTCATCTCCGGGTAAGGCAGAGCTAGCGCATGATAGTTGCCGACCGGCCAAAAGTTGCCGGCGTCCAGCGTGTAGGGCTGAGTCGCTGAAATGCCGGCGAAGTTGAGAGTCTGATTCGGTACGCGTCCCGGAATGTTGCCGATCAGCGGGATGAACCGCCAGTTCGGATCGTTGCGTTCCTTCAGGTAAAACAACCGCAACCAGTCAGTCCGCATGGTGCTGAACTGGATATTGCTGAGCCGGTGCCGGTAGTTGGGGTTGTAGTACGGGAAGAGCTGATCGGCGGGGTGTTCGGTGCGCCCGCCCTTCCAGCTCCGGCCGGGAGCGCGCACGTCGAGGGACGGGATGAAGGTGTTGATCCCGATGCGGTTCCAGACCTCCCAACCCCAGGTCGGAGTCATCCACTTCTTCTTGGCGGCGTCGTAGATGTTGACCGACCGGACAGCGCTGTCCTGGCCGGCTCCGTACGGGACTTCGATCCACCGGTTGTCGGGCGAGCGCATCCACAACCGCTTGCCGTTCTTGCCGGTGCCGACGATCTCAGTCATAGGTTTCCAGCCAGAAGTCGCCGGCCGTCACCGTGTGACCGGTGGCGGCGGCCGGGTCGGTCTTCTGCATGTAGACCTTGCCGCCTGCGCCTCCCCCACCGCTGCTGTAGTCGCCGGCCTCCCACTTCTTGGTGTCCGGGTTGTAGACCAGCGCCTTCTTGGAGACGGGCTGCTCCGGGATGCTGATGTCCTTCAAATCGTCGATAGCGATCACGCGCGGGTTGTTGATCAGGTCGGTGATTTGCTTTTCCAGCTCGATCATCTTGGAGTCGATGACCGACTGAAGGGTCAGTTCGACGTCGGGAACGGTCTGCTCCTGCGCGATGCTGATGGTGATCGCCATGACCCGATAGACCGACGGCGCGGCGGTGGCATTCGGCGACCAGCCGTTGAACTCGATGTTGAAGCCGATCTCGTCGCCGATGAAGAAATTGCGGTACGGGATACGACCGGGCGAGTCATAGGGGATCTTGATCGACCATTCGTCTTTCTCGAAGTCACCCTGTTGCAGGTATCGCCAGGCCAGCGCACCGCGCAGTTTCGGGTCGGTGACGTTCTTGTTGGTCTCGTTGCGCGACTCGCGCAGGTTCCAGGTCGAGACACTGCGCTGGTTAGTCATGTTGGTCTCGTTGCCTTCGACGTCGACCGCGATGACCCGGTTGACGATGCTCTCCCGCGACCGGGTCCGCTCGACCGACAGAATGTTGCCCTGGAAGAACCGCACAGTCTCGCTGCAATCCCGTCCGATGTGCTCGCGCACAACGAGCTGGAAGCCGGGGTACATCTGCCATTCGAGTCGCTGCCCGAACCACTTCGAGTAATCCTGCCCGGTGCAGTCATTGAGGAAGTCGAGCAGGTTCTCGCTCGGGGTGTCGGGCTGGTAGCCGGTTTTGGTCGCCAACTCCTCGATGGTCTGCACGTCCAGCCAGGGCTTCTTAGCCGAGTCCAGGGTGGCGGTGAAGTTCAGGCTGACGAACTTGATCAGGCCCCGGCGCTGAGCGGCCTTGAACACCGTGTACCACATGCGCATGGTTGGCCATTTGACCGGGAAACGCCACAGGAAGGCCGGCAACTTGTCGTTGTCGCTGTTGGCCCGGTAGTTCGGGATCTTGACCTTGGGGTCGGCCTGCGACGGGGTGTAGCTCAGAATCGGGACCTTGGCTGGCCAGCCGGGGCGGTTGATGATCGCCCACTTCAGCACGCCGGCCAGGCCGGGGCCGGAGATGGTGACGCTGCGGGTCTCGTCGCTGCCGCTCTGGCTGACGGTGTCGGCGATGAAGGCGAACACGCGGACGTCGCGGTCCCAGATCTCGAACACGTACTCGCGTTGCAGCAGACCGAGCCGAGACTGCCGGGGGTTGAGCTGCACTCCCCACATCGGGTCGTCCTCGTCGAAGGTGATGCTGCCGGTGCCGGGGTCGTTGAGCTGCTGAGTCCAGGACAGTGACTGGAACTCGGCGATGACCGCGACCAGGGTCTTCATGTCCTTGTAGTCGAGCACGTGCACGGTGAAGCCGGCGTTGATGTTCTGCTCGCTGTTGCTGACGGTCATCCAGCGGCTGGCGGTAGCGGTCACGAGCCACGCTCCACGGTGAGGACGTCGCCGCGACCGACGGCGTGGTTGGGGGCGACGAAGGTGACCTCGTAGTGCTCGGGGGTCACGTCCTCGCCAACGATCTTGCGGGTGTCGGCGGCCTGGTTCGCGGCGGTGGCTCCGACCCGCTTCCAGACGGTGGTCGGCAGGATGGTGTCGCCGAAGCGGACGCGACCGCTGGCCGGGAAGCCCTGACCGTAGATGGTGACCTCGTCGCCGATATCGGGGTTCGGCGGGTAGAAGTGCCACAGGTGGATGTAGCGGGTGGCGTTGGCGGCGATCGTCCAGTTCACGGGGATGCTGGTGGCGGTCTCGCTGGCGTCCACGGTGAACTTTTGCGGGTCGCTCCACGCGCTGGCCGCCATGCCGTCGGGGATGACTCGGGCTCGCCAGTAGGTGGTGGGCGGCACCGGGCTGGTGGCGGCGATGGCGGCTCCGCCGTCGGCCACGGTGGTGTTGTCGATCAGGCTGGTCGCGCCGGTGAAGGCCGGATTGTCGGCGTACTGGATCTCGACGGCGTACGGGTAGTCGGTGTCATCGTCGTCGGGCAGGACGGCAACCATGAAGGTGGGGGTGTTGCTGACGATCGTGGCGTCGGGTTCGGGCGCGCTGAGCACGAGCGTGCCGGACCACAGGTTGGGCGGGCGCAGCCCGAAGGCGATCGCGACGGCCGGCGGGGTGATCAGCGGCGGGCCGGGGGTGCCGCCGGAGCTGGTGCCGAACGGCAGCCGCACCACGGCGGCGATCGGTGGTGCGACGACGGGAAGGACGGGCACGCTGACGGTGGCGTACCAGTTGTAGGACTCAAGCTCCTGGGCGACGGCTTCGGTGGGGAAGCCCATCTGCACGTAGTAGAGCCGGCCGGTTTCGAGCATCCCGTCGAGGGTCGCTGCGGTGGTGTCGTCCTCGTGGCTGTCGATGAGGCTGAAGTTGTCGTTGCCGTCGTAGCGGTACAGCCAGGCCCGGATGCCGCCGACCCGCGAGTAGGCGCTGGCGGTCATGGCCAGGGCGCGAGGCCCGGTGGGTTGGATCTTCAGCCAGGCGGAGCGGACCGCGCCGACCCCCCAGCTCGGGACGGGGTGGTTCTGCTCGAATTCAGGGTTGAGGGCGTAGATGTTGCTGCCGAAGTACTCCTCGTCGCCGTCGCTGCCCTGACCCCAGGCCGAGTCGTCGAGCTGGTAGGCGTCTTGGTAGCGGTCGGGCAGCCCGTTGGTCATCAGACGCTCGCGAAGGTCAGGAAGCCGTCGGTCAGATCGAGGGTGAAGGTGGCGTTGTCGTAAACCAGGTCTTCACCGAAGTCGATGTAGCCGATCAGCAGGTTGCCCTTGGTGACGTTGTAGAGCACGGCGAAGCGGAAGGTGGCTGTCAGCCCGGTCCAGACCACCGGGTCGGCGCTGAGCACGAACAGCACGGTGTTCGGCGTGGGCTGGGTGCCGTCGTAGGTGCGGTTCTCGACCATTTCCCCGCCAGCCGTGTATCCGGCTCCGTTGATCTCGAAGGCCGAGACCTGGCTGTAGTTGACCTGAGCGAGCTGAGCCGGCTCGTAGTTGGAGGTGAGTAGGACGAAGCGCAACTCGTCGCTGTTCAGGTCGACCTGGCCCAGAGCGAGCATGGAAAGGTAAGCGGCGTATGGAAGCGCGGTGATTGCCATCAGGTCACTCCGTGTCGAGGGCGTAGTCGTCCGAGGTGGACGTGTCGATCGGGTTGCTCCACGAACCGGGAGTCGCAGTCAGGGTGGCCTGTTTGGTGCCGTTGCCAGCGTCGGACGGGCTGGCCCGGCGCAGGGTGAAGGGTCGGCTGAGCCCGCCGGGTGGGATGTCGCCGACCTCGATGCTGCTGTGGTAGTTGTCGCCGTCCAGCGACAGCCACAGCTCGCGGCCGGCGGCGGAGTCCTGGCAGCTCACGACGACGTCTTTGGCCTGGTAAAGGTCACTGTCGTTGGCGATGCGCAAGACGATGTCGTCGCTGGACGAGCCGGCCCAGGTGCCCAGTTGCAGCGAGCCGACCTTGCCGCCGACGCTGACCTTGTAGAAGGCGAGTTTGTCCACTGCCGGCTCACACGTAGGGGTGGCGGTAGGCGACGTTGACGTGCCCGTAGCCGCCGGGCAGGTTGGCCATCGGCGTTCCGGTCAGCGCGATGCGGTTGGAGCCGGGCAGTAGGTTGAACCACCAGCGGCTGCCGTAGTTGCGGATCAAGCCAATCTTGTTGGCGTTGGGTCGCCCGTCGGCGTACACCATCTCGGCGCTGTACTTGTTGATCGCCAGGCGCAGGTATTCGCCGGGGCCGATGTAGCCGTTGTATTCGACGTAGCTGTCCGGGCCGGTCGAGTGGTTGGTCAGCCGAGGTCGCAGCAGTGGGCCGACGAAGTCGACCTGGACGTAGCCGGTACTGACCACGTCGTGCCCGTCGTTCCACAGGTAGGCCGGGGTTCCCTGCTCGATCGAGGTGGCGACGTGATCGCCGTAGAAGAACGGGTCGCTCATGGTGAAGTCGAGCTGGAAGTCCGAGCGGAACCGCCCGGTCATGCTCGGGGACATGGTGCCGGTCATCTCGGCCACCCCGAAGGCGGTGAGCAGCCGGGGTCCGGGGGTGGGCACGCCGGGGTCGCCGGGCACGCAGCCGTCGTAGGTGCTGCCGTCGGGTTGCGCTCCCCGGGTGGTGGGCCAGGTGGTGCGCCCGTCGTTGCCCCGGTATTTGGCGGTGACGAAGTGCCGGCGGATGAGCCGAAACCGCTGGTCGCCGAGCAGGTGGTTACGGTAGACCAGCCGGCGCAGGTCGTCCCAGTTGTCGTTCCACTGCAACCGCTGGTCCGGCGGGGCTTGCCCGGTGCCGGGATTGAACCCGACCATGAACATCATCAAGGTGATGGGGCGGGCGTCGGGGACCTTGCGCCGGTGGAGCTGGCCCGGCTTGTAGGCGGTGGTGATGTCGCTGCCGCGCCGGGGCGGGAGGTCGTAGCGGGAGCCACCGACGGTGGTCACCGACCAACCCCACTGGTGCAACGAGACTTCGTTGCTGCCGTCGAGGTTGGCGATGCTCCAATACTCCGGGCTGGAATTGGGGTTCCACTCGGGAGCCGGCGCGGAGCCGCCCGCGTTCGGGTTCCAGGTAGCGGTGCCCTGCCGCAGGATCTCGCCGGTCTTTCGCTTGCCCATGTCATACCTACCTTCAGCGCCGGTGGCGGATAGCGGCGATCTGGACCTGGCGGCGCAGCGAGCTGTCGGAGGACTCCCGGACCGGGTTGTTGATCGTCACGTTGCCCATCAGCGGGGCGTGGTTGACGGTGTTGTTGACGACCGAGGGGACCCGGCCGACCAGGTTCTGCGCATCCGGCGGAACGACCGCCATCACATTGGGTGCGGTCTGCGCCGACAGGCCGGCGTAGAGCGAGGCCATGCCGTGCTCGTTGAAGTCGCGCAGGAACGCCTTCGCGCCGGGCTCGTCGACCTTGGACTTACGGACCATGAACTCGCCCGGCGTGGCTCGGATCTTCGCGGTGTCCTGGATGCCCTGGTAGACGCCCTGAATAAGGCCGCCGGACATGTGGCCGGCCCCGGCATTTTTGCCTGCCTCGAAGGCGTCCCCCGCCCCAGAGAACAAGCTCTTGGCCCACTCCCACAAGTCCGAGGCACCACTGAACAGGTCGGTGATGTCGACGTGGTCTTTCAGACCCTTAAAGAACTCGACGATCGGCGTGACGATGTTGTCGTACAGCATGCCGGGAAGCTTCGAGATGGCATTCGGCAGCGTCTCGGTGAAGAAGTTCGGCAGGGTCTCCGAGAAGAAGGTCGAGATCGTGTCAACGATCGCGTTGAACTTCTCCGGCAACGTCACCGTGAAGAAGTTGGTGATGTTGTCCCACGCCGTCGAGGCGGCATTAGGCAGGGTCTCGGTGAAGAACGTAGTGATCGATTCCCAGACCGTCGCCGCGACGTTGGGCAGCGTCTCGGTGAAGAACGTTGTGATGCCGTTCCACGCCGCTTCCGCTGCATTCGGCAGCGTTTCGGTGAAAAACGTTGTGATGCCATTCCACGCCGCCGACGCCGCGTTCGGCAGCGTTTCGGTGAAGAAATTGGTGATCGCGTCCCAGGCTTGACCGGCGACGCGCGGCAGGGTCTCGGTGAAAAAGCCGACCAGATAACCGACCAGGAAGGCGATGCCGTTGATGGCGCGTCGTGGCAGGTCGGGCAGGGTCTTTGTGAAGAAGTTCGTGACGCTCTTGACGCCTTTATTCCACCAGCCCGGGATGGTCTTTGTGAAGAAGTCACCGATGCCCTTGCCGGCCTTCTTCAGGCTGCCCAGGATCGCTTCGCCGATGTCGGTGCCGCCGAGCAGCGCACCGGCGATCCCGCCGCCGGCCAGGCCCTTGAGCCAGCCGGGCATGCCGCCCTTGCCGCCCTTGCCGCCCTTGTCGTCCTTGCCTCCACCGAACATGTCCCCGAAGAAGTCACCGACCTTGCCGGCGGCGTTGGAGACGAATCCGCCGACCGCCTTGCCCGCGCCCTTGACCTTGTCGCCGACGAAGTTGCGGAGGTTCTTGTCCTTGACCAGGCTGTACGCGCCACCGATCGCACCACCGACCGCGCCACCAATAACGGTGCCGACGCCGGGAATGATCGAGCCGATGGTTGCGCCGATACCGGCTCCGGTGGAGACCGCCCCGATGCCGCGCTGAAGGCTGGCGGCGTCCTCGTCGTTCTTGACGAACTTGTCGATCAGGTAGTCGCCGCCCAGCGACATGGCCCCGGCAGCGACCAGGCCACCGATACCGCCGGCTGCGCCGCGCGCGAGAGCGCCACCGAAGCGACCGACGCCGCCCAGCCCGCGACCGGCGGCCCGGACGATGCCGCCAGCACGACCGCCACGACCGCCCGGCAGCCGTCGAACGGGTCGCCGGTCACCGTCAACGTCCGGAGTGGTCGTACGGCGACGACGCTCGTTGTATTCGTCCTCGGTGAGGACTTCGCCCGTGAGGACCGGCGCGCGGCGAGCTGCCCGGCTGCGACGGCGCGTGGGGCGAGTGCTCGAACGGACACGACGAGGCTCCGAACGATCGCGGCGAGAAGGACGCGTCCTTGTCGTACGCCGCCGACGGGGCGAGTCGTCCTCGTCGCGACCGAATCCGCCGGTGTCCGTACGCTGCCGACGCAGAGCACGATCGATCCCCCGACGGAGCACGCCCGGCCGGCGCGGGGTGTCCGGGTCAGGTTCGCGGCCGAAGATGCTGCCAGGGCGGGCGAGGCGGTCCACGACCCGCCCGAAGACGCTCCGGCGGGCGGGACGCGGCAGTCCATCGGGGTCGCGGCCGAAGATGCTGCCAGGGCGGGCGAGGCGGTCGGTGATCCGGCCGAACAGGCTCCGCCGGCCGAACAGGCTCCGCCTGCCGGGACGCGGAGGCGCATCGGGATCGCGACCGAAGATACTGCCAGGCCGAGCCAACCGGTCAGTGATCCGACCGAAGACGCTGCGGCGGGCAGGACGCGGGGGCGCGTCCGGGTCACGACCGAAGATGCTGCCCGGCCGGTTGAGCCGATCGACGACGCGGCCGAAGACACTGCGGCGGCGCGGTGGCCGGGGCGCTGGATCGTTGCCGGTCCCACCGTTGATGATGTCGCTGAGCTGGTCGAGGTCGATCTTCGGCGGTCGCCCAGGCCGTGGACGGCCCGGAGCCGGCCGAGGGGTGCGGTTGTACGGGCTCGGGTCGCTGCCGGTGTTGGCCAGGCTCGGGCGACGGGGACCGTCCGGGTCGTCTGAGAACACCGTGGGGCCGCCGGGCGGCAGCGGCATGATCGAGGGCCGCGACGGCAGGGCCAGGCGGGAGCTGCCGGGCGGTAGGGCCGGGCGGCTGCCCGAAGGCAGCGCCGGCTGGCCCGGACGCGGCGTGGGGGTGGGCCGGTCGGGCAGGTTGGGCCGGTTCGGGTCCCACGGCTGGTCGCCGCCGGTGCCCGGCACGTAGCGCCAGTTCTGGCCGGCTCGGTCGATGTCGGTGCGGGGTCCCGGCCGGTTGTTCTGGGGTCGGCTGCTGTCGCCGCTGGGCAGTCCGTACCGGCCGGGCTTCGGCGGCTTCTTGTCGCCCTTGCCGCCCTTGCCGCCCTTGCCGCCCTTGCCGCCCTTGCCGCCCTTGCCGCCCTTGCCGCCCATGCCGGCGGCGCACTTGCAGACGCAGTCGCGGATCTGCTTAAGCAGCCGTTCCATGCGCGACAGGTGCGGGATGACGCCACCGGTCCCGGTCCGATCGACCTTCGGGGTGGTGTCCTTCTTGTCGGTGCTGCCCTTGCCGCCCTTTCCGCCCTTTCCGTCCTTGCCCGGCTTGCCGTCCTTGTTGTCCTTGTCCGCGTTCTTGGCGTCCTTACGGGCCTCGCGGCGGGCGGCGGACTCACCCGGCTCACGACCGAGGATCTTGTCCTTGAGGTTGTCGACGACGTTCTGCTTCTTGGTGGGCTTGTTTGGTGCGTCGTCGTCGAGGTTGCGGGAGTCGCTGGTGACCGTCTGGATGCCCTTGATCAGTGAGCCGATGCCGCTGATCGTTTTGACGACCTTGAGCAGCTTGGCGATCAGGGCGGCTCCGAACAGGAAGCCGATGGTGGCGGCTAGTCCGGAGAGCAGCGTTCCAAGGGCGGGGAACTTCTGGGTGAGGGTGTCGATCCAGCCGGACAGGGTGGCGAACCAGCCGCTGACGGTGGTGAACGCGGCGAGCACACCGTCGATGAACCCGGTGATGATGCCGGAGTCGAACAGGTCGCGGATGCCTTGAAGGATGTTGCCGACGGTCTTGGCGAACTTCGAGATGAACTGCGACTGCGACAGCTTCTCGAAGATGTCGGCCAGCAGCGGCAGCCAGCGGCCACCAATTTCGGCCAGGATGTCCTTGGCCTCATTGATGTTGTCGGTGTCGCTGAACAGGTCGCCGAAGAAGGCGAATACCTGACCGATGAACGTGACGACCTGGCTCAGCAGCGGCTTGACGTCCTTCAGCCACTTCTGGAAGCCGCCGTTGGGGTCTTGCGCTTTCTCGCCCAGGTCGTTGAACGTCTTAGCGATCTTGAGGAGGCCGTCGTTGAACCACTTGGTGAAGTCCTCGTTGCCGCCCGCCCCATTGAGAGCCTTGAAGAATCCGACGAACCCGCCGACCAGGTTGGAGATGATGGGGGCCATTTCCCCCATGCGCTTTTGGACGGTTTCGAGGAACCAGGCGATATCCTCTCGGCCCTTTTCACTTTTGGTGAAGTCCGCGAAGCTCTCGGCCAGTCCGGCGATTCCCCCGACCACGAATTCGGTGAAGGGCCGCGCGAGTTCGGTGATGATCCGCAAACCTTCGGCGAAGTTGAGCGCGGCTCCGCCCAGCATCCCGAAGAGAGTGGCGTTCTCCTTACCCTGCTCCTCGAAGAACTTCTTCCAGTCACCGTTCGTGAAAAGCGCGAGGGCGCTGTCCGCCAGCGATCCCATCGAGTCAGCGGTTGGGCCGAGGAAGGCTTCCAGCGATTCGAGGACGCTGGCAAACTTGCCGGTGTCATCCGAGATCGGGCCGAAGATCTTCTCCGACAGCCGGTCCCGGAAGGCGTCGAACTGCGACCGAAGGCCGATGATCGCCTCGACGACCTTGCGGGTCATCGGCGGCAGCTTCTCGATCTCCGCCTTGAACTTGGCGGCGGCATCACCCCCGGCGTCCTTGATCGCTTTAGCCTTGTCGGCCTTGTCCTGCGCCTGCTTGAACTGAAGGGCGGCGTCCTTGGCGTCGAGGTAGGCGTCCTCGACCCCTCGGACCGCTTCGATGACCTCGTCGGCTCCATCGATGCCCTTGCCGATGGCCTCCTTGGCGTCTTCCTTGAGCCGGCCGCCCTCGACCTCTTGGTCACGCTTGTCGAACAGCGCGCCCTCGTAGTTGTGGCGGGCCTGCTTGCGGTCGAGCAGGGTCGCGGTGGGGTCGGCCAGCGCGCGCCGATACGCCTGTTCGGCGCTTTCGGCTCCGAGCTGTGCGCCCTCTTCCTCGAAGCGCAGCTTTTGCAGGGCGAGGGTGTAGTCCTCGATGCGCCGGGCGGCGGTCTTGCGAGCGTCCGCCAGCCGGGCCTCGGCGCGGGGGATGTCGGCCTTGGCGCGGGCGCTGGCCAGCTCAGCGCGGTCCAGGGCGATCAGGGCCGCTTCGTAGTCGTTCGCCGCGTCCTTCGCGGCGTTCATGTTCTGAGTGGCTTCCTTCTGCGCCGCGTTGTAGGCGTCGAAGACACCACTGATCGGCTTCATCACCAGGGCGAGCGCCCCGAAGCCGGCCACGATGGAGCTGAGCAAGCCGGGCAGCGCGTACAGGGAGCCGGCTAGGGCCACGATGTTGCTGGCCAGGCCGAGGGCGGCGGCTCCGACGGCACCGAGGATCGCCGCGAGCGGGCCGAGCGCGGCGATGACGGCGATGATCAGCGACTGGAAGCTGATCAGTCGGCCGCCCATGCGCGACAGGACGCCGCTCATGCGGTTGCCCAGGGCGTCGAAGTTGCCCAGCAGGCTCTTGAACAGCCCGTCGCCGTCGCCGCCGCGCTTGCGGTCGAGGTCGCTGATGAAGGCTCGGGCCTTGGCCGACAGGGTCGCGAGAGCCCGGCCGGATTCGTGGGCTCCGCGTGGGATCGAGCGGAAGAAGTCCGTCCACTTGCGGTGGCTGCGTTCGACGCCCCGATCGAGCAGAGTCAGGCCGGAGGTCAACCCGCCGAAGTTCAGGCCCCGGCTGGCGTTGGACATCTCGGTGGTGCGCCGGCGGATGGAGTCGAACGTCTTGTTGCCGGTGCGTTCGATCCCGTCCAGGCCGTTCGAGAAGAGTTGGAGGGTGCGGCGAATGCCTCGTGTGTTCTCGACCTTGCGGGTGAAGTCGTCGTAAGCCTTCTCGATGCGGCCTAGCACGGTAGTGGTGCGGCGGGCCTGCTCGTCGAGGTCGCGCGGGTCGGCGGCCTTCGCCTTGCTGGCCGCCCGGCTAGCCGAGCCACCGACGCGGCGGGCGAGCACGGCGACATCAGCCAGGACGTTGCCGGCCGCGCCGAACAGGGTCTGGTTGCGGCGGGCGTTCTCAGCCCGGCGCTTTTCGCGCTCCTCGGCGCGCTTGGCCATCTCCTCTTCACGACGTTGCGCCCGCAGCCGACGTTCCTGGACTTCGAGGATGCGTTCCTCGGCCAGTCGGCCGGCGTCGTCGGCCTTGTTGATCTCGTCGCGCAGCCGGCGTTCCTCGCGCAGGGTCCGGACCCGACGCTGGGCGGACTCCTCGGCGTACCGGTTGGCGGCGTTGGCCGACCCGGTGACGGCGGTGTCGGCGAACGCGGCTTCCCGCTTGGTCTGGCTGCTGCGCTGGGCCTGGCCCTGCCGGATGGCGTCGAAGTCGTCGGCCAGCCGGTCCTGGAAGGTCGAGGAACGGCGGGCGGAGGCGTCGTTGAGCTGCTCGTCGTACTCGTCGTACTCACGGTTGGCGCGACGCTGCTGGTTGTACGCCTTCTGCGCGGCACTGGCCTGCGCCCGACGCTCCTGGTTGACGAAGCTGGTGGCCTCGCGCTCTTCGCGCCGCTTGGCGCGCTCTTCCTCCTTGTCGAAGGCGGTCTGCGCCCGCTGTTCGGCCTTGTCGGCGGCCGAGTCCTGGCGGGCCTGCTCCTTGTCGTGGTACTCCTGCGCACGCCGGGCAGCTTTGTCGGCGGCGTCGGTGCGCAGCTTCTCACTGGCCTGGAATGCCTGGTCGTTCTGGTCGCGCTGCTGATCGGCGTCGTCGTGCAGCCGCTTCTGCTGGTCGGCGTAGTCCTGCGCGGACTGGAATGCGGCCTGCCAGAAAGCACGCTCGGCGGCCTTACGGGTCTGAATACGGTCGAGGTCGTCCTGTGCGGACTTGGCCTTGATCGCATCAGCCTTGGCCTGTTCGATCAGACCTTTACGGGCCTCGGCCGACTGCTTCTTGAACGCCTCGGTCTCGGCTTCGATCCGCTTGATCTGATCGGCACCGGAGGTCGCCTTGCTCTTGGCCGCGTCCTCGGCGGTCTTGGCGTTATTCTTCAGCGCCTGATTCTGCGCCTCCGTGGCCTTAGTGACAGCCTCGGTGCTTTTCGCGCGCTCAGCATTGTCGGAGCGTTCGGCGTCCTTAAGGGTGCGGAGAGCGGCGCGGGCGGCGGCCATTTGTGCCGCCAGCCCGCTGAGATCGGCGGTGACGCGGAGGACGACATGGCGTTCCACGTCATTCATGCCACCAGGCGCAGTCATCCGGCCCTCCGCTTTATATCAGCGTCCCGCCCACCGCGCTGGGGAGCCGAAGCTGGTCATGAATCGCTCGTAGCTCCCGACACCGTTCTCGCCCGGCGAGCTTCGGTCAGAGGCCGTCATGTTGTCGTCGTTTCCGTCGTCTTTCTCACCGATGCGCCGGGCGGCGTCCAAGAGCGGGCTGTCATCGCCGGCGTTTTCCACCGGGACGGTCGCGGCGATAAAGATCGCCAGCGTTTTCGTCTGCCAGGTCAGCCAATGCTGGCGCTCCCAACGGGCGTAGTGCTGTCGCTCTCGGATAGCAGCGACGCACTGGCGGATTCGACCGAGCGTGAGCGCGAGGATCGCTTCGTCGTTCCAGCCGTACTGCGACGCGATGAGGTCGACCGCGCGGGAGACTCCGCCGAGGACACTGACGTCGACGCCTTCGGGCTCGGGGATGGCGATGCGTCGATCTGGCCCGTCTTCTCCGCCAGCTTCATCATGCTGGCGAGGCGTTTTCCCAGGGCCTGGATGTCGTCGGACTCGCGCTTGACGATCGCCTCGATGATCGTCACGACGTCGTCGAGATCCGGGTTCTCCATTTCGGCGTCCAGGCCGGCCCACAGCACCTCGTTGTGCTGAATGTCCTGCTTGTTGAGTCCGCGCCGGTCGATCAGCCCGGTCGGGTAGACCATCGAGCGAATGAACGCGATGGTCTCGTCCTCGGCGTCGGGGATCGACAGCAGCGTGACCGACAGCAGCCGGCCCAGGAACTCCTCGGTGTCGAGGTCGTCCATGTCGAACAGGCCGGCCTCGCGCATGCCGGGCAGCGCACCGTGGGTGATGATGCGCAGCAGCTTGAAGAACTGCCGGGCCTTCAACGATTCAAGCTGGACCTCAAGGCCGGAGCGCAGGGTCACGGTCTCCGGAATGGGGTCCAGCTTGTCGATTTCATTCGCCATTATGGCCTCCAAGGGCTCCTAGCGAGTTGTCAGAGAAATGCGAACTCAGACCGCAGGGCGGTTGATGAGTCGGCCGATCGAGCGGCGAGCCAGCGAAGCGCCGGTCTCGTCCTTGTCGCTCATGACGGCGCGGCCCGTGTAGTTCAGGAGCAGACCCGACTTGTAGGCGGGACCGTCGAACGAGAACGGACCGAACTGAACCTTGTAGAGGACGAAGTCGAGGGTGCGAATGGCACCGTCCTTGTCCTTTGCCGGAACGCGGACCAGCATCGGCCGGACCGGCTGGTTCAGCGACGTTTCCTCCCACAGCGGCAGGGAGTAGTAGTCGTTGGCTCCGGAGCCCGAGCTGGTGATCGTCGAGCCGGCCAGAAGCGCGATCGTGTCGAACGGCACGTAGCCGGACTGAATGGTGACGGTCGCGAAGTTGAACCAGAACCAGGACGACAGAACGGCGTCGTCGCCGGTGTTGTCATAGTTACCCGTGTCCACCGCGATCGTGCCAGTACGCACACCGTAAATGTCTCCGGCGGCCTCTTCAGCGCCGGTGGTGCCGTTCAGGATCGCGGCGTGGGTAAGAGAAAAGCCTTCGACAGTAGTGCTGCTCACGCTGACACACCCTTTTCACGGCGCGGACGGGTCAACGTGTCTAATCGGCCAGAGTTATTGCAAAGCAGTTCCGCATTCCCACAGGTCTTCGACCTGCGTGGAGATCAGCTCGCCGACGAAGTTGAACCGGTGATATACGCGCACCCGTGCCTGCCGTTGTCGGCTGATGGTTTTCGCGCAGTCGGAACAGGTGAACTCGATCAGGTTGTTGGGCAGGTACTTCCCGAACTCTTCGCCGAGCTTGAGCTTGGTGAACAGCTTGCGTGGCCCGACCGGGCAGCGGACCTCGACAGTGGTCACAGCATCACCAGCCGGCTGTCTTCCTGCTGAGCCTTGACCACCCGGTAGGCGTGCTGGACCCGTTCACCGCGCTCGTTGAGTTCCCCGACCCGCTCCATCAGCCGGTCGATGACCTTGGGCCAGGCACACATCGAGGGGATGAGCTGGGCGGCCAAATCGCCCTTGCGGGCCAGCTCGTCGCGGTGGTGGTAGGCGTGCAGCATCAGTTCCTTGAGGTGCTGCTTGCTGGCCTTGGCCCACATGCAGCGCGGCTGTGCCCGGGTCAGCGCTTCCAGGGTGTAGTCGAGCGGGTAGGCGATCTCCTTGGACAACCATTGGGTGTGTCCGCCCCAGTTGGTGGCGATGACGGTGCCGCCGGTGGACAGCATCTCCAAGGCCGGCATGTTCTTTCCCTCGCCCCGGCTCGGGGCGAGCAGGACATGGTTGGCCGCATAGAACTGGCGCATCTGCTCGTCCGACCAGGTCTCGTAGTAGATCTTGAGACCGGGGACCCAGTCCTCCATCTTCGAGTGCAGGCCGGGGCTGACCGTCTTGACGTGCAGCTCGATGTCGACCTCGGGCTGTTCCTCGCGCAGCTCCCGGAACGCGTCGATGGCCACGAACGGGTCCTTGCGAGGGCCGAGCGCTCCGACCATGCAGAACTTCAGGGCCGGGCTGTGCCAGTCGCGGCGCACCTGTCGCCATTGCGCCGGCCAAAACCCGCCCTGGACGGTGGCCTGCGCGGTGCTGACGTAGGGCTTGAGGGCCTCGGAGCTGACCTGCTCGTAGCCCACGACCAGGTCGTAGTCCTTCAGCTTCTTCCGGAACCTCGATCGCCCCACGAAGTTGTCGAGCGTCGACATCTCCCACATGGTCCAGGCCACCGCGACGCTGGCATACCGGCGAGCCCCAGCGGTGATGCCCAGATGGGCGGGGTCGTCGTGGTGCAGATACAGATCAAACGGTGGCTCCAACCGCTTGCACAGCAGCTCGGCGACCTTGGGTGGAAGAGGAGCCTGGACAGCCCGGGGTTCCAGGTAGACGTCGCAGCCGGCCTGGCGCAGGGCAAGGGCCAGGCCGATGCCGTCGGAGCCATAGCCAGAATGCGGGTTCAAGGCCGTGCGCAGCAGTACCTTCACGGCTCAGCCCTCGGTAATGGCGTAGTTGACCAGGCAGCGCACGAGGCCGTCGCCGTCGGGGACCATGTAGATGACCGGCTCGGTCAGCCGGGTGCTGGAAATGATGCGGAGCTGGCCGAACATCACCTCGGCTCCGCTGGTGCGGTGCAGGTGCCCGTCGATGGTCTTGAAGGTGGCGAAGACCCTGCGCATGACCTCGCCGGTGCCGACGTTGTTGTACTTGGTGTCGCGGATCGGGTCGGCCCAGATGTTGACGACCAGCCGGGGGAACCGCAGCGTGTTGTAGGTGTTCGCGGCGGCCCAGCCGCCCCCGTCGGAGGACAGCACGACAGCGGTGCCGGAGCTGCCTTCGATCATGTCCCACGGGTAGTACGGGAAGATCCCCGGCGTCGGAACGCCGCCGATGACGAAGCTGCTGACGGCGGCGATGACGTCGGGCTGGGCGCGCAGGTACTTCGTGGCACCGGAGACCAGGTCGTCGTCGGTGACGGGCGTGGTCACAGTGCCCCTCCCTCGGGGTGCGGCGTGCGCCGGCCGCGCGAGAAGAAGGAACCGAACGGCCCCATCATTTCCTCGTCGATGTCCTTGGTGTGGCGCATGTAGTCGTGGTTGGGCGGCCCGCCGTGCTTGAGGCTCTTGCCGCGCATCTCCTCGACCGCGTACTTGACCGGGTTCTTCACACCAGCGGTGCTGCCACCGGCCGAGATGTGGCCTTCCCACTTGTCGTCGCCGGAGGAGTCCACGTCGACCTTGATCGAGCCGAGCAGCGAGCCGGTCTCGATGTGGACGTCTTGGACGACACGGCCGAAGTTGCGCAGCAGCACCCGGGCGAAGTTGACCTGGTCGTAGCCGGTGAAGCCGTCCTGTAGCCGGCGCAGCTCCATGTCGGCGCAGCGGATGTCCCACTCGTACTCGGTCATGGCAGCGGCTCCACAGGGTCGAGCAGGTTCGGTTTGAAGTTCTGCGCGACTTCGGTGATCTGGACTTCCATGTGATGCGCGTGCGCGTAGGCGGCGGCCACGTCGGGCATCGCCCGGATCTCGAAGGTGCCCTGGATCGGTCCTTGCAGGCAGGCGAACCGGTCGCCAGAGCGGACCGCGTTGGTGGCGTCGAAGAACATGACACCAACCCGGTCCGGGGCGCGGCCTTGAATGGGCGGGGCCGGGAAGTCTTTGCCTTGCCGCTGGTATTGCAGGTCGATGCGGCACATCATTTCGCCGGGCACACCGAGATAGGGATCGACAATGACATCGAGTTTCTGCCATGTCTGCTGCGGCAAGCCATTCGTCAATTCCAAGCTGAGCCGCAGGATCTCCACTCGGGTGTGATAAAGCCACCGCATGTGGTTTCCCCTTTCAGGAGATGCGCACGTAGGGAGGCTGGTTCCCGCCGTCGTTCTCGGCCGCGTTTACGATCACGTATTCGCCAGTACCGCCATCGAGGATCAGACCATCGGGATTGGGGCCGACCGAGCCGTGGCCGATGACGCTGGTGCCGGCCACGGTCAGCTCGTCGAGGGCCAGGTCCCACCACCACAGCCCGGTCTTGAGGCCGGCTTGGACTTTCGAGCTGGTGGCGGTGACCCGGCTGTAGGAGTAGGAGCCGATCGACTCGCTCTGGAACGGGCCGGCTTTGATCGCCTGGAAGGGCTGTTCCAGCAGGATGCGGTCGGCCAGTTCCATGATCGCGTAGTTGGCCAGCTTGACCTTGTCGGGCTCGGTGGGCAGCTCGGTCAGGCCGGTGACGATGGTGAACATGAGGGTGGCCTGTTCCAGCGCCTGGGGCGCGAAGCCACCGAAGGTGGCCGCCGGCCGGCCGGTGAACGCTTCCAGGTCGGTGATGGTCGGAGCAGGCAACACGACAGCTCTCCCTAGTCTCAGGCGATCTGCGGCAGGCGGGGAGCGGCGCGCTTCTTGCGGGCCGTCTCCGCCTTGGCGATCTCCTCCTCGGTCGGCGGCGGGACGCTGCCAGAGCCGCCGATCTCCTTCATCGGCTCGTAGGTGCCGTCCGCGTACGTCTTGCCAGGCCAGGGGCCGTTGCGGAACATGATCTTGCCGAATCGGTCGACCTGGGCGAACTCGTCGTTGCGCAGGTCCAGCCAGGACTTCCCGGACCGGTCGTAGGTGTCCTTGTGAGCGCGGGAGCCGACCTCGAATTCCAGCTCCTGACCCCGGTACCAGATCTGCCCGAGCGCGGACAGGCCGTCTTCGAGGAAGTGGATGACGATGTTGCTGCCGTCGCCGGGGTTGTTCAGCTCCTCGACGACCGGGACCTCATCACGCCGGCCGGAGAGCTGGGCGATCTGGTCCTTCAGCCGCTGGATCTCGCGTACCTGCGGGCTCAGCTCGGGCTCGACCGGGCCAAGGTCGACATCGGTGATCTCGTAGTGCTCGATCACGTCAGCGGCGGAGGTGTCCACCGTCGTCTCGACCTGCGCCTCGGCGGCCGGCTCCACTCCCACCGGCCCGTCCACGGGGCCAGCGGCCAGGGCCGGGTCCGGCGTAGGCAGCGGGGCTGGTGTCGTACGGGGCTTACGAACGCCACTGTTCGGGATTCCTCGGGGCATGGTTGGCCACCACCTTTCACCGGTCTATATCGGTGCAAGGTTGACCGGGTCGTCAGGCACCAGTCCCGAACGTTGCGGCAGGGTTGCCTGCATAAAGCCCAAGGGCTTCTTAGAAGAAGAGCTGGCCTATCCGTTATCCGCCAAAGCACTTTGTTTCGATCACAGCATAGCCATGTTGTTATAAGGATATGTAACAGTAACCGGAGCGCCCGCGCTCACACTCGACTGATTACCGCTAGCGTCGAAAGCATACAGAGTGTAGGTGTATGTTCCGCTAAGCGAAGGAACGTCTGTGGTTGATGTCGTAGGAGCGTTGACCAGCTTCAAATAGGCCCCATTACGGTACACATGGTAAAAGGAGGGAGACCCACTTGAAGCGTTCCACGACAAATTCACCGTGGTACCCGTTGCAGAATAGCTGGCCCAGGTAGGTACAGAGGGAGGAGTTGTATCCCTGCTAACGACCAGCGAATAACCTGAGGACTCGTTGCCAGCGGCGTCCACCGACGTAATTCGATAAGTGTAGGAGAAATCGGTGTTAGCCCCTACGTTATCCGTGTAGCTGTTTGTGTTGGAGCCAGTGTCACCACGCAAGGACCCGTCTCGATAGACCCTGTACCTCGTCGCATCCCCGATCAAAGACCAGCCGTACAACTGAAGAGCACCAGTTGCCGCAGTATAGGACCAGGCAACACCGGAGACATTGGCAGGTGGCGTGGTATCGACATCAACCGTAACGGCACCTCGACCGCTTTGGGATGAGTAATTGGAAAATGGATCATAAGCATCAACGGCGTACCAATAGGAGCCGTTAGCGCCAGGGTTGTCGGTAGTACTCGTACCAGAAACGCTTTTGATGTAGGTTAGTGCGCCTCCCGAGCTGGTCGCCCGGTACAGCCGATACCCCGACACACCACTGCTGTCCGAAGATGCGGACCAGGAAAGATTAACCGTGTACCCGCTGGAACTGGCCTGGCTAGCGCTAGGTGTTCCGGGTGTGCTAGGTCCAGTGGTATCCACTGTGTAAGTGATGAGAACCCTGCCGTCACCACCGTGGCCGCCAAGCTGCGAACCCGCAGAGGAGCGTCCACAACCGCCTCCACCACCGCCAGGGAAGCCACCATTTCCGGCGGAGCTTGCTGAGCCACTACCCGCAGAACCCCCACTGCCGCCATTGGCACCCGCACCTCCGACACCACCAGTGGTAGACCCGGCCCAAGACGCACCGCCGTCACTACCGGCCACGGTTGTCTGGCCGGTAGTGGTTCCGTTCGATGTCGTCCGTCCGGAAGCCTGAACAGAGACCTGAGTGAAGGCGTTGCTGGGATGACCTCCGGCCGCGCTGACGGTGCCGCCACCGAAGCTAGAAGGATAACCCTGGCTAGCGCCCCCAGTGGTGCCACCGACGCCGCGTGCTCCCACAACAACGGTGTAGCCGGTTCCAGGTGTCACGCTAATGGTGCTGGCGGCATAGCTACCACCCTTAGCGCCGCCTGTGTGATAGGCGTTCGAGGTGATACCGCTGCCACCGCCGCCTGCTCCCCAGCATTCCACCGTGGCCGACGTAACACCGGCAGGGCAGGTCCAGGTGTAGGTACCGGGGGAGTTGTACTGCTCCGTCGGCATGAGCCCTGCCCCTTACATCATGAACCAGTTGGTTCCGTTGGACAGGAACGTCCGAGACACCCACTGAGCGATAGTCACCGTGGAAGCAGACACCCCATCAATGGTGCCGGCCGAAGAGCCCATCGTTACCAAACCAGCGCCAATGTTCTTCACCGTAAATACAGCCCCGTTACCTGCGGTAACTGCTGAAGGAAGGGTGATAACCATCGAGGAGGCATTGTTCGTCAGCACCACACGATCCGTAAGGAGAATCGTATAGGCAGTAGATTGCGTAAGGGTGTTGTATCTGACGCCGCCGGATAGTGTAGTAACACCTGTAAACGTAGGAGAAGCATAATTAGCCTCTCCCTGGTCACCCTTAGGGCCAGCAGGTCCCGTCGGACCAGTCGCACCGACGGAACCAGTGTCACCCTTCGGCCCCGCTGCTCCGGTGGGACCGGCTGGGCCTTGTGCGCCAGTAGCTCCAGCGGGACCTTGCGCCCCGGTGGCTCCGGCAGGACCGGCGACGCCGGTGTCACCCTTGAGACCAGCCGCGCCAGTAGCGCCTGTCGCGCCCGGGGCTCCGGCAGCGCCGGTGTCACCCTTCGGCCCGGTCGCGCCCGTGGCTCCGGCAGCGCCGGTGTCACCCTTGGGACCCGCCGCGCCGGTATCACCCTTGGGACCCGCCGCGCCTGCGGGGCCAGGATCGCCTGCTGGACCAGCCGGACCAGTAGCTCCGGTGTCGCCCTTGGGGCCGGCGGGGCCAGTCGCGCCAGCGGCTCCGGCAGCACCGGTCGCGCCGGTCGGTCCGGCGGCTCCGGCAGCACCGGTGTCACCCTTGGGGCCGGTCGGTCCGGCGGCTCCGGCAGCACCGGTGTCACCCTTGGGTCCGGCCGGCCCGGCGGGGCCGGTTGCTCCGGCACGTCCGAGCAGCTTCCAGAAAGACGAGCCCTCTCCGGGAGGCTGGCCAGCTACGCCGACTGAAAGGAAGTAGACCCACGAACCGCCGTCGTAGGTAACAACGTCGTTCGCGACATAGGTCGTGTCGAGATCGAACTCCCCTTTGAAGTTCATACCGGATTCGGCCGGCACCCAGACGGTGAAGCTCAGTTCCGGTGTGACCGGATACGAGTACGCGACGTAAGTGACCGTTTCGGTGTTTTTGGTCAGCGCGTCTGGCGCTCCGAAAAGGAGGAATTGATCCGGCCCCGGGTTGATCGAAATCCGGCCAGACCCGATGTTGCGCACCTTGACCATTTGACCGGCCGTAGCGACCGGCAGCGTGATCGACATGGGACCAGCGGCCGAAGGCGTATCGAAGGCGTCAGCCAGCACATAGTCGCCGGCCTTAGCGGTGTAGGTCGGGTCGGGCTCATTCCACGCGACGGTGACCAGATTCCAGAGGCCGACGCCAGGGTTTCCCCACTGGGTGTCGAAGTCGGTGGCGGACTTCTTGGTCAGCGTCTGTCCGGCTGTTCCTCCGGCTGCGATTCCCGGTCCGGCCGGGCCAGTCGCGCCGACGGTGCCGGTTTCTCCCTTGTCGCCCTTGAGACCCGTCGGCCCCTCAGGGCCGGTCGCACCCGTCGGACCGGCAGGACCCACATCGCCCTGGTCGCCCTTCGGCCCCGTGGGACCTGCCGCGCCCGTCGGACCGGCCGGGCCGGCTACGCCCGGATCACCCTGCGGACCCGTCGCACCGGCCGGGCCGGCTACGCCCTGTGGCCCCGCCGCGCCCTGGGCTCCGGTATCGCCCTTCGGACCCATCGGGCCGACGTCGCCGGCCGAGCCAGCACCGGGAGGCCCCTGCTCGCCCTGGTCGCCCTTGGGTCCTTGAACACCCTGCGCGCCGGCCGGGCCGGCGGGACCGGGGTCGCCTTGCGCACCTGTGGCACCGATCGGACCAGGTGCTCCGGTGTCGCCCTTGGGTCCGGCCGGGCCGGTCGCGCCCTGGACGCCGGCCGGGCCGGTCGCGCCGTCCGCGCCCGCTGGGCCGGCCGAGCCCGTGTCGCCCTTGGGTCCGGCCGGGCCGGTGTCTCCGGTGTCACCCTTCGGCCCCTGCGGGCCGGGGTCGCCGATGGCACCGTGCAGGACGAGCAGACCCCAGGTGGCGTTGGAGCCGTCCACGGTGGGTTCGACGCCGGTGCTGCCCTGCTTGGCCAGGTAGGCGCTGCGATGGTAATAGACGACGTCGTTGACGCCGTAGGTGACGGTGTTGCTCCACTCGCCTCGGAAGGTGAAGTTCCGCGCGCCCGGATCGAAGATGACGGTCGCCTCGACCCGCCAGTTGGTGCCGTCGTAGACCAGGACAGCGCCGGACTGGGCCTGGATCAGGTCGAGGGTGGAGTCGCCGTCGATCAGGCTGCTGCCCGCGCCGGCCACGACGACCAGGTTCAGCGAGTTGTCGACCTTCTTGACCGCGACGCTGGTGTTGGTCGCCGGGCTGGCCGGCAGCGTGATGACCAGCGAACCCAGCGCCGCGTCGGCCAGGACGAAGTCACCGGCTGCCGCTGTGATCGCTTGTGTCGTGGCCCGGACCTTGAGGCTCTGCCCACCGCCGGAGCCGCCCGCTTCGAGCACACCCAGTCGGGCGGCCAGCGCCGCGTCGGCGTTGTCGACATACTGCTTGCGGACAGCATGTGTACCGGCTGTCGCTGCGGGAATGTCGAGCGGGGCACCGAGGAATTTCGCCATCTAACAGGTCACCGCCTTCCGTGATGACCTATCGGTAAGCCTTGGTGCGTCAGCCCAGCGACGTGACCCGATAGAAGACATCCGGCAACGCGGACTTGTTGAAGCTCGGGCTGCCGTTCGCGGTGGTCGGAAGTGTCGTCCCGGCCCAGGTTTCGAGGTAGCAGGTAGGACCGCCCTGGCCGTTCCGCGCATAACTCGAAAAAACACCGTTCGGCATTCCCTGCACAAACCCGAAATTGCTGTCCTGGTTCAACGTCCGGAACCCCCCAAGGGTCTGACTCGACGAAGGCCCCCACAGCAGCGCGACGTACATCCAGCCTTTCGGCAGATACATGTTGGTGTTGGTGAATCCGGCCCACCCAGGCAAGCTGGTCGGCAACGTCGCCTGGCCGAAGTATTGGGTCTGCTGACTCGGCCGGCCGTCGGTGGTCAAGTTGTAGGTGGCCATCCGGCACCAGTTGCCCGAGCCGGGCGTATTCAGGTAGGCCACGATGCCGAACCCGTTGATGTATACCGGCCGGTTCAGGTACATGGGCAGGTAGACGATATATCCAGGGGAAGGGTTGTACGCATCAAGCGACACCGAGTTGTTGAACGTCCAGCTATTGCGGCGGCTGTGCCAGATACCGGAGCTGTCGGCGTTGAACACCGGATTCGTCAACGAGTCGACGGTGCTGTTGTACTGCGGGGTGGACCAGCCCGGCGTTGACGTACCGCGAACGAAGATCTGACCGGCCGTACCACCGGTCTTGATCGATGTGTCGGTCGGACCAGTGGCTCCCGTCGGGCCAGCATCGCCGGTCGGACCCTTCGCCCCCTCGGGGCCGGCTGGACCAGCAGAACCGGCCGGTCCAGCGTCACCGGTCGGGCCGGCAACGGTACTGGTCGCCCCGGCATCGCCGGTCGCGCCCTTGCCGCCTGCGGCTCCGGCGGCCCCGGCATCGCCGGTCGCGCCCTTCGCGCCCTGTTCCCAGCCGAGGTCGAAGTCGTCCGTGGACCTCTTGCGCAGCAGTTTGCCCTCGTCGCCGCCCGACGGCACCTGCGAACGTTGCCCGACCTTCGGCACGACGATGACCTCTCAGGAACCGATGGCGCTGACGCGGAAGAAGATGTCCGGCTGAATTCCGGACGAGTTGTAGATGGGTGTCGCCGCTGACGCGCTCGGCGGCAGCACACCGCCGTTAGCTCCGGCGATCGTGTGATAGACCGGCCCCATAGCCAGCGCGTTGCTGACGCCCGCCGGCCACTGGCTGTTCGGCATGCCGGCCGCCAGGGACTGCATCATCAGCGCCGAGGTAGCCACGAAGCTGCCGAGGCTGGAATTGGAGCCGGTCCATAGGAACGCGGCGTATGACCAGCCCTTCGGGATCGTGGCAGTCGTGGCCTGGCTGCCGACGAAGGTGTGTGTCGTGGTGGGCACCGACCACTGCCCGAAGTCGACCGTCAGGTTTCCCGGCGCTCCGGTCGAGGTCACCGAGTACAAGCCCAGCTTGAGCGTCGTACCGGCCGGTGGCGCGACGTTGTACGTCTGCGCGCCCACCCCGTCGATGGTCAGCGACTTCGCAACGTACAGCGGCACGAAGTACAGGTTGTTGCTGTTCAGCGTCCACGACGCCACCGCTGGCCCCATCGAGAACGTCGTCGCGTTGCGCCGCGAGTACCAGTAGCCGACCGTGTAGTACGGGGTCAGCAGGGTGTCCGCGCCGGCGACGGCGGTCGGGTAGCCCCAGGAGAAGTCGTAGTTGGCCGAGCTGTTCTTCACCAACGCCTGACCAGAGGTGCCGCCGGACGGGACACCGACACCCGTCGGCCCGGTCGCACCAGCGGGACCCGTGTCGCCCTTCGGGCCGGTCGGTCCGGTACCGCCAGCCGCACCAGCCGGACCGGCGGGACCCGTGTCGCCCTTCGGGCCGGCAGCCCCGGCGGGACCCGTGTCGCCTTTGGGACCTGTCGCTCCGGCAGCCCCGGCGGGACCCGTGTCGCCCTTCGGGCCGGCCGGAACCTGAATCCACCGGTAGTCGAAGTCGCGGTCCGACTTCTTCTGTAGAAACGCCCCAGGGTCGCCGCCGCGCGGGACCCGAGAGCCTGAGCCCACCGACGCCATGCGGCGACCCTCCTTCGCTCGTTGTAGGGGATCAGCCGGTGACGACGCAGCGGTACTGGCCGCTGGTCGGGGCCTGCCCGAAGACCAACGTGACGGTGTCGGCGTCGGTGCGCTGAACCTCGGTGTAGACGGTGTCGTACGGTGCGGCGGTCGAGTACACCTCGACCTGCACGTCCCGGGTGCCCAGGCCGTGGCTGACCGCGATGCTGGTGGCGCTGCCGTCACCGACGGTCTGCGCGAACTTCTGCGGGAAGAACGCAGTGTTGATCGCGATGCCGTCGGGGCCGACGACCAGCGGACCCTCGGTCGGGTCGTTGACCACGTCGGGGTCGAGCACAACCTTGAGGCCGGCGTTGTCGACGTCGATGCCGCCGTTGGGGTCCAGCGTGGCCGAGATGCCGTTGGCGTCGACCGTGATGCCCGCGCCCGAGCTGGGCTTGATACCCAGGCCGGAGGCGGAGGTGACCAAGCCGCCGGCCGGGTCGGTGGTCAGGCCCAGGCCGGTGCCGTCCACGTCCAGGCCGTCGTTGGGGCGAATCGTGATGCCCAGGCCGGTCCCGTCGGCGGTCAGGCCGGTGTTCGGCTTGACGTTGACGCTGATGCCGGCGGCACCGACCGCCAGGCCACCATTCGGGGCGGCGACTGCCTTCACGCCGGACGAGTCAGCGGTGACACCGTGCCCGGTGACCACGGCAAGGCCGGCCGCGTCCACGGTCAGGCCCTTGTCGGGGGCGACCACGGCGGCCAGGCCGGTGCCGTCCACGGCCAGACCGGCGTTGGTCTTGATGGCCACGCCAGCACCGTTGGCGTCCACGTTCAGGCCGGCGTTGGTGCGGGCCACGAAGCGGACACCGTTGGTGTCCACACCGATCGCGCCGTTGGCGGACTTGGCGGCCAGGCCGTTGCCGCCGACGGTCAGACCGCCGGCCGGGTCGGCGACCACCGCGATGCCGGCCGCACCGACCGCGACGCCGCCGCTGGGGGCCGCGACCGCCGAGATCTGGTTGTTGGTGACGTCGATGCCGTCACCTTCGGTGTAGACCGGCGAGGTGCCCGAGTTCAGCAGCGACCAGTTCAGGGCCGTGGTGCCGACGGTGATCGCGCCGTCGGTGGTCAGCACGAACGTCTTGTTGCCGTTGTCGCCGCCCTCGGTGACGGTGACGGCGGTGCCCGAGCGCAGCTCGCTGTTCTGGTCGGCGTCGCTCGCCCGCACCAGCGCCGTGCCGTCGAAGGCGTACAGGCCGTTCTTGGTGGCGTCGGTCTGGCCCATGACCAGAACCCGGTCGCCGTTGGCCAGGGTGACCCCATCGATCACGCCCGGCGAGGACAGGTCGATGTTGTCATCCGCCGCGACCCGGACCGCGTCCTTCCAGATCAGACCCGTCGCGATGTTGTCGACGTACTGCTTGGTGACCGCGTCAGTCGAGACAGCCGGAGCACCCAAGTTGGTGATGCGGTTGAGCTTGAGATCGAGCAGTTGGGTAAACGTGATGGCCATCTCGGGCTTCTCCTATTAAGGCCGCAGGTAGGCAGTGCCGGAGTAGGGCTTGCTATGAACGACCACAACGGTCTGATCGCTCGGGAAACGAAGCTCCGCGACCATCTGCTGCCCGTCGTCGTCGAGAATGACCACGTTCGGAATCAGCCCGAGATGATGGTCAATGACCCAGGTAGCCGCTGCCGTGGATTGGCGATGCGTGAAAGACGCACCTGAACCGCTACCACCCCCGGCAGCGACGTCCTGAATCTCCTGGCGAAGCTGAGTCGCTTCCTCTTCCCACTCATACCGAAAACTGCGGCCACCACCGGCATTCGGGTCAGAGGTATCCAGCTCCGCTTGCAAAGAAGCCGCCCGCAACTTTTCCGCATGAGGCTCAGTGATCAGCGGAAAAGTCGCACGCGGCGTCTTGCGGATCTTGGGCCGGCGAGCACGGTTCGACTGCCGGTTCTCCGGCGGCTGCGCGATGCTGTCGGTCCCAGACACACCTACTACATCGGAAGGACTACTCGCTCAACGCGGAGGCGTCGGCAACACACCCGTCAGGTCAGGACCGCCCGGGTACAGCCGATCCATGCAGGCCAAGAACTTCTCAGCCCGAGGGTCCTGAGCAGCAGGATTGTTCCGGATGCAGTAGAACCCGATGAGGTTGTACTTCTTCACCTCGTCCAGGATCTCCTCCTGCTTAGCCGCGTTCGCCCGGCCACACTCACCCGTGTAGTTCGTGCAGTCCAGCAACGTCTTGTTGATCGCAGCAATCTGGTTCTGCTGATCCTTGGTCGCCCCGATGTTGATCGCGTTGATGACCGCGATCACCAACATGATCACCGTCGCCACGGACAACACATACATGATGTTGCGCTGCTGACGATTACTCTTCTCGATCACAGCGATCTTCCGATCCCGGTCGGCCGCCTCCTTGCGAATCCCATTAACCAAATCAACCATCGTCGCGTTCGACGCCACATTGGCCGCAGCTAGATCTTCCATCGCAGAGCTTGACCGATCCCACCGGTCAGCCCGAGCCTCATCCGACTCCATCAGCGATCAACCTCTCCCAATTGCTCCCGGAGCTGGCGGATCAGCATCTCCTGCTGATGCAGAATCTTCTCGTGCTCCTTGACCGCCTTCTGCAATTGTTCCAGGACACTGTCCGCAGTGTCCCGGCCTTCACGCCCCTGAGCGGCCACCTCGGTTGTCTCCTTCAAGAGTGAATTAAGCTCCTTCTCATCCACGTGGCGGCCCACTGTGGTGATCGGGCGGCGGCAAAAGATGCTGCTGCCGAGCGATGTTCTCCCGGATCTTCATCTCCTGGATCACGTTGACAGCCTGCTCCAACGCCTCAGCCACCTGCCGATGCAGCATTGCCGTCTCAACCTGCTTAGGCAGAAGCTCCACGCGGATGAACTCATTGAGCTTGTCGACTTGCGCCTGTGACTGATCTGATTTATCCCGCTCCCGGGCAATCGAACCCCGCGTGTAAATGATCATCAGCACCGCGAAGATGCCCAGCACCCCGTACTGAAGCAGCAATTGCAGCGGATCGGTGCTCGTTGCCGGCGCGGCCTGCACAAGAATCGGCTGCATGCCAATACCTATCGGGTTTAGCCGAAGGGCCGCCTGTCGAGGTAGTCGCGAAACCGAGCATGAAGTGCCGGCTTCGCCTCAACCTTGCCGATCAACAGGTTGCACTCATAGAAGAGGAAGCCTCGGATACAACGGCCGCATGTCCGCTTGTTCGACGGACAACAGGCGTGGTCGTGATCAAGCGAAAGCCGCATCACGGCGTTCGAGTTGTGGTGAACCTTGGATTCAGGCTCCTGGCAGAGGGCGCACACTCCGCCTTGGCTGTCGAGTAGCCAATTGAACTGAACCTCGGTCAACCGATAAACCCGCCACAACCGTTGCACGAACTGCGCATGGCGAAAAGCCTCGGTGTTCCGGGCATAGCTTTCCCTGGCCTTGTCCTTTGCTCCGTTGTGGTTGGCTGCATAGCGCTCGCGCCGTCGCGCCTGACGGCAAGGCTTGCAGACATTGTCCAGTCCAGAGGTACGAGTCTTGTCCAGGTAGAACTCGTCCTCAGGTCTTTCAACCTCACACTTGAAGCACAGCCGCACGGCGTAAGCAAAGCAGAGCGCCCTCCGGCCACTCCGGAGGGCGCTCTGAACGGGCGATTCTGGCGTTACGGCTGGCTTACATCCGAAACGTATACCATCTGCTCAGGACGGGTGATTACCGGCAAAATGTTCCACTCAATCAAGTATTGCCGGGCGCTTGGGTCCTTGTCCTTCCAGGTCTTGGTGAACTTGCCGGTGAAGCCGTCGGGGGCCTCGTCGTCAGCGGTCGGGCCGACGTACATCTCGATCGGCCGCTGGTCGGTGTAGTTACCCATGAACAGCGCGTTGTCCGGGACGAACAGGGTCGAGTTGCCGGCGTCGTCGTCGTAGACACTCTCGACGGTCTGCCAGTTCAGGCCCATGAAGCCGGGCAGGGTGCCCGACGAGTAGTACTGGTCCTTCATCCGGTCCGAGAGCAGGATGGCCGGGTTGGCACCGTTGGCCGCGAAGCTGTCGAAGATGTAGGCCATCGTCATCTCGGTGACGAAGGCGTCCTTGGCGTCCACCCGGCCGTCGCGGCGGATCAGCCGCTTCCAGGCGCGGATGTCGGCGACGATCTGCTGCGGGGTGGCGGTGTCCCAGCCGACCGACGGGGTCGGCTTGTGCGAGGCCGGGAACTGGTAGTTCACATTGGCCTGCACGTCCGGGAAGTCGAAGACGATGCTGCCCTTGAGGGCGGACCACAGCAGGTACTCGGCGAAGTTGTCGAAGCGCTGGTTGAGGTCGTTGACCTCGCGCAGGACGGCCTGCTCGGCGTTGGTCTGGGCGAGCTGACCGGGCTGGCGCAACCAGTGCAGGGTGGTGGGCTCAAAAACTTTCTTCTCGCGCAGGTAGACGAACGCGGCGGCCATCTGCGAGCGGCCGAGCCGGGGCACGATGTGCGCCTCGGAGTTCGGGACGTTCGGCTTGGCGACCATCCGGCTGCCCTTGATGACGTCCCACGTCACCGACGGGTAGGGCCAGGGGCTCTGGGGTACCCGGTTGAGCAGGGTCAGGGTCTCGGGGGTCGTGAACTTCTCAACGACACCGCGCAGGACCGTGGGTTCGAGAAGACTAATGGCTGGCATTTCGCCCACAGCTCCTTTAGGCGTCGGCTAAGTCTCAGCAGCGACTCCTGTTCGGAGTCCGGCCTGCGCCTTCCCGAGGGAACATCCGGCTGGCCTATCACTTACTTCCATCGGTTAGAGCGTTTGACTACCCGAATACGAAATGCCCCCGAGGTTTTCCTCGGGGGCATTCGGATTCAATTCTGGGGCTTACAGCTTCATCGTTCCCCGGACCGTGTCGACGGTCGCGCCCAGGTCGGTCAGTGCGGCGGCGTCGGCTCCGACGACCAGACCCCACTTGAGGATGCCGGCGATGACGATGTTGCTGACCTGGTCGTTGGCGGCCGAGACGGTGTTGCCGGTGTCGACCGGGCGGCGCAGAACACCGCGTGCGACCTGGGTGCCGTCACCCTTGGCGTTGTCGTAGGCGTAGTACTTCTTGTCGCTGGTGCGCATGCCCAGGACGGTGCCGGCGGCGAGCACGCCCTGGCCGGAGCCGAGGGTGACGCCCTTCTGGGTGAAGCCGACGGTCGAGTAGAGGATCTCGGGGTCGACGTAGTCGGCGGTCGGGTTGGTGAACCCCGGCACCGGGAGCTTCTGGTACTGAGTGGCCATTGTTTAGGTCCTCTTTCTGGTGGCCGATGGTTGCCGGGGTCGCGATTACTTGTTGAACGCGGCGGTCAGTCGGGCGATCTCGGCCTCGACGTCGACTTCGTGTTCCTTGGCCTTGGGCGCGTTGACGCCGACCTCGTTGGAGAGCTTCACGATCGGCGTGGCCGGGACGAGCTTGTCGAACATGTCGGTGTTCGAGAGCTTCAGTTCGACCATCGCCTCGCGCTGGGCCGGCAGGACGCGACCCTCGGAGATCAGCGCGTCGACCGCGTGCTCGGCGTCGGCCTTTTCGAGGGAGGCGAGCCGGTTGGTCAGGGCGACGTTGTTGGTGGCCAGATCCTTGACGGCGGCGGCAACCCGATCGGTGCTCAGCGTGTCCTTGTCGTCGGTGTTGGAGAGCTTGACGACTCCGGCGTTGGTGAGCGCGTCGACAATGGTCTGCGACAGCTTGGTCTGCTGCTCGCTCTCGGCGGTCTTGGCCTGAAGGGCGGACACGTCGATGTTGTGCTTGTCCTTCAGGGTCAGCAGCAGTTCCTCAAGGGACGGCTCTGCCACGGTCTTGGTTTCCTGCTCGGGCATTTCCGTCTCCTTGGCGGGCTTTTCGACGGCCTTCGTTTCGGAAAGCAGCACGGCTGCTTCGTCTGACCTATCGGTAGTAGCTGCGACGATCTCTTCGTATTCGTCGAGGCCGGTGACGTAGGGCCGATTGGTGACGCAGGAATGCAGAAGGGTGGGGCCGACCTTCTCGCCGGTCTTGGTGTTGGTGTAGTCGAGCGAGAGCATCGCGCTGGCACCGAGGTAGGTCTTGCCGAGGCGGGCGGCGTGTTCGGGGTCGCGGATGTCCATGACGGCGTAGACCTTGTCGCCGGCCACTTCGATGTCGACGACTTCGCCGATGTTGCGGTCGGGTTCCTCGCTGTGTTCGTTCTTGGCGTTGGCCAGCGGGACCTGGACGATGTCGCAGACGCCATCGTCGAAGTTCTTTTTCATCCTGGTGATGAAGTCGTCGTCGATGTCGATGACCTGCCCGGAGACGGGGTGCCGCAGCGGCCCCTTGTTGAGCAGGTGCTTGCGGAACAGCTTGCCCGTCTTTGTGCGAGCGAGAGATACGTATCCGTCGCCGTCGGACGGGACGATGACCAGCTCGTCACCCATGATTGTGCCTCCCTGTTTCAGGAGGCTTAATCGGTCGCGGCCCAGCTTCTGCGGAACTCGGTGAGAATGGTGCTTAGCGCGACGTTGTCGTTGACCTCGATCGCCTGGAAGTCGTCGAGGAGGCTCGGCGCACTGTCAGCGATGAGTTCCATCCATTCCGGGATGGGGACGTCGTTGTCTCTCTGCGCCATGAGGAGCCGGGCGCGACCGCTGATTTCGGTGTCGAGGCTTTCCGGGTAGAAATGCGTGAGAACACCATCGCGGTAGCTCCACGCGCCAATCGGCCCAAGGCTTTGGTCGATGTGGACCAGCACATGTTGCATAGGTGCGCCGTTCCTGTGATGAGCATGGTGTTTCCCCGTCGTCATGTGATCACTAGTTCCAACTGGCAACGGCAGTTGGGGTGACGGGGCGGGCCGGCCAGATTGCGCCAGACTCGTCGGTAGTCCTTTTCGACGGTGGTGGCGTTGTAGTCGAACTCGGCGTTGATGCCGACGAGAGTGCCGTCGAGGGCGGCGCACATGCCGCAGGGGTCGGCGGCGGTGGCGACCCAGCGTTTCATGAGGCCGGGGATGCCGGTGCGGTTCTGGTAGTCGTTGAACAGGTTGTTCAGGGCGTCGTTGGCTCCGGTGTGTACGGCGGTGCCGGCGGTGGCTTGGGCGCGGTTGCGCAGGGTGGTGGCGTTGTCGAGGATGATGTCGGCCAGGCCGGCGGGGTCGCGGGGGTCGTATTCGGTGACGATGGTGTTGGCCAGGTCGGTTTGGGCGTGGCCGAACATGGTGTCGATGTCGGCCAGTAGCCGATCGAGGTTGTCGGTCGGCCCGGGGGTGCGGCCGGGCAGGTTGTCGGGGCCGAGGTCGTCGAGGGTCTGGGTGTAGGAGACTTCGGCGGCGGCCTTGTAGGCGGTGCGAATACTGTCGCGGACCTTGAGGCGGGCGCTGGCGCTCAGTCGCGAGGTGACGGTGAACCAGGCGGGCAGGCTGATCAGGGCAAGGCCGGTGAGCAGGGTGCCGGGGGCGGTGGCGGCGGCGAGCAGGCCGGCGGCGGCGAGGCCCTTGTAGAGGGCGGTGATGGTGTCTTCGACCTCTTGGCGGACGCGGGCCTCGATGGCGATCAGGGCCAGACCGAGGGCGGCCACGGCCAGGGTAGGACCGGGACCGGCCTCGGCCGGCGGAGCGGCCGGCTGGATCACTTCGCGGGCTTCTTGGTGTTAGCGGCCTTCTTGGCGTCCCTGGCCTTGTCGGCGTCCTGCTCGGGGGTCTTCGGGCTCAGGGTCGGGTCGACCTTCCAGCCAAAGCGGCCGAACTGGTTGATGTCGAACCGCTGGCGGGGAGTCATCTTGCCGTTGGCGTCGCGGATGGCCACGGTGCCGTCGCCGTAGTCGATGAGCTGCGCGCCGGGCTCGTTGGGGTTGGTGAAGATCCGCTGGGGCTTCTTCTCGGCTTCCTTGTCGACGCTGGCCTGTGCGCCGGCTCCGCCGCCCAGGGTTTGGGTTTGGATGTTGGTGTCGCCCTTGCCGCCGCCGTGGGTCTGCTGCGGGTCGCCGCTGCCGCCTTGGCCGGGTTCGTGGCGGACCTTCTTGTTGGGGTTCTTGGTCTTGTTGGCCCCGTACTTCTTGCCCTTGACGCCGTGTTCGCCGAGCTTCTTGTTCATGTCGCGGGTGATGGGTGCGCCGACCGGGACGCCGTAGGTCTTCGCGCCTTCGGTGGAGCGGACGAACTTGGGTCCGCCGTTGTTGGGCCGGCCTCGGACCAGGCCGATGATGGCGTCGTCGAGCAGGCCGGCGGCCATGCCGGTGAGGGTGACGGCCAGGTCGTCGGGGTTGCTCAAGGTGAAGCCGTCGGGCACGTTCTGCGGGCTGATGTCCGCCCCGGAGGCGGGCAGAGTGGCCGGGTTGCCGCCGATGGCCGGAGCGGCGACGTCGGGAGCATCCGGTGCGCCGGTGGCGGCGTTCATCTGCTCCATCTGCATGGCCTGCTCGGCGGCGAGGGCCTCTTCCTCTTCGCGTTGTTCGACGGCTTCCCAGTCGACTTCGAGGCCGAATTCCTCGGCGACCTGCTTTTCCATCTCGCGGAACAGCTCGGGGGCGACGGTGGAGGCTTCGCCGGCCGCGACCAGGGCCTTGAACAGGTCGAGCATCGCGCCTTTCTGCTCGTCGGTCATGGCACCGAAGCGGAACAGCGGGTATTTGCCGGAGTCGAAGTTCCAGTCGATGAACCGAGGGATGATCTTGGTGTTGATCACTTCCTCGATCTCGGCCATGATCGTTTGCAGCATGAGCAGGAAGAGGCTGTCGGACTGCCGGCCGAAGTCGACCAGGCTGGCGTCGCCGCCGGTGCCCTGGGAGTCATCGAAGAACGCGGCCAGCACGCTCTTGGACATCTGGCTGTTGTGGTGGTTGATGTAGGCCAGGAAGTCGAAGCCGGTCGCTTCTTTGAGCGATTCGACCTTGTAGTTCTCCGGGATGGTCATCCACTGGGCGATGCCGAGGTCGGCCAGGCTGCGCTGGAAGGACGCCTTCTCGTCGCGGCTAGGGTTCTGCGGCATGGTGCCGACGCGGGTTCCGACGGCGGCGCGCTGGGCGGCGATGTGGGCGACGACGTAAAGCTTGAACTTGGCTTCCCAGTGCTTGTAGGCGGCGTTGAAGTAGCTGATGCCGTAGAAGGGTCGCTCTTCTTCGTTGGCGGCGTAGTAGACGACGTCCTTGGCCGGGATGACCACGTCGATCTGCTTGTCGTGGTACATGGTCTGCTGGCGCAGGCCGGCGAACTCGCTCTTGTCGTCGAGCAGGAAGGTGAGCTGCTCGGAGGGGCGGTGGGCCATCTTCTGTAGCGTCCACTTGCCCTTGAGCGGGCCGAGCTTGGGCTGCCAATAGACCATCTCGAACGCCTCGAAACCGTCGAAGACGGCCATGAGGAGCTGGGCGATGAACCGGCCGAACGGGACGGTCATGCCGCCGCCGGTGCTCGGAATGGTGAACATCTGCTGGACGAACAGGGCTTCGTCCTCGCCGCCGTCGACCCCTTCCTCGGGCACGAAGGTGGCGGTCTTGAGTGCGGCCCGGATGGGCAGGGTGATCAGCCGGTACAGGGCGCGGGCCTGGCCGTCGGTGCGGCGCATGGCGACGAGCTGGCGGACGGTGATGTCCTCGTGCCGCAGGGCCTCCCACATGTTCTTGTAGGGGGTCTGCCAGGGCAGGAAGCTGCTGACACCGACTTCGATGTCGGCCTTGGGCTTGGGCTGCACACCACCGACGGGCGTGCTGCGGCCACTCTTGGCCTCGCCGTCGTCGCTGGCGGAGGCGTTCTTGGTGGGCGCAGTCATGGTTGTTCTATCGGGTCTAAACTGCCGATTGGGCACAGCCCCTTGCCCACAGCGCTGGTCCCGCATATCGGACTACCTAGCTGCACCTAGAGGCTGGGATGGGGCACCTACAAGTGCCGGTGCGGCATGATGTGCTGCCATGAGCAGCGACGACGAGACCATGAGCCTGGCCGAGATCCGCGAGATCGCCGAAGTGCAGCTCGATCAGATGCTGCGAATGGCCCATGAGGATCTGCGCGACTTGACCACGGAGCAGCGGTTCGGCGTGATCACATCGAGCTTGAGCCGGCTACCGATCAGCCGAGCGGTGCTGATGGTGGGTTATGCGGTGGCGATCGAAAGGTTGGTCATGCGCGAGCAGTTGGATGAGGGTTTATCCGAACGGTGACGCGTCGTAGCTACTGGTCCAAATGCCACGCAGGCTGGCGACGCCGAACGGCAGTTCGGCGAACTCGCCGGTGGAGAAGGTGTCAGGCTCGTAGTAGCGGCGTTCGTTGGAGCCTTCCTCCCGGCCGCCGAGTTTGATCGCGCTCATGGCGGCGCAGGCCAGCGCATCGGCTTCGTCTTTCGATCCGTCGGCGGGGTGGTCGACGCGGCCGTTGGGCATCCGGGACAGGCTGAGCAGCTCGTCGCGCAGCAGGAACGGCACGGCCCGTTCGTCGAGGCCGGGGACGGTCAGGCGGGGGATCTCGATGCGGCCTTCGTAGATGAGGTCGCGCAGGTTGCGCCAGGGGTCCTCGGACAGGTCGGTGGAGATCTTCTCGGTCTCGATGCCGCGTGCTTCCAGGATCTGCATCGAGTCGGTCGACTGGAAGCTGTCGAAGGAGAAGTAGCGGATGTTGAAGCCGCGCCGGATCAGCTCGAAACAGAGCTGGCGTGCCCAGCGGATCTGGATCTCGCGGGGTGGTTCGGCGGACTGGTCGGCGGAGTAGGAGACGCAGAAGTCGACCTTCACCCGGGGGCGGACCTCGCGGATGGTGTAGGGGGCTCCGTCTTCGTCTTCGGTGACGGTCTCGTATTCGGCGTAGTCGACGACGTGGGCCATCGCGATGCCGGCGCGGTCGCCTTGCACTGCCAGGTCGGCGTGCATGGTGTAGATGGCTCCGCGTACCGGGTAGAAGTCCTCGGCGAAGGTGTAGCTGGGAGTCCACACCCGGCGGTTGGAGTGGTCGGACTTCTCCATGACGTAGCCGACGCTCAACGGGACCTGTTCGACCATCTTGAAGGCGGCGTCGACCGCCTGCACGTTGCGGAAGTACGGGTTGATGGCGCGGGCCGGCCGGCATTCGTATTTGGCGCGGGCCATGATGGGGTCTTCGCGGTAGTCCTCGGCGAACGCTTCGCGGCCCTTGACGCGGGGGTTGACTTCCCAGGTGGCCATCGGCCCGGACACGTAGTGCCGGGATTGGGCTCCGCGTTCCTCGAAGTCGGCGCGGGCGTCGTCGGTGAGCTGCTGGATGGTGGAGCCGAGGTAGCGCGGGTAGCTGATGCGGACGTTCTTGAACACCTCGGGGAAGCGGGTTGATGCGGAGGTCCGCATCATGTTGAGGATGCCTTCGGCGCTCTTGGTGGGTTCGCGGGCGCTAGCTCCCTTACGGACGACCATTTCCTTCTTGGAGCGGAAGGCGTCGATCTCGTCGGCGATGGCCAGCAGCAGGTTGAGACCTTCCTGGCTTTCGGCGTCGGAGTGTCCGGAGACGCTTTCGATGTTCTTGGCGTAGCTGATGACGTTCTGCTTGGGCACGCACTTGTCGGCGAACCAGCCCTTTTTCACGGCCCGGACGATGGGCATGAAGAACGCCTGCTGGGCCTGGGCGCTGCTACTGGCGACGTTGAGCAGGTGGATGGTGTCCTGCTCGGGCATGCCGAAGTAGTCCTGCGGGCTGTGCAGGCACAGCAGCAGGTAGGCGATGCGCATGGAGGCGACGCGGCAGATGTGGTCCTTGCCGGAACCCTTGCCCCATTGCAGGGTTGCGAAATTGATCATTCGCAATGGAAGGGACCAGTAACGCTCTTCACGCCACACGGCCGCTGAGCTGGCAACATGCAGCCTACCCTGCCGTTTGCCCGTCTCGAACTCTTCCGATAGCCGGGGGTACATGTCCGGGTAGTAGATGCGTTCGATGTGCCGGACGGCGTCGTACTGGACCGGTGACAGGGGTGGGTTGCCGAGGAAGGCGCGGTCCTGGACGAAGACGGTCAGGGGGACAGGTTCCTCGGCGAAGATGTGTTCGAGCGCGATGTTGCCGGGGTCGTCGGGGTCGTCGGGGCTGGCCCGCTTGATCTCCTCGGCCGCCTTGAGCAGGCCGCCGGCGAAGTCCCAGGGTTCGTTGTTCTTGCGGATCGGCATCAGACACCGATGACCATGAGCTGGACCAGGACGGCGGTGGTGGCCAGTTCGATGCCTTCGACGTTGCCACCGAGCAGGATCGGGGTGGTCTTGGACTCGAAGACCTGCACGGTGACGACGTCGAGGTTGTAGCCGCGCACCAGCGCGAAGGCGGCCAAGGTGGGGTTAGCGGTGTCGCGGATGGCCTGGGCTTGCACGGCGTAGATGACGCTGAAGTAGCCGGTGGGTAGGCCGAAGTTGAGTGCGCCGGTGGCGTTGGTGGTCTGCGCGTCGGTGAAGATCTTGGGGTTGAGGTTGGTCAGGGCGGCGGTGCGGTAGGTGACCTGGCCAGGGTCGCTGGACAGCACGTACTGGGCTGCGCCGTGGGCCAGCCGGGAGCCGGTGCGCAGGCTGGACATCAGCCGGTGACCACGGCGCGGATCGCGCCGGCCGCGAACGAGATGTCGGGGTAGACGGCGACGGCGGTGGTGCTGGTCGGTGCCCAGTCGATGCTGATGGCGCGGCCGTCGCTGGTGGTGCGCAGGCCGAGCTGCACGTCGAGGGTGCCCAGGTTGTGGGTGATGGTGGCGGCGACCCCGGCCGTGAGGGCGGGCAGGTCGGCGGAGTACTTGGTCAGTGCGCCCAGGTTGGTGCGGGCGGCGGCTGCGGTGGTGGCTCCGGTGCCGCCGTTGGCCAGGCTGACCGGGATGTCGAGGGCGAAGGTGGTGCCGGAAAGGATCAGGCCGGTGCCGGCGACGTAGGTCTGCCCGCCGGTCTGGAAGGTGATCCAATTCTGGGTCCAGGTGCCGGGTGCGCCGGAGGCCGACGCGGTCTGGATGTACTGGTAGCCGGCCTTGGTGCCTTCGGCGACGGCGACCATCGAGCCGTCGAAGACTTCGCCGGTGCCGTCCGAGTCGGGGGTGCGGGTGGCGGGACTGGTGGCCCCGTTGAAGGTGTAGATGCCGTTCTCGGTGCCGGTGTTCTGCACGGGGGCCAGGAACCGGTCGCCTGCGGCCAGGGTGACGCCGTCGAGGGTCGCGCCGGGCGCGGCCAGGTTGACGTTGCCGGTGGCGGCGACGCGGACGGGGTCTTTGACGCTGATGCCGGCGCGGGCGTTGTCGACGTAGGACTTGCTGACAGCGTCGGCGGCTCCGACCGGGTTGGCCAGGTTGGTGATGCGCTGGCCGTTGAGGTCGAGGGCGGCGGTCGGGGCAAGGAGCTGGTCGAGGCGGTTGGTGCGCACAGCGGTGTTGAAGTCGCTGATCGACGCGGCGAGCTGGGTGCCGGTGTGGTTGGCGCGGGCCAGCGGGTCGACGGCCAGCTTCGACAAGGCGATGCCGGCGGTCGAGCTGATCATCGCGTTGGTGATCGACCCGGCCGGGATGCTGGACCCGTCGGCGACGACCCAGACGGTGCCGTCGTACCACTTGACCTTGGGCGGGGTGACCGAGGTGTCGGTCCAGAGCTGGCCGGGCTGCGGGCTGGCCGGGGCGACGGCGGAGGCTTCGGGCCGCAGACCCTTGACGGGAATCTGAAGGAAGTCTTGGGCACTGCCGTAACGCATTGCGGCTCCTTAGGCTTTCAGCCGGGCAGCGCCCGCCATAGGCACGTCGAACGTCACCACTACGGTGTTTCTATCGGGCATATAGACGTCGCCCTCGAACTCGTGACCGTTGAAATCCATGAGGGTGACAACGGGATAGGCGTCGAGGTAATGCGCGATAGTCCACACGGTGGAGGGTGAGTTGAATGCCTGCTCGAAGCTCAGGGAGTAGCTGCCGCCGGCCCCGGGTGGCCCGGGTGGGCCTTGGGGTCCGGTGGGGCCGGCCGGTCCGGTGCCGCCGGGCGGGCCTTGGGGTCCGATCTGCTCGTCGGTGAGCACCTTGACCAGGTCAGCGGTCGGTTCCAGGGTGTGGATGACGTTGCCGACGCCATCGCGGACCTCGATGAAACCGACGGTTTCGGTGTAGGTGACGATCTCGCTGGTCATGGCTGTTTCACGTCGACCACGACGGACACTCGACCGCGCAAGAATCGGCGGACGAAACCGTCGGGTTCGATCAAGTCGAAGTTGTAGTAGACCAGCGGCGGCTTGAACAGCATCGTCTGTGCCGGCGTCATGAGCATCGTGATGCGCCCGTCGGCGGTCAGGGTGATGCCACCGTTTTCGGTGCTGAGTTCGACTACGGCCTGGGCTTGCTGGTTCCCAACCAGCATGAGGGCTTTCCAGCCGGTGAAATTGACCGGTGTGGTGCCGTCTTGGTACCAGCGGAATTCACGCTTGAAGCTGGTACCGCTGTAGACCACGATTTCGTAGTTCAGCGGCAGAGTGTTCTGCGGCATGACTCACTCGTCAAAGGTGAGTTTGAGAATCTGGTCCAGGGCGCTGGTGTAGCACTTGGGCACGGACGCCACGATGGTCAGCAGGTCCGCGTCGCTCATGTCGAAGACGGCCTCGACGGCGGGCGCGGTAGCCTTGACGTTGTCGCTCTTGGCCTTGGCCTTCTTGGCTTCCCACTGAGCAAGGGCCTTGGCGGCCTTGGCCTGGGTGTCCTTGTCGACGCCCTTACCGCTGGCCCACACCTTGACGCGGCTGACCGCGATGGCGATGGCCGAGGACGTGGACTTGCCGGTCTTCTTGATCGCGCGGGCGATCTCGCAGATGTATTCGGGCAGCCCGCCCTCTTTCTGCACCCAGTTCGACCCGGGCGATTCGTCCAGCGAACAGCCGGCGAAGGCCACGATGAGGGCGTGGTCGTCGCTGGTCAGGTTCACTGTGCTCATCGCCCGGGTCTCCCGTGGTCTGGGTGTGATTACTTCTTGTCCTTGTCGGCGTCAGCCTTCTCGGAGTCGGCCTTGTCCTTCTCGGCCTTCTTCTTGGCCTTCTCTTCCTCGACGTCGCGCTTGAGCCGCTCGCCCGGGTAGAGGTTGTCGGACAGCACCTCGACCCACTCCTCGTCGCCGTTCTCGTTCTCGCGCTTGACGAGCTTGGCGATGGTGGTGTCGAAGTAGATGGGCTCGTCGTCCTTGGGCTGCGCCTCGCCGCCGTTCTCGTCGGGAGCGTTGCGCTTCTTCCAGTCCTTTTCGGCCGACGCGGTCTGGGCCTGCGTCTGGGGGGCCTTTTCGGTCATGCTGATCTCCTCAGATCTTGACGTGTTCAAACGCAGTGGCCATTGAGGTGAGCAGGTTGCTGCGGGTCTTCGGGTCAGTCACCGAGGAGTTCACGGTTTGCAGGATGAGCTGCTGGACCTCGCGCAGGAGCTGCTTGCGGTCAGCTCCGGCCATCTGATCGGCCTTGGTGATCATCCGGTTGAATTCCTGCGTCATGGACAACCAGAAGGTATTGAAATCCTTCTGCACGGCGGTGGTGTTGAATCCGCCGAGTTCGCCGCGTTCCTTGGAGCGCATCACGATGTAGTTGTAGGCGATGCGTTCGATGAGGAGCTGCTGAACGGTGTTCATGGGCAGGTCGGATGCTTCTTTACGCATGCGAGCAACGAGCACTTCGTAAAGGTCCCGAAGCTTCGGGTCCTCGATGTGCTCAGGCAGGAAGAATGCACCGTCGAGTGCGGCGAAATCGTCCTTACGCGCAGGCATGCCTGTTCTATCGGTCCGGATATTCGGTGACGAGTCTGGTGTGCCCGTCGGGGTCGGTGACGATCCGGATGGTGAACGGGACCGGCCCGTTGGTGAAGGTGTGTTCGCCGGTGGCGAGCAGGTCGGCCTGAGCTTGCTCGAAGGCTTCGTAGTAGCGGGCCATGAATTCTTCGGGGGTTTCGTTTACTGGCATGCTCTGATCCATCCGTGCTGCATCCACATCGGGGTCCCGGCCCGGTAGTGCGGGTGCCGGACGGTTTCGCAGATGTAGCCGAACTGTTCGAGCAGGGCCTGGCAACTGCTGTGCAGCTCGGGTGAGTGGAATTCGATGAGCAGGTCAGGGCGGTGCACGGCCAGGATCTTCTTCGCTCCGAACAGCACCTTCAGCTCGTGGCCTTCGGTGTCGATCTTCATGAAGTCAGGCGCGTGCAGTGCTCCGTCGCTGACGAGTGTGTCGGCGGTGGCGCAGACGACGGTGCGGATGTGTGCGCCGGGCTGGGCGGGGTTCCATTCCATGCCCTTGGTGCCGGCGGTGACGAGCTGCCCGGTGTCGATCTTGTCGGGCAGTTCGATGAGTTCGACGAAGTCGTCCTGGTCGGACAGCGCGATCGGCAGCCATGTCAGGTTCCCGGCGAAGTCTTGGAGGTAGGGCCAGCACTCGGAGGCCGGCTCGAAGGCGATGACCTGGGTGAAGCGTTCGAGCATGATCGGGACGGTCTGGCCGCAGTTGGCTCCGACGTCCCAGCCGTATGCGCCTTCCCAGTCCTTCCACAGCTTGTGCCAGATCTCGGGTGGGTCGATGACGGCGGGCTTCATGCGACGGCCTGGATGCGGAAGTAGCTGAGGAAGGAGTGGCCGAGGTAGTCGGTGTAGGCGGGCGGGATGGCCTCGGTGAGTTCTTCGCGTACGTCGGTCCAGTCAATCTGCATAGCTGCCTGCATTTCCTTGACGGTGGCCTTGCCGCCGCCGTTGCCGTAGGCAGCGACGTAGGGACCGTCGAACCATTCGCCGTGGCGGTAGCCGCGCACCCGACCGCGATGCTTGACGTGTCGAGGTTGTGGTGTTGTCCAGCGGCCCAGCTCGAAGTTGCGGTGCCGGATGACGTCAAGGCCAAACATCTCACCGCACAAGGTGATGTCCTTACGAATCGGGGCGGTGCCGATGGGCTGCTCGATGATGTAAGGCAGCCCGGAGCGTTCCAGCTCGACCCGCAGGGCGGGGATGAGCTGTTCGTGGGTGCGGCCCCATCCTCGGGACTGGTTGGTGCCCTTGGTCAGGGCGCAGCCTTCTTGGCACGGCGGTGATGCGTGGATGAAGGTGTAATGCTGGATCGTGCGAGTGTCGTTGAGGTGTCGTAGGTATTCGATGGCGTCGGCGCGGACGAACGAACCCGGGTAGTTGGGCCGGTCGACGATGTCGACGCCCAGTACATCGAAGCCTGCACGTTGGTAGCCGTGACCTGCTCCTCCGGCGCAGCAAAAGAGGTCGAGAACGGCACAGCTCACGAGAGGTTGCCCATCTCGGCGAGGGTCAGCGGGGCCTTGGGGGTGACCGGCCGGCTGGGCAGGCTCTGGAAGACCTCGCAGAGCATGACCAGGGCCAGTTCCAGCCCGGCGCGGGTGTCGGTGAGCCGCAGTTGGGTGTTGACCTGCCAGAGCACCTTGAGGGCGGCGACGACGGTGGGGGTTTCCAGAGTCAGGGCCAAGTTCTGTCGGGCGGCCAGTGCGACACCGGTCTTGGTCAGGTCGCCGCCGCAGCGCAGCACGAGCACGTCGCGTAGGCAACCGATGGCGTCGTTGAGGATGGTGGCGGCCTCGGCGACGCGGGTCAGGGCGGTGTCGAGGGCGGCGAAGGCGGCAGGGATGTCGCCGGCCAGCAGCCGGTCGAAGATGGCCGGGGTGTAGTCGACGTGGCCGAACAGCCGCTCGTACTGCTCGGCGGTGCTCAGGCCGATGGCCAGGATCTGGTCGAGCTTCATGATGGCGTCGCGCAAGGCCCCATCGGCGCGTTCGGCGATCAGGTGCAGCAGGTCGGCTTCGACGACTTTGCCTTCGGCGGCCACGATGTGGGCGAGCCGGCCGGCGATGTCGTGGGGGCTGAGCCGTTTGAAGGTGAAGCTCATGCACCGGCTGGCCACGGTGGGCAGGATCTTCTGCGGTTCGGTGGTCAGCAGCACGAAGGTGGTGTTCGGTGGGGGCTCTTCCAGGGTCTTGAGCAGGGCGTTGAAGCCGGCCGGGCTGATCGACTGGGCTTCGTCGAGCACGACGATGCGGTGTTGGCCGGCGTGCCGGTAGAGCACCTGCTGGCGCAGGTGGCGGATGTCTTCGACCAGGCCGTTGCTGGCGGCGTCGATCTCGATGAGGTCGAGGCTGCTGCCGTCCTGGATCGCCCGGCAGCTCGGGCAGGTGCCGCACGGGCGGGTGGGCTGCTGGCAGTTGAGGGCGGCGGCCAGGATGCGGGCGGTGGTGGTCTTGCCGGTGCCTCGGCAGCCCTCGAACAGCAGCGCGGTCGGGGTCTGTCCGACCTTGACCATCTGGCGCAGAACGATCTGGATAGCGGGCTGCCCGACCAGGTCATCGAAGGTGGTGGGACGGTACTTCAGGGCCAGGGTCTCGGTCATTCTCATTCGCCGTTCCCGGGAGCAATAACGCCTCGCTCAACCATGTCGGCGGCAACGGCGATCATGAGTTTCTTGTTGGTGTCTGGTACGTCTTGCCACGGCTTCGCGCTGGCATCTCGGGTGCGGTACCCGAAGTTGGGGGCCAGCCGCTCATAGGTCTCGTGGAACTGCGCGGCGATGTGTTCGGCTGAGGTCATCAGTCACTCGCCGCCTGGCAGGATGGCGTTGGCCTTCTTGGCGGCTTGCTTCTTGGCCGGCGGGGGCATGTTGCGCCCGGTGATGATGGCGACTTCGCCGTTGGCCTCGATCAGCTTGGCCATGTCGTCGCGGGTGATTCGGCATTTGCCGTTCTGGCCCCAGGACGGTCCCCACGAGTTGTGCAGGGTGTAGTAGCCGTCGCGGATGTTGACGCCGGTGATGAGGGTGCAGTGCCCGCCCATCTTGTCGCCGGTGGGGTGGATGTAGTTCTTGCTGTCGGGCCGGAACATGCCCTCGTACCAGTCGACGCCGATGATCGCGGGGCCGAGGTAGCCGACGCCTAGGGCCATTTCCTTCTCGCTGGTCGCCCACCGGTATTCGGAGTAGTAGCCCAGGTCGGCGGCGGCCTTGATGCCGTACAGGACGCTGGTGCCCTCGTAGCGGGGGTTGGCCTCGGGGTAGCTGCCGCCGGGCCAGGGGTCGTCGCGCTGGGCGACCCAGTAGATCTTCTCCCGGGCGAAGGTGGCGTCGAGCTTGCGGACCGGGACGGGGTAGTACATCAGCTCGTTGGCGACGCCGAAGCCGACGCAGGCTCCCTCGGTGCCCTGGTCCAGGATGGGGGTGCCCTCGGGGGCGCTCCACTTGCGGGAGATGAGGGTCTGTTGCTCCTCGTTGAGGGCTGCTTGGACGGGGTAGCTCAGTGACTGCTGGTCGAAGGCGGGGATGCGATCGAGCCGGCGGTCATAGGTGCTCACGCCGTTCTTGAGCGTGTACTGGCTGGGCATTGGGGCGTCTCCCGATCGACAGCAGCGGCAGCGGCTGGGACGCCGCCAACGCATTGGTCATCGGTTGGGATGCTGCGCGGCGGAGATCCTCTGGCACTCCTACGGCGCAGGCCCCATCTTGTTGTACGGCCACCGTGCTCAGACGGGTGAATCCGAACGCGTACCCGCACTCGGGGCACTCGAAGTAGGTGTGGTCGCCGTCCTGCTCGGGCTCGGCCCGGCCGTTGCAGGCCGGGTCGGCGCAGGTGGTGGTCTCGGCTTTATGCATCGTCGGAGGGCGGCTGCACGGGGGCGGCTTCGCGGATGTCGCCCTGGTCCTGGAAGACCAGCGTGTAGACGTCGTCGGCCGGGTCGAGGGAGTCGGTGAAGTCCTCGGGCGAGCTGTTGGACGGGTCGCGGTCGGCCATTGCTACTGGCACGTCGCGGCTGTGTTCGCGCTTCTCGGGCATGGAGTCCTCGTATCCGGAGAGAATGCGGATGAGTTGCGGGTCGATTGGTCCGGGTATTTCAAATCGGACCGTGCGGGGGCGGAGCCAGTCGAAGCTATAGAAGTCACTCACTCCGTCAGCTCGCGGCCGTCGAGGCTGTGGTGCAGGACGAGGCGGCGCATGGTGCCGTTCGGGGCGATGCAGTACTCCACGTCGACCCCACAGGGGCATTCGTCGCCGGCTTCCTCGTGCTCGATGAGGTCGTCGACCGGTAGGACGTGCAGAACGGTCATCACGGCTTAGCTCATCGGTCGTGGGGCCATCAGCTCGGCGTAGTTGAACTTCTTGCCGAGGGCGTCGGAGATGGTCACCTCGTCGCCGTAGCAGCGCAGCACGGTGTTGTTGTAGACGGCCACGAACTTGGGGACGGTGGATTGGCCGGTAACCCAGGCCCGGCCGGCGTCGGTCAGTCGCCAGTAGCCGGCTCGGCCGCCGTCGGTGCGTTGGATGGCGACCTGTTCCTCGACCAGGCCCCAGTAGCGCAGCTTGCCCTCTTCGCGGGAGCGGGCTCCGACCTGGGTCGGTAGGTGCACCCATTGGCCTTGGGGTCCGTGCAGGTACATGGCGATCAGAGAGCGGGCCATACCGGAGTTGATCTGCCGGCGGTAGACCTTGGTGTATTGGTTGCAGCAGGGACAGCGTGCTCCGATGTTGATGCGTTCGGCCAGCCATTGTTGCGCTTCGCTGATGGTCTTCATCGACGTTTTCCTACGTTCGCGCGGAGTTGTTCAAGCATGTCGAGGAATTCGTAAGTCATGTACGTCGTGTTGGCGTCTTCGGTGACGATCTCGATCGGATAGAGCTTGCGGTAGGTGTAGATCCGCCCGTCGTCGGCCTCGTCAGCGTCGGGCAGGAACACTTCCATCGTGATCTTCAGCATGGGCTTCACGGGGTGGCCTGTTCGTCGAGGCAGCGGGGGCAGTACTGGGGGTGGAACGGCTGGTCGAGCAGGTTGATAGGGATGCCGAGTGTGCAGCGCTGGCACGCCGGGCGTAGGAAGTCGGTTTGGTGGCGGTCGGTGGCGATGAAGACGTCGAGCCGGCGGGCGGAGTGCTTGGCGAAGGGCAGCCAGGACTGCTTGCCCATGAGCACGGCGACGATGTTGTAGGGGTTGGGCCGGCCTCGGAGCAGCATTCGCACGAGCAGCCGATGTCCGTCGCGAGCGAGCCACAGGTCATCGACGTAGGCCAGGGCGTCGACCGTCTCGCTGTTGGGGGCGAAGTAGCCGCCTTCGATCTTCAGGCGCATGCCGATGGAGTCCTGTCGGTGCCACCAATCGAGGCGTTGCACGAGGGTGTCGTAGTCGGCGTCGACTTCCACCTCGAACAGGGTGAGGTCGACATCGGTGCGCAGGGTCACGGCGTCGGTGGGGTGCCGGGTCCAGTCGTCGATGCTCAGCCGACCGTCGAGGTGGTTGTTGAGCTTGGTCATGAACGCCTTGAGCAGGGTGTCGTTCATGGGCCGGGTCAGGGCGAACTCGACGTAGTCGGTGCCGGCGGTCCAGTCGCGGTATTTGACCTCGTCGGAGGCGAAGCGGATGGTCCGTTTGGCGATGCCGTGGGTCCAGCCGAGTGCGCCTTGGGCGCGGAAGGCGGCGCGGCGGACCAGGAAGCGCCAGTGGTCGTTGCCGACGAAGCGCAGGGCCTCGGCCTTGGTGATGCGGGCGCGGATGCGGATGGCTTGGGAGTGCTGGTCGACGGCGCGCAGGGTGCTCAGGTCGACGTCGCGGTCCTCGGCGGCGTCGCGGATGTAGCCGGTGCGGTAGCGCAGGTCGGTGTGTGAGCAGGCTCCGCAGGTTTTGCCTTGGCAGCGTTCGTCGCAGCGGGCGATCCACTCCGAGCCGTGGTAGCTGCGGTCGAAGTTGAGGTCGTAGCTGTGGCTGTCGGTCCACTCGACGAATTCGCGCATCTGGACGTAGGTGGTCCACAGCAGCTCGTTGCTGATGCCGGTGTCGATGAATTCCCAGCCGAACATGTCGTGCTTGAGGCGTTCGTCGAAGCAGTCGGCGAAGCCGTTGGCGAAGCCGTGGTCGATGAGTTTGGCTTCCAGGGTGGTCTTGAAGGTGCGGGGTACACCGCCCCAGCAGGCTTGGTCGGCTTCCAGCATGGCGTCGACCAGGGCTTCACCGACGTCGCGGCTGGCGCGTTGGGAGAGCTGGAAGAAGGCCAGTTTGTCGGGCTGGGCCTTGGCTCCGAGCTTGAAGTCGATCTTCAGGTCGCGGAACTCTTCCCAGATGTCACCCAGGATGCGGCTGGCCGGCTGCGGGGCGAACCATTGGAAGGGGGTGTTGGCCTCGATCAGCAGCGGGGTCCAGGAGAACTGGATGCGCACGGTGGGCTGGTTCATCGAGTCGCGGATGTCGGCCAGCTCTTTGGCCAGCTTGAGGATGCGGTAGATGTCGCCCTCGTCCTCGCCGGGCAGGTTGCTGATCATGAAGAGCTTGAATTTGCGGATGCCGGCGCGGATGCCTCGGGTGACGGCTTCTTTGACGTCGGCGTCGCTGGTGCCCTTGCCGACCAGGTCACGCATCCGCTGGGAGTTGCCCTCCACCCCGAGGCTGACGGCGTCCATGCCGCCGTGGACTTGCAGCAGGATGAAGGTGTTGTCAGCAGTAAAGTCATCGACGCGCATGCTGGCCGCGTCGACCTCGTCGGAGACCTGTTCGAGCAGGTTGGCGATGAGTTTGCGGCGCTGAGTGTGCATGGGCAGGTCAGGGCTGAACGGGGCCATCCGGGTGCTGCCCATGTTGTTCTGCATGTTCTTGGCGTAGTCAACGACGTAGTCGACGCTGCGCTGCCGGTAGGGCTTGGAGCGCCAGACCAGGGAGCAGAACCCGCACCAGGCCGGGCAGGACCGGGCTACTTCGAGGTCGCCGGAGCCCATTGCCGGGTCGGCGTAGAGCAGCGGCGGGTTGTCCAAGGGCTTGATCGCGTCGAGGTCGGCCACGTGCCGTTTGCGGAACGGCAGCCGCATCCCGTCGAGCAGGCTGGTGTAGCCGCTGACCTGCTTGGACATGCGAGGGCCGACGCCGACGTGAGTGCGGTCCTCGTTCTGGTAGTGGACCTTCACGAAGCGGGGGAAGTAGAGGAAGTTGAATTCGCGGGCGAGGTCTGCATAACAAGCCACGCGGTCGGTCGACCAGCGTCCGAGTCGCTTGAAGGCGGCGATGCGGGCGGTGACGGCTCCGATGCCAGGGTTTCCGGGTTCGTCCTCGCATTCTCCGAGGAACCAACAATCCACAACGGGACTGAGTACCTCCGGGGCTCCATACGACAAGCCTCCGACCATGATCATGGGGGTGGCGTTGGCGTCGCGGTCGTGCCAGCGGGGCGTGATGCCGCTCATGGTGAGCATCTTGAGGAAGCTCATGCTCAGCACCGGGTAGGAGATCGAGGTGGCGACCACGTCGAAGTCGGTGATCGGGTGCTTGGTCTCGATCCCGAAGACGGGAATGTGGCTCTTCTCCATCAGCCGCATGTCGCCGGGGGTGGCGGGCAGGTAGAAACGGTCGCAGAGGAAGTCCGGGCGGTGGTCGTGGATGGCCTTGTAGACCGCCGGGATGCTTTGGTTGCCGGCGGCGGCCTCGTAGACCCAGGAGGCGACCATGCACCACCGGGCAGCGGCGCTGTCCCACGGCCGGCGTTCCGCATTCGGCTCGGTGCCCAGCATTTGGACCCCTAGGTCCAAACGGTGCATGTTTGCGTCAACCCAGGCTTCGATCTGGGCAGGTGTTCTCACTCGGGACGCTCCCATGCCGACAACGCCCGCTCGTACTGAGCAACACGACGCGGTGATAGGTGGGGAAGAATCACCTGCATACTGGCCACCGCAAGCTTTCCGCCAAGGAACCAGAGGTGGCCCCAGAGATACGAAAGCCCCGCTTCGACCCAGAGGCACAGCCCTCACCCTCGAAAAACCCGGCCAACCAAGCAGCCTCAATACCATCCGGGACATACGTCGGGAGAATGTCCGGGCGCGGCTGCTTAGCATCCCCCGCACAACGGCGGCAGTTCACCGAGTAGGCGTACTTCGATCGGCCGCAGGCGCAGACTGGACTCGACACGAACCCGTCACGAACCCGAGGTCGGCGGGCCTTCTCTTCGAGCGTCCGGACCCGAGTCACTGCCAGGTCCACCGCGTGAGCTGGTTGGGGTCGTTGCCGGACTTGCGGGCGACGAACTTGTTGAGCCGGCGCACGTCCCAGCGGCCGTCCAGCGGCCACAGGCGCAGCTCTTCGAGGGCGGACGAGGCGATCTCGATGGTGGTGTAGGGACCCCAGACCCCGCGCAGGTCGGTCTCGGTCTCGTCGGCCCACAGGACCAGGACGTGCCAGTCCGGTTCGGGCTTGTCCACGGCGGGGGCGAAGATGTCGGCGAAGGCGTTCGTAGTCACACCTTGTTTACCGGCAGCGAGCCTGCGCTTCGTGCTTGTCCCTCGATCGGGGAGGCGGGTGCGAGATGGACCGCCTCCCCGATCTACCCCGATGTCGACGGACGCGGGGAGACAGAGATAGGGAAATGCCCCGGGCCGGTGAGCAATCAACCCGGTAGCCGGGGCATCCCTGAGTGACGCGGCACTGCCGCGTTCCATCGGATTCACAGAGCGACCCAGAGGCCGTCTAGCGGACTTCAGACTACGAGCTGGCGTGAGCCGTGGCCAGCCGGTTCACCCGAATGGTCCTCACAGGCGGGTGGCCTTGGAGACGCCGTTGTGCAGTTGGATGTGATAGACGATGTCGGCGGCTTCTTGGAACGATTCCTCGTGGGTGACCATGAAGATCTGCACGCCGGTCTGGGCGACGAGATCCTTCAGGAACTCGATGAGCCGGGGCAGGTATTCGGCGCTGACGTGGGCGAAGGTTTCATCCAGGAACAGGATGGTGTCCTGGCGGTGCCGGCTAAGTAGGAGGATGACCAGGCGCAGCAGGAAGCCGATGACGGCGGCCAGTCCCCCGCCTCGGGCGGAGAGCACGTCGGTGTCGACGGTGGTGCCGTCGTCGAGCTTGGAGCGGACGATGAAGTCGATGACCGGGGTCTTGGCCCGTACGCCGGGGACGAGGTGGAAGGTCAGCTCGTCGCCGAAGATGGTCTGTAGGCCCTGGGTGACCAGGGTTTCGATGGCGCGTTGGGCTTTGTCCTGGCGTTCCTCACCGATCGCGGCGAGCAGGTGGGCGGCCTTCTCGTGCAGCTCGATGAGTTGTTCCAGTTCGGCGATCTCGGCGACCAGTGCCTTGCCCCGGTTGGCCAGGGCGAAGGCTTCGCCCTGTTGGCGGTCGACGAGCCGGCGGGCGGCGGCGAGTCGAGTGGCGACGGTCATGACATCCAGTCCGGGTTCATCTGGTTGAGGCAGCCGACGCTGCCGTCCGCCGCGCGGAGCAGGATGGGGGTGCGCCGGGTGGTGGTGTCGTCGCCGAGCTTGAAGGTGCAGGTGGTGTCGCCGTAGGTGTTGATCATCTCGACCAGGTAGCGGTGGTTGAGGGTGACGGTGCGGGCCGCGCCGGTGAAGGTGGCGTCGATGGTTTCGACGGCGGCGTTGCCGAACTTGTCCTTGGCGGTGACGGTGATGCTGTCGGTGGTGATCTCGAATCCGACGGCGCTGGTCTCGGGGTCGGCGGTGATGCGCACGCGGCGGATGGCGTCGAGCAGGTCGAGCTTGTCGACGTTGAGCTGGTGCCGGTTTTCCAGGGCCGGCCGCAGCATCTGCGATTCCATGTCGGGGAACTGGGCGAAGAATTTGTTGACGATGAACACATCGCCGCCGAACCGGAAGATCAGATGACTCGGTGATTGACCGATGTCGATGGCCTCGAGCTCGCTGATCTTGAGTAGACGGAGAAGATCATCGACGGCGCTGATCGGGATGCGCAGCTTGACCGGCAGGTCCGGGATGCGGATCTGCTGGATGCGGGAGCCGTCGGAAGCGGTCAGCTTCGAGTCGGCGATGTCGATGATGTTGAGGTTAGCCCGGTTCGGGTCGCGGCTGGCCGCGTATCGCACGGCGTGCAACGCGGCCAGGAAAGTGCGCCGGCTGACCGAGACAAACTCAGCCTCGGTGATCGCCGGCATGGCCGGGTAGTCGTGTCCGCCGGGCAGCATGAGCGTCCACGATGCCCGACCGATCTGGATGCGGGCCGTGGTGTTGGTGACCTTGATGGCGACGTCGGCGTCCTCGGCGGTCTTGACGACTTCGAGCAGCTTCTTGGCCGGGAACACGGCGACGCCGGGCCAGGCCACCGAGACCATCGGGGTGGAGGCGATCAGGCTCATTTCCAGATCGCTGGCCACGACCCGCAACCGTTGCGGATCGAGCTGAAACTGGAAGCACTTCAGGACCGGCATCACGTCGCGGGTCGGCACGACAGTGATCGCCTTTTCGAGCAAGACCTGCAACACGAACTTCTTGATCGTGAAGCACATGACGGTAGAGATCTGCGGGGCGGCGACCTCCGTGGGATCGTCAGCCATAATGGCGGCCAGGACGTCACTCATCGGTGCTCTCACGCTCCATCTCGGTCAGCATTTCGATCATCCAGCGCAGGGCATTGCTATAGCCGTTGTCTTTGGCCCGCTGCTGCCGGTAGCGCAGCGCTCGGCGTAGGTCACCGACGTTGACCCAGGTCTGATCGCCGACATGGATCAGCTCGGGCGGCCGGTAACCCTTCGAGATGGCGTCGCCGCGCCAACCCCCGGTCAAGGCCATCAGACACCGACCTCATCGAGGCAGGCCGTCAAGGTCTTGACGATGGCTTCCAGCTCCTGGCGCAAGCTGTCCAGCAGGGCGGTGGCGGCCTCGACCGTGGTCACGTTGTACTCGCGGGCCAGTTCCGCCAGCGCCTCGTCGTAAGCGGCCTGAGCGGCTTCGCGGGCACCTTCAGCACGGGCGCGGGCGTTCTGGGCCTTGGTGACGCGGCGCTGTAGTTCGAGGAACTCGTCGGCCAGGCTCATTCAGGGGTCCTCTCGGCGGCAGCGCGCAGGCCGGTGGCGAGGTCGCCGAACACGTCCATGCTGGGCTGACTGAAACGGGTGCAGGCGTGCTTGACGTCGCACCAATGGCATTTGCTGGTGTCGTCGGTGCAGCCGCGTTCGTTGGCCCACACGTCGTGGGCGAAGCGTTGAACGCGGACCATGAGGTCGCGGCGGGCGTCGTCGGTGACCTCGAAGGCCAGCATCCGTTCGGTGCACATCGGCTGGATCAGCCCGACGAACCGGGTCTTCTGGCCGGTCGACGCCCAGATAGCCAGGTCGTAGAAAGTTAGCTGGGCGACGACTTTGCGCCAGTACTGGTCGTCGGCGGTGCCTTTGAGGTCCCAGACGACCGGGCCGTTGTTGTGCACGAGCAGGTCCATCTCGCCGGTGAGCAAGATCTCCCGGGGCCGGCCGTCGCGGTCGGGGATGGACATCGGCACCTTGAACCACTTGCCGTGCTCGTGCGGGTAGGGCAGCACGTGCTCGGTCAGGATGGGTTGCAGCCGGCGGACCAGCTCGGTGCAGAAGGTGCGGATCTGCTCGCGGTCGGCGGCGTCGCGGAAGCGCACGATGTTGCCATCCGCTTTCTCCTCGACCTCGGAGCGATCCATCACCTCGGCGACCAGATCGACCATGTCGGGACGCACGGAATTGGCCGGCGCTTCCAGCCAGACGCGCATGATCTGGTCAACGACGGTTCCGGGCCAGAAGTTTCGGATGTTAGTGACCTTGGAGCGCTTCCCCTCGCGTTGCAGGAAGCTCTTTTCCCGGCACTCTTCCCAGACGCGGATCTTCGACCAGGAGATGCGCAGCGGTTTACTGGGCACGCTTCTTCCACCGCCCTTTGTGGTGCTCTCGTTCCTCGATCTCGTAGATCACCGGTAGGTCCGCGCCGGGGCCGAGTTCCTCAGTGAAACCGCAGGAAAAGCACTTCATGACGGCTGCGAGCGGGTCTCGGTTGACCCAGATCTCGCTGGGTTTCGAGCAATGGCTGGCCATCTCACGAGCCCTGTTCCTGTAGCAGCTTCTCGACCACGGCGACCAGGGCGGCGTCATCGGTGGTCTCGCGGATGTGGGTCATGACGCCGTCGAGGGTGGTGATGTCCAGGCGGGTCTTCTGCACGGAGTCGAGGAAGCGGTTCAGGTTGATGCCGGCGGCCTTGGTCTCGGCGGCCTCGGTGAGCCGGAAGACGTCCTCGGCCGGCTTGGCGCGGAGCCGCACGTGCTCGATGTCGCCGACGTTGGAGTCCCAGACGGCGACGGTCGGCATCCGGGTCAGGTTGTGCTCGTGCAGGCTGCCTCGGCTCAGCGCGCCAGGGTTGGAGAACGTGACCCCGTTGACGGTGTAGATGCCGTGTGGTTCGTGGACGTGGCCGTAGTGCACGGTGCCGTGGTTGTCCATCGCGGCGGCGAAGTCGGCGGCCGGGTAGTACTCGAAGCGCAGTTCACGGCCGGGCGGATAGAGCGGGGCATGCGTGACGACCAGACAGGGAGCGTCGTTGGACGCGGCGGCGCTGCCCTCGTAGCGGTAGTCGGCCAGGGCGTCCTCGACGTGGGCCTTGTCCCAGCTCATCTGCCAGGGCACGCCGTAGACGTAAGCACCTCCGCCACCGTCGATCCAGCCGTTGAGCTGCTTGATAGCTCCGGAGGCGAACACCACCCCGAGGGGCTGGGACTCGTAGATGCTGTCGTGCCGGTCGTGGGACAGGTCGTGGTTGCCGACCACGGCGTAGATGTCGCCGGGGAAGTTCTCGGCCCATCGGATCAGCCGCATGACGGTGCCGTGGCTGGTCCGTGACGGTGCTTTGTGGTGGAAGACGTCACCCGCCAGGATGATCCTGGCTCCTCGCTGGCCGGCCATGATGGCGGCCTCGCGCAGCAGGTCGAACAGGTCGTCGAGGTAGGTGTCGGTACAGCTAGCTGGGGCTCTGTCGCTCAGATGCACATCGTTGATCAGCACGTAGTTGCTCACAACAGCACCTACCAGCCGGTGAGCAGTCGTTTACGCTCGTCGCTCTAGAGAGTGGAGCGGACTGATGAGCGACGAGGCGTATGTGTTCCCGGCGACCATGTTGCACACGGCGGAGGTTGCCGATCTGCGGCCGGACGTGCTGGACGAGACGGGCAGGCTCACGGTGAAGCCGGCGCACTACTACGCCGCCACGACGGCACGGGAACGGGCTGTGCTCGGTCATCGGACCGGCAGCTACGTGCTGCCGACCGTCGAGCTGATCGACCGGCTCCGCGAGATCATCGCCGGGCGCACCGCGATCGAGATCGGGGCCGGCAACGGCGTCGTGGCCGAGGCCCTGGACATCCCGGCGACGGACAACTTCCAGCAGCAGATGCCGAAGTACAAGGCGATCTACGAGCAGGCGGGTCAGCCGCTGGTGCCGTACGGCCCGAACGTCGTGGACATGCACGCCAGTCGAGCCGTACGGCACTACAAGCCGGACGTGGTGATCGGCTGCTGGGTCACCCACAAGTACGACCCGGACCAGCACGAGGCCGGCGGCAACGAGATCGGGGTCGACATGCGCGACGTCCTGATGAACTGCAAGGAGCTGGTACTGGTCGGCAATCAGCACACACAGGGACAGAACCCGATGTGGAACCGTAAGCACCAGATCGAGCTGCCGCCCTACGTGTACTCCCGAGCCACCAACGGCGCACCAGAGTTCATCGCCCGGTGGAAGGGCTCGAAGCGCTAGACCGGCTCACAAAGCGGCCAGGGCAGTCCCTTGGGGTCTTGTTCGGCCTGGGTGAGCAGGCCGCGCATGTACGCCTGGGCCTCGGCCATCGTCAGGCAGACGTGGCCGTCGCCGAAGGTGATCCGCATGGTGGTCTCGGTCGGCTTGGAGATGTAGCCGAAGACCTTACGGCCGATGATCTGCTCGATCTGATCGTCCATCAACCGGATGTCGGCGAGGATGCTCTCGTAGGAACTCATGCCGGCATGTTGCCGCAGGTCAGCGCAATCCGCCAACAAGCTAACTGATAACCCGGGTTATCAGCTAGCGAGCTGGTCGCGCACCTCTTCGGCCGCGCCTTGGACGTTGACCATGTAGTCGTGCAGGTCGCCGCGCGCGGCCTCGGCCAGCTCGTAGGTCAGCTCACGCAGTCCCTCGACCTTCTCGGTCAGGTCGGCCAGAAACTCCTCGATGTCGGCAACAGCGGTGGCCAGGGCACCGTCGTCGCCGACGAGCTTGTTGCGGGTTCGAGTGCTGGTGGGGATGTCGAGGTCGATGATCTTTTGGGCGGCGGTGAGGGCCTCGGTGATGTCCATGCCGGCCATCATGGCGGCAGCATTCTGACCTGCGCAAACGCCTTCGCACTGGCCGAAAATCCCGCTCGGGAGCACGTTACGCGGGCTGGTGCGCGTAACTTTGCGGCTTGCCGGCGGCGGGGGACGCCGCGAGCAGGCTGCAAGGTCGAAAATTCGTGCCCCGAGCCGGGTGCGGGACCCCCGACCAGCCCTCGGTGAACTGGGTCACATTTTACGGAGCTGGCCGGCCGCAGGTTGGGCAGGCTCCGGCCTTGCGCAGGGCCAGGTCGAACTCGTGCTGGTACCGGGCGACTTCCTCGGTCCACATCTGGACGTCGCGCTCGGCCTCAGGGACGACGTTCCGGAGCCGGATCAGCCGGTCCACGACGACTTTGAGGTTGCCGTAGCGGTTGTACGCGTCGACCAGGCCGGCGTCGCTGGGCACCTCGGGCAGCTCGGTCTTGGCGATGGCGGCCTCGGCGACCCGCAGCTTGCGCACGGTGGTGTTCAGCCCGTCGATGAGCGCCTCGATCTCCTGGCGGCGGGCGTCGACCTCATCGGCCTCGTACAGGGCCTCCATCCGGGCTCTGAGGCCCTTGAAGTCGGCCAGCCGGGTCTTGATGTCGGCCAGGTCGTTCTTGCGCGTCCTGAGCGTGCTGGCGGCGTTCGAGCGGATGCGGTTGGCCGACCGGACCGCCTCGAAGATCTTGGAGACGTTGGTCAGCTCGCCGAGCACGGTGGCCACGGTCGCGCCGGACTCGTCGAGCAGGTAGGGCTTGTCGAACTGGCTGGCGAAGTTGACGCTGCCGGCCGGGCCGACCGGTTCGATGCGCAGCACGCCGGTGACATCGCCGGGGACTTCGCCGGCCAGCTTGGTGTAGGTGGCGTGCTGGCCCTCATCGGTGGACAGCTTGTAGGTGCCTGAGCGCTCGGTGCGTTCCAGGGTGACCGTGTGAGTCTCGGTGCGGGCGGTGATCGCCATGACCTTCTGGCCCCGGGTGATGACGCCGGCTCCGCGCACGTTGGAGGCCAGGGCGCGGAAGGCGCGGATCAGAGCGGACTTGCCGGAGCTGGACGGGCCGACGATGACGGTGAACAGGCCCAGTTCGAGGTCGATGTTCTTCAGCGACTGGAAGTTGGTGACCTTCAGGTTGGTGATGCTCATGTGCCCTCGCGCTCTTCCAAGCCGGATGCTCGTCTCAGTTCTTGTACGTCGGCGGGCATGCTCGGGTCCTGCGCGGCCAGGGCTTCCATCATGTCGGCCATCGCCTCGACCATCGCGTTGAGCTTCTTCTGCACGGCCTGGTCGCTGCGGTACTGGGTGTTCTGCAACAGCGCGACCAGCAGGAACGTGACGATCGTGGTGGCCGTGTTAATGATCAGTTGCCAGGTGTCGATGTTGCCGATGGCGAAGTAGGACGGTGCCCAGATCAACACCATCAGGGCACAGACGGCGAAAAACCAGGCTTTGGCCACGACCCGACTGACAGCGCTGGCCATCCGGTCGAACCGGGTCAGCCGGCTCACCAGGGCCTCCGGTGCCGACGGGGTTCACGTAGCTCCCAGGCCGGCCGCTCGGACTCGAAGCCGTAGGCGCTGACCACGACCCGGTCGCCGCGCATACTGACCACCTCGGCCGGCGACCAGGAGACCACCGTGCGCCCGGACGAGGCGATGCGTAGGTGGGTGGGGACGCGGCAGGCATCGCCGATGCGCCAACGACGAAGGGGCGGTTTGCGGCGGCTCATCACACAGTCCTGAAAAAGATTGCCGGTCCGGACCGATCTGGCGCTAGAGGGTATGGAGATTCTCTGCGAGTGCGGCCACTGGGACGACGAGCACTTGGGCGGGACCTTCCGATGCCAGGGCCGAGATAGCTATGGCGTCCGCTGTACCTGCCCGGAACTTGAGCCGTGGCCGGACGAGGACGATGAGTTGGCGTAGTCATAGCGGTATCCCTCGCCCTCAACCTCGGCCCGCCGGCTCCGCTCCCACAACAGCTCGATGATCGTGTCGATCGGAGTGTTGTCGGCCTTGAGGGCGGCGAGCCTGGCCTTCATATCGGCGGTGGCCTGCGGGCCGCGCCCGGAGTCTGCGTGCTGCACAGTGCTCCATAACGGCACCAGCCCGCCCCGGGTAACGAATGGGGCGGGCCGGTTTCCCGACAGTGTGTACGGGCGGTGACCTGGCAGTCGCTGTCCAGGCTACCCGTCGAAGCGGTGGCCCGGGGCGTTCTGCTCGACCGAGTCCCTCTTCCGAGGCCAGACGCCGACCTCGACCCGGCAGTAGCCGTTGTGCCGGACGTTCAGGCCGACCTCGACGTTGCCGGTGTACCGGTAGGTGCTCACCACGCCGTCAGCGTCGGTCGTGGTCACCTCGACCACGCCTTCCTCACCGCTCTGATCCACCTTGACCTGATTCAGCTTCATGCCAGCGTCGCGACCCAGGTCAGGGCCAACGAGACGCCGACGACGGCCGCGAACTTCTCCTTGCTGATCGCCGGCGGGTTCTCCGGCGGCCCCTTCAGCTTGTAGGTCAGCGCCGCCAGATACTGCGCGGTGACGACCCCCACTGCCGCGTACTTCAGGAACGTTCGGGACTTGCTCATGTGGAATCTCCTGGTTGAAGTGTTGCCTCACCACGTCAACGACCCGCCTAAGCAGAAGTAACACGCCAAACCACCAGCATGAGAGAGCCCGCCGACCCGAAGAGAACGCAGAACCGAAGCGCGAGATCAATGTCTTCCCTGCCGTGGTTGAGAAAAGCATAGGTCCAGAACCCCAACGCAGCCGAGTAGAACAGGAACCCCGCCAGCGCGAGGATGAAGGCGGTGTCATCCACGATCGAAGCAATCGGAGGAGAAGCGGCCGGGCCTCACGCCCTCAGCCGACGTGATCCGGGTGCCGGCCGCTTCTCGACTCCTATCCGTGGTGTCCCTCGCCCCCAGCGACCACGGACCTCTACCGCCTGCCCTTACCTGCTTCGCTCTCGTGGGACCGGTGAACCACTGCGTGTGTGTCCTGGGGAGGCCGCATTGGAAAACCAACGAGAACTGGCCGGACGGTGCGGCCGAATTTTATTGGGTCGCCCAGCGCTTGGCGCATTTGGACTGAGCCGAACGGAAGGCGGCTCAGGCAAGGACAGGCGACCGTGCCCCGAGTTGATGCATCACCTGCGTCAAAGACGGCTTGCTCCCAGCGCAGAGGGAGAACCGGCCCGGTGACGTGACCGTTTGTTGCAGCGTCCAGCGCTCGGCGCTTTTGGACTGAACCGCATGTCAATCGGTTCAGGGCAAGGACAGACGACGTGCCCACAGTGGCCGGCGAAGGTATGAAACTCGGCCGACCGATACGAACCAGGTGCCGTACAAGAACCCCGAAGACCAGAAGCGCTACATGAAGCAGCACTACGCAGCCAACAAGGAGCTGTACCTTGCTCGTGCTCTAGCGAGCAACAAACGCCGGCGCATCCGCGTGCAGGAGTTCGTCCGAGAACTGAAGGACAACCCGTGCACCGACTGCAACGTCCGCTACCCGTACTACGTGATGCAGTTCGATCACCTAGACCCCGACCTCAAGGACTTCAACGTCGGGACCGTCGCTAACCGAGACTTCTCGATCTCCGCCGTGAAGAAGGAGATCGAGAAGTGTGAGTTGGTGTGCGCGAACTGCCATGCCGAGCGCACACACCAACGTCGTGGCGGAGGGGGGATTTGAACCCAACCGACCTTCAGATTATGAGTCTGACGAGCTACCGAGCTGCTCTACTCCGCGTCGATTGGGGACAACGACCGCAGACCCCTTTACCGAGGTCGCCATCCCCATTCGTTGAGTCTAACGGCGTTTCCGATGCCGAGGTGACGGGTCCATCATGAAAAAAAGGAAAATCGCCAGGGCGAACAACCACAGACCCGTCCCGAGCGCGCCGAACGTGAACGCCACCTCGTGGTCGACCCCGAAGAACCAGAACGCCGCGCTGAAGGCGTTGAAGATGGTGCCCGTAACCAGCAACGCGCTGATCCCGACGTACGGCAAGTCGTACTTGGCGTTTATCTCGGCCGCCTTCGCCCATGCCGCAGCCGCATGAACGGCCCATCGAGAGCGAGACTGATGACGATGCCGGTGACGGCGAGTACGGCGGCCGGCAGGAACAGACCCGTCAACAACAAAGACACTGCCGTCAGTTCGACGGAACTCGCGGCGAGGGTCACCCTGTGACGCCACAACGCCTCCCCCATGAACTCCCCCATGTAGATGACCGCGCATCGGTTTGTTTCACCGAGCGGAAAGGATGAACGCTCGTCCGAGGATCTCCCCCGGCACCATTCCCGATGCGCGGTCGCCCGGCGGCCAGTACCGGGCTTTCGTAGCCGGAGTGTGCAGCCCCCGACTACGACGACTCCAACGGTAGATCCGATAGCCGGTTACGGCGTCGGATCTCGAACTTCAGGTAGGACTTCAGCCGTTGTCTCGGATCACCCGGAACAACATGTCAATCCAGAAGATGACCCCGAGGATCGCGATGCCGGTATGCATCACGCCCTTGAGCGTCATCTTCTCCCAGAGCTTCATCTATTTCCTTCTCCAACTCGCGCTTGAGCCGGCGGCGCACCTGACGCGGTGACTTGGCGATGTCCGGGCAGTCCAACCCCGGCGGGCAGTTGTGCACCGGACACCACGACTGCGAGGCCCGCCCCGGCATCCGGCTCACAGATAGAACGACCAGCAGATCTGGGCCGGGTCAGGCCGGTCGCAGTAGCGGGTCATGCCGTCGTTGAGCAGCCACAGCAGCACGCCGCAGAACAGGGCCAGAGTGAGGATGACCAGCACCGGCCAGATCCAGCGCCTCATCGCGTGGTGTCCAGCAGCGCGCGCAGCCGTAGCGTCGCCCGATAGGCCGCCGAGTAGCTGTAGCTGGTCAGATCAGGTCGCGGCATCTGCTCGTCGTCCTTGGTCATGGCCTCATTGAGTTGGTCGATCAATTCGAGCAGCACCTTGCGCTCGGAAACCTTCATTTCGTTCGTTCCAGACGGAGTCGGTTGCGCAGCCGCGCGGCCGGCAGTTTCAGGTGTTTGGCATAGAGCAGGTAGGCCCGGTCCCGGCAGGTCTGACAGGTCGCGATGTGCAGGTGCAGCGCCAGCCGCTGATACTCGTCGAGCTTCACTTCTGAGGCTCGCCCCGCAGCCGTTCCAGCTCGGCCAAGGCCGCCTCGACCGCCTTGTGTAAGGGGCCGTAGCCCTCGCGCTGGTCCCAGCTCTCGTCCATGCCCCGCGACAGCAGCCGGACGACCTCGGCCAGGATGGCGCGGTCCTTGCCGTTCATCCGGCCTCACCGAACATGACCCAGCCGCTGAGCGTGGTGACGAACCGGTGCCGGCACTCGGGACACTCGTGATCCCCGAACGGCGCGACCGCCATGTCCTGTACGGAGAGTGACGCTTCGGAGTCCCGGAACTCTCCCTCGAAAATCTCCCCGCAGCGGGGGCACTCCACGTTCTCGGTGAAGACCAGATCTTCGGGGTTCAGGTCGGAGTCAAACGATCGGGGCATCAGAGCCTCCGAGGGGCTCTCCGGGCGACCTACTAGTGCACGGACTGGCTACACAGTTGGAATACCCGAAGTCACATGCATCCCCTGTATCTTTCCCGGCGGATGTTCTAATGAACAAAATACCGATGATCATGGACCTGGTTACACTCTCATCTGCATCGATATATCTACTGGCTGTGGGGTGGGGATTCACGCTGCGCCCACCGAGATGTCGGCCCATTTGAATGGCGTAGAGCGAAAAACTGGGCGTTGAGCTGGGTAAACTGCTGATCCAGGTACCCCTGCATGTTGCCCTGGAACTGGTCCAAAATCGCGTGCAGGGCCTTTTCAAAGTGAGACGCAAATCTCATACTGGCCTCGACCGTGCTCAGCAGCGTTTCCTGGGCCTGACGCTGCTCCACGTGCCACTGCGCGTGGCTCTTCTGATCGGCGATTTGCAGCCCGCACAGGCCGCAACCAACACGCTCTGCGACTACGGCCGGTGACAACGGCGGCCAGGCGTAGTCGCTCCCGTCGCCGAGCTTCACCGAACTCGGAGCCGGCTCAGCCGAAGCGTTCTCGGCCAGCTTCCTCAGCGCTTCATCCACCCCCGCCGTGCGCGGCTCAGAGGGCTCAGAATCGGTCGGGGGTACCTCGGTATACCCCCCAGCCTCTTTTCCCGGTTCTGCCGCTTCCGCCGCCGGCTGCTTGATACCCCAGGCCCCCTGGAACCCCGGCTTGACCCGGATCTCCTTGTCCTTGGCCTCACCCCGAAACATCAGGGCCTTGCCCTTCCAGGACGAGATGGTCGACTGCGCGCAGGCCCGAGCCCCGTACAGGATCTGCTCGTCCTCGCTCAGCGGTGAACCGCTCTCGGTGGCGAGATTGCGCCCGCCCCGACCCGAGCGATAACGCTCGTCGTATTTGCGCAGCGCCCGCCCCGGCGGAACCGTCGCCGCCAGCGCGTCCTTCACGTCGTAGTAGTTGTGCCACTGGCCGTCCGCCAGCAGCTTGAACAGGGTGATCGTGTCGTCGCTCGGCGGCGTCGCCATCGCCCTCATTCCTCCATGTCCTTCAACGTCTCCATCGCGATCTGGATCTCAAGCAGCTTGTCTTCCATGTCCCGGAGCCGCTTTTTGATGATGTCCCGGTCGTGAACGGTGCGGATCTGGCTGACCAGCGCGTGCGGATCGCAGTTCGTGATCAACCCGATGCCGGCCACCAGCGCGTTCTTCGGGCTGTTGACGCGTTTGGTCAGCGCCTTCTTCGCGGCGTTCTCGGCCACCAGCATCTTGTGCTGCTGCGCGACGATCGCGAGCTGCTCCGCCTCGGTCCGGCCGGTCTTGACCGCCCGACACAAATCCCGGACCTGTTCAAGCCCAAGCTTGTTCTCGGCAGCGAGCCGACCAGCGGCGTGAAACACCGGTTCGAGCTTCAACGCGTTCAGGTATTGCTTCGCGGTGGCCGACAACTCGCTGAAGTTCAAGATGCGCAGAACCTTGGCCCGCTGCTCAGCCTCCGACGCCGCCCGCGCATTGCGGAGCTGGCCGATCGTGATGCCGGCCGCCTCCGACGCCGTTTCGTCGCCGTGCCCGATCGAGACCAGATGGAACGCCTGGCGAATCCGCCACTCCAACGGCGGCGTCACACCATGCCCGGCATTGGCCTCGACAGTGAGAAGCTGAATCAGATCCGAGTCGGTCTTCTCGTCGATGATGATGCCGTGGATGTACTCGCGCTTCGCGCGAAACGACGCCTCGTGCCGGTTGTTGCCGTCAACGATGACCAGCTTGTTGCCCAGCGCGTACACCACGATCGGCGGAAACGTCCGGCCGGCCTTCAACGCCGCGACGAAGCGCTCTACCGATTCGCTGACGATCGGATCACGGCGGGCCTGATTCATCCGCGACCGTTTGGTGTCGATCATCGCCATCGGAATACCGGTCGCCGGCGCATACCGAACCCCGCGACGCTGAAGCCACGCCTCAATCTGGGTGGCCGCTGCGACTTCCTCACCCACCGAAAGCGTGTCGTGAACGCCGACCTGATTGGTCTGCCGGCGGAGCCAGTCCGTCGCCTGGTGGTGCGCGGCCCTCGGACTCATCAAGCCCCCTTTGAGTTGTTGTCCCCGTTTCAAGGTGGGTCAACGGGACATCAACGCGCTGGTGACGGCCTATAAGCTGAGAGTCGATCGTGAAAGACATGAAAATACCCCTCCGTCGATCAGAACTGGGCCTGACCTGCAACGAAGGGGCATTCACATTTCTAGGGCACTCTAGCGGGTGTCACCCTTTCGCGTGTTTCGCGAGCGGCTCCGCGCGCTTCGCGCTTGCAGGGTCTTTAGCACGTTATGGATGTAGTGCTCGTCGATATCGCGAATCCCGTAGGCGTCTCGCATTAACCTGAACGCTTCGACAGCGCCTACAGCATGAGCGAAGAATGCCAGATTTCCTGCCCGCTCCTCATCATCAGAAATATGACTATTGCATGCAGCAAAGAAGCGAGGCGCAAAGCGCTGACAAGGCTTTCCAGCCTTGGTCCTCCTTCCGCAAGGCCGAGAGTGAGCAAAAACTGCCTTATCCATTCCCCGGGAGGCCCAGGTCTGGGCCTCCCACTCCTCGGCGGCCAACACGTAGCATCCTCGCTTCTGAGGGACGGTCCTCGATGTATGCTCTGCGTTGAACAACGATCGACATGCAGTCGACGTCGTCCTCCATTATCGAGCGATTACTGACACGAAACTGACAGAGACCTTGAGAGACCACGACCAACGATGAGAGGCGATGACAAGTGTTTGCGCAGGTCACAGGCGGTTTTGGGGGTCGAAGCGCCTGGTCCGCGATGTCCCACTTTGTCATGGGTCTCAATTTGTATAGTCTTGTGACTTTCGGGACCCGCACCCCCTGTGACCTGCGGAAACTCTCTCAAGATCACTGAAAACCGACAGAAAACTGACAGAGATTTCAGTCGACGAACAGAATCTTGGTCGCCTCGCGGGTGCGATCCTCGTCGTCCGGCCAGAGGTGGGTGTACCTGGCCAAGGTCATCATGACGTTCTTGTGGCCCAGTCGCGCGGCCACCGCCTTGGGGCTCAAGCCCTGCCTAATCAGCAGCGAAGCGTAAAAGTGCCGCAGGCTGTGGAACACCGCGTCGACAATTTGTTCCGCCGCTGCGTATTGCGTCGCCAGGCCGATCGGGTCATCGACGAACTCCTCGTCGGCTACGTCCCGGAGGCCGGCGGCAGCACGCCGTTGAGCGGCGTCGAAAGCGCGGTCAAAGACCCGCCGATGCAGCGGCTTACCGAGGGTGTTCGTGAAGATGTACCCATCGACTGCGGGGTACTCAGCGAGGTGTTCACGCAGCAGGTCAAGAACGGCATCGTCGAGGGGTACCGTACGGTCCTTGCTCGATTTCGTTCGGTCGTGGACGCGCTGCGCCTGGCCGGTGTAGCTCTGGATCTGCTTGTAGACCGTGACTGCGCCAGCGCCTTTCTCCCAGCAGATGTCCGTGACCTTGAGACCGAAGACCTCACCCTGGCGCAGTCCCGACGCGGAGGCGAACATGACCACAGCTCGGTACCGGGGGAAGATTCGGTCGGCAATGCGCCGGACTTGGTCAACAGTAAGCGGTCGAATCTCACGTTCAACGATCTTGGGGAGCTTGAGATCGAGGGTGGGGTCCTCAAGGATGATCTTTGTCTTCAGCGCACTGCGGAAGACCATCCTGACCGTGGTCATGACCGTCCGGATGGACGTAGGGACCATCGGCTGAGCTTCCATTTTCTTAACCAAGAGCCTCATGTCGTTCTCGGTGATCGTGCCGATCGGCCGGCCGCCGAGTTCCGCAAGAAGGTGATTGCGGAGATGCGAGCTGATGTTCTGGCGGTAGTTCGGCGTATCCGGCTGAAGGCTGTACCAGTCCCAGGCAAAGACTTCGAGAGGCTCTTTCGCTTTCTTCGGATCATGCGATTGGCCACCGCGAACCAGACCGCGCATCTTGGCCACGTAGTCTTCGGCGTCGCGTTTCTTGTCGAAGACCTTGTTCTTGTACTTGCCCCCGCCTACAGGAAAGCGGGCATTCCAGTTCCCGCTTTCCGTCTTGGTGACGCTCATCCGCTGCTCCGAACCTCGATGTGACAGCTCTTGAGGTCCGAAGCTAGCGAATCATGGACGTTTTAGGGCTCGGTTACTGACAGTCCTAACCGGAAGGGGGACGGTTGGCGAGCCAGATGTCGACATCGGCTGGGAGGTACCGAACGTAGCGTCCGATTTTTCGCCCCTGCGGCCCAGTGCCATCCGAGTTCCACTTGTAGATCGTTGCCTTAGACACCCCGCACAAAGAAGCAAGATCTTCAACTGTCATGAGTGGTCGAGACTTGTCGACCCTTGCAACCGTCATGCCACTCTTACGCCTGACAACCGCGTGAATGCGCAGCAACCAGGTGATCCCCCGCCCGGGTGACGTGGCCGGCCGCCACTATCCCGGCTCGGGCTCGTTGCCCTGATCATGCTGAAGGATGAGCTGGACAAGCTGTACGAGGAGCACGAGCGCTTGTTGGCGCTGTTGGAAGATGTGGAGGCGTCCTCGGACCGGCTGGTGACCCTTGATCGGGAAATGGCGATCGAGTTGCTTCAGCTCAAGGGCGAGGAGCTGGAAGACCGGATGGATCAGTTCACCAAGGCGTCGGTGTTCGGGATCAAGAAGTGAGCGACGAGAGCATCGAGGGGCTGTTCAAGGACAGCCAGGAATACACGGACGAGGAAGTCGCTGCTGCGCGGGTGCAGGCGTTGGAGGACATCGCGGTGGCGCGGGAGTTCATCGAGACGATCGGCGGCGGGCTGGCGACCTGGAATGTGACCTTTCCGGACTCGAATCTTGAGAGTCAGGTGGCGTCACTCGCGCGGATGATTCATGAGACCGCTGACCAGGGTGGGGTGTTGTTGATCGCGTCGGTGGCTATCTCGATGCTGGCCGAGCATGGGGTGTTCAAGCCGGACCCGGAGGGCGTTCCCTCGTTCGAGTGAATGCGCATGATCACGCCGTCTGCCGCTCTACGGTAGGCGGCGTGACCTATTTGCAAGACCTGCTGAAGGAGATCGTCCGAACGGGGATCGCCTCGTCCGACAAGAAGATCGATCACTTGCTGGAAGCCATCCGGTCGTTCCCGGGTGAGTCGCCGACCCGGTTTGATCAAATCGCCGGCATGATCCAAGTCCTGCAAATAAAGATGCAGCGGGAAGAAGCTCTGGTCATGCTGGCCGTTGCCTTGGTGCGGCTTCGGGAGTTGGAGGACTTCGAGAAGACTGTGCCGAGGGAGTCGCCGAAGTCATGAGTGATCCGAACGATACGCCGCGTACGGCGCGGCTTGCGCAGACGGCTGATGAAGAGCTGGAATCGCTGTTGATCGCGCTGGGGACGAAGACTAAGTCCGAGGCCGAGATGTACGGGCTGATCTTTATGACGTTGTTGTCGGTGGAGCAGCCGGATGCGTTCATGGTGTCGGCGGCTGCGGTGCATCGTTTGGTGAAGCAGAGGGCGGCTAATGCAGCGGTCTGAGCCGGCGGTTCCGGAGGATGTGCTGGCGGCGTTGCGCGAGGCGGCGGCTAGCTATGACGAGTTCATTGATTGCTGCATCGCGGTGGTCGAGGAGTTCCGGGACAAGCATGGGATTGAGTTGGAGCGTCGGGTGATTTCGTCGGCGTTCGGGATGATGCAGGCCAGGGACAAGCTCGACATCGCGCTGATCGCGGCGCTGGCGATTGAGCGGATTGCGGCGAAGGAGAAGCTTGATGGTGGAGTGCCTGGAAGTCATTGAGGGCTGCGATCGCTGTCAGGCTGAGGCTGACTATCGCGGTCCGCATCAGTGTCACTCGGACAGCAAGATGTACGTGACAATGTGCGAGGTCGCCGGGCGCATGAAGCGTAAGAGCGAGTCGTTTCATCAGCTCACGCATGAGCCGTCGGTCTGCGACAAGTGCAAGACAAAGCTGTTCGACAAGCTCGGGTTCGACGCGACGGTCACGAAGTGGTGCCGGGAAGGCTATTGCCGGCTGATTTGCTGTCCGGAGTGTGGCTGGCAGTGGGCGTCGGATGGGCCGGTGGGTTGTCCGGCGTGTAGTCCGTTTCCTCGGACCTTGCGGGTTCGTCGAATGCGTACGCAGTACCGGCGGAGGCGGCGATGAAGTTCGGCAAGTTTCGGCTTGAGCTGGTTGAGGTGGACCCTGAGAAGGTCATCATCTTGGACCTGGTCAAGGCGGTGCCGGAGCCGGCGTATTGCACGCACGGCCGGGTGCAGTGTTATTACTGCCGGCAGTGGTGTTGGCTCGGGGAGCAGACGTACAAGGCGATGATGGAGCAGTCGCCGACGCCGAGTTGTTTGCCGTGCGCGAAGGTGACGCTGGATGCTGACAGCCCGGTGTTGGGTCTTTATGACGACACTCGTCCGGAGCATGAATGAGCGGCTTTCACCCGCGCGTGGCCGGCGGCATCGGGTAGGGTCCGCGCTCATGACGGTGATGTGGCAGGCCAATCATGATCGGCTTCTCCAACTGATCTGGTTGCTCTCGGTCTTGGTGAGCGCGTTGTCGGTGTCGATCAGTTTCTTGGTCGACGGGACGTTGTCGTTGTCGGCAACATGGTGGGCGCTCTTCTCGGTGACGGGGTTCTGCTGGGTCACGCGGCTGGTTCGGTCCTAGGTCGTGGATTGGCTTGTTGTCGTGCTGCTGTGCCGACCCTGCCCACCGTGGCGGGGATTGATCACGGGAGCCAGAGATGTCACGGACGGATCGTCATCGGCCGCATCAGGTGCAGGTCGCTGACCAGGCGGAGCAGAACTTCTACTGGTTCGACTCGGGCGGGAGCTGGGGTTGGACGAAGGCGTTTCACCACCGGACCTGCGGGTGCCGGTTGTGCGGCGGCTACTACTGGCGCAAGGAGTCCAACCGTAAGCGCCGGCATGAGGACCGGCGGAAGGCGAGGAAGGTTCTCAAGGGCGCTGAATGGGTTTAGCTAGTGGGCTGAGTGCAACTTGCATGGTCTCTACAGGCCGTGCAAGTTGCACTTTTCAGTTGAGGAAGAACTGGTTAACGCTCATTCACCTAGTTCAACTAGACAGAGCGTCGATACGCACTTACCTTGGGTGTAAGCGGTAAACAGCATCACCGAAAGGTTCCTACCCGAGGGCCACGTGACGCATTCCCCGCATTATTGCTTCGTGCGGTTTCCCAAGCGTGGTTTCGCTCGTACGGATCTGTCTCGACTGGTGTTGGCTGGGACTTCGATTTGCCGGTCGGTCTCAGTAATCGCGAGGTCGGCGGGAGCCCGGCACCCCAGGGCTCCTCAGGGTCGTCATAACCCGCCCTTGAGGGCTCCCGCCGGCTGGCCAAAGCTTTGCTCGGGCGCACTGGTGGCGGCGGGTCTGGACCACCCGCACCGGAGGCCACCTCAGCGAGTGGGAGGCGATGGATGGAGCTACTTGTGGCGGCTCACGGTCGGCCCACACTCTCGCACGACGCGAGGGTGGTGGTTCTATAGGGCGCAGCGTCATGAGCGACTCCCACTTCACGAGAGCCGGGCGGCTAACCTCTCCGCAGCGAACCCTCAATTGCGGACCGCTCGGCTTTCGCTTTGGGGATGTTCGGTCAGTTCTCTTCCCGTAACCTGTGCGGCCCTGTGACCAGGACTTATCCTGGCGAACATGGGGCCGTTGATCTTTATCATCGCGTTGGCGGTGATCGCCACGGTGCTGTATGTGACGCGGAACTGGACGCGGCGGCCGGCGGAGGATGAAGCGGGCGACACCGAGCGCGAGCGGGCGCAGCGCGAGGCCGACCGGGCGTTGCTGTACGAGACCGAGAAGCTCGCGCAGAAGTTCGGCTTGCCCAACCCGACGGTCGACAAGTTCGAGGCAGGCCGGGCCGCCCGGATGGAGTCGATCGAGATGATGATGGACCGGCTACGGCGGAAGCAGCAGTAAGCCGGGAACGCATTGCTACGTAGAGTTCAGTCGCTGGCCTCAGGCCCCATCAGGTAGTCGTTGACGGCCGTGATGGCGGCGATCCAGGCGTTCTGAATGGGCTCGCCGAGCTGCTCCCACTCGGGCATCGGGTTTCCCTGGAAGTTCTTGTAGCCGGTGCTTTCGCCGTAGGCGTCATAGGCGAGCTTGGCCATCGTGAGGGCCTCGTTGGTGTCGGTCACGGCCATTCGTATCGGCTCGCCGATCCAGTGGGGTGGTTCTGACCGTTCGGGCCGAATCTGTCCAGGGTTGTGTGCCGTTAGGCATCGTGAACGCGGCCTACTTCTAATGGCCGTGCCAGATGGTTAAGGACATGCAGTGACGACAGACATCATCGAGTCGGGTAGCCACCGTCGGGCCGCCGGCTTCAAGAAGTGGGGCCGTAAGCGCACCATCGCGACCGTCGCGGCGGTGCTGGTCATCGCCGGTGGCGGTACCGCCTGGGCGGCCTACCTGCTCTACGGCTTCGGCACCATCACCTCCAACAAGGCGGTGACCCAGGGCCTGGTCGTGGACAACGCGTCGGCGCAGCTCACCAAGAAGCTGGTCCCGGGCCAGACGGTCGGTGCTAAGGCTGTCGTGCAGAACCCGAACGACTTCCCGGTGAAGGTGACCGGGGTGATCGTGCGGACCGAGGGCCAGACGGTCAACCCGAACACGCCGGCTTGCCAGACCACGGTGAAGGTGGAGGGCACCGGGACGACCTGGCCGGGTGAGGGCGGCGGTCCGGCGACCGCGCAGCCGGTTGTCGGCACCGTCGTGATCGCGCCTGGCGGATCGGAGTGGGTCACCGTAGCCGAGGCGGTCAGCCAAGACGCTGGCGCGACCGAGCTGTGCGGCTTCTCGGCGCAGTTCGCGGTGAAGGCGGAGACCACCTCCTGAGGGTGACGTCTCTGGTGGTCTTGGAGCTTGCCTGTCTACGCTGATCCAGCGCTGGCTTCTTTGAGACGGCTAGCCGTTGTCCCGTTGTCGAGATTGCTCTCTCGGTAACGGCAAGAAGGACCGGGTCCACGACGTCCCCGGTCCTTCTTGCTGTCTGGGTTCAGTTGAACGGCAAGTTGTGCCGGCGCAGCTTGGCGTCGAGATCCTTGATGGTCCGGGCCTGCGATTCGATCGTGCGCCGCTGGATCGTGATCGTGCTGAACCTAAGGTGAAGGCTCAGTCCGAGGCCGGCGGCAGCGGCGATGCCCATGATGGAGCTGACGACCCCAAGCATGCCGGGGGCTCGGTTGAGCCCGAAGGCGAAGCTGAGGATTAGCACGCAGCTCCATCCAAGGAATAGCTGGGTCTTCATAGCTCCCCTGTGCAACGCCGCTTGCTGAGCCGCTCGGACCAGGGCTTTTCGCAGTAGAAGCAGGTCGGTCCGGCGATGCTCAGCAGGTTCTCCTGGTCGAGCATGTGCTTCTCGATCTCCGGCCCGCCCCAGCGGAACATCGTGATGATCGCCCACAGGTGGTCGCCGGAGCGGGAATCGAATGCGGGGATACGGTCGACCTGGCCGGGCACTTCGACCTGTTGCCCGGTGGTACGCCATGCACCTTGACTCATGTCGGACTCAACGACCTTCTTTGCGCTCGGATGTGGCCCAGATAGCCTCGGCCAGGTTGTTGACGGCGTCGGCCAGCAGGCGCAGGTCGCTCTTGGGTTGCTCGCCGTTGCGGACGGGGGTGGGTGCGGCGCGCACCGTAGGGGTGACCTCGGTGTCGTAGACGGCGAGGATGTGTTCGCGCTCGGCGGTGTCGGTGGTGATGGCGTCGATGATCTTCACGAGGGTGGCTCGTCGCGGGATGGTCTTGTCCTTGAACACCATCCCGACGTAGGTGTGCGACAGGCCGCTGCGCTGGGCGATCTTGTTGAGCGAGAGCTGGCCGTTGGCGTAGCGCACGATGCGCAGGTTTTGCAGCCAGCCGCTGGCGACCGCCGGCCGGGGGTCGTCGGCTCCGTCGACTTCCTCGTCCCACTCGGCCAGGACCAGGGTGTGCATGTCCTTGTTGGTGGTGATGGCTCTGATCAGCCGCGCGAGCTGCGCCCGGTCGGGGAGCAGGCTGCCGTCGAGGATGTCTTCGACTTCGGCGGTTTTCAGGGCGGCGAGCCGGGCGAGGTAGTCGAGGTCGACGCCGCCGTTGTGGATGTGCTCGATCTTGAGCAGTTGCAGCCAGCGGTACTCCTGGTCGCTCACCGCACCGCCTTGCCGCAGCGGTAGCAGTGTCCACGGGTGTCCATCTTCGCCTGGTGCCGGCCGCGCCAGCAGGTTCGCATCCGCTCGGCCAGCCGGACCGCCGGGCCGAACAGCAGCTCGCGTCGGTAGCCGTATTTCTTCGCCATCCGCCACTGGGTGAGTCGCATGGATTCAGAGTAGAGCGATGGTTACGGTGGGTCGATGGACTTCAGGGCGATGGCGGCTCGCTGGCACGACACCGATCACGGAACTGATCGGGGTGCTCCGCTGCGCCGCTCGCGGTTCATCATCCCGGTCGAAGAGGCCGAGCCGGACTGGGTGTCGTCGTGCTGGTGCTGTTGTGAGGTCTGTGATCCGGATTGGAATGAGCGCCGGCCGAACCCGTTCTGGACTCGGGCGGCGGCTATGTCGGAAACCGGCGTGGGGCGTCCTCAATACCAGGGTTGAGGGTGACCGTCGGGAGCGTGCCCATTGCTCGGACCTCGGGGTCGGCGAACAGGCACTTGTAGCAGAGCACTTCGCCGTTGCCGGTGTCGGCGAAGGCGAGCTGCTTCGGGCCGATCCAGCAGTCCTCTTTACACCGTGGGCACTCGTACGGGGTGTGCAGCACGGTGACGGGGCTTTTGAGGTGGGCGAGATCGGGGTGCCGGGCCAGGTCTTGGTTGATGATGGCGATGATCGGCCGCATCTAGCTGGGTTCCTTGCGGCCAAGGCGCATCTCGGCGAGCACGATCCGGACGTCCTCCTGCGTCTCGGGTGGCAGCGCCTCGATCTTCAGTTCGCCCATGTGGATCATCTCGGCGAGGAAGAGGGCGTCGCCGCGCCGCTTGTACTGCCTCATGTCGCGCATGAACCGGATCTGGGTGACGACCATCGCCACCGTCGAGACGGCGAAGATAGCGAACAGGAGGTAGAGGAATCGGTCGTCCCAGAACAGGCTCAGCAGCGAGCAGATCATGGCGGCCAGGGTTGACCAAGCCAGGGCGGCGTCCCAGCCGCGTTTGGTCCAAGGGAGCCAGAAGCTGTTCGGGGATGTCTTCGACACAGTGCTCAGCGTAGAGGCAGCGTCTACGCTGGGTCGAATGACCGACTCACCTGATCGTGGCGTGCTGTACCTGGACGAGGATGTTTCGCAGTTCCTGCACGAGCTGGCCGACCGTGAGTTCGAGGGCGACGTGCAGATGGCGATGAACGAGACGATCCGGGCCATGCAGGTGGCGATGACCAAGCCGCAGGACCCGTGGGCGTCGGTGAGCTGGCAGGCCGGCCGCAAGGCGGTCCGGAAGGGCCGTCAGCGGTAGCGCCGCCAGGCGTGCCATTCGCAAGCCACCGCGCCGGCCAGGCACAGCACGTACCAGAGCTGGAAGATGCTGACCTCGATCGGCGGCACGACGGCCGTGACTAGCGCGTAGATGGCGGCGAACGGAAGCACAGCGCCAGCCTAGGTGCCTGACAGTAGGCAGCGGCAGTGCTCGGACAGGTGATAGAGCGGCCCCAGAGCCCCGCTGGGCGTGATTCGACCGCACTGGCAGCAGGTGACCAGGGGTTGGCCGTATTCGTAGTTCTGCGGGTCGCTGAGGCCGTGCCGGTCGAACCAGCACGGGAAGCACAGGTGGTGCTCCTGGTCAGTTGCCATTGTTCTTGATGTGCTGGTTGGCGTTGAGCGTGGTGGTGATGAACGAGGCGGCCACGATGCAGTTGAGCAGCAGGCTCAGCTTGTTGTCGTGGAGGCCGGCGCGGAAGGCCAGGCCGAGATACAGGGTCGCAAAGGCGACGCCGGCTAGCCGGCAGACATGCCAGTACATGCCCTGGGTAACGGCTCAGGCCCGGAATCGACGCGTCGGGATGTCGGCTTTCTCGGCCAGGTCGGCGCACATGCTCGCGCCCCGGCTGTCGTTGTGGATGTAGGCCAGGCACAGGTCCGCCCCGAGGTTGACCATTTCGGCGTTGCGGACGAAGCCGGCTCGTCGGCCGTACTTGCCCCAGTCGGCCGGGTGTCGTTCGACCGGGATCTGGTAGAACTCGCAGATCTCGTCGGCGATCTGGTCGGCACCGTCAGGGCAGCGGCCGTGAACCACGATGATGCCGTGGTGCGCGATGGTCAGCAGATGCCGTTGAATCAGGACCCGGTTGGTCCAGGTGCGTGACCCGGTGACCAGCACCCGCTTGGTCACTGCTGCGCGCTCCGCAGCTCGGCCAGGTGCCGGGCGTGCCCGTCGAGAGCCTCCTGCCGGCTGTCGTAGGTTTCCAGCTCGCGCACGCCGGCCGCACTGATCGTGGCCGTGCCGAACAGCCGGGCGCCGGGGATGCACCGGTCGACGAAGCCGAGGTAGACCGTCTTGAGGGCCATCTCGCCGATCTCGTCGTGGGCGATGGTGCGGTCGCCCTGCATCAGCTTGCCCCACTCGTGCAGGCTGATCCGGTTGCCGTCGGGGTCGAAGTAGTGGTGCGGCTGGTGCACCTCGTTCTTCCAGTCGAACGGGCAGTGCTGCCGCTGGCCGAGGGTGCCGATCACCCGCCGGTACCCGCACGCCTCACCTTCGGGGCCGGCCGGCGTATACGGGTGCGGCTCGAACGGGTCGGTGAAGTTGAACTTCGGCATCAGTACTCCGGGGGTGGGGTGAACTCGACGACGCCCATCGCGGCGGCCAGGCGCAAGATCGGGATGTCGATGCGGTGCACGTCCCACAGCCCCCGGCAGACCGCACGCGGCCCGTCGAGGGTCTGATGGCAGGGGATCACCGTGTTCTCGGCCTTGCAGGCGGCGACCATACCGTCCACCCGGCCGGGGTCGAGGTCCATCAGGTTGCCGGGCCGGAAAATGCAGGTGCTGCACTTGCTGTCCAGGACCCACAGCTTGTTGTCGCGCCACGGGCCGTTGACCGGCTGCATCAGCTCCTCGCAGTCGGCGCAGTACGAGGCGTAGTGGTTAGGGCGTTCGCCTGCCAGGCCGCAGCTCGGGCAGGCGAAGGTCGAGCGGTCAGTCAACGGCTTGCCCGTACCACATCATGAACATCGGCTCGGTCAGCGAGCTGGGCTCGTGCACGCCCATCAGGTACAGGCTCAGCCGGGTGCCCAGGGCCAGCATGTGCCCGGAGTCGTCCAGCGCGATCAGCCGCCAGGCGTCGAGGTCCATGTCCCCGCCCCCGTTGAGCAGGTGCCGGACTCGGGTGTCGAGGGCACGGTCCAGGTCGGAGCCTGGCTCGACGGGGAAGCCGGCGTTCGGTGGCTTCACGTCCGGGTCGTAGGCGCACCCGCACGTCCAGGAGTCGCCGCCGGTCGGGACGTTGAAGACGTGCTGGCAGCCCTCGATGGGCGGATGCGGCAAGGGGTGACCGCACTCGGGACAGTTCATGACATCAGTTCCGCTTGAAGGGTGGGATGGAGTGGAAGTCGGGGCAGCGGCTCATGTCGTAGCTGCCGAACCGAGGACAGTACGGCTCCATGCAGCGCGGCTCGAAGTAGGTCTCCCACTTGTAGGCGTTGCAATTGCCGCAGTACGAGTTGTGTACGTCCATCGGGTGATGGCTGACCCGCCGACAGTCCGGGCAGGTGAACGTCGGGGTGATCGTCACCGGATGATCTCGATCTCGCGCCGCCGGCCGTCCGGGTCGTTCCAGGTGATCGGCACTCCGGCCGGGGTGACGTGCAGCATCTCGTAGAACTTGAACGACCGGTTGGCGGCGTCGGTCACCGTCTCGCCCAACAGGTCGGCGACGGCTTCAAGCCGGTCCAAGTTGGTTTTGAGGATCATGAAGCGAACCTCTACCGCCTCGTCGTCCGGGGTGCCGCTCATCCTCGGTCCTCCGTTCCGTCACCGTACTGGATCACGATCCGGACCCGCTGTCCGGTCTCCTTCAGGCCCGGGATGCTCAGCATGCCTGGACCGTCGGCGTACCGTTCCCATACCAGGTCGGTGTCCTCGGTGGAGTCCTTCGGGAACGCTTTTATCGTGATGGGGTATTTCGAGGCTGGGTAGGAGTAGAACTCGAACGGCAGCTCGGGGTTCATCGCACCACTTTCACCACTGTCGGGCCGGCCTTCAGTGGGGCTCCGTCGGGGCCGGCGATGTACGGCGATACGTAGATCGTCTTTCGCTGGCCGCGCTTGGGTCCGTACGCCTGACGCTTCCAATGCCCTCGTCGGAACTGGCGCATGGTCAGCTTGCGACCTGTACGAGTCTCAACGGGCGAGCCGGTCGTGCGTTGCGGCCGGTGCCGCAGATCGACCAACCGGACGTTGGGCATCGGCTTCTTCGCGCGCTGGTAGCTCCGGGCGAGCTTCTTGTCGACCGGAGCGGTCCGACTCTCGGTGACACCGGGCTGAGCCATCAGGAACCAGGTGGCGAAGATGGTGCGGATGAAGTCTTCCTCTTCAGGGACGTCGGCGACCTGTAGGTCAATCTCGGTGTCGTAGTGGATGCCGCCGCCGGCATTGGGGCAGATCAGCCAGCCCAGCTTCTCGCGCATCTCGACGACGTCCACGGTGGGGTCGCCGTCCTCGCCCTGGATGTAGAGGTTGAGCCAGATCCCGTCGGGGACCTGAACCCAGGTGATGGCCCGGACCCGGGCGACACCGTGATTTACGGGGATCTCGAAGATCGGCGTCTCGAAGATCATGAACCCGCGCGGAGACGGCAGCTCCTCGGGGCTGAGCACCAACCGGGTGAAGTCCTGACCGGCCATGATGGCGAGCTGGGTGAAGTCGGCGGTGATCCAGTACAGGTCGGCGGCCCAGATGCCGTTGATCAGGTGCTGGGTGTGCCGATGCCAGGCGTCGGCCGGCGGGGTTTGGTCGGGGTGGATCTGCACGCTGAACGAGTCGGGCTTGCCGCAGTGGTAGCCCGGCAGGGTGTAGACCGAGTCGATGCCCGCGCCATTGTTTTGGTTGCTGTTGAACTGCTCGATGTTGGTCCAAAACCGGGCCAGGCCGGCTTGCAGCTTGGGGAACATGCGCGCGTCGATGCGGGCCGGTTCGCGCTGCGGGCCGACGTAGCTCACGGTGTGGATCGTGGGCAGGACCGCTGACCACATGTCGATCAGCTCACGCCGCATCCGGATGACGCCGGCTTCGTCCATGCCCCGGGCCATGTGCGGAGCGACCCGTGTCACCCGCTTGAGCAGGGCCTGCAAATCGCCGTCGTTGACGCAGGCCGAGCATTCCTTGCAGGCACCCCAGACGGTGCCGAAGTCGGACCGGTGCCGGCCGACCATCGTGTTGAGCCGGTCGGCGACGTACTTCCATTCCAGTCGGGTGTTCTGGCCGCAGAAGTCGCAGTAGGTCTTCTCGACCGCCGCGCGCGGAATCTCGACCGGGATCGCGTCGTGGTCCTGGCGCACGAACGCCCGGCCGTGAATGTAGGTCCGCTCGGTGGCGTTGGTGAACAGCTTCAGCGGCTCGCGGCAGATCTCGCACACCACGACCATGTCGCTGATGTCGAGGTCGGCACCGGTGTCTGACGGGTCCAGGTAGACCGTGCTGAGCTTGCGGGGGTCGACCCTGTCGTTCAGATCGTTGCGCCGGGGCATGCCGGCCGCGTCGATGATCTCCTTGGCCCGGTCCGAGCCGACCAGCTCGGCCAGCCCCTGCCGCATCTCGTCGTCGTCGATCAGGCCCTTCTGGTAGCGGTCGACCAGCCGCAGGGTGCCTTTGGCCTGTTCGCGGTTCATGCCTTCCATCAGAACGCCACCATGTGCTTGAGGACGTTCCTGACGTCGCGGATCTCGTCGTCGGCTAGGGTCCAGCCGGTCGGGTGCATGACGGCGCTGATCGTGCGGATCTGATCGGTGACGACCCAGAGCTGCTCGTTGTCGCGGCGCACCGGGATGCGGTAGTTGAGGTCGAGCCACTCGTCGGTGACCGGCAGGACCGTGACGATGCGGCTGACGTTGGTCCGGATGTGGAACTCGCTGCTGACGATCAGCACCAGCTCGGCCGCGTCCTGGTCGATCTGTGCGCCCCAGACTTCCCAGGGGGCCATCATGCGGCACGTCCGGGGCTGAGCCGGTAGTCGAGGTAGCGGGCGGCGGCCATCTCTCGGCTCCACGCCTCGGGGTCGGTCTCGCGCAGCCGGTCGGCCTGGTCGATGCAGCGGCTGCGCCACAGCTCGTCGAGCAGGTAGTTGATGGTGTCCTCGACCGTAGCTTTGCGCTGCTCGGCTAGCCGGTTGACCCGATCACGGGTGCTCTCGTCCACCGAGATGCTCGTCCTCATCCGAGCAGACTACTTCGCCGACTAGCGATTCGTAGTCACTCGTTGGGCCGATCCAAATCAGCCAACCACGGACAATCCAGGAATACAGCGCGAGAGTGATGAGAGCGGACGCGGCGAAGAGGCCGGCCCAGCCGTGATCGCCGGCCTGCCACGCTTCCTGAGCGGCGGCCAGGGTGAGCCCGAACACGCTGGCCAGCAGCGCCATCGCCCAGATGAACGTGCGGACCGGGCGGTAGATGGGCGCACGGTCGGTAGCTCGTACGCCCATCTTGGTTCCCCCGGCAGTCGATCGCGATCTTCCGCTATTCCTACGAGGCAACAGCGTCCGGGTTACGGCCGGCTCAGACGTACTCGGGGAACTCCCGGGCGACCTGGGCCACGATCGCGTCGGCTCGCGCCAACCGGCCCGTGCCCGGCGGCAGCAGGTACGCCCCGGCGGGTGGGTAGTGCCGCTCGTTCTCGACGATCATCCGTTCGTGGATGCTCCATACCTGCCGCCAGGTGCCGCCGCAGCGCAACACCTCGTTCGGCAAGAGCGGGTGCGGTCGCCGGCATTCCCGGTCGAACTCGCGCAGCCCCTGCCGCAGCAGGCTCAGTGTGTGCTGCCTGCTGGCCGCCCGCATAACCCACTGGTGGCCGAGCGATCGGCATAGCAGCGCCGCCTCGGTCATGTCCTTGGTGCGTTCATCGACCGGAACCGACTTCAGGTATCTCCGCCTGGGCATGGTGCCGCTACTCCTCGTCCTCGGCGAGCTTGAACCCGACTGCGTTCAGCTTCGCGGTGATCTTTTTCTTCCACGCTCGCAGCGTGTTGACCTCGGTCTTCAACTGCTCGTAGCTGCCGCTGTTCTTGATCATCAGCCGCAGGTCGATGACCTCGGCTTGCAGTGAGTCGTGCACGGCCACGGCGTGCGCATTCGCCCGCTGCCAGATCCGCAGCTCGTGCAAGTCAGCGATGGCCTGGTCCCGCTCGGCCTCGACCTGAGTGATCAGGTCACCGATCGCGCCGATCGACGGAGCCAGCGCCAGACACTCGGCCAGGGTCATCTCCATTGGGTTCGACGGCGTGAACCCGTTGGCGCGCGGAGGCAGCACCACGTCGCCCAGGTTCGTGTCCTTGTTGAAAGTCACCTTGGGCGTGCGCTTGCCGAACCGCGCGCCGTGCGCCTCGTTGCGGTGCTGCATGACCTCTGAGCGCTGGTCGGCGGTGAAGTCGCAGTCGCGGCAGGCGAAGGCCGTCTCCTCGTTGGCCAGATGCAGCTTGCTGATCCGAAAGTGCGCGCCGGTCGGCAGGTTCCCGAGCAGCTCCTCGCGCTCGATCGGTATGCCGTTGTGGTCGGTGGGCCGGCCGTCGTTGTCCGGCACGAGCGGTTCCTGGAACGCCGGCGCGGGAGTGGACTTGGCCGGGGTCCTACGGCTTTGGGTGGATCGAGTGAGCGGCATAGGTGCTCCAAAGGCGACTGACCAGGGTTCAGTCCATTGAGCCGCACTCGATGCCGTTAGCGCGAAGCGACACAAGCACTGTCACCTGAAAGGGGTGTACGTCAGTCGGTGCAACGAAGCAGTGTCGGCGCGGATACGGGCGGTCGATCATTTGTCACCGAGAACGTGAGACCGAGGGCGTCGGCGCAGGGGTCGGCTGGCCGGCGTCGGCCTTGCTGTCGGGCCGGAAGACCAACCAGACCACGAAGCAGGCCACGGCCAAGACCACCCAGAAAGCAGCCTTCACCGTGACCCACCACGCCAGCCAGAAGCCCTTACGGAGCACCGGCACAGCGGCCTTGGTGGACTTGTAGTCCTTGTTGGCCCGGCGCATGACGGCCATCCCGTAGCCGACGCCATACAGGAGCAGACCGCCGAGGAGAAACCCGACGATCATGACGCCGGGGGTGGAGCTGGACTCTTCAGCGCTGAGGTACATCCACCGAGCGTGCAACGCGGACCGACGCCGTGTCATCCCCCGATCGGCGCTTAACCAATCGAAGACCGTTTCTCCCACGGGTACATCTACGTTAGATTCCGCATGGTGCGTGGACAGGGTGTGCGATGACGAAAAAGGTCAACTTCCTTGGCGTCGAGTTCGACGTCATCGACAACCAGATGATCGCCGATGCGGAGGCCGACGAGAAACATCACCACGACTACATGGTCATTCGCTGTGTGGACACCAACCCCAACGCCGGCTCGCTGTCGTTGCGGACCCGCAGGCGGCGCACCCCGTGCGAGGTCTGCCACGAGATCTGCTGGATCGATCCGCTCAGCTACGAGTCGACCGCGCACCTCAACCACACGATCATCTGTCAGATGTGCATGCTCAAGAAGGTCGAGAGGAAGGGCGATGCCTGACGGGAAACTCAACACCCAAGTCATCCTGTGCTGGCCGGCCGACCGCGCCGCCATCGACGACCTGAACGCCCGCGTGCGGCCCAGCGAGAAGTTCGAGCCCACCGTCGAGCACACCGTCAGCGACTGCGACGGCTGCAAGCGGACCATCTGGATCGCCCCGCAGCAGCTCGACCTCTGGAAATCCCCGTTCGTCGCGGCCCGCAAGGTCTGCCTGTACTGCGCGGCCGACATCAAGCGCGGCCTGAACCTGCTGGTGCGCCAGGTCGATCTCAATCCCGACATCCACACCGCACAGCCGCGCCTGGCCTAATGAACTAACGGCAACAGCAAGAGCGCCACAGTCTCCCCCTTCGACTGTGGCGCTCAAGATCATTGTTACTGCTGTGCGGCGATCTGCTTGGTATCCGCCAGGTTGCGTGTCCGCCGCCCCTGAGCCCGATGCCGCGCCGGCAGCGGATGCCGCTGGTTGTCCGGCACCGACGCGTACCCGACCATCGGCTTGGCCTGCGCCTGCACCGCCCGCCGCGTCCCCGGATTCGCCGCTACTCGCGTCGCCAACCCGAACAGCGACCTGGTCGCCATGTTGTAGCCATCCCGATACGCCTCTTCCCGCTCCTCCGTCTGCTTGAAGTATTGGTGGACACGACCAGCCAGGTAGGTCATGAAGACCAGGAGAACCGTCGCCAGACCCGGCCCGAGCAGGTCGTGACTCAGCGACGTCATGTCCAAACCGTACGTCATGACCTGGTAACGACCGGAAGGCCCAGAAGGGCACTGGTATGTCCGATTAGGAAATGGCCCACTCGCAGGGCTCGATGTGGCCGATCGGCAGCCGGCAATACCGTCGCTCATAGCCGACCTTGCGCCAGGTCCGGCACAGCTTGCGCCCTGAGCTGGGCGGCTCGCCTCCCCCGTGGAAGCGAGCCACGTACGCCCGGCACTTACTCTCAGCCAGCTCCATCATCGACTCGGCATCGCCGATGTCGCACCACACCTCAAGGTCGGCGTCCCAGTACTGGGCCTGCCACTTGCCGAGGTCAGCGTACGACGGCTGCGTGCGGGTCTTGGGCACCACGCCGGTCACGAGCGAGGGGCACGCGCCGCCGGCACCTTCGCCGCGATGATCCAACTGCTCAGAATGGTCGCCGTGACAGGGTCGAGCCGGTTGAACAGCCACTGCTTCTCGAACTCCGAGGGCGTCACGCCAACCTGCATCGCCACCTCGGCCAGCAGCAGCCCGACGGCATCAATGCTGTCCATCGGCAGGCCGCGCGCCCAGTTGTTGAACTGCCGGACAGCCTGCTCAGAGGTCTCGAACGGTCCGTTGTCGCGGATCTCGTCGCTCACCGCTCCGCCTTCCGGTACTTGCGTACGTGGGCCTTGATCTTGCGGATCTGCGGCGAGTCGGCGTCGTTGCCGAGGTCGACGTCGGCACGCTCTTCGAGCCGGTACAAGAAGTCCTCCCAATCGATCGTCCCGTCGGCGTACCAGCCGTCCACGATCGCCTCGGCCTCGGTCATCAGCTCTTCGTCGGTCACGTTCACCACCACCTTGTTCCGAACAGCTCCTGGGGTTCGGCCGGCCAGCCGAAGGGCGAACCCGGCCACAGGCCGTGCGAATCAGGCCACACAAGCTGAAGCACCCGGACTTTGCCCGCGCCGTAGCGGCGCTCCGCGATGCCGACGCTGGCCTGCGGCGCGTCGATCACCCGGAAGGGCACGTTGGCCATGTCGTCGAGGGTGTCGCCGTGTTTCAACTCCTGGCCAGCATGGCGCTTGGCGATGGCGTTCAGCAGATTCTTGGCTTGCTCGTTGTACGTCCCCGAGATCAGCAGCTCGGGTAGCCCGGCCTCGGTCAAGCCGATCGTGTAGGCGAAACCGATCCCCTGCTCAGGACCGTTGGGGAACACACCCTGGACCATCCAGCCGTATTCCTTGATCACCGCGTCGATGCGCCCCTGGTAGTCGCCCATCTGCTCATCCGTCCAGCTCACGCCGCCTCCTCGAAACGCTCCATGAAAGCCCGCCCATCCTGCGACAGCAGCACCTTCTGCACGACGGCGGGGTACCACTGCTTCCCGCCGCTGACGGTCGGCACCATCGCCTCGTTGAAGATCTGCGCGACCTTGTAGTAGCTGCCCTCGGCGTGATAAGCCGCGACCAGCGCGCCCAGCAGCTCGTCGGACATCCCGCGCGGCCGGCCCAGGCGCACCCCGCCGGCCTTCTTCTCGGCCAGGCCGTCCTTGGTCCGCTGGCTGATCACGTTGCGCTCGAACTCAGCGAAGATGGCCAGCATGCCGGCCATCGCCTTGCCGGCCGGGGTGCGCAGGTCCACCCCCAGGTCGAGGGCGACGATGTTCCAGCCTTCCTTGTCGGCCTTGGCCATCAGGTAGGCGAAGTCGAGCAGGGAGCGGCTGAGCCGATCCAGCTTGGAGACGATGATGCCGCCCGCCTCGCCGGCCAGGATGAGCTTCAGCGCGGTGTCCAGCCCGGCGCGCTGAAGGTTCTTGCCGCTCTTGCCCTTGTCGACACAGTCCCAGTGCAGCGGGCGCGCGCCGCGCATCTGAAGGCCGAAGTTGATCGCGGTGTGCTGCGCCCCGAGGCCGGCACCCTTCTCCGCCTGCTCCCGGGTGGACACCCGGCGGTAGGGCACCAGAAGGTCGTTCAGCTTGCCGAAGTCGACCTTGATGACGTTGGAGCCGCCCTTACGACGTGGCATCGCGCGTCCCCCAATCCTGAGTCAGCCAGCGGTTGGCCCGCCACGAGACGCCCTCGCGGACGACCAGCAGGTTGTGCAGCAGCATCCCGGTGCGGCGGCTGAGGCCGGGCAGCTCGCTGCGGACCTCGTCCTCGGTCAGCTCGTCCTTCAGCTTGGTCTCCGGCAGACCGAACTGGCTGCCGTACCGGTGCGCGGTCCAGATCTCATAGCTCATTTAAAGGGGTCCGCTCGCTGATCTGCCGATAGGTAACTGGTGTGGTCCAGTAACCGTAACCGAAAGGCTTAACCTAATGCCAGGGGTGACCGAACGGGTGGAGTCGTACTATCGGTCAATTCTGAACGCCGTCGAATCGGGCACTAAGCTCCCTTCGGAGCGTTCAGTGATGAATGAGTTGGGAACTTGCCGCTCCACCATTCGTTTGGTGTTGACGAAATTGACGGCGGAGCGGCTTCTTTATCCCGTTCATGGACGCGGCTATTACAAGTCGTGATTGCTGACGACTGCCCACGTCCCGTCAGCGAAGTCGATCGGCAGCTCGGCAACCCGCAACGCTTCCTCCCGGCGTCGCCGATCCTCTTCGGTCTCCGGAATCGGCGCTGGCGGGGTGTCGCCGGCCGCGCGCATGTCTTCCAGGGTCTCTTCGAGCAGCCGGCGAAAGTTCGTCATGGCGTCTTTGGCGCTATCCGCGACCCAGCTCAGCGAGGGGAACTCGCGAGCGAAAGCGGTGTACTGGTAGACGCTGCTGCCCGGCTGCACCCGGCTGACAGACAGGAAACACCGGTATTCGTGTGCTTCGGCCATCAGGACGCCTTGCTCAGCTCGTTGACCTGGCCGGTGGAGATGCGCAGCAGCTCGGCGACGTCGCGCACCGGAATGTCCATCTCCCGCAGCTTGTGCACGGCTTCCTTCTTGCGTGTTCGTAGCGCCGCTAGCGCGTCATTGAGTGCGGCTTCCGATTCGGTGACCGCCCGCAGCACGTCAGCCTCAGTTCCCTTGACGGTGATCTCGACGTCGAACGAGTCTTCCGGAACTTCTAGCAGTAGCGAGATCACCTCCCGCGCCATCGGCTCGACGTTGCGGAACTGCCGTGCCTGCGAAAACCCGCCCGGCACGTCCTCGATCTCGATCCACCACCACTTCTTCTCGCGCCCGGTGATGATGTGATAGGTCTGTCTCCCCATAGTGACTGCCCCCAGCCATTTCCGCGCCCGCCAGCGCGCTTCCCGAACTTCACAGTCCGACGAACCTCAGAATCTTGCGGGCCGTCCCTTCGGCTATTTCTGAGTGTCGCGGGATGGAGAGCCGAGCCCCGCCGTAGCTGTAGATCGAGTGTTCCGCTCCCTCCCGCAGGAGGACGAACGTCACATCGTTGGCCTTGGCAGCGTCGCCCAGGCGCTTCAGCAGGTCTCGTCTCTTCACCAGTACAGTCTATGCTAGCGACACTGAGGGTGTGCAGTCGAGTGCACAGGTAGTGTTGTTTGCCATGCTCAACATCTCCGAAGAAGCCGAGGCCGCTGTCCGACGGCGAGCCGAGTGGCTCGAACTCGATCCCGACGAGTACGCCACCAGGGCATTGCTGGGCTGGGTCCAGCAGGAACGTGACGACGAGCGCCGGTTCGAGGCCGCGCTGGACCGCAGCCCGAACATGAAGAAGGCCCTGGCCCGCCAGTACGCGCAGGACGAGGGCTTGATCCCGCCGGCCTGACTCGGCAAGAACCCCGACTTCCGGGTAGACGCGCTAGCCGCCGTCCGTGAGAGGGATGAATCTGGCGTCACGCGAACGGCAGCCAGCCGGAAGCCGGGGTTCAGACCGCACAGACTAGACGCACGAAGGCCCCGGAGGTGACTCCGGGGCCTAAGGCAGGGCGCTATGCGCAGGGCCAGCTTACCGTCCGCCGTCGCCCGGCACGTCGTTCGTGTTCTCGTCGGGCTGAACGGACACCGAGACGGAGGGCTTGACCGAGACCGACTTACTCGGGCTCGCACTGACCGACAGCGAGGGCACCGGGACCGGGCTGGTCGTGGTCTCGACCGGCTTGACGTCGATCGGCTTGACTTCGTCATCGTGGCAGGCGGTCAGACCTCCGAGGGTCAGGACGGCGGCCAGGGTCACGGCAAGAGGCAGCTTGTTCACCCCTAGCCCATCGGCGCGGCGTCCGGCTGGACTACGCCAGTTGACCCGATCGTTATTGATGCTTGGTCCAGTTGTAGAAGCGCAGCAGCGTGAGCAGCGCGAACCCGATCAGCAGCCCCCGGATAAAGGTCGACCAGCCCATCTGGCCGAAGTAGGCGGTCACGACCGAGGCGACGGCCAGCATCGCGATGACGAAGATGCGGATGCGCATCTCGCGCGCGTTCCTCAGCGTCAGCCCCAGCCAGCTCCCGCGCGGCCGGTAGTACGGCTTCTGTTCTTTCATCCGGCCATCGTGACCCAGATCGACCGTCACGGACGGGTGAATCTTCACCGACGGTGCACGAACGAGTGCGTTCGGGTTTCCAGCCGCTCGACCGTCCACTAGGTTGTGCCCACGTGGCAGCCACTCCTGAGGACCGCGAGTACATCAAGCAACTGCTGTTCCGTGTGGAGCAGAGCATTCATCGTCACGGCTGGGATCAGCCGCCGTTCATTGGCACCGTCGGCTTCCTGCGCCCGAACATGCTGTCGCTGAACCGGATCGACATGCAGATCAAGAATCCGCCGCGTGTCTTCCTGGAATGGCTGGCCGGCGTGCACCTGATGGACCCGGCCGTTCCGCAGGCCATGCTCGATCAGCACCCCGGCACGTTCTACGGCGTGGTCTTCGTCTGCGAGGGTTGGACGAAACGCGGCGGCGTGACCTCCGAGCAGGCGCGCAAGATGCAACGTGAGAACACGAGCATGGCTGATCTGCCCGACGCGGAAGAAGTCCGCATGATCATCGCCGTGGACATCTGGGGCCGGACGTATTCGATCCATCGCATCCGAGGCGACAAGCCGATGATGCACGAGGACAACCCCAACGCCTCGGTCGCGGGCGGAGTAGCAGAAGCGCTGCGCCAGATCGTCTTGTCGGTGGTCCAGATCCTGCCCGACCACAAGGAGCAGGAGACCGCGCTGAACACCTTGTTCATCCCCAACATGGAAGACCTCGTGGTAGCGGATCAAGCAAACACCGACCGGCTCTTCGCGGAGATGACGCGAGAGGGTGACCAGCAGTAACTCACCGCCGGCTTAGTCGTTAAGCCGCGCATGAAGTTCGCGAAGCCCGTGGTGATCATGCTCGGGGTACCGGAGACCCAACCTGGACCGCTACGCCGGCCTTGCATGCTGTGCGAGCGGATCTTCCCGATGGCCGAGTCGACGGGCAAGCTGATCGACGACCTGCGGCTACGCAAGCGGATGTTCTTCACGCTCTGCTTCGAGGACTACGCGGACTGGAAGCGCGAAGGCGGGCTGTTGAACTTCGACAACGTCGCCGGAGTCGAGAAGGCCCGCAGCTACCTGGGCATCTGATGTTGTACGGGCTGCTAGCTCAGCGGACAGAGCGCGAGAATTTCTACTCTCCGGACCGGGGTTCGACTCCCCGGCAGCCCACGTGACCCGCTCGCCTCACTTTCTCAGCATGCGTAACCCGACCATGCGCCGGCTGCTGGTCGTCGAAGCCTACGAGCTGCCCGAAAGCATCGGGCAGTACAGCCAGTACCTGATCAAACACGGCGGCCGGCCGATGGCCCGAGCGCTGATCCGCGCCCGGCAGCGCTACGAGAAGCTGCGCCCGATCCGGCTGCGGGCCAGCCAACTGCACACCGCCTACGGCAGGAGACGCCGATGAGCGACCCCGGGATTCCCACCGGCGTCGAGGAGATCACCAGTGACTACCGACGCGGAGCCATCGTGCTGGACCGGGTCGACGAGGCTCCCGAACCGGTCTACTGCGTGCACGCCCAGGTCCAGTGCCAGGTTTGTGGCCAGTGGTGCCACCTCGGCGACAAGTCGCTGGAAGCCGCCCAGGCCGGGGTGATCCCTATCTGCGTGCCCTGCGTCCGCCAGAACTGCGAGTTCGAGGCCGGGATGTACGTCTACTCGGTCCCCAACCACCGGCGCGAGGAAGGCCACGGCGATGCTGCTTGAGCTTGACCCTTCTATGGTCAACCAGCTCTGCGTCGCTGGCCGCCGGTTGACCCGCCCGGACCGGCCGCTGGGCCAGGACTGGGGCAACCCGTGCCCGCACCCGATCAGCCACATCCTGGCTGTCGAGGAGCACGGAGCGATCGACTACATGGCCCTGTGCGATTGTCACATGATGGGGCTGCGGCAGATCCTGCCCGCCGACGGAATACGGAGAGTTGCGTGACCGAGACACCAGACTTCGAGACCGTCCTGCGCGAGCTTGAGCTGTACCAAGTCGCCGAGGGCGATCAGGTGCTGATGCCGGTCCGGCGCGGCGTCTGGCTCAACGACGACCTACAACGCGTCGAGTACTGCATGCCCGACGGCACCCCGATGCGCGGCACGCTGGACCAGCAGACCCTGCAATGGGGCAAGATGCGCCAGCGCAGCAAGAACTTCGACAGCCCGAGCGGCTTGGACCCGGAGCTGTTCATGAAGACCCGGCTGAGGTGGATGAACCTCGACGCCATCATCAACACAAGCTGGATCGGGATCAACATGGCCGTGTTGGGCGGGCCGCCGTTGATCTGGGAGACGATGATCGCCACCGACGCCGGCTGGACCGACTTGCAGTGGCGCTACGCGACTCAGAACGCCGCCAAGATCGCCCATCGGACCATCGTGGACGCCCTGGTCGCCGCCGGCATGACCGAGGTCGACCTGCTGGCTTTGCCCCGCCCGCAACGCCCCACGCGCGAGCTGGACCAGTGATGTCAGATTCCGTCGCGGGTCCCTCCACACTGGTATGCGCCAGTAAGCTGTGACGATGCTCGCCGAAATGTTGCTCGGGGCCTCCTTGGTCGCCTCCGGTTGGGTAGCCGGCCTGGGCACCAGCCTGCTGATGCGGCGTAAGCAACCCCAAGCCGGCCCGATCTGCCCCTGCTCCCACTCGATCGGGCACCACGAGGACCAGACCGGGCGCTGCCTGGGCCAAATCCGCCGGGTGCACTACTACGACAGCGGCGACCGCAACGGCAAGGAATGGGTGTCCTGCGACTGCCGGCGCTACTCCGGCCCCGAGCTGCTCAGCAGCGTCACCTTCCGCGAGTTGGAGCAGCCATGAGCGACAAGCAGGAGCCGGCCGGGGTCTTCGACTACCGGGTCACCACCGCGACCGGCGACGAGGCCGACGAGCTGGACGCGTTCATGCAGCGCGTCAACGCCGACGCGATGGCCGCCCTGGACGAGGTCGTCGATACCGAGGCCGACTTGGCGCGGCTGCGCGAGCGAGCCGCCCGCGAGGAATCGGAGCCGACCGAATGAACCGGATCTCGGCCCACATCTGCGCCCTGGACAAAGAATGCCGGCTCTACTCGGCCGGGATCTGGCGGTTAGAGATCGACACCCCCTGGTGGCATCTGGGGATCGCGTTCACCCGGATGAGTCAGTACGGCAGTGTGACCGGCCGGGACCGCTGGACCTCTTGGGACCGCAAGTGAGCCAGTCCTCACCCAAACCCAGCCGCTGGATCATCTACCTCGGGCTGCTGGCCGGCGCGACCACCTTGTTCCTGACCTTCCGCAGCGCCTGGACCGAGGGCGGCGACGCGCTGATCGGGGCCTGGGTCGGAACCCTGATCGGCCTGGTCGCCGCTTTCACCGTGATCGAGTGGCGAGGCCGGAGACGCTGATGGCCTACGAGCTGCCCAGCCGCCGCGACGTGCTCGCCCTGCTGCTGCGAACCGAGGCCAAGTTCGAGCGCCTCGACGAGCGCGGCGACCCACACTTCGGCTTCATGGCCCACAACGACGCCGACACCCTGCGCTTCGGCCTGGCCCCCGAGCCGATGCCCGGCCCACTGACCAACACCATGAGCACCCTGATCTCGCTGGCCGACACACTCAAGGTCAACCGGGCCATGACCCGGCTGATCTGGCAGGTCGCCCCGCGCCTGATCGGCATCGCCCTGGTGGTGCACGCCCGCAACGGCCGGACGCTGACCGGGCTGGACTTCGCCGGCCGGGCCTACTTCCTCGACCGCTCCGGCGACGACCTGCTGGCCACCGACGAGACCAACGTGCTGACCCCCGACGTGATCCGCGCGCTGGGCGCGATCCTGCACCACCTGGCCGTCGAGTACCCCGACCCCGGGTACGCTCGCCGCCGGCTGGCCTGGACCCACAAGCTGCTCACGGCCGAGGACATGCTGCCGAGCTAACTGGTATGGTCGTGCTCCCCCTGGTCCGTTCTCCCGGGGCACCGGAGAAAGCAAAGGCGCGTGCACACATCGAAATCCCGTAGACCCACCGTGGTCCTAGCTGATTCGGGATGCCGGACAGCCATACTCCACCGCCCCATACGGGTTATCTCGGGCCAGGGGGCCAATCAACGACCCAGCGCGGCCTTGCGTAGGAGCTGCTCGCGGTAGAGCCGGCGGAATCGGGTCTGCCCCTCCCCCGGCGGCGTCGGCGGGTACTCGATCTCGTCCTCGACCGGCGTGGGCTTCTGCACCTTCTCGACGACCTTTCGCACCCGCTCACTGGTGCGTACCTTGGTCGGCGCTGGTTCAGGTAGGTGTTCAGCCGGCTCGGCGAGGGCCAGCGAGAGCAGATACCGGGTGATCGACATCCTCCGGGCCGCCGCGAGGGCCTCGATCTGCTTCTTCTGCTCCTCGGTCACCCTCATGTGGATCTGGTGCGTAGCCGCCATGCGACCTGCCTCCTACTGGCATCGTGTAGACATTCTCTCCTTCCTCTTATCGGCCGCAGTTGTCTACACGCCCCGATTCACCTGCGTATTGGCCGTGTCGACAAATGATCTTGATGGTTTCAGAGGTGTGAGCTGTGTGCTTTCGCGCTGCTCCCCCGAAAACCGGACATCCGTGCACAGAAGTCCCACCACCCCCATGCCGGCGTCCCGTTGTCGACTCAATGTCCGATTCTGCGCAGGTCGCCGGCCACCCTGGCATGCCTGTTTCGGCCCTAGTGTCCGGTTCGGCCTTAACCTAAATGCTCGATTGGGTTAAGCATTGCCGCAGCAATAGCCATTGCGCAGTTATGGGCGCACGTGAGAGCGCACAGAAAGTCCCTGCCCTAGGGTGCACCTAGGGTAGGCACTTTCTACGGCCTTATAGGCGCACCACTGTTGCCCTATGGGGGTGCCTAGTAGGGGGGTTAGGGACTTGAGCGATGGGGGTGCGCATGCATGCTGCCATGCCCTACGGGGGTGCCTGCGTTGCCTTCCCTTGCCTTACGGGGGGTGCCTATGACCATTGAGGGGGGACCCGGTGTCTCTTGCCTACTGTCCTGCGTACATGGGGGTGCCCGGGGGTGTTGGCTAGGGGAAAAATTTTTGCTCCCGTGTTGCACCCGTTCTGCACCTGGCCGGCAACCTTGGGTCCCTATTGGGGGGTGGGCGTCGATCATCAATAGCCAGACAAGGCGGGGGGTTGCATGATCACGCGCTCAACCTGCGTGTGCGCCTAGGGGAACGGGGGTGCCTTAGGGCATGGGGGTAGGGGGTAGCGCTACGCCTAGGGCAGGGGTTGAGGGCATGGGGGTGCCTAGGTCGCTAGATGGGGGGTTTCTGGCACTGTCCGCAATAGACATGGGGGTGTGGAGTCGGACAGTAGGGCATACGGGGGTAGGTACCCCCGGGTACGGGGCAGGCGCACGGGGGTCGGATGCCCGGACATGGGGGTACCCCTGCCCTAGGAATGCCGTTTTAAGGCACCTAGCGTGCACATAGAGGGCCGAACGGGGGTCACCCTAGGGATCACCCTAGGGACGGATTTTCGACCGTTAGGATTGATGACTTCCGTAACATTGATCATGCCGATAGACAAGGGTCATCGGGTAGCGCGTATAAGCGTCGATATCCTGCGTCGGTACCTAGCGCGCGACGGGTACCCGGGAACGCAGCAACGCCCGGTAGGGGGTGCCTACCGGGCGTTGCTGGCGTATGGGGGTTGTGACGTACCGGGGGGTTACTGCCGTGCGAGCTTTCCCCGGGCCGATTCGATTCGGGCGAGCAACGCCCGGTATTTGGCGATGGTCTCCCGGGTGACGTCCAACATGTCGCCATCGTTCCACTGATAGTGCCCGGTGTGCGCGGCGTACAACTGCTCCTTCACGTACTCACGTTCGGTTCTGATCAGGGTGGCCAACTGCGTTTCCACCCCCGCTTGCAACATGATGATTTCTTCGGTGTCCAACGCGACAAGCATCGGGCGAGTGTTCTGCACGGTCATTGTTTTGCCTCTCGGGTTATGGGGTTGATCAGAAAGCGATGTTGTTCGGCAATGGCAACGCTTCGGTCACGACAAACGGGTTTACCGCGTACGTGTTGTCGAGACCCGGGACGGGCGTAAGCGCGCCGATGAACTGCAACGCGGGCATTAGGGCAGGGTCAAACATGTCTCCTGACACGACCGGTGCGCCTAGCGTGTTGAGGCGTTGCAATGCTTGCGACAAGTCAGTCATGGACATGCGGGGTGCCTTCCGTCGGGGTGTTCGGGACGTTCGGTTGCCATGTTCGGCACCGGGTGAGCGGACTTGAGGGAAGTCGGAGGGAACCTGCGAGAGTCGCTAGCGCGCGGCAGGCAAGTCACGGACTTGAGAAAAAAACCGGTCAGGATTCGCCGGCCGTTCGGCCAAAATTTTTTTTCGGGGGGGGACGCAGCAAACGCCCGGTAGGGATGCCTACCGGGCGTTTGCGGGGGTGGATTGGTTGTTATGCGTCGCGCAGGCTGAATATCGAGGGATCAACCTTCCGGTATGTCGCGCGCCAGTAGGCAAGCGCGCAGGCATCGCGCGCACCCTGCCCGGTCGCACCCCCGGGTGCCATCACTTCATACGTGGCAGGGTCATAGGGTGCGGTGAACGTGACCCGATGCAACACGATGCCGTTGTCGTCTTCACGCCATACCGGGTGATGGTCCCCGTGATCGGTCGCGTGCGCGTCGCTCATTTGAGCCTGCGTAAGAATCGGCGTAAGCATGTCGCATTCATCGCAGGTCGCGTAATCGTCAACCCTTTCCGCCTCAAATAGCGCATCGGCCAGACTCACGCGTGAGTCTTTCGTCCACTGTTCTACGTCACCCGGAAATCCGTTAGGCGGGGTGGACGTATACGCGTCGGTCGGGGTGAGTCGACCACCCCCCGCACTAGCGTCAAGCCACGTGAGAACGGTTGCGAGTGCCTCACGGTGCGTGTCCTGTGCATTCTCTCGCGTGTAAACCGAGAAAGCGTCACCGATGAACAGTCGCCCGGATTCACTAGGCAACGCGCTACCGGGCACGTACGGCAATTGGATGCCATACGCAAAGTGTGTGCGGAGAGCATCCGTCCCCGTGTCGGAAAGAGTGATGATCGAACCTGCGACGTCGTGGCGCGTGATCACATTTCCCCCAATTCGATGGACTGGCAGAATTCCAGCAACCGCGCGGTTGTTTCGTCACGGACGCTTTCCCGTGTCCACTCCGACACGCGCCGAATTTCAGCCATCGCGTACCCGACAATTTCCGAGTCGGGCAGCGTTGCCCGTTCGGCAACGGTCAAGTATCCGTGTCCGTGACAGAACGGGCGCAAGTCGGGACCATGCGTCAAGATACGCAATTGCGGGGTGTCTCCACCGAACGTCCGTTGTTCGAACGTGACGCACACCGGGCACGGAATACCCGTGTCGGTGACCTTAGCGCCATTGAGTGACGGACGGATACCCGCTTTCACACGCGCCATATGCGCGGCATCGCTGACTGCCATTAGTTGCTGCCTTCCGTGTCGCTATCGGTCGCGCGGCACGTGATACCCGCGATGTCGGACACGGGGACGCGCAGGTGAGCGCTCCCCCCGTCACGGAAAATGTCGACGTCGATCAACGTGCCGATGGTGCCGCGCACGATGCCGTGACGTCCGTCGGACGTCACGAACATGGTGCCACGTGGCAAGTCCGCAACCGTGAGCATGGGCGGGGGTGCGATGACCGTAGCGTCCGACTGACGGACGTAGCGCACGCGCCACGTGTCGGGTAGCTCAACCGTGAGCATGGTCCCTGCGTTGTCGCGCACGATGCCCGTAGCGCCATCGGTGAGCGCGACGGTTGCGCCGATCGGGTAGTTAGACAACGTGATCATGGGCGTTACCTTCCGTGTCCGGGGGGTTGACTCGCTCCCATCGTTCGGCGCGCAGGTTGCAACGCTAAGAGACTGTGACGTATTGCACAGTTGATAACCCCCACGGGGACCATGAGGGGAAAACATCGAGGTTTTTCGATTTTTGGGGGTGGCCGGCGTTTTGGGATATATTTACGTGTATCGATGTGGCCGGCGCACCCTGCAAAAACGAATTTTCAGAACGTGAGCACAACCGTGCCCGCGTACCCGTGTGCCAGTAGCCAAGCAAAGCAACCGATCGACATGGTTAGTGGCATCACGATGCCAAAACCCACGGCTGCCCTCACGGCTACGGTGTGAGCGTCGCGCAGTAGGTACAACGCACACGGGAGCATGATGCTAAGCATCATGCTCGCCACGTGCATATCCGTGAGTCTCATGCGCCGATGCTCAACAGATCATCGGTGTGCGCGTTGTGTTCGTCGATCATGTCGCGCAGGTCGCATTCCTCCGACGTAATGTCATCGGCATAGTGGTGCGCCCATGACATTACGTCGATCGGAAACATGTCTGCGTTGTCGCTGCCCGGGTATCCGTGTGCCTCACCTGCGGCAGACAGGAATCCGAGCAACGCTACGTACGCGTGTGTGAGCGTTTCCGACTCACTGTCACGCACGGGTGCGGACAGATCATTGAACGCGGCGCAACGTCCGCTCTCCCACGGTTCCCCGTTCGGCACGTAGGGAAGCGCGATTGTGTACGCCATACGCACCTTATCGAACGGTTGCCAGATGTCGGGACCATCGATAGCAAGCGTGATGGTCGCGTTGGCCACGTGTTGTGTGAGCGTTGCGAGCATGAGCGATCCTTCCGGGCGAGTGAACGGGGGGACCATCACCGTACGTCGCGCAGGTTGGGGTTACGGATAGTCCGATCGGATGAACCTATCTCCGCAGGTGGTGCGCGCAGGTAGCTAGTACGGACAGTCCAACACAAAACCCGAAAAATTTTTTGGGGCGGCCGGCGAGTCTGACAAATTTTTTTTGCAGGGGGGGTCACGCGCGTTGCGCAACGCGCGTGACC